>Ga0209257_1000046_pt1 | contig 477765 bp, 396 predicted proteins | sample AraplaCvi_mCL_r2_FD_184277 | JGI IMG/M metagenome (GOLD analysis project Ga0209257, IMG submission 184277) | Arabidopsis root microbial communities from North Carolina, USA - plate scrape MF_Cvi_mCL_r2 (SPAdes) (version 2) | ecosystem: Host-associated > Plants > Roots > Endosphere | place...
AACGCAGTGGCTGCATTGCGCAGGCGCGGGATTTCTCCCAACCGCACATGCATGCCGCTGATGATGTCCAGGCCGGCTTCCATCGCCTGCAGCAAAGACCCCACCCACGCCTCGGGAATGACGCCGCCGGCATTGGCCACGCCGATGACCATCGAGCGGGCGCCTTTCGCTGCGGCTTCGGCCGGGGTCATGAAACGCAGGCCGGTGCTGACCGTCGCGCCTTCGCAGAAGAACTCGCCCAGGCAACGCTCCGGCGCCCAGTCGCGCAGGCCGTACGCGGTCTTGGCGTAACCGGGCTCGGTGGTGTTGCCCAGGAACAGCAGATACGGCCCCGGCAGCGCTTCCAGCGTAGGTGGACTCAACGGGCGGGTCTGCAGCATTTTGCGTTCTTCACCAGACTGGTGTCGGTAGGCGCCGCGCTAGCCGATGCGCGGCATCGGCCAGGCAGCGATGGCGGTGCGCGTGGACGGGTTCAGAACCTGTAGTCGAATTCGACGCCGAAAGTACGCGGACGGATCGGCACCGCCGCCACTTGACCGAACGTGCCGCTCAGGCTGTTCAGAGGGCTGAGCGAAGACCAGGCGCCTTCGTTGGTCACGTTGTTGGCATACACCCGTAGTTCCCAGCGGCCGTTGCCGATGCCGGCATAGAGGTCCAGCGTGCGGTAGCTGTCCAGCTCCAGCGGCGCGGTTAGCTGCGGCGGGACCAGGTCGGTGGACGGGTCGCCCGGGGGAGTGACGCGCTGCCGCTCGGTGGTGTCGTTGACCTGGTCGCCTACGCCGCGCAATGCGGCGCCCACCTGGCCATTCAATCCGCCGCTGGTGGCGAACGCGTATTCGGTGGTCAGCGCCCAGGAAAGCTTCGGCACATACGGCATGCGATCGCCGGCCAGGCCGGTGTTGAGAACGACGTCGAAATCTCCTTGCGGAATGACCGTGGGATCGAAATCGTTCTTAACCTTGGCCTTGGTGTAGGCGATATTGAAACCGAGCGTCCAATCGTCGGTGGCGCGGAACAGGCTGGACAGTTCGGCGCCCTCGCTGCTGGCCTCGCCGCCGTTGACCAGGCCACCGATGCCGTTGAACGAGGACGCCACCTGCACGTCTTCCCAGTCGATGCGGAACGCGGCCAGGTCAAGTTGACCCCGCCCGTCGGCGAATTGCGTCTTCAACCCGATCTCGTAGCTGTCCAGCATGGACGAATCCACTTTCGGCGGAACCCCGGGCACCGCCACGTTCGGGCCGCCGGGCTGATAGCCGGTGGCGGCGCGCGCATACACCATGGTGTCTTCGCTCAACTTGAACTGCGGGCTCAGGCTCCAGGTGAATACGTCTTCGCTGGATTGGCCCGGCGTGCTGCCCAGCGGCACCAGAATGCCGGCGGTGACGTCCTGGCTGAAACGCTGGTCGTTGCGCGACTGGCGCACCCCTGCATCGACCTTGAAGCGGTCGTTGAAGCGCCATGAACCATTGGCGAAGACTGCATACTCCTTGTACGTGCTGGGCAAAGCCAGGAATGCGAGCGTTGAGAACAGGGAGTCGTAAGGCGCGGGCAACGGCGTACCGTCCAGCTGTTCCAGCCACACGAATTGAGTCTGTTGCGCTTCCTCCCTGGTATAGAACACGCCCGCCTGCCATTCGAATTGTCCGCCGCTCTTGGAACTGAGGCGGAACTCCTGGGTAACCTTGTCCAGATCGAAGGTGTAACGGGCATAGGAGCTGCCAGGTTCGGGGAGTTCCAGCAGGATGTTGGCGACTTCGCCGAACTGGATGGTCGCGTCGATCTGGTTCATCGTCTCGGTCTGCGACCAACCCGTGGCCGAAACGAAATCCGCCCAGCCCAGATCCCAGTCCAGGCTGAGCGAGGTCAGGGTCAATTCCTTGGAGAAGGGTTGCGGTTGCCAGGTCTGGTCGACGAAATCGCCGAACAGCGGCTCCAGTGTCTCCAGGTCCAGCGCGGTGCCGCCGCGTTCCTTGGCATCGATGCGCTGTTGCAGCACCGCCAGGTTCAAATCGAATGCGTCGCCATCCCAGAACAGCGCGGCTCGTGCACCAATCTGTTCGCTATCGTTGATGTCCTGGCGGCCATCGACGGCGTTGTCGGTGTATCCCGGCAAGCCATTGCGCGCGAAACTGATGCGCAGGCCAAGGTGATCCTCCTTCAAGGGCACGCTGGCGCCGAAGCGTGCATTCCAGGCATCGCCGCCCTCTGCGGTCGAGCGCAGGCCGAAGCCCAGACGGAACTGGTCGCCGCTCACCTCCGGTTCGGTGGTCACGTACTTGAGCAGCCCGCCGATGGCGCCGGCGCCATACAACGTGCCCTGCGGCCCACGCAGCACTTCCACACGGCTGATGTCGTATGGCAAGACATCCAGCATGAAGGCGTTGGCCGCCTGATAGATGCCGCTGGAGCCCACCGGCACTTCGTCGATGTAGGTGGCCACGGTTGCGCTCGAGGAAAGCGCCGAGATGCCGCGCAGCGACACCGAGGTCTGTCCGGGGGTGCCGCTGTCCTGCACCTGCAGTCCCGGAATCAAGTAGGCGTAGTCGGCCAGCGAACTGGCGCCCACGTTTTCAAGCTGGCGCTCGCCGATGACGCTGATCGAAGCGGCGACATCGCGGATGTTCTCCACGCGCTTGTTGGCCGTCACCACGATGCGGTCGAGCGTGGCTGCGCGCGCCTCGGCGGAGTTGGCCGGTTGCGCCGGCTCCTGCGCCGCCTCCTGCGCGGCAACCGGAGCAGCGGCCACGCACGCCAGGGTGCTGGCGATGGCGAGCGACAAGGGCGAGCGAAACCACGAACGGGCGGACTTGAACGCTTTCATCTCTTGAACTCCCCGGGACGGCGAATGGTGGGCGACGGTTGGTCCGGCCTCTGCGCCATGGATGACAGCGCGCCGATATCCTGATCAGGGATAATGATCCTAATCAGAGAATTGTCAATATATTTGGAAAATTAGCCGCCTGGCGCCTTATCGGCGATTTTCCGCCCCGGTCAGTCCGACTTCTGCGTCTTCCAACCGGGCCCGCGTACCACCCGACCCGGCTTGGCCCCCGTGTGCTCGCCTTCGCGCAGCACCTGGACGCCATTGATGAAGACATCGCTGACGCCGGTGGCGTACTGCTGCGGCGATTTGTAGGTGGCGTGGTCGGCGATGGCGGCCGGGTCGAACACCACCACGTCGGCGAAACAGCCGGGGTTGAGGCAACCGCGGTCGCGCAGCTTCCAGTTGCTCGCCGGCAATCCGGTCAAACGGTGGATGCCTTCCTCAAGCGGCATCAACTTGCGGTCGCGCACGTAGTGGCCCAGGAAGCGCGCAAAATTGCCGTAGGCGCGCGGATGCGTGCTGGATTTCAGGAACACGCCTTCGGGCGCGGAAGATTCGGCATCCGAACCCAGGCTGGTCCACGGTTGCTTCAGCCCCAACTCGACGTTTTCCTCGCTCATCAGGAAGAATGCGGCGCCTACGCGCGAATCGTCTTCCACCACCAGATCGATCAGGGTTTCCTCGCCGGACTTGCCGCGCGATGCAGCCACTTCGGCCAAGGTTTTTCCAAGCAGGGGCTTCAGTTTTTCGTTCTTGAATTCGATCAGCAGCACGCGCTCGTCCGAGCCCGCGAGCAGGCGGATGTTTTCCCAGCTCACGTTCGGATCTTTCATTTCCGCGATCACTCGCCGGCGGATGGCAGGGTCCTTGAGCCGCTTGACCATCGCCTCGTGGCCATCTGCCTGCACCCACGGCGGCAGGCCTGCGGTCAGCCCGGTGGCGCCGGCGGTGTAGGCGTACATGTCGGCACTTACCTGCAGGCCCTGCTTGCGGGCGGCCTCGATGTTGGCGATGGCCTGGGCCATCTTCGGCCAGTTCTTTTCGCCTGCCGCTTTCAGGTGATAGGCCTCGGCGCGCTGGCCGGTGGCGCGAGCGATGCCGATGGTTTCGTCAAGCGCTTCCAGGAAGCGGTCGGCCTCGCTGCGCATGTGCGCGATGTAGCCGCCGCCCGATTCGGCTGCGGCCTGCGCCAGCGCGGTCAACTCATTGCTGTCGGCGAAGGCGGCCGGCGGATAGATCAGCGAGCCGCCCACGCCCAGCGCGCCCTCGCCCATCGCCTGGCGCACCAGCTGCTGCATCCGCGCCAGCTGCGCGGCGTCGGGTTTGACGTCGCCCTCGCCCAGCTCATGGATGCGCACCGTAGTGGCGCCGACGAACGAAGCGACGTTGGGGGTGATGCCGCGTTTCTCCAGATAGTCCAGATACTCGCCGAGCGTGGTCCATTCGATCGCGTACTTGATGTCGCCCTGCTGCTTGAGCGCATCGGCTTTCATCTTGTCGTTGTATGGCCCCATCGACCAGCCTTCGCCGAACACTTCCAGCGTCACGCCCTGCTTGGTGTCGCTGATGCCGCGTCCGTCGGCGATCAGCGATTCCGGCGCCCAGCTGAGCATGTTGATGAAACCCGGCGCGACGGCGTTGCCGTGCGCGTCCACTGTTCGGGTCGCTTCGACTTGCTCTCCAGCCGGCAACAGCGCGGCGATGCGGTCGCCGCGCACCGCGACATCTACGCGCTGGCCCGCAGCGCCGCTGCCGTCATAGACCACGCCATTGCGAATCACCAGATCGTAGCGTTCCGTGGCGGTGCGTGCGGCGGGGGTCGATGCGCAGCCCGCCAGTGCCAGGGCCAGCAGTGAATAACTCAGTGGACGCATGGGTTTGCTCCTGGTGAGGAAGGGGAACAGGTTCGGTGTTCGCTTGCCAGATGATTCAAATCGTCGTATCGGGAGTTCCGGCTTTTGCTTGCAGGCGAGCCGATTCCAGACTGCGTATGGGTCTGTCGAGCCACCACAAGAGGCAGGCCGCAATCAGCGCAAGCACTGCGAGCAGCGAGAAGAATCCTGCGTGGCTGGTGCGCGACCATAGTGCCCCGACCGTGCCGGCCAGCAGGCTGCCGGTGAAGATCGCGAAAAACCATGCGGCCACCGTGGTCGCGCCCAACCGGGGCGGCGCCAGGCGCGCGAACAGACCCAATCCGGTCGGCAGGATGTACAGCTCGCCCAGGGTGAGCACGACGAAGAACAGCAACAGCCACGGCCAGGCGACACGTTCGCCGCCCGAGAAATTGTCCAGCGTGGCCAGCAGCAGATAGGCCAAGGCCACGATCACCGCGCCGATGGCCATCTTGCGCGCAGGCGAAGTGTCGCTGCCGGTCTCGGCGCGTCGGCGCCAGTGCAGCAACAGCAGCGGCGTCATGCTGATCACCAGCAGGGGGTTCAACGCCTGGAACCAGGTCATCGGGATCGTCCATGCGCCCCAGCTGCGGTTGACGCTCATATCGGTCCACAGCGGCAGGGTATTGCCGATCTGTTCGTAGGCGCCGCGGAAGATCGTGGCTGCGACGCCCACGCCCAATAGCAGCAGCCACACGCGCTTCTGGTCGCCCACTTTGTGCGGGCCGGCTGCCGCCATCGGAACGAGGCGCGTGCGGTTTTCCGGGGGGAGGTAATCGCGGCCCAGCACATAGATGATCAGGCCGACGAACATGCCGATGCCTGCCGCGCCGAAGCCGTAGTGCCAGCCGTAGACCTCGCCCAGCGTGCCGCAGATCAGTGGCGCCATGAAGCCGCCGATGTTCAAGCCCACGTAGTACACGTTGTAGGCGCGGCCACGGCGCGGATCGTCGGCGCGATACAGATCGTTGATCTGGCTGGGAAGGCTGGGCAGGAACAGGCCGTTGCCCAGGGCGATGGTGGCCAGGGCGACGAAGAACAGCGGCTCGAAGGTCATCATGAAATGGCCCAGCGCCATCACGCTGCCGCCGATGATCACCGCGTTTCGCTTGCCCAGCCAACGGTCGGCGATGGCGCCGCCCAGGATCGGGGTGAAGTACGCCATTGCGGTGTAGGTGCCGTAGATGAAACTGGACTTCTCCTGCGCGAACAGCAGCTCTTTGGTCATGTAATAGACCAGCAACGTGCGCATGCCGTAGTAGGAGAACAGCTCCCACATGTTGGTCAGGAACAGGATGGTGAGCCCGCGTGGCTGGCCGAACCAGGTCTTCTCGGCCGTCGTGCTCATGCGCGTGCCCGCGGTCCCCAGACTTCATCGCTGCAGCTGATATAGCCGTCTTCATAGCGCACCGAAGGCGCGCGGTCCTGTTTCAGGAAAATCGGCCCGTCCAGGTCCACCACATCGCAGAACTGCCCCAGCACGAAGGCCGGCGCAGCGGCCAGGCTGGTGCCGCACATGTTGCCGACCATGACCTTTTTTCCCAGTTCGCGCGCACGCCGGGCCATCATCAGCCCCTCGGTGAGACCGCCGCATTTGTCCAGCTTGATATTGATGACGTCGAAACGGTGATGGCGCGCTTCCAGCTCGGCCAAGTCCAGGATGCTTTCGTCGGCGGCGAAGGGCAGCGGCCGCTCCAGCCCGTCCAGAATGTGCTCGCGTCCGCGCACGCAGGGCTGCTCCAGCAGGGACACGCGCGCTTCAACCAAGGCAGGCAGCAAGGCGGGCAAGGTGGCCGCGTTGTAGCCCTGGTTGGCGTCCACGCCGATCCACGGTTGTGGACAGCGCGCGCGCACCGCCCGCACGCGGGCGCCGTCCAGCTCGGGGTCGCCGGTGAGTTTCAGTTTCAAGGCACGCGCCTGCGAGTACGCTGCGGCGCGGTCCGCCATGACGGCCGGGTCGTCCGCGCCCACCGTAAAGGTGGTCAGCAAGCGCTTGCTAGCGTCCAGCCCAGCCAGTTTCCACACCGGAACCCCGCTGCGCTGCGACTCCAGTTCCCACAAGGCGCAATCCAACGCGTTGCGCGCGCCGCCGGCGGGCAACAAGGTGCGCAGTGTTTCCCGGTCCAGCCCGGCCTCGATCCGCGGCCGCAGCGATTCCAGCGTGGCGATCATCTTTTCCGGATCGTCGTCGTTGTAGTAGACGCCCGCCGCTTCGCCGCGCCCCACGTGCGCGCCGTCGCGCAAGGTAACCACCGTGGCCGGCATCGCTTCGAACACATGACCGGAGATGCGGAACGGCGCCGACAGCGGCAGCGGTTCGTTATGCAGTTCCAGTTCGACGGACACGATGGCGGTCACGCGCACCTCGGCGTTGGCAACATGGGAAGAGGCCGGCAACTGAACGCCGCCGGCCCTGCAGGTTCAGTAGTACGCGCCGTAACCGATCAGATGATTGGCCAACCCGATCCACAGCAGGAACAGGCAGGCCAGCGCCAACAGCAGCGCCCACAGCTTGGCCAGCCAGCGACGCCGGCCGCGCAGTACGTGCCACGCGTTCCACACCGCAATGGCCGCACCGACCGGCAAAGCCACGGTAGCGAACAGACGCAGCAGGTTGATCCACAGATCCGAGCTGGCGCCGGTCATCTCCAGGTCGCTCAGCATCGCGACCACGAAGCCCAGGGTGCCGCCCACCGACAGCAACACGGCCAGTGCAGCCAGCCTGACCAGCCGATGCGCACGCGCATCGGCGCCGGACAAGGCATAGGCCGCACCGTAGTGCCGACGGACCAGCGCCGAGACCGGCCACGCCAGCACCGTCAGCAACAGCACCGCAAGACTGGCCACCAACAGCGGCAACGACAGCGCGCGCCAGGTGGAAAGTCGCTCGAACACCATGATCGCCGCGTAAGGCTCCATGCTGAAACGGGTGACCTTGCCGTCGACGACATCGGCGGCCAGGCGATCGCTGCCGGCCACGTCCTGCCACAGGTACGGCGATATTTCGCGCCACTTCTTCGGCACGCCGTTGGCACCCATCGCCAGCGGCACGCTGATGGTGCCGTCCTCGTTGGCGATCACTTTCACTTGACCCAGCATGTTCACCAGCGACAACAGGCTGCTCTGCGGACGCCGGCTGCTGTCGTAGTGGCCGACCATCTGCTGCGCGTGCAGCTTGGCCTGCGCCGCATCGAACGCGGCCGGACGCGGCTTGGTGCCCGGTAGGTAGCGGTCGGCGAATCCGCGTACCAGATTGCCGCGGATGATGCCGGTGGCGCCGTCGCGGCCGCTGCTGTTCATGGACACGAAGATGCCGATGCCGTCGTCCAGGAAAAGTTCCAGGTCGCTATGGAAATACATGGTGTCGCCGCCATGGGCGATGGCGCGGTGGCCGTTGACCGTGGTTTCGTAGAAACCGAGCATCATCCGGTTCAGCGCGCCGACCGACTTCTGCCCGGTGGTGTGCATCTTCTCCCCGGTTTCGGCATTGAGAATACGTGCGTCGCCATAGGCGCCGTCCTGCAGGTGCGCCAGCATGAAACGGCCCATGTCCGCGCCGGTCGAGGCCAGGCTGCCGGCCGGCGCCAGGCTGATGAACTCGTAGTCTTTGGCCTTGCCGTCCGACGCCTTGGTGTAACCCTTGGACATCTTCGCCAGCAGCGCCGGCTGCAACGGCTGGCTGAAACTGGAATGGGCCATGCCCAGCGGCTGGAAGATGTGGCGCTGGATGTACACGTCGAACGGTTCGCCGGACACGCGTTGCACGATGTAGCCGGCCAACGCGGTGGCGTAATTGGAATAGGCAGGCGTCGCGCCCGGCGCGTGGATGCGCTCGGGCACCCAGCGCTTCAACGCCTCGCCCAGCGGCACGATTTCTTCCTTGCGCGAGGTGATCAGGCCGCGGATCTGCTCTTCCAGCCCGGTCGTATGGGTCATGATCTGGCGCAGCGTCATCGGCTTGCCGTCGGGCGACTGGATCTTGAAATCCAGGTATTTGTTGACGTCGGCATCCAGGTCCAGCTTGCCCTGCTCCACCAGTTGCATGACTGCGGTCCAGGTGAAGAGCTTGGACACCGACCCGGGCCGGAACAACGTGCCGGCCGGATCCACCGGCGTGCGCTTTTCGACGTCCGAGTAGCCGTAGCCCTTCTGCAGCAACACCTGCCCGTCTTTCACCACCACCACCACCGCGCCGGCGATGTCGCCGTTGTCCAGCGCGTAGGGAAGGTAACCGTCCAGCCATGCTTCCACATCGGCACGAGTCGCCTCGGGCACGCCTGCGGGCGAAGCAGTCTGGGGCAGGGTCGAAGCCAACGGGTCGGCAGGCGCCACCGCTGCTGGAACAGTAGCGGGCTTGATCGCTGCTTCCTGCGCCGTAGCGTTCGAAACCAGCCCTAAAGCCAGCAGGCAGCCGCACAACTTGAACGGAATTACGCGCATCGCATCGTCTCCGAGGGTAGATGGGCAAGGCAGGCTTGGTGACAAGGATGCCGGCCTGAGGATTGACGTTATCCTGATTCGGCAATAATGATCCTAATCAGAGAATTGTCAACATGCCGAAAGTCCTCTCTCCGCCTTGTTAAAGACGCCTCCGGCCGCCATTTCCCTACAGCGCCGGCTAGGCGATGATGATCCTGCCCAGGACATCCACCGTCGGGCAATCAAATCGGAGACCAGGCAAGGATGACATCGCCCCACCCCACCATCGGCGGCCTGCTGCGCTCGCTGCGCGCGCGCAAGGGCTGGACGCTCAAGCAGATGAGCCAGCATTCGGGTATTCCGCTTTCCACCTTGTCCAAGGTGGAACATGACCGCCTGACCCTTACCTACGACAAGTTGCTGCAGCTGAGCCAACGCTTGAACCTGCGCATGTCCGAACTGTTCGCCGAACAGGACGACGCGCCGGAGCCATCGGTCACGGCGCGGCGCAGCATCGGCCGCATCGAAGACTCGATCCGGGTCAATACGCCCAACTACGACTATTACTACCTGTGCCCGGAGTTGCGCCGCAAGCGCATGATCCCGGTGCTGACCCGGGTGCGCGCCAAGACCATTGCCGAGTTCGGCGAACTGGTGCACCACTCCGGCGAGGAATACATCCATGTGCTGGAGGGACGCATGGAAGTGCACACCGAGTTCTACGACCCCATCGTGCTGGAAGCCGGCCAGTCGGTGTACATAGACTCCAACATGGGCCACGCCTACATCGCCGCCGAAGGCTGCGACGAAGTCCTGCTGCTGGGCGTGTGTTCCAGCTCCGACGAGCAGTTGCTGGAATCGCTGATGACGCTTCACGGCGAAGAAAACATCGCCCAGGGTGGCAAGCCCGAAACCCCTGTGGCAAAACCCGCCGCCAAGATCGCGAAGGCTACGCGCCGCTAGTTTTCGTTACGGCTGCAGCACAAGCCCGGCCGCGCGGCTGTCCGGGCTGAGCGGTGCGCGATCCTTCTGACCTGCAGCTATCCGGGCCCGGGCCCGGTCGCAACCACGAACGCCTTCAACTCCGCCATTTTCCCGTCGCGAAATCTCCAGACGTCGCTATAAGCGTTCTGTTGCGGGTGTCCGTTCGCATCGGTGGCAACGATATCGCCAAGCGCCACCACGAAGTCGCCTTCGGCGACCATCCGCTTCACCGTGAACTGTGGGGGTTCGGCATAAGCGGTCTTCATCCATTCGCGCACCGCCTGTTTTCCCTGCAGCCTGCTCTCGCCGACCGCGGTCCACACGATATCGTCGGTGCACAGCGCCAGGAAGCCCTCGTTGTCGCCCGCTACGATGGCTGCGTTGGCCTTTTCCAGAATGGCCTTGTTCGACTCAGTCATGCGCACCTCCAACATCGCCCGGGTGGACGATTACGTTCGCACTGCAGCAGTTAAAGGCCTGTCTAGCGGTCTCTGGGTGCCAGCGTATAGCAACCGCTGGCCGCCGGGATTGCGGCTCTGTCGCCCACATGCACAGCGACTGGTCACTCATCGTCCATCAAACCACGCAGGCTAGCCCGCGCTGGGTCAGGACCGTGATTTCTCGAAACCGCTGCTCTGGCGGCGGTCCTGCGCGGGACACTCATCTCCCGTTACCAGCAAGCTCTGACGGGCGTTAAGGTGCGGTATGGGGTGTGGATTGGGTCTTAACAAAGCGGTCTGCATAGTGTTGGAAAACAACCGAGGGCCCAATGGCCGAGAACTTAGTCGGCAAGAGGATATTGCTTGTAGAGGACGACGATCTCGTCGCGATGGCCGTGGAGGACGTGCTGCTCTTTGCCCAGGCAGAGGCGGTTGAGATTGTCGGAACGGTCGAGCGGGCCTTGTCGGCTTTGGCGCGCGATCGCTTCGACGTCGTCATTCTGGATATCAGCCTTCGGGGACACGCATCCTGGCCTGTCGCCGTGGAAGTACGGCGGCGGAACATCCCCTATCTCACCGTTACCGGCTATGGCGACATGTTGGACCATGAGCTGGTAGGAAAACTTCTGCCGAAGCCCTATTCGATGCAGGGCTTGCTCACGGCGTTGTCCGAGCTGCTGGCGAACGATCAACCATTCCCAATCCAGACTTCCAACCCTAACGGTCCAGACCTATGACTACGTCCACCACAGAGAATCAAAAGCGAATTTCCACCGGAAATCGCGGCCTGGACGATATTCTGGGCGGCGGATTGGATGCCAACCGGATGTATCTGTACGAGGGTAAGCCGGGTACGGGCAAGACCACTCTTGCGCTGGAATTTCTACTGGAAGGCGCCAGGAACAAAGAGAAGACCCTCTACATCACCCTCTCAGAAACCGAACGGGAACTTGCGCTGGTGGCCGATCGCCATGGCTGGAGCCTGGAAGGCATCGAGTTGTTCGAACTGGTTCCGCCGGAGACCACCTTGGATCCGGATCGGGAAATCACCGTGCTCCACCCCGTGGAGGTGGAACTGGGGGAAACAACCAAGTTGATACTGGATCGGGTCGCTCGGCTCAATCCCACCCGCGTTGTAATAGACAGCCTTTCCGAGTTGCGCCTGCTCGCCCAAAGCTCGCTTCGCTATCGCCGCCAGGTGTTGGCGTTGAAGCACTTCTTCGCAAGCAGGAACTGCACCGTGGTCTTGTTGGACGATATGACTTCACAACAGAACGACCTGCAGCTGCACTCGATCTCCCACGGTGTGGTTCTGCTGGAACAGCTGGCGATCGAGTATGGCGCCGAACGCCGCCGGGTCCGTGTAGTGAAGATGCGCGGAATCAGTTTCAGGGGCGGGTTCCACGACCTTACCATCCGCAAAGGCGGACTTGATATCTATCCGCGCCTGGTGGCGTCCGAACACCACGCGACGTTTTCCGGCGATTACACGCCCAGTGGAAATGCAGAGCTGGACAAGTTGCTGGGAGGAGGCCTTGAGCGTGGAACCAATGCGCTGCTGATCGGCGCGGCGGGTGTAGGGAAGTCTTCGATGGCCCTCACCTACGCCGTCGCGGCCGCGGAGCGTGGCGAGAAGAGCGTCTTCTTCGCTTTCGACGAGGGCCGTGGAACCGTCGAAGCCCGGGCCCAATCCCTGGGCATAAGGCTGCAACCGGCGGTCGATGCGGGGCTGATCAAGTTCCAGCAGATCGACCCGGCGGAGATGTCCCCGGGGGAGTTCGCCTTTATCGTCCGCCGAAGCGTGCAGGAAGACGGGGCCCGGCTGGTCATCATCGACAGTTTGAACGGTTATCTCAACGCAATGCCCGATGGCCGGTTCCTGATCCTGCAGATGCATGAGTTGTTGAGCTTCCTGGGACAGCAGGGCGTGCTGACGATCCTGGTCTTGGCCCAGCACGGACTGGTCGGTCCGATGGAGACGCCGCTGGATATCAGCTATCTCAGCGATGCGGTGCTGATGCTTCGATACTTCGAGTTCGGCGGCAAGGTGCGACGGGCGTTGTCGGTAGTCAAAAAGCGCAGCGGGGATCACGAACACACCATCCGCGAATTCCAACTGACCCCGCACGGACTCTCCGTCGGCCCGCCGTTGACCGAATTCAGCGGCATCTTCTCAGGCACACCTTCCTATACAGGCACGCTTGAGCCCCTGCTCCATGAAAGAGACAGCTGATCCGGACGCCGGTTCGCAGCGGCCCCGGGTGCTGATATTCGCGCCTATCGGACGCGACGGGGCGGCGATAGCGGACGTACTGGATCGCGCCGGCCTGGCATCGAAAGTCAGCAGCAGTCATGAAGCCTGGCTGGCCGACCTTGACGTAGGACTGGATGCGGTATTCGTTGCCGAAGAGGGCCTGTTCGGAAAGGACTTGAGCGCGCTAGCGGACTGGGTTGGCGCCCAGCCTCCCTGGTCGGACATGCCGTTCGTGGTTTTGACCAGTCGCCATGACCAGCCCAACGTCACCCGCTGGCGACATAGCGTAGTGCAAACGCTTGGCAACGTTTCCTTGCTCGAGCGTCCGATACAACCCATCACGCTGGTCAGCGTCATGCAGACCGCATTGCGGGCGCGCGCGCGGCAAAGACAAGTACAGTCGTTGTTGTCGGCGCGCGAACACGTCGCTGCCGAGCTCGAATCGCTGGTTGCCAAGCGCACCGTTGAACTGCAGACGGTGAACGTCCAGCTGCGGACCGAAATGTCGGAACGCATCAAGGCGGAGGAGAGCCTCCGCCATGCGCAGAAGCTGGAAGCGCTGGGACAATTGACCGGCGGCGTGGCGCACGATTTCAACAATCTGCTCATGGTGATTACCGCGGGCATGGACATGCTGGAACGCAACCAGGATCCCAGTCGCCGCGCCCGCATGGTCCAGGGCATGCGTCAGGCGGCCCAGAGAGGCGCCAGCCTGACACGCCAACTGCTGGCGTTCTCGCGCAGGCATTCCCTGCGTCCGGAGACGGTGGACCTGGCGCGGCATATCCAAGAGATGAACGAGTTGTTGGCCCGGAGCCTGCGCGGGGACGTACAGGTAGAGGTTCGCCTCAGTGCCGACTTGTGGCCGGTGCAGGTTGACCCTGGCGAGCTGGAATTGGTGTTGCTCAATCTGGCAGTGAATGCGCGCGATGCGATGGATGGCGGCGGCGTTATCACCATCGAAGGTGAGAACCGGCCCGATTGGGAAGGCTCCAACGGAGTTGGCGATTTCGTGACCATTGCGGTGCACGACTCCGGCTCCGGCATGTCCGATGAGGTCAAGGCCCACGTATTCGAGCCGTTCTTCACCACCAAGGATGTCGGCAAGGGTTCGGGCTTAGGGCTCGCGCAGGTCTATGGCTTCGCACAACAGTCGGGAGGAACGGTCGAGATCGAATCCGATCTTGGGGTAGGAACCACGATCAGGCTGTTCTTGCCCAGGTCGCTCAGCGTGCCGGTCCAGCCGACCGCGACGACATCGAATGACGATCATGACCAGGATCAAACGCGCGGTTGCATCTTGATGGTCGAGGACGACGTGGAAGTGGCGGCGCTGGTCAAGGACATGCTGGGGGACCTGGGATACGACGTCATACATACCTCCAATCCCGACTCTGCATTGGGTGCTTTGGCCAATGCCAGGCACGTGGATCTGGTTTTCTCGGACATCATGATGCCGGGGGGCAAGAGCGGGATCGACCTGGCTCACGAGGTGCGCAAACGCCGCCCGGGACTGCCGATCCTGTTGACCAGCGGTTTTGCCGAGAGAAGTCGAGTTGCGGTGGATGCGCTGGGAATCCAGGTGCTGCCCAAGCCGTATGGCCTGGAGGATCTGCGAGTCGCCGTGGGCTACGCTCTGGAGCAGAGCGTCCCCAGGCAGGCGCTCTGAATACTGGGGGCTCGTTCCAAACGCGATTCCGATCGTGGCCTCAGCACTCCCGGCGCCAGCTTCGCTATAGCTGCGCCAGAATACGTGCGAAGGCCCCGTCGTCGCGGCGGTACTCCGGCCGCGGCCGGGAGAAGCGCTCTTCCAGCATTCTTAGTTTATCGATGCCCTTCAGGTCGAAGAATTTCCAACCTTCGACGCTCCCGGAGCGGCTATCGCCCGATACCTGGTAGCCGCACAACAGCATGCGACCGCCAGTATCCAGTCCCAGGGTGTGCGGTTCGACGACCCGGCTCAATCCGTTATAGGAGAACGCAAGCATTTGCTTGCGCGAGATCGCAACCAATATTTCACCCGCTTCTGGCAACTCTGATTGAACCATCGGTGATCAATCCTGGCGCATGCATCACGACTGCGGACGGTCAGATGGCTGCGGGCGGTTCATTTCGACTTGACCCTTCTGTCGCCGAACAGGGCGCTGACCACGATGCTCGCGCCAAGTCCCACGCCTAGCAGGAACAGCAACAACGCCACCGTCGGATAACCCCACAACGTGCTCTGCGTGGGGATGCGCATCATCAGCGAAGAAGCCAGGATCAGCGAGGCGGTTATGACGCCAGCGGCGATGCGGTTGGCGATCTTCTGCAGGCTTTCCATCAGGTGGGACTCTTCCAGGCCTGTCACGCGCAGCTGCAGGCGATTGTCGGCAACCAGGCCAAGGATATCGGTCACCTTGCGCGGGCCGTCGCGCATCAGCGATTGCAGCTCCATCAGCTCGCTGGCCAGGCTGGGCGAGGAAAGCGACTGGCGGAGGCGGGCGCGCATGACGTGTTGCAGGTGATCTTCGACCGATTGCTTCGCATCGAACCCCGGCACCAGCAGCTGGCAAACCGAATCCAGGTTCAGCAGCGTCTTGCCGAGCAGGCTCACCTCCGGCGGCGTGCGCAGGCCGCAGGCTGTCGCCAGGCGGACCAGTTCAAGGACCACGCGCCCTTCCGACATGGAAGCGCTGTGAGCGGCATAACGGGCCACCAGCTGGCCGACTTCCCGGGTGAACCGCTCGTCGTCGTAATCTTCCAGCGGCGTGCCAAGGGCGATCGCTTCCTGCGCGACTTGTTCGCCGCGCCCATCGACCGCGGCGAACAGGAGTTTGAGCATGCGCTCACGCTGCCTGGGCGGGACGTTGGCGACCATTCCCAGATCGAAAATCGCCAGCCTGCCGTCATCGGTGACCCGCAGGTTGCCCGGATGCGGATCGGCGTGGATCTCCCCATGCACGAACATCTGGTCCAGGTAGCCCCGCATCAGTGCGTCGGCCAGCGGCTGCATGGCTTGTTCGGTGCGACGCAAACCCGATACCTGGTCCACTCGCGTGCCTTGCAGCAACTGCATGGTGAGCACGCGCCGACTGGTGAAGTCCCAAACCGGAAAAGGCACGCATAGTTCGGGGTAGGGCGACAGATGTTCGCCGAAACGCTCCAGGTTCTGCGCTTCGGCCATGTAGTCCAGCTCGGCCATCAGCGTCCGGTGGAACTCGCCCAGCCAGTCCGAAAAATGCACGCTGCGGCCTACCTTGGTGATGCGGTCCGCGGCGCTGGCCACGCCTCGCAACAGGGAAAGATCTGCGGCCAGCTGCGCGCCTACGCCGGGCTTCTGAACCTTGACCGCAACCTGAGTTCCGTCACGCAGCGCAGCGCGGTGCACTTGCGCCAGCGATGCGCAACCCACGGGCTCAGGATCGAACTCCGCAAAAGCCTTGCTGAGGCGTACACCTAGCTCTGCCTCCACTACGCCGCGCACCTCTTCGAAGGGAATGGCCGCGACGTTCTCCTGCATCCGCTCCAGCGCGGTGGCGTAGGCCGGGGGAACGATATCCGGGCGGGTGGACAACATCTGGCCGAGCTTGACGAAGGTGGGCCCCAGCGCCTCCAGATCGCGACTGAATTCTTCGGGGCTTCCTTCCGATTCTGCTGGATTCCCGAGTTCCTGCTCCAGCGAAAGACCCGAGAACACTCCCGAATTGCGATAGCGCCAGAGGAAACGCAGGACTTGCGCCCTGCGCTCCATGCCGCCGGTCACCGTATCCGCACCCTGCGTGGTCGCATCCATCCGCTCTCTCACCTTTGGTTTCAGGCGAGTGTGTGCACGGACGGGTAACGGTCCGGTGAAGCGTCCAGGCGCCGCACAACGCCAGATGAATTCGCTTCAAGCGGCGACGCAGGTCAGGGAGTATTAGGGGGTTGCGCACCCCAGCACATGCTGGGCCTCGTTACCGGTGCCCAGGGAAACTCTGGAAATCGATACCTGCCACGCACCGTCCGTTTCCAATATGAGCGGGCGGTCCAGGCGCGTCACGTCGGCGCCGGCCTTGCGCAAGCACTTGAGCGGCACTCCGATGGTTGTCCATTCGCCGGTCTTCAGGCCGCTCAATACCGGTGTCAGGGCCTGCTTTGCCGAACAACCTTGGCTGCAATCCACCCCGAGTGTCACCTCCCGTGCAGCCGGTGCGTCCGGGCGCATTGCCAGCATCAGCATGACGTCGCCATTGGTCTCTCTGGCAACGTCGATCGGTTTGTCGGAAAGGAACAACGCGCGCGCTTGCGACTTTCCCGACCAAGTCAAGCGAACCGAATCTTCTTGCGCCCGATGATCGATGGCGGTTGCGATCAGGCTGTCGTCAGGCAACGCGGCAGGCAGCGTGCTCGCCTTGGTCTGATGGCCTTGCGTGGAATGCTGCAAGTAGAGGCTCAGGCCCGGCGCTGGCTTGCCGCGCGCGAAATACACGCCGGGCATACCTTGCACGCCGCTCACGCCTGACGCCTCCGGAAGTACGGCGAGGTTCGCAGCGCTGGCGTAGCTCAAGCCGTATCCCAAGGGAAACTGCGGTGCGTAGCCAGGCTGACCGGCATTGTTCACTACTTGCAGTGCGTCCTTGGGCCAGGAGTAGCTGAGCTTGCCTTTGAAGTCATGGGCAATACCGCCGTCCGCTGCTCTCAACAATACGTCGGCGATTCCGCCTCCTTCCGAACCCGGAAGCCAGGCGGCCACAAAGGCATCGGAAGCGTTGATTTCGCGGTTCACCCATAAAGGACGGCCACTGAGGAAGACCGCCACCACCGGGATCCCTTCGGACTTGAGCCGCTTGATCAGCTCCAGGTCGGAGTCGTCGCCCGGCCTGTAGAGCAGGTTGGGCAGATCGCCCTGGAATTCAGCGTAGGAGTCCTCTCCGAACACCACGATAGCCGCGTCGGGCTTTTGCTCGTAACGCCCGTCCACGGATTTCTCGGCCACGCCTCCTGCGGCTTCCACCTGGTTGCGCACGCCGTCCCAGATAGAGTCCGCGTTCGGGTAGTCGCCTCTGACCGTCCCATTGCCTTGCCAGTTGAGTGTCCAGCCTCCGGTCTGCTTGCTCAGGTTGTCGGCCCCATCTCCGGCCACCAGCAAACGTCCCTTCGGACTCAAAGGCAGCAGATGGTTGTCGTTCTTCAACAGCACCAACGATTCACGAACGGCCTGGCGGGCGACCGCGCGATGCGCTGGCGCGGCCAACTGATCGAACTTTCCGCCCAGGACGCGCTTTGAAGGCTTGCCTGCCTCGAACATCCCAAGACGATACTTCACGCGCAACACGCGACTGACGGCGTCGTCCAGTCGCGACATCGGCACTTCGCCCGACTTTACCGACGCCAGCAGGCTGTTGTAGTGCCCCTTCCAGCTGTCGGGGGTCATCAATACATCCACCCCTGCCAGGAAGGCCTTGGCGCAGCTTTCGTTGGTGCAACCGGGCACCTGGCCATGGCCGTTCCAGTCGCCCACGACAAAGCCGTCGAAATGCATCCTTCCTTTCAGCACGTCGGTCAGCAGCCTCTTGTTGCCGTGCATCTTGGCTCCGTTGAAACTGTTGTAGGAAGCCATGACCGACTGCGCCCCGGCAGCGATGCCCGGCGGATAACCGGCTCCGTGCACGTCCCGCAACACGGCTTCGCTGACCTGCGTATCTCCTTGATCCTTGCCATTGGTCGTGCCGCCATCGCCCAGGAAGTGTTTCACCGAGACGATCACGTGACGCTGGTCCAGGAAATCCGGACTTCCGATTTTTCCTTGCAGGCCTTCGACGATCTGGCCTGCGAAACTGGCCACGATCTCGGGAGATTCGGAAAAACCCTCGTAGGTGCGCCCCCACCTGTCGTCCTGCGGGACCGCCACCGTCGGCGCAAACGCCCATTCCATGCCGGTGATGCGCGTCTCGGCTGCGGTGATCTCGCCGATGCGCCGCATGAGTTCGGGATTGCGCGTGGCGCCCAGCCCGATGTTGTGCGGAAACACGGTTGCGCCCACGATGTTGCTTTGGCCGTGCACCGCGTCGATGCCGAAGATCACCGGTATCGCGTGCCCGCCGCCGCTGGTATCCATCGAGGCGTCATAGAAGGCGTCGGCCAGCGCCAACCATTGCGCGGGCGTCGCGTTGTATTTTCCTCCCGGGTCCGAGTTGCCGCCGGCAAAGATCGAACCCAGCCGGTACTTGCGCACGTCTTCGGGCGTGATGCTGGCGATATCGCCTTGCACCACCTGCCCTACTTTCTCTTCGACACTGAGCGTGGAAAGCAGGTTCCTGATCTTGCGCTCCAACGCCGCATCGGCCGGAATCGCCGGCGCCACTTCGGGCCACAGCGCAGGATGGATGACCGCCTCGGGCTTTGCGTCTGCGGCCAGCAGCAAGGGCGAAGAGAAGCCCATCGCGGCGACCAGGCCAAAACGGGACAGCCACCAGGGTGATTTTGTTTTCATCGCCAACTCCGGAAATTCGTAAGGACAAGTGAAACCTTGGGTGTCAGACCGCCGCCCACTCCAACTCGAACCATCGGGTGAGTGCCTGGCCTGGCCTGAGCACAAGGGGTTCGATATTGAACGCATCAGGAGGACCGCTCTGGGGTTCGACGCAAGTCGCACCGGGAGGATAGTCGTATACCACCCAGTGGGCGCAGTCTGAGCGAAGTCTCAGGCGTCGGTCTTCGTAATCCAGGCCCACCGCTTCGCTGTTGGCAAAGCAGTCGTCCCAGGGGCCAGCCGGTGGCTCCGCCAAAGGTAGCGTGGCGATTCCTTCCAGGTCCCGCGGGTAAATCGCGCTTGGCGAGAAGCTCAACCGCTTCGGCTTTCGAAACCAGGGGTGCCAGCCGATGGTGGCGGGCATTGCCCTGGATCCAGCGCGCACGGACAACTCGAGACGAAGGCGGTCTGGTGTCAGTTCCATGCGCTGGTGCGCGCTACCGCCAAAAGGCCACCGCGCATCCTCAGGCAGTTCCAGCGCTAGCTCCAAGCATCGCCCGTCATGAAGTTCCACTTCCCAGGCCATGGCGAATCCCACCCCATGTATGGAATGCGGGCTCATGTTGACCGGCAGTTGGTAGTGCCGTCCCTCGAATTCGAAAGCGCCCCGCCTTACCCTGCCCGCCCACGGCAACAGCGGATAGAAACCCCAGCCGATCAAGCTCGCATTGGTTTGGTCGAAGCCTGCAAGTTGCTCCATCCCCTCTCGGTGGATCTGCGCAATTCGGCCACCGGCCTGTGGGGCGACCGTTACCTCGATGCTTCCCCCGCACAGTTGCAAGAGCGGCCCGGGCTGCAGCACCGCGAACGCATCTGGCAGCACCGCTGAAGCGTCAGCTGCCATAGGGATGGATGGTCAACATCCTGCCCTGCGCATCGTAATGAAGTTCGGTCATCTTCACCGAACGCAAGTGGGTAACTCCGCCCGATAGCAAGGAGTCGTGATAGAACAGATACCACCTGTCTTCGAACCGGCATATCGAATGATGCGTGGTCCAGCCTACGACCGGCGTAAGCAGGACGCCTTGGTAGACGAATGGCCCGTAAGGGTTATCGGCAGTCGCGTAGCAGAGCAGATGGGTATTGCCCGTCGAATAGGACAGGTAGTACTTGCCCTGATATTTGTGCAGCCACGGACCTTCGAAATAGCGGCGCGCATGGTCCTGGGCCAGTAGCGGATTTCCTTCCTCATCCACGATGAGGATCTCCCGCGGGCTTTCGGCGAACTCCTTCATGCCAGGGTCCAGTCGAGCCACACGCGGACCCAACGCAGGTTGCCCGTCTGCCGGCTCGGCATGGGACGGGTCGTAGGCGTTGTCCCGGTAGCTTTGCAGCTGGCCACCCCACAAACCACCGAAGTAGAGGTAGGTTTCGCCGTCTTCGTCCACGAATGCGGCAGGATCTATGGAGTAGCTGCCCTGGATCGGATCGGGCTCCGGAGCGAACGGGCCGGTGGGGCTATCGCTGACGGCCACGCCGATCTGGAAGACGCCATCGGCGCGTTTGGCAGGAAAGTAGAGGTAGTACCGGCCATTCCGGAAAGCGGCATCGGGCGCCCACATCTGGCGCTGCGCCCACGGCACGTCGTCGATATGGAGCGCCACGCCGCAATCCACCGCGGGGCCTCCGGGCGAATCCATGCGCAGGACATGGTAGTCCTCCATTCCGAAGTGATCGCCCAGATCGTTGAAAGGGATGCCCGCCTCAATATCATGGGAGGGGTAGATATAGAGGCGGCCATCGAAAACATGTGCGGAGGGGTCGGCGGTGAAGATATGACTGACCAATGGCTGGGAGATGGCTTTGGCGGCCAGTGCATCGAGTTCCAGCAGGGACATTTCGTCGGCCATCTCTTTTCTGCCTACCGTTGTGGGTCGTTGCGCCCTTAGATCGTTGCGTGAGCGAGCCTGCGCTCAGCGAGTTCCTGCTCAATACGCGACTCCATTTTCTTGTCGATCTTGTAAAGCATCAGCATGGCCACGGCCACCAGGAATGGAATCGAACAATAGAAGCTCACCGCCAGGCGAATGCCGCTGACTGTCTGAGGGTCCTGCACCGGGCTATCGGCGTCGTAACCGTAGTAGGCCAGTATCCCCGCCACCAAGGCGCCGCCGATGCTGAGGCCTATTTTCAAGCCGCAGAGCATCGCCGAGAATATGATCGCGGTGGCGCGACGGTGATTCTTCCATTCCGAATAGTCGGCCACATCGGCGATCATCGCCCATAGCAATGGAATGGTGATCCCGTAGCTGAATCCATGCAGGATGTAGCTGGCAAACACCAGGCCGATCGACGTGGGCGAATAGAAGAAGAAGGCAAGCAGGAACAGCGTAGAGACCAGCAGCGCGCCGCCGAATACATTGCGCTTGCCAAACCGGTCGGCCAGGCGCTGGGAAACGCCGATGCCGAAGATCATGAAAATGATTCCCCCTGCGTTGAACAGGCTGAATGCCGAGGTCGGCGCATCCTTGGGCCAGGTGAACTGGGTCAAGCCCGCATTCGACAAAGCCGCATTGAGGGTTGCGATGAAAGCATTGAACCCGGTGCGTTGCAGGAATGCCGCAAGTTCGGCCTCGTCAAGGTAATACTGGAAGTAGTAGATATACATTCCGCCCTTGAGGGCCAGGTTGACGAAAACCAGGATCGTCAAAGCCAGCATGACCAGCCAAGGTCCGTTCCGGGTGAGGTCGCGCAGATCCTGCATGACGCCGGACTTCTGCTCCGGCGCCGGCACGATGCGTTCGCGGGTCGTAAGGAAGGTGACCAGGAAGAACACGGTGCCAGCCACCGCAAAGAGCGTCATGGTGTTCTCGAAACCGCGCACCTTGTCGCCATCGCCCAGGATGAGCACCAAAGGCAGCAACAGCACCTGCACGATGAACTGGGCGATCATCACCGCCACGAACCGATAAGCCGACAGGCTGTTGCGCTGGGCCATGTTCCCGGTCAGCACGCCGCTGAGCGCCGAGTAAGGCAAATTGTTGGAGGCATACACCAGCATGAGCAGCGCATAGGTGGTCAGCGCATAAATGACCTTCCCATGCTCCCCGAGATCGGGTGTGCTGAAGGCCAGCAGGGAAAGCACGCCGAATGGAATGGCGCTCCACAGGATCCAGGGCCGGAATTTTCCCCAGCGCGTGCGGGTGCGGTCGGCGACGATCCCCACCAGCGGGGTAAACACGAAAGCGCCCAGCAAACCGACAAGGAAAATGATCTTGGCAGCGGTTGATGCAGGAATGCGGTAGACATCAGTGTAGAAGAAGGCCAGGTAGGTGATCAGCGTCTGGAAAATCAGATTCGCGGCCAGATCGCCCAGGCTGTAGCCGACCTTCTCTACGACCGATAGCCGCATCTCTCCTGTATTGGTCGCCGTCATCCGCATTCCCCTGGATATTTCCGCTGCCTGCCTCAGATAGGCTACGACCACCATAGACCAGTGGTTGCTCGACTTGACCCGTGTCGTCTTCCCCTAGCATCGGCGACCGGATATGCTACCAATGGTAGCGCTACCATTATTTGACAGCACGCTGCGCAGCAACATGATTTTCGGCTTGCGCCGGCATATCCGAGGAGTTGCGAAGATGAATGCGAGGCTGGCCTTTCTGTTCTGCGCGATGGCGCTGAGCACCAACCCTTTGCCAGCGCTTTCAGGACCTCTTGCGCAGGGCCAGCCGAAATTCCTGGGTTCGGCCTATGGGGCCGCGCAAGCCAAGGATTTCGAGGCCTACTGGAACAAGGTCACGCCAGAAAAAGCCGGCAAGTGGGGAAGCGTGGAGGCGGTAAGAGATCGAATGGATTGGCGGGCGCTGGATGAGGCCTACCGGTTTTCGCAAGCGCACAACCTGCCCTTCCAGATGCACGTCCTGGTGTGGGGCAACCAGCAACCCGAATGGATTGAGCACTTGGCGCCAGCCGAGCAGCGGGAAGAAATCGAGGAATGGTTCGCTGCCGTGGCGGCCCGCTATCCGGACCTGGACTTTGTGGAAGTTGTGAACGAGCCGCTCCATGACCCGCCTGCCAAGGACGATGAAGGCGGTGGCAACTACCTCGACGCGCTGGGCGGCGAAGGCGCTAGCGGGTGGGATTGGGTGCTCGAGTCTTTTCGCCTCGCGCGCAAGTATTTTCCCGACTCGATCCTGATGATCAACGACTACAGCATTACCGACAACGACGCAGACACCGGGCGCTACCTCAGCATCGTCCGATTGCTGCAGAAGGAAGGTCTGGTCGACGCCATCGGCGTCCAAGGCCATGCCTTTGCGACCACCGGCAAGACTCCCATGTCCGTTCACAAGGCCAACCTGGACCGTTTGGGCAGCACCGGGCTTCCGATTTACATCACCGAGTTGGACATAGACGGACCTACCGATGAAGTGCAGTTGCGCGACTACCAGCGCATCTTCCCCGTGTTCTGGGAACACCCTGCCGTGCGCGGCATCACCGTCTGGGGCTTTCGTCCAGGATTGTGGCGCACCAAGGAAGGCGCCAACCTGGTGCGGCAGGACGGAAGCCAAAGGCCGGCTCTGCGATGGCTGAGCGGGTATCTGCAAGGCAACCGACGTGGCCCCTGACACGATGCGACTTGCGGCATCATGGCGGCCAGCCCTCGGTTGAGTAGACGCATGTCGAAAGCAATCTCCCGCTCATTGGCTTGCGCACTGGTCGCTTGCCTGGTCGGCTGCGCACCGGTGAAAGTCCCGGTGGCGGTCGCCTCGCCTTCATTGGGAAAAGTCACCTCGCTTGATCCCGCATTCGACCAGGTGGTGTCTGCCGACGCGCGCATCGAAAAGATCGCGGAAGGATTCACTTGGTCGGAAGGTCCTGCCTGGGTCCGCGACGGCCGCTATCTGCTTTTTACCGATGTCCCTGAAAACACGATCTATCGTTGGAGCTCCCCGGCTGGCCTTTCGGTGTATCTCAAACCCTCAGGCCTGGCCAATCCCGATCCGGCCAGCGTGCGCGAAGCAGGCGCCAATGGGCTGTTCCCGGAACCTGGCGGCACGTTGCTTCTGGCGGACTCAGGCTCGCGCCTGGTAGCCCGTCTTGACCCCGCAAGCAAGGCCAAGAAGGTCCTGGCTTCCACATTCAATGGCAAGAAATTCAACAGTCCCAACGATGTGGTGCTGCACAGAAGCGGCGCGGTGTTCTTTACCGATCCGCCCTATGGCTTGGTAGGCCTTGACAAGTCCTCGCTCAAGCAATTGCCGTCCAACGGCGTCTACCGCATCGATCCCAGCGGGGATGTGCAGCTTGTCGACGATACCCTGGGCTTTCCAAACGGCATTTCCCTCTCACCGGATGAGCGCACGCTGTACGTATCCAATTCCGACCCCGCCCGTCCGATCTGGATGGCCTATTCGCTGGACCCGCAAGGAAGATCCATCGGCAGGCGCGTATTTGCCGACGCCTCTGACCTCATGGGCGAAGGGATTCCGGGATTGCCGGACGGCATGGCGGTGTCCAGCAGGGGAGACCTCTTCGCCACCGCGCCCGGCGGAATCCTGATCATGGACGCCACAGGCAAACGGCTGGGCCGCATTGCAACAGGCGCAGCGATTTCCAACTGCGCTTTTGGCGAAGATGGAAAGACACTTTTTCTCACCTCCCACACGATGGTGGCGCGCATGCGGGTCAAGGTGTCGGGACTGGGTTTCGAGCCATAGGGGTCGCTGGCTGGCCTAGTGCGCTTCGACGGTGAAGGGCTCTTCGAGTCTTATGTCTGCGCTGGAAGCACCCACCTGGACGGTGTAGGTGCCTGGTTCGACGGTGTAATCGTTCAGGCGCTCCTGGTAAGTCCGCAAGTCTTGCAGCGGCGTGAAGGTGAAGGTGAGCGTGCGGCGCTCTCCGGGCTGCAGCGCCACGCGCTGGAAGCCCCGCAGTTCTTTGGTTGCCCTGTCGGCGGCACGCTGCGGCTTCAGGTAGAGCTGCACCACTTCTTCCCCGGCGCGCTGGCCGATATTGCGCACGTCCACTTTGACCTCGACGCTGTCGGAAGGCGCGACTGCATGCCGATCGAGTTTCAGATCGGCGTAGGCAAACTGCGTATAAGACAATCCGTGTCCAAACGGATACAAAGCCTGCCCTTTGAAGTAGCGATAGGTGCGCCCCGCCATAGCATAGTCGTCGAAGGCCGGTAGTTTTTCGTCGGCCTTGTAGAAGGTGACAGGAAGGCGACCTGCAGGGTTGCTGTCGCCGAACAGAACATTGGCCACCGCAGTGCCGCCTCGCTGGCCCGGATACCAGGCAAGAACAATCGCAGGCAGATGCGCTTGGGCCCAATCGACCGCCAGGGCCGAACCGGTGGTGAGCACCATGACAATGGGCTTGCCCGTGGCCTTCAAGGCTTCGAGCAATCGTTGTTGTGGCGCAGGCAGGCGGATATCGGTGCGGTCGCCTCCAGCGAAGCCGGGATAGTCGACCTTCATCTCTTCGCCTTCCACGTCGCCGGTCAAGCCGCCGACGAAAACCACCACTTCGGCATCCCGGGCGATTTGCACCGCCTCCTGCAATGGCGGCAGCGCGCCGGGCCGCACCCAGCCAAGCCGCACACCGGCATCGCGCTCGCCATCGAAGTACTCCAGCTTCACCTCGTAAGCACGCCCGGCGACCAGTTCGACCGCGACTCCATGGGCACTGAGCCTGTCTTCGTTCTTCCAGTGATCCAGCACCAGCTTGCCGTCCAGGTAAAGGCGAACCCCATCATTGGCCGCCACCTGGAGCTGGTATGTCCCGGAGACCGGTGGCAGGAGCTGGCCACTCCAGCGGATGCTGAAGTTGTCGCTGGGCACCGCTTCTGCGGGCCCAGCCTCCCCGCGCGCCATCAGGTTGTCCGTAGGGGAGCCGCGATCCCAGTTGAACAGCAGCTGGGCATCCACGCGAACCAACGCAGGCGCGCCCACGAGATCCTTGTTGCGGAAATACTCGCCGCGCAAGCCGCGTTCGGACGAGTCTGCCGTAGGGCGGAGAAACTGCGCGTCGATCAGTGGAACAGCCGAGGGATCATCCCGTCCCTGCACGAGATCCGCGCCGCGGGCGTAAAGGACCTCGGATCGGCTGGCAGCCTGCTTTATGCCCTGCAGAATCGTAACGGGCGCAGCGGGCGTGCCGTAATAGTTGCCCAGCAACGCCATCGTGTCATCGGCCGTGGGTCCTACCACGGCGATCTTGCGCAGGTTCCTGGAGAGCGGCAGCAGGCCGTCGTTCTTGAGCAGGACGATGGACTGCTGCGCCGCCCGCCTGGCGAGTTCATCGTGCGCAGGCGATTGATTCACCGAGATAGGTATGCGCGCCCATCGCACTTTCTCCGGGCCATCGAACATGCCAAGACGAAACCGGGCCGCCATCAATCGCGTGAGTGCGTCATCGATCTCATCCTCGCCGATCAAACCGTTCTTCACCGCAAGCGGCAGCGCGGCACCATAGCTTTGCCCACACTCCAGTTCGGTGCCGTTGCGCACTGCCAAGGCGGCTGCTTCTTCGACCGTGGCTACGATCTTGTGGTTCTTCCAGATGTCGTCGACTGCCCAGCAATCGGACATCACATACCCCTTGAAGCCCCAATCGCTGCGCAAGATATCGCGCAGCAAGAAACGGCTGGCGCTGGCCGACTCGCCATACACGCGGTTGTAGGCGCCCATCACCGCGTCTACGTCCCCTTCTTTCACCAGCGCCTCGAACGCAGGCAAATAGGTCTCATAAAGATCGCGCCTGGAGGGCCGTGCATCGAAGTGATGGCGGTCCGCTTCCGGTCCGCTGTGCACCGCGAAGTGCTTGGCGGTCGCGTCCAGTTTTCGGTACACCGGATCATCGCCCTGCAAACCACGCACGAAGGAAATGCCCATGCGCGAAGTCAGATAGGGATCCTCGCCGTAGGTCTCCTGGCCACGTCCCCAACGCGGGTCGCGGAAAATGTTGATATTGGGGGACCAGAACGTCAGGCCCTGGTAGCGTCCGTGCTGCCCGCGCGCGGCGAAGTCGTGGTGCTTGGCGCGTGCCTCATCGCTGATGGCTTGGGACACGGCATCCATCAGCGGCAGGTCAAACGTGGCGGCCATGCCGATGGCTTGGGGGAACACGGTCGCTCCACCCGCCCGCGCGACGCCGTGCAAGGCCTCGTTCCACCAATCGTAGGCCGGCACGCCCAATCGCTCTATCGCCGGCGCGGCATTCTGCATCTGCCCCGCCTTCTCCTCCAGCGTCATCTCGGCGACAAGCAAAGCGGCCCGTTCTTCAAACCCCCGCTGACCGTCCATCCATGGGCGCTGCTCGGGCGAGGCCGCCCGTGCGCCTTGAAACCAGCCCATAAGCAGCAAGGCGACGACCGCGATTCTGAGCGCTTGGTTATTCATTGGGTTGTCTCTCCTTGTTCTGCGCGATCCGCGCATGCGGTCCCACTACTACGCCGATGAAGCCACCAGCCACATCGGTACTTAGCACCGTTCCGTCCTCGTGCTCTTTCAGCACGCGCCAGCCGTCCCCGGTGTTGAAATCGAAACCGTAGCTGCCCGCATCGCCACGCACTCGCAGTTGGACTTGCTCGGCCTCCCCCACCGGCGCTGTCCTGACAATCCGCCGGCCGAAACGGCTGCTCCGCTCAAGGAACAGTTCTTGCCCACCCTGCTCGGATCGTCGGATCCCCAGGAAGTACCAATGCGTTTCATTCTGGAACGCGGCAATCCCGGCCTCCGTGCCCGCTTGCAGCGGCAAGCGCAGGAGCGTGCTGGCTGCAAAAGAGGTGTGCTGCTGGCGGCGTCCCAGGAAAGCGGGATGGTGCAGGGATTCCAGGCCTTCGGCCTGCGGAGTGAGCGCCAGTTGCCCAGAGGTTGCGGCCAGGTGGGCCCACTCATCACTCGGCCCGCGCAACGACAGCCATGCGCTATTCAAGGTTTGCCGATCGAACTCGTCACGCCAGGTGAAATTGCCGCTCATCGGTGCTTGGCTTTTCCCACTCATGAGGGCTGGCCCGGCTGCGACATACGGTATTTCAAGATGCGGTTCCAGGATCACCGGCCAACCGTCCTTCCATTCCACAGGCAGCAAGAACGTCTCGCGGCCAGTGTTGTAGTGGCTTTGGCCATAGTTCCTGCTGGCCAGGAAAGTCGCCCACCATCGGCCATCGGGGGCCTCGACCAGATCGGCATGCCCCGCGTTGGTGATGGGGTGCTGCCGCCCGGCGGGCAGATCGCGCTGGGTCAGGATGGGGTTGTGCTCATAAGGGACATAAGGCCCCCACACCTGGCGACTGCGCAGGATGACCTGGGAATGCTGCGGTCCCGTTCCGCCTTCGGCGCAATTGAGGTAATACCATCCCTGTCGCTTGAAGATGTGCGGGCCTTCGATCCAGATCGGGTTCGTGGAAGGATCCACCCCGCCATCTATGAGCACCCTGCGCGGCCCTATCGGCTTGAAGTTCTTGAGATCGAGTTCCTGCATCCAGATCGCGCGATGCCCGTCATAACGCGGCTTGCCTGCCGGGGCGTCGTTGTTGAGCAAGTAGACGCGCCCATCCTCGTCGAAGAACAACGAGGGATCGATCCCATCGATGGTCGGCAACCACTTGGGTTCCGACCAGGGACCCGCGGGATTGCTGGCAGTTGCAATGAAGTTGCCGCCACTGTCCACCGCAGTGTTGGCTACATAGAAGATGCCGTCGTGATACTCGATCGCCGGCGCGAAAACGCCGCGGGAAATTCCCAGGCCATCGAAGTCGAGTTGGGAGGGACGATCGATCACATTCCCGATCTGCTCCCAGTGAACCAGGTCCTCGCTCTCGAAGACGGGAATGCCTGGGAAGAAGGCGAAGCTCGAGCTCACCAGGTAGTAGCGATTGCCCGCGCGAGTGATACTCGGATCGGGATGGAAACCCGCCAGGACAGGATTGCGGTAGTGGCCGGCCGGCAAGGGTTGATCGAAGACAGTGTCCTGTCCACGATACTCGAACCAATCGTAGAGCACGGGCGCCTGCGCAGATGCGCACGGTGCGCACGCCAGAGCCAGCAGCATCGGGAAGATCCATCGCATTTTCTTCATTCCTCGTCCTGACTATTCACAATGAAGGACCACAAGATTCAGGGATCGATGGCCAGCTCGAACGGACCGGCGGGCAGACCGTTCCCATCGAACAGGGTGATGATCGGGTTGTCCGCCCATCCGTATCTGACGCGCGCGACCTGCCACGCCGTATCGGCGCGCAGCACCACTTGATCTCCCTGGATCCGCGCATCCGCGTATCGGCAGGTGCCCGGGCCCTGACCGCATAACTCGAAGCCGATCGGCCCCGCGGCGCCATAGGCGACCAGGCCGCTTCCTGCACCTTTGAACCGCACCACGACCGCAGCTCCTTCGCGCCTTGCGGACTCCACCGTAGGGCCGGAGGGCTCCAGCGCATGGCCGAAGACGATGTTTCGGGCCACGCGCGCCAACCGCCTTCCTACCTCCTGCTTGTTGGGAGGATGAATGTCGTAGCGATCGCCCAGGTCCAATGCAACGGCCAGGCCCGTGCGCCGGTCCTCCCGCGCGAACTTGCGCTGGGCTTCGCGCACTCCCGCCCAGCCGCTTTCGCTTGGCGCTGCATTGGGCACGCCGTACCCAGCCAACTGGACGATCAGCAACGGCAGGTCTTTTCCGAATCGGGAGCGCCAGTCGTCTCTCAGGTACTGCAGCAAGCGGCCATAAGCTTCCGGCTCGCCGGTATTGGACTCGCCTTGATACCAGAGCGCACCGCGCAGGCCATAGGAACCCAGGGGCGCGATCATTCCGTTGTGGAGCGTGGAAACACCGCCGGCCGATTGCCACGGTGCATTGGGAGGCGGTGGACCCTCGCCGGCCCTTTGATACTGCCAATCATGCAGAGCTGCACTCGAACCATCTGCGAAAGCCAACCGATAAGCCGAAGCCGGCGCGCTCATCCCGCCATCGCGGTAGGTGTCCAGAACATTGATGACGACTGTGTTCTGGCCTTGCTTCAACACACCCGGTGCGAGCCGATAGCGGCGCGCCGCGCCGGGGTCGTACTGGCTACCCACAGCTTGGCCATTGACCCAGGTGATGTCGGTTTCATCCAGCGCACCCAGTTCCAGCACCGCATCTTGTGCGGCTTGTCCGGCAGTCAGCTCAACCCGAGTGCGAAACCAGACCATGCCGTTGAAGTCGACCAGGCCAGGATCATTCCAGCGCTCCCAAGCGCCGAGCGATGCGGGTGCCTGCTGCCAGGAAGCATTGGAATCGCTCGTTCCGTTCCAAGGCCGATCGCCCGCCGGAGTGCCGACGCGCTGTTGCCACCATTTCCCCCACAACTCACCCCATCGCCTGGCTGCGGCTTGGGGATCCTGATCGTACAAAGCGAGCACATCGAGCGTCTCGACATAGCTCCGATCCCGCCGCAATGCATCGGCGCCGATCCACGCTTCGATACGCGACCCACCCCAGGAGGCATGGATAAGCCCCATCGGAACATCGACGGATTTCTGCAGCTCTCGTGCGAAGAAGTAGCAGGCCGCGGAAAAGTCTCGCAATGCATCGGCATCGACCGGTTTCCATTGGATGGGTCTTGAAAAAGCATCCCGCTTCACGGCGCTGGCGACTTGCGGAACGGTCAGGAGCCGGATCGTAGGCGCTGAAGGATCGTTCAACTCCGAGCTCGCATCCAGCGCGCGCCATACGGGCAGCTCCATGTTCGACTGCCCCGAACACAGCCACACATCCCCCACCAGCAAGTCGTTGACCACCTGCTCGCGCACCCCGTCGCTGACGCGAAGAGTGTGCGGTCCGCCGGCCGGCAGACTGGGCAGGGCAACTTCCCACTTTCCATTCGCGTCGACGCTCGTTTTAGCTTTCAGCCCCGCCAGGCTCACCTGGACCCAAGGCTGACCCATCGTCCTACCCCACAGCCTGATCGGTCGATCCCGCTGCAAGACCGCATGATCCTGGAATATTGCGTCCAGCAAGCCTTGCTGGCTCCGGTCTTGCGCAATGCCCGAACTGGGCCAGAGCCAGAGCGCAAGGACCAGGCAAGTGATGCGGCTCACTTGCCGTCACCCGGTGCGAACGGAAATTCGAGCGCCTGGTAGTAGGCGAGCGAATGGGCCGGGGGCGCAAAGCCAGCTGGCAGCTTGCGCCCTGAAACGCTTTGGAAGTAGGCGATGCTGGCATCTCTCCACCACTGCGCTTCCTTCTGCTGGATGCCGAGAAACGCACTGACTTCAGCGTGGCGCCGTGCATCGACATAAGGGATCATCTGGCCCCAGGTGCTGCGCATCTGAGCCACCACATCCACTCCGCGGGTGTATCGAAACACCAGTTCCTCCCAGACGCTGCGCCCGGATGGCGTGGCCTGGTCCCAGGAGACGTGGTTGAACCACAACAGCAAGTCCTGCGGCACGCGCGCCGGATCATTGAACTGAGCCGCCAGCGCAGGTGCGTACTGAGCGACCGCGTTGCTGCCGGAAGGCCCCCTGTCGAAGCCGATTCCATCGCGGTCGGCGCGGTGGTAATACACCGAAGTCCAGTCCGCCCGAGGTCCCCCGTGCACCCAGGGGCCCGGACCATAGTGATGTCCTTTCGCCATGACGTGATGCAGGCCCAGCGGCGTCATGTAATCGACGGCGGCTTGACGCGACGCCATCATCATTTCCGCCATCGGCGCCACGAAGCGCGCGTCGTTGGAGAAGGTCATTCTCAGCCAGTCCTCGGCTATCTCCTTCGAACTGGCTTGAGGGTCCCAAGCCAGCCTGCCGAAGGCGTACCAATTGGCCTGATCAAAATGGGATCCGCTCCAATTGCGATCGCCCCCGATATTGGCCACGCCAGCCAACCCGCTCAGCCTGTCCTCTTCAGAGCCCCGGACAAGTAGTCTGGCAACCGTCGATCCGGGAGCGGGGCGGAAGGTATCTGATCGCAAGGTCTCCTCGAACAATGGCCCGAGGTAAACCAGATGCGTGGCAAAACCCAGATACTCCTTGGTGATCTGGAACTCGGTCATCAAGTGCGTCTTGCGCATCACCCCGAACAAGGGATGAAAGGGTTCGCGCGGTTGGAAGTCGATCGGTCCGTTTTTTGTTTGCAGCAGGACATTGTCGGCAAACTCCCCATCCAGCGGCGCGAACTCCACGAAGGACTGCTTGGCCCGATCCTCGGGTTGTTCATGGGAATAGACAAACGCGCGCCACATCACCACCCCACCATGGGGAGCCAACGCGGCCGCCAGAAGGTTGGCGCCCTGTGCATGCGTGCGGCCGTAGTCTTGCGGTCCGGGCTGGCCTTCCGAGTTGGCCTTCACCAGAAGTCCGCCGAAATCGGGAATGGCCTCGTAGATCTCGTTGGCTTTTTCTCGCCACCAGTCCTGCACCGCGGGGTCCAGCGGATCTGCGGTGGATAGCCCGCCCAGCTCCATGGGGGCGCTGAAACGAGCGCTCAAAAATACCTTGATGCCGTAGGGTCTGAAAATGCCGGCGAGCGCGGCTGCCTTCTGCAAGTATTCGGGGCTAAGGCTCAGCGCATTGGCATTGACGTTGTTGAGCACGGTGCCGTTGATGCCTATGGACGCGTTGGCGCGTGCGTAGTCGGTGTAGCGTTGGTCCAGGTAGTCGGGCAACTTGTGCCAGTCCCACAAGGAGCGCCCCGCATAGCCACGCTCAACGTAGCCATCCAGATTGTCCCAGTGGTTCAGCACCCGCAGCTTCAACGCTGGAACCTCTCGAACATCCAGCGAACCCGGATCGCCCCCGGTCTGGACAAGCCGCAAGTAGTGAAATACGCCATAAAGGACGCCCGAGTCTTCGCGCGCTGCGATGACCGTGGCCGCATGCCCGTTTACCTGCATCGAACGCACCAGGTAGCCTTCGGGCCCCAGCGTGTCCAACTCCAGTCCCAAGGCCCGGATGTTGGGCGACGAACTCCTGCTGCCGATGACCAGCGCCCCACTCCGCGTCGCCAGCGGTGAGGCGGGAAGAGCGTTCCCCAGCAAGCCGCGTAGTCCACGCCCGAGTTCGGCCACCGCCACACTCAAAGTGGGGCTGCTCGCATCGACCACCAATTGCGTGTTCCGTGAGGCCAGTACGTGCGCCTGGGCCGAAGACACAGGCCGATAGCGCAGCCACAGGTCATAACCGTCTTCGGCCAACGCAGTGGGCACCACCAGCCACAGAAGAACGCCAACAATGCCGGCCCGCCACGCGGTCAAAGCGGCGGCTAACTTACCCCGCCGACCTGTTAGCGTTACCATTGCATCCACCTGCAGTCGTCTTTTCCCCCAATAAGGTGTTCGCCTTGGAGAAACCCAAGAAGGCAGTGCGGCGAAAGGGCCGGGCTATCACCATCGACGAAGTGGCCGCTTTTGCTGGCGTGTCGCCCATGACCGTGTCGCGGGTGATCAACAGCCAAGGCAAAGTGCGCGACTCCACTCGCGAAGTCGTCATGCGGGCGGTCGAGAAGCTCGGCTATACGCCCAATCTGGCTGCCAGCGCCTTGGCGGCGGCACAGCACACCCGCATTGCGCTGATCTATACCAACCCCAGCTCTGCCTATCTGCAGGAACTCCTGGTGGGCGCCCTCAGCGGTGCGGCCCGCACTGCCGCCCAGTTGGTGATCGATACGTGGGATCACCTCAGTGCAAGCGAACAGCGCAACGCCGCGCGGGTGCTGGCCAAGACGGTGGCCGGCGTGATCTTGCCGCCGCCTCTGTGCGAGTCCAAAGCGGTCATCAAGGAATTCGTCAGCGCAGGGGTACCGGTGGTTTCGATCGCCTCGGGCCGATTCAGCGATGAGATTTCCTGCGTGCGCATCGACGACTTTCGCGCCAGCAAGGAGATTACGGCCCATCTGATCGCCCAAGGGCACAACAGCATCGGCTACATCAAGGGCAACCCCGACCAGACGGCCAGCGCGCACCGCTTCGAGGGCTTCCAGGCCGCCCTGTCCGAAGCCGGCATCGCTTTCGACAAGACCCTCATCGAGCAAGGCTACTTCACCTATCGCTCGGGACTTGATGCGGGTGAGAAGCTGCTCGCGCGCAAGCCGGCGCCCACTGCGATCTTCGCCAGCAACGACGATATGGCGGCGGCGGTGATCTCCGTGGCCCATCGACGGGGCCTGGATGTGCCGCGCGACCTGTCGGTAGTGGGCTTCGACGATACCTTCGCGGCCACTACCGTGTGGCCCGAACTCACCACCATCCATCAGCCCGTCTCGGACATGGCCGACTCGGCAGTGGACATTCTGCTGCGCACGATAAGAGGAAAAGACAGAAGCACGCGCATGGTGGTCGACCATGTAGCGCCTTATCGACTTGTAGTTCGCGACTCGGTGGCCTCGCCCATCAAAACCAGGCGCTCGGCCAAGCGGTAGCGGTTGCACCTTTCCAAGCGCTGGCATTGTTGCTCAGCCCTGCATCTGTTCGAGTTCTTTCCCCTTTGTCTCGTGCACATACCTGAGCACGAAGAACACCGAGGCCAAGGCCGCGAGCGTGTAGAGGCCATAGGCGCCAGCCAGGCCGATTCCTGTCAGCAGCACGGGGAATGTGAGGGTGATGGCGAAGTTGGAGGTCCACTGCGCCGCGCCTGCCACCGCCAAGCCCGAGCCGCGGATCTGGTTGGGGAACATTTCCCCCAGCATCACCCACATCACCGGGCCCCAGGACATATTGAAGAAGACCACGTAGACATTGGCCGCAACCAGCGCCAGCAAGCCCATGGAATCGGTCAACGCAAGTTTGCCTGAAGCATCGACTCCCGCACTGGCGAACGCATAGGTCACCGACGCCAAGGAAGCGGCCATGCCCACCGATCCGATCCAAAGCAACGGCTTGCGCCCGACACGATCGATGAGCATCAGGGCTATGACGCAGGCGCCTATGCTCAACGCCCCCGAAAGCACGTTGATCAATAGCGCGTCGTTCTCCGAGAACCCCACCGCTTGCCACAGCACGGCCCCGTAGTAGAAGACGACATTGATCCCCACCAGCTGCTGGAACGTGGCCAAGCCCACGCCTACCCAGACGATCGGGCGTAACTTTCCGGTGGTCGTGCTCTTCAAGTCCGACAGCCGGGGGCGGTGGTCCTGCGACAGTGTGTCGGCAATCTCGCCCAGCTTCGCATGCGCCTCTTCGGGCCCATAGAGCTTGGTCAATACGCTCATTGCGTCTTGCCGGCGGTTCTTGACCATCAGGTAGCGCGGACTTTCGGGAATCAGCAGCAGAAGCAACAGGAAGACGGCCGACGGAATGGCCTGCATCCAGAACATCCAGCGCCACGCGGCGTGTCCCAACCACAATGCCTCGGTCGAGGCGCCGGCGGCTTTGGCCAGCAGATAGTTGCTCAGAAACGCCATGAACAAGCCACTGATGATGGCAATCTGCTGCACGGTGGCCAGGCGTCCGCGATAGCGTGCCGAGGCGACCTCGGCGATGTAGGCCGGCGACATGACGCTGGCTGCGCCTACGGCAAAGCCACCGAATACACGAGCGATAACGAAGACTAGCGAGCTGTTGGCCAGGCCAGCGCCCAAGGCTGAAAGCAGAAACAGGACGGCAGAGAGAATCAACACCGCCCGCCGCCCCCATTGGTCGGCGAGCCTGCCGGCGAAGAACGCACCGACCGCGCAGCCGAGCAGCATCGAGGCGACCTCGAACCCGGTGCCGGCCGAACTGGATCGAAAGGTCTCCTTCAAACCATCGACCGTGCCGTTGATCACCCCGCTGTCGAAGCCGAACAGGAAGCCGCCTATGGTGGCTACGCAACTGATCAGGACGATGAACTTCGTATTCTCGCCGCCGGTTCGAACACCACTCATTCTGCTTGCTCCCCGTTCTGACGTTGCGTTGGTTTATCGGTGCGGCCAGACCGCGGGCCTATCGCAACAGATACTGATTGATCAGATTCTCGTAGCGCTCCTGCTTGCCGCTGATCTGCTTGGGCTCGCCCTGGCCGAGGGCCAGCGCATGCAGGTCTGCCAGTGAAAGCTGGCCTTGTTCGAATTGCCGACCTGCTCCGGAATCGAAACTGGAATACCGTTCGGCCCTCCATTTCTCCCAAGGCGAATCGTTCAAGAGCGCGTGCGCCACTTCCAGACCACGGGCGAACGAGTCCATCCCGCCGATGTGGGCGATGAAGAGATCTTCCGGATCGGTCGATTCGCGGCGCACCTTGGCATCGAAATTCAGCCCGCCTTCCAGACCGCCCTGGCGCAAGACCACGAGCATGGCGCCCACCGTGTCGTAAAGATCGGTGGGGAACTGGTCGGTGTCCCAGCCGTTCTGCGCATTGCCCCGATTGGCGTCGATGCTGCCGAGCAATCCATGGTCCGACGCTACTTGCAGATCGTGTTCGAAAGTGTGTCCGGACAAAGTGGCGTGATTGGCCTCGATATTGAGTTTGAAGTCCTTGTCCAAGCCATGTAGTTGGAGGAAGCCCGCCACCGTGGCGCTATCGAAATCGTACTGGTGCTTCATCGGCTCCATGGGCTTGGGTTCTATGAGGAAATTCCCCTTCAGACCGATGCTGCGCCCGTAGTCGCGCGCCATGGTCAGGAAGCGTGCGAAGTGCTCCATCTCGCGCTTCATCTGCGTGTTGGCCAACGACGCATAGCCCTCTCGTCCACCCCAGAACACGTAGTGCTCCCCGCCCAGTTCCACCGTGGCGTCCAGCGCAGCCTTGACCTGCACCGCAGCCCGCGCCACCACTGCGAAATCGGGATTGGTGGATGCGCCATTCATATAGCGAGGATGGGAGAACAGATTGGCTGTCCCCCACAACAGCTTCATTCCCGTGGCCTGCTGGCGTTCCTTGGCCAACCCGACCATGTGCCGCAAGTTCTTTTCGTACTGGCCGATATCATCGTTATCCGGCGCCAGGTCGATATCGTGGAAGCACCAGTAGGGCACGCCCAACTTGGTGAAGAACTCGAAGGCGGCATCGACCTTGGATTCTGCGCTGGCCAGCTGCGAATCGGCCTCCCAGGAGAATCGTCGCGTGCCCGGCCCGAAAGGATCATGGCCCGCGTTGCAGAAGGTATGCCAGTAACACACCGCGAAACGCAGGTGCTCGGCCATGGTTTTGTCACCCACGACCTTGCCGGCATCGTAGACCTTGAACGCCAGCGGATTGTCGGAGTTGCGACCCTCGAACGGAATACGGCCGATGCCCTGGAAGTGTTCCTTGCGGCCGATGAAGGGTTGAGCGCTCATAAGTATTCCTTGAAGTAGAGATAGAGGGTCAGCACCGTCAGGCGCTATGAAGCTGCTGTGCCGCGCGCAGATGGACCAGGAACCGTTGATAGGCCTCCTCGTATGCGCGAGCGACCACAGGTCGCGGCCTGGCGGCCAGTGATGGGTCGAAACTCACGTGCTCGTCCGAGAGTGCCGGGAAAGTCGTTCCACGGTGTTGCGCCTGGTCCAGCGCCCACAGCGCTTGAAGCGCCGCACCGAAGGCGGCGCCTTCGACATCGCGCGGCACCTGCACCGGCACACCAAAGATGTCGGCAACCATCTGGCGCCAGGCGCCGCTGCTGGCGCCACCTCCGGTCAGCACGATGTGATCGAACCGCATGCCGGCCGCAACGAAAGCTTCGTAGCCGTACTTCAGGGTAAAAGTGGCCCCTTCCATCGCGGCGCGATAGAAGTTGGCGGGGCTGGCGTTGTGGGGAGTCAGCCCGGTCAGTGCACCTTTTCCCAAGGGCAGATCAGGGGTGCGCTCGCCGTTGAGAAACGGCAGGAAGGTCAGCCCGCCCGCCCCGGGTTCAGTGGAGTGGATGTGGCCGTCGCCCGAGCGGGGGCTGAATCCAAAAAGCTTGGCGACCGTTTCGGTGGCCACCGTGCAGTTCATGGTGCAAATCAATGGAAGCCACCCGCCGGTGGAAGAGCAGAAAGCGGCCCAGCGCCCATGGGCATCCACTGCAGGCTCGTCCGAATAGGCGAACAGCGTTCCAGAAGTCCCCAGGCTCATCACCAACCTGCCCGGCACCACGCAGCCTGTGCCGATGGCCGCCATCATGTTGTCCCCGCCGCCGGCTGCAACCAGAACAGTGTCCGGCAAACCCAATTGCCTGGCGCGATCGGCGCGTATGGAAAAGGTCGTTGCCGTGTCGACCAGTGGCGGCAGGCATGCCGATAGATCTCTCTGTGGGTCGATAGCCTGCAACATCTCGGTAGACCAGCGGCGGTTGCGCACATCGAGCCAGCCGGTCCCGGAGGCGTCGCCGAATTCGCAGAAGGCTTGACCAGTCAGCCAGAAATTCAAGTAGTCGTGCGGCAGCAGGATCTTCGCCAGCCGCCGGTAGGCTTCGGGCCGGTGTTTCCTGGTCCAAGGCAGTTTCGATGCCGTGTAGCCGACAAGAATGGGATTGCCCGTCAGTTCGATGCAGCGTGCCGCTCCTCCTATCGCCTCGGTGATTTCGGCGCACTCGGTGGTGCTGCTGGTGTCGCACCACAGCTTCGCCGGTGCCAACACTTCCCCCTCCGCATCCAGCGGAACGAATCCGTGTTGCTGCCCGGAAATGGCGACGCATTGGATCCTCTGCCGCACGTCGGGGTCGATGGCCGCCAAGCAATCGTCAATCGCTTGAGTCCATGCATCCGGGTGTTGCTCCCGCGAACCGTCGTGGCCGCTCAGCAGCTCAAGCGCCGCACTCCTGGACGCAACGACCTGTCGCGCCTGCGAGTCGTAGACAACGACTTTCACGCTCTGAGTGCCTGCATCGATGCCAGCAGTAAAGGTCATTCCGGCTCCAGCCCCGAGTTAATGTTAGCGCTACCATTTGTTGTTCCAAAAAAAACCAACCCTTGGTTAGCTCTGATTTTTCCCGCTGAAGCCCGCGGTCCGGCCCCATGGCGGGCACTTTAACCAGCACAGACGAAAAAAGCGTGCTGCAATGCAGAATTCAATATAAAACAAAGGCTTAATAGTACTGGTCAGCGGGCAAAATCGATGAAACTGTTGATCGACAGACGCCCGGCGACTGGATCAGCGGGAGGCACCGCGGCGTTGTCGATGCTTCCCGAGTGCAGGGAGTTGCGTCGGTACACGATCATCCGGTTGAAGACCCCTTCCACCTGCGCGATGCGTTCGAACAATGCGGTGTCTCCATCGATATATCCGGTAGCCAAGGCTTCTTCTTGCCGACTTTCCTGAGCCAGGAAATCGAAGTAGGCGGCATGACGTTTTTCGTCGACGAATTCGAAGCCGCTCTTGCGATGCCGGTAGAAAGCAGTACCGCCCCAAGGGCCTCGAAACAGATAGTGCACCGTGGCCAGCCCGTCGCCGCTCACCGAATCTATGTGCGGCACTCGCTGGGCGAAAGCCAGTCTTTCGGGACGCTGGGCCACCAACGAAAAGTGGCACATGGGAAACACAAAAGCGGCCGGCTGGATATTGAAATACTCGGCCAACAATGGGTTCAAGAGAGTTTGCAGAAAGCTCTGGTAGGACAACGGGGCAGGCGCACGCAGTCCCGGGAACAGCGAAGGCTGCTTCACGAAATTCGCCACGGCCGCTTTGTGCACCAGGCGATCAGGATCGGATACCAATTGGTCGATGACCAGCAGGGGCGCGCCTTCCCGACCAATGGCGCGTTGGCTGAGCCGCAGACCTGGATGAGCCGACAACAGCACTTGCGCCTATCCCTGGTTCGATCTCGAACCCCAGACTTCGGGATTGGCCTTGCAGTATCGTTCTATGAAAACCTGCTGGGACGGCATCCTGGCGACCGCGCTGCCGATGGGATCCTTGATCGAGGCCAATAATCGTTGCAGGTCCGCGTCGGCCAGACCGCAGGACAATGGATGCGGCGGGCCTGGTTCCATCCCCTGCCCCAGCAGCACGTGAGTCCATGAATCCACCCGGAAAAGCTCATCGGCGTCCTGCCAGGCATGGGCGCGCTCGCGCCAGGCGCGCAGTCTGATCTCCAAAGAATCGGGCAGCTCCATCTCGCGACACTCCTTCCACATGGGCTCTTCGCGCTGGGTAGCGTGGTAGTGCAGGATGATGAAATCGCGCACGTGCTCCATCTCCGCCCGGCTGACCTGGTTATAGAGCTCCACCAGCGAAGGCGAGATGCCCTCGAACGGGAACAGTTGAATCAGGCGCACCACCGCGCTGATGGCCAGATGGATGCTGGTGGACTCCAATGGCTCGATGAAGCCGCTGGCCAGTCCCAACGAGACCACGTTCTTGTTCCAGGCCTTGAGGCGCCGACCCGTGCGAAAGGGCACCAGCCATGGATCGCGTATGGGCGGAGCGCCTACTGCATCGAGCAATTTCGCGCTCGCTTCGTCATCGGACATATGCCGACTCGAGAATACCCACCCACACCCCACACGGTGTTGCAGGGGGATGTGCCAGCGCCAGCCGGCTTCATGCGCGATCGCACGGGTATAGGGCACTGCAGGGCCAACCGATTCGGTCTGTACTGCCACGGCGCGATCGCTGGGCAACCACTGGTTCCAATCTTCATAACCAGTCTTCAAGGTCTGCTCGATCAACAGACCGCGGAACCCCGTGCAATCGATGAACAGATCGCCTTCCACCACCTGCTCGTCTTCAAGCACCAGCGCGGACACCAATCCGTCCACTGCATTCTGCCTGACCTCCTTTATCTTGCCCTCCACCCTGCGCAACCCATAGCCCTCGGCGATGCGGCGCAGGAACTTGGCGTAAAGCCCTGCGTCGAAGTGATAGGCGTAGTTGACCTGCGGTTGGGTCTCCAACGAGAAACGATCGCCGCGGGATGCCACCGTTTCCAGGCAGAAATCCCCCAGTTCAGATGACATGCCCCGGCGCTTGCTGTCTAGCCAGAAGTGATGGAAGGCCGCGGCCCACGTGCCCTGCCCGGTGATGCCGAAGGGGTGGATGTAGCGTTCGCCTGGCCGGCGCCAGTTCTCGAACGAAATCGAGAGCTTGAATGTTCCGGCGACGGCTCGCAGGAACTCTTGCTCATCGATCTGGAGAAAGCGATGGAAGGTGCGGATGGGAGGCACGGTCGACTCGCCCACCCCTACCGTGCCGATCTGCTCGGACTCCACCAAGGTAATGTCCAGCCTGTCGCGAAACTGCTGCGACAAGGCACAGGCGGCAAGCCATCCTGCGGTGCCGCCGCCGGCAATCACGACCTTGCGTATCGGCACTGGCCTTGCCTCTGAGGTATTCAATGCTGTCCCCTTTTCTGCTAGCGGTTAAGTCGTCCAAGCAACATGGCGCGCATGCGCCGGGCCAGATTCTCGTCGATGGGACCCAGAACATCGCGCGCCTTCTCTGGCAGGTGCTCGCCCGCCCTGTCTTTCGGCCCGAAGACGTAGTAGTCGAACACTGCGGCCCATGCCCTTTTCTCTCGATCGGGCAGGTCTCGCAAAGTCCACAATGCGTGGTGAAGCGCAGGCAATGGCGAAGAGAGGAACGCCGGCGAGCTGCGCCACCAGTAGTTCACCAGCACATTGAACGGCTCCAGGCTACGGACATGGTGCCACCAGAGACCCGGAATGAAGACCGCATCGCCCGGCTCCAGGATCGCGGTTTGCGCGCCGGCCAACGCTTCGCGAAATCGCGGATAGCGCTCGTAATCGGGATTGTCGAAATCGACCAGGCTCACCACTTGACCGCCAGGAGTCGGCTCAAGCGGCCCGGGATACAGATTGCCGATCTGCTCGGGCGCGAACAAGGTGAACTGGCGTCGCCCGGCAGCGCATACGGCAAGATTGTTGGGCTCGTCGAAGTGGCACGACGCCACGACCCGGTTGCCGATCCAGATACTGGCCGGCGCATCTATCCCATGCTGAGCCAGCGCCAGATCGTTTTCGCGACTGAAACCCGGCAATGCGCCGTCAACCAGAAGCGAGGCAATGTAGTACGCAGGCGACGGAGACTCTTCCAGATGCGCGTCGATCTCCTCCAGTACCCGACTCAAACGGTCCCGGCGCACCTCGAAGTTGAGCTCGGTGAAATCGGCGTTGTAGAAGGGACGCCCTCCAATGGAACGATCGCCATAGGAATACTGGACCGGCTTGCCGACATCGAAGCCCCTCAAGTACGCCATTGCCTGCGCGATGGAGCGACGGCCGGCCGCCACCAGGCCCCATTGTTCGGCCACGCCTTTCAATACCGCCGGCGTGCCCTGCTCCAACAGCTCCTCGAGCGGCAGCTCGGCTGCGTGGCGACAGTCGATGGCGCGCAATGGCGAAATACTGTCAACCACCGGCCACGCCTGACCCGTTCTGCTCACGCATCCGGCGCTGCTTCTCGGCCATGAGACGCCGCATGTTATGCATTGAGGCCAGCAAGAGGTACGCCCCTTCCAGATAGCCGGCACGATTGAGTCGAGCCAGCTCCGATCCGCCCAGCGCCGACAGCTTTTCCCGGTCGATGCCGTAAAGCCCGCCAACGCTTACGCGATGCTGTCCGTCAAGCCGCACGTCCAGATTCACCGGCTGGATCAACTCCAGTGCTTCGAAGGCGGCGAACATGGCCGAGCCGAACTCGACGCCATCGCGGATACCGCGAAGCACGCCGGCAACATGGTCAAGATAGGGCGTGTTTCCACCCTGCGGCAAGAACACCGGTTCGCCTTCCCGATCATTGACGCGCGGATGCTCCACGTCCACATGCATCACCGGCTCTTGGCGCATTTCCCCCTCGATCCGTTGGCTCTGGAAGCCGATCGCGAACGGCCCCTTGGCGGCGGCGCCCGGCAAGTAGCTCGCGTTCCACTTGCCGTTGGCAAGATAAAGATTCTCGCGTTGCTCAAATCCCAGCAAGGCGACCGATTGCCAAAGTCCGGACTCTTCCCTGCGAAGGAAAATCGGATACTCGCGCTGCAGTTCTGCGAACTCGCTGGGGAAGGCAGGCACCATGCCCACGTCGTCCCCATACTGAGGGCCAAAGCCGGTGGCCACTCGCAGGTCCTTGTGCGCCACGTTGTTGAGAAGTTCAAAGCGGGGCATGCGCATTCCACCCTTCGATCACGGCTTGCACCTGATGCCGCAAGCCTATCATCGCCAGGCGCACCGCGAGAACGGTTGGCCTGGCATCAAGTAAAAAGGACCGCTGTTTGCACAGCGGTCCCGCCTGACGACATCCGGGGAGGATGCTACCGTCAAGTCCTAGAACTTGTAACGAACTCCCAGCATGTAGCGCGGGCTCTGATCGGCAAGCTTGACGATCTGCTCTTCGGTGCGGGCGTGCCAGCGCACATCCTCACCTGTCAGGTTGATGGCCTCCAGACCAAACGACCAGTTGTCGTTGAGTGCGTAGTTCACGCTCAGGTCCCACTGCTCGTACTCTTCGACGTAGTACGGATTGCGACTGCCGCCCTGGTTGGCCAGGATCAGATACTCATCGCGCCAGTTCCAAGCCAGGCGCACCGACCACCCGTATTTCTCATACATGAACATGGCGTTGGCCGTATCGCTCAGGCCGGTCAGTGCGAACTGATCGATACCGGGATCGCCCGCATTGTTGTAGGCGACATCGCCCTTGACGACGGTGTAGTTGGCCAGAACGCCGAAACCACTGTCTCCGAAGAAGTATTGCCCACCCAACTCCCAGCCGTGCAACTTGGATTGGTTCTGGTTGACGGGTCTGTTCACATTGAACAGATACAGCGGGTCGTCTGCCTCTCCATACAGATCGTATGCCGCTTCGGTCGCAAGCTGCTGGGCGCCTGTGCCATTGAACGCCGCCAGGCCGTTGGGGTCGTTGCGCAGCAGTGCCAGGGCGGTGAACAGGGAGGTATCGTTGCCTGAACACGCAGCCGCATTGGCTGCGCCCACCTGCGTAACGCAAGCCGCGCTCTGCAGGAACGCCAGTGCGGCCTGTGCGTCCGGTCCCGACGTTGGATCCCTTAGACCATAAAGCGAATCTTGCTGCACGGTGTTGCCGATGAAGTTATCTACCGATTTGTTCCAATAGGTAAGCGACACATAGCTGGCGTCGGCGAAGTACCACTCCAGTGCCAGGTCAAGGTTGTCCGACTCAAGCGGCTTCAAGGACGGGTTCTGGGAATTGCCGCTGGCGCGCGCGGAGGGGTCGAGCAGAACCGATCCGAATGGCTGCTGCGCGCCGGGCCCCGCGTAAAGATTGCCGTATGGCGCCCGCGCGATGGTCTTGCCGAACGACGCGCGGCCTTTGAGCTCGTCGGTGATGTCGATACTGAAATCGAGATTCGGCAACACGTAGCTATAGCTGGCCTTCTCGCTGAAAGGCTGCAGCTCGTCGGATAGTACGATACGGAAATCGTTGTTGGACTGCCATTCTATGGCTTCCGGGATTGCGATGACGGAAGTCGAAACCACATCGGTTTTCTCGTATCGAACTCCGATACGGGTGTTGGTCCGCATCCCGCCAAGTTCGCCTTGGAATTCGACTTGCATGTAGGCGGAGCGGGTCTTTTCCTCGACCCGGTTGTCGGCGGAGTTCTGCGGGCTTACCCCAATACCGGCCCCGTAGTTATCGGCTGCCCACTGGGCCAGTTGGCCAGCGTCGCCGCGCCACGCACCGTTGCTGCTACCGACGTTGTAGTCATTGAACAGACCGGCGATGTCGTAAGGCTTGATCAGATCCATCAGACCGTTGGCTACATCGCTGTCGACGTTACCCACGCCCCAGTCGCCCAAGGTCGAATAGTTCTCGGCGGCCTGCAACCGGTGGGTCGACGACTTGGAGCTGTCGACGCCGAACTGGAAGCGACCGTTATCGAAGTTCCATTCGCCGTCGACGCGACCCTGCTTTATTTCGCTGACTTGAGTCTGTGCGTTGATGCGTAGGACCTGCGAGCCGATTTCACCCTCAACGAAGCCGGGGTTGAGCTGCCCATTGGTCCCGGCGACCGCGTCTTCGGTGGTCGGATACCAGGTCTGGGCGCCGCGCGGCAAGCCGTCGTTGAAGAACAGTTCCTGCACCCAGGAACCGCCGCAGTGCGGACCGGTGGTGCAGTTGTTGGTGCCGGCGATGCTGGCGAAGATCGACCCGCCACCCGTCAGCGGGTCGTTGGGGCGGCTCTCGTTCTTGGAATTGTGCGCATCGAAACTCAGGCGGAAGTCGTCGCTGACGTCCCACACTGCGTTGAAACCCAACGAACCAAGCTTGTATTTCTGCATGGTGCGCTGCTGTTCGAGACCGAAATCTTTGGTGCCGGCGACTTCGCGAATGTAGACCGGGGTGGCCACTGCGCCGCTGGTATCGAACTCGATATCGGTATAGGCGCTGTTCTGGAGCCACATGGCCTGCTCACCGCGGTCTTCCCTGATCTCGTTGGTCGAATAGGTGTAATCCAGGGTCAGGGTAAGACTGTCGGTCGGAGCGAACTGCACGACGGCTTGGCCGTTCACGCGCTCGCGGTCGAACTCGGAGAACGCGTAGCGCAGATCGTTCGGCCGCGCGTAGAGTTCGCCGACGGCCGGAGCGTTGACGACATTGGGATTGCCCGGCATCGTCCCGGTCCAGGGCTGCACGTTCCAGTAATTCTCGGTTGCCTGGATCGAACCGCCTTTGCGCTTTTGCTGGCTGGCACTCAGGCCGATACCGAAGGTCTTGTCGGCGTTGGTGAAGCTGAAAATGCCGGAAAGCTCTGGGGTCAGGTCGTTGTCGAAGGGCTGGCTTCGGTCGGAAACCACCTTGGCACCGGCGCTTGCCACGATACCATCGTGGTTGAACGGCCTATCGGTGAGGATGTTGATCGTGGCGCCGATGCCGCCGCCCGGGACCTGCGCTTGGCTGGTCTTGTATACCTCGATGCCGTTGATGGCTTCAGCGGCGAGCTGGGCGAAGTTGAAGGCGCGCGTGCCGCCGTCTACGCCACCGATCGCAACCTGGCCGGCTGCGCCGAACGCGTCTGCGCCCGGCATCTGGCGGCCATTGAGCGTGACCATGTTCTTGTCCGGGCCGAAGCCGCGGGCGGTGACCTGGGCGCCTTCGCCGTCGCGGCGTTCGATCGAAATGCCGGTAATCCGTTGCAGGGACTCGGCCAGGTTGGTGTCCGGGAACTTGCCGATGTCTTCTGCGCTGATGGCGTCGACGACACCTGCAGCGTCCCGCTTGATTCCCATCGCCTGATCGAGGCTGCCACGTATGCCGGTCACGACGATCGTGTCGAGGTTGGTCGCCTCGTCTGCGGCGTTAGTGGTTTGGGCACTGGGGGTAGGCGTTCCTTGTGCGGCGTCTTGCGCAAAGGCTGGATTGATTATCAGTGCACCTCCGACGAAGGTGAACATTGCAGTGGACTTGAAGCGCTTCAACTTGTGGTTCATGAACCCGTCCTCAGCACTGAGATTTGAACGACCGAAAGCCCGTAGCTCTTGGCACGCGTATCACTCACCCCTGCTTGCGCACTCCGACTGGGTGCAAAGCAGCTATACCGGCAACCTCTCATTGGATCTCCCCTCTCTCGATCGTTGGACTATCGCCCTCCCCAGGGGCGCCGCGTTTCGTTTTCGCCAAGCGTGACTGCACAACCCGAGCGCGTTCGCTGCCAAGGCGCCCAAGCTGTTCGGCTTGAGGCCCGTGCACTTCCCTATCCGACTTTCCGGTAGTGGTAGCGCTAACATTGCAGGCGCAGACTAATGAGGCTCGCTAGCCTTTGTCACCATGCACTGCAACAGAAACCGCTTTCAGCTCCATCCGGGTCTCCAAAGCTGCAAATCGGCACTACCAGCGGGCAAGGCGTGAATTGTGTAACTGGCATTACTCAACTGGTTTCCGGAGTGCACCCATGTCAAATAGCTACCACCGCGTATTTCTGCCTCTGTTGGTGATCCTTCTGTTGCTGGGCTGGCCGGCGGAAGGCGCAGCGCCATCCAGGCTCGCTCCTCACGGCAATCCCCTCTTTCGCGACAAGTTCACCGCCGATCCCGCGCCTATGGTCGTGGGCGATCGCCTTTATCTCTACGTCGGTCACGACGAAGCCCAGCGTGACGAGATGTTCAACATGCGAGAGTGGTTGGTCTATTCGACCACCGACATGGTTACCTGGGTTGACCACGGCCCGATCATGAAGGCGACCGACTTCAAATGGGCCAAGGGCGATGCGTGGGCCTCGCAGGCCATCGAGAAGAACGGGAAATTCTGGTTCTATGCGGCCGTTGAGCACGACGCCACCCATCCGGGCAAGGCCATCGCCGTCGCGGTCGCCAGTACGCCAACCGGCCCGTTCGTCGATGCGAAGGGCGCGGCGCTCGTCACCAACGCGATGACGCCCAAGGGCACGCATAGTTGGGAGGACATCGATCCCACGGTCTTCACCGATGATGACGGCACCACCTGGATCGCCTGGGGAAATCGCCAGTGCTATCTCGCAAGGCTCAAGCCCAACATGATCGAGATCGACGGTCCGATTGCAGAGATCACGCCGCCGCATTTCGAAGAAGGCCCCTGGCTGCACAAGCGCGACTCGGTTTATTACCTTACCTACGCCTCGTTGGACCGTGCTACGCACCGCGATGAGAAGGTCTCCTATTCCACGGCTCCGTCGATCATGGGTCCGTGGACATACCGCGGCGAGCTGACCGGATCGGGAAAGTACAGCTTCACCATCCACCCTGGAATCGCCGAGTTCAAGGGCAACTGGTACCTGTTCCTCCACAACGCCGCATTGGCGATCGGGGACCAGAACGGCTCGATCGGTCGACGGGCAGTGACAGTCGAGCATTTGGCCTACAACGCGGACGGCAGGATGAAACCAGTGTTGCAGACCGACGCAGGCATATCAGTTTTGCCTGCTCCCTGACTCCCTTTTCAGACCAGCGATCATTCGGGAGTGGATCTACGTGGCGGTCTTCGGCAGGTGAAGGCAATCGATTCCCGCACGCTCCTGGATTCCTCCAGGCGCAGTTTGGCACCGGCTGTTCCCGTGCCCATTCTGAGCGCGTCGAATGACGGGGAGAGTGACGCAAGCATGTGGCCACGAGCCGAGCCTCGTCGCCCATCTCGCCGCACAAGGAGCGAATGAGGAAACGAACCGCTGTGCACCTGCGGACCGGTCGGCATGCGCGGGTTGGAGCGGGTGAAGGGAATCGAACCCTCGTCAGTAGCTTGGGAAGCTACAGCTCTACCATTGAGCTACACCCGCGAGGCGGCGAGTTTATGCCGCGCCGCATTGCCCATGCAAACGGGCGCCCGATCAGGGCGCCCGTGGGTCTTGCGAACGCGGATCGAACTCAGAAGCTGCCGGTCAGCGTCGCGAACGCGCCCGCATTGGTGCCGCCCTTCTGCCCGACCGTCGTGGTCAGGCCGATATCGGCGGCCAGGCCGAACACGGTGCTGCGCGCGCCCAGGGTCAGGCTGCCGTAGTCGCGATCCATGCTCAGGCCGGGCACCGCGTACGGCGCAAGACCCGGCATGGTCTGCAGCGACGCGAAGGCTTCTTCGTCCTGCGATTCGAATTCGCGGTCGTAGGTCAGGCGCGCGTACGGGCGCACGTGTTCGTTGATCGCGTAGCTGGCCTGCCAGCCGGCGCTGCCGATCAGCGAATCGAAGTCCTGGTCCGGATACTCCAAGGCGGTGGCGCTGAGGTTGCTTTCGGCATAACCGTCGCGCTCGATGCGCTGGGCCAGCACGCTCAGCACGGGACCATGACGGAAGTTGTCCTGGCCGAATTCGTAACCGGCATTGATGCCGAAGCTCAGGTTGGTGCCGTCGGGCGAGCCGCTGTGGGTGCGCGTTGCCGGCCCCAGCTGGACCGTGCGATCGACATCGTAGGAGAGCCAGCTGTAGCTGACCTGCGCATTCACCCAGGCCTTCTCGCCATACCAGCCGGCGAAACCGCCCAGGGTGGCGTCGGACTCTTTGAAGCTGCCGCCGCGGCTGCCGAAGTCGAAATCGCTGCGGCCGTAGCCGCCGAACGCGCCATAGACCATCGAACCACGTGCCCAGTCCACGCCGAACAATCCAGCCGGGCCGATGCCGTCGTACAGGTGGCCGTGGTCGTAACGCAGCGAATCGCCGCGCACGTCGCCCCACCAGCGCACGCCGTCGGATTCGGGCTTGCCGTTGACGTGATAACCCACGCGGTCGGCGCGCGCGCGGCCGATCACCGACGCGGTGTACGGCAGCAAGGCGATCTGTCGCGGACCTTCAAGCACCGACACCGCGTAGTCGGCCAGGATCTCGTGCGAGCGCGAAGACGGATGCACGCCGTCGGCGAAGGCATAACTGGTGGCCGCATCGCCGCTGGCGTAGTTGGCCGGACTGCAGGTGACCGAGGAAGCGGTGATCTGAGGGTTGCAGGCGGTGCCGGTGACGTTGCTGATTCCGTAGGGCGTGGGGTTGGCGACGATTTCCTGCAGCAGGTGGAACGTGTCCAGCGGAATGATGCGCAGGCCCGCCGACGACAGACCGCCGAACAGGGCAGTGTTGTAGGTGGTGGACAACTGCGTTCCGGCTGCCTGCTGGGCAGCGCCGCCGGCGCGGAACTGCGGGGTCACGCCCAGGTCGGGAATGGTGGGCACCAGGATGTAGCGGGCGCCGGCATTCTGCAGCGAACCGATCACTCCGATCTGCGCGGTCACCGCAGCACCGATGGTGGCCTGGGCCGGTGCGCCGCCTGCGACGGCGAACAGGTCGTTGGCGCCACCCCACACGGTGTACAGCGCATTGGGATCGGCGCGCCCGCCTACGCTGGCCAGATAGTTGGAGGTCTGGGTGGCCAAGGAGGGAATGGGCCCCAGTGCGCCGGCCGTATTGGTGCCGGTGCGGGCGCCGCCGACGGCGTAGTTGGTGCCGCCCTGGTTGTCGCTGGTGGCGTTGGTGCCGTAGAAGTCGGCCACGTATTCGGCCCAGACCAGGCCCGGGTTGGTGGTGAAGCGCCCGATCAGCGCGCCGTTGGGGCCGATCGCCTGGATCAGGGCGGGGCGGAAATGGCCGGAGTCGGTCAGGCTGTCGCCGATGAACACCGTCTGCGAATAAGGATGGTTCTGGGCCAGCGCCGGCAAGGCGGCTAGCGCCAGCGCGACAGCAAGGGCGGACCGGACGGGACGGACAAAAGACTGCATCTAGCTTCTCCAGAAGGCGAATAAGTCCGGGACCCTGGCGGGTCGCGGCCGAACGTACGGGGGCGTACAGGAGAGAATGGTTTCACTTCGCCCCGCGGCGCTCACGCTGCGTTGCGTCATAGATCGGGCGATGAGGCAAAATGTTCCCATGCAAATCCAACTCAATGGTCAGACCAAAACCCTGCCAGGCGGCGGCACCCTGATCGACCTGCTGCGAACCGAGGGCCTGGCCGAGCGCCGGGTGGCGGTGGAAGTGAACGGCGAAATCGTCCCCCGAGGCCAGCATGCCGAGCATCGACTGCAAGCTGGGGACCGGGTAGAAATCGTGCACGCGCTGGGCGGCGGATAAGCCGGCCGATTCGCCCGCATTGCGATGGCGAAGCAACACAATCCGCGCGGCGTCCGTCAACTTCGGCGATAATCTTTCGATGAATTCTCCCAGCCTTCACGACCCGCTGGTCATCGCGGGCAAGACCTATCGTTCGCGCCTGCTCACCGGCACCGGCAAGTTCAAGGATTTCGACGAAACCCGCCGCGCCACCGACGCGGCCGGCGCGCAAATCGTCACCGTCGCCATCCGCCGCACCAACCTGGGCCAATCGCCCAACGAGCCCAACCTGCTCGACGTGCTGCCGCCCGACCGCTACACCCTGCTGCCCAACACTGCCGGCTGCTACACCGCCGAAGACGCGGTGCGCACCTGCCGGCTGGCGCGCGAACTGCTCGACGGCCACACCCTGGTCAAGCTGGAAGTGCTGGGCGACCAGCGCACCCTGTTCCCCGATGTGATCGGCACGCTGAAAGCGGCCGAGCAACTGGTGGCCGACGGTTTCCAGGTGATGGTCTACACCAGCGACGATCCGATCCTGGCCAAGCGCCTGGAGGAAATCGGCTGCGTGGCGGTGATGCCGCTGGCCGCGCCGATCGGTTCGGGCCTGGGCATCCAGAACAAATACAACCTGCTGGAAATCATCGAGAACGCCAAGGTGCCGGTGCTGGTGGATGCCGGCGTGGGTACCGCTTCGGATGCGGCCATCGCCATGGAGCTGGGCTGCGACGGCGTACTGATGAACACCGCCATCGCCGGCGCGCGCGATCCCATCCTGATGGCCGGCGCGATGAAGAAAGCGGTGGAAGCCGGACGCGAAGCGTTCCTGGCCGGCCGCATTCCACGCAAACGCTACGCCAGCGCTTCCTCGCCGGTCGACGGATTGATCGGCTGACGATGACCGGCACCGCGTCCAATCCGCCCAAACCCTACACGGCCACCACCGGCCACCGCGCCGTCCGCAGCTTCGTGTTGCGCCAGGGCCGGTTCACGCCGGCGCAGCAACGCGCCTTCGACGAGCTATGGCCGCGGTTCGGGTTGGACTACGCCGGCACTCCGCGCGACTTCGACCAGGTTTTCGGCCGCCAGGCGCCGCGTGTGCTGGAGATCGGCTTCGGCAACGGCGATGCGTTGCGCTTCGCAGTGGCCCAGGATCCGGAGCGCGACTACATCGGCATAGAAGTGCACGCGCCGGGCGTGGGCCGCCTGCTCAATGCGTTGGACGCCGATGCGGCGAGCCATGTGCGCCTTTACCACCACGACGCTGTGGAAGTGCTGCGCAACGAAGTGGCGGAAGGCTCGCTGGACGAAGTGCGCATCTATTTTCCCGATCCCTGGCACAAGAAGCGCCACAACAAGCGCCGCCTGATCCAGCCCGAATTCGCCGCGCTGCTGGCGTCGCGCCTGCGCGTGGGCGGCCGCTTGCATGCGGCCACCGACTGGCACGACTATGCCGAACAGATGTGGGACGTGCTGGACGCCACCGAAGGACTGCGCAACCGTTCCGGCCCGCGCGGGCACGTGCCGCGTCCGGACTGGCGCCCGCAGACCCATTTCGAGACCCGCGGCCAGAAGCTGGGGCATGGGGTGTGGGATCTTGTGTACGACAAGACACGGGAATCGGGAATGGATAAACGGGAATCGTAAGTGCATGGAAACCGTATCCACCCGCCATCGACTAGCCATCTGCCCGTTCGCCGCCATTGACGGATTGTTTGCAGCGGTGGGGATTCGCGTTGTCGATTCCCGATTCTCCATTCCCGATTCCCGCCCCTGATGGACACCGCCCTGACGCTGACCAACGACATGAAGCTCGTGCTCGGGCTGGTCGGCTTCACCATGGCGATGTTCCTGTTCGAACGCATCCGCGCCGACGTGGTCGCGCTGATCGTGCTGGTGATCCTGGGCCTGACCGGACTGGTGGCGCCGGAAGAACTTTTCGGCGGTTTCTCCGGCAACGCGGTGATGAGCATCATCGCCACCACCATCCTGGGTGCGGGTCTGGACCGTACCGGCGCGCTCAACCGGCTCGCTTCCTGGCTGCTGCGGCGCGGCCACGGCATCGAGCAGCGCCTGCTGCTGATGACCACTGGCATCGCCGGCCTCAACTCCTCTTTCATGCAGAACCCATCGGTGATGGCGCTGTACCTGCCCGTCGCCTCGCGCCTGGCCTCGCGCAGCGGACTGTCGCTGCAGCGCTTGCTGCTGCCTATCGCCGCGGCCATCGTCATGGGCGGCGCGCTGACCATGGTCGGCAACTCGCCGTTGATCCTGCTCAACGACCTGCTGGTGTCGGCCAACAACAACCTGCCCTCGGGCATGGCCACGCTGGAGCCGCTGCGCATGTTCGCGCCGCTGCCGGTCGGCGTGGCCCTGATCGTCGCTTCGTTGTTGTACTTCCGCTTCTACGGCGACAAGAAGCTGCGCGAGGAAACCGAAACCAACGTGGCGCCGGCGCGCACCGAAAGCTACTTCGCCAGCACCTACGGCATCGAAGGCGACGTGTTCGAAATGACCGTCACCGCCGAAAGCCCGCTGGTGGGCATGTCGCTGGGCGAAGCCGAAGCCATCCACGATGCGCCGCTGATGCTGGCGCTGCAGACCGGCAGCGATACCCGCCTGTCCCCGCCGGCCGACATGCGCATCTGGGTGGGCAGCGTGCTGGGCGTGATGGGCGCGCGGCAGTCCGTGCACGATTTCGCGCAGAACCATTTCCTGCGCCTGTCCTCGCGGCTGCGCCATTTCGGCGACCTGTTCAATCCCAGCCGCGCCGGCATTTCCGAAGCCGTCATCCCGCCCACGTCGCGCTATATCGGCAAGACCGCCGCCGAGCTGCGGTTGCGCAAGCAGTCGGGCATCAGCCTGCTGGCGATCAACCGCGACAAGAAAGTCATGCGCGAAGACGTGCGCAAGGTCGCCCTGCGTGCCGGCGATCTGCTGGTTTTCCACAGCATCTGGCAGGACTTGGCGGTGGCCGCCGAAAGCCGCGACTTCGTGGTGGTGACCGACTACCCCAAGGGCGAACAGCGCCCGCACAAGTTCAAGATCGCGATGACCATCTTCGCCATCACCATCCTGATCGCGTTGACTTCGAAACTGCCGGTGTCGCTGACGCTGATGACGGGCGTAGCCGGCATGCTGGTGACCGGCGTGTTGCGCATGGACGAAGCCTATGCGTCGATCAACTGGAAAACCGTATTCCTGATGGCCGGGCTGATTCCCTTGGGATGGGCCATGGACAGCAGCGGTGCGGCAGCATGGGTGGCCGGGCATACGGTGGAGAGGTTGCCGGACGGAATTCCGATCTGGATGCTGGAAATCGCCATCGCCCTGCTGACCACCGCGTTCTCGCTGGTGATCAGCCATGTCGGGGCCACCATCGTGATGGTGCCGCTGGCGATCAATCTGGCGCTGGCCGCGGGAGGCAATCCCACCGCCTTCGCGCTGATAGTTGCGCTGTCGGCATCCAACAACCTGATGACCGCATCCAATCCGGTGATCTCGATGATCACCGGACCGGCCAACTACACCAGCCGGCAACTCTGGCGTGTGGGCGGCCCGCTGTCGCTGATCTACACCGGCGTGGTGGTGCTGATGATCAACCTGATGTTCTGGTGGGCCGCGCGTGGAGGCTGATCGTTCATGGCCTTGAGTTTGAAAGAGGTCGATGGATCGTTCGCGGTGTGCAGGCTGGCCGCCGGTTCCGCGCTGCCGGAATGGTTCCGCCCCGGCCCGTTCGCCACGGTTTCCTGGACCGACGATGAGCTCTCGATCCTCTGCCACGAATCGCAAGTGCCGGCGGCGGTGCAATGCGAGCGCGGCTGGCGCTGCCTGATGCTGCAGGGGCCATTCGCTTTCGACCAGACCGGAATCCTGTTGCAGGTACTGCAGCCATTGGCAGAAGCGAAGATCGGTATCTTCGCGCTGTCGACCTTCGATACCGATTACGTGCTGGTCAAAGACCACGCGTTCGAAGCGACGGTGCAGGCGTTGGTAGCAGGCGGATTGTTGGTGGGTCGGGGCTAAGCCCCATTACGTTTGGAGTGGGCACGTGTGCGTCGGGGGCGTAGCCCCGACCTAGAACTGCGCATGGTCCACTTTTGCTGAAGTTGCCCAAGCACCGTTCGTGGTGGGCTTGTCGAACCACGCTTTTCGCGATGAGACGATACAAGGTGGTTCCAGCGTCCGCCAAGAGCGTGGTTCGACAGGCTCACCACGAACGGGTTATGGCGAGAACACAAACTGATGTCGGATTCTTATACGTCGGGGGCGTAGCCCCGACCTACGACTGCGCATGCTCCACTTTTGCTGAAGTTACCCAAACACCGTTCGTGGTGAGCCTGTCGAACCACGCTTTTCGCGATGCGACGGATACAAAGTGGTCGCCGCGTCCCGCCAAGAGCGTGGTTCGACAGGCTCACCACGAACGGGATATCGCGAAAACACAAACTGATGTCGGATTCATACGGGTCGGGGGCGTAGCCCCGACCTACGGCGGCGTGCTTAGCACCACTTGGCCGTCGCGAACTTCCACGGCGACACTGCGCAGCGAGTCGCCGCGGCAGGGCCCGGCGATGCAATCCCCGCGCTCGGTTTCGAACGAAGCGCCGTGCGCCGCGCAAACCAGATGCCCTTCCTTGCTTTTCAAGAACTTACCGGGCGCCCAATCCAGCCGCCGCCCCGCGTGCGGGCAAACGTTAAGCCAAGCGCGCGCATTCGCACCAATGCGATGCACGATCAAGGACTCGGCGTCGCCATCGATCAAGGCTTCGACTTCAGCGAATCCGCCGTCCTCGATTGAATCCAGGGTGATCAGGGGCATGGGTTTAACGAACTTCTCACACTGTCATGTTTCGGTCATCCGATACTGCGCCACCGGCTTGCGCCGCATTCTGTCACGACTACCGCCGATGTTCGCCAAGAGTTTCCGTTTCGACAGCTCCCGCCTGCGCTCGGCTTTCGCGCCGCGCAAGCCCCGCCATCCTTTGCTGCGCCTGGCGTTCGGCATCGTCGGCTTGGGCCTGCTGTGCCTGTTGATCTTCTTCAGTGTGTTCGTGGGCGCGGCGATGATCGTGGCGGGCGTGGCCTGGAAGTTGCTCAGCCAGCGCGGCAAGCCCGTCGCGCGCGACGCCAACGTGGTGGAAGGCGAATTCCGCGTGGTGCGCAAACCGGTATTGCCGTTGTCGCATTGACGCGCCGCGTCCTGCCACTGACGGCAGGCTCCGCTTAAACTGTCGCGTCCCTGCAACCGGCGCGACCGCATGACCGATCTGATCCCTACCCCCGCGCAAGCGCGCGTGCCCGTCCGTGGCGGGGGCACTTTTCCCGTTCGCCGCATCTATTGCGTGGGTCGCAACTTCGCCGACCACGCCCGCGAAATGGGCGCGGTGGCGCCGGTTTCCAAAGCCGAACGCGGCCAACCGGTGTTTTTCCTCAAGCCGGCCGACGCGGTGGTGACCGGCGACGCGGACGTACCCTACCCGCCCGGCACCAAAGACCTCCACCACGAAGTGGAACTGGTGGTGGCGTTGGGCAAGGATGCGCCGGCGGGAGAACTGGCTCTTGCGGATGCCGATGCGCTGATCTTCGGCTACGGCGTAGGCCTGGACCTGACCCGACGCGACCTGCAGGGCGCGGCCAAGGCCAAGGGCCTGCCCTGGGATATCGGCAAGGGCTTCGATCATTCGGCGCCGATCAGCGAACTGGTGCCGGCCGTCGACGTCGGCGCGTTGGAAACGCTGCAGCTCACCCTGCAGGTCAACGGCCAGACCCGCCAGCAAGGCGCATTGACCGATCTGATCTGGGACGTGCCCGACATCCTGCACGAGTTGTCGAAACTGTTCGCGCTGAAAGCGGGCGACCTGGTGTTCATGGGCACGCCGGCCGGCGTGGGCCCCATGGTGGCGGGTGACGCTTTCGTGGCCAGCCTGGAAGGCGTCGCCGAACTGCGCGGGCGCATCATCGCCGGCTGACAGGGACCGCGATATAGTCGGTTGGCACGGACGTGTCGGCGTCCGCCACAACAGGAGACCTGCATGGGCATGATCAGCGAGTTCAAGGAATTCATTGCGCGCGGCAACGTCGTCGACTTGGCGACCGCCGTGGTGATCGGCGCGGCATTCGGCAAGATCGTCACTTCGTTGGTCGACGGCATCGTGATGCCGGTCATCGGGTTTCTGACCGGTGGGGTGAGCGTCACCGACTGGAAGTACGTGTTGAGCCCGGCAACGGTCGATGCCGCCGGCAAGGAAGTGGCCGAAGTGGCGATCCGCTATGGCGCTTTCATCCAGACGGTGATCGATTTCCTGTTGATCGCGCTGGTGATCTTCCTGGTGCTCAAGGCCTACAACCGCGTACGCAAGCCCGTGGATGCGCCGGCGACTCCCGAAGACGTTCTGCTGCTGCGCGAGATCCGGGATTCGTTGAGGAAGTAGTGCTTTCCCTTCTCCCGTTGGGAGAAGGTGCCCGAAGGGCGGATGAGGGCATGGATCGTCAGCTGTAGTGAAAGTTTCAAGGCTAGTATTTGCCGTTCCCTCATCCGGCGCTGCGCGCCACCTTCTCCCGATAGGAGAAGGGCCCCAACAAGCCGCGGGCTGTTAAGCTCGCGGCTTCCCTGTTTCCGGAATACGACATGCGCTTGGTGCCTCTGCTGCTCGCCCTTTCCGTTTCGACAAGCCTGCTTTCCATAACCTCATCGGCCGCAGAGCGCGAAACGCGCATTCCCGAATCCGCGTTGGCCACGGCCGCCACCTTGCGCGAGCGGGCGCTGGTCGACGGCACCGGCTGGAGCACGGTCGAATCGCTGACCACCGAAGTAGGCCCGCGCCTGGCCGGCAGCGAAGCCGATGCGCGCGCGGTGGCCTGGGCCCAGGCCAAGTTCAAAGCCCTGGGTTTCGACAAGGTCTGGACCGAAGCGGTGACCTTTCCCAAATGGGAACGCCGCAGCGAACACGCCATGATCCTGGGTGCGCACACTCAACCGCTCACGGTCACGGCGCTGGGCGGCAGCCCCGGCGGAAAACCGGAAGGCGAAGTGGTGCGCTTCGCCGATCTCGCTGCGCTGGAAGCCGCGCCCGCCGGATCGCTGGCCGGCAAGATCGCCTTCGTCGACTACCAGATGCAGTCCGCGCGCGACGGCAGCGACTACCGCAATGGCGGGGCTATCCGTTCCAAGGGACCTTCGGCCGCCATTCGTGCGGGCGCGATCGGTTTCCTGATGCGATCGGCCGGCACCGACCACCATCGTGTGGCCCACACGGGCATCACCCGCTTCGATGACGGGCTGACTCCGGTGCCGTCGGCTGCGCTCGCCATTCCCGATGCCAACCAGTTGGCCCGGGTGCTGGCGCTGGGTCCGGTACGTGTGTCCGTTGCACTGGATTGCGGTTGGAACGGCGAAGCGACTTCCTACAACGTCATCGGTGAAATCACCGGGCGCGAGAAGCCCAAGGAAGTGGTGTTGATTGGCGGACACCTGGATTCATGGGACCTGGGAACCGGCGCGATCGACGATGGCGCGGGCGTGGCCATCACCATGGCAGCCGGTCATTTGATCGGACAGCTGAAGCAGGCGCCCAGGCGCAGCATCCGCGTGGTCGCTTTCGCCAACGAAGAACAGGGGCTGTATGGCGGCAAGGCCTATGCGGTGAAACACGCCGCCGACGCAGGCAAGCATCAGCTGGGTGCGGAGAGCGACTTCGGTGCCGGGCGCATCTACGCCTTCAACACCGGCGCGCCCGCGCACGCGCGCGCAGCGACGGCGCAGATCGCCGAAGCGCTCAAACCCTTGGGCATCGAATACGCGCCCGACAAGGGCAGCGCCGGCCCGGACATCGGCCCTATCGCAGCGCGTGGCGCCACCTGGGCCTGGCTGGCGCAGGACGGCAGCGATTATTTCGACCTGCACCACAATGCGGACGACACGCTGGACAAGATAGACCCGAAGGCTTTGGCGCAGAACGTGGCGGCTTACACGGTGTTCGCGTTTCTGGCGGCTGAGGCGGATGGGGATTTTGGCAGTGTGGTGAAGGCGGCGGAACCAACCGACAAGTAAAGCATCAACACTCTTTCGTCATCCCAGCGAAAGCTGGGATCCATTTTGACTTTGCCTTTGATGTCCAAAGAGCGAAAGCAAGATCAAGATGGATCCCAGCTTTCGCTGGGATGACGATCCTGGGGGACTAAGGTCTGAGGGCTACGGACTCATTTCCGCCATTGCGCCAGAAACACCGCAGTGGCAGCGGCGACGTTGAGGCTTTCCACCGCACCAGTACCTGGAATGGACAGGCGCAGATCGCAGGCCGCAGCGAGCGATTCGTCCATGCCCTCGCCTTCGGCGCCCAGTACGTAGACCAGACGCTGCGGCAACGCGGTAGCGAAAACGTCCTGGCCACCGCGCACTACGGTGGCGGCCAGCTTGAAGCCGGCTTCGCGCAATGCAGCGAGTGCGGAGTCGCGGTCCGGCAGACGCACCAGCGGCACTTTTTCCGCGCCGCCTTCGGCCACGCGCGCGGCCGCACCAGAGACCGCCAAAGTGGAATCCTGCGGCTGCAGGATCGCGCCTACGCCGAAATGCGCGGCCGAACGCAGGATCGCGCCGAAGTTGTGCGGGTTGCCCACGCCATCCAGCCAGATCGCCAGCGCCGGCCCCGCCGGCAACGATTGCAGCCAGGCCGACAAGCCCTGCGGTTCGACGCGCAGCACATCGGCCACCACGCCTTCGTGATGCGAGCTGGCGGCCAGCTTGCCCAGATCCGCTTCCTCGACCACGCGATAGCCGATGCGGTTCTTCACGCACCACGACAGCAATGGTTGCAGCTGCGGAATGCGCGATTCGACCAGATAGACCTTGCGGATAGCATCGGGCCGCTGCGCGAACACCGCCTGCACCGCATTGAGGCCGTAGTAGCGCAACTCCTGGCGGTTGCCGCCTTCATGCCGGGCCGCAGGGCGCTCTTCGCTGAAGCGCGGCGCGGCCTGTTGGCGACGGCCGGTGTTCTCCTGCTTGCGCGACTCGGTGCTGCGGATGGAAGCCTGGTCCCAGGGGGAAGGCGGTTTAGTGGTCATCGTCCAGGGTCCTGCGCATTTTGGCGAATACGCGCAGATCATGCAGCACTCCGCGCTTGAATACAGCCGCGCGTTGCACGCCTTCCTCCAGGAACCCGTTATTGCGCAGCACCTGGGCGGACCCGATGTTGAATCCCAGCACGGTCGCATACAGGCGGAACAGCCGTAGTTCGCGCATCGCCCACGGCGCGAACACCCCGACAGCGCGCGTCATGGTTCCCTTGCCCCAATGCGCGCGGCCCAGCCAGTATCCGAACTCGGCCGAATGCGCGCGCTCGCCCTTGCCGGGATGCGCGCCGATGCCGCCGCAGGCCTGGCCATCGATCTCGATGGCGAAAACCGGGTCGCTGAGATCGATCACGCGCCCTGACAGGAAGGCTTCGCCGTCCTGGCGCGTGTAGGGCGAGGGAAAACGGTCGCTGACGCCGCGCGAGACCTGCGCGTCGTCGGCATGCAGGACCAGACTGTCCAGATCCGACTCGCGCCAGGGACGCAGCACGAAGCCCTCGCCCTGCAACCGGGTCTCAGCCATGGCCGCCCACCGAAGGCGTCTGCTGCTCCAGTTTCTCCAACTCGTGCGCCACCGCTTCGGGCGATTTGGTGAAAGGCGCCAGCAAGGTGTATGCGGCCGGCACCACCAGCAACGACAGCACGGTGGAGAACGCCACGCCGAACACCACCACCACGCCGATAGTGGCGCGGCTGGCCGAGCCCGGCCCGCCAGCCACGATCAGCGGGATAGCGCCCATGATCGTGGCGATGGAGGTCATCAGGATGGGCCGCAAGCGCACCGAACAAGATTCGAGGATCGCCTCATGCACGCTTCGCCCTTCGTCGCGCAACTGGTTGGCGAATTCCACGATCAGGATGCCGTTCTTGGCCGCCAGGCCGACCAGCATCACGATGCCGATCTGGCTGAAGAGATTCATGGTGCCGCCGGTGATCCACAAACCCAGCAACGCGCCCAGCACGCCCAGCGGCACGGTCAACATGATGCCCAGCGGATGGATGAAGCTTTCGAACTGCGCCGCCAGCGCCAGGTACACGATCAGCAGCGCCAGCGCGAAAGTGAACAACACCGCGCCGCCGGCTTCCTGGAACTCGCGCGATTCGCCCTTCCAGTCGATCTGCGCGTGCTCGGGCAGTTCTTCGGCAACCACTTGCTGGGTCCAGGCGATGGCATCGCCCAACGGATAGCCCGGCGCGAGGCCCGCGGAAATGGTGATCGCGCGCAGGCGGTTGAAGCGGTTGAAGGAACCTGGTTCGGCCAGTTCGCTCAAGGTCACCAGGTTGGACAGGGGCACCAGTTCGCCCGTGGTCGAACGCACCTGGATGGCTTCCAGGTCGTTGGGACTGGCGCGCCCGGCGCGGTCGGCCTGCACCAGCACGTCGTATTCCTCGCCGGCATCGACGAAGGTGGTGACCTGGCGCGAGCCCATCATGGTTTCCAGCGCGCGGCCGATCTCGGTCACCGAAACGCCAAGGTCGGCGGCGCGGGCGCGGTCGATGTTCACGCGCATCTGCGGCCGGGTTTCCTTGTAATCCGAATCGGGGCCGACGAAGCCGGGATTTTCCTGCATGCGTTGCAGCAGCAGATCGCGCCACTGCGCGATCTCGGCGTAGTCTGGCCCGCCCAGCACCAGGTTGAAGGGCTGGCCGCGCGAACGCACCAGTCCGCCGCTGACCTGGGTGCGCGCACGCACGCCGGTCAGCACCGACAACTTCTTCTGCACGTCGGCTGCGACGTCGGCGGTGCTCTCGCTGCGCTTGTCCCAGTCCTGCAGGAAGATGGTGGCGCGGCCGGTATGCATTTCCTCGCTGGCGCCGAAGCTGCCCGGTACGCGCGGGTTGGCGCGCTGGATCGGCTGGTCGCCGCCGGTCATGGGCGCCAGGATCTTCTCCACCTGTTGCATCTGCCCGACCGTGTAGTCGAAACCTGCGCCCTCCGGGCCATCGATCATCACCTGGAACGAACCGCGATCTTCGGCCGGCGCCAGTTCCGAGGGAATGAAGCGGAACAGCACCACCGCGCAGACCATCGCCAGCACCATCAGCCCGGCGAACATCCAGCTGCGGTGCACGCTCTTTTCCAGCACATGCACATAGCCGCGGCTGAGCTTGTCGAACTGGCGATTGACCCAGCCGTGCACGCGGTTCGGTTTCTCCTTGGCGTGCGGCTTTAGCAACTTGGACGACATCATCGGCGTCAGCGACAACGCCACGAACGCGGAGATGGCCACGGCCGCGGCCAGCGCCACCGACAATTCGCGGAACAGGCGTCCGGTGTTGCCTTCCAGGAAGCCCACCGGCAGGAACACCGCGATCAACACCGCGGTGGTGGCAAGCACCGCGAACGCCACCTGCTCGGTGCCGCGTTTGGCCGCCACCAGCGGCGGTTCGCCCAGGTCCACGCGGCGCTGGATGTTTTCCACCACCACGATGGCGTCGTCCACCACCAGGCCGATACAGAGCACCAGCGCCAACAGCGTGAGCAGGTTGATGGAGAAACCGAAGGCGTACAGCGCGATGAAGGCGGCGATCAAGCACACCGGCACCGTGACCGCAGGAATCAGCGCCGCGCGCACGCTGCCCAGGAACAGCCAGATGACCAGCAGCACCAGCACGATGCCTTCCAGCAGGGTTTCGTAGACGCGGTCCACCGCCGCATCGATGAAGGTGGTGGTGTCGAAGGCGACGAAGATCTGGGTGCCCTTGGGCAGCGAAGAACGGATCTTGTCGGCTTCCTCGCGCACCGCGTGGGCCACGTCCAGGCTGTTGGCGGTAGAAGTCTTCACTACACCCAGGCCGACGTTGGGCACGCCGTTGCTGCGGAAATACGCGCGCCGTTCTTCCGAACCCAGTTCCACCCGGGCCACGTCGCCCAGGCGCACCACGTAGCCGTCGGCGCCCTTGCCCAGCGGGATCTCGGCGAAATCCTCCGGCTTCTGGTAGTTGCGGGTGACGCGCAGGGTGAAGTCGCGGTCGGCCGATTCGATGCGCCCGGCCGGCGGCTCCACGTTCTCGCGCGACAGCGCGTCTTCCACGTCGCTGACCGCCAGACCGCGGGCGGCCAGCTGGTCGCGATCCAGCCAGATGCGCATGGCGTAGCGTTGCTGGCCGCCGATGCGCACCTGGGCGACGCCGTCGATGCTGGAAAGGCGGTCGGTGATGTAGCGCTCGGCATAGTCGCTGAGCTGCAAGGTGTCCATCGTCGTGGAGCTCATGTTGAGCCAGATGATGGGATCGGCGTCGCTCTCTACCTTGGCGATCTCGGGCTGTTCGGCTTCCTCGGGCATGCGGCTGATCACCCGGCTGACCGCGTCGCGCACGTCGTTGGCGGCGGCCTCGATGTCGCGCGACAGGTTGAATTCGATGCTGATGTTGGAACGGCCGTTGGCGCTGCGCGATTCAATGGTGTTGACGCCTTCGATGCCCGACAGCGCATCTTCGAGCACCTGGGTGATGCGGGTTTCCACCACCGACGCCGAGGCGCCGCGATAGTCCACCGACACCGACACGATGGGCGGATCGATCGCCGGCAGTTCGCGCAATGTCAGGCGGGTGAAAGACATCACGCCCAGCACGATCAGCAGCAGGCTCATCACCACGGCGAACACCGGGCGCTTGATCGAAAGGTCGGAAAGCTTCATCGCGGTCAGCCTTGCGCGCGTGCTGGCGCTGCTTTATCCGGCGCGGCGTCGGCCTTGCCCTCCACAACCTTGCTGCCGGGCCGCAGCTTGCCTGTTCCGTCGATCACGATCCGGTCGCCGGCCTGCAGGCCGGACACCACTTCGGCCTTGCCCGAACTGCGCGTACCCACTTCGACCTTGGGCTGTTCGACGCTGCCATCGGCCTTCACCCGGAACACGAAGGTGTCGCGGCCCACCTGCACAAGCGCGATTTCCGGCAGCACCAGCGCCTGGCGTTCGGGCCGCGACAGTTGCACCTGCATCAGCATGCCGGGACGCAGTACGCGGTCGGGGTTGGGAAAATCGCCGCGCACGGTGACCGCGCGGGTGGCGGTTTCGATGCGCGCATCGATGGTGCTCACGACGCCTTCGAATTCGCGCTCGGGATAGGAGTTGCTGCGTGCGCGGAGGGTCTGGCCTACGGCCAGGCTGGCCAGCTGCGCTTCGGGCACCGGGAAGTCGACGTAGACGCGGGAAATGTCGTCGAGCGTGGCGATGACCGTGGTCGGGGTGATCAGCGCGCCCGGGCTGACCTGGCGGATGCCGAGCACGCCGGAGAACGGCGCGCGCACGTTGCGGTCGCCGATGTCCGACCGCATCTGCTGCACGCGGGCCAGCGCGGCGTCGCGGATGGATTTCTGCGTGTCCAGCGAGGACCGCGCCACCAGTTGCTGGTCGGCCAACGAGACCTGGCGTTTGTACAGTTGGTCGGCTTCGGCATAGGTCGCCTGCGCGGCCACCAGCGCGGCCTGCTGCGAATCGCCGCGCAGGGTGATCAGCGGCGCGCCGGCTTCGACTTCCTGGCCGCTTTCGAAATGCACCGCCTGCACCGCCTCGCTGACCTTGGAGGTGAGGGTGACCGATTCGCGCGCCTTGGCCGTGCCGATGGCCTGCAGGGTGTCGCTCCAGGCCGAAGGTTGCACCTTCAGCGTGGTGACCGGGACAGGAGCCGAGGCGCCCGCGTCGCCGCGCGCAGCGGCTTTGTCTTTGCCGCAAGCGACCAGCAGCAGGATCATCATGGCCAGCAGCACAGTGCGCGTGCCCGGTCGGATCGGCATGTCAATTCCGTAATCGTGGTTATTGCCGGAGTTTACCGGTCCACCGTTAACGCTTGTGACAATAAAGGGTTGACCGGGGCATGACTAAAGACCCTTGCAGTCAAGCTTGCCGCGGCACGGGTCAGTTCAGGCCCAGCTTCTCCAGCACCAGGGCGGCGAGCTTTTCCGGACTATCGCCGCCCGCGTCCAGGCGCAGCTCGGCGTGCTCGGGGACTTCGTAAGGCGAATCGATGCCGGTGAAATTGGGAATCTGCCCGGCACGCGCCTTGCGGTACAGGCCCTTCACGTCCCTTGCTTCGGCCAGCGCCAGCGGCACGTCGACGAAGATCTCCACGAACTCGCCTTCCTCGAAGCGCGCGCGCGCCATCTGTCGTTCGGCGCGGAACGGCGAGATGAAGCTGACCAGCACGATCAGGCCCGCTTCGGTCATCAGCTTGGCCACTTCGGCCACGCGGCGGATGTTTTCCACGCGATCTTCGTCGGTGAAGCCCAGGTCGCGGTTGAGACCGTGGCGCACGTTGTCGCCGTCCAGCAGGAAGGTGTGGTAACCCAGCGCATGCAAGCGTTTGTCCACCAGATTGGCGATGGTGGACTTGCCCGCGCCGGACAGGCCGGTGAACCACAGCACGCGGGGCGACTGGCCCTTGATGCGCGCGCGCGCGGTCTTGTCCACGTCCAGGTGCTGCCAATGCACGTTGCCAGCGCGGCGCAGAGCGAAATCCAGGGTGCCGGCGGCGACGGTGTTGTTGCTGTGGCGATCGATCAGGATGAAACCGCCCAGGGAGCGGTTCTCGGCGTACGGCGCGAAAGCGATGGGTTCGTCCAGGCTCAGGTTGACGTAGGCCACTTCATTCAATTCCAGGCGCTTGGCGGCCAGGTGTTCCTGTGTGTTGACGTCGATGCGGTGCTTGATTTCGCTGACCGTCGCGGCGACCGTGCGCGCGCCGATCTTCAACCAGTACGGGCGGCCCGGCAGCAACGCGGCATCGTCCATCCACAACAGGTGCGCGGCGAACTGGTCGGCAACCTGCGGCGGATCGCCGGCGGCGGCGATCACGTCGCCTCGGCTGATGTCGATCTCGTCGGCCAGGGTCAGCGTCACCGCCTGCCCGGCGCGCGCGCTTGCGGTTTCGCGGTCGCCCACGATCAGCTTCGCCACCCGCGAGCGGCGGCCGGAAGGCAGCGCCACCACTTCGTCGCCGATATTGGCGATGCCCGCGGCGATGGTTCCGGCGAAGCCACGGAAGTTCTGGTTGGGGCGGCTGACGAACTGCACCGGCAGGCGCAGGCTGCCGCCGGCATCCTGCGCGGACACCTCGATGGTCTCCAGATGCTCGAGCAGGCTCGGCCCCTGGTACCACTGCATCGCATCGGAGTGCGTGGACAGGTTGTCGCCGTTCAAAGCCGACAGCGGAATGAAGGTGACCCGTTCGATGCCCAGCTGCGTGGACAAGCTGCGGTAAGCGGCGACGATTTCGTCGAACACGCCCTGGTCGTAATCCACCAGATCCATCTTGTTGACCGCCAACACCACGTGGCGGATGCCCAGCAGCGAGACGATGTAGCTGTGCCGTCGCGTCTGGGTCAGCACGCCCTTGCGCGCGTCCACCAACACCACCGCCAGGTCCGCGGTGGACGCGCCGGTGGCCATGTTGCGGGTGTACTGCTCGTGGCCCGGGCAGTCGGCGACGATGAACTTGCGGCGCTCGGTGTCGAAATAGCGGTAGGCCACGTCGATGGTGATGCCCTGTTCGCGCTCGGCGGCCAGGCCGTCGAGCAGCAGGGCGTAGTCGATGTTCTCGCCCTGGGTGCCATGACGCTTGCTGTCGGCGCTGAGCGCGGCCAGCTGGTCGTCGAACAGGCGCTTGCTGTCGTACAGCAGGCGGCCGATCAACGTGCTCTTGCCGTCGTCCACGCTGCCGCAGGTGATGAAGCGCAGCAGGGGTTTTTCTTCGTGCTGTTTCAGGTAGCCGACGATGTCAGACATCGCAATCCTCCTGTAGGAGCGCCCCATGGGCGCGAGCTTTTCCGCACCACCGCGCGTAGAGCTCGCGGCCATGGGCCGCTCCTATGCAAGCTGGCCATGTGCCCATCAGAAATACCCCTCCAGCTTCTTCTTCTCCATCGAAGCCGCAGGATCCTGATCGATCACCCGCCCCTGCCGCTCGGAGCTGGTGGTCACCAGCATCTCGGCGATGATCGCTTCCAGCGTATCGGCCTGCGATTCGATGGCCCCGGTCAACGGATAGCAACCCAGCGTGCGGAAACGCACCTTCCTCAGCTGCGGCGTTTCGCCTTCGCGCATCGGCAGGCGCTCGTCGTCCACCAGGATCAACGCGCCGTCGCGCTCCACGACGGGCCGTTCGGCAGCGAAATACAGCGGCACCACCGGAATGCCCTCGCGATAGATGTAGAGCCAGATGTCCAGCTCCGTCCAGTTGGACAACGGGAAGGCACGCACGCTTTCGCCCTTGTCGATGCGCGCGTTGTACACGTCCCACAATTCCGGACGCTGCCGTTTCGGATCCCAACGATGCTTGTCGTTGCGGAACGAGAACACCCGCTCCTTGGCGCGCGATTTTTCCTCGTCGCGGCGCGCGCCGCCGATGGCCGCATCGAAACCGTATTGGTCCAGCGCCTGCTTCAGGCCCTGGGTCTTCATCACATCGGTGTGCACGCTGGCGCCGTGGCTGATCGGGCCGATGCCCTGGGCGATGCCATCGGGATTGATGTGCACGCGCAGTTCGGTGCCGGTCTCGGCCACGCGGCGGTCGCGGAAGGCGATCATTTCGCGGAACTTCCAGCGCGTGTCCACGTGCAGCAGCGGAATCGGCGGCGGCGCGGGCGCGAAGGCCTTCAGCAACAGGTGCAGCAGCACCGAGCTGTCCTTGCCCACCGAGTACAGCAGCACCGGGTTGCGGAACTCGGCCGCGACCTCCCTGAGGATATGGATGCTCTCCGCTTCCAGGCGGTCGAGATGGGAAAGGGAAGGCGCGGAGCTCATCAAGGACCAGGTTCGGGAGGGTGCCAGGGCGGTGGAGCAGATTATCAGCTGCCTGCCGCGCGCCCCGGTGCAAGGGCGGCGAGTATTCCTTGCTTATAGCCCCGTCCAGAAATAAGCCCAGGGCATGAGGGCATAACCAGATGTCGTTTCTGAACGGGTTAACGAGTGCCTAACATCGGTCCTCCCTAGATGACAACCGCGAGTCGAAAGCATGACCGCTGCACCGCCCGCGTTGGCTCCCAGCCCTTTGCCCGAAGAGCGCAAGGCGTTGTTGGCCCGCGTGGTGGAGGGTCTGGACGGGCCCAGCCTGTGGTGGCTGTCCGGCTATGCGGCCGGACTGGCCCATGCGCAGCCACTCGCGCACGGCGGCTCGGTTCCAGGGCTTGCCGTCCTGCCCGGCGGGGCGGCCCAGGCCAACCAGCGGCTGACCGTGATCTACGGCAGCCAGACGGGAAATGCGCGACGCGAAGCGGAGAAGATCGCCGCCGAGGCCGAAGCGGCAGGCCTTTCGGTACGCTTGCTTCGGGCCGACGCCTACCCGCAACGCGAACTGGCCAACGAGCGCCTGCTCTATGTGGTCATCAGCACCCAGGGCGAAGGCGACCCGCCTGATGACGCCATCGGCCTGATGGAATTCATCGCCGGCAAGCGCGCGCCGAAATTGCCCGAACTGAAATACGCGGTGCTGGGCCTGGGCGATTCCAGCTACGCCGATTTCTGCGGCATCGGCCGACGTCTGGATGCACGCCTGGCCGAACTGGGCGCCACCCGCCTGTTCGCCGCCGGCGAAGCGGACCTGGACATCGACAGCATCGCCTTGCCCTGGCGCGAGCAGGCGCTGAGCCAGGCCAGGTCGTTGCTGAAGAACGCCGTTGCACCGTCGGCCACCGTCACCGCGTTGCGGCCCCATGCTGCGTCGGCCTATTCGCACGACAAACCCTTCCCCGCGGAACTGCTGCTCAACCAGCGCATCAGCGGACGCGACTTCAAGGGCTTGCGCTACCTGCAACACGGCGGCGTGGGCAAGGACGTGCGCCATCTGGAACTGTCGCTGCAGGGCTCGGGCCTGCACTACGAACCCGGCGATGCGCTGGGCGTGCGCCATCGCAACCCTTCGCAGCTGGTGGATGGCGTTTTGCAGGCGCTGCAACTGGACGGCGATGCGGTGGTGCAGGAAAAAGACGAAGCGCTGCCGCTGCGCGAGTGGCTGGCGACGCGTCGCGAACTGACCAAACTCAGCCGACCGTTCCTGGCCAGCCACGCGGCGCAGTCGCGTTCGGAACAACTCAACGACCTGCTGGCCCCTGCGCGCAACGCCGACTTCGCCGCGCTGCTCAACACCCATCAGCTGGCCGATGTGCTGCGTCGCTGGCCAGCGCATTGGGAACCGCAGGAATTGGTCGCCGCCCTGCGTCCGCTTACCCCGCGCCTTTATTCCATCGCCTCCAGCCGCAAGCGCGTGGGCGAGGAAGTGCACCTGACGGTCGATGTGCTGGATTACCAGGCGTTCGGCCATGCGCATGTCGGCGCGGCGAGCGGTTTCCTCTCGTCGCTGGGCGAAGGCGACCACGCGCCTGTCTATATCGAGGCCAACGAGCGCTTCCGCATTCCCACCGATGCCAGCCGCGATCTGATCATGGTCGGCCCCGGCACCGGCGTGGCGCCGTTCCGCGGCTTCGTGCAGGAACGCGCCGAGACCGGCGCCAGCGGCCGCAACTGGCTGCTGTTCGGCGCGCGCCATTTCAACACCGATTTCCTCTATCAGGCCGAATGGCAGGAGGCCCTGCGCACGGGCGAACTGCACCGCCTGGACGTTGCGTTCTCGCGCGACCAGGCCGAAAAGGTCTACGTGCAGCAGCGCCTGCGCGAACGCGGGCGCCAAGTCTACGACTGGCTGCAGAACGGCGCGCACTTCTACGTCTGCGGCGCCATCGGCATGGGCAAGGACGTGCACGCCGCGCTGCTGGCGATAGTCGCCGAACAAGCCGGCGTCGATGCCGAAGGCGCTGCCGAATACCTCAGCAAGCTGCAAGCGGAGGGCCGCTACAGCCGCGATGTGTATTGACAGGTAGGAGCGCCCCATGGGCGCGAGCTTTTGTGATTGGCGCCAGGCGAAAAGCTCGCGCCCATGGGGCGCTCCTACGGCACATCGGCTACACGCACACCATGACCAATCATTCCGTCGAAGACATCAAATCCGAAAGCAAGCGCCTGCGCGGCGCCTTGCTGGACAGCCTGGCCGATCCGCTGACCGGCGCGTTGCGCGAGGACGACACCACCGTCATCAAGTACCACGGCAGCTACCAGCAGGACGACCGCGACCTGCGCGACGAACGCCGCCGGCAGAAACTCGAACCGGCCTACCAGTTCATGATCCGCACCCGCACGCCGGGCGGCGTGGTCACCCCGCAGCAATGGCTGAAGCTGGATGCCATCGCCACGCGCTATGCCAACCACTCGCTGCGCATCACTACCCGCCAGGCATTCCAGTTCCACGGCGTGATCAAGCGCGAGCTGAAAGCGACCATGCAGGCGATCAACGCCACCCTGATCGACACCTTGGCCGCCTGCGGCGACGTCAACCGCAACGTGCTGGTCGCGGCCAATCCGCTGGAATCCGGCGCGCACGCCGAAGTGCAGGAGTGGGCAGCCAAGCTGTCGACGCACTTCCTGCCCAATTCCCGCGCCTATTACGAAATCTGGCTGGATGAAGCGTTGGTCGCCGGCAGCGGCGAGGAAGAGGAACCGATCTACGGCAGCACCTATCTGCCGCGCAAGTTCAAGGTCGCCTTTGCCGTGCCCCCGGTCAACGACGTGGATGTATTCGCCAACGACCTGGGCTTCATCGCGGTGATCGAAGACGGCCGGCTGGCCGGTTTCAACGTCAGCATCGGCGGGGGCATGGGCGCCAGCCATGGCGATGCGGAAACCTATCCGCGCGTGGCCGATGTGGTCGGCTTCGTCACGCCCGACCAACTCATTGCAGTGGCCACCGCCGTGGTCACCACCCAGCGCGACCGCGGCAACCGCGTGCTGCGCAAGCGCGCTCGCTTCAAGTACACCATCGACGACCATGGGCTGGAAGCCATCGTCGCCGAAATAGAACGCCGCGCCGGCTTCGCGCTGGCGCCGGCGCGCGCCTATCGCTTCGAGCATAGTGGCGACCGCTACGGCTGGGTGCAGGGCGAAGACGGCCGCTGGCACCTGACCGTGCACCTTTCCGCCGGCCGCATCGCCGACCGCCCCGGCGCGCCGCACATGACCGGCCTGCGCGAGATCGCCAACGTGCACCGCGGCGAATTCCGCATGACCGCCAACCAGAACCTGGTCATCGCCGGCGTACCCGAAGGCGAGCGCAAACGCATCGATGCGCTGGTCCATTCGCACGCGCTGGATGCGGGCCTGCGCCATGACACCGCGTTGGCGCGCGCGGCGCTGGCCTGCGTGGCCCTGCCCACCTGCGGGCTGGCGATGGCCGAAGCCGAACGCTATCTGCCAGATTTCAGCAACAAGCTGGAACCGCTGCTGGCCAGGCATGGGCTACGCGACGCGCCGATCCTGTTGCGCATTTCCGGCTGCCCCAACGGCTGCTCGCGTCCCTATCTGGGCGAGATCGCGCTGGTGGGCAAGGCGCCAGGCCGCTACAACCTGATGCTGGGCGCAGACCATCGCGGCCAGCGCCTCAACACGCTGTACCGCGAAAACATCGCCGAGAACGAAATCCTGGACGCCCTCGATCCGCTGTTCGCGCGTTATGCGGGCGAACGCGAAGCCGACGAAGGCTTCGGCGACTTCCTGCACCGCAGCGGCGTGGTCGCCCTGCCCCCTTACCCCACACACCGACAGATTCCGCTGGAGCTGCACGCATGAGTGCCCTGAACATCGATATCGCCGCCAACGAACCCGAGTCGCTGGAAGAGCTCAACGCATCGCTGGAAACGCGCACCGCCGAGCAGCGCGTGGCATGGGCGCTGGAGAACGGACCGGCCAATGCCGCGCTTTCCTCCAGCTTCGGCGCGCAGGCCTCGGTGATGCTGCACATGCTCAGCGTGCAGAAACCGGACATCCCGGTGATCCTGATCGACACCGGCTATTTGTTTCCCGAGACCTACCGCTTCGCCGACGAACTGCAGGAACGCCTGAAACTCAATCTGCAGGTATTCCGCCCGCTGGTCAGCCGCGCCTGGATGGAAGCGCGCCACGGCCGTTTGTGGGAACAGGGCGTGATCGGCATCGACCAGTACAACGGCCTGCGCAAAGTGGAGCCGATGAAGCGCGCCTTGAAGGAACTTGGAGTCGGCACCTGGTTCACCGGCCTGCGCCGCAGCCAGTCCAGCAGCCGCAGCCAGACCCCTGTGCTGCAGCAACGCGATGGCCGGCTGAAGGTGAACCCCATCGTCGACTGGACCGACCGCGACATCTGGGTCTACCTGAAGAAGCACGACCTGCCCTACCACCCGTTGTGGGAAGAAGGTTATGTCTCCATCGGCGACTTCCATACCACTTCGCGCTGGGAGCCGGGGATGAGTGCGGAGGACACGCGCTATTTCGGCCTCAAGCGCGAGTGCGGAATACACGTAGAGGTGTAGGTCGGGGCTACGCCCCCGACGCACAGATCTGCACCACCTCTCCCCTTGCGGGAGAGGTCGACGCGCGAAGCGCGTCGGGAGAAGGGCGAACGGCGTCGCATGACTCTCGCGGATAGCCCACTTTCCGCATTCTCGAAACCAACTGTTGCAGCGTTCTTGATACCTGATCGATCTCTGCTTCGCTCCACCCCTCATCCGCCCTCCGGGCACCTTCTCCCACAAGGGGAGAAGGACGGGCATTTGTAGGTCGGGGCTACGTCCCCGACGCTCATTGACCCATGCGTCGGGGACGTAGCCCCGACCTACCCGGCATCTTCACCGTGCGTAGGAGACAATAGCGGGACTGTCCAACGGATCGCTTCGCCTTCGTGAGAAAGGAACGTCTCCTCCCCCTGATCGTCGCGACGGCTTTGTTCATCGAGAACATGGATTCCACCGCGATCACGACCTCGCTGCCGATGATCGCCGAGGACCTGGGCGTGGAGGCGGTGGCGCTGAAGCTGGCGCTGACCACCTACATGCTGGCACTGGCGGTGTTCATCCCCATCAGCGGCTGGGTCGCCGACCGCTTCGGCGCCAAACCGACTTTCATGGCCGCCATCGGCGTGTTCCTGTTGGGTTCCATCGGCTGTGCGGCTTCCGACTCGCTGGGCATGCTGGTGGCCGCACGTTTCCTGCAAGGCATGGGCGGGGCGATGATGGTGCCGGTGGGACGACTGGTGCTGCTGCGCACCGTGCCCAAGGCGCAACTGGTGCAGGCGCTGAGCTGGCTGACCATTCCCGCGCTGCTGGGACCGATGCTGGGGCCGCCGCTCGGCGGTCTGATCACCACCTACAGCAACTGGCGCTACATCTTCCTGATCAATATCCCGATGGGTTTGCTGGGCATCGCCCTGGCCTGGCGTTTCATCCCGATGCTGCGCGGCGAAGCGCGTCCGCTGGACTGGCTGGGTTTCCTGTTGTCGGGCTCGGGCCTGGCCCTGACCATGTTCGGGTTCGCCAGCATGGGCCGGCATCTGATCAGCACGCCGGCGGCGCTGGCCTGTCTGTTGGCCGGCGTGGTGGTGCTGGCTTTCTACGTGCTGCACTCGCGCCGCCATCCGCATCCACTGATCGATCTGGACCTGATGAAGCTGCCGACGTTCCGCGTGGGTGTGATCGGCGGTTCGCTGTTCCGCATCGGCATCGGCGCCACGCCGTTCCTGTTGCCACTGATGCTGCAATTGGGTTTCGGCCTGAATCCGTTGCAGTCGGGCCTGATCACTTTCACTTCGGCGGCCGGGGCGATGTTCATGAAGACCCTGGCCGCTCGCATCCTGCGCCGCTTCGGTTTCCGCCGCGTGCTGGTGACCAATGCGCTGGTGGCGTCGCTGCTGTTGTGCGGTTTCGGCTTGTTCCGCGCCGACACGCCCTACCCGCTGATCATCGGCGTGTTGCTGGTCAGCGGTTGTTTCCGTTCGCTGCAGTTCACCAGCCTCAACGCCATCGTCTATGCCGAAGTGGACAACGCGCGCATGGCCCAGGCCAGCGGCCTGGCGGCGATGGCGCAGCAGGTATCGCTGGCGCTGGGCATCACCATCGGCGGCTATGCGCTGACCGTGGCCAGCCTGGCCACCGCGCAGCCGATGGAAGCGGTGATCAACTTCACCTTCGCTTTCCTCACCGTGGGTCTGATCTCGGGCAGTTCGGTGTGGATGATGCTGCGGCTGGCGCCCGATGCGGGCGCTGAGATGTCAGGCAAAGCGCAACCGGGCCAGGAAATCAGCGAACCCAAGCCGGAACAGCGGCCGGGCAATTGAGCGATGGATTTCTCCACGATCCGCTTTCTTCATCGGGCCACTGATTGAACACCAGACTGCCGACCTCCTCCATCGATGCGCGCGAACGACGCGCCACTCGTTTGCTGTTCTTGATCGTCGGCTACGCCGCCGCGGCCTGGGCGGCGCTGGTGCCCTTCGCCAAGGCGCGCACCGCGTTGGATGAAGCGGGGCTGGGCCTGGTGTTGTTGTGCATGGGCGTGGGTTCGATCCTGTCCATGCCCGTGGCCGGCGCAGCCAGCACGCGCTATGGATGCCGGTCGGTGCTGGTGGTCGCTTCGCTGCTGATCTGCCTCACCTTGCCGCTGCTGGCCACGGTGACGTCGGTGCCCGCGCTTGCGGTGGCCTTGTTTTTCTTCGGCGTGGCCTTGGGCGTGGCCGATTGCGTGATGAACGTGCAGGCAGTGATCGTGGAACGCGACAGCGGCATGCCACTGATGTCCGGCTTCCACGGCTTCTACAGCCTGGGCGGCATCGTCGGCGCAGTTTGCACCAGCGTGTTGCTGACGGTTGGCGCTTCGCCGCTGGCCAGCATCTGGGTAGCCATAGCCCTGATCCTGGCCGCGCTGCTGTGGTCCAGAAGCGGATTATTGGAATACGGAAATCCGGCCGAGGGCCCGGCTTTCGCGATGCCGCGCGGCGTGGTGCTGTTCCTGGGATTGCTGTGCTTCATCGTGTTCCTGGTGGAAGGTTCGATGATGGATTGGAGCGCAGTATTCCTGAGCCAGCAGCACGGTGTCGCGTCGGCGCAGGCGGGTTTGGGTTTCGCCAGTTTTTCCCTGGCCATGACCCTCGGGCGCCTGAGTGGCGATGCCATCGTGGCGCGCGTGGGGCGACGACGTGTGGTGGCCGTCGGCGGATTGCTGGCGGCGGCCGGCATTGCGCTGGCCACCACCATCGATTCCTGGCAGATCGCGCTGCTGGGCTATGCGCTGGTCGGGCTGGGTTGTTCCAACATCGTGCCGGTGCTGTTCACCGCTACAGGACGGCAGACTTCGATGCCGCAGTCGGTTGCCATTCCGGCACTCACCACGTTGGGCTATGCGGGGATTCTGGCCGGTCCGGCGGGCATCGGTTTCATCGCCCACCACAGCAGTCTGTCGGCGACCTTTCTGGGCGTGGCTGCGTTGATGGTGGTCGTGGCGATCAGCAGCCGCTGGCTGCGCGTTTGATTGCCGCGAGAATTACTTCGGCAAGCCGAAACCGCCGACCGGTTCGGTGACGGTGTAGTCGCCGAAGCCGGCGATGATCGGTTTGGCCCTGGCGATGGCCGCCTTCACTTCGGGCAAGGCCAACGAGGCCTTGTGGCTGGCTTCGCTGTCCCAGACCTCGGTGACCCAGATCGCCTCTTCCTGCGCCGGATCGCGGGCCACCACATAGCTCAGGCAACCCGGCATGCCGGCCACGCCTTCGAGCATGGTTGCGATGAGTTCTTCGCGCTTGCCGGACACGGCGATCATTTTTCCTATCAGTCCGTACATGGCTTTTCTCCGTTGGCGAAAGCGACGCTGCGTGTGGGCGCCACTCTACTGATGCCTCCGCCTCTGCAAAAGGGGGATCGAGGGGATCTGCTCTTCGCTTCAGCGTGATCAGCGGCAACCCACTCACTGCCGCCTCAAGCCGCCTTGCCACAACCCTCAGGCTTGAGCACGCGCTCGGTCGAAGCCGGATATTTCCGCAACAACGCCGGGCTGCGCGTCGGGCGTGCTGCGAAATCGCCCTTGCAGTTGGGGCACACGCCACCGAGCACGCCCTCGGCGCAGGACGCGCAGAACGTGCATTCGAACGAACAGATGCGCGCCTGGGTGGAATCGGGCGGAAGGTCGACGTTGCAGCATTCGCAGTTGGGTCGCAGTTGGAGCATGGGTTGGTTCCTCGGCAAGACAAGAAAGGATCAGTGCACGTGTTCGCGCACGCCCTGCTCGCGACGCCAGGCGGCAGGCGGCGCGCCGTATTCGCGGCGGAAGGCGCGGCTGAAGGCGGTGTCGGTCTGGTAGCCGACGTCTTCGGCGATGCGGCTCAGCGAGGCGTTGCTGCGGCGTAGCAGGTTGGCGGCCAGCAGCAGCCGCCATTGGGTCAGGTATTGCATGGGCGAGGTGCCGACCAGTTGCTGGAAACGCTCGGCCAGCACCGAACGCGAAGTGCCGGCGCTGCGCGCCAGCGCTTCCAGCGTCCATGCATGCGCGGGTTTCTGGTGCATGGCGTTGAGCGCGCCGCCGACGATGCGGTCGTTGAGCGCGGCCAGCCAGCCGGTGCGGCCTTCGTGCGCTTCGTTCATGTGCAGGCGCAGGACTTCGATGAAAAGCACCTCCGACAGTTTCGCCAGCACGCCTTCCCCGCCCGGACGCGGCGAACGCGCCTCGGCCAATGCGTAGCGCACCGAGGCTTCCAGCCACATGCCCGCGTTGGAACCACGCACGTTGACCCGCACCACCGGCGGCAGACCCGCCAGCAGCATTTGCGCCAGGCGCGAATCGCAGGCCAGATAGCCGCAGACCAGGGGCGTGGTTGCGCCGCCGCCGCCGTACATCAACTTGCGCGGGCGGCGCGACAGCACGGCGCCGAGCCGTCCGCCGGTGGCCGGGGCCAGGCCTGGTTCGGAGTTCATGCGGTGCGCATGCCCGTGCGGGAACAGCACCGCATCGCCGGCGATCAGTTTCATCGGCGGCTCGCCGTCGATTTCCACGAAGCACTCGCCTTCGGTGATCAGGTGGAAGATCACCACGCGCTCGGCAGTGGGCTCCAGCAGCGGCGCGGCGACGTCGGCGCGCGGCGATTGGTAGCACCAGGGCGCGGTGAACTTGCCCTGGATGAAGATCGCGCCGACCAGATTCACCACGCGCAAGGTTTCGGAGAGTGCGTCCATCGATTCAACCTGCGTCGATCTCGAGTTGCAGTTCCAGTGGGTTGCCTTTGCTTATGGCCACCGGCACCGGGGAGCAACGCAATCCGGCTTCCACCAGTTCGCGCAGGAGCGTCGGCGAAACGCCCGATGCGCGCAGGCGCACTTTCAACTGCAGGTCCCGCGAAGCGGCGCATACCGCCTCGCCGCTTTCGTCGTGCATGCCCAGCACGCCACGTGTATCCGAACGGCTTGTCGCTTCGACTTCCAGCGATTCCAGCCGCACGCCTTCGGTGGCTGCGTTCATGCTGATGCAGGTCGCCGCGCACGAGGCCAGGCCCGCGCGGAACAGCCAGCCCGGGGTCACGTCCTGGCCTTCGCCGCCGAGCTCCCGCGGCATGTCCGACGCCACTTGGGCGCCATTGGCATGACGCACGACCATGCGCGTGCTGGTCTCCATGCGCGCTATCGCCGGGGCATCGTCGTGCAGGCCCATGTCGGGGCGGCGCTGCAGCACGCTTCGGGCGCGCTGCAAGGCGCTGGCAAGGTTGTCGTTGTTCATGGCGATGTCCTGTGCACCCCTGCGGCGCGATTGTGGTCCTGCGCGCCGCCCGAGCCAAGGGGCTGACCGATGGGAAATGGCAGGCCGGGACGATCGGTCAGTTCGGCCGGACGCTGCGGCAGTTCCAACGCCGGTTGCGACCAGGTCCGGACGCGCGGACAGGCCGGGGCGACGCTGGGGCAGGTCGCTGCGGTGGGGGCCCGGCAAAGTAGCGCCCCGCAGCACTGCCTTCCCGCGCTGCTCCCTCTCCCCCTGACCTGAGACCGCCTTGCCGCGGATTGCGCCAAACAGGAACGCTTGCCATGAGTAGCATCCCCCGAGTCCTCTCCCTGATCGCCCACATTCGCGGCCAATGGCTGCCCGGTCGTCGCCGCGTGGCCGCGCCGTGGCATGTGGTGCGCCGTCCGCGTTGGAACGGCCGCCGTTGAACAAGCACTGGCGACTGCAGCAGCGCATCCAGCGTTACGGCTGGGACCTGGCCGCGCGCGACTACGAGCCGCTGTGGCAGGAGCAACTGGCGCCGGCGCAGGCGCTGCTGCAGAAAATGGCGGCGCTGGCTCCGGGGCAGCGCGTGCTGGACGTGGCCTGCGGCACCGGGCTGGTGTCGTTCGATGCGGCGCATGCGGTGGGCCCGTTCGGCAGCGTAGTGGGCGTGGATCTGTCCGGCGCCATGGTCGAAGCCGCCTCGCAGGTCGCGTTGACCCATCAGGTACGCAACGCCGAGTTCATGCGCATGGATGCGCAGGAACTGGAGTTCGGCGCGGCGCAGTTCGATGCGGCGCTATGCGCGCTGGGCCTGATGTACATGCCGCAACCCGAACGCGCCATGGCCCAGATCGCGCGCGTGCTCAAGCCCGGCGGCGAGGCGACCTTCAGCGTGTGGGGCGCGCGTGCGCGCTGCGGTTGGGCTTCGGTGTTTCCCATCGTGGATGCGGAAGTGCAGAGCGAGGTGTGCCCGATGTTCTTCCAACTGGGCCTTGCCGACAGTCTTGCGCAGGAGTGCGAGATGGCGGGCATGACGGTGGTCGGGCACGAACGCATTTCGGCAACGCTTTGCTACGACGATGCCGACCAGGCCTGCGATGCGATGTTCATCGGCGGACCGGTGGCCCTGGCGTGGTCGCGTTTCGATGCGCCTACCCGCCTGCGGGTGCGCGAACGCTATCTGCAGTCCATCGAACCGTGGCGGCACGCGCAGGGCTTCCGCGTTCCCGGTGAGTTCGTGGTGGTGAAAGCCGCCGTGGCCGAAGCCGCATGAAAGGCGATGTCGGCGAGCCCTCAGGTGGTGATGGTCTGGGTGAGCGCTTCCCAGGTCGGCGGCAGCGGCCAATCGGCGGCCTGGTTGCCGTCCAGCACCCGGCGCAGATCGCGGCGGTCGACCTGCGGGGCGAGCACGTGCACCAGTTCCAGGGCGTAGTCGCGCAAAACGCGCTCGCGTGGCAGCACCGCCCAGGCGATGCATTCGTTGACCGCCACCGGCGCCGGCCAGGCGCGCAGGTCGGTGTCGGCGGAAGTGACCGCCATTTCGGCCAGCAATCCCACTCCCAAGCCGGCGCGCACGTAGGTCTTGATGAGGTCCGCATCGAGCGCGGTCAGGGCGATGGTGGGTTGCAGGCCGACGCTGGCGAAGGCGCGTTGCAGGGAGCTTTCAGGCCGCGTGGAGGATTCGTAGCTGATCAAAGGCTGGGTGGCCAGGTCGGCCATGTCCGGAATGTGGTCGCCCTTGTCCAGCGCATGCCCACGCGGGACCAGCACCAGGCGCCGCCAGCGGTACAGCGGCACGGCGATGCCGGCCTGCGGTTCCTCGCCGGCGGTGCTGATCACGGCGATGTCGGCATCGCCGGCGCTGAGCAGATCCAGCGCGGCGCTTTCGCCGGCCTGTTGCAAGTGAACGCTGACCTGCGGATAGGCGCGCTTGATCTGGCCGATGGCCGGCGGCAGCACGAAGCGCGCCTGGGTGTGGGTGGTGGCCAGGATCAGCTGGCCCTGGCTTTCGCGGCGCTGGTTGGCCGAATAGGTGCGGATGTTGTTGGCTTCGGCCAGCACCGCGCGCGCGCGCAGGATCACTTCGCCGCCGGCCGGGGTGACCGCTTCCAGGCTGCGGCCTTTGCGCACGAACAACAGGAATCCCAATTCGTCCTCCAGCTGCTTGAGCTGCTTGGACAGGCCGGGCTGGGTGGCGTGCACGCGGGCGGCAGCCAGCGTGATATTGAGGTCGGCGTCGGCGATGGCCACCAGGTAGCGGAGTTGGGTCAAAGTCATCGACGGTCTCTAAGCCAGCAAACGGCGGGGCCACAGGAAAGGAGAAAAGCGAATGTAGAGGATTTCCAGACCACATCTTATAACCGCCCGTCATATGCAGCGGGCGGCAAGTCATTTCCTGCCGCATATAACCGGACGTTAGGGTCAACGGCCGCTCTGGGTGTCCACGCCGTGACTGCTGCCCCGTTCCCTCTGTTCGCCGACCTGCGCAACCGGACCGTCCTGGTGGTGGGCGGCGGCGCAGTGGCCGAACGCAAGGTCGAAGCCTTGCTGCAGGCCGGCGCCTTGCCGCAGGTGGGTTCCCTGGATTTGAACGAAGGGCTAGGCCGATGGCTCGAAGAAGGCCGCATCCGCTGGCGCGTCGGCGCCTTCCGCGAGGATTGGCTGGACGAGGCCTGGCTGGTGATCGCCGCCACCGACGACAGCGCGGTCAACCGGCAGGTCTACGAAGCGGCCACCGCGCGCCGGATCCTGGCCAATGTGGTCGACGATGCCGAACTGTGCAGCTTCCATTCGCCGGCGGTGGTGCAGCGCGGCCTGCTGCAGGTGGCGATTTCCAGCGGCGGCGGCGCGCCGATGCTGGCGCGGCACGTGCGCCGTCAGTTGGAAACCCTGCTCGACGATTCGCTGGGCACGCTGGCCGAGTTGCTGACCCGTCAGCGCGAAGCGATACGCGCGCGTTTTCCCAACATGGCCCTGCGCCGTCGTTTCTTCGACAGGTTGCTCGCCGGCCCGTTGCCGCGGTTGCTGCGCCAGCGGTTGGACGCCACCCAGGCCGAGACTTACTTGCGCGAACTGCTGGCGGCGGAATCGCAGACCGAAGAGAAACCCGACTCGGCAATGGGGTCGGTAGTGCTGGTAGGCGCCGGCCCCGGCGATCCGGGACTGGTGACTTTGAACGCGCTGCGCGCGATGAACGAAGCCGACGTGATCCTGCACGATCGGCTGGTCAGCCCCGAGGTCCTGCGGCTGGCGCGCCGCGACGCCACCCGCATCGAAGTAGGCAAATCCGCCGGCCGCCACAGCATGAGCCAGGACCAGATCCATGCATTGATGCTGGAACACGCACGCCACGGCAAACGCGTGGTGCGGTTGAAAGGCGGCGACCCGTTCGTATTCGGCCGTGGCGGGGAGGAACTGGAATTCCTGCGTGCGCACCAGGTTCCCTTCGAAGTGGTTCCAGGCATCACCGCCGCGGTGGCCTGCGCGGCCTATGCGGGCATTCCGCTGACCCATCGCGACCATGCGCAATCGCTGCGCCTGGTCACCGCCCACTGCAAGGATTCGCTGGACACGGTGGATTGGCGCGCGCTGGCCCAGGACAAGCAGACCCTGGCGGTGTACATGGGCGTGGCCGGGCTTGGGCAGTTGCGCGAAAAGCTGCTGTTGGCCGGTATTTCCCCCCATCTGCCGTTCGCTCTGGTGGAGAACGGTTCGCGGCCGCAGCAGCGTGTGGTCGCCGGCACGCTGGATTCGCTTGCCGAAAGCGCACTCCACCACCGCGTGCAATCGCCCGCGCTGCTGATCCTGGGCGAAGTCGCCGCATTGGCGGACTCGCTGCACTGGTTCGGCGCCGCACCCCTGCCCATGCCGGGACAAGCCCTAGATTCGCAACATTCCCACAACCTGGGCGCGCCTACACTTCCACAGGCCGCCTGACGATCAGTTTCCACGGAGAACCTTCATGACCATTTACGAAAACATCCTCGACACCGTCGGCCGCACCCCGGTGGTCAAGCTGCACCGCGTCGCCCCCAAGCACGTCACGCTTTACGCGAAAGTCGAATCCTTCAATCCCGGCGGCTCGGTGAAGGACCGCCTGGCGCTGGCCATCGTGCTGGACGCCGAAGCCAAGGGTTTGTTGAAACCCGGCGACACCATTGTCGAAGCGACTTCCGGCAACACCGGCGTGGCCCTGGCCATGGTGGCCGCGGCGCGCGGCTACAAGTTCGTGGCGACGATGGCCGAAACCTTCTCCATCGAACGCCGCAAGCTGATGCGCGCCTATGGCGCCAAAGTCATCCTGACCCCGGCCGCCGAGCGCGGCAGCGGCATGGTGCGCAAGGCCAGGGAACTGGCGGAAAAACACGGCTGGTTCCTGGCCAGCCAATTTGGCAATCCGGCCAATCCGGCGTATCACCGCCAGACGACCGCTGCCGAAATCCTGCGCGACTTCGCCGGTTTGCGCCTGGATCATTTCGTCACCGGCTGGGGCACTGGCGGCACGCTCACCGGCGTGGGCGAAGTGCTGAAAGTGGCGCGTCCGGAAGTGAAGATCACCGCAGCCGAACCGGTGGGCGCATCGTTGCTGCTGGGCAAGGAATGGGCGCCGCACAAGATCCAGGGTTGGACGCCGGATTTCGTTCCCGAGGTGCTCAATCGTGAGGTCGCCGACCAGATCCTGACGGTGTCCGATGTCGATGCCATCGCAACTTCACGCAGACTGGCGGCCGAAGAAGGAATCTTCGTCGGCATCTCTGCGGGCGCGACCGTGTCCGCCGCGTTGCAGGTCGCCGAGAGCGCGCCGGAAGGTTCGGTATTGCTGGCGGTGTTGCCCGATACCGGCGAGCGCTACTTCTCAACGCCGTTGTTCGAAGGCGTCAACGAAGGTTCCGACGACGAGTGGTTGGCCGGCCTGCCGTGACGTAGGGTGGGCCCCGACCCGCCACTGCCGCTCAAGCCGACGCCTGATCGTAGACCCCTCAAAGCCGTATTCCGCCGAATGCCGAGGCGGGATTTACGCATGGCAATGGTGGGCCGGGGCCCACCCTATGGTCGTGCGAACCACAGGTACGCGACCGCGACAAGCGCCAAGAAGGCCAGTGCCCACAGCCAACCATGACGGTTGCTTTCGCGGCTGACCGTATTGGCGCCACGTGAGGTGCCCGCTGCGTGCGGAGCCGAGTCTTTGGCTTGCCGCACCAGATTCATCGCCCCCTTCAGATCGCCGCGCTCCATCGCCACCAGCGCCGCTTCCGGCAATTTGAAGCCGTGCTTGCCGGCGATGGCTTCCAGCTTGGCGCGCATGGCGTCGTCGCGCACCGGCCTCTGCCCATCGCGGTATTGCTCCACCAGGTCCTTGGCTTCCTTCAATCCCAGTCCGCTGGCCTCGCGCACGATCTTGATCGCTTCGATCAGTTGACCCTGCGACAACGCCGCAAGCGCTTCGGCCGGCAAACCGCTGAAAGACGCAGCGGGTGTTGATGAAGGCGGATCGACGGCGAAATGCCGCTTGCCCGAGGCGAACGCATCCACCGCTTCCATCGCCCCGCGCAGGTCCACGCCGTGGTTGGCTTCGCGCACCAGCTTGATCGCTTCGATCCGCAGCCCTTTGGCCAGCGCGGTCGCGGCAGCGGCGGGAATGCGGATTTCGCTGGTCATGGGCGGGCGCCGGCCGGAAGTTGCAGACACCATAGCGCATCGTCGCCTGGCTAGAGTTCGTACAGCTCCAGCGGCAATCCGTCCGGATCGGCGAAGAAAGCGAAGCGCTTGCCGGTGTACTCGTCGACGCGGATGGGTTCTGCTGCCACGCCGTGTTCGCGCAGTCCGGCGACTGCCTGGTCCAGGTCGGCAACCACGAACGCCAGGTGCCGCAGCCCGCACGCTTCAGGCCGCGAGACGCGCGGCGGCGGGGAAGGAAAAGAGAACAGTTCGATCTGCACGCCGTCGGCCACGCGCAGATCCAGTTTCCACGAATCGCGTTCGCTGCGGTAGGCCTCGGCAATGATCTCCAGGCCCAACACTTCGGTGTAGAAGCGTTTGGAGCGCGCGTAGTCGGAGGCGATGATGGCGACGTGGTGGATGGAGGAGATTTTCATCTTTGCAGTTCTCCAATGGAAACGCCGGCCAGGGGCCGGCGTCTTGTGCTCTTCCCTTCTCCCTCCGGGAGAAGGTGCCCCGAAGGGGCGGATGAGGGTACGGTGAAATGAAAATGCTCGAATATCTGGATCACGGAAACATGCGGCTTTTTTTCCTGTCATTGAACCGACTGTTCGCCCGTACTACTCCGCCGCACCCTCACCCCAACCCCTCTCCCGACGGGAGAGGGGCTCAAAGGCAATGCATCAACCTTCCCACTGCCCCAACGCAGCCAAACCATTCTCCTTCGCGCGCGCATGCACGATGCCCTGCGCCTTGGCGAAGTTGCCGACCAGATCCTGCGACCACAGCTTCAATGCCGCCGACTGCATGGCGCGGCCGTAGGAGAACGACAACGGCCACGGCAGATTGCCCAGGCGGTTCATCGCATCCAGGTGCGCAGTGGAGTCTTCGTCGGTCTGGCCGCCGGACAGGAACACGATGCCCGGCAGGATCGCCGGCACGGTGCTCTTCAGGCACATGACCGTGGCTTCGGCCACTTCATCGATGCTGGCCTGCTCTTCACTGTCCTTGCCCGCCACCACCATCGAAGCCTTCAGGATGGTGCCTTCCAGCATCACGTTCTGCTCGTACAGCGCGCCGAACAACGCGCGAAGCGTGGCTTCGGTGACCTCGTAGCAGGTCTCGATGTCGTGGTCGCCGTCCATCAGCACTTCCGGCTCCACCATCGGCACCAGGCCGGCTTCCTGGCACAGCGCCGCGTAGCGGGCCAGCGCGTGGGCGTTGGCTTCGATGCAGGTGCCGGAAGGAATGTCGTCGCCGATGTTGATTACCGCGCGCCACTTGGCGAAACGCGCGCCCAGCGCGTAGTACTCCTTCAAGCGGTCGCGCAGGCCGTCCAGGCCTTCGGTCACCACTTCGCCCGGGCAACCGGCCAGCGGGTGGGTGCCCTTGTCGACCTTGATGCCGGGGATGATGCCGTTGGCGGCCATGTACTTGGCGAACGGCACGCCGTCCTTGGTGGACTGACGCAGGGTTTCGTCGTACAGGATGGCGCCGGAAATGTGGTCGCTCAGCTTGGGCGTGGTCAGCAGCATCTCGCGGTAGGCGCGGCGGTTTTCCTCGGTGTTGGGGATGCCCACGCTCTCGAAACGCTTGGCGATGGTGGCGGTGGATTCGTCGATCGCGATGATGCCCTTGCCCGCGGCGACCATGGCCTGGGCGGTTTCGGCAAGCTGTTCGATGCTCATGAGTGTCCTGTGCGGCGCGGGGAAAGGGGCCGAATTATAGCCCGTCCGCCCGCACCTACCCGTTCACCCGTGAACTGCAAGCGGTTTCAGTACCCCACTGCTCGCAGGAACGTGGGAGCGGCGTCCCGCCGCGAGCTTTTCGCGCTGAGGGCAAGAGCTCGCGGCGGGACGCCGCTCCCACCATCGTTCTTACAGCTCGCCCAGGCCTTCGGCCTTGCCGTCGGCACCCAGCTGAAGCAAACGCAGCGTATTGGTGGCGCCGTGCTGTTCCATGTGGTCGCCGCTGGTGAAGATGACGCGGTCGCCGGGCACCAGCCGGCTGAGATCGCGCAGGCAGCGCAGTGCGTCGCGCGCCGCTTCGCGCGGGGCCAGACCGCGGCTGTCGAAAGCGATGGGGAACACGTCGCGGATCATCGCCATCTTGCGGCGCGCGCCGTCGTGGCGCGAGAACGCGTAAATGGGCGCGCTGGAACGGAACCGCGACAGGAACCGCGCGGTGCCGCCGGATTCGGTCATGGCCACGATCGCGCGCACGCCGATGTGTTCGGACAGGAACATGGTGGCCATGGCGATGGCCTGGTCGGCGCGTTCCAGGTTGCGCGGTGCCTTTTCGAAATCGGTATCGGTCTCGAACTGCTTCTCGGCGCCAAGACAGATGCGCGCCATCGCCTCGACCGCCTTTACCGGATAGGCGCCGGCCGCGGTTTCGGCCGACAGCATCACCGCATCGGTACCGTCGATGACCGAATTGGCCACGTCCAGCACTTCGGCACGGGTGGGAATGGGGCTTTCCACCATCGACTGCAGCATCTGCGTGGCGGTGATCACCACTTTGTTGCGGGCCAACGATTCGCGGATGATCTTCTTCTGCAGGCCGGGCAGTTCGGCATCGCCGATCTCCACGCCCAGGTCGCCGCGCGCCACCATCACCACGTCGCTGGCTTCGATGATCTCGGCTAGGTTCTCGATGGCCTCGGTGCGTTCGATCTTGGAAACCAGCGCCGCATCGCAACCATGCGACTGGGCGATACGGCGCGCTTCGTTCATGTCTTCGGCATTGCGACAGAAGGAAACGGCGATGAAGTCCACGCCGATCTTGGCCACGATGCCGATCAGTTCCTTGTCGCGTTCGGTCAACGCACCCAGCGACAGGCCGCCACCCTGTTTGTTCAAGCCCTTGCGGTCGGAGAGCATGCCGTCGTTCAACACGGTGTTGACGATGCGCTCGCCTTCCACCGATTCCACCCGCAGTTGCATCAGGCCATCGTCGAGCAGAAGCACGTCCCCGGGCTGCACGTCGCCGGGAAGGCCGAGATAGCTGACGCCGACCTGGGTGGCATCGCCCGGCGGCGCATCGGCATTGGCGACCAGATCGAAACGGTCGCCGGCCTTGAGCTTCACTTTGCCTTCGGCGAATTTCTCGATGCGGATCTTGGGACCGGGCAGATCGGCCAGGATGCCCACTTCGGCGCCGGCCCGCTGCGCCGCGGCACGCACCGCGGCGGCGCGCTTGGCCTGGCCGGAGGGATCGCCATGCGAGAAATTGAGGCGCACCACGTTGACCCCGGCACGGAACAGTTCATCCAGCACGCCCGGCGGGTCGGTGGCCGGCCCGAGGGTGGCAAGAATCTTGGTGCGGCGTTGGCGGTCGGTCACGGCAGTCTCCCTTGGATGGACGGGAAACTAGCACATCCATGGGACCACTACGATGCCATTGGTTTGTCGCAGTGCGGAAGATAGGAAATTAACTTTCAAATCATTGGGTTGCTTTGGTGTTACTGGTATTTTATTGGTATTTTTCAGGTCGCGGCTGAGGCGAAGATCGAGATGGATCCCAGCTTGCGCTGGGATGACGAAGGGCGAGTCCTTCTCCCCTTGGGGGAGAAGGTGCCCGAAGGGCGGACTCTGCGAAGCAAGCACCCTTGGGGTGTGAGGGGAGCGAGCGCAGCGAGTGCTTTTAGCTCCGCGCGAAGATCAAGATGGATACCAGCTTGCGCTGGGATGACGATCTCATTCAGCGGCCACGCCTCAAACCAGAAACTCAACCGCCTCGCGCTTCCAGCGCCGCCACCGCCGGCAAGGTCTTGCCTTCTAGGAACTCCAGGAACGCCCCGCCGCCGGTTGAGATGTAGCTGACCTGATCGGCAATGCCGTACTTGTCCACCGCCGCCAGCGTGTCGCCGCCGCCAGCAATGGAAAAGGCCTTGGAAGAGGCGATTGCACGTGCCAGGGTTTCGGTACCCTTGCCGAAAGCATCGAATTCGAACACGCCCACCGGGCCGTTCCAGACCACGGTGCCGGCGTCGGCGATCATCGCCGCATAGCGCGCCGCGGTGTCCGGGCCGATGTCCAGGATCATGTCGTCGGCGCCCACTGCGGCCACCTGCTTGATGGTGGCTTTTGCGTCGGCCTTGAACTCGGGCGCCACCACCACGTCGGTCGGCACCGGAATGTCGGCGCCGCGCGCCTTGGCGTCGGCGATGATCTTGCGCGCGGTGTCCAGCAGGTCGTTCTCCACCAGCGACTTACCCACGCCGTGGCCTTCGGCGGCGATGAAAGTGTTGGCGATGCCGCCACCGACGATCAATTGATCGACCTTGCCGACCAGGTTCGACAACAGTTCCAGCTTGGTCGACACCTTGCTGCCGGCGACAATCGCCAGCAACGGCCGGGCGGGCTTTTCCAAGGCCAGCGCCAGCGCATCCAGTTCGGCCATCAACAGGGGACCGCCCGCGGCCTGCGTTGCGAAACGGATCACTCCATGAGTGGAAGCCTGTGCGCGGTGCGCAGTGCCGAAGGCGTCCATCACGAACACATCGCACAAGGCGGCGTATTTTTTCGAAAGCGCTTCGTCGTCCTTGCCCTCGCCCACGTTCATGCGGCAGTTCTCGAGCAGCACGATCTTGCCCGGCGCGACCTGCACGCCGTCGACCCAATCCTTCACCAGCGGCACTTCAACGCCCAGCAGTTCGGACAGGCGCGCGGCCACCGGCGCCAGCGAATCTGCTTCGCTCCAGACGCCTTCCTTGGGTCGCCCGAGGTGCGAGGTGACCATCACCGCCGCGCCCTTCTCCAACGCCAGCTTCAAGGTAGGCAGCGATGCGGTGATGCGCTGTTCGGAAGTGATGCGACCGTCTTCGATCGGCACGTTCAGATCCTGGCGGATCAGCACGCGCTTGCCGGAAAGGTCGAGGTCGGTCATGCGGAGGATGGACATGGCGGAGTTCCGTGAGCGGGTCAGGCCCCCATTGTCCGGGCTGGCGCACTGCCCGGCAACGCGCGGCTGCTCGAATAACCGCAGAAGCGTGGGAGCGGCGTCCCGCCGCGAGCTCTTGCTCTTGCCTTGCCTCTTGCAGAAAGCTCGCGGCGGGACGCCGCTCCCACGTTTCCCCTGACTCAATCGGCTTTCTGGGCTGGCTTCTTCAACAGGCTGAAAGCGAATCCGGCGACGATCAGCGCGCCAGCGGCCAGCAGCCCCCACAACAACCAGGCCTTCCAGTCGCGTTGCACCGGCGCGGGCGTCAATGCGCTGGTGCCGGCCAGGGACTGTGCGTTACCGAGCGTGGCGCTGGCCGGCTGCCAATCCTGGCCGCGCTGCGCACGCAGCGCATCGACCAATTGCGGCAAGGGCGACTCCGCGCGCTGAGCGCGCGCGCTGCCGGCAAGCACCGCGTAGGGCGTCTTGCCCTGGGCCAGGAATACCAGCACTTCCGGTCGATAACCCAGCCGCAAGGTGGGCGGAGTTTCGCTGGCGTTGTTCTTGGGAATCAGTCGCCAGTAGTGGTCGCGGTTCAACTGCTGCAAAGCCTGCGGCGGCGAGCGGTTGGAGACATTGCCGCCCTCCAGCTGGAACGCCATCCACGGCGCCGCGGCGAACTGCCACTGCGACTCCTGGCTGTCGCGCGATTTCAGCATCCATTCGTTGGAACTGTTGCCCGGCAGCGACACATCGGCGCGCTCGAAGGGAAAACGCCCGTCGACGTGGTATTCGAACGAAACCGCCCCGTCCTTGTCGACCACGCGCTTGCCGCTGAACTCTTCCCATTGCCAGTCCTGCACCACCTGCGCGGGTGCGAATTCAGCACTGATCCGCGTCAACGCCAACGCACGCTGGTCCTTGCGCAACGGTTCCAGGCGCAGGTACTTGGCTTTAACGCCATCCACCGCGATGCGGTTTTCGAAGATGCGCGCGCCGTTGTTCTGCAGTTCGACCAGATGGCCTTCTTCCTGCACCGTGCGCCATGACTTCAGATCGTCCGATGCGCTGATGCGGTAGGGCCGGTCGAACGGCGCCTGGCCTTCGGCCCAGAAGATGCGCAGGGCCTGCACCGGTTCGCGCAGGCGGCTGGTGTCGATCAGGAATTCGTTGCTGGGCATCTCGGCCGTAGCGCCCGCATCGGCCATCACCACCCGGCGCAGGCTGCCGTCGGCTGCGATTTCGCTGATGGAGGAGATGTCGCGCGATTGCGCGTTGCCGGCAGGTAACGGAAACCACGGCACCTCCACGCTGTTGGCGGGTTGGGCCAGCGGCTGGCCGGCATCGAACAACGACGCCGCCATTTCTCCGCCCTCGGCGTTCACCACCACCAGATCCTTCAACGTGGTCGACTGCAACTGCCGGTACACGCTCCTATCAAGTACCACGCGATAGGCGCCGGCATCGGGTTCGGCCAGCTGCAACGGCCATTGCTGCACGTAGTCGTCGCGGGGACCGCTGCTGGCGGCAAGCGGCAGCAGCACCAGCGATGCGATCAGGGCGAATCGTTTCATGCGTTGCCTTCCTCGGTTACGGTGCGCGGCGGCGCCGGCGCGAAATATCCCACCAGCGTGCATAGCAGTCCGTAGGCGACGAAGGAGCCGATGCCCAGCAAGTCGCCCAGGTTTTGGCGATCGACGAACACCAGCTTGGCCAACACCACGCCCATCAGCACCGCACCGGCCAGCCACAGGCCGCGGTGGCTGCGGCGCGAGCCGATCACCCACCCCAGCACGCCCAGCACGCTCCAGACCACGGTCAGGCTGGTCTGCGCCAGGCTGGTGGAAAGCATTCCGGTGCCCCACTCGACGCCGCCCCAGTGGTGCACGGCGCGCAAGGTGATGAAGGTGACCATGAGGAAACCGGCGCTGGACATCTTGAAGATGCGCAAGCCGCGCAGGAAATCCGGCGCCTGTTCCGACCACAGCCAGCGCACCGCCAGTGCGAGCACCGCCAACTGGGCCAGTTCCATCGGGTTGAGCACCGGAACCCACGCCAACGGCGCGCTGTCGCCGGCCTGGAACAAGGCGATCAACCACCACAAGCCCAGCACGGCGAAGTAGACCGTCTGCAACGCCGTGCGATACGGATCGAAACGCTCGCCCTGCGGCGCAGCCAGCCAGTTCCAGCGGAACAGCGACAAGGTCGCTGCACCCAGCCACGGCAGCGCCAGCAGCGCGATCCGCCAGCCCTGCGCCAGTTCGAAACGATCGGCAAGCCACGAGAACAGCAGTGAAACAACCGTAGGCCACACCAACCACCAGGCGAACTGCGCCCAGCCGGCGAAGCGGTCCGCATGCACGCGCAGGCACAGCAGGCTGCGTATGCCAAGCACGGCGAACAGCAACCAGGCCCATGCGCCGTAACCTGCGAACGGCTGCACGTGCGCGTCCATCTGCGCCAGCGCCAACGGAATGGCGACGATGAAACCGCCCAGCGTGGTCAGCGCCAACGCCGATGCGGGGCGTCTGCGATGCACTTCGGCCGCCAGCCAGCCGGTGAGCGCCGCGAATGCGAGCAGCGCATCGGCGCGCGTGGCGGCGGCGATGAAGGAGTCGATCTCGTTGACCGCATTGCCGCACCACCACACAAGACCCCACAGGTAATACAGCACCGCGATACGCGATTTCTCTTCGCGCCAGTACGCCCATGCGCTGGCGAAACCGGCCAGCGCGATCAGCAGCGCGCCCATGAAGGTCGGATTGGCGATGGCCTGTTCGTTCGGCCAGTACTGCGCGGCGCCGATGAACAGCGCGGCGGCTGCGGCCAGTTGCAATGCCGCACCGGTGGCTTGTGGCAGCCAACGCTGCTGGCGCAGGCCCAGCCAGGCCAGCGCTGCGCCTTCCAGTGCGAACACCGACGCGGTTGCGCGCGCGGACAAGGCCAGCGGCACCGCCAGCGTGGCGAAACCGACCGCCAGCAACGCATACGATGCACCCAGCGCCGCATAACGCTGGCGATGGATGAACAACTTCGCCAGCACCGCGTACAGCGCGCCCATCCCCAACGCGCACCAGGCCAGCGGCATGCGCGGGCTCTGGTCGGTGGGCATCAGCAGCGCGGCCTGCAGCGAGAACACGATCAGCGGCGTGCCGAACACCAGGCAGCCGTCGATGAAGTCGCCGCGGCTGGCCGGCTGCTTGCGCGCGTACAGGATCGGAATGATCAAGTAGAAGGCGAAGAACAGCAGCAGGAAGGGTTCGGTGCTGGCCAGCTTGTCGGCGTTGTACTGCAGCACGCCCCAGACCGTGCCGATCCCGAAGGTGAACACGAAACCCAGCAGGTTGAGCACGCGCCACGGACGCCACCAGGCGATGGCCAGGATCGCCGCGTTCAACACCGCGTAGTAGGAGAACAGCGCGACATGGTTGCCGCTGCCAGTGGACAGCCAGATCGGCGCCATGAAACCGGCCAGGATGCCGAGCACGGCCAGTGTCTTAGAGTTCTGCGCCACCGCCAGCACGCCGACACCGGCGATCAGCACCACGCTGAGGCCGAACGCGGGACCCGCTTCGATCAAGCCATACATCTTGAAGGCCGCGAACACCGTCAGCAGCAGCACGCCGATGGCGCCGCCTTGCAGCGCAAGCGCGAACGAACGCTTGTTCTCGCGCTGACGCCAGCCGAACACCAGCCCCGCCAGCGCGGCGGCCGAGATGCCTGCCAGACGCAGTTCGATCGGCACGGTCAGCCAGCCCTGGTCGCTGGCGTACTTCAGCAATGCGGCCACACCGGCCAGCAACACCAGCATGCCGATCTTCACCGGCACGTTGCCCACGGTGAACCAGCGTTTGACCGCGCGAGCGGCGACGCTGAAAACGTCGGGCGTCTCTGGAATCGCCTGCCTGGCGACTGGCGCAGGCGCAGGCCGGCGCGGCTCGACAGGAGGCAGCGGCGGGGGAACAGGAGCGGCGGGCGGCCTGGGTGGGAACGTCTGGGCAACCGGCGCGACCGGTTCCTGCACCGCAGGCGTACGCGTCAGCTCGGCCAGCGTGGGCGCGTACTCGGTCTCGGGCGGTGCGGAGGTTGCTTCTTCCTCCGCCGGCGCCGCGTAGCTCGGGCGATAGGGTTCGGGACGGGCTGTCGCGGCCGGTGCGGCATCGGCCCGTTGGCGATAGACCGCTTCTTCCAACTCGCCGACGCGCCGCTTCAAGCCGCTGATGGATACCAGCGCCATCACCAACAGGATCGGTACGGCCAATACCACCAAGCCAAGCAGAATCAGTATGCCCGCCAGATCATCCATCGTGCCCCGTCCTTATGCGTGTGCTTGCGCAGCCTCGGCCAAAGCCGGCGCATTTGCAACACGGCTTGGGCAGGTGCCGCGTGCCTCGACCCACGGTAGCGGATTGCTGTACCCCGGATACGACAGGAGCGCCACCTGGGCGCTCCTGTAAACATTCCGTTGCGGCCTGGCGGCTTACTTCGCAGCAACCACCCGCACCATTTCCAGGCACTTGTTGGAATAGCCCCACTCGTTGTCGTACCAGCTGACGAGTTTGACGAAGGTGCTGTCCAGGGCGATGCCGGCGTCGGCGTCGAAGATGGAGGTGCGGGTATCGCCGCGGAAATCGGTGGCCACCACTTTGTCTTCGGTGTAGCCCAGGATGCCCTTCAGCGCGCCTTCGCTCTGCGCTTTCATCTCGGCCTTGATCTCTTCGTAGGTAGCGGGATTTTCCAGTTCCGCGGTCAGGTCCACCACCGACACGTCGCTGGTCGGCACGCGGAAGCTCATGCCGGTCAGCTTCTTGTTCAACTCGGGAATCACCACGCCTACCGCCTTGGCCGCGCCGGTGCTGGAGGGAATGATGTTCTCCAGGATGCCGCGCCCGCCGCGCCAATCCTTGTTGCTGGGGCCGTCCACGGTCTTCTGCGTGGCGGTGGCCGCATGCACGGTGGTCATCAGGCCGCGCTTGATGCCCCACTTGTCGTGGATGACCTTGGCCAACGGCGCCAGGCAGTTGGTGGTGCAGCTGGCGTTGCTGATGATCGCTTCGCCGGCGTATTTCTTGTCGTTGACGCCGAACACGAACATCGGCGTGTCGTCCTTGGACGGCGCCGACAGGATGACTTTCTTGGCGCCCGCATCCAGATGCTTCTGCGCGGTGGCCTTGTCCAGGAACAGGCCGGTGGATTCGATCACCACTTCGGCGCCCACTTCGTCCCACTTCAGTGCGGCCGGATCGCGTTCCTGGGTCAGGCGGATGCGGTTGCCGTTGATGACGATATGGTTGCCGTCGACGGAGACTTCGCCATTGAAGCGGCCATGCACCGAGTCGTACTTCAGCATGTAGGCCAGGTAGTCCGGTTCCAGCAGGTCGTTGATGGCCACGATCTGGATATCGCTGCCGAAGTTCTGCACCGCCGAGCGCAACACGTTGCGGCCGATGCGGCCGAAGCCATTGATGCCTACCTTGATCGCCATGAAGCCACTCCTGTTGAAGACGGGGACGGGAAAGACCGGTATTTTAGCGGCAACGCGTACTCGCTTTAACCCCCAATCCAAGGTTTCTGAATGCCACGCCTGCGCCTAAAGACCCTGCAGACCCTTCTGCTCGTATTCCTGGCGTCGCCGACGGCCCACGCGCTGGCCTGGTCCAATCAGGGACACCGGCTGGTGGGTGAATTGGCCCAGCAGCGCCTGACGCCTGCCGCCAGCACGCAGGTCGCCGCGCTGCTGCAAGGCGAAGCCGAGCCCAGCATGGCCGGCGTGGCGTCCTGGGCCGATACGCTGCGCAAGAGCAATCCGGAGAGCTACAAGAAAACCGAACGCTGGCATTACGTCAATTTCCCCGTCGGGAGCTGCGTCTACCGTCCCCAGCGCGACTGCCCGGACGGCAATTGCATCGTCGGCCAGATCGAGCGCCGGCGCGTCATCCTGGGCGATCGCACGCAACCGCTGCAGGCGCGGCGCGAAGCGCTGAAGTTCCTGGTGCATTTCGTCGGCGACGTGCATCAGCCGTTGCACGCCGGCAACCGCAAGGACAAAGGCGGCAACGATTTCCAGATCAGCCTGCGCACCGACCTTCAGCCCTCCGCCGACAAGAAGAAGAACTACGCGAACGGCGTGATGGGCACCAACCTGCATTCGGTCTGGGACTACTACCTGTTTGCGTCAGAACGCCTGGGCAATGCGCAGTACGCCGCGCGCCTGTCGGCCAGGCCCTGGCCGCCCAGGCTGGCAACCAAGTCCACGAATCCTGCCGATTGGGCGATGGAATCCTGCCGGCTGATCGACGCGCAGCATCTTTATCCGGGCTCGCACAAACTGGACGCCCGCTATCTGGATGCGCAACGGCCATTGGCCGAGCGCCAAGTGCTGACCGCCGCCAAACGGCTGGCCGACCTGCTCAACGCCACCCTGACCGAGTGACCCGCGCCATGCGACCGGACGTACACCCCCTGCACCACGCCGATACCGGCACCTGGAGCTACGTGGTGGCGGACCCGGCCACGTGCGTGGCGGCGATCATCGATCCGGTGCTGGACTTCGATGCCAAGTCCGCGCGCATCAGCCACGCTTCCGCCCAGAAGCTGGTGGAGATCGCCCAGCAGCATGCCTACCAGGTGCGGTGGCTGCTGGAGACCCATGCGCACGCCGACCATCTGTCGTCGGCGCACTGGCTGAAGCAGCAATTTCCAGACGCCACCCTGGCCATCGGCGCCGGTATCTGCGAGGTGCAGAAAGCATTCGCCTCGCGGCTGGATCCGGACGGCACGCTGGACATCCACGGTTCGCAGTTCGACCGGCTTCTGGGCGACAACGAAAGTTTTGAAGTCGGTTCGCTGCAGGCCCGCGCCATCCCCGTGCCTGGCCATACCCGCGACAGCCTGGCTTATCTGATCGGCGATGCCTTGTTCACCGGCGATTCGCTGTTCATGCCCGACGCGGGCACGGCGCGCTGCGATTTTCCGGGCGGCGACGCGGCCACGCTGTACCGCTCCATCCGCCATCTCTACGACAGCCTGCCGGAGGCCACCCGGGTCTTCGTCTGCCACGACTACGGCCCGGGCGGCCGCGAGGTCGCCTGCGAAACCACGCTGGGCGAGCAGAAGCGCAGCAACCTGCACGTCCGCGAGGGCGTGGACGAAAACGCCTTCGTAACACTGCGCCAGACGCGCGATGCGACACTCGCGATGCCGGCCTTGATCCTGCCCTCGCTGCAAGTGAACCTGCGCGGCGGCGCCCTGCCGGAGCCCGAAGCCAACGGCGTGCGCTACCTGCGCCTGCCCCTCGATTCCCTGTGAGAACGCTATGACCTTCGCATTGCATCGCTCGATGGCCTTGGCCGCTCTTCTGCTTGGTGCAGCACCGCCGGCCTTCGCCCAGAAGCCCGACATGCACAGCCATGCCTCTAAGCCGATTTCCGCTTCACCGCAGGCCGTGCCCATCGATGCAGCCACCTTGGCCGCTCTTCCGCGCGAATCGGTCACCGCGACCGCGCACGAAAAAACCTTGAATTGCGAAGGCACGCCCTTGTCTGTCTTGCTGCGTTCGGTCGGAGCATTGCCCGAAGAGCCGTTGCGCGGACCGCAACTGGCCAACTACGTGCTGGTCACCGCGCGCGATGGCTATCGCGCGGTCTATTCGCTGGCCGAATTGGAACCCACCCTGGGCCACCGCAAGGTCCTGCTGGTCGATCGCTGCGAAGGCAAACCATTGTCCGAGGAGGAAGGCCCATTGCGCCTGATCGCGCCCGAAGAATCGCGCCCGGCGCGCTGGGTGCGGCAAGTGCAGTCCATCACTGTGGTGACTGCGCCATGAGCGCGTTGCTCGGATCGACACTGCGCTGCGGCGCATTGCTGTTGTCGCTTGGATTGGCCGCGGCCCCGACGTGGGCTGCGGACAATCCCGCGCCGCTGACCGTGTTCGCCGCAGCCAGCTTGAAGGAATCGCTGGACGAAGTGGCCGTCGCCTACCAGAAGCAGACCGGGCAGGAAGTGCGCGTGTCGTACGCGGCCAGTTCGGCGTTGGCGCGGCAGATCGAACAGGGCGCGCCTGCCGATGTGTTCGTCTCCGCCGACCTGGACTGGATGGACTACCTGCAGCAACGCAAGCTGGTCGACACCCCCACCCGACGCAACTTGCTTGGCAACACGCTGGTGCTGGTGGCGCCGGCCACCGGCAACACCAAAGCGGTGACGCTGAAGCACGGCGCCGACTTGTTGCCGCGCCTGGGCGCCAAGGGACGTCTGGCGCTGGCCTTGACCGCCAGCGTGCCGGCCGGCAAGTACGCCAAGGCTTCCTTCACTTCGCTGGGCGTTTGGGATGCATTGGCCCCGCGTGTGGCCGAAGCGGAGAACGTACGTGCCGCGCTGATGCTGGTGGCGCGCGGCGAAGCGCCGCTGGGCGTGGTCTACGGCAGCGACGCAAAAGCCGAACCGGCTGTGCGCGTGGTAGCCACCTTCCCCGCTACCAGCCACCCACCCATCGTTTATCCGGTCGCGCGACTTTCGGCCGGCACGCATCCGCAGGCGGCGGCCTTCACGCGCTGGCTGGCCGCACCGGCAGCCACCGCGATTTTCCGCAAGCACGGTTTCACCAAGCCCTGACCTGCGCCCGCGCATGCCGTTCTTCAACGATGCCGAACTCACCGCGATCGCACTGAGCCTGAAGGTGGCCAGCGTGGCCGCGCTGGCCAGCTTGCCCTTCGGCATCGCGCTGGGTTGGCTGCTGGCACGCAAGCGTTTCTTCGGCAAGTCGTTGCTGGATGCGCTGGTGCACCTGCCGCTGGTGTTGCCGCCGGTGGTGGTCGGTTACGTGCTGCTGGTGAACTTCGGCAGCCAGGGCGCGATCGGAAAAGCGCTTGCGGCCGTTGGCATCGATTTTTCGTTTCGCTGGACCGGCGCGGCATTGGCCAGCGCGATCATGGGATTCCCGTTAATGGTGCGCGCGATCCGCCTGTCGATTGAAGGCGCCGACCGGCGTCTCGAACAGGCCGCCGCCACCCTGGGCGCCAGTCCGTGGCGTGTGTTCCGCACCGTCACCCTGCCCTTGGCGTTTCCCGGCATCGTCGCCGGCGCCGTGTTGGCTTTCGCCAAGGCGCTGGGCGAATTCGGCGCCACCATCACCTTCGTCTCCAACATTCCCGGCGAAACGCAAACCTTGTCGTCGGCGATCTACGGTCTGATGCAGGTGCCCGGCGGCGAAACCGGCATCTGGCGTCTGGCCATCGTGGCGGTGGCCATCTCCCTGCTGGCGCTGTTGCTGTCGGAATGGCTGACCCGTCGCCAGCGCGACGACGAGGTGCACTGATGCTGTCGCTGGATCTGCAGCTTCGCCGCGGAAGTTTCCAGCGCCATGTCCGCATCGAGGACGATGCGCGGGTGATCGCGCTCAGCGGGCACTCGGGCGCGGGCAAGACCAGCGTGCTGCACGCCATTGCCGGATTGGTGAAGCCGCTGACCGGCCATATCCGGGTCGATGGCCGTACGCTCTACGACAGCGCCGCGGGCATCCACCTGCCCGTGCATCTGCGCCGAGTCGGTTATGTGTTCCAGGATGCGCGCCTGTTCCCGCACCTGGACGTGCGCCGCAACCTGGAATACGGCCGCCATGCCGGCACCGCGGCGCCCGGGCCGGGCTTCGACGGCGTGGTCGAACTGCTGGGCATCGGGCCGCTGTTGCGGCGGCGTATCGCCAACCTGTCCGGCGGCGAAACCCAACGCATCGCCCTGGGCCGCGCCCTGCTCTCGCAACCGGCGCTGTTGCTGCTGGACGAGCCTCTCTCGATGCTGGACCAGGCCCGGCGCGAGGAACTCATCCCCTATCTGCAACGCGTACGCGACGAAACCACCCTGCCCATCGTCTACGTCAGCCATTCGGCCGAGGAAGTGAAGCGGCTGACCGATGCGGTGCATGTGCTGGATTGACGCAGGCCCATGGCGGCGGGCGCTACGTGCCGTTACCCTGCGCCCATGACCGTACATCTCAGCGACCTGGACGAAGCCGTGGAATTGCTGCTCAAGCGTATTCCAGGCACCCTGCGCATCGGCGCGCCACTGGGCATCGGCAAGCCGCACCGATTGTTGAACGCGCTGTACGACCGAATCCAGTCAGAACCGACCCGTCGCCTGGAGATCTACACGGCGCTGTCGCTGGATTCTCCCAACGCCGGGCCCGGCCTGGAATCGCGTTTTCTGGATCCCTTCGCCGCCCGCCATTTCGGCGATGACTTTCCCCGCCTCAAGTACGTCGAGGCGATGAAGCGCGATGCCTTGCCCGCCAACATCGTGGTCGAGGAGTTCTACATGCAATCCGGCGCGCTGCTGAAGTCTTCGCAGGCCCAGCGCGCCTACACCAGCCTCAACTACACGCAGGCTGCGGCCGGAGTGGCCCAGCGCGGCGCCAATGCGATCCTGCAGAAAGTGGCGCTGGAACCTGGCGGAAACCGGCTGTCGTTGTCCTGCAACAACGACACCACCCAGGACACCATCGACGCGATCCGCGCTCTGGGCCTGCCGCGGCCGTTGCTGATCGCGGAGATCGACCCGCAATTGCCCTGGATCGGCGGTACCGCGGCGGTGGACGAAAGCTTCTTCGACATCGTGATAACCCCGCCCGGCCCCTACCCCAAACTGTTCGCGTTGCCGCGCCAGCCGGTGGGCGATGTTGACTACGCCATCGGCCTGTACGCCAGCACCCTGGTGCGCGATGGCGGCACGCTGCAGATCGGCATCGGCTCGCTGGCCGATGCGCTTTCGCATGCGCTTGCGTTGCGCCACACCGACAACGAAAAATACCGCGAAGTACTGCATGCGCTGGATCCGGAACTGGCGCACCACCCGGCGGTGATCGCCAGCGGCGGCATGGATCCGTTCGCCATCGGTCTGTATGGCTGCAGCGAGATGCTCAACGAAGGTTTCAAGCGCCTGGTAGAAGCCGGCGTCATCCGCCGCAAGGTGGTGGACGATGAAGCGCTGATGACGCGCCTTGCCCAGGGCACGGCCAACATCGGCGACCAGGCCCGGCTTGAGCGCGACGGCGAATACCTGCACGGAGCCTTCTACCTGGGTTCGCCGGCGTTCTACCAATGGCTGCGCCATCTTCCTGACGACCAGCGCCGCGCTATCGGCATGCGCCGCATCAGCGAAATCAACCAGCTCTACGGGGGGCACGAACCGCTCGAACGCCTGCAGCGCAGCGGATCGCGCTTCTTCAACACCTGCATGATGGCCACCGCTTTGGGCGATGCGGTATCCGACGGATTGGAGGACGGGCGCATCGTGTCGGGCGTGGGCGGCCAGTACAACTTCGTGGCCATGGCCCATGCGTTGGAGGACGCGCGCAGCGTGCTGATGTTCCGCTCGCAGCGTGGCGACGGCCAAAGCGCCGAATCCAGCGTGCGCTGGAACTACGGCCACACCACCATTCCACGCCACCTGCGCGACATCTACGTCAACGAATATGGCATCGCCGATCTCCTGAACCAGACCGACGAAGACTGCGTGATCGCCATGACGGCAATTGCCGATGTGCGGTTCCAGGCCGGTTTGCTGGAGCAGGCGAAACACTCGAAGAAACTGCGCGCGGATTTCTCGGCAGAACCGGAATGGACGCGCAACACGTCGCAGCGGCTGCGCGACGCACTGGCGCCGTTCCGCCGCGATGGAACCCTGCCCGATTATCCCTTGGGTAGCGATTTCACCGAGGTGGAGCAGCGCCTGGTGAAGGCGCTGGGCTGGTTGAAAGGGGAAACCGGCACGCTGCCTCGCAAGCTGCGCACCGTCTGCAGCGCGCTGTTGGCTGGCCGTTCCACCGATGCTGAAGCGCTGCAGCGCATGGCGCTGGACCGGCCCACCAGTGCGGGGCAATGGCTGTACGCAAGGTTGGTATCGCTGGCATTGGCGAAAACCAGCTCCCCGCCGGCGAGCTAGGCCTCGGACAAACCAGCACAACGCAACCTCGTCATCCCGAGCGCAGCGGGGGATCTGCTTTCACCTCGCAGAACAGCAGATCCCTCGCTGCGCTCGGGATGACATTCGAGTTGTTCCCAGGTGGCTCAGGGTCGGGGGATCCGCTGCACGATCAGCTCGGCGAGTTTGTCGTAGGCGCCGTCGAAATGATGCCCGCCCGGCAGCGATTGCGCATGCACGTGTCCGGGTGGAATGTCCGGACACAGCGAGTCGTCTTCGTCGTCTCCGTAAAGGCACAACGTATCGGCTTCGCTCATCTTCAGTGTTTCCGGCAGGATCGGCAGGCCGTCGTCCTTGCCGATCCAGTTGGCGAGATGGAATTCGAAGGATGCATTCTGTCCAAGACCCATGAGCACGGTCTGCGCCACGAGCGCGCGCGATGCGGGCGGCAGCCGGTTGACCGCAAAAGGCAATACGTCGGCACCTTGCGAATAGCCGATCAGTACAACCCGCTGCTTGCCCCAATGCTTCGAGTAATGGCGCACGATCCGATCGATATCTCCGGCCAGCTCCGGGGGTTGCCTAGCCTTCCAGAAATAACGCAGCGAATCGAAACCTACGACCGGAATTCCCTTGGCGACCAGCGCGTCCGCCACTTCCTTGTCCAGCCCGGCCCAACCGCCGTCGCCGCTGAGCAGAACGGCGAAGGTATCGTTGTCGCCGTCGCTGGCGGGCGCTTCGATCAAAGGCAGGTCGATCAGTTTCGGCGGCGGCGGCGGAAGTGCGGTCACGCGCCCAGCGGTCAGCGCGCGGTAGCTGGCCAACAGTGCGGGCAATGTCTCATGGTTCTTCCATGGGTCCAGGACGCGGCCGGGCAGCGTCGACAGCGCAGCGCCACGGGTACGGCCGACGAAATCGCGCGTGCCTGTTGCCGCACAGCGCTTGTCGCTGGCCGGCTGCAGCACGACCCAGGGCTGCGCCAGCTCCGAGACCGGCGCCAGTACCGAAACCCTGCCCCTGGTTTGCGCCAGGAAGCCTCTGTCCGCACGCTCGCACAACGGCTTGCCCAGATCCAGCCGCGGACAGAACGACAGCGATATCGCACCGGCGAAGGTGTCCTTGTCCGCCACGGCCTGCATCGCATAGGCCAGCGCGGCGCCGGATTCGTAGCCGACCAGCAATGGCGTGCGGTAAGTGGTCTGGCGGGCGTAGCCCTGCAGATAGTGCGAGAGGTTCTCCAGATCGCCGTCAGGCAGCACGCAATCGTCGCCACCTTCGGCGAGATCTTTTCGCAGCGCGGGCATGTCGATGCCCGCCACCATCGCACCTTCCTTGACCAGCGCGCGGGCGGCCAGATCCATGCGGCCATCCCAACCGCTATCGCCGGAGAGGAACAACACGAACTGTTTGGCATCCCCTTGCGGCCGATACAAGGCAACGCGGTCGAAGGAACCATGGGAGATGCGCTCCTGTGCCTGCGCCGGCGGCGCAACCAGCAACGCGACGAACAACAGAACCAGCAGATGCCTGATCATTTGGCGATGACTCCCTTCAAGCCGCCGCTGATCAAAGCGGCGATGTCGGCCAACAGAAGCAAAGGGGCGATGCCGCCCGGCGAGGCTAGATAGCGCGCTTCCCATTGCGGATCGAATTTTTCCTTGAACGCGCGCAGCCCGCGGAAGTTGTAGAAATTCTCGCCGTGCGCGAACAGCAAGCGTCCGCCACGGTGCCAGAACGGAGCCAGCGAATGCCTGGCCATGCCCGACAGCGGCGCCATGCCCAGGCCGAATCGCCGGAATCCCAGCTCGCGGAAATGCAACATCACTTGGGCGAACAGGAAGTCCATGGTGCCGTACGGCATTTTCGGCAGATGGCGCATCAGATCGACGGTGGCCTCGGCCTTGGTCTCGGTGGTCAACAACGTAGCGAAGGCAACGATGAGGCCTTCGTGGCGCACGATGGCGACCGGCTGCCTCAACACGTAGTCGTCGATGAAAGCGCCGACCGAGAAACGTTTCTCGGCCGTGCGATGTTCGGCCAGCCACGCCTCTGAAATCGCACGCAGTTCCTCCAGGATCGCCGGCACGGCTTCTGCGGCCACCATCTCGAACTTGGCGCCTTCGCGTTCGGCCCGCTTGAGGCTGTAGCGCAGGTTGGAACGGCGTTTTCCTTCCAGCGAGAAATCTGCCAACGGTACGTAGGCGTATTCGCCCAGCTTGAACAGGCGCAAACCGACATCCAGGTACATCGACAGCGATTGCGGGCGCACCTGGTAGAAGCAGGCGCGTGCCCCCGCTTCGCGCGCGCGCTCGACGAAGCGCCACACCAGTTCGGCTTGTTCGCTCTCCGGCCCCAACGGATCGAACAACGCGATCCACGAACGCCGCTGGCGCCCGTACATCGTCATCGCATTGCCGGTTTCGGAGAACAGGAACTGCTTGTCGCCGGTCAGCGAGAGCAGCCCGTCGGCATTGTCCTGCCGTCGCACGATCGCATCCGCCTGCGCCAGTTCGGCCGCCTCGGGCGCCTGCGCGGCGGCCGATGCGGGACGCAGCAGCTGACGCACGGCCAGCACCAGCGCCAGCAACGCGATGCCCACCAGCGCCCGCAACGAGCGGGGCGCATGGCCATCGAACTCGAACTGCCACCACAACTCGCGGGTGTAATCGACATCCTGGTAGGCAAAGAACAGCAGCGCGACCAACGCTGCGACAATCGCCCCCATCGCCAGCAGCCAGCCGCCGGAGAACGGCACCGACAACAACGAGGCTTTGCGCGTGAACTGTTTGCGCGACAGGGCCAGTGCGGTCACCAGCGACACCAGCAGCACCGCTTCCCACACGGCGATACCCTTGGGCAGCGCCATCAGCAGGCTCATCGCCGCCAATCCCAATCCCGCCCACCAGGCCGCATCCAGACGCGACAGCATGCCGCGCGCCACGAACAACAAGGCCAATCCGGCGACGCTGCTCAGGAAATGCGAGGCTTCCACCAACGGCAACGGTACGTGCAGGGCAAGCAGCTCGGTGGCTTCTTCGGTCGCCGGGGTCACGCCAGACACCAGCACCACCACCGCCACCACCAGCGTGTAGGCCGCCAGCAGCAGCGGCGCCAGGCCGCTGACCGCACGGGTCAACGGCGCAGCGACGCCGCTGCGCAACTCGTGCAGCATCATCAGCAGCATCGCAAGCAGCAACGGCAGCACGTAGTAGATCAAGCGATAGAGCACCAACGCACCGGCCAGCGATTCGGCCGGCACCCGCCCGCCCAGGGCCACCAGCATCACCGCTTCGAACACGCCCAGACCGCCGGGCACGTGACTGATCACGCCGAGCACCAATGCGGCGGCGTAGAAACCGATGAAAACCGGAAAGCCCACTGCGCCGTCGGGCAACAGCACCCACAGCACCGCGCCGGCGGCCAGGATATCCAGCACCGACCACAGCATCTGTCGCAAAGCCAGCGCGGCCCGCGGCAGGCGCAGGGTGAAGCGCCCGAGCAAACGACGCTCGCGGCCGTCGCGACACCACACCAACAAAGCGCCGATCATGGCCAGGACCAGCCAGGCGCAAGTCGACAGCAACCAGGCCGGAACGTGCACCAGCGGCGCCAGCGCCTGCGCATCCCACAGCAGGCCCAATGCGCCTACCGTACCGACGCCCAGACCGAAGGCCACCGCATTGAAAGCGATGGCCCGCGAGATCATGCCGGCTTCCACGCCGGCCGCCCCGTACAGACGCATGCGCACCGCCCCGCCGGTGAACACACCCAGGCCAATGGTGTTGGTCAGCGCGTAGGCGATGAACGAAGTTTGCGCGACGGTCCTGTACGGCACCGTCGCGCCAACATAGCGAAGCGAGGAATGGTCGTAACCGCTCAGCGCCAAATAACTCACCGCCGTGGCCAACAACGCCAACGCCAGGTCCTGCGGATCGACGCCGCGCACGGCCGCCACCACTTCGTCGTAGCTGATTTCCTGCCACAGGCCTTTGAACGCGAACGCCAGCAAACCGACCAGCACGACTGCGCCCGCCGCCAGCAACCACGGTTTGGCCCGCTGCAGCAAGGGCAACCACGATGCCGTCTTGAAATCGATGGTCCGCTGTCTGTGCGACATGACCTCTAACCGTGTTTGGGCGACACCCTGCGACAGCCTTTCCGCTGTCGCAGTTCCCTACCGCTGCCGGACTACGCCGGGAAAGCATCATGTTGTCATCCCGAGCGCAGCGAGGGATCTGTTTTCCGCCGCAAACAACAGATCCCTCGCTACGCTCGGGATGACATTGCAGTTGGGTCGCAGCTTGCCGGCTACCCAGACCGCGCGCTGGTTCAACCCAGCGCTTTGGCCGCTTCCACCACTTTTTCCGCGGTGATGCCGAAGTACGGATACAGCGCTTCGGCCGGCGCAGAGGCGCCGAAGGTATCGATGCCGATCACCGTGCCGTCCAGGCCCACGTATTTGCGCCAGAAGTCGGTGACCGCCGCTTCCACCGCCACGCGCTTGCGCACCGACTTGGGCAGCACCGATTCGCGGTACTCGGCCGGCTGGCGGTCGAACACGTCGGTCGAGGGCATCGACACCACGCGGGTCTTGATGCCGGCCGCATCCAGCGTGGCCTTGGCCTGCGTGGCCAGGCCCACTTCCGAACCGGTGCCGATCAGGATCACGTCCGGTGCGCCGCCTTCGGCATCGGCCAGCACGTAGCCGCCGCGCGCGATGTTGGCCACCTGCGCCGGATCGCGCGGCTGGTGCGGCAGGTTCTGGCGGCTGAAGACCAGGCAGCTGGGGCCGTCCTTGCGTTCGATCGCCGCGCGCCAGCACACGGCCGATTCCACCGCGTCGCACGGACGCCAGACGTCGTTGTTGGGGATGTAGCGCAGCGAAGCCAGGTGCTCGACCGGCTGGTGGGTAGGGCCGTCTTCGCCCAGGCCGATGGAATCGTGCGTGTACACGTGGATCGCATGGGCCGGATTGAGCGCGCTCATGCGCACCGCGTTGCGCGCGTAGTCGCTGAACACCAGGAACGTGGCGTCGAATGGAATGAAGCCGCCATGCAGCGCCAGGCCGTTGCTGATCGCAGTCATGGCGAATTCGCGCACGCCGTAATACACGTAGTTGGCGTTGGGGTCGTCGCTGGCGATCGACTTGCTGGCTTTCCACAAGGTCAGGTTGGAATGGGCCAGGTCGGCCGAACCGCCGATCAGTTCCGGCAACAGCGGCGCGAAGGCTTCGATGGCCATCTGCGAGGCCTTGCGCGAAGCGACTACCGGACCCTCTTCCTGCAACTTGGCGATGAAGGCATTGGCCGCATCGATGAAGCCTTCGGGCAGCTCGCCTTGCGAACGGCGCGACAGTTCTGCCGCTTCGCTACCGAAGTTGGCCGCATACTGGTCGAACAACGCATTCCACTGGTCCTCGCGCACCGCCCCGGTTTCGCCAGCGCGCCAGCCGGCATAGATCTCTTCCGGGATCTCGAACGGACCGTATGGCCATTCCAACTGCACGCGCGCAGCGGCCAATTCGTCCTTGCCCAGCGGCGCGCCGTGCGAGGATTCCTTGCCCTGCTTGTTGGGTGCGCCGAAACCGATCGTGGTGCGGCAGCAGATCAGAGTGGGTTTGTCGGTCGCCTTCAACGCGGTGTCGATGGCGGTCTTGATTTCCACCGCATCCTGGCCGTTGACGTTGCGGATCACCTGCCAGCCGTAGGCTTCGAAGCGCGCGGGCGTGTCGTCGGTGAACCAGCCATCGGTGTTGCCGTCGATGGAGATCTTGTTGTCGTCCCAGAACGCGACCAGCTTGCCCAGGCCCCAGGTGCCGGCCAGCGAGGCGGCTTCGTGCGAGATGCCTTCCATCAGGCAGCCGTCGCCCATGAACACCCAGGTGCGGTGGTCGACGATGTCGAATTCGGGACGGTTGTAGCGTTGCGCCAGCACTTTCTCGGCCAAAGCAAAACCGACCGCGTTGGCGAAGCCCTGGCCCAGCGGCCCGGTGGTGGTTTCCACGCCGGGGGTTTCGCTGTGCTCGGGATGGCCGGCGGTCTTGCTATGCAGTTGGCGGAAATTTTTCAGCTCCGACAGCGGCAGGTCGTAGCCGCTGAGGTGCAGCAGCGCGTACTGCAGCATCGAGCCGTGGCCGTTGGACAGCACGAAGCGGTCGCGGTTGAACCACTTGGGATTCTTGGGGTTGTGGCTGAGGTAGTCGTTCCACAGCACTTCGGCGATGTCGGCCATGCCCATGGGCATGCCGGGGTGGCCGGATTTGGCGGCTTCCACCGCGTCGGCGGCGAGGAAGCGGATGGCGTTGGCAAGCTGGCGGCGGCCAGGCTTGTTGGAGGCGGGCGTCGTCATGGGGGCTATTCAGTGAGGTCGCCCGTTGCTCGGGCGACCTATTGTCCCATGGTTGAACTGGAGAACGCATGCTCTTGCCCGCTTTGCAAAAGGGGGCCACGGGGGATTTGTTCTTGGCGCGAAAAGCAAAACCCCCTCAATCCCCCTTTTCCAAAAGGGGGGGGCCTTCGGGAGGCTTCAGTGGGTCTTATCGTCATGGGCCGCCAGCCGCCGCAGGGCGGGCTCGGCGAGGGTCCGTGGCGGGCAGTGCCCGCCCTACCAAAAGAATTTCCCCGGTTCGTTGCTGGCTTGCTTGTTCGCCCGGTTGGGCGTGTCAATCCGTCTTGAGCGCGGCTCGTTCCTGTACTGCATCGGGCTCCCCATGCGCCACCAGCGTGGCCAGGGTCAGGTCGCCAGTCACGTTCAGGGTGGTGCGGCACATGTCCAGGAAGTGGTTCACGCCCAGGATCATGCCGATGCCCACCGGGTCCACCCCGACCATGGCGCAGATCAGGGCCACCACCGGCAGCGAGCCGGAAGGCACACCGGCCGTACCAATGCCGCCCAGGATGCAAACCAGCATCACCATGACCTGCTGCCAGATGGTCAGGTCCACGCCGAAGAACTGGGCCAGGAACAGCACGGTGACGCCCTCGAACAAGGCGGTGCCATTCTGGTTGGCGGTGGCGCCCACGGTCAGCACGAAACGCGAGACGCGGTTGGGCAGATGCAGCTTCTCTTCGGCCACGCGCAGCGAAGTCGGCAGCGTGGCGTTGCTGGAGGCGGTGGAGAACGCCATCACGCTGGCTTCCTGGGTAGCGCGGAAGAACGCCAGCGGCGATTTGCCCACGCTTTTGAGCGCCAGCGAATAGACCACGAACATGTGGAAAGCGAGCGCCAACACCACCACGCCCACATACGCGCCCAGCCGTACCAACAGGTCGAAACCGAAGATGGCCGCCAGGTTGAACATGAAGCAGGCCACCGCATACGGCGCCAGCCGGATCACCAGACCGATCAGGGTCATGGAGATCTCGAACACGCCTTCGATGCCGCGTTTGAGGATGGAAGTGTTCTCGCTTTCGGTCAGCACCAGGCCCACGCCAAACATCACCGCGAAGAACATCAGCGACAGGATGGCGCCGTTGTTGGCCGCAGCGCCGATGACGTTGTCGGGCACGATCGACAGCAGCATGTCCATGCCGCGCGGTTGCTTGTCGACGCTGGCGACGATTTCCTTGGCGCGCTCGGCATTGTCGGTCAGCAGGCTTTGCGCCAGGGCCGGGTCGACACCGGCACCGGGTTTGAGCAGGTTCACCAGCACCAGGCCGATGATCACCGCGATGGACGACAGGATCACCGTGTAGGCCAGCGTCTTCCAGCCAATGCGGCCCAGCGCGCGGATGTCGCCCATCTCGGCGATACCCACCACCAGCGCCGAAAACAGCAGCGGCACGATGAGCATGAAGATGAGGTTGAGGAAGATCTTGGAGAAGGGAGTGGTGACGTAGGTGGAGACCCACTTGACCCATTCCGCATCGCCGCCGCCGGTTGCGTGCACCACCAGTCCCAACAACAGGCCCAGGCCGAAGCCGATGGCCATCTTCCAGTGCAAGGGAAGCTTCTTCCTGCCGGAAACGGGCGTCTGACTCATGCGGTGATCCCTGTACGGACAAGGCCGCAGCTTAGCAAACCTCCCGCAGGGGCCGTAGGAGCGGTGTGGGGTGGCGTAGGAGCGACGTCAGTCGCGAAGTGATGATGTTTGAAAGGCTGAGGGTTCGCGACTTACGTCGCTCCTACACCGCTCCTACTCCGCTCCTGCACCGCTCCTGCACGCCTAGGCTTGCGGATACAGCGGCGGAAGCACTTCCCTGGCCGGCTTGGCAACCGACCGCCATACCGGCCCACGGCCGAACGCCTGGCGCAAAGTCGCGCGCGCGGCGACGCCGTCGCCGTCGGCCCAACGCGCGCGCCGCAGTTGTTCCACCGCATCGCGTTGCGCGGGCGACTCGAGCTTGTCCATCAGGGCGTCAAGGTCGGCACTGGGCGGCGTGGACATGCCGCACAGCGTGTCGCCCACCTCTTCAAGGTCGCCGCTGTCCAGCGCGCGCTTGAGATCCGGCAGCGTCCGCGTAGGTGGCGATGGCGGCGATTCTTCCTGCGCGCCCGATACAGCGCGCCTTGCAGCCGGTGCGGTACCGCGGCGCTGCAGCGCCCAGATCAGCGTAAGCAGCCACAATCCCGCGAAGGCTACTGCCAGCCATACCCAGAGGCGGTTGGGCTGCACCGCACGCTGGATCGCCGACGCCGGCAGCGAACTGTCGCCTGTTGCCGCCGCGTCGGCTGCAACAGGAAGCGTGGAATCGGCGAAACCGCCCGCGCCCGGTGCGACCTGCAGGGAAAGATCGGGAAGGCTGGCGGTCTTCGCTGCGCCCGCTCGTACATCCCACCAGGCCAGTTTGATGCCGGGCACGACCAGCTTGCCCGAACCATTGGGCACCAGCGAATAGCGCCGGGTCAGTTTCACCTGCGGCGAGCCGGCGTTGGCGCTTTCGTAGTACTGCGGCGCTTCGGCGAACACTTGCGCGCCGGCTACCGAAGGCGTGGGCAATTCCGGCATCTGCGCCTGGGTAGCGCCCAGCGCCGTCACTTCCACCACCAGCGTGGCCGCTTCGCCTGCCCGCAAGGATTGCGGTGCGCCGGCGTAACGCATGCGCAGGTCGCGCAACGGCAGCCAGGGTTGTGGCGCGTCGACGGGTTGCGCACGAACCTGCAGGATTTTCGGCGCGCCGTTGGCACGCAGTTCGCGGCGTCCGTCGCCGATGAAATCGTCGATCCATCCGCCTGCACTGCGCCCTTCGAAACGCGCCCCGGGAACGGCAAGCTTGCCGCTGCGGTCCGGCACCAGCAGATAGCGGCGCTCGACCACGTTGTAACGACGTCCATTGACCATGCGCGCCGACTGCACGTCGTCGCCCACCCGCTGCATCGAAGCGCCTTCGGGCGCATCCAGATCCAGCTGGCCGGAAACCAAAGGCACCGCATAGAACAGGCGCACCGTCACCCCGACCGATTGCTGCACATAGGGATTGGCGTCATCGACATCGGTTTCCAGGAAGGCCATGGCGTTGCCGGCAGCCGTGGCGACAGGTCCGGAGGCGTCTACCACCAACGCCAAAGGCGGGCTGCGTTGGCCGCCCACCGTCAACGCCGGAATGGACAGCGTGCCGGCGCGGCGCGGGGTCAGATTGACCAGGTACGTGGTCTTGGCCGTCACTGCTCCGTTGACCATCTGCATCTGCCGATTGCTGCTCTGCCCGCTGACCTCGAAATCGGCGCGCAGCGGCGAGAAATCGGGAACGGCCGCGGCCTGGTCGGTCTCGATGTTGAGCGTGACCGATCCGCCCAGTGGGATCTGGTTGCGGTCCAACCAGGCACGCGTGGCCGCCTGCGCCGAAGCCGTGGCCAAGGTCAGCAGGCAAAGCAAGGTCAGGATCAGCTTGCGTTTCATTGTCCTTCCTTCTGCCGGCGTTCGTATTCCAGCTGGAACTTGGTCTTCAGCAGCCCACCCGGGTCGTCAGGCACTCGTCGTAGCCAGGCTTCCACTGCTTGCCTGCGCTCGCGCTGCTCCGGGGTTTCGGCAATTTGCGCGGCCTGCGCACTCTTCTTGTCGGTCTGTGCGGCTTGCTTGCCCGCCTGCGCCATGGCCTGCTGCATGCGTTGGCGCTGCGCCGCATCGGCGGCCTGTTGCGCCTTGGCGTCGGCGGTCTGTTGTTGTGCGCTGCGCGGTTGTTCCTTTGCCTGTTCCGCACCGTTCTTGGACGGAGCCTGCTGCGCGTTCTTGGCGTTGTCTTGCCCATCGGCCGACGGCGGCTTCGGCTTGCCTTTGTCGCCGCCAGCTTGCGGGTTCTGCTGCTGCTCGTTCTGCTTGCCCTGGCCTTGATTCTGGTTCTGGTTCTGCCCACCGGGCGGTTTGCGTTTGCGTGCGGCATCCACCACCTTGCGGTTTTCGATCGCGTCTTCCATCTTCGGTTGCTGCTTGAGCGCCTTGTCGTATGCGGCGATGGCTTCGTCGTAGCGGCCCTGCTTGGCCAGCGCGTTGGCCTGGTTGTACCAGGCATCGGCGCTGTCGATGCCGGAGAACGCCTGCTCGGCCGCAGCGTAGTCGCCTTTGCGGTAGGCATCGGCGCCTTGTTCGATGCGCGCATGTTCCTGCTGGTCGCTGCGCTGCCACCAATCGCGCTCGGCCGCTTGCGCCGTGGCGGGCATCGCCAATGGCAGGCACAGGCATAACGCGACCGCGGCGAATGCGCCACCGCGGCGGAACGCGAACAACGCCAGCAGCATCAACGGCGGCAGCAGCCAGTAGCCGTCGTCCTGCCAGGCCAGTCCTTTCTTGCCGCGCACAGCGCTGGCATCGGTTTCGCGCGGCGCCAGAAGCTCGAGCGCGCGCAGGTCCGAGTCGTCGGTGGCGATGGTCTGGTAGCGGCCGCCGCCGGCCGCGCTCAAGGCGCGCAAGGTTTCCGGTTGCAGGCGCGCCTGTGCGATGCCGCCTTGTGAAGTGCGGTAAGGCGCGCCCGCAGTGGTACCCAAGCCCAACGCCGAGACGCGATAGCCCTGGCGCAAGGCTTCGGCAGCGGCGTTGTCGGCAGCGGCATCGGCGTGGTCGCTGATCAGCACGATATCGCCTTGCTCGAAGCCGGCCTGCTGCAGCAAGCGCACCGACCATGCGATGGCCTTGCCGGGCTGCTGGCCGTCCACCGGCATCACTTCCGGTTCCAGCGCATCCAGGAACAGCGCCACGTTGGCCGCATCATCGGTAAGCGGCGCCACGGTGAAGGCCTCGCCCGCATAGACCACCAGCGCGACCTGCCCGCCCGCGCGCTCGCGCAGCAGTGTGGCCAGCTTGGCCCGCGCCTGCAGCAGGCGCGAGGGCGGCAGATCGGAAGCGGCGATGCTGCTGGATAGATCCAGCGCGATCACCAGCGGCGAATGCGATTGCCACAGCGGCTGCTCGCCCTGGCGCCAGCTGGGGCCGGCGAGCGCGAGGATGGCGATGACGTAACCCAGCGCTCCCAACCACAGGGCGCCGCGCACCGCTTTGCCGCCCTGTTCCAGCAAATGCGGCAACAAGTGCGCATCCACCACGCCCTTCCATACGTTGTCGTTGCGCTGGCGCAATCGCCACAGCGCCCACAACGCGGGGAAGGCGAGCAACGCCCATAGCCAGTGCGGCCGCAGCAAGTGCAACGCGTCCATCCAGCCGCTCATTGCAGGCGCCTGGGCAGCAGGAAGGCGAACAACGCCACCAGCAAGGCGGCCGCCAGCGGCCATGCATAGCGCTCGATGCGCGGACGCACGCGCGCGCCTTCCTGCTTGACCGGTTCTATGCGGTCCAACTCGGCGTAGATGCCCGCGAGTTGCTCGGTATCGCGCGCGCGGAACGATTGCCCGCCGGTTTCCCGGGCTATCTTCTGCAGTGTTTCCTCGTCTATCTCGTCATCGCCCCCGGGCATGGGTACGTTGAGGCCAAAAATGGAAAAGCTTCCGCCCGAGCCGCCGAAGGCGATGGTGTGGATGCGCACGCCTTCGGCCTTGGCCAGTTCGGCCGCCTTCAGCGGCTCGAGCACGCCGGCGGTATTCACGCCATCGGTCAGCAGGATCAGCACACGCTGGCCTTTGGGCTGGTCGCGCAGGCGTTTCACCGCCAGGCCAATGGCGTCGCCGATGGCGGTCTCGCGCCCGGCCAGGCCGGCGACGCTGTCGCGCAACTGATCGCGCACCGAATCGCGGTCAAGGGTGAGCGGCGTCAATGCGTAGGCGCGCTGACCGAACACCAGCAGCCCCACCCTGTCGCCCACGCGCCGATCCAGGAAGTCGGCCAGCACGGCCTTGGCTGCGGTAAGGCGGTCGACTACGTCGCCGCCCAATTCCATATCCGGCTCGCTCATGCTGCCGGACAGATCCACCGCCAGCATCAGGTCGCGACCGCTTTGCGGCGGCGCCACCGCTTCGCCCAATTGCTGCGGGCGCGCGGCGGCCGCGCAAAGCAGGAACCATGCTAGCCATGCCAGCGCTGCGATATGCAGGCGCTTCGAACGCCCGCCGACGATGGCGATGCCATCGAGCCTTCTGCCGTAGGGAACCTTCAGCGATGCCGAAGTGCTGCGATGGGCCGGCAACAGCCAGCCGGCCAGCCAGGGCAGGGGGAAAGCGAGCCACATCCACGGCCAGGCGAAACCGCCGAACGCGATCTTCACGGCTTGGAGCCAGGATTCGATCATTTCCGGCCCGCCATCAGTTCGAGAAAGCGGGCGCGCGCCAGCGCTTTTGCTTCGGCGAACTCGTTCGCCGGAACTTCGCGGCGGTATCCACCTTCCAGCAGCAGCTTTCCAGCGCCTTCGCTGAAGGCCTTCCGCTTCTTTCCGTCAAGCAGAAGCAACCAGTCCCGATCCTGCAGACGGTCGGCGCGCTTGTCCACGCGACGCGCGGCACGGCGCAAAAGTTCCGACATCGCCGCCACCTGCGCCGCTGGAGCGGCGTCGCGACAGGCTTCGTCGAACAGCCGCTCCCATGCCAGCCTTCGCAGTCTGCGTCGACGCGCAAGCCACCAGGCCACCGCCGCTATCGATAACACCGCAGCGGCCGCCAGCCACCAACCCGGCGCAGGCGGCCACAACGAAGGCGCCGGCGGCACGTGCACGTCGCGTAGCACCAGTTCCTGCGCCTGCATCAGGCCACCTGCGATTGCGCGCGGCCAAGCAGCGGCAGCCAGGAGTCGCTGGGTGCGTCGCCTTGCAGCGAATACACCCGCACGCCGCGTTGCGGAAGGTTCTGCAACGCGCTTTCGAGCGGCCTGCCGAACTCCTGTCGCCAGCGTTCGCGCTGCGTGGCGTTGCCCAGGTCCAGTTCCACCCGGTGATCGCCGAGCGAGAACGGCAGCATCGTTTGCGGAGGATCGGTTTCCAGCGCGTCGGTCAGCAGCAGCACGACCACTTCATGGTGCATGGCCAGCGCCGGCCAGCGCGATTCGGGAACGGCGGCGATGCTGCGCGGGTCGGCCAGCACGATCAACCGCGAACCGGGCCGCAGCAATCGTGTGGCGCTGTCCAATGCCGCAGCCAGACCCGAATCGTCCAGCGGCGCCTGCGAGTACCAGCGCACCAGCGCGTCGAGCACGCGCAATGCGCCGCGCGCGCCCGAAGCCGGAGGCACCGGCGCTTCCTGCCGGCTGCCCCGCAGGATCGCCACACGGTCGCCATCACGCACCGCCGCCCACACCGCCACTGCCGCCGCGCGCGCCGCCTGCACCGATTTGTATCTGACGCGTGTGCCGAAATACAACGCAGGCGCCGTATCGGCTACCACCAGGGTCAGCCGTTCGCGTTCGGCCTGGAACAGCTTGGTGTGGGTGCGTCCGCTGCGTGCGGTCAGCCGCCAGTCGATGTGGCGCACATCGTCGCCGGCCACGTATTCGCGCGACTCGGCGTATTCCATGCCGCGCCCGCGCGCGCTGGATTGCGCCGGGCCGGTGACGTTGTGCCTGCCCTTGCGCGCCGGCGGCCTCCGTTGCGCGATGGCGCGCAACGCGACCAGTTCGGCCAATGTCGGCTTCAGACCATCGCCTGTGGACGGTTTCATCCGTCTGCCTCCATGCAGCTCAGGGCAGCGGCACGGCGGCGATCAGCGCTGCGACCAGCTTGTCACCATCCCAGCCCTCGGCCGTGGCCTCGTAGCTGGGCAACACGCGGTGCCGCAGTACGTCGGGCGCTATCGCGCGCACGTCGTCGGGCGTGACGTAGTCGCGACCGGCCAGCCAGGCGCGCGCACGCGCGCATCGCTCAAGCGCGATCGAACCGCGGGGGCTGGCGCCCCAGGCGATGCGACGCCCCAACTGCGCGTCGTAGCGCTTGGCGTCGCGGGAAGCGAGCACCAGCTCGATGAGGTAGCGCTCGAGCTGCGGCGCCATGTGCAGATCCAGCACGGCCGCCCGCGCGGCGAACACGTCCTCGATCGGCAACCGCGCGACCGCTTCGGCGGTGTGCTGCAAGGTGTCGCGCGCGCGTTCGCGCGCCAGCCGCAGGATTTCCGTCTCCGCCGCCGCTTCCGGATAGCCGATGCGCACATGCATCAGGAAACGGTCCAACTGCGCTTCCGGCAGCGGGAACGTGCCCTCCTGCTCGATGGGATTCTGCGTGGCCATCACCAGGAACAGCTGCGGCAGCGGATAGGTGTGGCGGCCGACCGTCACCTGCCGTTCGCCCATCGCCTCCAGCAAGGCGGACTGCACCTTGGCCGGCGCGCGGTTGATCTCGTCGGCCAGCAGGATGGGATGGAAGATGGGGCCCGGTTGGAATTCGAACCTTCCGTCCTGCGGGCGCCAGACCTCGGTGCCGGTCAGATCGGCCGGCAGCAGGTCCGGCGTGAATTGCACCCGGGCGAAATCGGCTTGCAGGCGCGAGGCCAAGGCCCGTATCGCCGTGGTCTTGGCCAGACCCGGCGCGCCTTCCACCAGCAGGTGGCCGTCGGCCAGCAATGCGATCAACAGACGCTCGACCAGCGCTGCCTGGCCGACGATGGTTTCCGAGAGGCCATCGCGCAGCGCGCCGAAGGCCTGGTGGAGCCGGGAATTGCCGGCAATGACCGGCGGATCGACAGAGATGCCGGCGTTCTGGCTGTCCATGGGCACTTCAATAAGTAGGGGCGTCGGCCGATTCTGACCGATCAGGGAAGCGATGGTTCACTCCCGCTGGCAGCCCAATCCCGGTTGTTCAGCAACCTCCGCGCCAAATAGGAACGGGGCCGCATGCGGCCCCGTCCGAACTCGATCTTGTTGCGGCGTATCAGCGTTTGGCGACCGTCAACACCTTGGGGGTGATGAAGATCAGCAATTCTGCCTTTTCCTTGGAGCGGCCCTTCTTCTTGAAGAGATTGCCCAGGAACGGGATATCGCCCAGGAATGGGATCTTGGCCACGCTGCTGCGGTCGGTGAACTCGTAGACGCCGCCGATCACCACCGTCTGCCCATCCTCCACCAGAACCGCGGTGGTGATTTCGCGCTTGTTGATCTGCGGAACCGCACCGTAGTCGCCGATGTCGATGAAGCTGTCGATTTCGTCTTTCTTGACGTTGAGGTTCAGGAATACGCGGCCATCGTTGGTGATCGTCGGCGTGACCTTCAACTCGAGCAACGCTTCCTTGAACTGCACGTTGGGGGTTGCCGCAGCGCCGCCGGTGCCGCCGGTGACGGTCACATAGCCGACTTCGCGACCCTGCCTGATGACCGCTTCGCGTTGGTTGGCCGTGACCAACCGCGGATTGGAGATCACTTCGCCGCGACCTTCTTCCTGCAGCGCCGACAATTCGACATCCAGCGAGAAGTTGGCTCCCAGCAGGGTGTAGGCGATCGACCCCGGCGTGCCGTCGACGAAACCGCCGGCCGGCAGGTCGACGTTGAAGCCGCCGCGGTTGTTGCCGACACCCGCATTGCCCGAGGCGTCGTTGCCGATGATGCCCGTATTGCCGCCGTACTGGCGCTTGCCGGATACGCCGAACCGGGCGCCCAGGTCGCGCGCGAAGCTGTCGGTCGCGATGACGATGCGGCCTTCGATCAAGACCTGGTCGACAGGCCGGTCGATGACGTTGATCAGCTCGCGCATCTGCGCGACCTTCTTGGGAATGTCGCTGATCATCAAGGTGTTGGTGCGCTCATCGGCCACCAGACGGCCACGCGGCGACAGGAATCCGTTTTCCTGATTGCTCGTTCCGCCGCTGCCGCCACCGCCACTGCCGATGCCCTTGGCTTCGGTCAACGCTTTGAAGATTTCGGTGGCGCTGTGATAGTTGATCTGGACATAGTCGGTCACCAGGTCCACGCGGTTGTCGATGGCGATGCGCGCGTCTTCCTTGTCCTGCTCGAACTTGGCCAGCTCGGGCTGCGGGGCGACCCATACCACGCCGCCTTCACGACGCTGGTCGAGCCCCTTCGCACGCAGGACGATGTCCAGCGCCTGGTCCCACGGCACGTTTACCAGGCGCAGGGTGACGTTGCCCTGGACCGTGTCGGAAGCGACGATGTTGAGGCTGGATTCCTCCGCGATCAGCTGCAGCACAGTGCGGACCGGAACGTCCTGGAAATTGAACGTGACCGGCCGCCCCTTGTAGGCACGCGGGGCGGTGACCGCGCTGGCCGAACCGGCGGCGACCGAAGACGAGGCCGAAGCGCCCATCGCCGACTGCGCCGCACGCGGCACGATCTCGACGATGTATTCGTTGCCGGTCTGGTAAGCGAGGGACTCGAACGCGCCGTTGGTGCTCAGCACCACCTGGGTGCCGCTGCCCGAAGCGTGCGCATCGACGCGTTGCACGGGCGTGGCGAAATCGACGACGTTCATTGGTCGCTGCAAGGCGGCGGGAAGCACGGCATTGCCGACATCCACCACCACCGAGGATCCCTGGTTGCGCAAGTCGGGCATGGCTCCTTTGCCGTTGAAACGGACAATCAGCCTGCCCGCTCCTCCATCGCCCCGCTTGAAATCGATGTTGGCGATTTCCAGCCTGCCGGGAACCTGCAGCGCCGGATCGGCGTTGCCTGCGACCGCAGCGGGAGCCGGCGTGGCGGCCGTGGCCATGCTGGTAGCGACCAGCAAGCCGATCGCAAGTCCGAGGCAGCAGGCCCCATGAGTGGCCAAGCGCCGGAAGGGCAATGGGCTGTGAACGTTCGAAGCGGTCATCGTGTATCCCCTAATCATTGATCTTCAAGCGCAATCGACGCAGGCCTTTCCAGCCAGCCGCCCGCACCATCCGGCACAAGTTCGACAAGTTCAATGCGATCTTCATGGACGCCGGTGATGCGGCCATCGCTTTGCCCCAAGTAAGCGCCCGGCCGCACCCTGTAGGTGACCTTGTCGGGCGCCATCACCAATGCAATCAGTCCTGGGCCCTTGCCGATCGTGCCGACCATGTCCAGGCTGTCCAGAGGGTATTGCTCCAGCGTTTCCTTGCGTCGATTCGGATCGGGGCGCAAGCCACCGCCATCGGCGTTGCTCCAGGCGTCGCTGAACGGGTCGCGAAGAGTCTGGGCGGCGTATTCGAACGTCTCGAACTGCTGCATGACCGGCAAAGGATCCAACGCCGGCGCCGGACGCGCCTGCACGTCGACGACCCACTTCTCCAGGTTGGGAGCGTCCCCAGGCGTGCTGGTGATGCCGCGTGCGCAGCCCGTCGCAGCCACGGCGATCAGCAGCACGCAGAGCCTGAAGGAAAAGCGATTCGATTTTTCGAGAATCATGCTCATGCTCCACCACCGGCGGCTGGCGCTGCAGGCGGGGCCGCGCCACCGGCGGCCTTGGCCGCTTCGGCAGCCTTCTTTTCCTGCGCGGCGGTTTCTTCTTCGTCCAGGTACCGGTAGGTCTTGACCGTTCCCGAAAGCTCCAGCGCGCTGTTGCCGGTAATCCGGCCCTTGGTGTCGCGGGGCTTGAGCGAAATATCGTGCATGGTCAAGATCACCACGCGCGGCAGCGAGGCCACGCCGCTCACGAACGCGCCGAACTGGTGGTAACTTCCCACCATGCGCAGGGCGATCGGCTTCTCGGCGTAGAACTCCTTGGGAGTCTCGGGGCCGGGCTGGAACAGTTCGTTGGCCAAGCCGCTGGACAAGGCGGTTTGCGAGATATCCACGATCAGGTCCGGCATTTCCGTCTTGCTGGGCAGCTGACGCAGCATCTGTTGCAGCACCTGCTCCATCTGGGCCAACTGCTGCTTGAGCGGCTCAAGATTGGCGGCACGGCCTGCCTTGTCTTCGAAATCGGTGCGGAGGCTGGCCTCCTGGCCCTCAAGGGTCTGCAATTCCTCGCGCTTGCCCTTGATCAGCAGGAAGTATGCGAGGAACAGGATCAGCAGACCCACCAGCACGCAGAACCCGATCTTGTAGTTCCGGGGCCAGTTGCCGATGTTGTTGAAATCGAGGTCGCTGATTTTTACTTTCTTCTGGCTCATGACGCCGGCCTCCCCTGATTCGTCGGCGCTGTCTGTTCAGGCGGTGTGCTGGACGGTGCAGTAGTCGCGGGCGCAGCGGCAGGCGGGGCTGGGGCCGCGCTGGGAGCCGGCGCCGTATTGGCTGGCGCTGTCGTCGGGCTGGCCGATGCCGGGGCAGGTACTGACTCTACCGGCGTCGATGCGGCGGCGGCCTCTAAGGGAGCCTTCACGTTGCCTTCGGCATCGGGAGCATTCGGATTGGCCAACCTCACCTGCAAGGTAAAGACATACGGAAGCTGGCGCACTTCGGAAGTCGGCGCAGCCGCGTTGGCCGCTTCGGCCTTGGCTTCGATGATCGACAGGTCGGGATTGGTCATCCAGCCCGAACCCTCGAGATTGCGCATGTAGTTGCTGACCCGCGCATTGGACTGCGCGCGGCCTTCCAGGGTGAGGATTTCGCCTTCCTGTTTGATGCTGGCCAGGGCCACGCCATCGGGAATGGTGCGCACCAGCGAGTCGAACAAATGCACCATCTGCGAACGGTTGGCTTGCAGCTGCTCGATCACTTTCTTGCGCGCCAGCAGGCGGTCCTTCTGCTTGTCGAGCGCTTCGATCTCCTTGATCTTGCCCTCCACCTTCTGGATTTCGGCCTGCAAGAACTGGTTGCGGACGTTCTGGCCGCTGATCTGCTGGTCGTAGTAGAACCAGATCAGGAACGACAGCACCAACCCGCCCGCGGCCGCCAGGCCCAGCATGCCGTAGAATTCTTTCTGTCGATTGGCGCGCCGCTCGGCGCGCCAGGGGAGAAGATTGATCCTCGCCATCAGTCGAAGCTCCTCAGGGCCAGGCCGGTGGCGATCATCAACGCCGGGGCGTCCTGGGCCAACGCATGCGCCTGCACGCGCGGGCCGAGCGTCATCTGCGCCAGCGGATTGGCGACCACGGTCGGCACGCCAAGCTGTTCTTCCACCATCTCCGGCAGACCCACCAGCGCGGCGCAACCGCCCGCCAGCACGATCTGGTCGACGCGGTTGAATTCGCTGCCCGCGTAGAAGAACTGCAGCAGACGGCTGATCTGCTGCACCGTGGCTTCCTTGAAGGGCTCCAGCACTTCCACCTCGTAGCTCTCGGGCAGCCCGCCCTGGCGCTTGGCCATGCCGGCTTCTTCGTAGGTCAGGCCATACCGGCGCATCACTTCGTCGGTCAGCTGCTTGCCGCCGAAAACCTGCTCGCGGCTGTAGAGGCTGCGGCCGGAACGCAGCACGTTCAATGTGGTCATGGTGGCGCCGATATCGACCAAAGCCACCACGCCATCGTGCGGGATCGGCAGTTCGCTGGACAGCAGGGCGAAGGCGTTTTCGACCGCGAAGGCCTCCACGTCCATGACCCTTGCGGTCAGGCCGCCAAGCTCCAGCGCCGATTGCCGCAGCTCCACGTTCTCCGAGCGCGAGGCCGCCAGCAGCACCTGCACCATCTCGGGGTTGTTGGGCATCGGTCCCAGCACCTCGAAGTCGAGGTTCACTTCCTCGATCGGGTACGGGATGTAGTTGATCGCCTCAAGTTCCACCTGGGCTTCCAGGTCGTTCTCGTCCAGCTCGGCGGGCATGGGGATGATCTTGGTGATCACCGCCGAACCGGCTACCGCAGCGGCGGCGTACTTGGTCTTGGTCCCGGCGCGGGTCACGGCGCGGCGAATGGCTTCGCCTACCGCCTCGACCTCGACGATGTTCTTCTCGACCACCGCATTGGGCGGCAGCGGCTCGACCGCGTAATGGTCTACGCGGAAGCGATTGCCGACCCGGGAAAGCTGCAGCAGCTTTACCGCGGTCGAACTGATGTCGACGCCAATAAGCGGCGACTGGCTTTTAGGTATAAGCCCCACGGTATCTCCCCTTCCGACAGGCACGACAAGCAGCCCCGGCTCACATTAATAACGAAGTTTTCACCACTTGCAATACCCGTTAACCAGCCTGTGCGGCTTGTCACGGTTCACTAAAGATGTCGGGCAAGTCACTGTTTCCCCCCGGAACGTAACCGCCCTACCCCGAGTCATCTATACTCCCGCGCCACGTATTCTGCAATCGGAATCTGCCCGGATGTCCCGTTTCCGCCGCCTGCTGCGCTGGGCATTTTTCACCTTCACAGCCCTGTTCCTGCTTGGCGCGATCGGCCTGGGAATCCTCTATTACGTGGTGTCTTCCAAGGTGCCGGACATCCAGTCCCTGCGCACCGTCGAACTCCAGGAACCCCTCTACGTCTATGCCAGCGACGGGCGCCTGATCGGGCTTTTCGGCGAGACCCGACGCTACCCGGTCAACATCGAAAACGTCCCCAAACAGGTCCAGGACGCCTTCATCGCCGCCGAAGACGCGAATTTCCGGACCCACAACGGCATCGACCCGAAGGGCATCTCGCGTGCGCTGTGGCAGACCGCCACCCTCAAGGAAGGCCGCGTGGCCGGCGGCAGCACCATCACCCAGCAGGTAGCCCGCCAGTTCTTCCTGAGCTCCGAATACAGCTATACCCGCAAGCTGGTGGAAATGATGCTGGCGATGAAGATCGAAGGCATGTTGACCAAGCCCCAGATCCTTGAGCTGTACCTCAACAAGAGCTTCTTCGGCAATCGCGCCTACGGCGTGGCGGCCGCGGCCGAGTACTACTACGGCAAGCCTTTGGACCAACTGACCCTGGGCGAGACCGCCACCCTGGTCAGCGCGCTCAAGTTCCCTTCCAGCGGCAATCCCATCAGCAATCCCGAGCGCAATCACCAGCGCAGCGTGTATGTCATCGAGCGCATGCTGGAAGACAAATACATCTCGCCGGCCCAAGCCGCCGAGGCCACGGCCGAACCGATGCACGCCAAGCCGCACGAGCGCCCGGTCGAGGTCTACGCGCCTTATGTAGCCGAAATGGTGCGCCAGGAAATGATCGCGCGCTTCGGCGGCGACGTGGTCAACAAAGGCTACCACGTCACCACCACCATCGACCCGACCATGCAGATCGCCGCCGACGTGGCGGTGCGCGAAGGCCTGAAGCTGTACGACCATCGCCATGGCTGGAACGGGATCGAACAGCATTTCGAAGTCACCGCCGACGCCGATGCCGCTTCGCTGGCCGCGCACGTGGCGGGTATTCCCACCCAGAACGGCTTGATCCCCACGGTAGTGGCCAGGGCCAATGGCGATGGTGGCATCACCGTCGTGCTGCCCGATGCCAGCGAAGTCACCCTGCCCGCTTCGGCCAGCCGCTGGACCGGAAAGAGCCCCGCTTCGCTGTTCAAACGCGGCGACCTGGCCCGGATCAAGCGGGACGTGCCGAAAGTTGCCGCCGCAAAACCGGGTGAAGCCGCCGCGCCGGTCGATGCTGCGCCGGCGACCTATCAGATCGACCAGATCCCCCGCGGCCAGGCTGCGCTGGTATCGCTGGACGCCAGCAATGGCGCAGTGAAGGCGATCATCGGCGGCTACAGCTTCGCCGGCAACAAATTCAACCGCGCCACCCAGGCGCGCCGCCAGCCGGGCTCCAGCTTCAAGCCGTTCGTGTATGCGGCCGCCTTCGAGCGCGGCTTCAATCCGGCTTCCATCGTGCTGGACGCGCCGGTGGTGTTCCGCGACCGCCGCGGCCACATGTGGCGGCCGCAGAACGACGGCGGCGGCTTCCGCGGCCCCATGCGCCTCCGCGAGGCGCTGGTGCAGTCGCGCAACCTGGTGTCGGTGCGCCTGCTGGACAGCATCGGCGTGGATTTCGCGCGCAAGTACATCAGCCAGTTCGGCTTCAACGAAGCCGAACTGCCGCCGAATCTTTCGATGTCGCTGGGCACCGCCTCGCTGACGCCGTTGTCGATGGCGCGCGGCTACGCGGTGTTCGCCAACGGCGGTTCGCGGGTGACGCCGTGGTTCATCGATGAGATCAAGGACCGCGAAGGCAATATCGTCTTCAAGGAAAAGCCGGCCACCGCATGCCGGACTTGCGGTGGCAACGTCGCCGGCGTTGCGGCACAGACCAGCACGGTGGTCGATGGATTCGATTTCGGTCCTGCCCAGGACGGCAAGCCGAAAGTATCGGCAGAAACCGGCCCGAAGAAGCCCGCCGCTGCGCCCAAGCCCGTCGATCCCAACCTGGTGATCGCCCCGCGCGCCATAGATGAACGCACCGCCTACCAGTTGGTTTCGATGATGCGCGATGTCGTCCTGCGCGGCACGGGCACCGCTGCCAAGGTCCTCAACCGAGAGGACGTGGGCGGCAAGACCGGCTCCACCAACGACCACCGCGACGCGTGGTTCGGCGGATTCGGCGGTCCCTATTCGACCGTGGTGTGGGTGGGCCGCGACGATTTCCGCAGCCTGGGTTACCGCGAATACGGCGGCAAGGCCGCGCTGCCCATCTGGATCGACTTCATGCGCGAAGCGTTGAAGGACCAGGCGATCGCCCAGAACGATCCGCCGGAAGGCATGGTGCAGGTGACCAGCAACGGCGCTACCGAATGGGTCAAGACCGAGGACCTGGATCGCATCCACAGCGAAGAGTTCTTCAATACCGACGAGAACGCCGCCGCCGACGAAGCCGCCTTCGACATCTTCTAAGCCCCGTAGGAGCGCCCCATGGGCGCGAGCTTTTGCTTTTTGCGACTGTTCGGCAAAAAAGCTCGCGCCCATGGGGCGTTCCTACAACCGCAACACGGCATCGGGTAAAGTCGGGCCTGGTCCGACGCGGAGACTCACCATGCACCACGCGCGCCAGCATGCCGAAACCCGCACCCGCGAACGCCGCCGCCGCTTGGCCCACGAAGCCGCCAGGCTGATGGCCGAAGGCGGTTTCCGCGACTACCACCAGGCCAAGTTGAAAGCCGCCGAGCGCCTGGGCATCCACGACGACGCTTCGCTGCCGCGCAACCGCGAGATAGAGGATGCGTTGCGCGAGTACCAACGCCTGTTCGTCGGCGCCTCGCAAGTGCAGGCCGTGCAATCGCGGCGCGATGCCGCCTTGCGGGCGCTGGAATTCTTCGCTCCCTTCTCCCCGCGCCTGGTCGGCCCCGTGCTGGAGGGAACAGCGGACGCCAATTCGTCGGTGCATCTGCAGTTGTATACAGACGATGCCGATGCAGTGCCTCGCTTTCTGGAAGAGCACCGCATTCCCGCCGACGCGCGCACGCGCCACCTGCGGCTTGACCGCGAGCGCAGCGACGATTTCCCAGTGTGGGTGTTCAGCGCCGAGGAACTGACCTTCGACGTGACCGTGCTGCCGCACGACGCCTTGCGGCAGGCGCCGCTGTCGGGGGTGGACGAGCGGCCGATGAAAAGGGCGTCGTTGACGCAGCTGCGGCAGTTGCTGGCCGATGAGGAGATTGCCGGGTACGAGTCGAGTGCTAGCCGTTAAGCAGCTATGAGACTGAAGGTACGTGGCAGGAATAGATATGCGCAATCTCTTCTTCGCACTATTTGCACTAGTCGCCATCGGCGCATACGCGCGTGAGCCTATCGTCGGCTTGCCCTGCGAAGGCTGCGAGGCGGTGTTCGACGGCCTGCCCGCACATCCCGCGCCGCGTTCGCGCATCGCTCCGCAGAGAGAGCCCGGACAGCCGATGACCGTGACGGGCCGCGTTCTGGGGCCGGATGGCAAGCCGCGATCTGGCGTCGTCGTCTACGCATATCAAACCAACGCGCGCGGAATCTATCCGCCTCCCGCCAAGCCGCAGGGCCGCGCTTCCGATCGCCATGGCGTGCTGCGCGGCTGGGCCGTGTCCGGCGCCGATGGCCGTTACACGTTCGAGACGATTCGCCCGGGCAGCTATCCCACCCGCGACGTCCCCGCGCACATCCACATGCATGTCCTGGAGCCGCGCTGCGCCACCTACTACATCGACGACATCATGTTCACCGACGACCCGTTGTTGACCGCCAAGGAAATCCAGCGCCACCGTACCGGCCGGGGTGGCGATGGTATCGTCACGCCGGTCCGCCGGAATGGCAGCTGGCAGGTCATGCGCGATATCAGGCTTGGCGCGAACATCCCCGGCTATCCAAAGTGCGGTGGGAACGCCGCTAGCAAGTGAGGATGCACTCACCTGATCCGTTCGGGCCAACGCGACACTGCAACCTAGTCCCATGCTTATCCGAGCCCAACAAGCCGACATAACCACCCTGGCGGTGGATGTCATCGTCAATGCGGCCAACGCCTCCCTGCTGGGCGGCGGCGGCGTGGACGGCGCCATCCATCGCGCCGCAGGACCGGAGTTGGTGAGCGAGTGCCGCCTTCTGGGTGGTTGCAAGGCGGGCGAGGCCAAACTCACCGAAGGCTATCGACTTCGGGCCAAGTTCGTCGTGCATACGGTCGGACCGGTCTGGCGCGGCGGTGGCAACGGGGAGCCCGAATTGCTCGCTTCCTGCTACCGCCAGTCCCTGTCCCTCGCCGATACACGCCCGGTCGCCAGCATCGCCTTCCCCAGCATCAGCACGGGCATCTACGGCTATCCCATCGAGCTTGCGGCAGAAGTAGCGGTTGACACCGTCGCTTCGGCGGCACCGCAGCTGGTCCATCTCCGGGAGATCGTCTTTTGTTGCTTTTCCGCAAGCGACCTTGAGGTCTACCACCGACTGCTGGAAGCAAGGACAGGTGAATCCTTTCGAGGGGAACCCGCCTCTTGAAATCTTTTGATATTGATCGCCCCCGGTTCTCCCCCACACACTGAATCAGCACACAGGGCTTGTTGCCGATAGACGAGCATTGGTTGGACAGTGGTTGCCAGGGAGGCGATAGCGGTGGGCAAGTCGAAGGGACTGTTTCTTCTGGCGACGGGAATGCTGGCGTTACTTGCCGGCCTGTACCTGTCGGGCTATCTCACCCTGCTGTTGCTGAAGCAGGACCTGCCCCTTAGCTGGCAAACCTACTGGGGCTATTTCAAGGCGCTGGATCTGCCGCAATGGGCGCCTTATGCCGACAGGATCAAGCTCGGCGGCGCTGTCGGCTTCGGCGTGCCTTTGGTGGGCTGCCTCGCCTTGCTGGTCTTGGCCCTCAAGCCCAAAGCGAAGTCCCTGCACGGCGAGGCCCGGTTCGCGCGCAGCGGCGATCTGGCCAGCAAGGACATGTTCAAGCCCTCGCCCACCGGGATCGTAGTGGGCAAGTTCGACGGCAAGTTGGTGCGGTTGCCGGGGCAGCAGTTCGCGATCCTCGCCGCACCCACGCGTTCGGGCAAGGGGGTGGGCGTGGTGATCCCCAACCTGCTGGACTACCAGGAATCCGTGGTGGTGCTGGATATCAAGCAGGAGAACTTCGACCTGACCAGCGGCTGGCGCAAGTCGCAGGGCCACGAGGTCTATCTGTTCAACCCTTTCGCGGAGGATCGCCGCACCCATCGCTGGAACCCGCTGAGCTATATCTCGCCGGACCCTGCTTTCCGCATCTCCGACATCCAGGCCATCGCCGCCATGCTGTATCCCGACGGTTCGGATGCGCAGAAATTCTGGGTCAGCCAGGCGCGCAATGCGTTCACTGCATTCGCGTTGTACCTGTTCGAGCGCTTCGATAGCCAACGGGCGCGCAAAGTGCCGCGGAAGCACTTGCAGTTCCCTACGCTGGGCCACCTCTATCGGCTTTCCTCCGGGGACGGCAGCGACCTGAAGACGTATCTGCAAGGCCTGTCGCTGGAACCCTACCTCAGCGAGCACGCCAGGACGGCCTTCGCCAACCTGCTTTCGCAGGCCGAAGAGACGTTCTCGTCCATCCTGGGCTCGTTCAAGGAACCCTTGAACGCCTTTATCAACCCGGTACTGGATGCGGCCACCAGCGCCAACGATTTCCTGCTTACCGACGTACGCAAGAAGAAGATGACTATCTACATCGGCATCCAGCCCAACAAGCTGGCCGAGAGCCGGTTGATCGTCAATCTGTTCTTCAGCCAGCTGATCAATCTGAATACCAAAGAGCTCCCGCAGAACAACCCCGCGTTGAAGCACCAGTGCTTGTTGCTGATGGACGAGTTCACCGCCATCGGCAGGGTGGAAATCATCGCCAGTGCGGTGAGCTATATGGCCGGTTACAACCTCCGTCTGTTGCCGATCATCCAGAGCATGTCGCAGTTGGACGCCACTTACGGCAGGGATGTTTCGCGCACGCTCATCACCAACCACGCTTTGCAGATCGTTTATGCCCCGCGGGAGCAGCAGGACGCCAACGATTATTCCGAGATGCTGGGCTACACCACGGTCCGCAAGCAGAACATCACCCGGGGGCGGGACGTCTCCCGCAGTGAATCGCAGGAGCGCCGGGCATTGATGTTGCCGCAGGAGCTGAAAGCGATGGGCTTCGACAAGGAGGTGTTCCTCTACGAAGGCATCCCGCATCCGGTGATGTGCGAGAAGATCAAGTACTACCAGGATAAATACTTCACGAAGCGGCTGTTACCCAAAGCCGATATACCGAAATTGACCAATTAAAGGACTATTTCGTGAAAAGTTGGCGACCGCTATCCGTTTACTTCACAGTCCTACTATTGCTGGTATCGCCAGGATGTCTCTTACATTCATCCATCCAAAGCAACAAAGCAAATGCACTTAGAAAAACGCAGCACAACGTCAAACCTCACTCAGAAGGGGGCACTTCTTATCAATCGTTTGAAGGGCAGTGGAGCTACGCAACCAACTGCAATTTCGGCCACTATGTCGGGATTACGCTGAACAGAACGACTGATGGTGGCGTGATTGGCGATTGGGATGACGGGAGCAATTTGCGCGGATGGAGTGGAAAACTGAAGGGTACTGTTCGCGGCGACAAGCTGTATGTTCGCTATTGCAGCCTGTCCATTGAAGATAACTACTACAAGATGTGCCCAGACTACGAAGAGGAGTCCGACTATTTTGCTCGCCATGGCGATCACCTCGTCTGGAACAAGAGATCTGGAAGCAAAGCGTCTGGGTACAAATTCTCTGAATATGTAGTTCTTAGTAGAAGCCGTCAGGGAACGCAGCCGCAATATGACAATTACTGCGGCAAGGACGTGGAGGATATGCCATGACCAATCTTGCACGTGTCCAATCCCAGAAAATCTGGAGCTTATAGAAATGATGACGAGGAAGCTTACGCATGCAACTCCTTACTTTTCACTGGCTCTGTGCTTGGCGATCATTGGATGCGTATCACATCAATCGACTCAGGCTGCAAAGCAGAACTTCAGCGGTGCATGGTCTGCCGAGTGGTGCGATAGATCGAATCCACAGCCAGAATGTGGAAAGTTTGATCTGTATCTCGTTCAAGACGGTGAACGAATTTGCGGGCAGCATTTTGTTTCCACCCCGGGATTGTCCAAGATTGATGAAGGCGACCCTGGCTCAGTGCATGGCATCTCAGATAACCAACAAGCGAAGCTGGTCATAGAGAGCGCTCGTGATGGATCTAAATATTCTGCGGTGGCTGATCTAACGCAGACAGGAATGAAATGGAACCTAGTTGAAATGATAGCGTCCGGTGACAACACCGGTGACAACATTATTCCTTCAAAGACAATATTGAGGCCTAACAAACAAGAGTTCGCAACAGTACATTTAGCCGTACTGAAGGGGGGATCTTGCCGATGGCCGCATGAGACCTCAAACCCCCAGACCAAGCCTCGCAGCGGACAGAATAATGATATTTCCTACTTCATTCCGAAGGGCGCCTCTGTTCGTCTGGAAAGTCATGGCGACATTGACCACGATGGCGACTCAGATGTACTTGTAGTGTTACAGGCTGCAAATGAAGTACAGGATCGGCTCAAACCGCGCACATTGCTGATACTACAGCGCAACGAGAGTGGAGAACTAGTAAAAAAAGTTAGCAACGAGAACGCAATATTGTGTGAGGCCTGTGGCGGGATGATGGGCGATCCTCTCCAAGGAATCAGCACAGATGCAGCCGGATTCACACTTCGTTTCGAGGGCGGATCGCGCGAGCTTTGGTCGCAGGAGTATCGCTTCTCATACTTTACTGAATACCATACTTGGTTGCTCGATTCAGTTAATAGTAGCGCGAGCGACAGGCTGAAAGATAATTCCAAAAGCAATCGATCTATCTCGCGAGATTTCGCTTCAACTCCAATCGAAGATTTTGATTCACGCGAGTTTCCCGTGAATTCACTGCCATGATATGAAGTTAGTTTTACTTATAGACCGACAAGACCGCGCCTAAGAAGAGACGCATACATTAAGAAGAATAGTTTTTAGTATTTCACGCAATAGTGGTATCAAGGTGAAAAAGAATTACCTAACTGCAAGTGGCCAAACAGCTGTAAGGCAACCCAGATGGATGGCACGCATAATTTATGCGTCGCATCGCCAGCGTAACCTGCCGCGGTAACTCATTCGAAAAGGACAAGACGTGAAAGTCAAACGACTGTTAATCGCCTCTCTACTACTTCCGATTTTTCCAGTTTACTTGGCGCCCATGTATGCAAAAGAGATGCCTTTCACAGGATCATGGGCGACAAAGACGTGCGACAGGAAAGGGCCTGAATCCGGTTGCGGAAGCTTCAATGTCTACCTAAATCAGAGCGGCAATCACATTTGCGGAACTCATTACGGCACAGATGAAAAGTCGAACCGACTTGACGAAGGAAACTCGAGATCCGTAGTCGGAGAAGCGGTTGGATCAACCGCTATTCTTGTGGTTACAAGCGGGAGGAACAATGCGCAGTACATGGTCAGAACGAAACGTGTTGGAACGATGCTTGATTGGACCATTGTTGAAACCATTCAGGACGGTGACAACGGCGAGCCCTCTTTCATAGCTGACGGTGAACAACTGAAGAAAGACAATACGAGTGAGTCAGGAAGGTTTCTGAAGCAAGTGATCGAAGCATGCAAATCATCAACCGCGGGTGTGCGATATCCACGCTAGGGACGCGTTGTAGCGCATCTCACATTCACCCTCAAGGAAACAGAGCAAGCAAAGGAACTGTCCAGTGACGAACGAAACAGATGAGAGCACATACACCTACGATCCTTTGGAACGCCGCACATACGAGATCATTGCTTATAACGCCGTGGGGCGCGGCAGCGAGATCAATACTTTTCCTGCTTATCGCCTTACACACAGCAGCGTTGGGCAATCTGGGTGGTCCATCGGTTTGATGCAATGGGATTTTGGACAAGCAGGTCGTCGGCACAAAGTCGACGACCTGCTTGATGGGTACCAGGCATGGGCGCCTGCAGATTCCCGTTTCAGCGACCTTGAAGTCGCATCCCTATCTCGAAGATTACAAGTGCCGGGACAGCGGGGTAACGCGCTATCTGATGCAGAGCAATCACAGCTGAATACCTATCTTCGATCAGACGCTGGTCGCGATTTTGTGAACGGGCTAGACCGCGAGCAGATTACCTACAAGTGGGATAACGTGGGGCACCCGATGTCTCAGATCCAATGGCTACAAACTCTGAGTCGAACGGATCCCGGAGAGGCCGCCGAGATAATTGCGATGGCTAGCAAACGATTTAATCAAGGCGAAGTCCGCGGCCGTGAGCTCATCCGGCATCTGGAGGCAAATGAGATGACCTCAGAAGGACTCAGTGATTGGATCGAAACGGTAAGCGCCAGAGCTCCGGCCAATTTCAATGCGATCATTTCCGGGCGCGACAATGCGCTCACCGCCGTCCGTCTCGTCAATGACTTAGAACTAGGTGATGGGAGATTAAGTCGCGCTTGGCGTGGAGAACTTCATACGAATGGAAACGTCGGACTGGCCCGAGGCTTCAACACTAATCCGGAAGTCCAGCTGTTTGATGGAATGATGCGGAACCCAAGTGCCGGGGCGCGTATTCTGTCTCATATCGATACAGGCGCACCCGCGCAAGCGGTCGTTATTTCTGGGATCAATGCGAACGCTCAACTTGAAATGTCGCGAATTGAACAAACCAGAACGGGAGATCTCACTATTGAGAGCCCCGATGGCGATATCTTTGAACTTGCACCACGAGGATGGAGCAGGAATGGTGTGCCGATGCGAGTTGTTGCTGGAGAGGAGCTGGAAATGGGGCTAGAAAGAGAGCCTGGCCCCGGTGGTCCTCCAGGGCGGCATCGCGGTGTACCTGAACGCGATGAATTTGGTCCTCCTGGTCGTGATCATCCTGATCAAGACCCGCAGCAAATGGGACCAGGTGGTCCTCCGGCGCGGGGTCGCCGTGATCCCCGCAATCCAGAACACCCCGACCACGCCATGAATCAGGGCGTGCGGGAGCAAGTCCGCTCGCTCTACGCCGAACACGGCATCGCCCTGACTGACCAGCAGCTCGATTGCACCACCGCTTGCGTCATGGCCGATGCCCGACGTTCCGGGATGACCAAGGTGACCGCACTGGAATTCAGCGAGGACTACGCCACCGGTAGGCCGGACTTGAATGGCAACCTCATCGCCTACCAAGGCGACCCCAACAATCCGGCCACCCGCTACAGCGCAACCGAGACGCAGCGGGCGGCCGCGACCCCGCCGGAGGACTCCTACCGGCAGTTCGAACAAGCCACACAGCAACACGCGCAGACACAGGCCCAGTTCCTGGCCCAGCAGGAACAGGTATCCCAAAGCCGCAGCGGGCCCGTCCACAGCGTTTAGGGTGTTGCCTGCCCCGCATAAGAAAAACGCCCCGCAATGCGGGGCGTTTTTTCTCTTGCACCAACCGGACCGATCAACGCTGATCGATGCCCTTATAGTCGCGCTCGGCATAGCCAGTGTAGATCTGCCGCGGACGGCCGATCTTGGCTTCCGGGTCGACCTGCTGCTCCAGCCAGTGCGCCACCCAGCCTGCCGTGCGGGCGATGGCGAACATCACCGTGAACATCTCGGTGGGGATGTTGAGCGCCTTGTAGATGATGCCGCTGTAGAAGTCTACGTTCGGGTACAGCTTGCGCTGCACGAAGTAGTCGTCCTTCAACGCCGCCTCTTCCAGACGCAACGCCACTTCCAGCATCGGGTCGTTCACGCCCAGCTCGGCCAGCACTTCGTGGGTCATCTCGCGGATGATCTTCGCGCGCGGGTCGAAATTCTTGTAGACGCGGTGGCCGAAGCCCATCAGGCGGAAACCCGATTCCTTGTCCTTGGCCTTGTCGACGGCGGAACTGACGTTCTCCGGCTTGCCGATCTCGGCCAGCATCTTCAGCACCGCCTCGTTGGCGCCGCCATGCGCCGGTCCCCACAACGCCGCCACGCCGGCGGCGACGCAGGCGTACGGGTTGGCGCCGGTGGAACCGACCATGCGCACGGTGGAAGTGGAAGCGTTCTGCTCGTGGTCGGCGTGCAGGATGAACAACAGATCCAGCGCCTTGGCGGCGACCGGATTGAGCTCCAGCGGCTCGCTGGGCACTTCGAACATCATGTGCAGGAAGCGGTCTACGTAAGCGTGGTTGTTGCGCGGGAAGCGCACCGGCCAGCCGATCGAATAGCGGTAGCACGCAGCGGCGATCGTCGGCACCTTGGCGATCAGGCGGATCGCGGCCAGGCGGCGCTGCTCCGGGTCTTCCAGGTCCAAGGTGTTGTGGTAGAACGCGGCCATAGAGCCGACCATGCCCACCATCATCGCCATCGGATGCGCGTCGTGGCGGAAGCCGCCGAGGAAGTTCTTGAACGCCTCGTGCATCATCGTGTGATGCGCGACTTCGTGGTCGAACTTGGCGAACTCGTCCGACGTGGGCAACTCGCCGTTCATCAGCAGGTAGGCCACTTCCAGGAAGCTGGAGTTCTTGGCCAATTGTTCGATCGGGTAACCGCGGTAAAGCAGCACGCCCGCATCGCCGTCGATGTAGGTGACGGCCGACTTGCAGCTGGCCGTGGCGGTGTAGCCGGAATCGTAGGTGAAAAGACCCGTTTCCTTGGTCAGCTTGGAAATGTCGACACAACTGTTGCCGAGCGTGGGTTTGAGTACCGGCATGATCACCGATTTTTCGCCGGCGGTCAGTGTGGCCTGGTCGAGTTCTGACACAGTGCGCTCCTTCGTGGGGATGCGCCGGTCGGCGGTGCCGGCGGCGCGGGACGGGAGTCCAGGGCCTTGGCTCTGGATCGCCGAATTATCGCACACGCGTTTTGGAGCCGTCGCTCAAAAGAACGCCGAGTTCAGACCAAAGGATAAGGACGCACTGTCCGGACGCTGCAACGAAAACGGCCGCGCTGGGCGCGGCCGTCCGGTACAGCGCATTGCAGGAATTACTTCGCCTGCTGGTAACGCTTCTGGAACTTGTCGATGCGGCCGCCGGTGTCCATGACCTTGTGCTGGCCCGTGTAGAACGGGTGCGACGAGGAGGAGATTTCCACCTTGATCAGCGGATACTCGTTGCCGTCTTCCCACTTCACGGTCTCTTTCGAGGCCAGGGTGGAACGGGTCAGGATCTTGAAATCGGAGGTGACGTCCTGGAAGACGACGTCGCGGTATTCGGGATGGATGTCGGCCTTCATGGCGGCACCAGGTATCTAGGGAAGTGAAGAGCGGCATTTTAGCCCGCCCGCACCTCCCGGCGCAACCCGCTGGTCAGCCCGCCGCCAGGGCGGCCTGCACCAGGGCCTCGAAACGGTCCTGGTCGTAGCGCATCAGCAGGGTGGCGTTGTCCGGCCGGCCGTGCTGGCGGTTCCAGTCCACCACGGTGGCGCCCCGGGTCAGGGTGCCGGTCAGTTCCACCGCCACCGGGCGGTCCAGCAGCTCCTGCGCGCCCTGGGGCTGCAAGGCGAAGGCCATGGCCAGGGCGTCGGCCGAGTGCCAATGGTCGCCGCGGCGGTCGGCCGACCAGTTGCGGGTCAGCAGCGATATCTGGTCGTAGAAACGGGCCCGGGGGGAATCGGCCCGCAGCCATTGCTCGGCCTTGTCGTGCAGGAAACCGTGCGCCATCACTGCTTCCCAGTCGGCCAGGTCGAGGTGGGGGAAACCCTGGAACACGATATGCGCCGCTTCCGGGTCGAAGGCAATGTTGAACTCGGCCGCCGCGGTGATGTTGCCGTGGGCGCTGACCGCTCCGCCCATGACCACGAAGCGATTGATGCGCTGGGGCAGCGTGGGGTCCAGCTTCAAGGCCAGCGCGATATTGGTCAGCGGACCCAGCGCGACCAGCATCAAGCGGCCGGCATGCTGGTGCGACAGGCGCAGGATCGCCAATGCGGCGTGCTCGGCTTCGGCCTGGCGCGAGGCGGGAACCAAGCCGATATCGCCGAAGCCGTCGCGCCCGTGCACGTGCGCGGCATCGACCGAGGGATGCAGCAGCGGATCGGCGCAGCCGGCGTAGACCGGCACGTCCGGGCGCCCGACGATCTCGCACAGCTTGAGCGCGTTGCGCACGGTGTAGTCCAGCCCCACGTTGCCGGCCGCGATGGTCAGGCCCAGCAGTTCGTGATCGGGATCGTTGAACGCCATCAGCAGCGCCAGGGCGTCGTCCACGCCGGGGTCGGTGTCGATCAGCAGGGGAATCTTGTCGGTCATGTTTGGTCTTCCAGTTCGGACGCGGAGTTTCGCATGTAGGTCGGGGCTACGTCCCCGACGTGCTTTCGCACATTTCGTCGGGGGCGTAGCCCCGACCTACGCTGATGCGTACCGCGCCGCGCCGCCGACCCAGCGCGCGATGATGCGGTCGGCGATGTCGGGCGAATCGGCCAGCAAGCGGTCCGCCAGTTCGCGCACCAGCGGCAGCATGCCCGCATCGCGCGCCAGATCGGCCACACGGAAGGCGGCTAGCCCGGTTTGCCGAGTTCCCAGCAATTCGCCCGGACCGCGCAGTTCCAGATCCTTCTCGGCGATGACGAAGCCATCGTTGGTTTCGCGCATCGTGGCCAATCGCTGCTTGGCCATCAGCGACAACGGCGCCTGGTACAACAGCACGCAGTTGGAAGCCGCGGCGCCGCGCCCCACCCGCCCGCGCAGCTGATGCAACTGGGCCAGGCCCAGGCGCTCGGCGTTCTCGACGATCATCAGCGAAGCATTGGGGACGTCGACGCCCACTTCGATGACGGTGGTGGCCACCAGCAGATCGATTTCCCCCGCCTTGAACGCGCGCATCGTCGCCTGCTTTTCCGCCGGCTTCATGCGCCCATGCACCAGACCCACGCGCAGCCCGGGAAGCTGCGCCGACAGCGCCTCGTACGTACCCTGCGCCGCTTGCGCCACCACTTCGTCACTGTCGTCGATCAGCGTGCACACCCAATACGCCTGCCGGCCTTCGGCGCAGGCGGCGCGGATGCGTTCCACCAGTTCCGGCCTGCGTTTGCCGCTCAGTGCGATGGTCTGCACCGGCGTGCGGCCAGGCGGCAGTTCATCGATGGCCGATACGTCGAGATCGGCATACGCCGCCATCGCCAGCGTGCGCGGAATGGGCGTGGCGGTCATGATCAGCTGATGCGGGACCGATTGGCCCGAAGCGCCCTTGTCGCGCAAGGCCAATCGCTGGTGCACGCCGAAACGATGCTGTTCGTCGACGATGGCAAGGGCCAGATCGTGGAAGGTCACCGCCTCCTGCATCAGCGCGTGTGTGCCGACCACCACTTGCGCCGCGCCGGAGGCTACATCGGCCAGCACGCCGGTACGCGCCTTGCCGGTGACCTTGCCGGCCAGCCATGCCACGCGGATGCCCAGCGGCTCCAACCATTGGCGCAGGTTGGCCAGGTGCTGTTCGGCCAGCAGTTCGGTCGGTGCGGCCAGCGCGGCCTGCTTGCCCGCTTCCACCGCCAGCATCGCCGCCATCGCCGCGACCACGGTTTTGCCGCTGCCCACGTCGCCCTGCACCAGCCGCATCATCGGCGAGGGTTGCGCCAGATCGTGGCGGATCTGCGCGAACACGCGCTGTTGCGCGCCGGTCAGCGAGAACGGCAACGCCGATTGCAGTTGCGAAGCGAGCTTGCCCTTGCCCGCCAGCGCCGGCGCGCGATTGCGCTGCAAGGCGATGCGTTGCCGGCGCAAGCTCAGGTTGTGCGCCAGCAGTTCTTCCAGCGCCAGCCTTCGCTGTGCGGGATGGGTGCCGGTGGCCAGCGCGGCGATGTCGGCGTCGCGCGACGGGCGGTGCATGCCCAACAGCGCCTGACGCAGCGAGGGCAGGCGCAGGTCGCGCAGCATTTCCGGCGGCAGCAGCTCCAGCGAAGCGTCATCGGGAAGGCGATCGAGCGCCTGCCCGATCAATTTGCGCATGGAGGCCGGGCCGATGCCTTCGACGGCGGGATAGACCGGGTCCAGTTCCTCGCCCAGCGATGCGCCGTGGTCTTCGTCCAGCACGCGATAGCTGGGATGAACGATCTCCAGCCCGTTCTGCCCCGGCTTGGGCGTGCCGTAGCAGCGCACCAGCGCGCCGGGAACGAACTGCGCCACCTGCGCGGCGCGGAAATGGAAGAAGCGCAGCACCAAGGTGGCCTGCGAGTCGTCGCCGATGGCCACGCGCAGCAGCGGGCGATAACGGAAACCGCGTTCGACCGCTTCCACCCGGCCCTCCACCTGCGCCGGCACTCCCGGCTGCAGTGAGCGGATGGGCGTGAGCTGGGTGCGGTCTTCGTAACGAAGCGGCAGGTGCAGCCACAGATCCTGCAACGTCAGCAGACCGCGCGCCGCCAGTTTTTCGGCCACGCGCGGACCCACGCCGACGAGTTGTCCGGCGATGGGCTGGTTGAAGGCGGGTTCTTCGCTGCGTGGCGCGGACGGCATCTGACTAGGATGCCGACCGCACCGGATTAACGCCAGTCGGGATTCTCCGCACCGGCGTGTCGGAACCTTACGACACAGCCCCGGGCCCAGTCGGCGCCGAGGCCTGCGTGGATCAGAACTTCACCCCTACTTCCAACCCGTAAGTGCGCGGCTCGCTGACCACCGCACCGACGGTACCGAAGGCCTCGCGCCCATATACGTTCAGCTGTCCAACGTACTGGTTGTCGAACACGTTGTTGGCGTAAACGGCCCAGTTCCAATGGCCGCGCGCCGAAGACCAGCCCAGACGGACGTCGGTGCGGTTCTGCGACTCGCCAGTGGAGAAACCGGGCAGGACGGTGCAGTCGCCAGAGTCTCGGGTGTAGTCGTTGCCGCGGCAGGCGCCGCGATAGGCATGGCGCAAGGCCAGGCGCAGGTCGCCTGCGTCGCCCAGTTGCCAGGTGTAGTGGCCACCCAACGCCGCAGACCAGGACGGCTCGCCCGTAGGCTGGCCGTTGAGGTCCAATGCGTTGACGCTGTAGTCCTTGTACTTGGCATTGATGTATTCGGCGTTGAAATCCACAGCGAAGGCGCTGCTGACCTGCCAGCGCATGTCGAAATCCACGCCGTAGGCTTCCACATCGCCGGTGTCCACCACGAACCGCGGAATGGTGGTGGTGTTGTCCAGCCGGATCGACTGGCGGTTGTCGTAGCGGTAGAAGAACACCGAGGCGTTGTAGGCCAGACGCGCCTCCGGCAAAGTGTGCTTGATGCCGATTTCGGCGTTCCACACGTCTTCGTTGTCGAACTCGCTGCCGATCTGCAAGGAGTTATAGCCGCCGGCCTTGTAACCCTTGGCCAGCGAGGCGAAGCCCATCAGGTTATCGGTGAAGTGGTAGTCGGCCACCAGGCGCGGGCTCCAGTCGCTCCACGACTTGCGCGCGCGGTTGGTCACGCCCTTGTTCATCATCGCCGGCGGATCGATGAAGGCCAGATCGAAGATGAAGAACTCCTTCGGCACGCCGGCCAGGGCGAAGAAGCCGCCCGCTTCCAGCGCATCCAGGGTGGCGTCCAGGGTGGGCGCGTTGCGCAGATCGTTGAACCAGGTGAAGTCTTTCTCATCGCGCGTGTAGCGTAAACCGAAGGTCAGGTTGAGCTTGTCGTTGACGTGCCAGATGACGTCGCCGAATCCGGCGTAGGACTTGGTCTTGAGCGTGTTGTAGAAGGTCTCGTTCCATGCGTGGTCCATCAGGGTCAGCGGAATGCCGAACGAACCGAGCACCTGCGAGAAGTAGCCGAACAAGGTGCCGTCCGGCGTTGGCGCCAGGCCCAGGTTGGAAACGGCGGTATCGACCGCGGTGGTGGTGGTGTTGATCTCGCTGGTCTGCTGGGCTTCTTCTTCGTAGTAGCTTGCGCCGGCCACCCAGTCGAACCTGTCGCTGGAACCGCTGAACTTGAATTCCTGGTAGCGGGTTTCGTTGGACTCGCTGTTGGTGGAATCCAGGTACAGGTTGGGACGGTTGGTGCCGTCTTCCTCCACGCGGTTGAGCGCGTCGAACTGGCGCCAGGCGGTGGTGGAAGTCAGGTGGCCCCATTCGAACGCATGGTCGACGATCAAGGTGACGCCGTCGAACGTGCGCCACTCGGCGCTGGCGCGGGTGTCGTTGAAGGTGTCGATGTCGCGCGGGTCCAGATAGGTCAGCGGATCGGCCGGCGCCACGGGCAGGCCCGGCGCGGGCGGCAGCGGCACGATGCCGGTGGTGGGGCGGCCGCGCTGGTCCAGGCTCTCGTGGTCCCAGCTCAGCAAGGCGTTGGTGTTGTCGGTGATGTTCAACTGCAGTGCTGCGCGCGTGGCCCAGACGTTGTCGCCGCCCAGGTCCTTGCCGGTCGCGCCGTCCTGCAGCCAGCCGTCGCTGGTGTTCAGTAGGCCATTGAGGCGCAACGCGGCGCGGTCGCTCAGCGGAATGTTGGCCATCGCTTCCACGTACTGCTTGCCGTAGTTGCCCAGCCGAAGCTTGGCCGCCGCCTCGGTTTCGTTGCTGGGGCGCTTGGTGATCACCGATACCGCGCCGGCCGCGGTGTTGCGGCCGAACAAGGTGCCCTGCGGGCCCTTCAACACTTCGATGCGTTCCACGTCGGTCAGCGGCAGCAGGATGCCGCCGCTGCGCCCGGTGTAGACGCCGTCGATGAAAACGCCCACCGCCGGATCGGTGCCGATGCCGAAGTCGTCGGTGCTGATGCCGCGCAGCGCGATCTGGGGCTGGGTGGGCTGCACGCTGTTGATCTGCAGGCCCGGCACGAAGCTGTCCAGGTCGCCCAGGTCTTCGGCGGCCACGTCCTGGATCATGCGGTCGTCCAGCACCTGCAGCGCTATCGGAACGTCCTGCAGTTCCTGCGTGCGGCTTTGCGCAGTGACCACGATGCGGTCCAGTTCGGTCGCCTCGTTCTCGGCCGCCGGATCGGCAGGCGCCTGCGCCTGTTGCGCCCATGCCGCGCCGGTCGATGCCGCCAGCAGACAGCCGCCGAACAAGGCGCGCCGCATTCCCACTACCAGTCCACGTTGGATCAACTTCATCGCTCTCTCCCCGTTTGCTTGCTATGCGGCTAATCGTCTACAGGACATCGCCGCGCCGAATTGGTCCGTCGCTACCATCACGTATCGCACGCGCCCTTTTGCGCGTTTATCCATTCCCGTATCAGCTCCACCCCTTCCCGATGCACCACCGAACGCCCCAGCTCCGGCATCATCACCGAAGGATCGTCGCTGTCCATGCGGAACACCAGTACCGAGGCATCGGCCTGGCCCGGCGCAATGTCGTACAGGCGATTGCCGGTGCCCTTGCCCGCCGCCACCGGTTGCTTGCAGAAACCCAGTTTCAGACGATCGGTGATGGCCGCATCCAACCACATGCCGGAAGTAATCGCCGGGCCGGTCTGGCTATGGCAATGGCCGCAGTTGACGTCCAGGTAGGCGCGCGCGCGGTCTTCCAGCTTGGCGTGGGCGTCGTCCTGCCAATCGGCGTTGCGCGGCGCTTGCGCCGGATCCGGCGCACCGGTCAGATAACCGACACGCGTCAGGTGCGCAATCTGATTCTCGCTGCCGGCCGCATAGGCGAAGTCGCGATTGAGATGGCGCGCCTTCGGCCCGATGGGATGCAGCGCGCGGGTCTTGTTGTCGGTGGCGTGGCAGCTGGCGCACTGGTTCTGGTCGGGCACCTGGTAGTCCGCCGCTTCGCGGCCACCGGCCGCGTCGACCAGCTCCAGCGGAATCAGGTCGCCCGCGCGTTTGAGCGTGGCGTCGGTCTGCGCCTCGTTCCAGACATAGGGCATCGCTTCCCAGCCTTTGTCGCGACGGACCAGCAGGCGGGTTTCGATCAAACGCACCTTGGACAGATCCAGCGAATCGCCCTGTAACTCATTGCTGGTGGCGGTGCGCGCCACCGATTTGCCATCCCACTTTCCATCGCCCGGCAGCGGGTAATAGAAGGTCTTGCTGATGATGGTGCCCACCGGAAAATCGAAACTGTTGTGCGCGTCGTAGCGCGCGGATTTTCCCTTCGGCATCCAAATGGTGCGCAGCTTGTGCGCGTAATCGCTGAACAACGGCGAGTTGAGATCGTAGGGCACCACGCCCGCGTTCAACGACAGGCGCCCGCCTTCGCTCTTCAGCACGCCCCATTCGCTCAACGCCTTGGGCTGGCCCTCGGCGAAGAAATGCACGTTGGTGTCCCGACTTGCGCACGCGCACAGCAGCGAGGCCAGCGCGAGCATTGCGAAACTACGCAACCGCATCATGCCGACTCAACCGCGCCCCAGGTCCACTGCCGGCAGCCGAGGCAGGTCGCATTCGAAGGGCTTGGCGTCCTTGCTCGGATTCTTGTAGCCGCCCGGACCGTCGGCGTTGATCACGCCGCTGACATCGCGCAGGCAGATCTGCGGGCTGGTGGCGGTCTTGCCGTCGACCTTGCGGTCCTTGTTGTAGTAGCCATCCCAGAGCACATCGGGGAAGCTGCCGCCCAGCCCGTACAGCGCCAGCTTCAGCGCTTTCAGGTCCATGCCGTCGGGCGAGTCGCCGCCGCCGCTGACCTTGTTGCCGTGCACATAGATGCGTTCGGGATAGGGATCGAAATCCTTGGCCATGCTGGAATCTTTGTATCCGGTGGAATACACGCTGGAAATGATGAAGTTGGCGGTGGCGTTGTCGGCGATCTCGTTGTCGAAGATCTCCACGTCGTCGTTGGCGTTGACCACCATGCCCGAACCGGCCGGCACGCTGGCCACCGGCGTGCCCTTGGCGCCGAAATTCTCGGTGTTGTTGGCGATCACCTTGTTGTTGAACACGCGGATGTTGCCGCCCTGCTGGGTCAGGTTGGGCATGTTGAAGACCAGGATGCCGCCGGTGTTCTTGGTCGCCACGTTTTCGTACACATCGGCGTTGATGGTGTTTTCGATCTCGATGCCGGCCACGTTGGATTCGGCGCGGCTGCGGCGCACGATCACGCCATCGGACTGGCCCACGTAGATGCCGGCGTCGGAAGCGCCGATGGCCACCGAATCCTCGATCAGCACGTTCTTGGTCAGCACCGGGTACAGGCCATAGGCGCCGTTCTTGGTGCTGGGGCCCCCGGTCCATTGCACCTTGACCTTGCGGATGGTGACGTTCTTCGATTCGCTGATCTTCAGACCGTCGCCCTTGGAGTCCTCGATGGTCAGGTTCTCGATGGTGAAATCGTCGCCGTTGACCAGCAGGCCCTCGGCGCCGGCCTTCTGACCCTTGAAGCTGAGCACGCTCTTGTCGATGCCCGCGCCGCGAATGGTCACGCCACTGGCGCGCAGGGTCAGGCTGCGGTCGAAGGAGAACTTGCCGGCAGGTATCTCGATGACGTCGCCCGGTTTTGCGTCCAGCAGGCGCTCGTGCAGGGTGGCGGCGAAGCCGACATCGCCGGCGGCAACGGCCGCGCTTGCCGGTGCGGTTTCGCTTTTCTGGCAGGCGCTCAACGCCAGCAACGAGGTGGCTATCACGACGAGTTGTCGCATCTGGGATCTCCTGGGGTACCGGCGATGGCGGCGCATACGGCCGCGTATCCACACCAAAGTGGTAACGCAGTCTGGTTCGCCGTCCTTGACGGGAGTGAGGGCAGGAGCGGCATACTTGGGGGGGCAAAGCGGACAAGCTGGAGGGGCTTCGATGCGCGTCACCACAGACCCTGTCAGCGAAGCGCGGCTGGCGGCGGCGGTCATCCCGACCAACATGCTGTGCCATCTCGTGCAGCTGGCGCGCGAACGTGGAATGGACAGCAGCCCCTGGTTCAAGGGCATGCGCCTGGACCCGCAGGAAATCGACGACCCTGCCACCCGGGTGTCCTACCGCCAGGCCAGCGAGATCGTGGCGCGCGCGCTGACCGCCCTGGACCAGCCCGACCTGGGCCTGCAGGTGGGCTGCCGGCAGAACGTCGGCAATTTCGGCCTGCTGGGCTTGGCCATGAAGACCGCGCCGACCTTCGGCGAAGCGGTGCTGCTGGGCATGACCTACCAACGCACCACCGGCGCCATGCTGGATATCGACACCGAAACCAGCACCGAGGGCGAAGTGGCGATGACCGCGCGCGCGCCTGTCGCGGTGCCGGCGATCCTGCCGTTCCTGTGCGAAGAAATGTTCGCCAGTTCGCTGATGGTGGCGCGCGAGTTGATCGGCCCAAGCTTCAGTCCACTGCGGCTGGAGCTGACCTACCCGGCGCCGGCCTATATCGGCAAGTACGCGGAACTGTTCCAGTGCCAACTGCAGTTCGACCGCCCGCGCAATCTGATGGTCATCGACAGCCAGTGGATGGCGCTGGAATTTCCCACCTACAACGCGGTCAATGCACGCCAGGTGTTGGAGCTGTGCCAGCGGCAACTGGCCGACACCGCCTCGCCGCAAAGCGAACTGTCAGCGACGGTGGAACGCTTCCTGCGCCAGCACGTGCGCGAGAACCCGCCGCTCTCGGCCATCGCCGGCGTCATGCACCTGAGCGAACGCACGCTGCGCCGCCAGCTGGCCGCCGACGGCATCAGCTTCAGTAGGCTGCACGACCGCATCCGCACCGAACGCGCGCTGGAACTGCTGCACGACCACAATCTGACCATCAGCCAGGTCGGCAGCGGCATCGGCTTCGCCGACGCGCGCGAGTTCCGCCGCGCGTTCAAGCGCTGGACCGGGCATACGCCCAGCGAAGCGCGCGAACAGATGGCGTGAGTTGAAAGCAGAACCGTGGGAGCGGCGTCCCGCCGCGAGCTTTTGACCTAGTTCCCACAAATTTTGCAGATGGGGAGGTCGGGACTACGTCCCCGACAAGCTTGGTCGCGCATCGGCCGCGTAGGGCCGACCTGCGTGGCTGGCCCCGGGATCGCAATAGAAGCAAAAGCTCGCGGCGGGACGCCGCTCCCACGTTTCTGTCGGCCTCGACCGACCTCAGTCGATCACCATTACCGCGTCGACCTCGAACACCGCACCTTTGGGCAGCGCGGAAACTTCGACGGTGGAACGCGCGGGAAAGGGCGCATTGAAATATTCCTGCATCACCGCATTCACCGCGGTGAACTGACCCAGGTCGGTGAGATACAGACCCAGCCGCACGATCTGCGCAAGCGAACCGCCCGCCGCCTCGGCGACTGCCTTGAGATTGTCGAACGCGCGCCGCGCCTGCACGGCGATATCGCCTTCCACCAGATTGCCTGTGGCAGGATCCAGAGGAATCTGCCCGGAGAAATACACGGTGTTGCCGCTGCGCACGGCCTGCGAGTACGGGCCGATGGCGGCGGGCGCATGGTCGGTGTGGATGATCTGGCGGGTCATGGCGATTTCCGTGGGCGAGGTTGCGCGCATTCTATGTAGGAGCGGGCCATGCCCGCGAGCTTTTGCTTTTCGATCAATTCAGGCTGTTGTTGCTGACGGCAAAGGCTCGCGCCCATGGGGCGCTCCTACAGCGGCGTTATTGCCTTCTGACACCGTGCACCACGCCCAGACGCCGCAACCTGCGCATCACCTCGGCCAGATGGTTGCGGTCGCGCACCTGGATGGAGAAACGCAGGACGGCGGCATTGATGTCGCGTTCCAGGTATTCCACCCGGTCGATGTTGGACTGGCTCTGGGCCACCGCGGCGGCGACCTGGGCCAGCACGCCGGGGCGGTTTTCCACATCGATCAGCAGCGAGGCGTCGTAATCGCCGGTGACATTGGTATCCCAATCGATCGGAATCCAGCGCTCGGGCGATTTGCGGAACTCCACCACGTTGGGGCAATCCAGCCGATGCACCACGATGCCCTTGCCGGCGGTGTGGTAACCCATGATTTCGTCGCCCGGAATGGGCTGGCAACAGTTGGCGAAACTGACCACGCCGCGCTCGGTGCCGTTGATCAGGATCTTTTCCTGGGAGTGCTTGGAATGGCCGCCGCCGCGCAGCTCGGCATAAGCGGTCAGCGCCTGCGCTGCCTGCGTGGGCATCCAGTTGCCCAGCGCCACATCGGCCAGGAACGCTTCCAGGCGCGGGTAGCGATGCTCGGCCAGGAACGCTTCCAAGCGCTGCTGCGGCAAACGCTCCAGCGAACTGTCCAGGTCTTCCAGCGCGCGGTCCAGCATGCGGTGGCCCAGCTGCACCGCGTCTTCGTGTTCCAGCTGTTTGAGCTGGTGGCGGATGGCGGTGCGCGCCTTGCTGGTCACCACGAATTCCAGCCATTGCGGTTTCGGCAACGCGGACTTGGCGGTAATGATTTCCACGCTCTGGCCGCTGGCCAGTTTGGTGCGCAACGGCACCAGCTTCTTGTCCACGCGCGAGGCCACCGCCTGGTTGCCCACATCGGTGTGCACGGCGTAGGCGAAGTCCAGCGCGGTGGAACTGCGCGGCAACGACAGGATCTTGCCCTTTGGAGTGAACAGGTAGACCTCGTCCGGGAACAGGTCGACCTTCACGTTGTCCAGGAATTCCAGCGACGAGCCGGCGGCGCGCTGGTTCTCGATCAGTTCCATGATCCAGGCGTGCGCGCGGCTCTGCGCGCTGTTGGGCGTTTGCGCGCCGTACTTGTAGGTCCAGTGCGCGGCGATGCCGCGTTCGGCGATCAGGTCCATTTCCATGGTGCGGATCTGCACTTCGATCGGCGAACCGTAGGGCCCGAACAGCACCGTGTGCAGCGATTGATAGCCGTTGGCCTTGGGAATGGCGATGAAATCGCGGAAGCGCGCGTCCAGCGGTTTGTACTGCGCATGCACCGAACCCAATGCCTGGTAGCAGTGCGGCACGCTGTCCACCACCACGCGGAAGCCGAACACGTCCATCACCTGGTCGAAGCTTTTTCCTTCGCCGTGCATCTTGTTGTAGATGCTCCACGGCGTCTTGATGCGGCTGACCAGGCGATGCTCCAAACCGTCGCGGGTCAGGCGCTGCGAAAGGTGCGCTTCGATCTGCGCCATCGATTCGCGGCGCACCACCGGCTGGCTGCGGATGTGCTTGTCGATGATGGCGTGGCGCCACGGATACATGGCGCGGAAACCCAGGTCCTGCAGCTCGGACTTCACCAGGTTCATGCCCAGGCGCTGGGCGATGGGCGCATAGATGTCCAGGGTTTCCTTGGCGATGCGCTTACGCGCCTCCGGACCTTGCGCGCCCAGCGTGCGCATGTTGTGCAGGCGGTCGGCCAGCTTGATCATGATCACGCGCAGGTCGCGCGACATGGCCAGCAGCATCTTGCGGAAACTCTCGGCCGCCGCTTCCTGGCGGTCGCGGAAATGCAGCTTGTCCAGCTTGGTGACGCCGTCCACCAGCTCGGCCACCGATTCGCCGAAGCCTTCGGCGATCTCGGCATGGGTGAGCGGCGTGTCTTCGATGGTGTCGTGCAGGATCGCGGCGATCAGGGTCTCCACATCCAGACCCAGCTCGGCCAGTACCTGGGCCACCGCGACCGGATGGGTGATGTAGGGCTCGCCCGACTTGCGGGTCTGGCCTTCATGGGCCGCGGCGCCCACTTCCCAGGCACGCCGCAGCAGCGGCAGTTGTTCGGCTGGAAGATAACTGGCGGCACGTTCCAACTGGCGCAGGTATTCCGGCACCCCGTCGTCAGGGGAGGGGGAAGGAGCGACAGTCTTGGCAGTGCGGCTGGGGGACATGCCCCAAGCCTATGCCAGCGGGCATATAACGGCAAATTAATGTGAAACGCTGAAGCCCAGGCAGTTGGCTGGCGTTGGCGTTGCTCTTGCCGTTGCTTCGACACCCCGTGAGGCGCGGCAAGCGGGTCGGGATAAACCCCGCAGGGGCGGCGCACAAGGATGTGCGCCGTTTTTGGAGCAGCAGGATGCTGCTTCCAAAAATTCCCGGCCTGCTTGCGGACCCGGCGGCTTCATCGCCGGGCGCGACGTAGGGCGGCTTTCTTTTGGTTACTTTTCTTTGCCGTTCAAAGAAAAGCATGCCCTGAGCTTGTCGAAGGGTGACTCGCGCGTAGCGCGAAACGCTTTTGCTTTGAAACTCAAGCAAAGACAAGATCAAGATCAAGATCAAGATGGATCCCAGCTTTCGCTGGGATGACGGCTGAAAGGCTTAGTCGCGATGAACTTTCACCAACAAACGTTAGACCCCGGAAAAGCAAACGACCCGCATTCGCGGGCCGTTCGGTAAGCAACTAACAACTGAAGACCGAAAAACCGATCAGTCGTCGCCCTTGGACAGGTCGTCGTCGGCGACCACTTCGGCGGCGGCCCATTCCAGCGCCTCGCGCTCGGCGCGTTCGCGTTCGGCCTTCTCGACCCGGTCGATCAGCTCGTTGTCGATCTTGCGTGCGGCGATCTCGCGCAGCGCCAGCACGGTCGGCTTGTCGCCGCTTTCGTGGTTGTCGATGGTGGGCTCGACGCCGTTGGCCAACTGGCGGGCGCGCTTGGCGGCCATCATGACCAGCTCGAAACGGTTGTCGACGACTTCCAGGCAATCTTCTACGGTGATGCGGGCCATGCGGGCTCCCGGCGACCCGGGGGTCGCGCGATTAATACAGAAAGGGGCGCGGATTGTAGGGCCGGAGCCGGGCGCATGCAAGCATTTGGGTGTTTTCACCCTTATTAATCAATAGCTTGAGTGAATTCCGCGAGCTGGCCGGGGGTGCTCCTGGCGCAGCCCGGACCAAGCCGAACTACCCCAACAGAGTCTGGATCAACCCCGCATGCCGGGCCACTTGCGGCTCCTTGCGCAGGCGGCTGGCGACGAAGATGGCGCACATCTCCTCCACCGCGGTCTCGAAGACCTCGTTGACGATCACATAGTCGAATTCGCCGTAATGCGACATTTCCTCGCGTGCGGCGGCCAATCGCTGCGCGATCACTTCTTCGCTGTCCTGGCCACGATTGCGCATGCGCTGCTCCAGCGCCTCGCGCGAGGGCGGTAGGATGAACACACTGACCGCGTTGGGCACCTTGTCCCGCACCTGGCGCGCACCCTGCCAATCGATCTCCAGCAGCACGTCCTTGCCGGCATTCAACTGCGGCTCCACCGACTGCCGCGCGGTGCCCTTCCAGTCGCCGTGCACTTTGGCGTACTCGAAGAAATCGCCGGCGTCGATCATCTGCTGGAAGTCGTCGGCGGAAACGAAGTTGTAGTGCTGCGCATGGCGTTCGCCCGGCCGCGGCTTGCGCGAGGTGAACGAGATCGAAAGCGCGATCTGCGGATCGCGCGCCAGCACCGCGTTGACGATGCTGCTCTTGCCGGCGCCCGAGGGCGCAGCGACTACGTAGAGGGTTCCGCGCATGGTCATGACGGGAATGGAGAATGGGGAATGGGGAATAGGTAAAGCAGCGTTAAGAATGCCGGAACAGAAGGACTCACGAGAAGCCCAAGGCTTTTCCCATTCTCGATTCCCCATTCCCCATTCCCGGCCCTATTCAATGTTCTGCACCTGTTCGCGGATCTGGTCGATCAGCACCTTCAGTTCCACCGCGATATTGGTGGTGCGCACGTCGACCGATTTGGACCCCAGCGTGTTGGCCTCGCGATTGAATTCCTGCAGCAGGAAATCCAGGCGGCGGCCCACCGGCTCGGTCTGCTTCAGCACCCGGCGGATCTCCTTGATGTGGCTGTCCAGGCGGTCGAGTTCTTCATCCACATCGAGCTTCTGCAGCCAGAGCACCAGTTCCTGCTCCACCCGGCCCGGATCGGCGCCTTGGGCCAGGTCGGCCAGGCGCGCATCGAGCTTGGCGCGTTGGCCGGCGCGGATGGTCGGGATGAGTTCGCGCACTTCGGCCGCGCGCGCGGCCAGCGCATCCACGCGCTCGCGGATTGCGACTGCCAGTTTTTCGCCCTCGCGCTCGCGCGCGCCGACGAACTGGTCCAGCAGCGTGTCCAGCAAGGCCAGCGCTTCGGCCTGCAGAACCTCGGCGTCTGTAGCGCGGGCCTGCAGCACGCCCGGGTATTGCAGCAGGTCGATGAACTCGGTGCGCAGCGCCGGGAACCGCGCGGTCATGTCCAGCGCCAGTTCGGACAACTGCCGCACCAGCGACGCGTTCAGTTGCAGCCCGCCCTCGCCTTCGGGCGAACGCAGGCGCAGCGAGAAATCCAGCTTGCCGCGGGCGATGCGTGCGGAGATGCGCTCGCGCAGCGCCGGTTCCAGCACGCGCAGCTCTTCGGGCAGGCGCAGGCCCAGCTCCAGGAAGCGATGGTTCACCGCCCGCAATTCGCACGCCAGGGTGCCGCCCTCGGTGGCGCGCTCGGCGGTGGCGTAGGCGGTCATGCTGCGGATCATCGTGGGACTTTACCGGTGCTACGGGACGCGAATGGTAACCTAGCCCACCCTTTTACGGATTCGCGCATGAGCGTCGTTCGCCCCAGTGGCCGCCTTCCCGATCAGATGCGCGAAGTGAGCATCCAGCGCGGCTACACCCGCCACGCCGAGGGTTCGGTGCTGGTGTCCTTCGGGCAGACCCGCGTGCTGTGCACTGCCAGCGTGGAGAACCGCGTGCCGGGCTTCCTGCGCGGCAAGGGCGAAGGCTGGGTCACCGCCGAGTACGGCATGCTGCCGCGCGCCACCCATACCCGCGGCGACCGCGAAGCCGCCCGCGGCAAGCAGGGTGGACGCACGCTGGAGATCCAGCGCCTGATCGGCCGCGCGCTGCGCGCCTGCGTGGACCGCAACGCCCTGGGCGAACGCACCATCACCCTGGACTGCGACGTGCTGCAAGCCGACGGCGGCACCCGCACCGCCGCCATCACCGGTGCGTACGTCGCGCTGGTGGATGCGGTCAACTGGCTGAAGGCCAGGAACGAACTCAAGCGCGATCCGATCCACGGCGCGGTCGCCGCGGTATCGGTGGGCATCTACCGCGGCGTGCCGGTGCTGGACCTGGATTACCCGGAAGACAGCGACTGCGACACCGACATGAATCTGGTGATGAACGACGGCGGTGGTTTCATCGAACTGCAGGGCACTGCCGAAGGCCACGCGTTCCGCCGCGACGAATTGAATGATCTGCTGGCGCTGGGCGAGAAAGGCATCGGCGAATTGTTCGCTGCGCAACGCGCCGCGCTGGCGGGCTGACACCGAATGTGGGAGCGCCGTCCCGGCGCGAGCTTCGGGTTCACCGGGAAAAGCTCGCGCCGGGACGGCGCTCCCACGGCACTTTGACATTGCGATCGACACCATGAAACAAACCCTCAGCCTCGTCACCCTGGTCGTCGACGACTACGACACCGCCATCGCCCACTACACCGGCGCACTGGGTTTCGAACTGCTGGAAGACAGCGACCGCGGCAACGGCAAGCGCTGGGTGCGGGTGGCTCCGCGCGGCAGCAAGGAAACTGGATTGCTCCTGGCCCAGGCCGGCGACGACGCCCAGCGCGCGCGGATCGGCGACCAGCACGGCGGACGGGTGGGATTCTTCCTGCAGACCGACGATTTCTGGCGCGACCACCGCGCCATGACCGACAAGGGCGTGGAATTCCTGGAAACCCCGCGCGAAGAGGACTACGGCACCGTCGCCGTGTTCCGCGACCGCTACGGCAACAAGTGGGATCTATTGGAATTGAAAGCATGAAACTGGTGCTGGCCTCCTCCAATCAGGGCAAGCTGCAGGAACTGCGCGAACTGCTGGCGGGCAACGAGATCGAACTGCTGGCCCAGTCCGATCTGGGCGTGGAAGACGCCGACGAAACCGGCGGCACGTTCGTGGAGAATGCGTTGATCAAGGCGCGCCATGCGGCGCAGGTCACCGGTCTGCCGGCGCTGGCCGACGATTCGGGCATCTGCGTGGACGTGTTGAAAGGCGCGCCGGGGCTGTATTCGGCGCGCTACGCCGGCGAGCACGGCAATGCCTGGCGCAATATCGACAAATTGCTGGACGCGTTGCGCGATACTCCCGACGACCGTCGCACCGCGCATTTCTATTGCGTGCTGGTGCTTTTGCGCCATGCCGACGATCCGCAGCCTCTTATCGTGGAGGGCCAATGGAATGGCCGCATCCTGCGCGAACGCCGCGGCAATGGCGGGCATGGCTACGACCCGGTGTTCTTCGATCCGCTGCATGGCCAATCCGCGGCCGAAATGGAGCCGGGGCTGAAGAACCGGCTGAGCCACCGCGGCCAGGCCCTGGCCCTGCTGCACCAACGCCTGCGCTCTGCGTTGCAGGGATAGGCCTACTTGGGACACACATGATGTTCGTGGTGATTTGGGAGTACGCGGTACGCCCGGGATCGGAATCCGATTTCGAGGCCCTGTACGGCCCGCAGGGCGCCTGGATCGCGCTGTTCCGCGAGTACTCTGGCTACGTGGACACCGAGCTGCTGCGCAGCTATGAAGCCGGCGCCTACCTCACCATCGACCGCTGGCTCAGCGAAGCGCACTACGATGCCTTCCAGCGCACGGCCGCATCGCGTTATGCGGAAATCGATGCGCGGGGAGATGCTTTGACCGTGGACGAGTGCCGCATCGGCCGTTACACCGTCCCATGATGATCCCGCCTCCGCTGTCGCTGTACGTGCATCTGCCCTGGTGCGTGCGCAAATGCCCGTACTGCGATTTCAATTCGCACGAAGGCAAGGGCGCGCTTCCGTTCGCCGGCTACGTGGATGCGTTGATCCGCGACTTGGACCAGGACCTGCCGCTGGTGTGGGGGCGCAGCATCCACTCGGTGTTCTTCGGCGGCGGCACGCCCAGCCTGTTTCCGCCCGAACAGATCGACCGTTTTCTGCAGGCCGCCAGCAGCCGTCTGCGCTTCGCGCCGAATCTGGAGATCACCCTGGAAACCAACCCGGGCACCGCCGAGCACGGGCGCTTCGACCAGTACCGCCAAGCCGGCGTCAACCGCATCAGCTTCGGCATCCAGAGCTTCGACGACGGCTGCCTGAAACGCCTGGGCCGCATCCACGACAGCGCCGAGGCCGAGCGCGCGGTGAAGCTGGCGCAGGACGCGGGCTTCGACAACTTCAACCTGGACCTGATGTACGCGCTGCCCGGGCAGGACCTGGCGATGGCCGAGTACGATCTGCAGCGCGCCTTCGCCCTGCAGCCGACGCATATTTCGCATTACCAGCTGACCCTGGAGCCGAACACGATGTTCTTCGCCCGGCCGCCCAAGGGCCTGCCCGACGACGACAGCGCCTGGGACATGCAGGAACATTGCCAGGCCCTGCTGGCCGATGCCGGCTATGCGCAGTACGAAGTCAGCGCCTATGCGCGGCCCGGGCGCCAGTGCGCGCACAACCTCAACTACTGGCGCTTCGGCGACTACCTGGGTGTCGGCGCGGGCGCGCACGGCAAACTTACCCTGGGCGCCGACCAGGACATCCTGCGGCGCTGGAAGACCAAGCACCCGACCGTCTACCTGGCCGAAGCCGGCACTCCGCAATCGCTGGGGGGCGACGAACGCATCGCCCCGGGGCGGCGGCCGTTCGAATTCATGCTCAATGCGCTGCGGCTCAACGAAGGGTTTGCGCTGGCCGATTTCGAAACCTGGACCGGCCTGCCGCGCGAGGCCATTGCAGAGCCGCTGGCCCAGGCGGTGGCCCGCGGTTGGATTACCGCCACCGGCCAGCGGGCGGTGCCCACCGAACTGGGCCGTCGCTTCACCAACGACGTGGTGGAGCTGTTCTTGGAAGACGCGCGTCAGCAGCGGTAACCAGTGCTACAGACCTGGCCGCCACTGCGCTGGCCGTTGGGGAATGTGTTAAAAACGGCATCAGGGGAGTCCATCGACAATGTCCAACGTACCGCCCGCCCTGCCTTCGTCGACGCCGGCAACGATCGCGCAAGCGTTGTCGCTGCCGCCGCGCGTGCGCAACATCCTGGGCATCTTTTTCGGCCGGGTCTCGCTGGACCTCAGCGAACGCATCGGCCAGATGCTGGTCGAATCCGAGCAGCAGCTGTTCAAGCTGGCCGAGCGCGCGCGCAGCAACGAAAAACAGGCCGAGCAGTTCGCCAACCTGCACAGTCTGCGCAAGAGCCGCGCCGACCTGCTGCCGATGTTCCTGGCCGGGTTGGAAGGCGAGTTCGCCGCCATCCGCCTGCCGCGCGCCGCACCGGCCAAGGGTGCGCACGAGCGCATCGAGTACCAGACCATGACCCTGGTCGAAGACGCGGAGATGGACCAGGAAATCGTGCTGCGCGAGATCGCCCGCCGCCACGACGCGCGCGCGCGTACGCCGCTCTACCTCATGGGCCAGCGTTTCGGAGTGCTGGCCGCTTCGCCCGCGTTCGATGCCGCGCAGCTGCCGGTCGGGCCGCAGGCCTTGTGCAAAGTGTTGCGCGCCTCGGTCGCCGCCGCGTTCAAGGTCGACCTGGATTCGCAACTGCTGCTGTACAAGGCCTTCGATCAGAAGGTCTTGGCCGATTACACCGGCTGGATGGAGATACTCAACACCCTGCTGGCCCAGCAAGGCGTGTTGCCTGGCCTGGTTTATGCGCCGCAACGCGCACGCAGCGACGAAGGAAGCCGGCGGCCGAGCGGCGTTCCCCACTCCCCGGAAGGCGGTGCGCGTCCCATGACCGACTGGTACGGGCATTCCTCGCCTTCGGCCTGGTCGGCATTCGGCCAGGCGCCGATGACGCCTGCCGCCGATGCGGCGCAACCGGTCGCGGGCATCGGCAACGCCGGCAATCAGGCCGCGGCCAGCGACGCGTCTTCATTCGCCACGCTGCAGCAACTGTTGCAGGGTCGCCGCACCGCGACTTCGCCCGGTGCCCAGGCGGGCCCGCCAGCTGTGCAGCCAAGCGTCAGACCGCAAGGCCCGGCCGACTACCCAAGCCCGGCCCAGGCCAATGGCCCGGTGCTGCCCACCCAGGATGTGCTGAGCTCGCTGCGTTCGTTGCAAGCCTTGCCGGTGACGGCCAAGCCCGGTGAACCGCGGCGCACCATGCTGGACGTGCAGAAGACCATGCTCGCCCAGGTCCGCGAACAGCACGGCCCCGAAGCGGCGCTGGTGCAACAGGACGCCGATACTTTCGAACTGCTCGGCCTGCTGTACAACGAGATCGAACGCGAAGTGCAGCGCGACGCGCCAGCGGTGGATCTGCTGGTGCGGCTGCAGGTGCCGGTGGCCCAGGCGGCGTTGCACGATCGCGAATTCTTCCTGCGCCCGCAGCATCCGGCGCGCGAACTGCTGAACTCGGTGGCCGAGTCCGGCGCGGCCTGGCTGGGCGAGGACGAATCGGACCCGCAACTGCTGCAGAAACTGCACCACGCCGTGGACAAGGTGCTGACCGACTACAACGGCGACGAAGAAGTGTTCGAGAGCGTCAACAACGATGTGCAGGCGCATTTCCGCGCGATGGCGCGCAAGGCCGAAGTGGCCGAGCGGCGGCATGTGGAAGCCGCGCGCGGCAAGGACCGTCTGGAGATCGCCAAGCAACGGGCGGCCGAGACCATCGACAGCGCGTTGCAGGGACAGGTGCCGCCGAAATTCGTGCAGGCCCTGCTGAACCAGGCCTGGGCCGATGTGCTCACGCTTACCCAGCTGCGCAACGGCCTGGAATCGGAAGAATGGCGCGAACAGGTGGAGCTCACCCAGCGCATCGCCACGGTAACCAGTGGCGCGGCCGACGGGGAAGGCGCTGCGCCGGCCGATGGCGAACTGACGCCGAAGATCGAAACGGCTTTGGCGCAGGTGGGCTATCACCCCGACGAAGCGGCGGCCATCGCCCGCCGCCTGTCCAGCGCCGAGGACGACGAAGCCACTTCGCGCACCGAACTGACCGCGCGCCTCAAAGCCCGCGCGCGGCTGGGCGAACAGGTGGAGACTCCCAAGAAGAAGCAGATCGAGCGCACGCCCAAGGAACAGGAGTGCCACGACTACCTGCGTACGCTGCCGTTCGGCACCTGGTTCGAATTCGTCAAGAACCAGCAAGGCGACGTCAGCCGTCAGCGTCTGTCCTGGTACAGCCCGGTCACCGACCACGCGCTGTTCGTGAACCAACGCGGCCAGCGCATCGGCGAACAGTCGATGGACAGCCTGGCGCGGCTGATGGCGCGCGAGCAGGTGCACGTGGTCACCCAGGACAAGGGACGCCTGATCGATCGCGCCTGGCGCGCCACGGTCAGCGCGCTGCGCAGTTTCGCCGGCGCCCCCGCCGCCGACCAGGGAGCGAACGCATGAGCAACGATTCGCGCCGCACCCAGCGCCGCAACGTGCACGAACCGGTGATGGTGGTCGACACCATGTCCGAACAGATCATCGGCCGGCTGGGCAATCTTTCCGAATCGGGCATGTTGCTGGTGGCCAACGCGCCGCTGGTCGAAGATGCGTTGTATCAGCTGCGTTTCGAAATCACCGACCCTGCCGGCCGCGCTGTCGGCATCGACGTGGGCGCGCACCTGATCTGGGTGGGCAGCGCCAATACGCCCGGCCAGAGCTGGGCGGGCCTGCGTTTCCTGACCATCGACGAAGGCCGGCTGGACGTGCTGCGGCAATGGATCGCGCGCCCGGAAGTGCGCAGATGAGCCGTAGGTCGGGGCTACGCCCCGGCACGAATTCCCACGCGCGTCGGGGGCGTAGCCCCGACCTACGGCGCGTAAACATCAATTGCGCCAAAATTGCGGAATTCCGAAAGAGCAGCCGCAATGACCCAGCCCGATTTCAACGCCCTGTATGCCGACCACCTGTCCACGATGAAACTGCGTGCGGACGAGGCCCTGACCCGCGGCGGCTTCGACCATCTGGTCGTGCCCAGCGGTACGCAGCACTACCAGGTCTTCGACGACCGCGACTATCCCTATGCGGTCAACCCGCAGTTCAAGGCCTGGTTGCCGCTGACGCGCGTGCCCTACAGCTGGCTGGTCTATACGCCGGGCCGGCGCCCCACGGTGATCTTCTACCAGCCTTTCGATTACTGGCATGTGGTGCCCGACGCGCCCAGCGGCTGGTGGGTGGAGCATTTCGATATCCACATCATCCGCAAGCCCGAAGAAGCGTTGGCGCTGCTGCCAAAACCGGCCGCACGCTGCGCGATCCTGGGCGAGGAGCAGAGCACGCTGGGTGATTACGTCGCAAACAACCCGGCAGCCACAGTCGACTACCTGGAATACCAGCGCTCCTACAAGACCCCGTACGAGATCGCGCTGATGCGCCAGGCCCAACATCTGGCCGTGCGCGGCCATAGCGCCGCCGAAGCCGCGTTCCGCGAGGGCAAGAGCGAGTTCGCCATCCACATGGCCTACTGCGGCGCCGTTGGCCAGGACCTGGGCGAACTTCCTTACAACAACATCGTGGCGCTGAACGAACACGGCGCGGTGCTCCACTACACCGAGTTGGGCCGCACCGCGCCGGCGCCGTCGCGCAGCTTCCTGATCGATGCCGGTGCCAGTTTCCACGGCTACGCCAGCGACATCACCCGCACCTATGCGGCCGACAAGTCGGGAGAGTTCCAGGCACTGATCGATGCGGTGGACCGCGCGCAGCTGGAAATGGGCAAGGGCGTGCGTGCGGGCGTGGACTACAAGCAGCTGCATATCGATTCGCACCTGACCCTGATGGGCATCCTCAAGGATTTCGGCGTGATCAAGGTCTCGCCCGAAGCCGCTCTTGAAACCGGCGTCAGCGCCGCGTTCTTCCCGCACGGTCTGGGCCATCCCATCGGCCTGCAGGTGCACGACGTGGCCGGTTTCGCCGAAAGCGACCGCGGCGGCAAGATTCCGCGCCCGCCCGGCCACCCCTACCTGCGCATGACCCGCGTGCTGGAGCCGGGCATGGTGGTGACCATCGAACCGGGCTTGTACTTTATCGACATGCTACTGGACGAAGTGAAGAAGAACGGCCATGCCGACAGCGTGGACTGGGCGCGCGTGGATACGTTCCGACCCTATGGCGGCATCCGCATCGAGGATGAGGTGATGTGCACGCAGGGCGATGCGGAGAATCTGACCAGGCCAGCGTTTGCGGCGGCGGCCTGAGCGGCAGCAGTGGCAGTCATGGCGCGCAGCTGAAGATCGGGACACACCTCTGCAGAGCCCAGCAGAAATTCAACTGTCATCCCGAGCGTAGCGAGGGATCTGCTAGTGCCGCGAGCGGTGAAGCGGATCCCTCGCGACGCTCGGGATGACAAGACCTTGTACATGCGCCGCATTATTTCCACCTGAAGCGGGCTCATCTCCCGGGTGACCTTGTCCGAAAACGGCGAGCATGGGCCTCACGCGGGCAATAGTCTGGAAGCCTTCCAACCCACGGAGCGCTTCATGAAAATCCAGCCTTCACGCCTGGCCACCTTGCTTCTCATGCTGACGCCATTCGCGGCGCAGGCTTCGGAAAGCGACGACATCGCCGCCGTCGCCGCACTGGACACGCAATACCAGGCCGCAGTGAAAGCCAACGACGCCGCGGGCATGGCGAAAATACTGGCGGACGACTTCATCCTGGTCATCGGCAACGGCTCGGTAAGCACCAAGGCCGACCTGCTGAAGGAAGCCGAGGACCGCATCCGCGAGTACACGCACCAGGAAGACACCGAACAAACCGTCCGCGTGTGGGGCGATACCGCCGTGGTCACCGCCAAGCTGTGGATGCAGGGCACGCGCAAGGACGGCACGCCGTTCGACTACCAACTGTGGTTCAGCGATACCTACGTGCGCACGAAGGACGGTTGGCGGTATGTGTTCGGGCAGGCTTCGTTACCTTTGCCCAAGACCTCCTGACTACTGGGTCTGGAAGCTCTATTGGTTCATTTCACGTCGAAGTGACTGGCGCTATTCATCGAATAGCCTTGAAAGACACCGTCAAAGAAGTCACGGACATGGATCCTCTGAGTACAGACAGAGATAAAGAGCACCAGCAGGATCAACGTTGTTTTTGGTTTCTTCAGATCGAGCTTATTCATAGGCCTCCCTCCCTCGTATGAAACGGTCATGGTGCGCGCGCTCATGACCGACATCCAAGCTTCCATCAGCACCTCGAAGCCATCAACGCCTCTATCTCATCCGCACTGCGCGCCAGCTTATCGGTCAGAACCCGATTTCCATCGGCAGTGATCAGCACATCGTCTTCGGTACGGATACCGATGCCGCGCCACTTCGCATCGACCGTGGCGTCGTCGGACGACACGTACAGACCGGGCTCGATGGTGAACACCATGCCCGGCTCCAATAGCCGCGATTCGCCGGCCAGGCGGTATTCGCCTACGTCATGCACATCCAGGCCCAGCCAGTGGCCGGTCTTGTGCCGGTAGAAACGGCGGTACTGGCCGCCGGCGATGTTCTTTTCCAGTTTTCCCTTCAGCAGACCCAGTTGCAGTAGGCCTTCGGTCAAGGTTTCCACCGCTGCGTTGTGGCCGGCTTCGTAAGGCACGCCCGGCCTGGCCTGCGCCAGCGCGGCCGCCTGTGCGGCACCGACCAGGTCGTGCAGCGCCCGCTGTTCTTTGCTGAAACGACCGTTGACCGGAAACGTGCGGGTGATGTCCGAGGCATAGCCGCGGAACTCGGCGCCGGCATCGATCAGCACCAGGTCGCCCTCGGCGGCGCGTGCGTTGTTGGCGCGGTAGTGCAGCACGCAGGCGTTGGCGCCGGCACCGACGATGCTGCCGTAGGCCGGCCAGGCGTCGTTGGCGCGGAACACGCGCTCCAGATCGGCCTGCAGTTCGTATTCGTGGATGCCGGGGCGGCACGCGCGCATCGCCGCTTCATGCGCTTGCACACTGATGTCGGCCGCACGCTGCATCAGTTTCAATTCGTCCTTCGACTTGAACAGACGCAGCTCGTGCAGCAGATGGCCGAGCTCCAGGAATTCGTGCGGCGGCTGCGCGCCGTGGCGGACCTGCTCGCGTACGCGGTTGACCCAGCCGATCAGCTTGAGGTCGAACTCCGCATCGCGGCCGAAGTGGTAGTAGACGCGCGAACGGCCTTCCAGCAGCCCGGGCAGAATCTCGTCCAGGTCCTCGATGGGATAGGCGTCGTCCATGCTGAACTGTTCGACCGCCCCTTCCTGGCCAGCGCGCGGGCCGTCCCAAGCTTCGCGTTCCACATCGCGTTCCCGGCAGAACAACAGCGCTTCGCCGTGCTTGCGGCCGGGCACCAGCACCAGCACCGCCTCGGGTTCGTTGAATCCGCTGAGGTACCAGAAGTCGGAATCCTGCCGGTACGGATAATGCGTGTCGTGGCTGCGCACGCGCTCGGGCGCGGCAGCCAGGATCAGGATCGCATCGTCGGTGGACATCCGCATCAGCTGCTTGCGGCGCCGCGCGAACTCGGCAGCGGCGATGCCCGTCGAGGCTTTCATCAATTCAGGCTCTGGCGATGACGCGGCGCCAGTACGCAATCCCCGTGCAGCAACAGGACCGCGACGCGGACGAATTCCTCGATCTCGGCCAGCGCGTGCTCGTCTTCGTCGTCGTCGCTGCTTTCCGGCGCGGCCTGGGCCAGGCGCGCCAGATCGTGCAGCGCTTCTTCGGCTTCTTCCGACAGCGGCGGATGCGCGCCGGCGGCCAAGCCGAAACCACCGAGGAATCCGCGACACCAGTCGAACAGCGCATCGGCGCGCGCGTTGAGCGAGTCGTCTATTTCTGGAAGCAGCAATTCGAAGCCGAAGCCACGGTCGTCCAGTTGGGCGACGCTGGCTTTGCGCAGTTGGTCCAATGCGCTGTCCGGTTCGGGCGCCGGCAGGCTGTCGTCGGCCAGCACGCGCGCGGGCCAGTTGACCGCGTTCTCGCCGCCGCCGGACAACCAACCGCAGAGCGCGCCATGCAGTTCGGAAGGCTCCGCGGCCAGCCCGGCATACCGGGAAGCCTGGGCCACATCATCGATGAGGGGGAGCTCGGCCATTCAACGTATTCCGTAAAGCAATTCGGACAGCGACAGCCCGGGTGCGAATTGTAGCAACGAAAACCCGCGCGGACGGCTTGTTGTCCGGTCCCCGGCGTGCCTACACTCGCCAATCCGCCGGCTGAATTCCGGGCGGCGAGGACCCGCAGACCCCGTCATGCCATTCGCATCCGCCGCCGTTACGGTCGCAGCCGCCATGCCGACAGCCTTTCCCGGCTCGCGGATGATCGCCATAGCGGTGGCGTTGCTGGTGCTGGCGGCGGTGCTGGCGATCACCGCGCGGCGCTATTGGCAGTCCAAGCAGCGGCACACGTTCGAGCCGCCCAGGACAGAGTCGCAACGCGAGCGCGACGAGCACCTGAAACTGGCGCTGTGGGCCTCGGGCGAGCATTTCTGGGACTACGACTTGATCAGGCGCCGCCTGCACCACGTGCGCGCGGACGAAAGCACCGCCCATTCGGCCGAAATCACCGTGCTGACCCGGCAGGGCGACGTGCCGCCGATCCACGAACTGGACCTGCCGCTGGTGATGGAGCAGTTGCGCAGCCACCTGCAAGGCGAAACCCCCTTGTTCATGTCCGAACACCGCATGGATCTGAGCGGCAACGGCACCTGGGCCTGGGTGCGCGCGCGCGGCCGCGTGGTCGAACGCGACCTGCAGGGACGGCCGCTGCGTATCGCCGGCACCGCCCGCGACATCACCGCCAGCCGCAACGCCGAGTACGAACACCGCATCGCCAGCGAAGTGATGCGCAGCATGAGCGAAGCGGTGGCGGTGCTGGACTGGGATTACAACTTCATCGCCGTCAACCAGGCCTTCACCCGCATCACCGGCTACGCCGACGCTGAAGTCATCGGCAAACCGGTGGAGATGCTGGACAGCGGACAGCAGGATGCCGTGCTGCACGAACGCATGCGCCAGGACATCGGCCGCGACGGCCGCTGGTCCGGCGAAATGTGGCGGCTGCGCAAGGACGGCGAGGAAATCCTCTGCAAGGTCGAAACCAACGTGGTGCCCGACGCCAGCGGCCAGCGCAATCTTTACGTGCAGGTGCTCAACGACATCACCGAACAGAAGCGCGCCGAACAGGAACTGCGCTACCTGGCCAACTACGACACCCTCACCAGCCTTCCCAACCGCTCGCTGCTGTCCGAGCGACTGTCGCGCGCCATCGTGCGGGCGCGCCGCGAGAGCGGCAAGGTCGCGGTGCTGTTCATCGACCTGGACCGCTTCAAGGACATCAACGACTCCCTGGGCCACGCCACCGGCGACCGCATCCTGCGCGCGGCCGCCGCGCGCGTGCAGCAGACCGTGGGCGCGCAACACACCGTGGCGCGGCTGAGCGGCGACGAGTTCACCGTGGTGCTGGAAGACGTGCACTCGATGCAGGACGCCGAAACCATCGCCCAGCAGATCATCGACGCGTTCATGCTGCCGCTCAGTTTCGGCGAGCGCCTGGAGCTGTCGGTCTCGCCTTCCATCGGCATCAGCCTGTATCCGGACCATGCCCAGGTGCCCACCGACCTGTTGAAGCACGCCGATACGGCCATGTACCAGGCCAAGGCCGCCGGACGCCACACCTACCAGGTGTATTCCGAATCGATGGACGAGAAGACCCGCCACCGCGCGATCCTGGCCAGCGCCTTGCGCAGGGCGCTGGAACGCGACGAACTCACCCTGGTGTTCCAACCGCGCCTGTCCCTGACCAAACACCGCATCACCGGCGTGGAGGCGCTGCTGCGGTGGCACAGCAGGGACTTCGGCGAAGTTTCGCCCGGCCAGTTCATTCCGTTGGCAGAGGAATCGGGACTGATCCTGGAAATCGGCGCCTGGGCGCTGCGACAGGCGCTGACCACGCTGCACGGCTGGCATCAGCAGGGCCTGCCCGGCCTGACCGTGGCGGTCAACGTCTCGGCGCTGCAGCTGCAGCGCGGCGACCTGTCCGATGTTGTGGCGCGCATCCTGGCCGAGACCGGCGTGTCCCCCCATTGCCTGGAACTGGAGTTGACCGAAAGCGTGATCATGGCCAACCCCGAGAAGAACGCCGACACCCTGCGCGCATGCCGCCGCCTGGGCGTGTCGCTGGCCATCGACGATTTCGGCACCGGTTATTCCTCGCTGGCCTATCTCAAGCGCCTGCCGCTGACCACCCTGAAGATCGACCAGGAATTCGTTGGCGACCTGACCCACGACACCGACGACGAAGCCATCACCAGCACCATCATCAACATGGGCCACTCGCTGTCGCTCAACGTCATCGCCGAAGGCGTGGAGACCGCCGCCCAGCTCCAGTTCCTGCGCGACCACGGCTGCGACGAGATCCAGGGCCACTGGATTTCCCACGCCCTGGCCCCCGACGCTTGCCTGCGCTTCATCCGCGAATACGGCATGGGCCACGAGATCGCCGCCGTTTCCTGAGCGCGGGCGTCGCCCAGAACCCGTGGGAGCGGCGCGTGGTAGCGGCGTCCCGCCGCGAGCTTTTCCCTACAGGTCACGCCTTCTTTCAGTTTCAAGACCGCAAAAGCTCGCGGCGGGACGCCGCTACCACGGGTTCCTGCACCGTTCCCACTGGCTTTCGCCACCTTCCAGCCCGCTTGCGCAGGCGCAGCTTGACCGCCTGCCCGGCGCGCCCCTATCGTGGCCGCCATGGACAACGACGCCATCGAACAGCTCCGCACCCTGGCCGCGCGCGTGCAGACGCTGGTCGAACGTTGCCAGCGACTGGCCGACGAAAACCGCAGCCTGCGCACCCAGCAGGAACAACTGGTCGGCGAACGCTCGCAGCTGCTGGCCAAGAACGAACAGGCGCGCTCGCGAGTGGAAGCCATGATCACGCGGCTGAAGTCGCTGGAGCAGCACACATGAGCGGCAACGAACCGGTCAGCGTGCACATCCTGGACCGGGAGTACACCGTTGGCGTGGAAGCGGGCGAACGCAGCAGCCTGATGGCGGCGGCCAAACTGCTGGACAGCAAGATGCGCGAAGTGCGCGGCGGCAACAAGATGGCCGCCGTGGACCGCGTGGCGGTGTTGGCCGCGCTCAATCTGGCGCACGAATTGCAGCAGCTGCGCGACGAACGTAGCGCGCGTGACCGCGAGCTTTCCCACACGCTGGACGACCTGCACCGCAAGCTGGACGGCGTGCTGGAATCGTCGCGCTGATCCTGTTTCACGCCCGCGCGCGACCGCGTGGAACAAACGCGATCACGCCGATGCACACTGCAGAATGAATTTCGACCGACGAACGGACTTTGCATTTTCGCCCGCGTCGCTATACTGACCGCGCATCCTCTGCCGTGAACGACGGCGTGCAAAACATTCGCCTTGTCCCTTAAATACGACCACGGGAAGGGAACGGAAGCCAGGAGTGCAGGTCCGCCTAGTAGCGGAAAGCCCAACGGCCCCCAACTCTTCCCACTTGAACCCCGGGTTCAAGGTCGTTTCGCAAGCATCGTCATGGCGGAGGATGTATTTTTTTCCGGCGCATGCAGCCAAGTTACGGCCAAACAAGTAGAGGCATGTCATCTCGAGGCATGTCATTCAGAGGCATGTCATTCAGAGGCATGTCATTCAGAGGCATGTCATTCAGAGGCATGTCATCCCGAGCGCAGCGAGGGATCTGCTGTTCTGGCCGGTGAAGCAGATCCCTCGCTGCGCTCGGGATGACAGAGCCCTTGGTAGTTCAGGCACGCTGAAAGCTCTGATCCCCACGCTTGGCCACCGTGACATCGGCCGCCGCGACACCTCCCCTTTTCAGTTTCCCTACCCTGCCATGCGGCCGTCCTACCCCGCTTGGCTTAGAATTGCGCGCATGAATTTCCCTGCGCGGCCTGCCCCATGATCCAAGACCGCGCCCGTCTGCGCAGCGAACTACGTTCGCAGCGCCGCGCCATTCCCGCCCCGCAGCGCATCGCCGCCGCCGACGCGCTGGCCAACCGCCTGCTGTCGCTGGCCTTCGCGCCCGAATCGGGATATGTCGCCGGTTACTGGGCGATGGATGGCGAGATCGGCTTGCACAGCTGGCAGGTGCGCCTGCCACGCACGCTGGTGTACTGCCTGCCGGTGCTGCACTCCGACAAGCAACTCCGCTTCGCCCCGTGGCGTCCTGGCGATGCGTTGGTGACCAACCGCTTCGGCATTCCCGAGCCGGACGTGCAGCCGGCTTCGGCGCTGCCGCCCGAAGCGCTGTCGCTGGTGGTCATGCCGCTGGTCGGTTTCGACGGCTCCGGCCGCCGCCTGGGCATGGGAGGCGGCTGGTACGATCGTAGCTTCGCCTTCCGCAACGCGTCGATGCCGCCGCCCTGGCTGGTGGGCGTGGGCTTCGACGCGCAACGCATCGACCGGCTCGCTACCGAAGCCTGGGATGTGAGCCCCGACGCGATCTGCACTGAAACCCAAACCCTGCTGACCGAGCCCCATGAGTGACCGCAAACGCTATTGGCTGATGAAGTCCGAACCGGACGCCTTCTCGATCGACGATCTGAAAAAAGTCGGCGTGGAGCCTTGGAACGGCGTGCGCAACTACCAGGCGCGCAACCACATGCGGCAGATGCAGGTCGGCGACGGAGTGCTGTTTTACCACTCCAGTTGCGCGGTGCCTGCCATCGTCGGCATCGCCAAGATCGCCAGCACGGCGTATCCGGACCCTACCCAGTTCGACCCCAAGTCGGATTACTACGACGCCAAGAGCACGCGCGAGGAACCGCGCTGGTCGCTGGTCGATGTCGCCTTCGAGCGCAAGCTCAAGCGCGCCATCCCGCTGGAAGAAATCAAGCAGCACACCGACGCCCTGGGCGAAGGCTTCGCGCTGACCCAGCGCGGCTCGCGCCTGTCGGTATCGCCGGTCAGCGCGGCGCAATGGAAGCTGCTGCTCTCGCTGGAATGAAGGTAGGAGCGCCCCATGGGCGCGAGCTCTTCCTGCCCAATCCCCTACGCAAGCCCGTGCAAAATCTCGCGCCCACGCGGCGCTCCTACACGAGACCCGACATGTCGCAGAACGAAGCAAAACGCCTGGCCGCCGAAAAAGCCATCGAGTACGTGGAAGACGGCATGATCGTCGGCGTCGGCACCGGCTCCACCGTGGCCTTCTTCATCGATGCGCTGGCGCGCATCAAGCACCGCATCGCCGGGGCCGTTTCCAGTTCCGACCAGAGCACCGAGCGCCTGCGCGCGCACGGCATCGAGGTGATGGAACTCAACAACACCGGCGATCTGGCCTTGTACGTGGACGGCGCCGACGAATGCGACCCGCACAAGCGCCTGATCAAAGGCGGCGGCGCGGCGCTGACCCGCGAAAAGATCATCGCCGAAGCCAGCAGGAAGTTCGTCTGCATCATCGACCCGATCAAGCAGGTGCCGGTGCTGGGCAGGTTCCCGCTGCCGGTGGAAGTGATCCCGATGGCGCGCAGCCTGGCAGCGCGGCAGATCCTGGCGCTGACCGGCGGCCAACCGGTGTGGCGCGACGGCGTGGTCACCGACAACGGCAATGTGATCATCGACGTGCACGGATTGTCGATCGTCGACCCGGTGGCGATGGAGCGCGAGTTGTCGCAGATTCCTGGCGTGGTTTCGGTAGGCCTGTTCGCGCGCCGCCCGGCGGACGTGGTGATCGTAGGTGGCGAGCCACCCGTAGTCCTGTAGATCTGTACGCCTCCCCCTTTGAAAAAGGGGGATCGAGGGGGATTTGATTTTGATTTTGCTGCCTGCAAACAAGAGCAAAAGCAAATCCCCCGTAGCCCCCTTTTTCAAAGGGGCAAAGCGACAGGCTCAACTCTTCGCCAACGCCTTGACCAACTCCCCCACCAGCTCGCGACGCTTCGGCGGCAGCGCCAGGAACGCCTCGATCACCTGACGCTCGCGCGCTCCGGTGCCGCTGGGCCAGGCCGCCGGCGTCTCGGCCCCCCGATGCTTGGAATCCTTGCCGAAACGCAGCACCTGCGGTTCGATGCCCAACAGCGCCGCCAACACCTGCAGCTTGTCCTGTTCGGGCATGGAGACGCCGCTCAACCATCGCGATATGGTCTGGAAACTCACAGAACGGCCGCGGTACTTGGCATTGAACAGACGGAACAGCACCGATGGACGCGGCTCGTAGCCCAGCGCCCGCATGCCTTCTGCCAATCGTTGGGAAAACTGGGAACGCTCGTCGGTCATGACCGGGAAAGTTACTGGCGCACATGACCCCCTGATTCACATTCAATGTTCATTGACATGAACTTATCAGGTTAATACAGTAATTCCAAAGCGATACGCCGCGCGTTGCCGATCATCGCAGTTGCCGACCACGCTTCGCTTTGCCATGCCGGATTGGCCTGGCTCCTTCGATGACATGGAGAGAATGCCGATGAGCCTGTCGCCGCCGGGGGAACCGACTGCCGTGGAAGGCCAGCCCGGACCTGCCGCCACGCACACCAGTCTGGAAAGCCTGGTCCACCTGCTGCAGGGCAGTTCCCGGCCGAACCTGGCCGATGTCGGCATCACCACCCTGCCCCAAGCCCAACTCGATCGGCTGCACGGCAGCGCGCGGCAGGAAGCTGAGCTTTGCCAGGACCGCTCGGAACTGCTGCTGGAATTGCTGGAGCATTGCGTGGAGCACAACGCCACCCCGGCGCCGGACACGCTGCTGCGCATGACCCAGCAACTGCTTAGATTGGCCCGCGACCAGCGCCGCTGGCACGACCTGGCCGACAACGCAGCCTACTACCGCGACAACTTCCAGGTTGCCGCCCGCATTTCCAGCCACCTGTTTCCGTGCGATCGGCGCGACTGAGCCGGCAGTGCGCCGTGCCGAAGGGCGGCGGCTTGCCGATACACTAGCGGCCCGCCCCGCCACCGGAAACCGGCATGTCTTCGACCCGTACTTTCCTGTTTCTCCTGATGCTGCTGCTCAGCGGCTGCGCCAGCGCCGGCAGTTGGGTGGAACTGGGTGGCCAACGTTACGAAGTCGAAGTGGCCGACGACGATGCCGAACGCGCGCGCGGCTTGATGTTCCGCGATGAACTGGCGCCCGGTACCGGCATGATTTTCCTGCACGACCGCGAAGAACCGCAGGCGTACTGGATGAAGAACACGAAGATCGCGCTGGACATCCTGTACTTCGACAACGCGCGCAAACTGGTGGCGCAGCAGCGCGACGTGCCGCCCTGTTCGGCGGGCAACGCCTGCCCGGCGTATCCCAGCAACGTGCCGGCCCGTTACGTGCTGGAACTGAACGCTGGCGAGGCGGCGAAACTGAAGTTGCAGAACGGCGCTGAGCTGAAATTCAGCAAGGACATCGCCCCGCCACCGTGACCTGGGAGCGGCTTCCAGCCGCGAGCTCTTGTCTGCGGCCATGCGGGCGCTATTCCAGCAAAAGCTCGCGGCTGGAAGCCGCTCCCACCGAAGCATATGCCGGGGCTTGATTGTGACGGCGATTGACGCCAATCTTGAGCCATGGGGGTAAGACTGACATTGCCGGACTGGAGTTCGCTGGCGGCGCAGGCTGACGAATCCGTGCCGCTGCTGGAAACCGCGCTGCTGATCGCGCGCGACGAATATCCCGACCTCGACGCCGACCTCTACGACACCCTGGCGCAAAGCCACGCCGAGCACCTGCGCCCGGAGATCGAAGCCATCGACGCCTGGCCGCTGAAGATGGCGGCCATCAATCGGCATCTGTTCGACGAACTGGGCTACACCGGCAATCACGACGAGTACTACGACCCGCGCAACAGCTACCTCAACGAGGTGTTCGAGCGCCGGCTGGGCAATCCCATTTCGCTGGCGATGGTGCAGATGGAAGTCGCGCGCCGCCTGGGCGTGCCGCTGGACGGGGTGTCTTTCCCCGGGCATTTCCTGGTGCGCCTGCCGGTGGACGACGGCATCCTGGTGATGGACCCCTTCAACGGCGGCCGCCCGCTGGGCGCCGACGAACTGCGCGAACGCGCCAAGCCGCATCTGGGCGGCGACATTCCCGACGACAACGCGCTGATGCATATACTGGACCCGGCCTCGCACCGCGCCATCCTGATCCGCATGCTGCGCAACCTGCACGGCGTGTATGCCGAACGCGACGAGTGGGACCGGGCCGCGCGCAGCGCCGACCGCGTGCTGAAACTTTCGCCCGAACAGCCCGAAGCCCTGCGCGACCGCGGCCTGGCCTATCTGAATATGGACTACAAGCAAGGCGCGCGGCACGACCTGGCGCGTTACCTGCACGTGGCTCCGGAAGCGGCCGATGCGCATGCCCTGCGCGAGCGGCTGGTGGAATTGAACACCAGCAAATCCCGGATGCACTGACCCGTCATCGGTAGGAGCGCCCCATGGGCGCGAGCTCCTGCACGCAGATCCGCACAAGGCTCGCGCCCATGGGGCGCTCCTACCCGGGTTGTCAGTCGATTTCGACCATCTCGAAATCGTCCTTGGTCACGCCGCAATCGGGACAGGTCCAGGTATCGGGAATGTCCTTCCAGCGCGTACCGGGCGCCAGGCCTTCTTCCGGCAGCCCCTTGGCCTCGTCGTAGATGAAGCCGCAAACCACGCACATCCAGGTCTGGTAACGGGTGTCGTCGGTGTCGGTCATCGGGGGATAATGGCGGGAAGCGGGTATCCATTGTCCCATTCCCCACTCCGCACCGGAAGTTTGCCGATGAATTCCCCCTTGCCAGGCCCCGGCCCGACCGCCGCAAGGCCTGCTGCGGTCGAAGGGCTGTACTTGATCACGCCCGACGAAGCCGACACTGCGCGCCTGCTGGCGCGCACGGCGCCCTTGCTGGCGGCGGGCGCGACCTGGCTGCAGTACCGGAACAAGGCCGCTGGCGACGCGCTGCGGCAGCAACAGGCCACTGCACTGCAGGCACTGTGCTCCGAGTCCGGCGTGCCGCTGATCGTCAACGACGACGTGCGCCTTGCCAGGGAAGTCGGCGCGGCTGGGGTTCACCTGGGCGAGGACGATGGCGATATCGCCGCTGCGCGCGGTTTGCTTGGCGCGCGGGCGATCATCGGCTCCTCCTGCTACGACAGGCTGGACCTGGCCGAAGCCGCTGTCGCGGCGGGCGCGGACTATGTGGCTTTCGGCGCGTTCTTTCCCAGCCGCAGCAAGACCGTGACGCGGCAGGCGACGGTGGAGCTGTTGTCGCAGGCCGCTTGCCTGGGAGTGCCGCGGGTGGCGATAGGCGGCATTACCCCGGACAATGCGCGCAGGTTGGTCGAGGCCGGCGCGGAACTGGTAGCGGTGATATCGGGCGTTTACGACGCGGCCGATCCTGTCGCCGCAGTGCATGCCTACCTGCAATGCTTCGCCCGATAAACGCGCTTTCGTAGGAGCGGCGTAAGCCGGGATGAAGCTCTACCGGTAAAGCTTCATCGCGGCTTACGCCGCTCCTACCAAAAACTTCTTTCCGAATCGATGACTCCATGAACCACGAAAAATCCCACGCCCTTTTCCAACGCGCCCAGGAACTGCTTCCCGGCGGCGTCAATTCGCCGGTGCGCGCGTTCAAATCGGTGGGCGGGGAACCGTTCTTCGTGCAGCGCGCCGACGGCCCTTACCTGTATGACGTCGACGGCAACCGTTACATCGACTACGTTGGCTCCTGGGGCCCGATGATTGCGGGCCACAACCACCCGGCGGTGCGCGAAGCGGTTGCGCGCGCGATCGGCGATGGCCTGTCGTTCGGCGCGCCCTGCCCGGCCGAAGTGACCATGGCCGAAACCATTACGCGCCTGGTGCCGTCTTGCGAAATGGTGCGCATGGTCAACTCCGGCACCGAGGCCACGTTGTCGGCGATCCGGTTGGCGCGCGGCGCGACCGGGCGCATGCGCATCGTCAAGTTCGAAGGCTGCTACCACGGCCATGGCGATTCGTTCCTGGTCAAGGCGGGCTCGGGCATGTTGACGCTGGGCGTGCCGACTTCGCCGGGCGTGCCCGCGGGTTTGAGCGAACTGACTTCGACACTCAGCTACAACGATTTCGAAGGCGCCACGGAACTGTTCGACTCGCTGGGCGGAGAAATCGCCTGCGTGATCGTGGAGCCGGTGGTCGGCAACGCCAACTGCCTGCCGCCGCGCCAAGGTTACCTGCAGCATCTGCGCGAACTGTGCACCCAGCATGGCGCACTGCTGATCTTCGACGAGGTGATGACCGGTTTCCGCGTCGCACTCGGCGGCGCGCAGGCGCGTTACGGCGTCACGCCCGACTTGACCACGTTCGGCAAGATCATCGGCGGTGGCATGCCGGTGGGCGCCTACGGCGGGCGGCGCGATTTGATGACGCAGATCGCGCCCAGCGGGCCGATCTACCAGGCCGGCACGCTCAGCGGCAATCCGGTGGCGATGGCGGCAGGCCTGGCTATGCTGGAGCTGGTGCAGGCGCCGGGATTCCACGACGCGCTCACTGCAGCCACCCATGCCTTGTGCGACGGACTGGAAACGGCCGCGCGCGATGCTGGCGTGCCGCTGACCACCACGCGCGTCGGCGGCATGTTCGGCCTGTTCTTCACTTCCGAACAGGTAGACACCTACGCCCAGGCCATCGCCTGCGATACGGCCGCCTTCAACCGCTTCTTCCACGCCATGCTGGAACGCGGCGTCTACCTGGCGCCGTCGGCGTATGAGGCCGGCTTCATGTCCAGCGCGCACGACCCGCAGGTCATCGCGCAGACCGTTGCGGCCGCGCGCGAGGCCTTCAAGGCCGCTGCTGCCGGATGAGCGTGCCCGCGCCAGTCCTGTTCGATCTGCACGGCGCGATGGCGCACCACTCTCTCAATGACACCCTGCCGCGTGCGGAGCTGTTCCAACGCGGACTTCCGGAGGATCGACCCGATGCGCCTTGAAACCCTCGCCATCCATGCCGGCGGCCAAAGCGACCGCGAAACCGGCGCGGCCAGCCCGCCGATCCATCTGACCACCACCTTCCGGCATGGACCGGACGGCGAACGCATCGCCGGTTACGAATACCAGCGCGAAGGCAATCCCACCAACGACCGCTTGCGCACCGCCCTCGCGGCGATGGAAGGCGGCGAGACCGCGCTGACTTTCGCATCGGGCATGGCCGCGGTCACCACGCTGTTGGAATGCTTGCCCAGCGGCGCGCGCATCCTGATCCCCGATGATTGCTATGCAGGCGTACGCATGCTGGCGACCGAATTCCTGCCCGAACGCGGCATCCAGGTCCAGCGCCTGGACATGGCCGACCTTGCAGCGGTGAGCGCGGCCTGCGATCAGGGCGTGGATCTGATCTGGGCGGAAACGCCTTCCAATCCGCTGATGAAGATCAGCGATATCGCCGCGCTCGCCGCGCTGGCGCACGAACATGGCGCGCTGCTGGTCTGCGACAACACCTTCGCCTCGCCGGTGCTGCAGCAACCGTTGGCGTTGGGTGCGGATGTCGTGATGCATTCCACCACCAAGTACTTCGGCGGCCACAGCGACGTGCTGGGCGGCGCGTTGGCGTTCGAGCGCGACGACGATTTCTGCAAGCGCGTGGCCCACCGCCTGCACATCACCGGTGCGGTGCTGGCGCCGTTCAACGCCTGGCTGACCCTGCGCGGTTGCCGCTCGCTGCCGGCGCGCATGGCCCTGCATTGCTCCAACGCGCGCCGCATCGCCGAGTTCCTGGAAGCGCAGCCGCAGGTGGAACGGGTGAACTATCCGGGCCTGGCTTCCCATCCTGGCCATGCGCTGGCCGCACGGCAGATGCGCGACTTCGGCGGCATGCTCAGCGTGCAGCTGCGCGATGGCCGCGAGGCGGCGCTGGCGATGGCCGGCAGGCTGCAACTGTTCACCAATGCGACCTCGTTGGGCGGTTGCGAATCGCTGGTGGAGCATCGTGGTTCGGTGGAAGGTCCGCACACCACCACGCCGCAGAACTTGCTGCGCTTGTCGGTGGGGCTGGAGCATGTGGACGACCTGATAGCGGATTTGCGGCAGGCGTTGCACGAAGTCTGAGCACGCGCCCCTAACCCTTCTCCCGCCAGGAGAAGGTGGCGCGTAGCGCCGGATGAGGGTACGGCGGAGTCAGAGTGTCACCCTCATGGACTCCGCCGAACCCTCACCCCAACCCCTCTCCCGGCGGGAGAGGGGCTTTTGGTCACGGTGCCTACAATCCCAAAAGGAATCGTCATCCCAGCGGCTTCCAACAACGAAGCTGGTCGAGCGGGGATCCATTTTGATCTTGCGTGTGCCTTGGCTTTTGATATTTCAATGTCCCGTGAGGCGCGGCAAGCAGGACGGGATAAACCACGAAGGGGCGGCGCACAAGGATGTGCGCCGTTTCCGGAGGCGCAGGATGCGCCTTACGGAAATTCCCGGCCTGCTTGCGGACCCGGCAGCTTCATCGCCGGGCGCGCCGTTAGGGCGGCTTTCTTTTGGTTACTTTTCTTTGCCGTTCAAAGAAAAGCATGCCCTGAGCTTGCCGAAGGGTGACTCGCGCGTAGCGCGAAACGCTTTGGACTCTAAGCCAAGAACAAGAGCCAAAAGCAAGAGCCAAGATCAAGATCAAGATCAAAATGGATCCCAGCTTTCGCTGGGATGACGTCGATCTTTTGACTGCGAGCGCCGCACAGGCCCCTCTGGACTAACGAATAGGGAACTTCACTAGCGCCTTACGCAACCGCTGCAAGCCCTCTGCAATCTCTTCATCGCTGATGTTCAACGCCGGCACGAACCGCAACACCTCCGGCCCCGCCTGCAGCAACAACAAGCCTTCGGCAGCGGCATGGTCGAGAATCTCCCCGGCGCGCCCTGCATATTCCGGTTTCAGCACCGCGCCCAGCATCAAGCCACGGCCCCGCACTTCCGAGAACAGCGAAAACTCCGCGTTCAGCGAATCCAACCCATCGCGCAATGCCTGCGACTGCCTCCGCACGTTCGCGACAATCTCCTCCGAACCCAGTTTGCGCAACGCCACCCGCGCCACCGCGGCGGCCAACGGATTGCCGCCGAAAGTAGTGCCATGCGCACCGAACTGCATCGCTTCGGAGACCTTGGGCCCGGCCAGCATGGCGCCGATGGGGAAGCCACCGCCCAGCGCCTTGGCCAAGGTGACGATGTCGGGCGTTATGCCTTCCTGCCAGTGCGCGAACAAGGTGCCGGTGCGACCCATGCCGCACTGGATTTCGTCCAGCGCCAGCAACGCGCCGTGGCGGTCGCAGAGTTCGCGCACGCCGCGCAGGAAGCCCTCGGCCGCTGGCATCACCCCGCCTTCGCCCTGGATCGGTTCGACCAGCACCGCGGCGACATCGCCGCCCGCCATGGCCGTTTCGAGTTGCCCCAGGTCGTTGAAGTCGACGTAGCGGAAACCGCCCGGCAACGGTTCGTAGCCTTCCTGGTACTTCGGCTGCGCGGTCGCGGTGACGGCTGCCAACGTGCGGCCATGGAAACTGCCGCGGAAAGTGACGATGACGCGGCGGTCCGGCGTGCGGCCTTGCGCGGTGGCCCACTTGCGGATCAGCTTGATCGCCGCTTCGTTGGCTTCGGCGCCGGAGTTGCACAGGAAAACGCGCGAAGCGAAGCGCGAGGCGGTGACCAGTTCCTCGGCCAGGCGCAGCGGCGGTTCGCTGTAGAAGACGTTGCTGGTGTGCCACAGCTTGCCGGCCTGTTCGGTCAGCGCGGCGACCAGGTCGGGGTCGTTGTGGCCCAGCCCGCACACGGCGATACCGGCAGACAGATCGAGGTATTCCTTGCCGTCGCGATCCCAGACCCGCGCGCCCTGGCCGCGCTCCAGGATCACTTCGCGCGGACGGTAGACGGGAAGGTAGTAGTGCTGGCCGGCGGCCAGCAGGTCGGTGGTGTCGGACATGGGATTCGGGAAGTCGGTCAGGAGCTGAAACGGATCTGTTCCGAGGGCAGCGCTTCGATCACCGGCCCGAAGCTGCTGATCTCGGGCAGGGTCGCATTGTGGTGGGTGCGGATCTGGGCGGCCGTGGCGTGCGGCTTGTCCTGGGTGGTGTGCGCATCGGCGGCCAGGATCACGGCATAGCCGTGGGCGGCGGCGCTGCGGGTGGTGGTGTCCACGCAGAATTCGGTGGCGTAGCCGCAGATCACCAGCTGTTCGACGCCGGAGAACGCCAGCACCTCGTCCAGGCCGGTGCGCAGGAAGGAATCGGGCGTGGTCTTGCGGATACGGTGGTCGCCCGGCTGCGCCTGCAGGCGCGAGTCCAGCTGCCAACCGGGCGTGCCCTGCTGCAGCTGGGTGCCGGGTACTTCATGCTGGATCAGGATCACCGGCACGTCGCTGGCCCGCGCGCTCGCGGCCAGGGCGTTGATGCGTTCGATCACCGCGCCGGCCTCGGCCGGGGCCGGGGTTTCGTCGAACAGGCCTTGCTGCACATCGATGATCAGCAGTGCGTTCTTCATTCGTTCGGTTCCGATCAAGGGTGAGCTGCCGCAGAAGCCGTCTGCGTGTCGCCTCATTGTACATAAGGCGAATTACCGTCTTGGGAAAGAGCGTCGCAGATCAGGGTACCGAACTAACCCTCATTCCTGTCATCCCGAGTGCAGCGAGGGATCTGCTCGGCTTGCGTTCGGAATCCGGAGCGTGAAGCAGATCCCTCGCTGCGCTCGGGATGACAAACAAAAAAGCCCCGGCCGAAGCCGGGGCCCAACTTCGTTGCATCAGGGTTTTGCAACTCAGTTGAACGTCATTCCCCAGCTAGCAAGAGTGCCGGGAGCGGAATTTGCTGGCCCGGTCACCTGCAATTTCCAGGTGCCGGCGCGCTGCTCGCCCAGCAGGTTCAGCACGATGGGTTGGCCGGTGCTGAAACTGGAATACGGATTGGGCAGCGTGTAGACGGAACCATCGGGAGAAATCAGCTTCAACTGCAAAGTGTTCGTAGCAGGATGGCTGATACTTACGAAGATCTCGGTGTTGGTGGACGCATTGCCTGGACCGGGCGCAACGATCGGGCTTACCGCAGCCGTAGCGCCCTGAAACGCAACTGGCGTCTGACTGGAAACGCTTGCGGGCAAGGGAACCGTGGGCAGGATGTTGTTGAGCACTCCATCGACTGCGGCTTGCGCATTGACGATACCGGTTCCGATAAGCTGCGACGGCGCGGTTGAAAACGGCGTTGCAGTGGCCTTGATGACCGCTTCCACCTGCATCGGCGTCAACGGCGATGGCGCCACCGACTGCATCAGCGCCACCACGCCGGCAACATGCGGCGAGGACATGGAGGTACCGTCTTTTTTCCCGTAAGTGGGAGCAGCCGGACTGGTCAGACCGGCATTGAGCGTGGAGATGATTCCGGATCCGGGGGCGGCGACGTCGATCTTGTTGCCGAAGTTCGAGAAGTCCGAACGAGCGCCCGTCTTGGTGGTGGAGGCAACCGAAATCACGCCATTGCAATTTCCCGGGAAATATCCGGAAGCCGAAGCGTTGTCATTGCCCGCAGCGACCACGATCGTGGTGCCCCGGCCCAAGACGCCGTAGATGGTCGTTTGGACGGCTTGGTTGCACGAACCGGGCGCGCCCAGGCTCATGTTTATCACTTCCGCTGGGTTGGTGTTGATCGGTGCGCCCGGGACAATGCCGCCTGACGCCCACACCATCGCATCGAGCACGTCCGAAATATTGCCTCCGCATCTGCCCAACACACGTACCGGGACTAGCTTGGCGCCATGCGCGACACCCGCTACGCCTAGGGCATTGTTGGTGACCGCTGCGACGGTGCCCGCTACGTGGGTGCCATGCCAACTCGAGTTCTTTAGCGTGCTGCCCGCACCGCACTGCCCGGCGGCGTAGCCGTCGCCAGGGTCGCTGGCATCGCCGTCGCGTCCATTGCCATCGTTGGCAATGAATGCATCGTCGATGAAATCGTACCCAGGCAGCACATTTGCATTCAGGTCTGGATGGTCGGTGATGCCCGTATCGATCACGGCAACGACCACACCGGCGCCATTAGCGGCGTCCCAGGCATGATCGGCACGAATTCCGTAGGTGCCGTGCATATCCCACTGATAGGACTGGTAGTAGGGGTCGTTCGGCGTCATGAATGCTTGTACGCGGCTATCCACCTGGACGTATTCCACGTCGGGGTCGGCAGCGATCTGGCGCATCAGCGACTCCGCTTCCGCCTTATCCAGCTTGCGGTCCACACGCACCACGTCAGACCCGATACCCATGCGGCGCAGGTGGTTGAGCGCAATCGCCTTGCCGCCTACCTGCGCGGCACTCGCGCGCGCCAGCGTTTCCTTAGCGATAGCGATGTTCTTCTGCTCGGGAGTACCGCTGCGATACCCCACGATGAATCGGTCATAGGTCTGGCCCGAACCCAGACCGGAAAGATCGACCTTACCGGCCATGGCCGGTGCTGCGATAGCGGAGACCGCGATAGCGGTGGCGAAGGAAAGCGCATGTAAACGCATACGACGATTTGCTACAAACGACATGGGTCTGTTCTTCCTTGTGCATGGATTGAATCCGCCCTGAAGGACGGCGGAATGACGCGTGCGTCGAAGACGCGCCACGAGCCTACTACGCCGTGAACGACGCGGCGCACGTTGCCATGCAAGTGTGCTTCTGCCTACAGATATGTCGTGGCAATCGGATCTCGCAGAAAAAATTATCTCGCGCGATCCATGCTTGTTTCATAGAGGTTGCTGCTGGTCTTGCGTGTGCATGTGAGCGTCGTGACAACAGCGAACATCGACATCACGTGAGAGGTCTCACCAATCCGAAGTCAGTAGATAATGCGAGTTGTCTTACATCCATCCGATCCTGTTGGATGGATTCATACAGGCGTACTACTGCCGACGATTGGTTCCGTGATCAGCGCTGCAGTGAAGGCGGCCAGGCCAGCATCGCCACCCGCAACGAATTCCGGTGACCCGCCGCTTCCCGCTGGCGGGTCACCACACGCCGACATTCGGCATCGACAACCAAGGCTCCTGCGGCGGCAAGCGCCCACCTTTCTGCAGCAGTTCGATGGAAATCAGATCCGGCGAACGCACGAACGCCATGCGGCCATCGCGCGGCGGGCGGTTGATGGTGATGCCTTGCGACTGCAAGTGCGCGCAGGTGGCGTAGATGTCGTCGACTTCGAAAGCCAGATGGCCGAAGTTGCGTGCGCTGCCGTAGTCCTCGGCGGGCGAACCGTCGGTGGGCGGCCAGTTGTAGGTCAGCTCTATCTCGGCTTCCGGATTGGCGGGCGCGCCGAAGTAGACCAGGGTGAAACGGCCGCCTTCGTTTTCGATGCGGCGGGTTTCGGCCAAGCCGAGCCCTTGAGTGAAGAACTTGGCGGTGGCGTCCAGGTCGTGGACGCGGATCATGGCGTGCAGGTATTTCATCGTGGCGGGGGCTCCGATGGGGTTGAACGAGTCGGTCAATCCAGAAACAGGTCCGGATACAGGGGTTTGGAAGGATCGACTGCGTAGCGGGAAAGATCGGTTACGCCGGCTTCGGCCAGCACTTCGTCGTCGATCAGGAAGTTGCCGGAGAATCCCTCGGCCTGGCGCGTGAGTACAGCATGCGCCGCATCGGCCATGATGTCCGGCTTGCGGCCATTGGCAGCGTCCACGCCCGGAATCATGTTCAACGCTTCGGTGGCGATCAGCGTGCGTGGCCACAGTGCGTTGACCGCGACGCCTTGCGCGCCGAACTCCGCTGCCAGACCGAGAGTCACGAAACTCATGCCCATCTTGGCCAGCGTATAACCGGTGTGCGGGCCCCACCATTTCGGGTCCAGCGACGGCGGCGGCGCCAGCGTGAGGATATGCGGGTTGGGCGCGGCCAACAGATGCGGAAGACAAGCCTGCGCGCACAGGAAGCTGCCGCGCGAATTGACCTGGCTCATCAGGTCGAAACGCTTCATCGGCGTATCCAACGCGCCGCGCAACCAGATGGCGCTGGCGTTGTTGACCAGGATGTCGATGCCGCCGAACAGATCCACCGTGGCGGCGACTGCCGCCTTCACTTCGTCTTCTTCGCGAATGTCGCATTTGAGCGCCAGGCCCTGGCCACCGGCGGCGTTCACGGCCTCGGCGGCAGTGTGGATGGTTCCGGGCAGCTTGGGATTGGGTACCGAAGACTTGGCCGCGATGGCCACGTTGGCGCCGTCGCGCGCAGCGCGCAGCGCGATGGCCAGGCCGATGCCGCGCGAGGCGCCGGTGATGAAGAGGGTTTTGCCTGCGAGGGTGGTCATGTCTGGTCCTGGAATGCGGTTGTGCGATGCCCGGGGATCGTCATCCCAGCGAACGCTGGGATCCATTTTGATTTTGCTCCTTTCTTTTTCTTCTCACGTAACCGCCAAGATCAAGATGGATCCCAGCGTTCGCTGGGATGACGGCGTGTGGATCTGATGGCCGGGTTTGGATTCCGCCTTTCAGGAACCACCACCCGCGCATCGATGTCCCATACCCGACGTCTGGTCACAGTCTAAACCCACACTCCGGGCCTGGTCCGTGCGCGCACCTTATAATCGACGGCAATGAATCCTTCCTGGTTCGACAACCTGCTGGCCTGGATCACTGCGCATCCGGTGGCCGCCGGAGCGGTGATCTTCGCTATCGCCTTCTGCGATGCGTTGATCGTGCTGGGCGCGATCGTGCCGGCGCTGCCGCTGCTGTTCGCGGTGGGCATGCTGATAGGCCTGGGCGAGCTTTCCGGGCCTTATGCGGTGGTCTCGGCGGCGGCGGGCGCGTTTGCGGGCGATGCGATCAGTTTCCAGATCGGCAGGCGCTGGGGACCGCAGCTACGCAACCACTGGCCGTTCCGCAAGTATCCGCAGTTGTTGGACCGTGGCGAGACCATGTTCCGCCGCAATGCGCTCAAGAGCATCCTTATCGCGCGTTACGTGGGGCCGATCCGCCCCTTCGTGCCGGCCATCGCCGGCATGCTGAAGATGCCCTGGCGCCGCTACCTTCCGGCCAGCGCCATCGCCGCGATCAGCTGGGCGGTGTTGTTTCTGGCCCCGGGATGGGTGCTGGGCGAGGCCTACGATGCGGTGGCGGCGGTAGCAGGACGGCTGGCGCTGGTGTTGGCCCTGGTACTGGCGGTGATAGCCGTGGCCTGGGCCGGCGTGCTGTACACCTATCGCTGGTTCGCCGCGCATGCCGACTCGCTGTTGGCGCGCGCGTTGGCGTGGTCGCACGACCACCCGGTCCTGGGGCGCTACTCGATAGCCGTGTTCGACCCGCAGCGACGCGAATCGGTGCCTTTGGCGCTGCTGGGCGTGATGTTGCTGGCCATGGGCTGGATCTGGTTCGCATTCCTTGCGCTGGTGCTGGGGCATGGCGAACCCCTGGGCATCGACCTGGCCATCCACCAGGCCATGCAGGCCCTGCGCAATCCGTTGGCCGATTACCCGATGGCCGCGCTCGCATCGCTCGGCGATTGGGAAGTGCTGACCCCGGCGGCGGCACTGGTGCTGCTGTACCTGGCCTGGCGCAAGCGCTGGATGGCGGCCGCGCACTGGCTGGCGGCGTTGGCGTTCGGTCTGGCTTTGACCGCGTGGCTGGGCGCGTCGGTGGATTTTCCGCGTCCGCCGGCAGTGGGCAGCGGTTTCAGCTTTCCTTCGATCACCATCACCATGGCCACGATCACTTTCGGCTTCTTTGCCGTGCTGATCGCACGCGAACTGCCGGGGCGCCGGCGCATCTGGCCGTATCTTGTGTCGGGCTTGGTAGTGGCGCTGGTCGGCTTCGCCCGCATCTATCTGGGTGCGCACTGGTTGAGCGATGTGATCGGCGGGATGTTGTTCGGCATCGTCTGGCTGCTGGTGCTGGGCATCGCCTACCGGCGCCGCACCGTGCGTTCGCTGTGGATGAAACCGCTGGCGTGGTTGTTCTACAGCGCCATCGCCGTGGCGGCGTTGTGGCACGCGCCACGCAACATCGCACCGCTCCTGGCGCAGTTCGAAGTGGAGCAGGCCACCGTTTCGCTTCCGCTCGAACGCTGGTGGGAAAACGACTGGCAGCAGCAGCCGGCGCGGCGCAACGAGTTCGACGACGAACAGCGTTGGCCGCTGGACGTGCAGGTAGCAGGCCCGCTGGCGCCGTTGCGCGCTCAGCTGCAGGCGAAGGGCTGGCGAATGCAGGACGAAGCGGGCTGGGAACAGGCGCTCAACCTGCTGGATAGCGATCTACCCGAGCAACGGCAGCCGGTGCTTCCCGCCACGTTGGATACGCGCGCCGAAAGCCTGCTGATGCTGCGCGACGGCGCGCGTCCCGGAGAAATGCTGGCGCTGCGGTTGTGGGCCACGCCGGTGCGCCTGCAAGCAGACGATGCGGGCTTTGGCGAGGCGGTGCCGTTGTGGATCGGCAGTGTGCAGACGCTGCAGCACCAGCGCGCTTTCGAAGTGGTCGGCATGTGGCGGCCGTTGCGCGAGGCGGGATCGTCGCTTGAAGCGTTGACCCGGTCGGTCGAAGGCTTGGAACACCGGGTCGCGCTGCACCCGCAGTCGCAAGTGCCGGTGCTGCGGATCCGGACGGATCGGCCGGCGCCTGGTCGATAATCAGAAGTTGCTCGTGATGAACTGGTCCACACATCCGTTCGTGGTGAACTTGTCGAACCACCCTCTCGGCCGATAGCGTCAGGTCAAGCAACCCGCGAAAGGCGTGGTTCTACATGCTCACCACGAACGGGTTTCAAGTCGCGAACGGGCTTGAAGAAAGGCGCAAGCGCAGGATTCCTTGCTCAGGGCATCAGCCGCAATAGCATCGACAGACGCTCATGCGCATCGTCCTGCTGGAGCACCGACAGCCGCTGCGCATCCTCCAGCGGCAGGAATTCGGCAAGCCGCCAACCCACCCAGGCTGCGTCGTCGAAACGCGCATTGCTGACCTTGCTGTGCTCGCCGCCGATCTTTTCCAGGAAATGCTGCAACACCGTGGCCAGCAGAGCGTGTTCGGGGCGTAGCGGATCGTCTACATCGGCCTGACGCCATTCCACTTCGCCCAGAATCAGGCCGTTGTCGCGCACGCGTGTGCGGTTGACGTGGAAACGCCGCGCGCCGCGCACCTGCAGCGTGAGCAATCCGTCCTGGCCGGTGCCGAAATCCTCGATCAACGCCTCGGTGCCGAATGCGGCCGGCGTTGCGGGCACGCCGGCTTCGTTGCCGTCCAGGATCATGCACACGCCGAAACCGTGCCCGTTGCGGCCGCAATCGCGCACCATATCCAGATAGCGGCGCTCGAACAGACGCAGGCCCAGCGACGCACCCGGCAGCAACACCGTGTGCAACGGAAACAAGGGCAGCGATTCGGTCATGACCTACATAGGGTGGGCCCCGGCCCACCATTGCCATGCATCACATCGCGATGCCGCCAAATCGAAACCCAAGGCAAGTCAAAGCCCACGTCAGGCCGATTCCCGCAGCGCCGCCAAAAAGCGCCGCGGCGCGCCGTCGAAGCCGCCGTTGGACATGAACACCACATGGTCGCCCGCGCGGGCGAGCGACTTCAGCGCGACGATCAATGCGTCCACATCGGCGACCGTGCGCGCATCGCCGCGGATGGCAGCCACTACCTTGCCTGCATCCCAGGCCAGTTCCGGGCGGTGCAGGAATACCACCGCGTCCGCGCCGTCCAGCGAAGGCGCCAGCGCATCGGCATGCGCGCCCAAACGCATGGAATTGCTGCGCGGCTCCATGGCCACCACGATGCGCGCATCGCCGACTTTCGCGCGCAGGCCGTGCAGCGTGGTCTGGATGGCAGTGGGATGGTGGGCGAAATCATCGTAGATCGTGATGCCACCCGTCTGACCGATGATTTCCAGGCGACGTTTCACGCTGCGGAAATCGGCCAACGCCGCAATCACGCTGGCGATATCGACGCCGACTGCGTTCACCGCGGCCAACGCGGCCAGTCCGTTCAACACATTGTGTCGGCCCAGCATCGGCCAGCGCACCACGCCGACCTCGTTGCCGTTGTGAAGCACGGCGAAGGCACTGCCGTCTTCATTGAGCAAGCGCGCGCTCCACTCCAGGGAAGGCTCGAAGCCGAAACGCTCGACCGGCGTCCAGCAACCCATCGCCAGCACTTCGGCCAGCCTTTGATCCTGTCCGTTGACGATCAGCCGCCCGCGCTGCGGCACCGTGCGCACCAGGTGATGGAACTGGCGCTGGATCGCGGCGATGTCGGGGAAGATGTCGGCGTGGTCGTATTCCAGGTTGTTGAGGATCGCCACCAGCGGGCGGTAGTGCACGAACTTGCTGCGCTTGTCGAAGAAGGCGGTGTCGTATTCGTCGGCTTCGACCACGAACTCGCGACCTGCGCCAATACGTGCCGAAACGCCGAAGTCTTCCGCCACGCCACCGATCAGGAAACCGGGATTGCGGCCGGCCGCTTCCAGCAGATAGCTCAGGATGGTGGTGGTGGTGGTCTTGCCGTGCGTGCCCGCCACTGCAAGGGTGTCGCGGCCCGGTAGCACGTTCTCGGCCAGCCATTGCGCGCCGGAGGTGTACTTGCGGCCTTCGTCGAGCACTGCCTCGACCGCGGCGTTGCCGCGCGAAAGCGCGTTGCCGACCACGATCTCATCGCAATCGGGGGAAATGTTCTGCGGCAGATAACCTTGCGAGAACGGGATACCCAAGGTTTCCAGCTGGGTGGACATGGGCGGATAGATCGCCTGGTCGCTGCCTTCCACCGAGTGCCCCAACTCGCGGGCCAGCGCGGCGACCCCGCCCATGAACGTGCCGGCGATTCCCAGGATATGGATCTTCAAGACAGCCTTCTCTTCGAGTATTGGGTGATGATTGCGCAGACTTTAGCCGAGCCGGCCGGATTGATCACGCGCTATCTGCGCACGGCCATTCAGCGCGAGAAACGCAATGCCTGCAGATCGATGCCAGCGCTTTGCGCCCGCAGCACCAGCGTGTTGGTGCCTTTGCGCAGCGGCAGGCGCGCCAAGCCGGTTTCCGTGTCGGCCTCGCCTACCTCCGCGCCGTTCAGCACCAGGGCTACGCGTCCGGGGCGCGGCGCTTCCAACTGCAGTCCGTAGTCGCCGGCGGCAGCGACGCTGAAGGTGTACTTGAGCCATTCGCCCGGCCCCAGATCGGTCACCACCAGCGCTCCGTCGGCGGTCCGGCCCAGATCCACACCGTCGTTGCGATAGGTCATGCCCGGATTCCAGGCCACGCGCTCGCCACCATCTGAAATGTGCTGGTTGGCGGGGGTCTGGTCCTGGTAGGCGATGCCGTTGCGGCCCATGTCGAAGTCCACCGCGGCAATACTGCCGCCCGTTGTTTCGATCAAGTGCGTCTTGAACGGAACCGACTCGTCCGAATGCGGCGCGCGGAACAGCGCGTCGATGACATCCGGATGGGCCACATTGTTTTCGTAACGCACGTCGTGGGTAGCCAGGCGCATCAGCGCGGCGTGGGTAACTTCGCGCGTGGGCCGCTCGCCCTTGCCGTTCCAGTACGCCAGCACCTTCAGGTAACCGTCGTTGGGAACCACCTGCAGCGGATTGTTGTAGCGGATCTTCTTCAGCGGCCACCAGGCCCAGCCGATGCCCTGCTCTTCCACCAGGGCCACGGTGCGCGCGAACCAGTCGTTGGAGTTCTCGCCGGTTTCGCCCAGCCAAAGCGGCATGCCGTGCTTGTCGCGCAGGGCCAGCTGTTCGGCGATGCTGGCGGTGTCGGTGGTATTCCAGTACTTGTGGAAACTGATCGCCAGGTTGTCGTCCCACGGACCCTCGTCGAGCACGCCGCGGTAATTGTTGCCCCAGCAGTTGCCTTCGATGACGATCAGGTGTTTGCGGTCCACTTCGCGTATGGCGCGGGTGGTGCGCACCAACAGTTCGCGCAGCGGCGCGTTGTCGTTTTCCTTGCAGCCGTTCTTGTCGTCCCTGTCGGCGAAACCCCAGTTGGGTTCGTTGATGATGTCGTAGGCGGCGATGTAGGGCTCGTCCTTGTAGCGGCGGGCAAGTTCCTTCCACAACGCGACCATCTTGTCCTGCTGGCGCGCGTCGTCCCACAGCGAAGGCGCCTCGGGGTCGCGGTCGGAGATGTTGATATCGTTGCCCTGCCCGCCGGGTGCGGCGTGCAGGTCCAGAATCAGGTAAAGATCGTTGGCCTTGGCCCAGGCCAGCAGTTCGTCGGTGCGGCGGAAGCCTTCCTCCAACCATGTCTGCTTGCCCGCTACCGGTTCCTGTTCCACCGGCAAGGTGTACAGGGCGTAGTGCATCGGCAGGCGCACGGAGTTGAAGCCCCAGCGCGCCATCGCGTCGATGTCGGCCTTGGTGGTGTGGTTGTCGCGCCAGGCCTGGTAAAACGCGTCGGCCTGCTCCGGCCCGATCAGCTCGGCCACGCGCGCATGGATGCTGCGCTGGGTGCCCACGCCTTCCAGGTCCAGCATATAGCCTTCCTGCAGCATCCAGCCGCCCAGGCCCATGCCGCGCAGGAGTACCGGCTTGCCGCTGGCATCGACGATCTGCTTGCCTTCGGCGCGCAGGAAGTCCTTGGCCTGCGCGTGCGAAGCGGCCAGCAAGCCCAACAGCATCAGCAGGAAGGTTTTCCTCATGGCCGGCGACGTCTCGGGGGAGACCGGACCTTAGCAGTCCATCCGCCCACCGGACAGGTCGGCGATCACAACGGCTGCGGAAGTCGCGCGACAAAAAAGCCCCGCTCTCGCGGGGCTCTGAAGGCTTGCGTAGCGGCTACGGTCAGCCGACTTCCTTGGCCGGCGACAAGGCCTCGATCAGGCGGCTGAATACTTCGTCCAGCGAGCCCACGCCGTTGACCACGGTCAGCTGTCCGTGCTGGCGGTAATAGTCGATCACCGGGGCGGTCTCTTTGTTGTACTTGTTCAGGCGGTTGCGCACCACCTCGGGCGTGTCGTCGGGGCGTCCTTCGGCGGCGGCGCGGCCGGCGATGCGTTCCACCAGCAACTCGGTGGGCACTTCCAACTGCACGCCGTAATCCATCGGCTTGCCGATCTTCTGCAGCAGGCTACCCAGGGCGTCGGCCTGGACCAGGTTGCGCGGGTAGCCATCGAGAATGAATCCGTTGGCGGTATCCGGTCGCGCCAGCCGGTCTTCCAGCATGCCCAGCAGGATCTCGTCGCTGACGAAATCGCCGCGGGCCATCACTTCCTTGGCCTGCACGCCCAACGGGCTGCCGGCGGCCACTTCGGCGCGCAGCAGGTCGCCGGTGGAGATGTGCGGAACCTGCAGGTACTCCTTGAGGCGCGCGGCCTGCGTGCCCTTGCCCGACCCGGGCGGGCCCAGTAGAACCAATCGCATTGCTGACTCCCAAACCAAAAATGACCGGATGGCGGGCGGGGCGCTAGACTTTGTGCTGCGCCAGCGCGGCCCGCGCTATGGCCCAAGCTTACCGCATCCCACCAATACGGAACGACCCAGACCATGGCCGCAGGCACCCTCCTTTATGCTCAATCCGGCGGGGTAACCGCCGTCATCAACGCCTCTGCTTCGGCCGTCATCACCGAGGCCCGGGCCCGCAAGGTCAAGGTCCTGGCCGCCCGCAACGGCATCCTGGGGGCGCTGCGGGAAGAGCTCATCGACACCTCCAAAGAGTCCGCCGCCGCCATCCGCGCCCTGGCCCACACCCCCGGCGGGGCGTTCGGCTCGTGCCGCTACAAGCTCAAGTCGCTGGAAGCCGACAGCGCCAAGTACGAGCGCCTGCTGCAGGTGTTCAAGGCCCACGACGTGCGTTATTTCCTCTACAACGGCGGCAACGATTCGGCCGATACCGCGCTCAAGGTCTCGCAGCTGGCCAAGGCCTACGACTACCCGTTGACCTGCATTGGCGTGCCCAAGACGGTGGACAACGATCTGGCCGTCACCGACACCTGCCCCGGCTTCGGTTCGGCGGCCAAATACACTGCGGTGTCGGTGCGCGAAGCCGCGTTGGACGTGGCCGCCATGGCCGAGACGTCGACCAAGGTATTCGTGTACGAAGCCATGGGCAGGCATGCAGGCTGGCTGGCCGCCGCGGCGGGGCTGGCAGGCAAGAGTGCGGACGACGCGCCACAGATCATCCTGTTTCCCGAACGCGCCTACGACGAGGCCGCGTTCCTGGCACAGGTGAAGAAAGTGGTGGCCAAGGTCGGCTGGTGCGTGGTGGTGGCCAGCGAGGGCATCCAGTACGCCGACGGCCGCTTCGTGGCCGATGCCGGCGGCGGCAAGGACTCGTTCGGGCACACGCAGTTGGGCGGCGTGGCTTCGTATCTGGCTGGACGGGTCAAGAACGAACTGGGCATGAAAGTGCACTGGACCCTGCCCGACTACCTGCAACGCTCCGCGCGCCACATCGCCAGCAAGAGCGACTGGGACCAGGCGCAGGCGGCGGGCAAGGCGGCGGTGCAGTTCGCGCTGAAAGGACAGAACGCGGTGATGCCGGTGATCGTGCGCACCTCCGATGCTCCGTACAAGTGGAAGATCGAAGCGGCGCCGCTGGCCAAGGTGGCCAACCACGAGAAGAAGATGCCGAACAATTTTCTGCGCAAGGACGGCTACGGCATCACCGAAGCGGCGCGCAAGTATCTTGAACCCTTGATCCGCGGCGAAGCCTATCCGCCGTACGGGCGCGACGGATTGCCCAACTACGTGTCGCTGAAGAACGTAGCGGTGAAGAAGAAGTTGCCGAAGTGGGAAGGTTGATCGCATAGGGTGGGCCCGGCCCACCGCTCTTCGCTCCGAAGCCATCCCAATCTGAGGCATGGCAACGGCGGGCCAGGCCCCACCCTATGACCTGATCGCACAGAGAACCCGTGAGGGACTCGGCCTCAAACCGTTGTCGTCCCGGGCGCAGCGAGGGATCTGCTTGCATGCATGCGAGAAGCGAAAAGCCAATAGCAGATCCCTCGCCGCGCTCGGGCTGACAGTTTTCACCGGATGACAGAATTCAAAGGACGCGGTTCTTCGGAATAGCAGCCGGTTACGCGTTTCACCCTCCGCAGGTTTTGCCCTCTACTTTCATCTCCGCCGCATACATCGTCACCGGCGGCAATTTCTTGCCGGCAGCCGCGTTCTCTTTCGCCTCCTGCAGGTACACGCGCGCGCTGCCCTGGCCATCGAGCTGCGGCGTGTTGTCGGCAGGCAAGCGCCACACGCGCACCACGGCCTGTTGCGAAGGGCAGCCAGCGTTGGGCACCCGGATCACGTCGTTGAATTTCCAGCCACTGGTCAACGACGGCTTGGCTTTCGCGAAATCGACGAAGCGGGCACGCGGCTGGCATTGCGGACTGGTGCGCACCACGGCGTATTTGTACGGCTGCGCCGCATCGGCGGTGAACATGCCTTCCAGGCGCGCGCAGGCTTCGGGAATGGTGCGCAGCGTGTGGGCCGCGCCCACTGCCTGCGCGATGCCGGTCGGGCGATTGATCTCGGGAGCCGGATCGGCGGCCCGGACGGGCGAACAAAACGCCGTCAGGCCAGCGGCCAGCAGGGTCGGAAACATCGGTCGCATGCGGTTCTCCATGCTGTTTCGAAGGCCGCAGGCTGCCATGGCGCGGCTGAACCCGGCCCGGCGTCTGGCGGCTGCGGGGTCATCCGGTCATACTCGGCAAGCTCCAGGGATTGCTGAACACACCGCGACACGGGCTGCCGGAACGCTGAATCGCTCCGCCAGTCGCCAAGTCCGCTGCTTCGTTCGAGTGACTTGCCCGTTGTTGCGTTGACCTTGCTCAAGCGGTTCGCTGGCTTGCATCCACCAACCTTGGGAGGGGTCATGCTGGAACAAAACGGTTTTCTGGAACATTGGGGTTTGGCTTTGGCGCTGGTCTGCGCCGCGATCGCGATCCTCTACGGCATCATTTCCGCACGCTGGATCCTGAAACAACCTGCCGGCAACGCCCGCATGCAGGAGATCGCCTCGGCGATCCAGGAAGGCGCCAGCGCTTACCTCAACCGGCAATACACCACCATCGCCATCGCCGGCGCTGTGCTGTTCGTGCTGGTCGGATTCTTCCTGAGCTGGCCCACCGCCATCGGCTTCCTGATCGGAGCGGTGCTATCGGGCGCGGCCGGCTATATCGGCATGAACGTGTCGGTGCGCGCCAACGTGCGCACCGCCGAAGCGGCGCGCAAGGGCATCGGCGCGGCCATGGACGTCGCTTTCCGGGGCGGCGCCATCACCGGCATGCTGGTGGTGGGCCTGGGCCTGCTGGGCGTGGCCGGCTACTGGCTGGTGCTGGAAAAGATGGGCATCACCGGTGAGCCCGCGCTGCATGCGCTGGTCGGCCTGGCCTTCGGTTCCTCGCTGATCTCGATCTTCGCGCGACTGGGCGGCGGCATCTTCACCAAGGGCGCCGACGTCGGCGCCGACCTGGTGGGCAAGGTGGAAGCCGGCATTCCCGAGGACGACCCCCGCAACCCGGCGGTGATCGCCGACAACGTGGGCGACAACGTGGGCGACTGCGCAGGCATGGCCGCAGACCTGTTCGAGACCTACGCGGTCACCATCATCGCCACCATGCTGCTGGGCGGCCTGATGATGGACCAGGTGGGCAAGAACGCGGTGCTGTATCCGCTGGTGCTGGGGGGCGTATCCATCGTCGCTTCGATCATCGGCGCCTTCTTCGTCAAGGTGAAGGAAGGCGGCTCGATCATGGGCGCGCTGTACAAGGGAGTGATCGTCTCGGCAGTGTTGTCGGCCATCGCGTTCTATCCGGTCACCACCCAGCTGATGGCCGACAACAGCTACGGCACCATGAGCCTGTACGGCTGCGCGCTGATCGGATTGGTGCTGACCGGGCTGATTGTGTGGATCACCGAGTACTACACCGGCACCCAGTACAAGCCGGTGCAGCACATCGCTGCGGCCTCGACCACCGGACACGGCACCAACATCATCGCCGGCCTGGGCATCTCCATGAAGTCCACCGCGCTGCCGGTGCTGGTGGTGTGCGTGGCCATCTGGGGCGCGCATGCGCTGGGCGGCCTGTACGGCATCGCCATCGCCGCCACCGCCATGCTGTCGATGGCCGGCATGATCGTGGCGCTGGATGCGTACGGCCCGATCACCGACAACGCCGGCGGCATCGCCGAAATGGCGGAACTGCCGCCGGAAATCCGCAACATCACCGATCCGCTGGACGCCGTGGGCAATACCACCAAGGCCGTGACCAAGGGTTATGCGATCGGTTCGGCCGCGCTGGCCGCGCTGGTGCTGTTCGCCGACTACACCCACAACCTGGATACGATTGGGGCGGCCAAGGCAGCGGCCGCGGGCGTGGCATACACCGCCACCACCTTCGATCTGTCCAACCACATGGTCATCATCGGCCTGCTGATCGGCGGCCTGATCCCGTTCCTGTTCGGCGCGATGGCGATGGAAGCGGTGGGCAGAGCGGCCGGCTCGGTGGTGGAGGAAGTGCGCCGCCAGTTCCGCGAAATCGCGGGGATCATGGAAGGCACCGGCAAGCCCGACTACAGCAAGGCGGTGGACCTGCTGACCAAATCGGCGATCAAGGAAATGATCGTGCCCTCGCTGCTGCCGGTCGTTGTGCCGGTGATCGTGGGCATGCTGCTGGGCCCGCAGGCGCTGGGCGGGCTGCTGATCGGCACGATTGTGACGGGCCTGTTCGTGGCCATCTCCATGACCACCGGCGGCGGCGCCTGGGACAACGCCAAGAAGTACATCGAAGACGGCCACCACGGCGGCAAGGGTTCCGAAGCGCACAAGGCTGCGGTCACCGGCGATACCGTTGGCGATCCGTACAAGGACACCGCCGGCCCGGCGATCAATCCGCTGATCAAGATCATCAACATCGTGGCCTTGCTGCTGGTACCGGTGCTGCCGGTCAACGGCTGGCTGGGCGGCAACGAGGCGGCGGCTTCTCATGCGCCAACGGCGATCAGCGCAACGGCCGATAAGGCTCACCTGGCCAAGCTGTACTTCGATGTCGGTGCGACCGCGCCCACCGGCGGCGAAGCGGCCCTGGCCAAGGTGCTGGCCACCCTGCAGGCCGATCCGGCCAGCAAGGCGCGTATTTCCGGCTACCACGACGCCAGCGGCGACGCAGCCACCAATGCCGAAATCGCCAAGGGTCGCGCACAGACCGTGCAGGGCCTGCTGGAGGCCAACGGCATCGCCGCAGACCGGATCGTGCTGGACAAGCCGGTGCTCACCACCGGCGCCGGGCCGGCCGAGGAAGCGCGGCGGGTCGAGGTGCTGGTCGAATAGCGGCCTGGGTTCCGTTCCTGAATGAAAAAGGCGGCTTCGGCCGCCTTTTTTTTGCCCCCTCCCTTGCGCAGCAGGGGAGGGCTGGGGAGGGTGCTCTTGATCTTGCCTCTACGGCGACGGCCGAACTATGAGCGTCGAAACGCCGCGCGAAGAGCACCCCTCCTCAATCCTCCCCTACCCGCTACGCGGGCAAGGGAGGAGGCCCGCTCCTCCACGCCGGTGCTTGCTTGTGTCTGCCGAACCGCTACGTGGGCAAGAGAGTAGGCTCTCGCTGCTGCGGCGCAACACGCAAGCGGTTAGAATGCCCGCCCCCGTATTCGCAGTTCTGGAGCAAGGCATGGGCCTGGACCACGTCGCCACCGGCAAGAACCCGCCGGACGAAATCAACGTCATCATCGAAATCCCGAAGGATTCGGAGCCGGTGAAGTACGAAGTGGACAAGGAAAGCGGCGCGATCTTCGTCGACCGCATCCTCTCCACCCCCATGCGCTACCCCTGCAACTACGGCTACGTGCCCCATACCCTGTGCGGCGACGGCGATCCGGCCGACGTGCTGGTGGTGCTGCCGCTGTCGCTGATCCCCGGTTCGGTGATCCGCTGCCGTCCGGTCGGCGTACTGCGCATGACCGACGAAGCCGGCGGCGACGAAAAGATCCTGGCCGTGCCCGCCACCAAGGTGTTCAACGGCTACGCCCACATCGAAGACATCGGGCAGGTCTCGCCGCACTGGCTGGAGCGCATCGGCCACTTCTTCGAGCACTACAAGGACCTGGAGAAGGGCAAGTGGGTCAAGCTGGACGGCTGGGGCAACGCCGAAGAAGCCAAGCAGATCCTGCGCGAGTCGATGTCCCGCTACGAATCGACGGCCGACAAACCCAAGTTCTGACCCTACCGCATTCCCAAGCCGAGGGACGCAGCTACCGCGTCCCTTGGCTTGCTCCGAATCGGTCGCGCATCAATACCTAGCTACCTCAGCGGCGCGGTCCACGGTGGCCTGCATCTGCGACAGCCTGGGCACGATCGCAGCGGCGTGACGCCTCCATTTTTCCGGATCCGGCGCGGTGGTGGTGTAGCGCGAGTACGGCAGTTGCGTACCCAACCGCCGATCCCATCGATATCCGGCCCATGCGCATAGCCGCTCGATCTCCGCTTGCGGGTTCGCCAGGAAACGGCCGTAGTCGATGGCGATCCGGCGTTCGGTCGGCAGCGCCTGGAAATCGTCCAGCAGGATGCGCGTGGTCGTCTCCCATTGCCGCGCCACCACCTCCTCCAGCGGCCGCCCCGACAGTTCGCGCCATTGAGGAATCAGCAGGAACGACCAGGGATCGCCCTGCCATCCCGGCAAGTCCGCATACGTCACGAAACGCCCTGACCGCCAGCCGTCGATCATGCTGCCCAGCACCTGTCGCGGATCGCGGTGCAGATAGACGAAACGCGCATCGGGGAAAACCGCGCTGAGGAAAGGAATGCGAAGTGCGTTCTTCGGAGTTTTCTCCAGCATGCGAACGCGCTCGGAACCATTGGGTAGCTGCGCCTGCCGGTCGCGCAAGGCGGAATGGAATCGTTCGCGAAGGGCCGTCGCGGCCTGCGGCGAAGCATCGCCCGCAAGCAGACGGTTGGAGTCGTAACCGCGCTGCGACGGCGCCAAGCCTTGCACGCCTTCAATCAGCTGGTGGCTTTCGTCGCCGATGGTGTGCACATCGGGCGCTCCGGCGAGGGTTTCAAACAACAAGGAGGAACCCGAACGCGGCGGGCTGACGATGAACACGGGGCGGTCGAAGTCCGGCGCCTCGCCACCGGAATGACTGGCGCGCGCCGCGGGCACGTTCACCGCGCCCACGTGCGGCCCGGCGCCATGCAGGTCCAGTTTGGCCTCGGCGCTGCGGGTGTCGCCATCGGCAAGGGCCATGTCGAACACGTATGCATCCAGCGCCTGCATCAAGCCCACTTCGTTTCGTAGCCCGACCTGTCCGATTCCTCTTGCGATCAGTTCGGCCCGAGTCGCTTGCAGCAGTTCGCGGTATCGCGACCACCCTTCGCGCCGCTCGCCGTAACAGGCCCACAGCGCATGCCAACGGCGCGCGAAGGCGAGCAGCGCCGGCTGCACCTGGGCGAGGCTGGGATGCGGCACCGCTTCGTCCAGCAGGAACACGATGTGCTCACGCAATTCCCATGGCGTCATCACCACCGGCGCGTTGACCGTTTCGAAATCCAGTTCGGGCCGCGATTGCAATCCCGCTTCAACCCGTCCCGGGTTCCATTCCGGTCCGCGCCGCCCTGGCGGCCTGCCGGCATTCAACAAGTCCCAGAACCGATCGCCGCCGATCGTATCGGCGACCAGATGGATACGGGTCTGGTTTCCTTCGTTGAGTACGCGATGCCGGCGCCAGGTGTCGAAGACCCAGCACTCGCCCTGGGCCATGTTGATCTCGCCTTCGCCGCACTGGAAACGAACCGACGGCGTGGTGAGGATGGGAATATGCACGCGCATCCGTTCGCGCCAGTAGTAGTTGATGTCAACGTGCGGTTTCACTTCCGCCTGCCCTGAAAGACGCATCAAACGCGCCCTGCCCCAGGTCGCGCCCAAAGCGTCCAGCGACTGCATCAGGTAAGGGCACCGCTGCAGCCACGGCGTAGGCTGCATCACGCCCGACAGCTCGTCGTTGTCCGGGTCGCCGCCGGCGGTGATCAGGGTCAAGGCGGTGTTGCCGTCGTCGCGCTGAGTGCGGCCCCGCCAAGCGGAGTCTTCGATGCCCTCGATCTCCTCGGCCAGCGCCGCGGCGTCGAACAGAATAGGAAGCTGGATGAAAGGAACCTTCAGTTTCATTACAAACCTGTCGCCACCTGCAATACCCGAGTGTGGTGAGGTAGCGCAGTCGAGTCAACGAACCCTGTCGCTAGCCGTCGCGCCCACGCGCGCGACTGGCCTCTTTGCAGCATAAAAGAAGGCCCCGGACTTGCCGGGGCCTGATCTTGCCGATTGGCGACTCAGTTGAAACTGAACTTCGCCCCCACCGTGTAATAGCGGCCGATGGCGCCGCTGAAGTGCATGGGGTTGTAGTTGACCGCGCCATAGGTCAGCGGATCCAGCGGAGCGATCTTGTCGGCCACGTTGAGCACCGAGGCGAAGATCTCGAACGAATCGGTGGCCTTCCAGCGACCGGACAGATCGATGGTGTAGAACGACGGGATGCGGCAACCGCGCGGGGCCGGCGTACCGTCGGCGAACGTGTTGGCGCACGGCGCGCCTTCGAACGGAACGTTGTCGAAGCCGCCGATGTAGTTCACCACGCTGCTCACGCTGAACTTTCCGATGTCCCAGGTCGCGCCGAAGTTGGCGCGGTTTTTCGGCGTGCCGATGCAGTTGGTCACATCGCAGTTGCCGTGGGTGCCCGCGTATTCGGCGATCGTGCCGGTGCCGTCGTCGCGTTCGAACGAGCTCATGCGCGTCCACTGCAGGTCCAGGTTCAACTTGCCGTAACGGCCCATGTCGAAACGCTGGTTGATGTCGAAATCGAAACCTTCGACCTGGGTGTAGGCGGAGTTGATGTAGTCCACGCTCACCGCCAGCAGCGTGCCGCTGTTGGGAACGCCCGGCAGGTTGTTGTCGCCGCGGACGCCGCGCCCGGCGGCCAACGCCGCTTCGGTGTCGCCCTGGTTGATCTCGTTCTCGCGCTTGATCCGCCACACGTCGAAAGTCATGGTGGTCGAAGAGGTCGGCTCCAGCACGATGCCGATGTTGTAGCTCTTGGATTCTTCGGGCTTCAGATCGGGATTGGGCGTGGTGATCACGGCCAGGTTCACGCCGCAGTCGGCGTCGGTGGCGCCCGGTGCGGGCACGCCGCCCGGGCATCGCAGCGGATCGACGACCGTGCTGAAACCGGCCAGGCCGCCATCGCCGCTTTCGGCCGGGTTGGGTGCGCGGAAGCCTTCTGCATAGCTTGCGCGCAGCGCGAACCAGTCGGCCGGGTTCCACTTGACGCCTACCTTCGGCGTGGTTGCGGTTTCGCCGCCCTTGTATTTGTCGACGCGGAAGGCGCCGGACAGTTCCAGCGTTTCGGTGACAGGTGCGGCGACTTCCGCATAGGCCACGGCCACTTCGGTCACGCCGCTGTAAGCCGAATAGCCCAGGCCGATGATGTCGCCGACGTCGGTGTAGGTCTGCGGAGACAGCTTGGCGCTTTCCCGGCGGTACTCGACGCCGAGGGCCAGCCCCAGCGGACCGCCTTTGAGGTCCATGAGACCGCGCGAAGCCTTGAAGTCGATCATGTTCAAGTTGGTCGATGCGTTGGCATGGATGGTGGGCGAGATGAAGTCGTAGAGCGCCTGGCTATTGAGATCGGCGTCGTCGCCGATGCGCCACCAGCCGACCGGGCTGTTGGGGTCGGTCAGGGCGGTGCGCACCGCGCTGTAACGCAGGAAACCATCGCGTTCGTTCACCAGCTTGGTCGACGAATGCAGGTAGGCGGTATCGATGTCCCAATCGCCCCAGTTGCCCTTGGCTCCGACCAGGAAGCGGCGGAACTCGTTGTCGTTGCGGGTCACGCGCGGGCCCACATCGAATGCTGCGTAGCGCAGGCGCGCGGCCACGCCCAGCGGATTGTCAGGATGCAAGGCGCCCAGCACGGTCGCGCCCGGACCGCTGGTGGCGTTGACCGGGCCGCCCGGATAACCCCAGGAACCGGATACGCCAGAAGGCGTGTTGTAGAAAGTGTTCTTCTTCTTCGAGTAACCCAGTTCCGAATACAGATCGAAGCTGTCGGACAGCTTGAAGGTCGCACGGGCGAAGAAATTGCCGAACTCTTCGCTTGGCGTCAGGCTGCGGAATTGCTGGGTTTCCCACAAGCAGCCGCCGTTGGGTTCGGGCGCGTAGTTGGAGAACTCGGCGCAGCCCGGCAGCGAAACGTACTGGCCATCGGGTCCACGGATGTTGCCGACTGGCGAATTGGTGGCGTTGCCGGCCAGCAATTCGCCGGTGTCGGGGTCGATCACGCCGGGAGTGATGTTGCCGATCAGGTTGAAGAACTGGCTGCCGGCGAAAGGCCGGTAACCGTATGGGCTGAGGTCGCCGTTGCCGATCCATTTGCGGTTGCGGCGGTCGCTGATGGCGATGCCGTCGGTCTTGCTGACGTCGATGCTGACGAAGGCGTTGAAGTCGTCTTCGTCCAGGTTGCCGACGCCTGCGGTGATGGTGGCCTTGCGCGCATTGCCGTCGCTGTCGCCGGAAGTGCCGTAGGACACCTTGCCGGTGGCGCCGGTGAAGTCGCGGCGCAGGATGATGTTGACCACGCCGGCGATCGCATCGGAGCCGTAGATGGCCGAAGCGCCGTCTTTCAGCACTTCGACGCGTTCCACCGCGTCCATCGGGATCACGCTGAGGTCGGTGAACACCTTCTGGCCGTCGTCGGCCAGGCCGTAGGAAGCGATGCGACGGCCGTTCAACAGCACCAGGGTGGAAGACGCACCCAGGCCGCGCAGCGATATGCCCGCGCCGCCGCCGGCGAAGCCGGTGCCGAATGACTTCGGAATGGAGCCCGCGCCATCGGCGGTCAGGGTCTGCAGGAATTCGGCGATGGTCGCCTTGCCGGTGCGGTCGATCTGCTCGCGGGAAATCACCTGGACCGGCGAAGCGGTCTCCAACTGCGTGCGCGGGATGTTCGAGCCGGTGACTTCGATGCGGTCGAGGTTGGTGGCCTCTTGCTGGGTTTCGGCTTCCTGCGCGAACGCTAACGGCGTCGCCAGGATCAAAGCGATGCCGGCCGGCAGCGAGGCGCGCCGTAGTGTCTTGTCGATCATTGATGGATCTCCGTGTTTCGTGGTGAGTACGTGATTCGTTAGAAGTCTGTTAACGCCCGACGAAGTTACGTACCGAACGCGAGAACTGCTTTGCCTTCGCTGCCGCGTGAGTGTGCGGAATCTGGCGTGACGCTTGACGCGCCGTTCCCTTTGACCTCCAGTCGATAGAGCGAAGGCGGCGTGCCATAGCGCTCGCGGAAGGCCCGCGAGAAGCTGCAGTTGTTCTCGAACCCGCACACCGCACCGATCTCGCTGACCGACAGCATGGTCTCGGCCAGCAGCCGGGCGGCCCGGCCCAGACGCAGGCGCGCGGCCATGGCCTGCGGTCCTTCGCCATAGAGCGCGTGGAAGATCTTGGTGAAATACCAGGTGGACACGTTGCTCAGCTCGGCCAGCTCGGCCAGGCGCACGTTGCGGTCCACGTTTCCTTCCAGGAACAGGCGCGCGCGCTGCATGCGGTCGAAGACTTGGCTCTTGCGGCGCATGGAGCGCCCCGGGCAGTGGTCGATCATGCGTCGGAAGTCGTACTGCACGTTGCAGATATGGCGCAGCAGCGGCACCAGCGGATTGACTTCCTCGCTGGCGTAGACGCGCCCGCTCTTGCCGAACAGCCCGGTCTGGCGCCACAGCCGCAGGCATTGGCGCAACTCGTTGCGCTCCAGGGCGCCGCGGCCGGTGTGCAGGTCCAGATGGGTGAACTGCCGGATTCGCGAGCGCATGGCCTGCGACAGGGTCACGCCAAGGACCAGACTTCCACGTTCGGCGTACACCGAGGGGCGCGAATCGGGCTCCAGCACCACCCACTCCCCCGCCCGCAGATGGAAGCGGCCTTCACGGGCTTCCAGATCGGCGCTGCCGCGGATCACTACCCAGAACGAAACCAGCGGCGACTGCAGCACGATGCTGCCGGTGCGGCTCACTGCCACCACGCCAACCAATTCGGGAGTGTTGAAGTCGGCGCCGGCTTCCAACAACTGATTGCGATCTATCCAAGCGGTTTGCATCTTCATGGCCGTTTCCTTTGGGGGCTTGGCCATTGGTTTGATGCAGACGGCTCCGAAACTCAGGAAACGGACCCGAAATTTTTCCGATATCTTTCCAAATTCTTCCCATCTCCTTGCGCATCAACGGCTTGCGCCGTTGTCCACGCGCGATCAATCGTCGGCCGGTTTGCCTACCGCTGTGCCGGAAGTAATGGCAGTGGTGTCTACCAGCCCGATATCGGAGTTGTTGGAGACGTCCATGGTCAGATAAATATGCTTGCCGGTGCGGTCCATGGTCGGCGGCAGCGGCCAGGCTTCTATCTCGCGATCCAGGCAGAACGGCGTCTGCGACTTCGGTGCGCCCATCCTGATCCAGCCGGTGGAGCACTCCTCGCTCCAGTCCATGTAATAGACGCCGTCCGTACCGATGGCCCAGCGCTTGTACTCCTTGGCCATGCGCGGGCGGGTGGCGTCCAGCACCTGCAGGTCGCCGAGCTCGCTATTTGCGCTCCAGATGCCGGGCTTGGTCACCCGGGTGATGTAGACGCGGTTCTTGCCCGGGTCGAATCGGACCAGCGCCACGTCCTGCAGGCTGGCGATTTCGCGCCAGGGGCTGGCGGAGAGGTCGTAGAGCACCGCGCGTAAACGGCCGTCGCCGCTGTCGGAGCCGACAATCAGGTGATTGGGATTGTCGGTGTAGGCCGCGTAGATGGGAGTCGTTGCAGGCACCGGAAGCAGATTGAGCCGCCCGCTGTCCAATTCCACTTCGTACAGCGCCTGCTGATCCTCGTGCTTGCCCACCACCAGCATGCGCCGTCCGTCTTCGGACCAGACCGGCACATGGCGCGGAATGGGTATCAGGCCCTGCATCACTCTGGCGCTGTCGGGCTTGCCCAGCTCGCCCACCCAGAGCTCCAGGCGCGAACCGCGATCGGAAATGAAGGCCACATTGCGCCCGTCGGGAGAAATCGCCGGCAGCATATCCGAGCGGCTGGACGGGAATATCCGCTCCCTGGTCACTTTGCCTTCGGGTGTGGCCGGCAAGGTAAGGCGGAAAATTCCCGAGGTCGACTGGTCGTAAGTGAATGCCATGGTCGGCGAATTGCGGGCGATATCCGGAAACACCGCGAAGCCGTCCAGGCGCAGATGACCGACCGCACCGGTGGCGATGTCGTATCGGAATAAACCGATATCCTTTCCGATGTAACTGAATACCAGGCCGCTGCCGTCAGGCAGCCAGTCGAAGCCGCGGATATCGCTTTTCACGTGGGTCAAACGTTGCGGCGTGCCGCCGCTGGCCGGCATCTTCCAAAGGTCCGACAGGGAAATGGCGCGACGGAACACGATCCAGCGCCCATCGGGCGAGTAGCGTGGATCGATGTCGATGTCGCCCGGCGAGATCGCGTAGTCCAGCGACTTCCACTTGCCGCTGGCGATGTCGAGCAAACGCAACGGACTGCTGGTCTCGCCCGGCAGTTTGGTTTCCAGACCCATCAACAGCCCCTTGCCGTCGGGGGTCCAGTCGTAGCTGGCGGCGGTTCCGCCAAAGCAGTCGGCGATCTTGCGTTCGTTGCCGCCACTGGCGGCAATAAGCATGATCTGGCAACGGCTGGAAGGATCGTAGCGCGCGAACGCGATGGTGCGGCCGTCCGGCGACCATACGGGCATGGTGTCGCTATAGCCCGCCGGCGTGGCGGTGAGCGGGCGCGGAGGCACGTGCACCGTGGTCTGCAGCACCAGCGTGCTGTGGCCTTTGCCGTCGACCTGCGCGTAGGCCACCATCGCCCCGTCCGGGGACAGATTGGCGTCGATTTCCCTGCCCGGCCGCGAGGTGATGGTTACGAACGGCAGGTCGGGTTGCACCGTTGTCGAGCGCGACGCCACCGGCGTCACCTGCGCAACGGCAGGAGCGCGCTTGGAGATGTACCACGCGGACGGCACGCCGATAGCCAACAAGGCCAGGGCAACGGCGAGCCACGCGCGCTTGCCGCCTGGGGGCGTAGTCGCGGGCGAAGGCGCCGAGAGCTGCACTTCCGGCTCCATCGCAGGCGTATCGCCACGCGGTGTGGAGACCAGCGTGCGCGCGGCGGCCAGATCGGGGTCGTTATCCAGCCATTCCACCGGCGCCAGCAGGCGGTAGCCGCCCTTGGAAATGGTTTCCAGGTAGCGCGGCGAATCGCGATCGTCGCCGAAAGCCTTGCGCAGCTGGCCGATCGCCTGGGTCAGCACGTCGTCGGTGGGCAAGGTATCGGGCCAGACCCATTCCAGCAACGCTTCGCGGCTGACCACCTTGCCTTGCTGGCCTGCCAGCGCCAACAGCACGTGCAGGGACTTGATGGTCAGCCGCGTGGGCTCGTGCCCACTGGCCGCCACCACTTCCCGGCGCGGCACGTCGACCACGAATTCGCCGACGCGCAAACGGTCGGATTCCTGGTAGATCGGCTGGGAGCGGGGATTGAGCATGGGTGGGTTCGGCTTCCGGATTGATAGTGTGCACAACGTTCGGATCGAAACGAGCCGGGCAACGACCCGGACAAGCTTCGCGACAAGCTTTGCAAACCACGCGTACGCGCGCCGGATAACACGATGCCAGAAAAGCCATTAAATTCGCTTCTACAAGATCTCGTGCACCGCGCCGCAGGCCCCTCTCTCTCGCCTGCGGTGGTTCTTCCCAATTGCGCCGGTCGGCGCAATTTTTTTGGCCGCTTCGCTTCGGATACGGACTACACGGCGCTTGCGTTGCAGCATCTTGCCACCTCTGTCCCACTGCATGTGCCGTAGGTATCGGGCCGGGCTTGCAAGTGTGGCGTGGTTCAATGTTCCATGGCGTTCATGAACCGAGGCAACTGCAATATGGCGGGTGCTCAAGCGGCGAGGCGGCACCCTTGAACCCTGCCGACAGCGCCGCCTGGGCACAGGCCCAACGGCACGTGGCCGCGCGGCGTTGGGACCAGGCTGCCGCGCAGCTCCAGGCCCTGCTGCGCGCGCATGCCGATGCGGCGCCGGTGAGGGTGCTGCTGGCCGGGGTGATACTGGCCCAGGGCGGTGTGCGCGGCGCGGCCGAACAGCTCGTCGCCGCGCTGCCGTCGCTTCCAGCCGACATGCATCTGATCTGCCGCGTGGCCCAGTTGCTGGCCAAGCTGGGTGAAACCACCGCTACGCTCCATTGTCTCAAGCATCCTGAAATCGCGCGCAGCCGTTCGGGTCCGGCCTTGCTGGCGCTGGCCCATGTGCGCCAGGGCTTGGGCCAGCATGAACAGGCCTTGGCGTTGATGGAACGTGCACGCGCGACAGGGCTGGAGCATGCCGATTTTCTCTACTTCCATGCGCTGCAACTGCAGTTCAACGGACGCATCGCCGAAGCCGAAGCGGAACTGGAAGCCTGCCTGGCCAAAGGCCCCAGCTTCGGCCGCGCATCGCTGACGCTGGCCCGCATCCGCCGGCAGACCGCTGGCAGCAACCATCTGGCCGCCTTGAACAGGCGCCTGCATGCGGTTCCGCGCGGCACCGAGGACCACGCCGCCTTCGAGTTCGCCTTGCACAAGGAACTGGACGACATGGGCCGCCTGGACGAAGCCTGGCAAGCCCTGCAGCGAGGCAACGCCGTCATGCACCAACGCCTGGGCTATGACGCGGCCGCCGAAGAAGCGGTGTTCGACGCGCTGATCGAACGCTTCCCGCAACCGCTGCTGGCGGCCAGCGGCGCGCCGGTCGATGGGCCGCAACCGATCTTCATCGTCGGCATGCCGCGCTCTGGCACCACCTTGCTGGAACGCATCGTCGGCAACCATTCGCAGGTCGCGCCGGCCGGAGAGCTGGCCGACCTGCCTCGGCAGCTGCGCTGGACCGCCGATCGCCATGGCCATCGCCTGCTCGATCTGCCCTTGCTCGAGGCCACCGCATCTGTGGACGCGGCCCTGCTTGGTCGACGTTACCTGCAACAGACGCAATGGCGCGCTGGCGACTGTCGATACTTCGTCGACAAGCTGCCGCCCAACTATCAGTTGGTCGGCTTCATCCGCCAGGCGTTGCCGCGGGCCAAGATCCTGCACATGGTGCGGGATCCCATGGAGGTCTGCTTCTCCAACTACCGTGCGCTGTTCGGCGATTCCTATGCCTACAGCTACGACCTGGATGCGCTGGCGCACCAGTACCGCCAGTACCGCAGAACGATGGCGCACTGGCGTCGGGTCGCGCCCGGGTTCGTGCAGGACGTGTCCTACGATGCGCTGGTACAGGACACCGAAGCCACCGCGCGCCGCGTGTTGGAATTCTGCGGCGTGCCGTTCCAGGCCCAGACCCTGGACACCGCCGGCAACCGCGCCCCGGTCGCCACGCTCAGCAGCGCGCAGGTGCGCGCGCCCATCCACCAACGCGCATTGGGAGAGTGGCGGCGCTACCAGAACCGTCTCGGCGCCCTGCAAGCCGCATTGGGAAACGACCGATGACCACGGAAAGAAGCCGGCTTGCGCCGGCTTCCCTTGCTGGTCTGGCGGCTATTTGGCGCCGAAATTGACCTTGTACTGCAGCCAGTACGCGCGGCCATAACCGTTGTAGTTGAAGATGTTGTACCAGGGTCCGTTGAAGCCCTGGCTTCCGTCCCAGGTATCGTCGCGCGGCGGCGGCGTATTGCGCACATTGTTGACGGTCAGACTGAGTTCGCTGTTGTCGGTGATGCGGTAGCCAACGCTCATGTTGTAGACCATGTACGGCGCGATCCTGCCCTGGGACGTGCCGGGCGTGGTGTCGGTCGCGAATTGCGCCGCGTAGTTGGGCGTTGAGCCGTAACGGATGCCGTGCACCGATGCGTAGAAGTCTCCCAGCTCCCAGCTGATGTCGCCCGACAGCACGCTCTTGAATTCCGAAGTCAGCGCTTGAGCGGGCGATAGCAAGTCGGTGGGCGGATCTCCAGGGAATGTCACGGTGGTGTGGTTGAGGGTGATGTTGTAATCCAGTCCGAACCCGAACTGGCCGGCCTTGCCCGCGTCCCAGCGCGCGGTCATCCCCGCGATGATGCCGTCGATCTCCTCCTCGGCTATGTTGATCGCCTTGATGGTGACTTCGCGGATGGTCTCGCTGGTCTGCGGATTGGCGGTGACCGGGCCGCGCAACACGCGCGACAGGGCGTCCACGCACGTAGTCGAGTTGATGTCCAACCTGCCTTGCCGGCATTCGTTCTCATCGAACAGCGTCTTGCTGAAGGACTGGGGCAAAACCTCGTCTTCGATGGTGATGTTGTAGTAATCGGCGCGAATGTCGAAGTTGTTGTTGGGGGACCAGGAGAAACCGAAACCGTAGGAATGGGCGTTGATCGACTTCAGGTCCGGGTTCGCCACCTGGTTGCCTTCGATCGACAGGCCGTCGAAGTCGCAGGGATCCCCGGGCACTCCATAGACCTCGCACTTGTAGAAGTCGGTCTGCTGCGAGAAGAATCCGTTGCCGCCAGTGAACACGTAGCCCATGTCGGGCGCGCGGAACGCGGTTGCGTAGTTGCCGCGGAACAGCAACGTGTCGGTGGGCCTGAACTCCAGCCCCACCTTGTAGCTGATCTTGGAATCGGCGCCGGCACGGATGTTCTTGTAGGAATCGTAGCGGCTGGACAGGCTGGCGGTCAGCGACTTCAGCAACGGCACGCTGAACTCCACGCCGACCGCTCGATTGGCGCGACTGCCTTGTCCGCTGGTGCCGCTCAGGCCGAAATAGGCATCGCCGCTGACACCCGGATCCACTGGATTGTCCCAACTCTGGTAGCCGAACTGGACCACGCCGGCCACGCCCACCGGACCTGCCGGAAGCGTGAACAGGTCGGCATTGGTCACCTGGAAGTTGAAGTTCTGGGTCCAGGTCGACGAATCGTTGTGGATGTTGCCGGAGAAGCTGCGGAACTGCTCTGGAGTGAGCGCCTGGAAGAAGGCGGGTTTGTTCGGCTCGTATACCGGGTAGCCGTAGTACGTGCCCAGTTGCGGGCCCAGGAACTGGTCCTGGAAGAAGGCGTCCATCTCGTCGGCGAACGGCCACAGTTGGTCCGATTCGACCCGGTAGCCGGAACGGCTGTAGTAGGCGTCATAGTTCCAGTTGGAATCGCCGAAGGTGCCCTGGATGCCGAACGCCGCGTTGTACGAGGTGGATTTGGTGTCGTAGAACGTCTGCCCCTGCTCTTCCGGGGCGAAGATGTGCTGATACAACTCGAGCGTCTGCTCGGTCGCGTTCCAGATGTAGCCATCGGGATTGGTGTTGTAGTTGGCCGTCCAGAAGCGCGATCCCGAATCGTTCTTGGCCTTGTTCACGCCGTAAAGGACCGTGGCGTACAACGAGGCGTTCTCGTTGAGGTCGAAGGTGCCGTTGAAGTAACCGGAAACTCCGCTTTCTTCGTTGAGCAAGGTGGCGTATCCGGGCTGGGCGCGGCTGCCGCAGAAGTTGCCGCGGCCGGGGCGCAGATCGACTTGCGTGGTTCCGTCGAACAGGTGCGCGACGTTGTCGCAGCCCGCACCAGGATCGTCGTACTGGTTGGTGAACAGATTGAGGATGATGAAGGTACGGCTGCCGAAGCGCAGGTCCGGATTGGGGTTGTCGTTGGTGCTGTCGGCGAAGTCCCGCTGACGCATGTAGATCGGATCCTGCTTGCTGGCTTGCAGGCCATAGGTGACATCCAGCCTGTCCCAGGTCTTGCCGCCGGTCAGCTGGAACCGCTGGTTGTCGCCGCCGCCATCGGAGTAGCCGCCGACGCGGAAATCCAGTTGCATGCCGTCCAGGTGTTTCTTCAGGATGATGTTCACCACGCCGGCGATCGCCGCCGAGCCGTAGATAGCCGACTGGTTGCCCGGCAGGATCTCGATGCGGTCGACCATGGCGGTGGGAATGCTGGTCAGGTCGGTGAAGTTGCTCTGTCCGTTGTAGAGCAGCGGATAGTCCGCCAGCGGTTTGCCGTCCATGAGGATCAGGGTGAAGCTTGGCGACAGCCCGAGCAGGCTGATCGTGGTGGCGTTGGAAGTGAAACTGCCCGCGTACTGGTTGTCCTGCACCGCGCCGGTGGCCAGGGGCTGCGCGCGCAGCACGTCGGACACGTTGCGGAAGCCCTGTCGCTGGATGTCTTCAGAACTGATGGTGACTACCGGCGAAGAAGTCTCCAGCTGCGCGCGGGGAATGCGCGAGCCGGTGACCAGGATGCGGTCGAGCTGGGTGGCGTCGCTGTCTGCTTCGGCGGTGGTGCCGGATTCCTGCGCCTGCACGGCGCTCACGGCCAGCGGCCACGCCAATGCGGCGCAGATGGCGGTAGCCAGAAGTTTGCGGTCCATGGTGTTTCCCCTTACCTGTTCGAATGAGTGGCACTAAGTGCGAGCTCGTACGATGGCATGCAGGGAAGCAGCCCTAGTTGATCGGGCTTGTTGCAGTAGTTGTCGCGGTTTGTCGCGATTGCCGAAGATTTAACAACGCCGCGCGTGGCGGTCTTGCGAAGTTCCGGGCTTATCGGGAATCGTCGTTTCGTCGCGCCGTCCGCAGGGTGGTCAATCCGATCAGGCGCGACACCACCAGGGCGATGTACATCACGCCGGCGAAGGATTCGAACATCACCAGCGCGCGCGCTTGCGGCTGGACCGGAATGACATCGCTCAGGCCGACACTGGACAGCACGCTGAAGCTCAGGAACAGCAGTTCCATCCAGCTACGCGGAGCCTCCGGATTGATCGCGGCGATGAAACTGCCCGGATACCACTGCTGGCACACCGAGTAGGCGAAAGCGAAAGCCCAGGCCAGCAGGGTGAACGTGGCGCCCGCCGCATACAGCTCATCGCGGGTGACCCGATGGTCCTGCAGCATGTAGGCGGTCAGGCTGGCGGCGGTATAGAAGTACAGCGCGCCTTCCAGCACATGCGCGTACACCAGCAAGCCTGGCATGCCGCCCCAGATCGACAGGAACGACATCACCATCGCCGGCACCGCCAGGGCCCAGGCGATCCAGTTGATCGACGCGCTGCGGTTGACCACCCACAACGCCAGCGCCAGCACGGTGACGCCGAAGGCGCCGAACAACACGCGCCCGACCAGCGTGTTCTCCATGGCCGGATACAGGAACAGGCCCAGCAGCTGCACCCCCAGCAACAACGCCGACGGATGCCGGCGCGTGGCCTTCCACCATCCCTGATCGCTCATTCCCATCCGCCTGCTCCGTCGATGCGCCCGTTGCGGCGCCTAGTAGAGCACGCGCCAGCGGCCGCTCACAGCGGCCGGCCGCCGGGCCATCTCATTGCAGGGCCGCGGACGCGCCTGCCCTGTACGGATAGCGGGCGAAAATTTCCGCCAGCGTCGAATCTATCCGCGCCGCGCGTTCGGCGGGCTTGAGCTTGGAAACGGTGCCCACCGCTATGCCTTCCCAGACCAGCCGGTTCTTGCGCCGGTCCACGATGTCCACGTTGAGCGTGCCTTCGGTGTACTGCCGCACCTGGGTCTGGTCGCGCCAGTACGGCACCGCCAGATAGCTGCGCGCGCGATAGCTGTAGTAGTAGTTGTAGTCGACCGTGGGATAGGACGTAACGTGGGTGCGTTCCTGCATGTACGCGTTCAAGTTCACCCACAGGTCCGGCTCGCCGGCGGTGTAGGTGTAGCCGCGCGATTCCATCTGCGCGCGGGTGGCCGCCTTGATGCGGTCGGTGGTGGGCGTGGCGTATCCCTCTTTCTCCAGCGCCAACGGCGCGTAGAAACCGAAGGTGCGGTAGCTGCCGAAATCCGCTTCCGGATCGGCTTCGCTGGTGATGCGCGGACCGGTGGCGCAACCTGCCAGCAACAATGCCAGCGCGCCCAGACTCGCTAGGGCGAAACGTCTTTGAACCTGCATGATTCGATCTCCTGGGCCGGGTAATGGACAGAACCTAGCACCGGTTCATTCGTCCTCGGTGAAGGTACGGGCGGGGCCGGGAAAAGGTTGCGGCCCTTCCCGGCTCCTGCCCCCGGCCTTGGGAATCCGTTCAGCCCTGGTGGTAGACCTGCGCCCCGGCCGCGCGGAACTCGGCGGACTTTTCCGCCATGCCTTCTTCCAGCGCCGCAGTTTCTTCCACCCCATGTTCGGCGGCGTAGTCGCGCACGTCCTGGGTGATCTTCATCGAACAGAAATGCGGTCCGCACATGGAGCAGAAGTGGGCCAGCTTGTGCGCGTCCTTGGGCAAGGTTTCGTCGTGGAAGTCCTTGGCCTTCTCCGGGTCCAGGCCCAGGTGGAACTGGTCTTCCCAACGGAACTCGAAACGCGCCTTGCTGAGCGCGTTGTCGCGCACCTGCGCGCCCGGGTGGCCCTTGGCCAGATCCGCGGCATGGGCGGCGATCTTGTAGGCCATGATGCCGTCGCGCACGTCCTCGCGGTTGGGCAGGCCCAGGTGTTCCTTGGGCGTGACGTAGCAGAGCATGGCGGTGCCGAACCAGCCGATCATCGCCGCGCCGATGGCCGAAGTGATGTGGTCGTAGCCCGGCGCGATGTCGGTGGTCAGCGGGCCCAGGGTGTAGAACGGCGCCTCGCCGCATTCGGCCAGCTGCTTGTCCATGTTCTCCTTGATCATCTGCATCGGCACGTGGCCGGGGCCTTCGATCATGGTCTGCACATCGTGCTTCCAGGCGATCTTGGTCAGCTCGCCCAGCGCTTCCAGTTCGCCGAACTGCGCCGCGTCGTTGGCGTCGGCGATGCAGCCCGGGCGCAGGCCGTCGCCCAGCGAGAAGGCCACGTCGTAGGCCTTCATGATTTCGCAGATGTCTTCGAAGTGCGTGTACAGGAAATTCTCCTTGTGGTGCGCCAGGCACCACTTGGCCATGATCGAACCACCGCGCGAAACGATGCCGGTGACGCGCTTGGCGGTCAGCGGCACGTGGCGCAGCAACACGCCGGCATGGATGGTGAAGTAGTCCACGCCCTGCTCGGCCTGTTCGATCAGGGTGTCGCGGAACATCTCCCAGGTCAGTTCCTCGGCGCGACCGTCGACTTTCTCCAGCGCCTGGTAGATCGGCACCGTGCCGATGGGCACCGGCGAATTGCGGATGATCCATTCGCGCGTTTCATGGATGTGCTTGCCGGTGGAAAGATCCATCACCGTGTCGCCGCCCCAGCGGATCGACCACACCAGCTTCTCCACTTCCTCGGCGATGCCCGAGGAAACCGCGCTGTTGCCGATGTTGGCGTTGATCTTGGTCAGGAAGTTGCGGCCGATGATCATCGGCTCGCTTTCCGGGTGGTTGATGTTGTTGGGCAGGATGGCGCGGCCACGGGCGATCTCGTCGCGCACGAACTCCGGCGTGATGAATTTCTGGATGCTGGCGCCGAACGACTCGCCCGGGTGCTGCTTCAGCAGCAACGCATCGCGCACCGCATCCAGCCGCTGGTTCTCGCGGATGGCCACATACTCCATCTCGGGCGTGATGATGCCCTTGCGCGCGTAGTGCATCTGGCTGACGTTGGCGCCGGCCTTGGCCACTCGCGGCAAGGTGCGGCCCGGGAAGCGCACTGCGTCCAGGCGCGCGTTGGTTTCGCGGCCGCGGCCGAATTCGGAACTCAGTTGCGACAGGCGTTCGGTATCGCCGCGTTCCTCGATCCACTTCGCGCGCAGCGCCGGCAGGCCCACCGACAGATCGATGCGCGCCGCCGGATCGGTGTAGGGACCGGACGGGTCGTAGACGGTGATCGGCGGATTCTCTTCGCCGCCGAACAGGGTCGGAGTCTGCGTCTGCGCGATTTCGCGCATGGCCACCTGCAGATCCGGGCGCGAACCCTGCACGAAGATCTTGCGCGAACCGGGAATCGGCCGGGTCACGGTTTCGGACAGCTGCTGGGTGTCCTGCAGCAGGCGCGAAGGGTCGGCTTTGGCGGGGGGGCTTTTGGGTATCGCGTTCATCGGCATCGTCCAGGGCGTGTGGCGGGACGAAGCGGCGGCGCATGGGGGCGGACGGATCGCGAGAGCCAGCAGAGCTGGCAGCATGACGATTCGGCGCATCCTGCGAAGCTTCCCTACGCCGGTCTTAACCGGATCAGGTTCGAAGGGTCTGTCTCAATCCCCGGCCAGGCCGGCGATACCCCCGCTTCGGTGCGAATTAGAACACACCCCACAGGGGGCTGTCGGTGCCCGGGCGGCTGGATTCGCCATCCAGCAAGGCTTTGTCGCGCACCGCGCCCTTGTCGGCGCTGGTGGCCAGCAGCGCATAGGCCTTGAGCGCGGTGGTGACCTTGCGCGGGCGCGGCTGGGTCGGTTTCCAGCCCTGGGTGTTCTGTTCGGCGCGGCGCTCGGCCAGTTCCTGTTCGCTCACCAGCAGTTCGACCAAGCGTTGCGGGATATCGATGCGGATGCGGTCGCCTTCGCGCACCAGCGCGATGGCGCCGCCGGCAGCGGCCTCCGGCGAGGCATGGCCGATCGACAGCCCGGAGGTGCCGCCGGAGAAACGCCCATCGGTCAGCAGCGCGCACTGCTTGCCCAGGCCCTTGGATTTCAGGTAGCTGGTGGGGTACAGCATTTCCTGCATGCCCGGCCCGCCCTTGGGGCCTTCATAGCGGATCACCACGATATCGCCAGCCACCACTTCGTTGGCCAGGATGCCCTTGACCGCATCGTCCTGGCTCTCGAACACCTTGGCGCTGCCTTCGAACACGTGGATGGATTCGTCCACGCCGGCGGTCTTCACCACGCAGCCATCGACGGCCAGGTTGCCGTACAGCACCGCCAAGCCGCCTTCCTGCGAATACGCGTGCTCGACATCGCGGATGCAGCCGTTGGCGCGGTCGGTATCCAGCGTGGCCCAACGCCGCGATTGGCTGAAGGCCACCTGCGTGGGCACGCCGCCGGGGCCTGCCTTGAAGAAGGTGTGTACGGCTTCATCGTCGGTCTGGGTCACGTCCCACTGCGCGATGGCGTCGGCCAGCGTGCGGCTGTGCACCGTGGGCACCTGCGTATGCAGCAAGCCACCGCGCGAAAGTTCGCCCAGGATCGAGAAAATGCCACCGGCGCGGTGCACGTCTTCCATGTGGTACTTCTGGATGTTCGGCGCGACCTTGCACAACTGCGGCACCTGGCGCGAGAGGCGGTCGATGTCGCGCAGGTCGAAATCGACCTCGGCCTCCTGCGCGGCGGCCAGCAAGTGCAGGATGGTGTTGGTGGAACCGCCCATGGCGATATCCAGGGTCATCGCATTCTCGAACGCCTCGAAACTGGCGATGGAGCGCGGCAATGCAGAAGCGTCTTCGCCGCCGTACCAGCGGTGGCACAACTCCACGGCCAGGCGGCCGGCGCGCAGGAACAATTGCTCGCGGTCCGCATGCGTGGCCAGGGTGGAGCCGTTGCCCGGCAAGGCCAGGCCCAGCGCCTCGGTCAGGCAGTTCATCGAGTTGGCGGTGAACATGCCCGAACACGAGCCGCAGGTCGGGCACGCGCTGCGTTCGTACTCGGCGACCTTGGCGTCGGAAGAGTTTTCATCCGCGGCCACCACCATCGCATCGACCAGGTCCAGGCCATGCTCGGCCAGCTTGGTCTTGCCCGCTTCCATCGGCCCGCCCGAAACGAACACCGTGGGGATATTCAACCGTAGAGCGGCCATCAGCATGCCCGGGGTGATCTTGTCGCAATTGGAAATGCACACCAGCGCATCGGCGCAATGCGCGTTGACCATGTACTCCACCGAGTCGGCGATGATCTCGCGGCTGGGCAACGAGTACAGCATGCCGTCGTGGCCCATGGCGATGCCGTCGTCGACCGCTATCGTGTTGAACTCCTTGGCCACGCCGCCCACGCGTTCGATCTCGCGCGCCACCAGCTGGCCGAGGTCCTTCAGGTGCACATGCCCCGGCACGAACTGGGTGAAGGAGTTGGCGATGGCGATGATGGGCTTGTGGAAGTCCTCGTCCTTCATGCCTGTGGCGCGCCAGAGCGCACGCGCGCCGGCCATGTTGCGGCCGTGGGTGGAAGTCTTGGAGCGGTATTCGGGCATGGGCCTGCGCGAACTGATCAGTTCGGGATGTGGGGGCGCTGATACTGCCTCGTTTTCATTGTTTCCGTTGCAACTATCCAGGTTTCAGTTGCAACCAATTCGCCGCGTGTCCGCTCTCGAGTGGCAGCGGCGTTCGTATGCTTGACAACGCCTACGAGCGCATGTTCCTCTAGCCCTATGTTGCAACGCCACACGCCCACGCCTGTACATGATGGCCACGCCGCCGCAGCGGCCGCCCTCCTCGTACTCGTACTTATTACCTCGCCAACCGGTGCGGGTCGAATAGGCGTGTAAGCAGCAGCAACGCCCCATTCGCAAAACCCCGCACTGAGAAGTGCGGGGTTTTTTGTTTTCAGAGATATCAAGTTCCGCAAAACCTTCCCTTCAACCTTCCATGGAATCCACCGCAATGACCACGCAGAACCTTCCCAACACCAAGATTGCGACCATCGGCTACGGCAGCCAGGGACGCGCGCATGCCTTGAACCTGCGCGAGTCCGGCTTCGATGTCACCGTTGGCCTGCGCCCGGGCGGCCCCACCGAAGCCAAGGCCAAGGCCGACGGATTCGTGGTCAAGACGCCGGCCGAAGCGGTAAAGGATGCGGATCTGGTAGCCGTGCTGACCCCGGACATGGTCCAGCGCAAGCTCTACGACGAAGTGCTGAAGGACAACCTGAAGCCCGGCGCCTGCCTGCTGTTCGCGCACGGCTTGAACGTGCACTTCGATCTGATCAAACCGCGCGAGGACATCGACGTGGTGCTGGTGGCGCCCAAGGGCCCGGGCGCGCTGGTGCGCCGCGAATACGAGATCGGCCGCGGCGTGCCCTGCATCTATGCCGTGCATCAGGACAAGAGCGGCAACGCCGAAGCGCTGGCGCTGGCTTACGCCGCCGGCCTGGGCGGCGCCCGCGCCAACATCATCAAGACCACCTTCAAGGAAGAGACCGAGACCGATCTGTTCGGCGAACAGGCCGTGCTGTGCGGCGGCGCCTCGTCGCTGGTGCAGGCCGGGTTCGAAACCCTGGTCGAAGCCGGCTACCAGCCTGAGATCGCCTACTACGAAGTGCTGCACGAACTGAAGCTGATCGTGGACCTGTTCTACGAAGGCGGCATCACCCGCATGCTGGAATTCATCTCCGAGACCGCGCAGTACGGCGACTACGTCAGCGGCCCGCGGGTGATCGACGCGGCCACCAAGCAGCGCATGAAGGACATCCTGACCGACATCCAGGACGGCACCTTCACCAAAAACTGGATCGCCGAATACGAAGCCGGCCTGCCCAACTACAACAAATTCAAGCAGGCCGACATGGAGCATCCGATCGAAGCGGTGGGCAAGAAGCTGCGCGCCAAGATGGTGTGGCTGTCGGCCAACGCTTCCCAGCCCGATGCCGACGACGCCACCACGACAGAGAAGGCCGCCGCCGCATGAACGCAACCGCCGCCGCTGCCCCACGCAATGGCGCCCGCTGGCTGACCCAGGCGCTGGAGGCCGAAGGCGTGGAAACGCTGTTCGGCTATCCCGGCGGCACCATCATGCCGTTCTACGACGCGCTGGTGGATTCCAAGCTCAAGCACATCCTGGTGCGCCATGAACAAGGCGCCGCATTGGCCGCCAACGGTTACGCGCGTGCCAGCGGCAAGGTCGGCGTGTGCGTGGCCACTTCCGGTCCCGGCGCTTCCAACCTGGTCACCGGCATCGCCGATGCGATGCTGGATTCGGTGCCGATGGTGTGCCTGACCGGACAGGTCGCCACGCACCTGATGGGCACCGACGCGTTCCAGGAACTGGACGTGTTCGGCCTGACCCTGCCCATCGTCAAGCACAGCTTCATCGCCCGGCGCGTGGAAGACCTGCCCGAAATCGTGCGCGATGCCTTCCGCATCGCCCGCGAAGGCCGTCCGGGCCCGGTGCTGATCGACCTGCCCAAGGACGTGCAAGTGGCCGATGCCAGCCACTTGCCCGATCACGTGCCGGCCGAAGTCGAACTGCCTCCGCCGCCCGCCGAATCCGCGTTGGCCGAAGCGCTGGCCGCCATCGCCGGCGCCGAGAAACCGGTGATCTACGGCGGCGGCGGCATAGGTCTGGCGGGCGCGGTGGAGGTGTTCCGCGAGTTCGTCGAAGCCACCCAGATTCCCACCGTGCTGACCCTGCGCGGCCTGGGCGCGTTGCCCGGCGGCCATCCCAACTATCTGGGCATGCTGGGCATGCACGGCACCCGCGCGGCGAACATGGCGGTGCAGGAATCGGATCTGCTGATCGTGGTCGGCGCGCGCTTCGACGACCGCGCGACCGGCAAGCTGGCCGAGTTCGCACCGTTCGCCCGCGTCATACACCTGGATGCCGACGCGTATGAAATCTCCAAGCTGCGTACCGCCAACATCGCGCTGCCCGGCGACGTGGCCGCAGGCTTGCGTGCGCTGGTCGGCGCGCGCAGCACCTGCGACGACTGGCGCAAGCGTTGCCGCATGCTGGCCGACAAGCATGGCTTCCGTTACGACGCGCCCGGTTCGGACATTTACGCACCGGCCCTACTGAAGCGCATGACCGAACTGGCGCCGGACGATGCCATCGTCGCCTGCGACGTCGGCCAGCACCAGATGTGGGTGGCGCAGCACTGCAAGTTCAACCATCCGCGCAACCATCTGACCAGCGGCGCGCTGGGCACCATGGGCTTCGGCCTGCCGGCGGCGATAGGCGCGCAGTTCGCCTGCCCGGAACGCACGGTGCTGTTGGTCAGCGGCGACGGCAGTTTCATGATGAACGTGCAGGAGCTGGTGACCATCGCCCGCTGCCAGCTGCCGGTGAAGATCGTGCTGCTGGACAACAGTTCGCTGGGCATGGTGCGGCAGTGGCAGGAGCTGTTCTTCGCCAAGCGCTACAGCGAGATCGATCTGTCCGACAACCCGGATTTCGCCGCCTTGGCCGAAGTGTTCGGCATTCCCGCCAAGCGCATCGACCGCCGCGAACAGGTGGAAGACGCGCTGGCCGATCTGCTGGCCCAGCCGGGCCCGGCGCTGCTGCACGTGGCCATCGACATCAAGGCCAACGTTTGGCCGCTGGTGCCGCCCAACACCGCCAACAGCACCATGCTGGACAACAACCCGGCCGACCAGGCCGCGGAATCCAATGCAACAGAGCCGCGAACGGAGTCCCCGCATGCGCTACCGGCTTGACCTGGTGCTGAAGCCTGCCGAAGGCGCGCTGACCCGCGTGATCGGCATGGCCGAACGCCGTGGTTTCACTCCGCAGTCGATCAATGGCGATTCGGCCACCGAAGACGGCCGCTGGCGCGTGCAGCTGGTGGTCGATGGCCAGCGTCCGGCCGAAACCCTGCGCCTGCAGATGCTGAAGGTTTACGACTGCGTGTCGGTCGAAGTAACCGCGATTGAGCCCATGGCGATGGGAGAGGCAACGTGATCGGGCCTGTCCTGTCGGTAGCCGGTAGCCGGAAGCCGGTAGTTGCGAACCAAGCGGCGCGCTTCAGGTCAGTTGCGCTGGCACGGAGGAGTCTTCTTCCACCGCAACCTGCCCTCACCCCTTATCGCATGCACACCGGCTTCCGGCTTCCGGCTGACGGCTCACGTCTTCTGCCCGATGCCTGACAGCCGCGCCAGCGCCAGCAAAGAATCGGACGTAAGCGACGTAACCGTCACCGTGGCCGACGTGCTGGCCGCGCAGGCGCGCCTGCGGCGTTACCTGCCGCCCACGCCGATGCACCACGCAGAGCGTTTTGGCGTGATGCTGAAGCTGGAAAACCTGCAGCGCACCGGTTCCTACAAAGTACGCGGCGCATTGAATGCGCTGTTGGCTGCGCGCGAACGCGGCGATCTGCGCCCGGTCATCGCCGCTTCGGCCGGCAACCACGCGCAAGGGCTGGCCTGGGCCGCCTACCGCCTGGGCGTGCAGGTGATCACGGTGATGCCGCACGGCGCACCGGCCAACAAGATCGCCGGCGTGGCGCATTGGGGCGCGACCGTGCGCCAGCATGGCGACAGTTATGACGAAGCCTTCGCCTTCGCCCGCGAGCTGGCCGAACAGAACGACTACCGCTTCCTGTCCGCGTTCGACGATCCGGACGTGATCGCTGGACAAGGCACGGTGGGCATCGAGATCGCGCCGCATGCGCCTGATGTGGTCATCGTGCCCATCGGCGGCGGCGGCCTGGCCTCCGGCGTCGCCCTGGCCTTGAAATCCCAGGGCGTGCGCGTGGTCGGGGCGCAGGTGGAAGGCGTGGATTCGATGGTGCGCGCCTTGAAGGGCGATACCCGCGCCATCGCGCCGGTCGCCAGCCTGGCCGACGGCGTACGGGTAAAGATTCCCGGCTTCCTGACCCGCCGCCTGTGCGCCAGCCTGCTGGACGATGTGGTGATCGTGCGCGAGGCAGAACTGCGCGAAACCCTGGTGCGCCTGGCCCTGGAAGAGAACATCATCGCCGAGGGCGCCGGCGCGCTGGCCCTGGCCGCTGGCCGTCGCGTCTCGGGCAAGCGAAAATGCGCCGTGGTTTCCGGCGGCAACATCGACGCCACCGTGCTGGCAGGCCTGCTCTCCGACGTGCGCCCGCGCGCGCCGCGCAAACCGCGCCGGCGCACGCAGGAACTGCATCCGGTGGAACCGGGACTTGCCGCTGCCGCGATCGTTTCCGCCCTTCCCCCGATCCAACCCATTACCGTCGATGCGCCCGTGGCGCGTCACACCGTCATTGAAGAGGAGTACACCTGGTGAGCGACATTCCTGTAATTCCCCCGGCCCAGGTCCGGATTTTTGATACCACCCTGCGCGATGGCGAGCAGTCCCCCGGCTGCAGCATGTCGCCTTCGCAGAAGCTGGTGATGGCGCGCGCGCTGGCCGAACTGGGCGTGGACGTGATCGAGACCGGCTTTCCGGCCAGCTCGCAATCCGACCGCGAGGCCGCCGCTTTGATCTCTCGCGAACTGCGCGACACCAGCCTGTGCGTGCTGTCGCGCTGTCTGCCCGGCGATATCGAGGCCTCGGCCCGCGCGTTGGACGGCACCGCGCGTCCACGCATCCACCTGTTCCTGTCCACCAGCCCGCTGCATCGCGAGCACAAGCTGCGCATGAGCCGCGAGCAGGTGCTGGAAGCGGTGGCCAGGAGCGTGAAGGCGGCGCGCGGTTTTGTCGGCGACGTGGAGTTCTCGGCCGAAGATGCGCTGCGCACGGAAGAGGACTTCCTGGCCGAAGTGATCGCCGTGGCCATCGCTGCCGGTGCCGGCACCATCAACCTGCCCGACACCGTCGGCTATACCACCCCCACCGAGATCCGCGGCCTGTTCGAACGCATGATCACCAACGTGCCGGGCGCGCGCGAGGTGATCTTCAGCGCCCATTGCCACAACGACCTGGGCCTGGCCGTGGCCAATTCGCTGGCCGCCATCGAAGGCGGCGCGCGGCAGGTGGAATGCAGCGTCAACGGCATCGGCGAGCGCGCCGGCAATGCCGCGCTGGAAGAAGTGGTGATGAGCCTGAAGGTGCGCGGTGCGTACTTCGGCGCCGATACCAATATCGACACCAACCGCATCGTGCCCACTTCGCAGCTGCTGCAGCGTCTGGTGGGCATGCCGGTGCAACGCAACAAGGCGGTGGTCGGCGCCAATGCGTTCGCGCACGAAGCCGGCATCCACCAGCACGGCATGCTGCGCCACCGCGGCACCTACGAAATCATGCGTCCTGAAGACGTGGGCTGGCCGTCCTCGCAGATGGTGCTGGGCCGCCACAGCGGCCGCGCCGCGGTGGAGCAGCGGCTGCGCGCATTGGGCTACCTGCTGGAGGAACCCGAGCTGGATCTGGTCTTCGCTTCGTTCAAGGCCCTGTGCGAGAAGCAGCGCGTGGTCCACGACAACGACCTGCAGACGCTGATGCAGGATGGTGCCGACAGCGAGGGCTACCGGTTGTCCTCGATGACGGTGAGCGACGCAGGTCATCGCGCGCGAGCCACGGTGGAGCTGTCGGACCCCGACGGCGACCGCGTATTCGAAACCGCCGAAGGCGACGGCCCGGTGGATGCGTTGTTCGCGGCCTTGGCCATGGCCACCGGCGTGGACCTGGTGCTGGAAAGCTACCAGGTGCACAGCGTCGGCCTGGGCGCCGACGCACGCGGCGAAGCCAACCTCAGCGTGCGCTATGAAGGCGAGGAGTACGACGGCACCGGCACCAGCAAGGACATCATCGAAGCCAGCGCGCTGGCCTGGCTGGACGTGGCCAACCGGCTCCTGCGTACGCGCGAAGGTGCGAAGCGGAAATCAGAGATGGCGGAGGCGTGATGGGAAGCGTCGGCCGGCAATATTCTATGGGGCGTCATCCCGGCGAATGCCGGGATCCATCCCGCAGACATTGCGGAAATAGGTTTCCTGATACAACGAAACAACGGATGGATGGATCCCGGCATTCGCCGGGATGACGACCTTCTTTCTTACGTGTGGCCCCACAACGATCCAATGGACATGACTGCATGAGCTCCACCCCCCGCACCCTCTTCGACAAACTCTGGGACGCGCACGTAGTAGTCCCCGAGACCGACGCCGCACCGGCGGTGCTGTACATCGACCTGCACCTGATCCACGAAGTCACCTCGCCGCAGGCCTTCACCGAACTGCGCGCACGCGGCATCGCACCGCGGCGGCCGGACCGGACCAAGGCGACCATGGACCATTCCACGCCGACCACGCCGGCCGATGCGCAAGGCAAGTTCCACTACTACACCCAGGCCTCGGAAACCCAGGTCGATACGCTGGCGCGAAACTGCGCCGAGTACGGCATCGAACTGTTCGACATGCAGTCGGCCGAGCGCGGCATCGTCCACGTGATCGCGCCCGAACTGGGCCTGACCCAGCCCGGCATGACCATCGTCTGCGGCGATAGCCACACCTCCACCCACGGCGCGTTCGGTTCGCTGGCCTTCGGCATCGGCACCAGCGAAGTCGGCCACGTGCTGGCCACCCAGTGCCTGTTGCAGCGCAAAGCCAAAACCATGGCCATTACCGTAGACGGTCCGCTGGCGCCGGGCGTCGGCGCCAAGGACGTGATCCTGCACATCATCGGCGTGATCGGCGTCAACGGCGGCACCGGGCATGTGCTGGAATACCGTGGCTCCACCATCCGCGCGATGGACATGGAGCAGCGCATGACCCTGTGCAACATGTCGATAGAAGCAGGCGCCCGCGCCGGCATGGTGGCGCCGGACGAAGTCACCTACGCCTGGATGGCGAGCACGCCGCGTGCGCCGAAGGGCGAAGCGTTCGAGGTGGCCAAGGCGCGCTGGTCGCAGTTCAGCAGCGACGAAGGCGCGCGCTTCGACCAGGAAGTGGTCATCGACGCCCGCGACATCCGCCCCACCCTCACCTGGGGCACGCACCCGGGCACGGCCATCGCGGTGGATCTTCCCATTCCCGCCGCCAAGGACAACGCCGCGCAGAAATCGCTGGACTACATGGCCTTCGATTCCGGCAGGCCGCTGGAAGGCACCGCGGTGGACGTGGTGTTCGTGGGCTCGTGCACCAACGGCCGCCTGAGCGACATGCGCGAAGTGGCCACCGTGTTGCGCGACCGTCGTGTCGATCCGCGCGTGCGCATGCTGGTGGTGCCGGGTTCGGAACTGGTCAAGCGCCAGGCCGAAGCCGAAGGCATCGACAAGATCGTGCTGGCGGCGGGCGCCGAATGGCGCGAGCCGGGCTGCTCGATGTGCATCGCCATGAACGGCGATCTGGTCGCGCCGGGACAACTGGCCGTCAGCACCAGTAATCGCAATTTCGAAGGTCGCCAAGGTCCCGGCTCGCGCACGCTGCTGGCCTCGCCGATGACCGCGGCATGGGCGGCGGTGAACGGCAAGGTGGCCGATCCGCGCGAGTTGTTCGCCAAGGAGGTGGCGTGGTGAGCGCTTTTGATTCCCTTCTTCCCCCGGGAGAAGGTGGCGCGAAGCGACGGATGAGGGAATGGCAATCACTCGCCAACCAACTCCATTACAAGCGGACAACCCATTCCCTCATCCGCCCTAAGGGCACCTTCTCCCGGCGGGAGAAGGGAGCAATTGCCGCCTTTTATATGGAGGTCTTCGCATGACCGCCTTCGCCGCATTGAAATCGCGCAGCGTCGTCCTGCGCCAGAGCAACATCGACACCGACCAGATCATTCCCGCGCGCTTCCTGTCCACCACCGAGCGCGCCGGCCTGGGCAAGCATGCCTTCAACGACTGGCGCTGGCAGGCCGACGGTTCGCCCAATCCGGACTTCGCCTTCAACCGGCCCGAGAACGCCGGCCGCGCCATCCTGCTGGCCGGCGCCAATTTCGGCTGCGGCTCCTCGCGCGAGCACGCGCCCTGGGCGCTGACCGACCTGGGCCTGCGCGCCATCGTCAGCAGCGAGATCGCCGATATCTTCCGCAACAACTCGCTGAAGAACGGATTGCTGCCCATCGTGCTGGGCGAAGCCATCGTGCAGTCGCTGATGCAGCGCCCCGACGACGAGCTGACCGTGGACATAGAAGCGCGCGAACTGCGCACCCCGAACGGCGACGTCCATCCCTTCCCGCTCGACGCCTTCGCCCGCACCTGCCTGATGGAAGGCGTTGACGAACTGGGCTACCTGCTGTTGCGTTCGGACCAGATTGCCCGATACGAATCCTCAAGCGCTCCCATCGGTTATCAATGAAATCCCCCTACTCCGTTCGTGGTGAGCCTGTCGAACCACGCTCTTGGCGGCACAGCCCGAATTCCCGCAGTTCGTTTTCATCGCGAAAGGCGTGGTTCGACAGGCTCACCACGAACGGTTTTCTTATTCGTTCGCATCACTAGGATTCGAAAACATGAAAGCTGACATCGTAGTCCTGCCCGGCGACGGCATCGGTCCGGAAGTCACCGCCGCCGCGCTGTCCGTGCTCAAGACCGTGGCCCGCCGCTACGGCCATCAGTTCGATTTCAGCGAACACGACATCGGCGGCATCGCCATCGACAAGCACGGCGAACCGCTGCCCGCTTCGACGCTCGCCGCCTGCAAGAGCGCCGATGCGGTGCTGCTGGGCGCGGTGGGCGGGCCGAAGTGGTCCGACCCCAATTCCAAGGTGCGCCCCGAACAGGGCCTGCTGGCGCTGCGCAAAGGCATGGGCCTGTACGCCAACCTGCGCCCGGTGCGCCCGCATCCGGCCGCGTTGAACGCCTCGCCGATCAAACCGCATCTGCTCACCGGCGTGGACATCATGGTGGTGCGCGAACTGACCGGCGGCATCTATTTCGGCGAGAAGACCCGCACCGCCGACACGGCCAGCGACCTTTGCACCTATTCGGTGGCCGAGATCGAACGCGTGGTGCGCAGCGCGTTCAAGCTGGCCCGCCAGCGCCGCAGCTACGTGGTGTCGGTGGACAAGGCCAACGTGCTGGAAACCTCGCGCCTGTGGCGCGACGTCACCGCGCGCATCGGCCGCGATGAGTTCCCCGAGGTGAAGCTGGAGCATGTATTGGTGGACGCGATGGCCATGCACCTGCTGGCGCATCCGCGCGAGTACGACGTGATCGTCACCGAGAACATGTTCGGCGACATCCTCACCGACGAAGCCTCGATGCTGGCCGGTTCGCTGGGCCTGCTGCCGTCGGCCTCGCTGGGCGACGGCAAGGCCGGCGTGTACGAACCCATCCACGGTTCGGCCCCGGACATCGCCGGCAAGGGCATCGCCAACCCCTACGCGACGATCCTCAGCGCGGCCATGCTGCTGCGCCATTCGCTGGGCCTGCAAGACGAAGCCGACTGCATCGAGCGCTCGGTCGATGGTGCGCTGAATTCGCACGCCTTCACCGCCGACCTTGCCTCCAACGGCCGCAGCATCTCCACCGCAGCCGCCGCGCAGGCGGTGATCGAGCAGATGCAGGCCAATTGCTACGTGGCCGAGCTGCGCGACTGACGCTCATTGCGCCGTGAGAGCATCGTAGGAGCGACGTCCCCCAAGGGAACTTCGCTCCTACGGCTGCCGGGTGGACGTAAGATGCGCGGGCGCGAATCGGTCGCCGTCGAAGGAACCCAATGGAAAAGCATCTGCTGCCCCTGGCGCTCGCAATCGCGTTCGCGGCCCCCTCGCATGCGTCCGCTCCTTTGCGCGAGTCCTTCGACCTTCAGGTTCCCACGCCACCGGCCCCAGTGGAAGTGGAAGGCACACAACGGTTTTCCTACGAGCTGCACCTCACCAATTTCACCCGCGAACCGCTTTCGCCGGTCAACGTCCAGGTACTGGACGAAAAGAATCGCATCCTCGCCAGCTTCAACGGCGCCGCGCTGACTTCGCGCCTTGCCCAGGTAGGCGGAGGCGCAGGCGCCACGATCGCGCCCGGCATGCGCGGCGTGATGTATCTGGATCTTTCGCTCCCGACAGGCGCGACACCCGAAGCGTTATCGCACCGGATCGAGTACCGGGCCGCCGACGGTGGCCCTTTCATCGTCGAAGGAGAGGAAGTCTCCACGCGCCAGGCCAGCCCTCTGGTGCTGGGCCCACCACTGCGCGGCGGCCCCTGGGCTGCGATCCATTCACCGGACTGGCCGCGCGGACATCGCCGTGTGCTCTACACCCTCAATGGCCGGGCACGCATCCCGGGCCGATTCGCCATCGACTGGGTGAAACTCGACGAGAGCGGCCGTACCGCGAAAGGCGATGCCGACCTGGTCAGCAACAGCTACGGCTACGGCGCCGAAGTGCTGGCAGTCGCCGACGCGGTGGTTGCCGCGACACGCGACGACGTGTCGGAAAGCGTTTCTGTCGCCGCCCACCCGAAGCACGCCATCGCCGATGCGACCGGCAACTACCTCGCCCTGGACCTGGGCGACGGACGTTTCGCCTTTTACGAGCATTTGAAGCCCGGCAGCTTGCGCGTCAAACCGGGCCAGAGGGTGAAGCGCGGCGAAGTGATCGGCGCGCTTGGCTTTACCGGTGATTCCACAGGCCCGCATTTGCATTTCCATGTCGCCGATGGGATTTCGCCACTGGGATCGGAAGGCGTGCCGTTCGAGTTCGAACGGTTCGAGGTGCTGGGCAGTTATCCGGATATCGGCGCCTTGGGCACCAAGCGATGGACCCCGCGCCAAACAAGTCAAGCTTCTCGACATGAAGGCGAAATGCCGGGTTCCAATGTAGTAGTGAAGTTCGACTAGGCGTCCTTCTCCCGCCAGGCGGGAGAAGGTGCCCGAAGGGCGGATGAGGGAAAGCGAAGAAGCAATCTTTCAAGTTCTATCTCGCCGCAACAAGCGGCGGTTGTCGAACGCTACAACACAGCCACAACCCCCAGTCCTCCCCTCCGACCGCCCTCACCCTCCGCACAAGTGCGTCGACCTCTCCCGCAGGCGGGAGAGGTGTTGCAAACTATCCTGGCCTCCGAACCAACCCGGTCCAACACCCATGCGCTATCTCGGCCGCCTCCAGGAGTGGAACGACGACAAGGGCTTCGGCTTCGTCACGCCCAATGGCGGCGGCGCGCGCGCCTTCGTGCACATCAAGGCCTTCGAACGTGCCACCCGACGGCCGGTAGTCGGAGAGCTGATTTCCTATGCCTTGGTCAACGACACCCAAGGCCGCTCCAACGCAGCCAAGGTGCGTTTCGCGGTCCAGGCAGCATCGGAGCCGCGGCGTGCAGCAGGCCGCTTCCCCGGCATGATCGTCGGTGGAATAAGCCTCGCCTTGTTCGCGGTGGCATGGCTGACCGGCTGGGTTCCCCTGGTGGTTCCGCTGCTCTATGCGGCGATGAGCGCGATCACCTACGTTCTCTACGGCATGGACAAATCCGCAGCCAGGCACAACCAATGGCGCATCCAGGAAAGCAGCCTGCATCTCTTCGCTTTTCTCTGCGGCTGGCCCGGTGCGCTCATCGCACAGGACCATCTTCGGCACAAATCCGTGAAGCCCCAGTTCCGTTTCATGTTCTGGATCACTGTCGTACTCAACCTGCTGGCACTGGCCTGGTTGCTGCACAGCGGCAAGGCCGACGCGCTCGACGCCTTGCTCTAGCGCGTAGGATGTGACCGACCCATTCGTTGCGGAGTCTTCACGCGTGGACAAGCCTTACTTGTTGGCCATCGACCAAGGCACCACCAGTTCCCGCGCGATGCTGTTCGACCGCAGCGGCGCGGTCGTGGGGATGGCCCAGCGCGAATTCGAGCAGCTGTTTCCGCAACCGGGCTGGGTGGAACACGACCCGCGCGAGATCCTGGGCAGCGTGCAGAGCACGGTGGTGGAAGCGATGACGCGGGCGCAGGTCAGCGCGTCGCAACTGGCGGGCATCGGCATCACCAACCAGCGCGAGACCACGGTGGTGTGGGACCGCAAGACCGGTCAGGCCATCCACAACGCCATCGTCTGGCAGTCGCGGCAAACGGCGGAGATCTGCGAGAAGCTGAAAGCCGACGGCTATGCGGAACTCGTGCGCAAACGCACCGGCCTGCTGATCGACGCGTACTTCTCCGGCACCAAGGTCAAATGGATCCTCGACCAGGTCCCCGGCGCCCGCGCACGCGCCGAACGCGGCGAGTTGCTGTTCGGCACCATCGACAGCTGGCTGTTGTGGAATCTTTCCGAAGACCGCACCCATGCCACCGACTACAGCAACGCCTCGCGCACGCTGATGTACGACATCCACAAACGCCAGTGGTGCCCGGACCTGCTGCGCATGCTGGATGTGCCGGCGGCGATGCTGCCTGAGGTGCGTTCCAGCAGCGAGGTATACGCGCACACGGGCGCGCAGACGGTTTTTGGGCACCGCGTGCCCATCAGCGGCATGGCCGGCGATCAGCAGGCGGCGTTGTTCGGCCATGCCTGCTTCGAGCCGGGCATGGCCAAGAACACTTATGGCACCGGTTGTTTCCTGCTGATGAACACGGGCGACAAGGCTGTGCAATCGAACAACGGTCTGCTGACCACCCTCGCCTGGGGCATCGACGGGAAGGTGGAGTACGCGCTGGAAGGAAGCGTGTTCGCGGCGGGCTCTGCCATCCAATGGCTGCGCGATGGCCTGCGCATGCTGGGCAAGGCCAGCGATACGCAAGCCTATGCGGAGCGTGCGCAGTCTTCGGACGGGGCGTATTTCGTGCCGGCGTTCGTGGGGTTGGGCGCGCCGTACTGGCGCAGCGATGTGCGCGGGGCGATGTTCGGGCTGACGCGGGGAACGAACAAGGAGCATTTCATCCGCGCGGTGCTGGAGTCGCTGGCGTACCAGACGCGCGATGTGCTGACGGCGATGCAGGCCGATGCCGATTTGACGTTGAAAGCGCTGCGGGTGGACGGCGGGGCCATCGCCAACGATTTCACGGCGCAGTTCCAGGCGAACATTCTGGATATCGCGGTGGAGCGGCCTGCGGTGAAGGAATCCACGGCGCTGGGGGCGGCGTATCTGGCGGGGCTGGCGGTGGGCTTCTGGGAAAGCCGGGAGCAGATCGCGCAGCAGCGGCAGGTGGAGCGGACGTTCCTGCCGGAGATGGGGGCCGAGCGCAGGGAGAAGTTGTATGCGGGGTGGAAGCGGGCCGTGGAAGCTACGATGGTGTTCGGCAACGGCGAAGGGTGATTCGGCGGTTTACCGCGAGGCGATCCCTCGCAGGAACGACGTAGGAGCGACGTGAGTCGCGAAACCACGCCGGTCCGACTTACGAACCAACTCACGACTCACGCCCGAAGGAAGTCCCCTTGGGGGACGTCGCTCCTACGGCGCCGCATTGCGGCGAAACCGGCTGGAGCGCCCATCCAGCCCCTCGACTTCTAGAGCGTCGACCGCATGCTTGCCGTCCCGCGCGAAAGTCATGCGCAGGTTGGGATCGGCGGCGACGGTGAAGACATCGCCGCCCAGCGGCAGCAGCACCACGACAGGCCTGCGGCCGCGCTTGACCACCAGTCGGCCGTCGTCTTCGGCGATGGTCATCGGGCCGAAATCGCCGACGTATTCGGCCGGGCTGCCGCTCTGCCGCGGCTGCGCTTCGGCGCGCAATCCATCCAGCGCCCAACGCGCTTCGGTGGTTTCGTTCTGCGGCCGTTCGCCCACGATCTTTTCCAGCGCTAGTCTGCGTGCGGTCTCCAGCGCCTGCGACGAGGCGACCGCTACGTCCGGGATCACGCCCTCGCCTTCCCAGTTCTTGCCGGTGATCGGGCTGATCGGCGTGCCGCTGGAAACGAACACGCTGAAGCCGTTGCCCGCGTCCACTTCGCCGCCGGGATTGGCGGCGCCGGCGCTGGCCTCGCCGACGATGGTGGCGCGCTTGGCGTTCTTCACGGTATAGGCGAAGGCCTCGGCGGCCGAGCCTGTGCGTGCGCTCTCCAGTACGTACAGGGGCACTTGCAGTCTGGGTGCAAGGAACCAGTCGTCGGGCGCTTCGCTCTCGGTGCCTTGGCGCTGGTGGAAGGTGTTGTAGATGTCGGCGCCTTTGGGAGTGAATGCACTGGTCAGGTAGCCGACCATCGCCGGCGAGCCGCCGCCGTTGGCGCGCAGGTCCACGATCACGGCGTCGGTGCCGGCGATCAGCTGCAATGCGGCATCGATGGCCTGGCGCGCGGGTTGGTCGGGTTTGCCGAATTCGAAATGGGCGAACTGGCGCATATCGATATAGCCGATGTTCCCGGGCAGGATTTCGACGCGGCGAATGCCGTGCTGGGTGCCGTGGGTCGGGGGAGGTGTGCGCGGCGGCCGGCGATCGCCTTTGTTGTTGTGGTCTTCGGCGGTGGGCGGCGACCACTGGACATTGAAATGGGCATCCAGCGGTTTCAGGCGTTCGGTCAGGGCGGCGGCCAGTTCGCGGTTGTCGTCATAGGCGTCGAAATCGCCTTTGGCGGCGGCAGCGCGCAGGTCGCTGGCGATGCTTTTGCCGCGGGTGGCGTCGTAGAAGTTGTCTTCTATGGCCTTGGCGACGGAGTCGGTATCGGTACGCGGCGAGGCCGATGCGCGGCTGGCGGGGGCGAGTGAGACCAGCAGGCCCAGGGCGCAGGCCAATGCGTAGGGCAATCGTGCGGTCATGGCGTCTCGAGTTGTCGAGCGGAGGGGGACCCGGGCTGGTCCCCAGATTGTGGCGAGCATAGGGAGCAGTGCTTGTGCCCCCATGTGCCAGAAGTAGCGACCGCAATGGGGGAAATGGGTTTCTGGGAAAGCCTGGCAGATTGCGTGGCAGCGGCAGTGTAGCGAGCGTTTGTGCCGGAGATGAGGCTGAAGCTATGTGGAGTGGGAGCGAGCTGTGGAGGCTACGATGGTATTTATGTGTAGCCACGAGCAAGGGATTAAAAATCCCTGTGTCGGCTCGATTACTTCATTAAGATCATGCTTTTTAGTAATTTTTATTTATAAAACAAATACTTGCATAAAATTGTAACCATGTGCCTGCCGCTAATGTTAGCGAATACACCGACATTTAATGATTAAAAGCATTTCACTCACACAGGCATTGAAGAGATAACCGTTATACCCATCAATAGAAAACGAAGTAGTAAACCAATGTATCCAAGGGAGTATTACTAACGTTTTTACTACCGTAGTGCCAGATAACGCATATGGATTAATCATTAACTACTGTTAAGAGCACTTATTGCAAAGGCTGTTTAACGTTAAAACGAGGAGCAAAACAGCAATTAAGATAGATAATATTCATAAATAATTGATTTGTAAGAATATTAATTTTGTGTTCTATCTGAACAAGCCATTCATAAATTTATTTACTACCGACGCTTGACGAAAACAGTTCCGCTGCTTACTATCCTTGACATTAGACCAGAGGAGGTCGAGGCAATGACCGTGACTGCCACAGCTAAAGACCAAGCCAGCGACGCCGCTGTTAAGCGTGGTCGATCTGGCACGAACTCGCCTTACTTTGATCTGGACGCGTCGATCAAGGTCGCTGAGACCATCCATTTGACTGGTGGTGGAGCTGCCACAGCTGATCAACTGGCAGCTTGGCTAAAGTACAAAACCACCAAGAGCGGGACTTTTCTTACGCGAGTGGGCGCTGCAAAGCAGTTCGGCCTCATAACCTCTAACGGTAAGCAGCTGGTGCCGACCGAGCGCGCAATGACAATTATTGCGCCAGTGATGCCTGACGACGCAGTGAAGGCCAAAGTGGAAGCCTTCCTGGATGTGGAACTCTTCTCGAAAGTCTACGAACAATTCCGTGGGACGCAGCTTCCAGGCGACACTGGACTCAAGAACTTGTTTAGCGGTGCCGCCTACTCGATCCTGCCAGACCGAGTAGATCAAGCGATTCGCGTATTTCGAGCATCTGCCGAACAAGCTGGGTTCTTCGCGACTACTGGCGATCAATCCCGCTTAATACGACCCACGGCAAATGGAACGAGCATTCCGCCGAATACTTCGATTCAAGCCGAGACTGTGGAAAAACCGGTACCCGAGAAGCCTAAATCAGCACCTGATACTGCGGGCGTACATTCTGCAATCGTTGGCTTATTACGCGAGCTACCGCCTCCGGGAACCGAATGGCCTGCCGCCAAGAAACAACGGTTCTTAAGTGCCTTCCAGGCAACCATCGACTTCATCTATCCGGAGGAATCGTCGTGAGGAGATAGCAAGCTTGTGTGCACTGCCCACCGTGTGAGCGTCGGGCTGTCCGTGCACATAGGCCAGAAACAGAAGCGCCGCTAGGTGTAGGAGCCTAGCGGCGCATGGACAGCGAATAGCTCAGCTTTGTTTCACACCCAATGACAACCAACGTAGATACGTAGCCCATTAAGTGCACCCACAATTCTAACATCGGCAAAGCGTAGTTACTAGCCGAGCTATAGAACTGTGAACTCGCTCTCATGAGCGTGTCTCGGCGTTGTGTTGCCTATCGAAAGCAAGACTTTAACGATGAGGTAATTCAAATGACCAGCAAGATGACAGGGCCGAAAGCGGCCGCAGCAGCAGCAAAAGTACTTAACTCCTCCAGCACCGGCAAAGCTTCTAAGACCGCTGCAGGAAGTGCATTGACGCAAAGTCGCACTCGCGGAGAGACCACCTCCCCGAGCGCAGCCCGCGCGGCCTCGCAAGTACTTCGCGATGGACGCACCTCGCCCGCCTCCAAGACGGCAGCTGGCAGTGCGCTTTCCCAGGCACGTAGCAAGAAGTAAGTAAGTGGAACGGGGCGGGGGCTACGGATCGTGGCCCCTGCTCTTTTAGCGGCGCGCCCATACTGCCGGTAAACGGCCTTACTTCTTGGATCTTTGTGAAAGCGCCGAACCTGCCAATGTCTTAGCTAATTTGCTGGTATCGGGATTGCGCAGAACGCGTGATGCGGCAGTTGACGCGTCAGTCACTACGATTTTGTAGTCTCCTCGTCCTACCTTACCGCCCCCACCCTTCCTCATTGCCTCGTCGAAATTCGGACCATGCACCACAATTTTGTAGCTCTGACTTAGAGCTGAGCCCGCAGCAGTCTTTGCAGACTTGCTCGAGCTTCCGTCTCGCAATACCTTGGATGCTGCCGTAGCCGCACGCTGACTGATCTTAGTTGTCATTTCTTTACCTCCTGCCCGTCCCCTGAATTGAATTTAGCACCGAATTCAATTGGCGACCGGTCGTTTAATACTAGAAACGCGATCATGAATAGAAGCGCGCCAAACAAGATAGAGCTGGCCATTCCACCCACGATATTCAGTCCCAGCTGGGGCCAGAACTTGCGGCCCTGTCTAATCTCACCAACGATGACGCCCTCTATCGTCTCCTGACGCACAGTCTCATCGAGCTGACTGACAACTTCTTCGCTGTATGTCTTCAAGGCACCCTCGGCAGTTCCCTTTGCGCGAAGCAATGCGCCTGCCGGTAGGTCTTCATACCAATCCTGAACTTCGGCGGCGGTAGGTGGATGCCCGGTGTTTACCGTGTGATGTTTGATCCATTCAACTTTCTGTTCCTCTATTACCGCAAAGGCAACAAGACCATAAAGCCAATTGTCATCCGCGTCCTCCACCAACTCCTTATAGATGTCACTAGGTCCAGAATACTTGGTCATATTTCTCCCCTCACCAATGTGTGGCACCCCTGCCCGTATACTGACACGCCTCGCACCCGGTTGCCGGGAGCTTCCAAACCCATTCGCCCTGCACCTCCTAGCTCTTTTTCTGAGGCCGGCCCATATCCATAGAGTAAGTAGGCTCAAAGCCCCGTAAGGCGGGCTTTAGCCCACCGCTTCTTATATCGGCATTGACGCAGGCGATGGGCCAAGACCAACCACCCTGCAAGCCCTGACAACTCAGCGCCCTACTCAAGCAGTTGCCGACTGCCATCAGCACTCACACGCCAGAGCTTTCCCGATTCGTACAACGCAGCCTGCGGAACCTGTTCCGAATGCTGCACATCAAGACGCAGCAGCATGCCCTGCTGCTCCAACACCACATCCGGCACAAGACTGTGTCCAATCGCCACCCGTTTCACCCCATAACGCGCAACCACCTGACGCAGATGCCCAAGAGCATCCTCTTCCTCGGCGTAGCGTTCCTCACCGGGCAACGCCATGCCGCGATACCACGTCACCCCGTTGCGCCCCAATAGAGGTTGCACCGCGGCGGGCAGCGACGACCGCTCCACATCCAGATAAGGACGCGCCGCCGCGTTGGCCGCCTCGACGTCCAGCTGCAGGTCGAGAAACTTCCGGCTGATGCCGCCATGCACCAGCAGATGATCGCCCACCCGCGCGATCACCGGCTTGCTGCGCAACCACGCGCCCAGCACGCTGCTGCCCGAAAAAATCCGCTCGTTCCCGTCATCGCCCAACGCCTGCGCCGTCGCCACAAGATGGCGCGGCCAGTATTTCGTCCTGCCGGCCATGCCGAGCTGCTCATGATTGCCAAGCACGTAGTGGATGCGCCCACCGGCCCGCTGCGCCTCGCCTTCGAGACGATAGATCAACCACAGCAACGGCACCACCTGCTCGCCCCGATCGACGAAATCGCCCACCAAGGCGACGTGGCCGTCGCCGAAACGCCAGTGCATCCCTTCGTCCATGACGCTTTGCGATTGCATCAACGCCACAAACTTGTCGAACTCGCCCTCCATGTCCGAGACCATCAGCAATCGCGATGGATTGGCGACGAACAAGGCACCGTCCGGCGTCGGCGCCGGGCGGAGCTGCACTTCGAAGCTCGTACTGACCGCGTTGTCGACCCGAACAGTCAGCACAGGCAAAGGCTGGGCGGGCATGTGGACGGTACGCAATCGCCAGCCCTCGTCGCTGTCGACCGTATCGACGACTTCAAAGCCCGCTGCCGACTGGAATACATGCGGCCCATCCAGCGCCAGCTCCGGCTTTTCAAGGACCTGGAAACGGCCCCGCCCACTGTCCCAGCCGAACGCCACGTTGCCTTGCGGATCCTTCAACCGGAATCCGCCAAAAACCACTGATACAAGCAAAGCCAGGATGGCCGCTACCGCCACGATGCCTGCCCACTTGATCGCTTTGCGCATTCGCACCTCCCCGCTTTACGAGTTCCGCAGGCGAAACCCAGGGCGTCACGTGGCGGCGGCGTGAATCTCCACTTCGCTCTGCCGGCTCGTAAAAGCGCGATATTTGTAGCTGAGAAACACGGTGACCGCCAGCGCCAGCAAGTTGACGCCGATACCCCATGCTGCAGGGCGCAGGATCATCGCTGCGAAATGACTGCCCAATTGCACCGTCCAGAGGAACTGCGGATCGGCTGTCTGCAAAGCCACCGTGGCCCGCGCGCCGCTGGAAAAGTTGTAGCTCAGCAGCGGCGAGGTGAAGTACGGGATCTGGAACGCCCAGAAAAGAATGCTCTTCCTAAACGTATCGACCGATCTCTCCAGCATCCCCATGCCGCACCAAACGCCCCATGCATACAGACCCACGAAGATCAATGCGATGAACTTCGACAGCAGGTTCCCTGCTCCGGGCACCGTGATCAGCGTCAGTATCAATCCAAGAAAACTGCCGCCCAGCGTCAATACGCCGAGTGCCCGCCATTGCCAGACACGCATGACCCTGCCCCCTGACGACCCTGCGCGGGTCGCCGGCCATAGTGCGTGCGGCCCATGCCTCCGTCAATTGCCGCTTCTGTACGCGCGGAACTTGTCAGTTGCGTCGCGCCGGTACCGCCAGTTCGACCAACTCTGCCGTCCAATCCTCGGCGAATGCCTGGCACCGCTCAGCCAGATACTCGCTGCGGCGCGCATAGGCGGGCACTACCGGTCCCAGGGAGGCGACTTTCAGGGCTTCGCGCCAGCTCGCCAGCAGCGCATTGGAGTCTCCATGCGCGTTGGCCAGGGCCTGCAATGCCACGCGCAGCACATAGACCTGTGCCTGCAGGTCGCAAATGACCTCTTCGTTCTCTCGATCCACGACAGCTTCCTCATGGGTACGACCGCTGCCCGGGCAAAGCCCGGGCAGCGGAGTCGGCATTACGAGTTGAATACCGAGCCTACTTGAATGCGCCGAGGCGTGGTTTCCGGGCGCTTGGGAATGACGATCTGCAAGACGCCGTTGTGTCCCGAGGCGGTGATACCTTCGGGATCGGCGCTGTCGGGCAAGGCGAACCGGCGGTGGAAACTGCCGTGGCGGCGCTCGATGCGCGAGAAACTTTCCGTCTCCAGTTTCTCTTCGCTGCGCCGTTCGCCTTTGATCGTCAGCATGCCCTTTTCCATCTGCACCTCGATCTCCTGCGGATCGACGCCGGGCAGGTCGGCATAGAGCACGAAACGGTCGGTTTCTTCCTTGATGTCCACGCGCGGCACCCATTGGCTGGTGACCACCGACGACTCATCCGTCGACTGGTTCTGGAACATGTTCCCCTCGAAAAGCCGGTCGAACATTTGCTTGATCGGGTCTTGCGTAAAGCCTTGGCCAGGCCATTGGGAAGAACGGACTATTTTGTTCATGGCAGGGTCTCCAATTGGCTGATGAGGGCGGCCATGCGCCGCCCCTGTTCCGCAATTAAGAGCGGCCCAATATTTTTCAAGGGTCGAAAAACGCCGTTTTCGCGGCATTGAGCTTGCATTCAGCCAAGAAAAACGAGCGACGTAGCCCGGGTAGAGCCGCAGGCGAAACCCGGGGCTCTCTGCGCCGCGATGGAAAGCCCTGGGTTTCGCTACGCTCTACCCAGGCTACGGCTATGGCACTCGGGTGAAGAGATTGGTCTGCAGGATGGGACTGCCATCCTTGCCGAAGAAAGCCTTGGTCTCGGTCAACGTATTGCCGTCGCCGCTCACCGAGTAGACGCGTGTGGATGCGGGATTGCCGTGATCGACCAGCTGCATCACCAGCACATTGGGCGCGGGCATCTTCATGGCCGAAACATCGGCCCAGTAATTGCCGTTTACCTTGCCGGGCGTACCGTCCAGGGGCAGCGTCGCTTCCGCATGCATCTTGCCGCCGTTCTGGTCGAGGATCTCGACCTGCGTGGCCCACTTTCCATCGCCCGCATCGTGGAAATCCAGGATCACACTCTTAGGCCGCGCTTCCGGCGGTATCGGCAACTTCTCGACATCGATCGCCCAACGACCCGCCAGCGGCGACACCGTCGGCTGCTTGGCGAAGGCCGGTGCGGCCTGGAGCACGACCGCAGTCAATACCGCAGCGATCATCGTCTTCATGAAGCCTCCTTCGAGGGGATCGGGTTGATTGCATCCTGTGTCGCGGCAATCCTATACCGGCGACTACGGCGGTGCCATCGAAGGCCACGGCGGAGCCACAGGCTGGACTCAAGCCCACCGCATGCATTTGGAAGATCTCTGTGGCGGCGGGCTATAGCCCACCCTGCGCATCGCGACCTAGAGCCCTGCCACGAAGAAAGCCACCAGGCCCAGATAGAAGAAAACCGCCACGCCTGACACTACCGTTTGCGTCAGACTCGATCCGAAGCGGAACCCGGTGCGATGGCCGACCATCATGCGCAGGATCAGCGACGGCGCGCCGACGGCCGAGGTGAACAGCACGGCTCCGGTCAGCCAGACCGGCCAGACCAGAGTGGTCAGGAAAATCAGCATTCCGCCGATCGTCATGCCGCAACTCACGACCAGCACCCACAAAGAGGCGCTGTTCACGTTCAATTTTCCTACTTGCATCCCCGTCCCCGACCATAGCCGCACGCAAAGTGCGCATTGCCCCCGGGGCCAACTTGCAGGTTGGTGCGTTGCACATCAAGTACCGTTGGGCGGTTCGGCCAAGGGCCCCTCCGCACGATCCACGTACGCGGGTGGTCCGGGCCGGTTTGCCGGAAAAGGCCGTTCGCCGTTATGGCCGCGGGGATGATTGACTGCGCGATCCCGAGGCCCTACCAACGCTTGCCACTACCTTCGGGTTCCGCATGACCGCAAGCACTCAACCGCAACGCTCCTCGACTGGAAGCAAATCGTGTACGGCGGCTTGCTGGTCGCATTGGGCGACGCGTTGAGGGGGATTTGCTTTTCGCGCCAAGAGCAAATCCCCCGTAACCCCCTTTTCCAAAGGGGGTATAGCGCTTGTCTCAGGCCGACGAGCCCTCTTCCGGCTTCACCTTGAACCACGCCGCATACAGCGCCGGCAGGAACAACAAAGTCAGCGCGGTGGCCACGGTCAGGCCACCCATGATGGCCACGGCCATCGGGCCGAAGAACGCGCTGCGCGACAGCGGGATCATCGCAAGCACCGCCGCCAGCGCGGTCAGCACGATGGGGCGGAAGCGGCGCACGGTGGCGTCGATGATCGCGTGCCAGCGGTCGTGGCCGGCGTCGATGTCCTGCTGGATCTGGTCGACCAGGATCACCGAGTTGCGCATGATCATGCCCGACAGCGCGATGGTGCCCAGCATGGCCACGAAGCCGAACGGCACGCGGAACACCAGCAGCGCGAAAGTCACGCCGATCAGCCCCAGCGGCGCGGTCAGCATGACCAGCGCCATGCGCGAGAAGCTGCGCAGTTGCAGCATGAGCAACGTGGCCACGGCCAGCAGGAACAGCGGCATGCCGGCCTTGATCGAGTTCTGGCCGCGGGCCGAATCCTCTACCGTGCCGCCGGTCTGCAGCAGATAACCCTGCGGCAGTTCGCTGCGGATCTTGTCCAGCGTGGGCGATATCTGTTCCACCACCGTCGGCGGGGTGATGCCGTCGCGGATGTCGGCGCGCACGGTGACTGTGGGCAGGCGGTTGCGGTGCCAGATGATGCCGTCCTCGAACGCATACCGGATATCGGCGATCTGCGACAGCGGAACGCTGCCGTTGGGCGTGGGCACGGCCAGGCTGCCGAGCAGGTCCAGGCGCGCGCGCTCTTCTTCCGGACCGCGCAGCAGTATCTCCACAAGCTCGTTGCCTTCGCGGTAGGTACTGACCCGCAGGCCCGACAGCGAACTGGTGAGGAAATGCGAGACATCGGCCGTGCTGACGCCCAGCGTGCGTGCGCGGTCCTGGTCGATGGTCAGGCGCACGACCTTGCTGGGTTCGTCCCAGTCCAGGTTGACGTTGGTGACGTTGGGATTGGCGCGCACCTGCGTGGCCACCTGTTGCGCCAGCGCCTGCACGCGGTCGATGTGTTCGCCGGCGATGCGGAACTGGATGGGATAACCCACCGGCGGACCGTTCTCCAGGCGCGTCACCCGGAACTGCAGTTCCGGGAACTGCGGCCCCACTTCCTTGATCAGCCAGTCGCGCATCGATTCGCGCGCCTCGATGTCCTTGGTCAGGACCACGAACTGGGCGAAGTTGGCTTGTGGCAGTTGCTGGTCCAGCGGCAGATAGAAGCGCGGCGAACCCGTGCCCACGTAGGCCACATAGTTGTCCACGCCTTCGCGTTTGGCCAGCAGCTTCTCCAGACGCTCGGCCTGCGCCTGGGTGGAGCGCAGCGAACTTCCTTCGGCCAACTCCATGTCCACCATCAGTTCGGGGCGCACCGAATCCGGGAAGAACTGCTGCGGCACGAACCGGAACAACGCGATCGACAGCACGAACGCCAGCACGGTCACGCCGATCACCAGCCAGCGGTGGCGCAGGCAGGCGTCGAGCAGTTTGCGGTAACGCTGATAGAAGGCGGTCTGATAAGGATCGTGTTCGTGGCCGTCGTGCACCTTGGGCGCGAGCACGCTGGAGAACTTCGGAAAACGGTTGGCCAGGCGCATGCGGAAATCGTGCCAGCGTGCGGCCAGCGAACCGGCCTTCGGCGGCCTGGGCTGGTGCAGGTCAGGCAGCATCTTGTCGCCCAGGTAAGGAATGAACAGCACCGCCGCGATCCACGACACCACCAGGGCGATGGTCACCACCTGGAACAGCGAGCGGGTGTATTCGCCGGTGCCCGACGCCGCCGTGGCGATGGGCAGGAAGCCGGCCGCGGTGACCAGCGTGCCGGTGAGCATGGGGAAGGCGGTGGAGGTGTAGGCGAAGCTGGCCGCGCGCATGCGGTCGAAACCCTGCTCCATCTTGATGGCCATCATCTCCACCGCGATGATCGCATCGTCCACCAGCAGGCCCAGCGCCAGCACCAGCGCGCCCAGCGAAATCTTGTGCAGACCGATGTTGAAGTAGTGCATGACCGCGAAGGTCATCGCCAGCACCAGCGGAATGGTCACCGCCACCACCAGCCCGGTGCGCAGGCCCAGCGAGAAGAAGCTGACCAGCAGCACGATGATCACCGCCTCGGTCAGCACGCGCACGAATTCGCCCACCGAATCCTGCACCGCGTGCGGCTGGTCGGAAACCTTGCGCAGTTCCATGCCGGTGGGCGTGGTCTTCTGCAGGCGTTCGAATTCGGCGTCCAGGGTCTTGCCCAGGGCGATGATGTCGCCGCCGTTCTTCATCGCCACCGCCAGGCCGATGGCGTCCTGGCCCATGAAGCGCATTTTGGGCGCCGAAGGATCGGCGAAGCCGCGATGCACCTCGGCGATATCGCCCAGGCGCAGCGTGCGGCCGCCGGCCTGGATGGGGAAGTCGCGGATCTCTTCGACCGAGTCGAAAGCGCCGCTGACCCGCAGCTGCACGCGGTCGGTGGTGGTCTCGAAGAAGCCGGCGGCGGTCACCGCGTTCTGCTGGTCCAGCGCCTGCTGCACCTGGCTGAGCGGAATGCCCAGCGTGGCCAGTTTGGTGTTGGACAGTTCTATCCACACCTTCTCGTCCTGCAGGCCCAGCAGTTCCACCTTGCCCACATCGGGCACGCGCTGCAGCTCAAGCTGGATGCGCTCGGCGTAGTCCTTCATCACCGCGTAGTCGAAACCCGGACCGGTGAGCGCGTAGATGTTGCCGAAGGTGTCGCCGAACTCGTCGTTGAAGAACGGACCGACCACGCCTTCGGGCAGGGTGGCCCTGATGTCGCCGACCTTCTTGCGCGCCTGGTACCAGAGCTCGGGCACCTCGTCCGAATGCATGGAGTCGCGCGCCACGAAGATGACCTGCGATTCGCCGGGACGCGAATACGAGCGGATGAACTCGTAGTTGCCGGTGGTCATCAGCGCCTTCTCGATGCGCTCGGTCACCTGTTTGGCCACTTCCTCGGCCGGCGCGCCGGGCCACACGGTGCGCACCACCATCACCTTGAAGGTGAAGGGCGGGTCTTCGGACTGGCCCAGGTGCCGGTACGACCACGCGCCGATCAGGGCCAGCACGATCATCGCGTACAGCACCAAGGCGCGATGGGTCAGCGCCCATTCGGAAAGATTGAAGCGCTTCATGGCTCAATCCGCCTTCGCAGGAGCAGCGGCGACCTTGTTCGAAAGCACCGGCCGGTTGTCACGGTCCACGGGCGTCACCGGCTGTCCTTCGCGCAGCAGATGTCCACCAGCGCCGACCACCCAGTCGTTGGCCTTCAAGCCGCTGAGCACCGGAACCTCGGTTTCGCCATAGCGTCCCAACTGCACGGGTTGCGACTTCACCTTGCCGCTTTGCGGATCGACCACCCACACCGCGGTGGCGCCCTTGGCGCCGCGCTGGATGGCCGAAAGCGGCACGCTCAACGCAGCTTCCGGACCGGTTTCCTGTACATAGACCCGGGCGCTCTGGCCCAACTCGACCGCCTTGGCCGCGGCCCCAACCAGGTTCACGCGCGCGGCATAGGTGCGGGTCTGGGCGTCGGCCGCGGGGGAAATTTCGCGGATCAGGCCCGGCAGGCGCTCGCCCGGCGCGTTCCACAATTCCACCAGCACCGGCTGGCCGACATTGAATTCGCGGATGCGGCCTTCCGGCAACGCAATGGCGACTTCGCGGCCATCGTCGGCGGCCAGGGTGAAGATGGTCTGGCCGGCGGCCACCACCTGCCCGGCCTCGGCCTGGCGGGTGGCGATGACGCCGTCGTGGGGGGCGCGCAGCTGCGAATAAGCGGCCTGGTTGCGGGCCACGTCCAGTTGCGCGCGGGCGGCCCGGGCCTGGCCTTCGGCGGCTTTATACGCGGCGTTCTGCGCATCGTAGGTTGACTGGCTGACCAGCTTCTCGCCCACCAGTTTGGCGTAGCGGTCGCGGTCGCCGCGGGCGCGGATCAGGTCCGCTTCGGCGGCGGCCAGCTGGGCCTGGGAAGCCTGCGCCTGCAGGCTGAGGTCGTCGGCGTCCAGCACCGCAAGCACCTGGCCCTGTTTGACCTGCGCGCCGGCATCGACGTTACGGCGGATCAGGTTGCCGCCAACCCGGAACGACAGCGGACTTTCTTCGCGTGCGCGGATTTCGCCGGCGTAGGCCGACAAGGCGGCCTGCGCGCCGCCGCCCGGATGCAAGACCAACACCGGGCGCGCGCTTTCGACCGGCTCGGCCTGGCCGCCGCAAGCCGTCAACGCCAGGCTCAGGAGGAGCAGAATTCCATACCCGCGCGCACCACTTTTCGACACGCTGCACATACAAAACACTCCGTCTTGTTCAGCAATAAATGGACTTGGCGGTATAGTATAAATATCGAACCGATTAGTCTAGTATTGGAATATGGTCAGCACTCCTACCTCTCTCACCCGTCCCAAATCCAGCCCCAGGCTCTCCGGCCCCGGCCGGCCCAAGGACCTGGCCAAGCGCGATGCCATTCTGGACGCGGCCAAGCGCCTGTTCGCGGGCGATGGCTACACGGGGGTCAGCATGGATCAGATCGCGGCCGAGGCCGGGGTCTCCAAGCTCACCGTCTACAGCCACTTCGGCGACAAGGAAGCGCTGTTCGCCGCCGCCGTGCGCGCAAAGTGCGAGGAGATGTTGCCGGACGATCTGTTCGCTCAGGAACTGAAAGGCCCGCTGCGCGCCCAGCTCAGGGCGATCGCCAGCGGCTTCTTCGCCCTGATCAGCAGCGAAGAGGCCATCAGCACGCACCGCATGATGATCAACCCGGGCAATGCGGACGACCCTTTGCGCAAGCTGTTCTGGGAAGCCGGCCCACAGCGTACCCATCAGGCCTTCGGGACTTTCCTGCAGTCGCGGGTGGATGCCGGCGAACTGGAAATCGCCAATGTGCAGCGGGCCTCGGAACAGTTCTTTGCCCTGATCAAGGGCGAGTTGCACGGGCGCATGATGTGCGGCCTGTGCGCCCGTCCCGCGCGTGGCGACGTGAATGCACATCTGGATGCCAGCGTGGACATGTTCTTGCGCGCCTATGGCAAGCATTGAAATACCGGGGCAGACGGTCATGACGGAGGTCGCGGTGACTTCCGGCACTGCGTATCGGTGTGGTAGTACGGCCATGCTGCCCCCCGCATTGCAAGACTCTTAAAGCGCCGCGACCCGCTAAACTGCGCGTCCCCGCGCCGGATGACCCCCCATGACGATCGATTACAACCAAGCCCGCGAAATGATGGTCGAGCAGCAGGTGCGTCCCTGGGAGGTGCTGGACGCCCGCGTGCTCGGCGTGCTGGCGACCCTGCCGCGGGAGAAGTTCGTGCCCGAAATCCACCGCGCGCTGGCTTATGCCGACGTGGAGATCCCGCTGGGCCACGGCCAGAAGATGATGAAGCCCGTTGTCGAAGGCCGCGCCCTGCAGGCGCTGTTGCTGCAGGAAGGCGACGAGGTGCTGGAAATCGGCGCCGGCAGCGGCTACCTGGCCGCATGCATGGGCGCCCTGGCCCGCGAGGTCGTCAGCCTGGAGATCCATCCGGAACTGGCCAGCCGCGCGCGCCAGCAGCTGGATGCCAGCGGCTATGGAAGCAACGTGCGCATCGAAACCGCCGACGCCCTGCACTACGTCACCGAACGCCGCTTCGACGCGATCTGCGTGACCGCGGCCATGGACGTGGCCACACCGTCACAATTCATGCAGTGGCTGCGTCCGGGTGGCCGCTTGTTCGTGGTGCGCGGCCGTTCGCCGGTCATGGAAGCGGTGCTGGTGCACAACGACGTCAACGGCCCGCGCATAGAATCGTTGTTTGAGACCGACCTCCCCTATCTTGTCGGCGCCGCCCCGGTGCCGCAATTCGTCTTCTGATTTGAGAAAAGGAAACCGCATGAGTCGTCGCCCCCTCGTCCTCGCGCTCGCCCTGGCTTTGCCTGCTTCCACTCTGGTTGCCAGCGCCAACGCCACGGACCTGATGCAGACCTATGAACTCGCACGTACTGGCGACCCGCAGCTCGCCGCCGCCGAATCCGGCCGCCTGGCGCAGAAGGAAGGCGCCGTGCAGGCGCGTGCCTCGCTGCTTCCGCAGGTCAACGGCAGTGCCTCGCTCAGCCGCAGCCGCAACGAGCTGGACGCGGTCCCCGGCTCCAGCACCAACACCAGCCGCAGTTACGGCGTGCGCGTGGACCAGTCAGTGCTGGATTTCAGCCGCTATTCCACCTTGCGCGGACAGCGCGCGCTCAGCGTGGCCGCCGACTACGATCTGGAAGCGGCCAACGACTCGTTGATCACCCGCACCTCGGCGGCTTATTTCAACGTTTTGGTCGCAATCGAAACCCTGGCTGCGGCCGAGGCGCAACAGGCCGCGCTGCAGAAACAGTTCGACTACGCGCAGAAGCGCCTGGACGTGGGCTTGGCCCCGATCACCGACGTGCACGAAGCACGCGCCCAGTACGACAGCGCGCGCGCCAGCGTGATCACCAGCCGCAACGACTTGAAGGATGCGTACGAAGCGCTGACCGAAATCACCGGCCAGCCGATCACCAACCTGAAGGCGCTGCCCGACGACTTCCGTCCCGTGCTGCCGACCGACTACGACGCCGAAGGCTGGGTCAACACCGCGGTCAGCACCAACCCGGCTCTGAAATCGCTCGAGTACCAGGTGCAGTCGGCCGAAGCCAACGTATCGACCGCACGCGCCGGGCATCTGCCCACGCTGTCGTTCGGCGGCAGCTGGGGCAAGGACGCGGCGTGGGGCGACTCCACTGGCGCCAACGGCGACGGCACCGGAACCACCGTCGGCCTGACCTTGAGCGTGCCGATTTTTTCCGGCGGCGCCACCCAGTCGCGCGTTCGCGAGGCGCTGGCCAACCGCGATGCGGCGCAGGACGGCTACGAGCAGCAGAAGCGCGCCATCGTGCGCAACACCCGCAATGCCTACCAGACCCTGGAAGCAGGCATCAGCGAAATCGAGGCGCGCCGCCTGGCTCTAGTTTCGGCCAAGGCCGCCTACGAAGCCTCGCAGGTCGGTCTGGAAGTCGGCACGCGCACCGTGCTGGACGTGTTGATCAACCAGCAGAATCTGTTCCAGGCCCAGCAGGCCTATGCGTTGGCCAAGTACAGCTATCTGCAGAACCGCTTGCTGCTTGACCAGGCCGCCGGCACGCTGGACGGCAGCGATGTGCAGGATGTGAACCGCTTGCTGACCGCCGATGCCCAAGCGCAGCTGGCGCCCGACGGTCAGTAAAGACGCGCCCTTCCAAGCAGCATCCAATTACGGCGGACCTCGGTCCGCCGTAATCATTTGCAGGTCGTGACTACGCCCCCGACGCATCAAATCCAACGTAGGTCGGGGCTACGTCCCCGACACAACGCGCACCCTCAACATCCCATGCGCCGGGAGCGTAGCCCGACCTACGGGCGAGGAAGATCGGCTTCGATCATCTGCAGCGTCTTGGCCAATGCGCCTCGCCCCTGCTCGACCAGCGCGCGGCCCGCATCCACCATGGCCCGTCGCTTGTCCGCATCCTCCAGCAGTTGGCCAAGCGCGGCCTCGATGCCTGCCGCATCCTGGGCGATCAGCAAGGCGCCGGCTTCCTTCAGCCGCTTTGAGATCTCGGCGAAGTTATGCAGATGCGGCCCGGTCACCATGGCCGTGCCCATCGCTGCCGGTTCAAGCAGGTTGTGCCCGCCGACCGGTTGCAGGCTGCCGCCGACAAAGGCCACTTCCGCGCAGGCATAGAACGGCATCAATTCGCCCAGCGTATCGATTACGAACACTGCGTCTTCGCCAGCGGGCCAGGTCGATCTGCGGCGGGTGGCCACTTTCCAGCCGGCCGCCTGCGCTTGCTCGGCCACGCGCGGAAAACGTTCGGGATGCCGTGGCGCCCACAGCAGCAGCAGCTCGGGCCAGCGCCGGCGCAGATCGCGATGCAAAGCGATGACTGTCGCTTCCTCCTCCTCATGAGTGCTGGCCGCGATCCACACCGGCCGCTGGCCCGCATGGTCGCCGAAGGCTTGCACGAAGGCGTCGAGGCCTTCGGGCGCGGCGATATCGAACTTGAGGTTGCCCGTGTCCATCACCCCGTCAGGCGTAGCGCCCAGGGCGATGAAACGCTTGCCGTCCGGCACCGATTGCGCGCCGATGCGTTTGATCGTGCGCACCACTCGCGAAATCAACGGCGCCAGCACGCGGTACCCGCGAAGCGAACGCGCCGAAAGCCGCGCGTTGAGCAGGTAGGTGGGAATGCCCTGGTCGCGGCAGCCGAACAGCAGGTTGGGCCACAACTCGGTTTCCATCACCAGCGCCAGCCGCGGGCGGTAGTGACCCAGGAAACGTGAGATCGCACCCGGCAGATCGTAGGGCACGTAGACATGCTGCACGCTGTCGCCCCACAGCGCGCGCACGCGCTCGGAGCCGGTCGGAGTGATGGTGGTCACCAGCCAGCGCAGTTGCGGATGCGCGCGGCGCAAAGCGTCGACCACCGGCACTGCGGCGTTTACCTCGCCCACCGACACCGCATGCAGCCAGATGTCGATGCGCTGCTCGGATCGTCCGTAGGAGGCGTAGCGCTCGTTCCAGCGCTGGAAATACTCGCGGAACCGGAAACCGCGCCAGATCAGGTGATAGACCGTGACCGGCGTCAGTACATAGAGCGTGGCCGAATACAGGCCACGCAGGAAACGCTCGGTCAGGTCCATCCGCATCGCGAAAGGATAACCAACTGAACCGTTAGAATCGCTGTATGGCCAAACCCGACCGCGTTGAAAGCACCCGCAGCGACATCGACCCGGCGCCGAAAGGCTGGCGCCAGTGGCCGGCCTGGCTGGGCATCGGTCTGGCCGCCTTGCTGGCGCGCCTGCCCTGGCCCCTGCAGCGCGGCCTGGGCCGGCTGGTGGGCAGGTTCCTGCATGCGGTGCTGCGCGACCGCCGCCGCGTGGCCGAACGCAATATCGCCCTGTGTTTCCCGGAGCTGGACGCCGCGCAGCGGGCGCTGCTGGTGTACCGGAGTTTTTCCGAGCTGGGCATCGGCCTGTTCGAGTTCGCCCGCGCCTGGTGGGGCAGCGTGCAGCCCATGCGCCACGACCTGCGCGTGGAAGGACTGGAGCATCTTCAAGCCGCGCGCGCGGGCGGCCGTGGCGTGATCGTGATTTCGGGCCACTTCACCACCCTGGAGATCGCCGCGCGGCTGATGTGCGATTACGCGCCGCTGGCCGGAATGTACCGCCCGCACGACCAGGGCGCGATGGAATGGGCGGTCAAGCGCGGGCGCCTGCGCTATGCGACGCACATGTTCACCCGCGAAGAACTGCGGCCGGCGTTGAAGCATCTCAAACAGGGCGGCCTGCTGTGGTTCGCGCCGGACCAGGACACGCGCCGTGGCGAAAGCGTGTTCGTGCCGTTCTTCGGCCTGCCGGCTTACAGCCTTACCTCCACCCACCAGCTGTCGCGGCTATCGGGCGCCAGCGTGATCGCCTTCGCTCACGAGCGCCGCGCCGATGGCGGCTACACCTTGCGGCTGTCGCCGGCCTTCGCTGATTTTCCTTCCGCCGACGCCACCGCCGACACCGCGCGGGTGATGGCGGCGATCGAAGCGATGGTGCGAACGGCGCCGGCGCAGTATCTGTGGATCCACCGCCGCTTCAAACGCCAGCCGGATGGGCGAGGAAAACTCTACGAATGACATATTGACGTACGGCGGGTCTTGACCCGCCATTGCCATCGCTCCGATTGGGATGGCAAATATCGAATCCGCTTTCCGTATTTTCCTTCGCGCCGGATGCTATTTCGCCAATTGGCGAGGCGCGTTTTACGCATGGCAATGGCGGGTCAAGACCCGCCCTACCGGTACACGCTCGGTTCGCCCGGCGGCCGCGTCTTGAAGCGCCGGTGCACCCACAGGTATTGCTCGGGATGCTGGCGCACAACGGCCTCCAGTTCGCGCATGTAGCGCGCCGCGTCGGCCGCCGGATCGTCGCTGGGCCAGCCGCTCCACTGCGGCTCTATGCGCAGGCGATAGCGGCCGTCACCGCCACGATGGAACCAGAACGGCAGCACCACCGCCTTGCCGCGGCGGGCCAGGTCCGGCGTTGCGGTCAAAGTGGCGGCGGGAACTCCGAAGAACGGTACGAACGCGTTCTGATAGGTGAAATTCTGGTCCGCCGAATACGCCACCACGCCGCCCTGCGATAGCGCGCGCAGCAGGCCGCGCACGTCCTTCTTGGCGATGGTGCCGGCGAAGGCGCGCCGGCGAGCGCCGTCGAACATCGCTTCCAGGCAGCGGTTGTTGTTGCGCCGAACCACCACGTGCACGCGCTGCCCGGAGGCCTGTTGCAGCAGGCGCGCGGCCAGTTCGGAATGGGTGAAATGTCCGCCGAACAGCAATACGCCGCGGCCCGACGCCAGCGCCGTTTGCAGATGCTCCAGGCCTTCGATTTCGGAAGCCAACCCGTGCAGCGCGCGCGCCGGCGCATACCAGGCGCGCAACAGCTCCAGTGCGCCGGTAGCGGTCGCACGCAGATTTTCGCGTAGCAGGCGTTCGCGTTCGGGCGCATCCAGCGAAGGAAAGCACAGCGCCAGGTTGATGCGCGCATAACGGCGGCGTTTGCCCAGCAGCGGCCGCATCAGCACGGCCAGCACGCTGCCCAGCCGCACCAACGCCGCTTGCGGTAGCCGGGCGATGGATTTGGCCAGCAACTCCAGCGGCACGATGAACCAGCAACGCGCCTTGCTTGCTTCAGTCATTGTCCCTGGCCAGCAAACTGCCCGCATACAACGCCGCCAGCATCAACGCCAATCCGCCCCAGAAAGTGGAATAGAACGCCAGATGGGTATTGAACGGAAACACGGTGACGCCCAGCGCCAGCATGGCCGGACGCGCGCGTTCGCGGGCTTCCGGCGTGGCGTATCTCCATGCGCGCCAGGCCAGCGCCGCGCCTGCCAGCCACAGCAGCAAACCGATCACGCCGGTTTCGGCCAGGATTTCCAGCACGATCTGATGGGCATGATGCGCAGGACCGGAACCCCATGCCGGCGCCGTTCCCGGCGACGGATCGCAAGCCGGGTACTCCTGGCGGAAGTTGCGCGTGCCCACGCCGTTGATCGGATGGTGGGCGATCATGCAAGTGGCCGCGCGCCAGATCTGCGCACGGCCGGACAGGGCGACATCGACCCCGCTTTCGTCGGCCGCCAGCGCCTGGGTGGTGCGTTCGATGCGCTCGCGGAACTGCGGCGACACCAGGTTCAACACCACCAGCGACAACGCGCCGAATGCGAACACGGCCAGCAGCTTCTTCCAGCCCAGCAAACGCCAGCCCGAGAACACCAGCACCAGACCGTAAGTCAGCCACGCGGCGCGCGCGCCCGCCAGCAGGATCACCAGGCCGATCGCCGCCGACGCCAGCACCCAGCCGAGCATGCCGAAGCGCTTGCCCAGCGCGAACAGCAGGAATGGCGACAAGCTGGCCAGCACCACGCCCAATTTCAGATTGCACGGACCCAGAAAACCGCTGAGTCGGTCCAGCACCAGGGTTTCTTCGACGGTGCACATGCTGTGGCCGCTGATCAGCTGCTTCAGTTCGTCCAATCCCCAGAACAGGGGACTGATGCCGAAGGCGACCTGCAGCAAGGCATCGGCTGTCCACACCGCCACGATGATCGCCAGGCCGCCGAAAGTGGTGCGCCGGCCTTTTTCGTTGGCCACGGCGGCCGCCACCAGCCACAGGAACGGCAGATAGCGCAGGCCGGTGCCGACCTTGTAGAACGCGCGGGAAGCATCGACCGCATCGAATGCGGAGATCAGTTGCGGCGTCCAATACGCCATGAACAAAGCGCTGGTCAGCGCCCAGGCCGGCCCGCTGAGCAAGCGCATGCCGCCACGGAAGCGCACCAGCAGCAGGCGCGCGATCGCCGCCAGCGCGCCCAGCACCATCACCCCTTCGGCGATGCCGGGAGTGGGCCACAGTGCGACGAAAGCAAGCACCCAGGCGGGCGCCCAACGCCAGCCATGGCCGGCGGCGGGGGCGAGGTTGTCAGCGGGAAGCGCGTTCTGGTTCATCGGCGAGTCTTAAGCGGCATGTTCTTGAGCAACGAGTTCTTGGTAAAGATCCAGCGTGGCGCTCTGCATCGCACGCAGGGTATAGGGCATCGTAGCCAAAGGCGACGGCGGATGGGCCAGCAGCGTCTGGGCCTGCGCGAGCAGCGCGGCTTGATCGAACGGCGGCGCCGCGCCTTGCGGCTGCAGTTCGGCCAGCAGTTCGCCCACCCCACCATGCGCCCAGCCCAGCACCGGACGGCCGACAGAAAGCGCCTCGATCACGGTGCGTCCGAAAGATTCAGGCTTGCGCGACAGCTGCAGCACCAGATCGGAGGCGGCGTAAGCGTCGGCGATGCGCGCAGTGGCTGCGGTGAAGGCCGTCGCCTGTGCGATGCCCAGCTTGGCGGCCTCGGCTTCCATTTCGGCGATGTAGTCCTCGCGCCCGGCTTCGCGCGCGCCGGGCATCCACAGGCGCGCATCGCTGCCGCCGCCGCGCAGACCGGCCAGCAGTCGCAACGCATCGATATGGCCCTTCAAGCGGGTACCGCGACCAGGCAGCAGCAGCAAAGGGCCTTGGCCCGCGAGCTGCGGGTACTGGCCTGCGAACTCGGATCTCAACGCCGTGGCGGCATGCGCCACGCGTGGAAACTGGGCGATGTCTATGCCGCGCGGTATTACCCGCAGCTTGCCCGCATCGGTCATCGGATAATGTCGCAGCAGGTAATGGCGCACCGTGTCGGAAACGCAGATCACGCGCTCGCCGTAGGTCATCACCGCGCTGTAGCGCCCGGGCGAGTTCAGCCCGTGCATGGTGGTGACGAAGTGCGGCCGTTGCGCCCGGTCGATGCCTTGCACCGCCTTCCAGCCGAGCCATGCCGGCAGACGCGAACGCGCATGCACTATGTCGGCGCGCTCGCCGACGAACAGTTTCCGCAGCGTGCGTATATGGCGCAGGGTCAGCAGCGACTTGCGTCCGATATCCAGCGCGATGTGCTCGGCGCCGGACTTCTGCAACGCGGGCAGCAGGCGGCCGCCGGCGGAGACGACGATAGCCCGGTGCCCGGCCTGGACCAGAGCCTGCGAAATTTCGAGGGTGGAACGCTCGACGCCGCCTGATTCGAGCGCGGGAAGCAGTTGGACTACGGTCAGGCGGCGCATCGGCGCGGTGCCCGGGCGCGCAGGGTCAATCGGCGAGAACGAAATGCGAGCCGCAGTAGGGGCATTGCACTTCCTTGTCCGGCGCTTCCTCGATGGCCAGGTACACGCGCGGGTGAGAGTTCCACAACGCCATCGAAGGCAACGGGCAGCTCAACGGCAGATCGCTGCGATGCACGGTGTAACGCTTCTCGGCATTGGCGGGCGCGGTGGCGGTCTGGCTCATGGGAATTTGATCGGTGTTTCAGGGGTTTGCAGTCTAGCAGGCGGCTGTGGGGGCTGGAATGGAAACGCTAGTGGCGGGGTCCCTGCCTGCGCGGGGACGACGGAACTAGGGGCTTTGGCTTTGGCTTTGGCTTTGGCTTTGGCTTTGGCTTTGGCTTTGGCTTTGGCTTTGGCTTTGCTCTTGCCCTTCACCCCCGTGAGGCGCGGCAAGCAGGTCGGGAGTTACCCCGAAGGGGCGGCGCACAAGGATGTGCGCCGTTTCCGTAGCCACAGGATGTGGCTTACGGAAATTCCCGGCCTGCTTGCGGGCCCCACGGCTTCATCGTGGGGCGCGACGTTAGGGTGTGTTTCTTTGGTTACTTTCTTTGCACAAGCAAAGAAAGTGACTCGCGCGTAAGCGCGAAACGCTTTGGATCTGAGCTAAGAGCAAAGAGCACCCCTCCTCAATCCTTCCCTGCGCTGCGCGCAAGGGAGGAGGCAGAAGCAGAAGCGGAAGCAACATCAACATCAACATCAACATCAAGATCAACATCAACATCAAGATCAACATCAACATCAACATCAACATCAACATCAACATCAAGATCAAGATCAAGATCAAGATGGATCCCAGCTTGCGCTGGGATGACGATCGTATTTATTTCTTGGAACTGTGTGGGAGTCGCATGGTTCCAACTTCGCTGATGACGAGCAAGGAACAGCGAGACGGAAAAACAAGAACGCCGGCTGCGAAATCCGCAGCCGGCGTTCAGAAGCCCATCGCTTGCGAGGTTTACTCGGCCTTCGGCACGATCGCCTCGGTGGTGATGCGCAGCGACACTTCGTCGCTCACGTTCGGCGCGTAGTTGCCCAGGCCGAAATCGCTGCGCTTGACCGTGCCGGTGGCGTCGAAACCGATGCCCGCGCGCTTGGCCAGCGGCTGCTCGCCTACCTTGTTCAACTTCACGTCCAGCACCACCGGCTTGGTCACGCCCTTGATGGTCAGATCGCCGGTGACCTTCAGCTTGCCCTCGCCCGCCGATTCCACCTTGGTGCTCTTGAAGGTGGCGGCCGGATACTTGGCCGCGTCGAACCAGTCGGCGCTGGTCAGGTGGTCGTAGAACTGGTCGGCCAGCGCGCTCAGGCCGGTCAGCGGCAAGGTGACCTGCACGCTGGAGGCCGAAACCTTGGCCGCATCATAGACGATCGTACCGTCGGCCTGGCCGAAGTTGGCGCTGGGATTGGAGAAACCGAAGTGGCTCCAGCTGGCGATCACGTTGGTGTGGTTGGGATCGATCTTGTAGCTGACCGGCGCGGCGAAGGCAGAACCGGCGAAAGCGAACAGTGCGGCGACTAGCAGGGTCTTGCGCATGGCGGAACTCCTTTGTGCTTGTGGGGATGGGAACAAAAAACAGGTTGCGGTGCGGTGAACTACTCGATTCGCGCCGCTTCGTCGAAGGACAGGCGCGGCGAACGCTGGAACAACCCGGTGGGATCGCTGTAACCCAGGTTCACCAGGAAGTTGGACTTGATGGCGGTGCCGGCGAAGAAGGCCTCATCCACCTTGGCGTTGTCGAAGCCGGACATGGGGCCGGTGCCCAGGCCCAGCGCGCGCGCGGCCAGGATCAGATAGGCGCCCTGCAAAGTGCCGTTGCGGAAGGCGACGGTGTGGCGATTCTCGCGCGGCCCCTCGAACCAGGCCTTGGCATCGGTATGCGGAAACAGGTACGGCAGCTTTTCATGGAAGTCCTGGTCGTAGGCGACGATCACGGTCACCGGCGCGATCATGGTCTTGGCCAGGTTGCCTTCATCCAGCGCGGGCTTGAGCTTTTCCTTGGCCTCGGGCGATTTCACGAACACGAAGCGCGCCGGCGACATGTTGGCCGAGGTCGGGCCCCACTTCAGCAGGTCGTACAAGGCATGCAATTGGGCGTCTTCGACCGGACGGTCCTGGAAGGAATTCTGCGTGCGCGCGGTGCGGAACAGCTGGTCCAGCGCGTTGTCGTTCAAGACGTCTGACATGTCACATCCTAGAGGGAGCAAGTGATTCGAAGGATTCGCGGGGCAACGCAAATCGAGGCGCGCAGTGTAGAGTGTCCCGGTAATGGCAACATCCGACCAGTCCGGAACGGATTGTTTTAGTTTTTGGAACAAAGCCTAGCAGACCGATGGATTCGACACAGCTCTGGACCCTCACCGACGGTCATGCAGGAAACCGCCGCCAGGCCGACGCGCTGGCAGCGGCGCTGGATTGCGGCCCTGTCCAGGATTGGCGGTTGCAACCACGCCTGCCCTGGAGCGTATCGGCGCCTCGCAGCTTCGCCGGCGCCGAACACGCCTTCGGACCCGAGTTTGCGCAGGCTCTGGCACAGCCTCCACGACTGGCCATCGGCTGCGGCCGCCAGGCCGCGCTGGCCACCCGCCTGCTGCGCGACCGCGGCAGCAAGGCGGTGCAGATCCTGGACCCGCGCATCGATACCAAGCATTGGGATCTGGTGGTCGCCCCCGAGCACGACCTCCTGCACGGCGGAAATGTCGTCACCCTGCTGGGCAGCCTGAACCCGGTCGACGACGTCTGGCTGGCGCGGGCGCGCACTGCGTTCGCTTGGTTCGCGGAATTTCCGCAGCCGCGCACGGCGGTGCTGCTGGGCGGCTCCAGCGCGCACGCACGTTTCGACCGCAGCGCATTCGAGGTGCTGGCCTCCAAGCTTGAAGTCGCATTGGCGCGCGAAGGCGGCAGCGTGATGATCGCCACTTCGCGGCGCACGCCCGCCGACCTGATCGCCGCCTTGCGCCATCGTTACGTGGAAACGCCCGGCGTAGTCTGGTGCGGCGAAGACGACGGCGCCAATCCCTACGACGGGCTGTTGGCGTGGGCCGACCGCATCGTGTGTTCGCCGGATTCGGTGAACATGGTTTCCGAAGCCTGCGCAACGCAGGCGCCGGTGTTCGTGTTCGATCCGGTGCGCGTCAGCGGAAGGCCGCGCCGGTTCCTGGATTCGCTGCTGGCGCGCGGCCGCATTCGCACGATGGATACGCAGCTGGCCCCGTTCGAGTCCGAGCCGCTGCGCGAAACCGCGCGCGTTGCGGAGTTGGTGCGCGGTCGACTGGGTTTGTAAGCCTCCCACTCTCGGATATCGTTCGTGGTGAGCCTGTCGAACCACGCTCTTCGCGAAATATTCCTCATGTACGTAGGGCGGGCATTGCCCGCCCCTTTTCAAGGCCATCGCGAATAGCCGGCGGTCGGTGCCCGCCCTACCTCGGGTCCGACGCTGTCGCGAAATCCAGGCCCTGCCGCGACACCGCCGCCTGCACCACTTCGCGCGCGGAAACAAGGGCGTCGCTTTCCGGCAGCAACCGCGGGCGCCGGTCCAGCGTGCAATTCAAGCCTTCGGACACGAAGTAGGCGTGCACGCGGGACAAGGCCCGGCACAGCGTTTCGTCCAGCGTGCCGCTCGTCCGCAATGCGTCGATCAATCCTTGCGTATCGCGCGGACCCAGCAGGGTCGGTTGCGCCGGAGAATCGCGCAGCACCAGGTATTGCAGCAGGAACTCCAGGTCGACCAAACCGCCCGCGCCCTGCTTGAGATCGAAACGCGCCGCGTCGCTGCGGTCCAGCTCGGCGCGCATCTTCAGGCGCATGTCGGCCACTTCCTTGCGCAGCTTGCCCGCGTCGCGCGTTTGCGACAGCGTTTGCGCGCGGATCGTCTCGAACGCTGCCAGCAAGGAAGCGTCGCCGGCTACTCCGCGTGCGCGCACCAGCGCCTGGTGCTCCCAGGTCCAGGCGCGTTCGCGCTGGTAGTCGCGGTAGCTGGTCAGCGAAGAAACCAGCAATCCCTTCGCACCATCGGGCCGCAGTCGCACATCCACCTCGTACAGACGACCGGCGCCAGTGGCCGCGCCCAGCAGCGCCACCAGTTTCTGCGCCATGCGCGCATACCAACGTCCGGCCTCCAACGAACGCGCGCCGCTGGAAACGGCCGATGCCTCGGCGTCGAACAGGAACACCAGGTCCAGATCGGAACCGAAGCCCAGTTCCTCGCCTCCCAGGCTGCCGTAACCGATCACCGCGAAGCGCCCGCCGGCGACTTCGCCGTGCGCGGCCACCACTTCGGCCTGCGCCATGCGCAACACCACCCGCACTACTTCTTCGGCCAGCCACGCCAGCTGTCGAGTGCTATCGCGCGCGTCCTGGCGGCCATCCAACGCGGCCAGCGCGATTCGGAAGCTCAAGGCAAGGCGCTTCTCGTTGAGCGCGCGCAAGGCGGTTTCCGGATCGTCTTCCTGCAAAGCCGGCTCGCATTCGCGACGCATCACTTCGCGATCCGGCATGGGACCGCCGACACGCGTGTCCAGCAGTTCGTCCAGCAACAGCGGATACAACGCCAGGCGTTCGGCCAGCAAGGCGCTGCGCGCCACCACATCCACCAACCGGTTCAGCGCACTGGGCTGTTCGTCCAGCAAGGCCAGATAGCTGGCGCGGCGCAGGATCGCGCGCAACAGCACCAACAGGCGCTTGACCGCCGCATCGGGTTGCGTGGAGCGTGCGGCGCCTTCCAGCAAGGCAGGCAGCACACGATCCAACCGCGCGCGCGCGCCGTCGGAAAGCGCCAGCACGCCGCTGGAATTGGCGAAATCGCGTAACGCCGCATCGGCGCTTGAGGGATCGGCGAAGCCTGCTGCGGCCAAGGCCTCGGAATCACCCGTGCCCGGCAAAGATCGCCAGTAGGCCGTCAGCGCTCCCGGCGCGGCATCGCGCTGCCGCGGGGCCAGCAATTCGCCGAACTCCGCAGCCACGCGTTCGCGTTGCACCGCCAGCGCCGCTTCCAGTGCGCTCCAATCCGCATAGCCAAGACCCAGCGCGATGCGCGCGCGATCCAGCGCGTTTTCCGGCAAGGCATGGGTCTGCGCGTCGCGCAGCATCTGCAAGCGGTTCTCCAGCTTGCGCAGGAAACGATAGGCCTGGATCAACGCATCGCCGTTTTCCTGCGATATCTGCCGCGAGTCCATCAACGCACGCAGCGCAGGCAGCAGGCGGCGCTCGCGCAAGGTCGGTTCGCGCCCGCCGTGGATGAGCTGCAAGGCCTGGGCCAGGAACTCGATCTCGCGGATGCCGCCCGGGCCGCGCTTGATGTCGTCGGCCAACTCGCGACGCGCTACTTCGGCGGCGATGGCGGCCTTCATGTCGCGCAGGCCGTCGAGCGCGGTGAAGTCCAGGTAACGACGATAGACGAACGGCCGCAAGGTCTGCAGCCACTGTTCGCCCGCTTCGATATCGCCGGCCACCGCGCGCGCCTTCAGCCAGGCATAGCGTTCCCAATCGCGGCCCTCGCGCTGGAAATACTGGTCCATGCCGGCGAAGGAAAGCGCCACCCGGCCCGCGCTGCCGAATGGACGCAGGCGCAGATCGACGCGATGGCTGAAACCGTCGACGGTGGGTTCGTCCAACAACTTGGCCAGGCGCTGGCCCAACCTTGCGAAATAGTCTTCCGCCGCAAGCGGGCGGGCGCCGTCGGATTCTCCGCCTTGCGGATAGGCGTAGACCAGATCGATGTCGGAAGAGAAATTGAGTTCGCCGCCGCCCAGCTTGCCCAGGCCGAACACCACCAGCCTTTGCTGGCTGCCGTCGGCCGCACGCACTATGCCGTGCCGTTGCGCGAAGTCGGTTTCCAGCGCATCGAGCGCGGTGCCCAAGCAGTTCTCGGCCAGCCGCGTGCTGCCGGCGAGAATCGCATCCACGCTGTCCAGTTCCAGCACGTCGCGCCAGACCAGGCGTGTCGATTCGGCGGTCCGGTAGGCGCGCAATTGTTCCTGCCATCGCGCCGAATCGTCTGCCGCCAGCAAGGGAGGCGCGAACGTTTCGGCGCCGTCGTCGCGTTTGAAAGCGGTCAGCAATCCGGGCTGCTTGCGCAGCGTCTCCAGCGCGAAATCACTGGCAGCGATCACTTTTCCCACGCGTTCGGCGAACGCACCGTCGTCCAGCAAACCGGCTGCCTCGGTCGAACGCGAACGCAGGTTCGCCAGGCCGCGGTCCACCAGCGCCGTTATCGCGTCCGTTGTCTGCATCGCATCGTTTCCCATAGCGGTCGATTGTGTCATGCGCTGCGTCCGGCTTCGGCGAAGGTTTCCACCACCCAGTCGATGAACACCCGCACGCGCGGCGAAAGCTGACGGTTGCGCGGGTACATCAACGATACCGGCGACGGCGTCGGCGGATGCTGCGGCAGCACTTCCACCAGCGTGCCACGCGCAAGATCGGCTTCCAGGTTGTAGCGCGGCGCCTGGATCAGGCCCAGTCCCAGCCGTGCGGCGGCGGAATAACTCTCCGCGCCGGTTACCGACAGCTTGGAGGGCAAGCTGACATGGCGCACCGCGCCGTCCTGCACGAACTCCAGCGGCAACACCGCGCCAGTGGCCGAAGAACGAAAACCCACCATGCGATGTCCTGCCAACGCCTCCAGACTTTCCGGTGTACCGAACTCGGCAAGGTACGCAGGCGAAGCGCAAGTCACTTCAGCCAGCATCGCCACGCGCCGCGCCACCATGTCGGTGTCGCGCGGTTCGCCCACGCGCAGCACGCAGTCCACGCCTTCGCGCACCAGATCCACCCAGCGGTCGCCTTCGCCCATGAACAGTTCGAGATCCGGATAACGGGCCAGGAAATCGGGCAGGCCCGGAAGCACGAACCGTCGCGCCAGTGTGCCCTGTACATCCACATGCAGCAGTCCGCGCGGCTTGCCGCCGGCAAAGGCGGCTTCGGCATCTTCGATTTCGCCCAGGATCGCCAGGCAGCGGCGGTAATAGGCCTCGCCATCCAGGGTCGGGCTGACCGTGCGCGTGGTCCGCTGCAGCAGGCGCACCCCCAATCGGGTTTCCAATTGCTTGATGGCGTCGGTGGCAGTGGATCGCGGCAGGCCCAGGTCCTGCGCAGCCTGGGTGAAGCTGCGTTGCTCCACCACCCGGATGAAGACCCGCATCGCATCGAATCGGTCCACGGATTGTTCGCTTTTTCCGCCAAATGATTCCGAATACTGGGGGATTATCCGGACGAAGGAAAGGCGCATCGTTAGCTCACCGGCTGCTGCCGGCCTCTATTCTCTTTTCCAGGACATCGCCATGAACACCACTTCCCCCCGTATCGCCCTGGTCACCGGTGCCTCCCGCGGCATCGGCGCCGCCATCGCCCAGCGCCTGGCCCGCGATGGCCATGCCGTCATCGTCAACTATGCCGGCAACGCAGCGGCCGCCGAACAGGTGGTCGGCAGCATCGAAGCGGCCGGCGGCAAGGCCCTGGCCGCACAGGCCGATGTGGCCGACCCCGCTGCGGTCGCGCGCATGTTCGATTCGGCCGAAGCGGCTTTCGGCGGCATCGACGTGCTGATCAACAACGCCGGCATCCTTAAGCTGGGCGCCATCGGCGCCAGCGACGATGCACTGTTCGACAGCCAGATCGCCATCAATCTGAAAGGCACCTTCAACACTTTGCGCGAAGCTTCCCGGCGCATGCGCGATGGCGGGCGCATCGTCAATTTCTCCACCAGCGTGGTCGGCACCAGGATGGAGAACTACGGCGTGTACGCCGCCACCAAGGCCGCAGTGGAAACGCTGACCGCCATCCAGTCCAAGGAACTGCGCGGCCGCAAGATCACCGTCAATGCGGTCGCGCCGGGTCCGACCGCGACTGATTTGTTCCTGGATGGCAAGTCGGACGAACTGGTCCAGCGCCTGGCCAAGATGAATCCACTGGAGCGCCTGGGCACGCCGGAAGACATCGCCGCGGTGGTCGCGTTCCTGGTCGGCCCGGACGGCGGCTGGGTTAACGGGCAGGTATTGCGCGCCAATGGCGGCATGGTGTGAGGCTTCAATAAGACATCACTTGCTTCTAACGACTCAGGAACTTCTGAATAACTCGGATGTCGTCCCTCTTTACGCTCCACAGCGCCTTGCCTTACCGACTTAGCAACCGTGACCTGCCCCCACTGTCCGTACCGGTGATTGCTGATAAAGCCGTCCTAATAGTCGGCATTGGCACACCGTCTTTGGTTTCGACGCCGCTGCAATCCGATCCATGGCAATGGTGGACCAAGGCCCACCCTACGAGGTATTCACCAGGCCTGCCAGTTTCCTGCACCGGCAGTTTTCATGAGCCGACCAAGGAAACAACAACATATCGGCTTAGTTCCGGATCATAGGCAATAAAGTTATGGCCTTCGAATGACTCAGGATGGCCGATAGCCCAATCATTCGACCGTGTCAGTCGTTCGGCTTGCGCAGCATCAATTCTCAGATCTTGACCCTCTTCCTCGATAGGAGACACTGCGTCCACGATTGGGATCAGACTAACTCCATGGATGAGTATCTTCGCTTCTTTCAGCGCTTCAACGTTCTTGTCTATGTCCGTTGTTGGATGGCTGACGTACATTTCCGACAGATTTCGGGAGAAAGAGTAAAGAATCTGTCCGGTGGAATTCGTTATCTCTACGGCGTAAACAGAGCTCATGCATGACTTGCCTTGGATTGAATACTTCAATGAGTGCTTGAAGCCATGTTGGTTAAGAGCCACACCCCGACGTTTCTCGCAATTTGGCTCTAATCTTTGAGGGGCGGTGACGCCATCAACTGGCGGACGCAGCCCGAGATCATTGCTTGAGCGCGTCGACCGGACTCCATTAGAAACAAGAGGATTGCCACCAAAAACAGAGGTGATCTTTTTTTCCTTCTTACTTCCAACTACGTACAGATGCTGCCCGCCATCAATATCAATCCTGGCGTAGTAGAAATCACCGTACTCCCATACCCACCCATAATGCTTGAGATGATTCGGCATGCTGATATCGTCAACCTTTCTTTCAGCATATGAACCTAATTCAACGCGACCGCCCGGCATGAATTTTAAGTATTGATCTGGATTCTCATATGTAAAGCTGTCCGTTCCAGCCCACAGCTCTTTTTCGACGGGTGAAATATCAAAAGCGAAATAACTAGATTCCAAAGAATCTGCTCTCTTGAACTTTACGATATTGATGGCGCATCTTTGCGGAATAGAGATTGACTTGCCAATCGTACTGAAAGCCCCGAATGCAGGAGCGGCTTGATTTCCGTTGAAACCGGCATAGGAATCTACGAAATAACGGGCATGTTGGTCAGCTCTGTCCTTCGCTCTGATATAAACAGGCTCACCAGTCCTAACCGCTTGAGACTCTTCATTTCCACATATGTACACTGCACTGTGATCGACGAAGTCGGCGTCTGAACCTGGTTCTGGCACCGTCGATCCACAGCAGTCGAACAGCGGCAGCAAAGCAAGAATAGAAAAGATTGACAGCTTCATCGCTCTATTCTCCATAATGGATGTGGTCCCTGTGATTTTGGAGCGTTGTGTTTATTCCTACATTCGCGCTGAATCCATCGCGTGTTTCGTATGTCACGATGCCTGTACCAATGTGCTCCCTAGGACCGATAATCCTGGTAACGGAATCCCCGTTATTGTATTCAACGAGCTTTCGAACAAAATCGTATTGTTCTTGCATTGCGGAGGAAGGTGACAAGCTAACGCCATTAAGCTGCCTTATATCCACTCCGACCCCTTCGGTGTGCCATTGATTCTTCTTCTAAAGATTCTTGTTGGCCGAGTTCCTCGACCACCTGAGAATCGCTGTCATGGTATCGCCGAAAACTAGCCTCACTGATCCTGAAAGCAGACCCTATCTCCTTTTTGTTTGCTAGATTCTGGAAACTCAATACCGTCAAGTGCGCCATGAGCTCCGCAGAATCCAGGCGACGGAGCAAATCCGTTTGTCGTTAGAACTAACTTATCGTTGCTCCTTGATAATTTGAGCTTGCGGCCATCAGAGTCTCCATACGTCAAACTGTTGCCGATCGGAATCATGGTTAAGTTGAAGCTACAGAGATTCTGCTGCGCCTGAACAGAGTAAAGTTCGACGAGATAAACGTCCGTGTCGTGCCTGATTCTTAAGCAATCGACAAAATCCTTCGGGCAATTATCAGTAGATTGAACGTTAGTGCATCTTGGGCTTGGCAGGCTATACAGTCCCACCCAATCCTCTAATGCTTCTGGTGGCGGCGAGCCAGGCGAGGCCGATAAGTTGGCGCTCTTACTGTGATGGTCGGCCAATAGGCTGTCGGTTCCAGTGTCTTCATTGGCTTGTTTGCTTTGTAGCGTACATGCGGTGATCTGAGCAACGCAGATCATTGCGACGCCAAACTTCTTCCCAATGGCATTCATTCACTGTCTCCGTAAGTATGCTGCTCTGTGCCGCCCAGCCTCGTACTGAGATAGCTCTGGCGTTGTTTCAATGTAAGTTGCGAGCAGCGTAGCGGCGCCTAGTTGTGTGAATCAATGAACAAATTTGCGGCCCTCAATCGACAACGACAGATCCATAGGGCGGGCCCAAGCCCGCCGCATGAGTGAGCTCACATGGTTCGCAAAGAATGCCCGACTGGAGCGGTGCAAAGGCCCAAGACTTACGACAGACTCCGATTTCTTCTTTTGGCATTGCTGAGACCTACCCGCTCTACGCTCAGAGCATGATCGCCACATCGGCGAGCGTTCGCAGATGCTCGGCAAGTCGCATGCTCAGGGCCACGATGGTGAAGGTCGGGAAGGCCCAGCCGCCGGTGGGGAACACCGAACTGCCGACGACATAGAGATTGTCCACGCCGTGTACGCGGCATTGGCGGTCGACCACGCCTTGCTGCGGGTCGTCGGACATGCGCGTGGTGCCCAGGTGGTGCGAGGTACCGTGCAGTTGCGGCTCGTGGGTGCCGCCTTCCTGCAGCCAGGGTTCGATCTGGAACTTGCCGGCGCAGGAATTGGCGAGCTCCACGCCGAACAGATTGGCCGCGGTGCGATAGGTATGCCAGTCCAGTTCGGTAAGGCGCCAGTCGACGCAGACTTTGCGTTGTCCCAACGCATCGGTTTCATCGCCCAGGGTCACCCTGCTGTCGGGATTGGGAGCCTGTTCGAAGTAGCCGATCATGTCCACATGGTCGCTCACCACCGTGGGCTTGTTGGCCCATTTGCGCCACGCGGCATGGGCGATGTCCAAGCTCCCCAGGCCGACGCGCAAGCCCAGCACGCCCAGATTGGGTTTCGACGCGGCGGTGGCCGGCGCATCGCCGGCTGTGTCGCCCATGCGCGCATGGGCGATTCCTTCAAGTGCGCTGGTTTCGTCCTGCGGCACGGGCCGGATCGCTTTCTTCAGTTCGCGCAATGCCTGTACGCCCTTCGGCGCGGCCGCTTCCACCGCTACCGGCCGCACGCGTCCACTGAGCAGTTGATGGGTCTGCACGGCCTGGTCGGAAAGGCAGAGTTCCGGGAACGCGGGAACCGGACGCTTGCCGCCGCTGCGGTCGTAAGGACGGGTGAGCGGATCGGGCGCGTCGGTGAACAAGGTTCCCAGCTTGCCGCTGGGATGGTCCATGAAATAGCGGCCGACCAGATCGCGATCGTTGCCCAGCCCGTTGGGCATGGTGGAGTTGGACAGCAACAGTAGCCGCGCATTCTCGATGCCGCCGCAGGCCAGCACGTAGTTGCGCGCGCAAATCGTTCCGCGTCGGCCGTCCAGCGCGCCGATGCGCGCGCGGCGCACGATGCTTCCCGATTCCACCGACTCCAGCTCAAGCAGGTTGGCGTGCAGCAGCACCGTGATGTTTTCCGCGCGTTCGAACTCGGCGCGATAGGCGTCGCCGAAGAATATCGGACTGAGCACGAAGTTCTGGTTGACCAGCTTGTCGGTGTCGAACGGAACCGGCGCGCGTGCGGGAGGCGTCAGGAAACTGCCTTCGACGAACTCATGCGCCTCGATGCCGAAGACCTGGCGCGCATGCCGGTAATACGGCTCCAGATCCTCGTAGGTCAGCGGCCACCCGCTATGCGGAACCCAATCGCGCGGTCCCAGGTCCATGCTGCTCAGCGGAATGCAACCGCCGCCCCAGACATTGCAGCTTCCTCCGAACGCGCGCATGCGCGTAGTGGCCGGATCCAGCCCGGGCGAACCGATGGAAGTGCCTTCGTAGAGCTGCTGGTTGCGGTCTTCGCCGGCAAGCCCGCCGCTTTCCACCAGACACACGGTGAGCGAGGCGCCAATGAAACTGCGCGCAATCGAGATTCCCGCCGGACCCGCGCCGATGATGCAGATATCGGCGACAAAATCCTCCGGACCCGACCTGTCGAGGTAGTCGATGATCATTCGGTCTCCTGCATGCGCCAAGTCGCGCGCAGTCCCCATAAGCGATAGCAACGGGCATCGGTCCGCCACCCGGCCAAGGCACCTGCGCTGTGTTCAGAACGGGGTCCGTCCGCTGCCGCGCAAGCTGATCTTGCAGAAGTGAAAGCGACGTGAAATGACGCCGCAGACTTCCGTAGAGCCGAGCTTGCCCGGCTGTTTCTGGCGCTGAGCAAGAGGCAGCCGAGCAAGCTCGGCTCTACGTGAGGGTTGGGCAGGGCTACTGGGCGCTGGAAAGAAAGCGCAGACCCACCCCGGGCTCGGTGGCGATGTACCTGGGCGTGGCGGCTTCGTCGCCCAGCTTCTGCCGCAGCTTGCCGACCAGGATGCGCAGGTAATGCGTGTCGTGCTGGTGGGTGGGTCCCCATACCTCCTTCAGCAACTGCGGCTGGGTGACCACCCGGCCTGCGTGGTGCAGCAACAAGGCGAGCAGCGTGTATTCCTTGCGGGTCAGCGATACCGGCTCGCCGGCCAGGTGCACTTCGCGGCGCGACAGGTCGATGCGCAGGTTTCCATCGTCGAACACCGCTAACGTCTCATGGCCTTCGGCCGCGTGCTGGCGCAGCAGCGCGCGCACGCGCGCCATCAGTTCCTGCACGCCGAAAGGCTTGGTGACGTAGTCGTTGGCGCCGGCGTCGAGCGCGGCGACTTTCTCGTCCTCGCCCGCGCGCACGGTCAGCATGATCACCGGCGACTGCGACCACTGGCGCAGTTCGCGCAACACCTCGTGCCCATCCTTGTCGGGCAGGCCTATATCCAGGATCACCAGGTCGGCGCCCTGCGTGGCCAGCGAAACCAGGCCTTCCTCGCCGTTGGCCGCCAGCCCCACCTGATAGCCCTGGGCGCGCAGGCTGATGTCCAGGAACTTGCGGATCTGCGGCTCGTCGTCGATCACCAGAACCCGCGCCGGCGGCGCGGAAATCCGGGAAATCGGATCGGTCTGGTCAGTCGGGTTGTTGGGCATCGCTCTTCTGGGGCAGCGGTTCTATGAGCGGCAGGGTAATCCGGATGGTGGTGCCGCGGCCATCTTCGCCTGGCAGGGCTTCCACACTGCCGCCGTGCGCGCCGATCATGCCCTGGCTGATGGTCAGGCCCAGGCCGGTGCCGTGCCGTCCGCGGTCGCCGCGCTCCACGCTGTAGAACATGTCGAAGATGCGCGCGCGCTCTTCTTCCGGTATGCCCGGTCCGCGGTCGCGCACATCGATGCGCAGTTTGCCCTCGACCAGGCGCGCGTCGATTTCGACAGGCCGGTCGGGCGGCGAAAATTTCGCCGCGTTCTCCAGCACATTGAAGAACGCCTGTTCGACCAGCGCCGGATGCACCCAGATGGGTTTCATGTCCGCTTCGATGCGTATCTCCAGCTTCACGTGCGGCTGGTAGCGGATCAGCCGGCTGGTCGCCGAGCCGATCAATTCGTCCACGCCGATCCAGTCGCGGTTCAAGGTCAGGCCGGTGTGGCCGAGCCGGGTCATGTCGAGCAGGTTCTGGATGTAGCGATCCAGGCGCTCGCCTTCCATCTGGATGGTTTCCAGCAGGCTCCTGCGGTCTTCGGCGCTCATCGCGTCGGAATAGCTGGCCAGGCTGCTGGCCGATCCGATCATGGAAGACAACGGCGAACGCAGATCGTGCGAGACCGACGAAAGCAATGCCGAACGCAGGCGCTCGGTTTCGCCGCTGACGCGCGCGGTTTCAAGGTCCGACACCAACCGCGTGCGCAAAGCGGCCTGGCCGATGTCGTCGGCCATGGCTTCGGCCAGGCGGCGCTGCTCGAAGGCCAGACGCGTGTTGTCCGCGTTGAAGCGCAGGCCCGCCACGCCCAGCGTGCCGCGGTCGTTGCGCAAGGGCAGGAACCACCACGACGAACCGGCCAGCGTGTCGGTGAAGCGGCCGGTGGGTTGGCCGTGGCGCTGCGCCCATTCGGCTGCGCCCAGATCGGTGTCGTTGAGCATGGCGCCTTCGGAAACGGCGACATCGTCGCCGATGCGCACCCACGCCGGACTGCCGAACGCCGCCTGCAACGCGCTGCGTCCTGCGGCGAGCACTTGTCCCAGATCGGCAGCGCTGGCCAGTTGCCGTCCCAGTTCCTGCAAGGCGGTGGCATGCGTATTGGCCGCCCGCAGCGCCACTACCTGCATGCGCAGCCGTGAGGCGAGCCGACCGGCGACCAGTGCGGCAACCAGGAACAGGAACACCGTGGTCACGCCCTGGCGCGCACTGATATGCAGGGTGAAACGCGGCTCTATGAAGAAAAAGTTGTAGGCCAGGAAACACAGCCCGGCAGTGGCCACCGCGGCGGTCATGCGCGTGCGTGCGGCCACCAGGACCACAGCGACGATGAACACCATGGACAGATCGTCCAGCCCCACCCAACGTTCGGCCAACCAGGAAATGCCTACGGCCAATGCGGTGGCGATCAGCACCAGCGCGCTGTCGTGGCGGGTGAGCGAAAGGCGCGGCGCATGCGACTGGCGGCGCGAACGCGCGCGGGCTTCCGGCGTGTTGACGATGGTCAGTTCGAAATGCGCGCCGCGCTGCAGCAGTTGCTGGGTGAGCGTGCGGTTGAACATGCGCGCCACTGGGCGTTCTCGCGTGCGTCCGAGCACGATGGCCGACACGCCGCTGCGACTGGCGTGGTCCAGCAACGCATCGGCAATGCTGGCGCCGCGCAGCACTTCGGTCTGGGCGCCGAGTTTGCGCGCCAGGGCGAAAGCCTGGTCCAGCTCCTGCTGGCGCGCTTCATCGGCGACGCCGGTCTGCACGGTGACCACGGTCCAGGGCGCATCGCGCCGCTCGGCCAGACGCCGGGCCACGCGCACCAGGTATTCGGACTGGCCCAGGCCGTCGATGGCGACCAGTACGCGGCGGCGCACGTTCATCCCGGAAATGCCGCGCGCGGCCTGGGTTTCGCGCAGATCGCTGTCGACGCGGTCGGCGGCGGTCTGCATGGCCAGTTCGCGCAGCGCGATCAGGTTGGAAGGCGAGAAGAAAGTCTGCAGCGCCTGCGCGGCCTGGTCCGGCACGTAGACCTTGCCCTGGCGCAGGCGTTCGATCAGTTCGCGCGGCGGCAGGTCGACCAGCACGATGTCGCGCAGGCGATCGAAGACGAGATCCGGGACGGTTTCGCTGACGCGCACGCCAGTGATGCGGAACACCACGTCGTTGAGGCTTTCCAGGTGCTGGATGTTGAGGGTGGTGTAGACGTCGATGCCGGCGTCCAGCAGTTCCACCACGTCCTGCCAACGGCGTTCGTGGCGGCTGCCGACGGCGTTGCGGTGCGCCAGTTCGTCGACCAGCGCGATGGCCGGCTTGCGCGCGAGGATGGCGTCGAGGTCCATTTCCTCGAAGATGCGGTCGCGGTATTCCAGGCGCGCGCGCGGCATCAACTCCAGGCCGTCGATGAGCGCGGCGGTTTCGCTGCGGCCGTGGGTCTCGACGATGCCCACCACCACGTCCACATTCTGTTTACGCAGTTCGCGGGCGCGCAGCAGCATGGTGTAGGTCTTGCCCACGCCCGGAGCGGCGCCCAGGAAGATGGTGAGGCGACCGCTGCCTTCGCGCCGGATTTCGCCGATAAGCGCGTCTGCCTGGTGGGTGCGGGGATCGGTCATACGCTTATTGTGCGCTACTGCCTGCCTCATGCTATGAAGCCGTCATTCTTGCGCAGGCGGGAACCCAGTGACTTTGTTTTTCGTCGCCAGGAGCGGAAGTCGGTGTTTCCGCCTGCGCGGGGATGACGATCGATTATGTTCCGTAGCTTTAGTTCTTTGTATCCAGCGCCAAATTCAGTTCCAGCACATTCACCCGTGGCTCGCCAAGCAATCCGAACTGCGGACCCTGGGTATGCGCAGCAACGAGCTCCGCAACCCGCTTCGGATCCATCTTGCGGGCCTGCGCCACGCGCGCGATCTGCACTTGCGCGCCGGCCGGGCTGAGGTCCGGATCCAGGCCGCCGCCGGATTGGGTGACGAGTTCGCCGGGCACGTCCTGCGCGGCGATGCCGTCGCGTGCGGCCACCGCTGCCGTGGTCTCGACGATGCGCTCGCGCAGATCCGGATTGGTGCGGGCCTGATTGCTGCCAGCGGCGGACATTGGGTTGTAAGCAGCTGCGGAAGGGCGAGGCTGGAAATAGCGCGCGTCGGCGAACGGTTGCGCGACGAGTGCAGAGCCGACCTGCTTGCCGTCGTGCGTCAGCATGCTGCCGGTCGCCTGTTGTGGAAACAGGTTTCGGCCTATGGCGGTGCCGGCCAGGGAGTACAGCAGGCCCATGCCGAGCAGAATTACGAGGGCGAAGGCCAGGGAAGCGCGGAGGCTACCTTGGTCGTGGAAACTGGTTTGTGCGTTCATTTGTTTTCTCGAGGTGGATAGGAGGAGTGCTAGCGTTCTCTGATCGCAAGCAACCCCTCCCCAACCCTCCCCTGCTTCGCAAGGGAGGGGGCCGGTCATGCGCCGATCGTTGCCGCCAGCATCATGTCAATCAACTTGATCGCCATGAAAGGCAATAGCACGCCGCCCACGCCATAGATCAGCATGTTCCGGCGCAGTAGCGCAGTGGCGCCGGCGGGCTTGAAGCGAACGCCGCGCAACGCGAGCGGGATCAGCGCCGGAATGATCAGCGCGTTGAAGATCAAAGCCGCAAGCACCGCATTGGTGGGGCTGGAAAGCTTCATCACATTCAACGCGGCCATTTGCGGAATGGCGGCGGCGAACAACGCCGGCAGGATCGCGAAGTATTTCGACACGTCGTTGGCCAGCGAGAAGGTGGTCAGTGCGCCGCGGGTGATCAGCTGCTGCTTGCCCACTTCCACCACGGCCAGCAGCTTGGCCGGATCAGAATCCAGATCGACCATGTTGCCGGCTTCTTTCGCGGCCTGGGTGCCCGAGTTCATGGCCAGGCCCACGTCGGCCTGCGCCAGCGCGGGGGCGTCATTGGTGCCGTCGCCGACCATCGCCACCAGGCTGCCTTTGGCCTGCTCGCTGCGGATGCGCGCCAGCTTGTCTTCCGGCGTGGCCTCGGCGATGTAGTCGTCCACGCCCGCCTCGGCGGCGATGGCGGCGGCGGTGAGCGGGTTGTCGCCGGTGATCATCACCGTGCGCACGCCCATCGCGCGCAGGCGGGCGAACTTGTCCTTCACCCCGTGCTTGACCACGTCAGAGAGTTCGACCACGCCCAGCACATGCTTGCCGACGCTGACCACCAGCGGCGTGGCGCCGCCGCGGGCGACTTGTTCGACGCGCGCGGTGAGTTCGTTCGGCACCAGACTGCCCTGCGCTTCCACATGGCGCTTGATGGCATCGCCGGCGCCCTTGCGGATCGAACGGCCATCTTCGAGGTCCACGCCGGACATGCGCGTCTGCGCGGTGAATTGGAGGTAGTCGGCGCGTTCGGGTTCGGGTGTGGCGCAACCCTGTTCGCGCGCCAGCTTGACGATGGATTTGCCCTCGGGCGTTGGATCTGCGAACGAAGCCAGCATCGCCGCTTCCCGCAGCTGCGAGGCATCGATGCCCGCCAGCGGATGGAACACCGTCGCCTGGCGGTCGCCGTGGGTGATGGTGCCGGTCTTGTCCAGCAGCAATACGTCCACGTCGCCCGCCACTTCCACGGCCTTGCCTGATTTGGCCAGCACGTTGGCCGACAGCGCGCGGTTCATGCCGGCGATGCCGATGGCCGGAAGCAGGCCGCCGATGGTGGTGGGAATCAGGCACACCAGCAGCGCGATCAGCAGCAACGGCGCGACCTGCACGCCGACGAAGGCGCCGATGGCCGGCAGCGTGGCCACCACGATAAGGAAGGTGAGCGTCATCGCCGCCAGCAGCATGGTCAACGCGATCTCGTTGGGCGTCTTCTGCCGGTTGGCGCCTTCCACCAGCGCGATCATGCGATCCAGGAAGCTGTGCCCGGGCTCGGCGGTGATGCGCACGATGATCTCGTCCGACAGCACCTTGGTGCCGCCGATCACGCCCGAGCGGTCGGTGCCGGCTTCGCGCAGCACCGGCGCCGATTCACCGGTGACCGCCGATTCGTTGATGGTGGCCAGGCCACGCACGATTTCGCCGTCGGCCGGAATCTGTTCGCTGGCGCTGACGATCACGTAGTCGCCCGGGCGCAGGTCCGCGGCTGGCACGCTTTTCTCGGCGCCACCCAGGTCGGTGCCGACCTTGCGCGCCACCAGGTCCTTGCGTGCTCGGCGCAGTGAGGCGGCCTGTCCGCGGCCGCGCGCTTCGGCGATCGCTTCGGCGAAATTGCCGAACAATACGGTGACCAGCAGGATCAGCGTGACCGACCCGCCGAAGCCAGAATCGGCCACGCCGGCCAGCGTGATGACGGCCGACAACAGCGTGCCCAGCATCACGATGGCCATCACCGGGCTCTTGACCAGGTGCTGCGGCGACAGCTTGAGGAAGGAATCGCGCAGCGCGCTGCGCATCGCCGCGGCATCGACCAGGGCGGGTTTGCGCGGATGGCCGTGGGAAGTGAACTTGCTGATTTGTCCGCTCATTTCATTGCTCTCAGTGCGCTGCCGCGGTCAGCGACAGGTGATCGGCGATCGGGCCCAGCACCAGCGCGGGCATGAACTGCAGCACGGTGATGATCGCCACCACCGCGATCAGGGTCAGGGCGAAAGTGGGCGTTTCTATATGCAGACTGCCCGCGCTTTCTGGCGCCGGACGCTTGCGCGCCATCAGCGCGGCCACCGCCAGCGGCACAATCAGGGACGGATAGCGCCCCAGCGCCAGCACCAGCGAGCAGCTCAGGTTCCACCAGTACGTGGCGTCGCCCAGGCCCTCGAAACCGGAACCGTTGTTGGCGTAGGCCGAGGTGTATTCGTAGAAGACCTGGCTGATGCCGTGGAAACCCGGATTCGAATTGGCGGTGATCGACGGCACCGCCAGCGTCAGCGCGGTGAATCCCAGCACCACCAGCGGCTGCAGCAGGATCAACAGCGCCAGCAGGTTCACTTCCGGCGCCTCGATCTTGCGGCCGAACAATTCCGGAGTGCGGCCGGTCATCAATCCGGCCAGGAACACGCTCAGCAGCAGGTACACCAGGAACTGCTGCATGCCGCAGCCGATGCCGCCCCAGATGGCGTTGACCAGCATGTTGACCAGCGTATCCAGCCCGGTCAGCGGCGCCAGCGAATCGTGCATCGCGTTCACCGAACCGTTGGAGGTCTGCGTGGTCACCGACGCCCACAAGGCAGAGGCCTCGGCGCCGAAGCGCACTTCCTTTCCTTCCATCAATGCGGCGTCGGAAGCGGTGGGCAAATACGCTTCTGACCATACCGCCAGGCCGGTGGACGCGGCCGACATCAGCAGCATGCTGCCAAAGACCATCGCGGTGAGTTTCCTGCGGCCGACCAGCGGGCCGACCATGAAGACCACGGCCAGCGGGATGAGGATGATGCCCACGACCTCCAGGTAGTTGGAGAACGGCGTCGGGTTCTCCAGCGGCACTGCACTGTTGGGACCGTACCAGCCGCCACCATTGGTGCCGAGCTGTTTGGCGGCGACCATCGCCGCGACCGGTCCCAGCGGGATCTTCTGTTCGGCCATCTGCGCGCTTGCGTCCACCGGCGCGACCGTCGGCCCCGCGGCCAGCGTCGAAGGCACGCCTTGCGAGGTCAGCAGCGCCGACCACAGCAGGCACAACGGCAGCATGAAGCGCACGGTGGCGCGGGTAACGTCGGCCCAGTAGTTGCCGACATCGGCTTCGCCGGTGGCGTGGGCGTTGTTTTCCCTGCCGCCGAACAAGGCTCGCAAAGTAGCCACCGCCAGCGCCAGGCCCATCATCGGCGTGACCACCTGCAGGCCGACGATGCCGACCATCTGCGACAGATAGGACAGCTGCGCCTGGCCGGAATAGTGTTGCTGGTTGGTGTTGGTGAGGAACGACACCATGGTGTGCAGCGCCAGGTCCCAGCGCATGTTGGGGATAGCGTCGGGATTGAGCGGCAGCCAGGCCTGGGTCATGAACAACACCCAGACCAGCACGCCGACCGCCAGGTTGCTGAGCAGGAAGGCCTTGGCGTAACCCCGCCAGCTCATGCCGCGTTGCGGGCCGGTGCCGAGCAGCCGGTAAACCGGCTTCTCGATCCAGCCGAACAGACGGTCGCCGAACATGGGGGCGCCGCGCATCACCTTTGCGAGGTAATGACCCAGGGGCAAGGCCAGGCCGATGGCGACCGCGAAGACGAGCAGGATTTCAGTCATGTTCGCAGTCCGCTCAGAATTTTTCCGGGCGCAGGATCACCAGCAGCAGATAAGCCGCCGCCAGGATCACCACGATTCCGCACAATAAGGAGAGCCAGCCAGGCATTGCACATTCCTCAGGTATTTCGAGGTGCGCAGTGTCTGCCCGGCACGCGTAAAGGCTCCATTCGCGCACGCAGCGACGCCGTAAATTCGGCGTAAATTTCACCCATATTCAGCGTAAAGTCGGCCCCTGCCCTGCCGTGTAGTGCCGGGCGACCCCGATCCGGAGGGCTGCGCGATATGGCCATGAAAAAATCGGCGCCCGCCGCCAATCCCGATGCCTATGTGGCGGGCCTGGACGGCTGGCAGCGCGGATGCGTCGAAGGCTTGCGTACAGCGATACGCTCCGCGGCGGCGCTGGAGGAAGTGGTGAAATGGGGCCACCTGGTCTATCTGTCCAACGGCCCGGTGCTGCTGATCCGCGCCGAGGAACAGCGGGTGCTGTTCGGATTGTGGCGGGGACAGCGGCTGCGCGCGATCGAGCCGGGCCTCAAGCCCGGCGGGAAATACGAAATGGCCACGCTGGAATTGCGCGAAGGGATGGCTGTTGGTCCCGCCAGCGTGAAGCGCTTGACCAAGGAAGCGGTCGCGCTCAATAAAACGCTTGGAGACCCGACGCGCTTGGCCAAGTAAGGCGGAACCGCCTTCGGATACTCAGGCCTCGCGGATCTTCGGCGACATCGCATCGTCGGCCGTCGTATCGGCCGCATGGAACACCGGCGCCGCGAATGGATCCGGCCCCGGAGTACGTCCGAACTTGATCGGCCGGGTCACGCCGCGATAGCGACCGATGACGGGATGTTCGATATCGCCCACCATGTCCTCGGCCAACACCTGCGGATGGTCGAACATGTCCTCCACGCGCAATGCGGCCGCGCAGGGCACTTCGTCGCCGAACAACGCTTCCCATTCCACCGCGCTATGCCGGGTCAGGGCGGCGTGCAGGTGCGGAACGATTTCGTTGGCGTGATCGGCGCGCTTGCGCACCGTGTCGTAGCGCTCGTTCTGCTCCAGCATTTGCAGGCCGGTCTTGTCGCACAGCGCCTTCCAGAAACGCGGCGTATTGGCCGAGATGTAGATATGGCCTTCGCGGGTGGGATGGATGCCGGTGACGCCGCCCGAACGCATGTCGCGGCCGATGTCCAGCGATTCGCCCTCGGCCCAGATCATGCGCGCCGATTGCATGGTCAGCGCGCTGCGCAGCAGCGACACGCCGACGAACTGGCCCAACCCGCTGCGCTCGCGTTCGTACAGCGCCGACGACACGCCCGCGGCGAGCAGTGCGGCCGCGTAATAGTCCACCACCGAACCGTAGATGATTTCCGGCGCGCCGCCGCGCTTGCCCTGCAGCGCGCACATGCCGGTCATGGTCTGCAGCACCTGGTCGTAACCGGCTTTGTCCTTCATCGGGCCGGTTTCGCCGTAGCCGCTGACCGCGCAATAGATCAGGCGCGGATTGACGAAGCTCAGTTGCTCGTAGCTGATGCCCAGACGCTTGGGCACGCTGGGGCGGAAGTTGTGCACCAGCACGTCCGCTTCGCGCACCAGCTTCAGCAGCGTGGCGAAACCGTGCGGCTGCTTCAGGTCCAGGGTCATGCCCTGCTTGCTGCGGTTGACGCCCAGGAAGGCCCGGCTCTCGGCCTGAAGAGTGGAAGGGTACTTGCGCAGATTGTCGCCGTCGGGCGGCTCGATCTTGAGCACATCGGCGCCCTGGTCGGCCAGCAGGGTGCAGCCGTAGGGCCCTGCGATGTAGGCGCTGAGGTCCAGCACGCGCACGCCGCTCAACGGACCGGGTGCGCCGGTACGGCCTGCGAACGCGAACGGGGAATCAGTCGCCATACGGTCCTTTTCCTCTACCTCATCCAGAACTGCTGTGGAAAAGTCTGCTTCATGAGCGTCCGGTTTAACAGGTTGGCTTGCTAGCTTCTGACGGCACAATTTCTTGCTTGAGGGCCGGGCTCAGTCCGGCGGAGGCGGCGCCTGCCCCGGCGCCAGCGAGAACCAGGTGAGGCGCCAGGCCCCGTGCTCGCGCCCGCCGGCCCGGTAGTAAGGCTCCAGCGTCAGCGGCGCGCGGCCCAACGGGTGCAGATGGATCGCTGGCCCTTCGTCGCCTGAAGCGGCAGCCAGATGCAACCAATCGTCCACCGGCGTCTCCGACAGGCGCAGCGTTTCTTCGGTCTTGAAGCCATCGATCAGTTCGCTGGCGTAGACCAGCGGCCCGCGCGTCACCGCCAGGTATTCGTAATGCATCACCTGCTGGCGCACCGGCGAGCCATCGGGCGCGCGCGATTCCTGCGTGTTCTGCCGCACGCGGCGGTGCGCCACCGGCGCCATCGGCAGGTCCAGGGTCAGGGTGTCGCCGCTGCGCCATTCGCGTTGGATCACGGCATAGGAGCCCGGACTGACCTGCTTGGGCTCGCTGCCGTCGCCGAGAGCGAGGGTGGCCTCTTCCGCCCATTGTGGAATCCGTACTGAAACCGCGAAATGCGCTGGACGCTCGCAGGACACCTGCAGTCCGATGCCGCCGTCGAACGGATAGGCGGTGATCTGCTTCAAAGTGACTTTGCCGGCCTGCGGGTGCTCGAAAACAGCTTCGCCCGGCCCCAACAGGTTGACCACGAGGTCGCCGCTCTGGGATTGCGTGTAGGCCAGCGCGGGCAGTTCTTCGATCGCCATCGCGCCGCTGGACTTGCAGCAGCGCCAGTAGGTGGTGTGCACGCGGCGACCGTTGGCGAAGGAGTAATAGCACCAGTCGTTGCCGTTGGGCGCCATGGCGCCGAGCAGATCGTTGTAGGCGGTGCGCTCGATCTCTTCGGCGTACTTCGCATCGCCGGTGAGCGCCAGCAGTTCGCGGTTGAGCTGCACCCAGGCCAGGATGGAACACGTTTCCACATAGCCCTGCGGATCGAACACGCCGGCCGGATTGAACACTTCGCGCGAACGGTGCGCCACGCCGCCCCACGGCCCGCCGCCGAGGGTGAGGTGCTGGCTGCGGATGCTTTCCCACACGTGATCCACCGCTTCGCGATACGCGGCGATGCCGGTGGCTTTGTGCAGCTTGGCCAGTCCGACCAGATTCCAGGCCAGCTGGTAAGCCTTGCCAGTCGCGATCTCCGATGCATCGACGCCGGCCAGCGCGCGTTTCAGCAGAGCGAGATCCGGATTGTCGTCGGCTTGCCGCAGCACCAGCTGCGCGAGCTCCAGGTAACGCGCCTGCCCGGTGGCGAAATACAGTTCGGTCGCCGGATCCATCAACACCGTGGCCGACATGCCGTGGTGGTTGCCCAAGTCGGTGATGTCGATGCCGCCTTCGGTCAGCGTGTGCCAGCACAGGTCGCCGATCTTGCGCGCGGCCTGCAGGTACTCGGGTTTCGGAAAATGCTTGTGCGTTTCCAGCAGGCCGAGGATGAGATAGCTATGCGTCCAGATATCCCAAGTGCGCACGCTGGGCGCGCCGTCCCAGGTCCCCGGCTTGGGCGGCTGCTTGCGCATGAAGCGGTGATCCGGCGCATACGTGCCCAGGTAACCGTCGGCTTCCTGCACGCTTACCAGATAGTCGGCCACGCGTTGCAGGTTGGCGATCAGCGCCGGGTCCTGGCTGCGCGCGGCGGCCTTGGCGGTGGCGTACAGCCACTTGCCGGCGTGTTCGCCGTACCAGTCGCCTTCTTCGTTGCGGGCGCGCGCCTGCGGACCGAAGATTTCGATGGCTGGGCTGTGCGCATCGACGATGAAGTTCGACAAGCGTCCGGAGCGATTGGCGTCCAGCGCCTGGCCCAACAATCCATGCAGGTGCGTATTCGGCGGTTTCATTGCTTCAAGTACCGGGCAACGGCGTCGATGTCGTTCGCGCTCAGGCCCGAAGCCTGCGCGCGCATCACGCCATGGGTGAGCGTATCGACGATACGCGAATGGGAGCGGCTGGCGATCAGATGGCGTGGCGGAATATTGCCTTGCGGATGATCGTGGCACATGGCGCATCTTTGCTGGTAGAGCGCAGGACCATCCAGACCGGAATCGGCGAGGGCGGGCCGCTGGGCGGGCTTCGCCGCAGGTGCAGGAAAGCCTGCGGTGTCTTGCGGCTTGGGCGCGCCCAAGCCGAAGGCCTGGATGCGGTCGGTGCCCACCACCACTTCGCCGCCGGCGAAGGTAGGCGCGTTGTATTTGCCGCTGGTATGCAGCTGGCCGGGGGCGCTTTTCCACAAGAGTTTCAGGCTTACCGCATCCACGGCGTACAACACCGGAGAAGGCGCATCCGGACCGGACAGCAATGCCGAACGGCGCGCGTTCTCGTCCAGTATCCAGACGATCGCATCCTGACTGCCGCGGCTGCTGATCACCGGCGATCCCGGATTCCCCAGCACCAGTTCCTGCTGCTTGCGGTCGATGCGCAGATAGGCCGGCTGGCCCGGCGTGGCGACCACTTTCAGCCTGACCAGCGACGGCGGCACGCTGTCGGCCGAGCCTTCGGCGCGCTTGCTGTTGCCGGTGAGGTAGACGACCAGATCGCCGGCGGCGTCGCGGTAGTGCGCAGGCACCGAACGCGCCCGCGCCACGTCCATCGCCGCGTCGTGCTCGGAATAGGGGCCGAACACATTCAACGGCCCGCGTCCGGCGAACTGAGGCTGGCGCGTGGGCGCGAGCAACGAGCCATCCTTGGCGGCGTCGGTGCCGCAGGCGGGCCTGCGGTCCAGTTTGCCGGGCAGGCGATCGCGATCCAGCAGATAGGCGTTGCCCTGCTTGCCGCCGATCACCAGCAGATGCGGGGTGCTGGTGCGCCCCGCTTCCAGATCCTGCAACAGCGACGCGCCGCCCGAGCCCAGGTCGATATCCATCTTGGCGGTGGTGCAATGATTGAACGGCGTGTAGGTGCCTTGCAGTTCGAGGCCTGAGCCGGGCGAATCGGACAGCTTCAATAGCGACTGGGTCCAATCGGCAGGTTGATCCAGATAGCCTTCGAAACCACTTCCGGTGACCACGAACACATTGCCCTGCGCATCCACCGCCGGCCCGCCCGCGCCCCAGATGCCGCCGCTGCCGCGATGCGGCATGGCCACCGCGGCGAAGGCGCTGGCTACCGCCGGCTTGTCGGTGTCGATGGAAACCAGCCAGCCGGTTTCGGTTTCACCGAAGGTCACGTACAGGCGTCTGCCGTCGGGGCTCAGGTTCAACGCGCCGCGCTGCACGCGGAAATCGAAACGCCGCTTCGGCGGCACCGGCGTCGGCCCGGCATTGCGGTTGACCTGGTTGAAGCGCGCTTCGTCAAGACGCACCGGCCAGCCCTGCAACACTTCGCCGCTGCCGATGTCCAACGCGTAAGCCTGCCAACCTTGCTTCAGGTCGCAATGGGTCACGTAGATCCGGCGTTTGGCCACATCGATGACGGGCGTGCTCAGCACGCCGGTCGGCACCGCATCCAGCGGCGCGGGCTGCAAGCGGCACGGCTGTGCCAGTTGTTTGCGCCACAGGATGCGCCCCGGCGCGACATCGCCCGCGCGCGCGGCGTTGATGGCGTAGACGTAACCGTTGTTGCTTGCGGCGAACACGGCCGAGAACGTCTGTCCTTGGTGCTGCCCTGCGCTGATCTCCACGCGGTCCAGATAAAGCGGGGAGGCGTACAAACGCGGCGGCTGTCCGTCCACGCTGTCCAGTTGCGGCGATTCCCACAACAGGCCGAAGCCCGGCGCAGCCACATTCGCCGGATTCAGCACGCGTTGCTGCGAGTACCAGCCGCTGCGTTGCCGGTCGGCGTGGAAAGTGGGCACGTCGGCATTGGCGACTCGCGCTTTCCCAGGCGCGGACGCGGGCGTGGTGGCGAGCGCAAGCGTGGAGTCGGCGCCTTCGCGCGGCACCTCGATACCTGCGGTCCAGAAGATCGCGTTGAGCAGGCTCTTGCGCAGCATCGGCTGCTCCAGCGCCGCCAGGTAATGCGCGCCGCTGTAACCGAACGAACGGCCGCCTTCGGGCCGCTGGTACGCCCACGCGACCGTGGTTGCTTCGGGCTTTTCTTCCACCACGCTGGCGCCCTGGCGGTACTGCACATGCAGGATGCCGCGCAGCAACGGTGCCACGCTGCTTTCGGCGAAGCGCAGCGTCGGATAGAACTCGTCGCGATAGGTGAATTGGTCGATGCCGCGGTTCACCGGATGCATGGCGTCGACCGGGACCAGCGTTGCGGTTTCGGTGGTGCGGTCGAACATCCCCACCCGTTCGGCGCCCAGCCAGCGTTGCAGGCCGATCTGCGAATTGTCCGCCGGCACCGTGGACGCCTGGTGCAGCGCGACCAGTCCAACGCCACGTTGCATCAACACCTCGAACTGCCGGCGATGTTCCGCGTTGCGCAACGGATGCTGGTCCAACCCGTCGAAGTACAACACCAGGGTCGAAGCGTCCGCGAGCGCGTCCGGATCGTCCGGCCATCCTTTCTCGAACACCACGATGCTGACGTTCTTGCCTTGCGGCGTGGCTTCGATCAGCGCTTGCAGCCGGCGTAGCCCGGCGGCGTACTCATGCCGTCCGGGGCCTTCGCTGGAGGCTCCGCCGATCAGCGCGATCTTCTTCGCTGGCGATTTTGCGCATCCGGCCAGCATCAACGCCGACAGCATCGACGTCGACAGCAGCGCCGCACAGCACAGGGCGCGGAGCATTGCCGTTCCTCTCACTCCGCATCCACGACACAGCGGAAACCGATACTGCCCGAGCGGTCCTTGCAAGGCGCCATCAGCAGGTACTTGCCGTGCTGGTCCAACCGGTAAGCCTGCGGGAAATACCAGTGCGAAGTCTGTGGGCGGTAGGCGCTGCCGCCGCGCAGCACGGCGGCGCGGGTATGGCTGTCGAAGTACTCGTCGGTCCATTGCCAGACATTGCCGACCAGGTCCAATACTCCGAACGGACTGGCGCCGGCAGGATGCGCATCCACGTCGGCCGGCGGCAGCAGGCGGCGCTGGCGGTTCTGCGCCGGCACCGCGGCCGCGTTCCAGCTTTCGCCCCACGGATAGGCGCGCCCGTCATCGCCTTGCGCGGCGTACTGCCACTCCCACTCGTGCGGCAGTCGCTTGCCCGCCCACCGCGCGTAGGCGCGCGCGTCTTCGATCGAAACCCAGGTCACCGGCTTGTTCTCCCAGCCCGCCGCCGGTGCGCCGTCCACCCAGTGACGCAGGAAGTTGTGGCTGTCGCGCGGCCGGTAATTGCTCTGATCGACGAAACGCTTGAACTGTTCGTTGGTGACCGGCGTGCGGTCGATATGGAAGGCGCGCATCTGCATGCGCCTGCGATGTCCTCGGCGGGCGCTGCTTTCCCACGGATACTGGAAGTCGACGCCGTCCCAGGTCTGGCCTTCGATCTCGATGCCGCCGACCACGAAGTCGAACTCACCGGCAGGGATGGCAATCATGCCTTCGGCGGCTTCGGCGGCCGGCGTCGTACGCGCAATCTCGACCAGGGTCTGCGGAATCGACTTCCACTGGTTCGACAGCGACTGCAGCGGCGTCTTGGCGAAGCCTTTCATCAGTTCCAGGAAAGCTTCCAGGTCCGGATCCTGCGCGTTCGCCTGCAACGCCAACACAGCGCCATAGCCTTTGCCTTCCAGGGTCGTGGTCAACGTCGCTTTGCCGTCGGCCAGGCGGGGCTGCAAGGCCACGCCGTTCCAGGCATCGAAGTATCGCGTGCCCTCGGCGTGGTCCACGGCGATCTGCTCGCCTTCAACTTCGTACTCGTTGCGGTTGACGATATTCCACAAGGTCATGCCGTCGCCCGGAAAACGGCTGGCGAACACTCCGGCCTGCAGGGTGGCCGCATACGGTTGCCAGTCCATGCTGACCATCAGCGGCGCGAACTTGCGCTCGACCGCGGCGATACGGCGCAGGGTGGCGGCATCGCGCGGGGTGAACTGGTTCCAGATGCCCCAGATGTTCTCCCACGCGTTGTAGCCCACGCCGTTGAAGAAGATGTACTGCAGGTCGTTGCTGCGGTCGCGGCCCCAGCGGTTTTCATAGTTGATCATGTGGCGCGGTTCCAGCCACTTGAACTTGGCCACCGGGGGAATCACGTCGGCCGGCGCCTTCTTGCCCCAGCTTTGCACGTTCCAGATCAGGTGCTCTTCGGCGCTGATGGTGGATTCGGGCTGCAGCACCACCGGACGTCCCAGCGCATCGCAGGCGTCGAAGAAGGCTCGCGGCACGCCGTTATAGGTGTCGCCGTTGATGCCGTCGGCGCCGGTTTCCTTGACCAGCCGCGCGATCGCCTTCCAGTCCGGTTCGCCCTGCTCGCGGGTACCGTTTTCCCAGGGCATGGTCGGCAGGAACACCTTCACCCCGCGGCGGTGGAAATCGGCGACCACGCCGCGGATGCCTTCCACGCCGCCCGGCAGATCGTGGATGAGGTCGAACTGGTTGCGGTCGTCGATGCCGATGTTGGGATAGATGTACCAGAGCAGCACGCTGTCCAACCCGCCGAAGCGTTCCTCCAGATCGTCGAGGTAACGGTCGACGGTGTACTTGCCCATCGCCGCATCGTAGAAATAGCGATCCTCGATCATCATCTGCGCGTGGACGAAGTTGCGCTGCGCCCATTGCAGTTCCGGACGCCGGTAGTTGGCGTCGTCGTAACCGATGCGGGTCAGATGCTCGCGGCGCCAGTCGCGCAATTCGCGCAACCAGTCGGCGGCGGTGCCGTTGACGTCCATCTTCCAATGGCCGATCTCGGCGAACGGCCAGCCCGGCGCCTTGCCCGGCGTGGGCAGGTAGCGCTGGGTGGTGACGTGGGAGAACTTGTATTCGGTCCTGATCTCGGGCCGCTCTTCATCTTCGCGGGAGTCGGCGGGAGGCGCTGGGTTTTCCGGGCTTGCGGTCATGGTCTTGGGGGTTCGGATCGATTGGAAGCGAGTGTCACACAAGCCCGCAATAGGCAGCGAGTGTGCGGTTGGCGGACGGCGCGTGGCGGTCGTTGGACCGCAACATCGCCTCCACTTCGATACGTTGCGGAATGCTGGATTGTGCGCCCAATCGCGTGCAGGCCAGCGCCGACGCCGCGCAGGCGTAGCGCAGCGCCGCCGGCAACGGATCGCCCAGGTTCAACGCAGCGACCAGGGCGCCGCAGAAGGTGTCGCCGGCGGCGGTGGTATCGACCGCCTGGACCTTGAAGCCCGATTGCAGGAAGAACTCAGCGCCCTGTCGCGCGCAGCAGCCGCGCGCGCCCAAGGTCACCACCACGCAGGGCACGTCCAGCAGGGCCAGGCATTCGGCCACGCTGCCGCGATGTCCGGTGACGGTGGCCAGTTCGCCCTCGTTGACGATCAGCACGTCGACCGCGCGCAACAACTCGGTAGGCAGCGCCTGGGCGGGCGCGGCGTTCAGCACTACCTGCACGCCCGCCGCGCGGGCCGTCAATGCGAAAGCGGTCACCGCTTCCATCGGCGTTTCCAGCTGCAGCAGCAAATGGCTCACCGCCTGCAACGAGGGAAGTTCGTCGCCGCGTAATGCGGTGTTGGCGCCGGGGGCGACGGTGATCGCGTTCTCGGCATCGTCGGACAGGCAGATGAAGGCGGTGCCGGTGGGCTGCGCGCTGCGTACGACTTGAAGCACCACGCCGGCATCGGCCAGCGAGTCCTCGATGGTCCGCGCGAACGCATCGTTGCCCAGCGCCAGCAGCATGCGCGTGTCCACGCCGCCGGCGCGCGCGCAAGCCACCGCCTGATTGGCGCCCTTGCCGCCGGGGAACGTCGCGAACTCGCGTCCAAGCACGGTTTCCCCGGGGGCCGGCACGTGCGAGGCGCGCACCACGAAATCAAGGTTGGCCGAACCGGCCACCAGCAAGCTGCTGCGCGTGCCCGCGGTCATGGAGTCAGTGCCTGGTAGACCAGGTTGTAGAAGGGCGTGCTGATCCGCGGCAGATCGTTGGCCGCGCCGTTGGGCAGATGTTGCAAGAGCAGGATCGAGATCATCCTTTCTTTCGGGTCGATGGAAAAATAGGTGGAAGCCGCGCCGGACCAGCCGAACTGCCCGGCCGGACCCAACCGACCCTTGCCCGCCGGATCCAGCAGCACCGAGCCGCCCAGGCCGAAGCCTTCGGCATCGCTGAACTGGGTCACCGGCCGCGGCAGGAAGGTCAGCTGGTTCACGAACATCTGCGCGACCGTCTTGCTTTGCAGCAGCCTCACGCCATCTAGTTCTCCGCCTTCAAGCAGCAGACGGCACAGCCGCAGGAAATCAGGCGCGGTGGAATACAGCCCGCCGGCGCCGCCTGGATAGGGGTTGAGGCTTTGCCCCGGATGCAAGGCGCTTGGACCCTGGTCCCGCTGCAATTTTCCGTCGGCGCCCATCACCGTGATATCGACGATGCGCCCGCGCTTGTCGGCCGGCATGCTGAAGCCGGTGTCCTGCATGTGCAGCGGGGTCAGGATGCGTTGCTGCACGAAAGCATCGAAGGATTGGCCGCTGACCACTTCGATCACCCGCGCCACCACTTCGATCTGCGTCCCGTCGTAGCTGAAGCGCGTGCCCGGTTCGACTGCCAGTGGGACTTTGGACAAACGTTGCGCGAACTCTTTGAGATCGGCCGAACCATGCAAGTCGGCGCGTTCCAGCAACTTGGTGGGTTCTTCGTAACCGTCGCCGCCGGTGGCGAAGCCGGCGGTATGGGTGAGCAGCTGGCGCAGAGTGATCTTGCGCGTCGCGGGCCGCAGCTCCGGCTGGTCGGCGCTGCCGCCGGCGAAGACCTGCAAGTCGGAGAACTCCGGCAGGTACTTCTGCACCGGATCGTCGAGCTGCAACTTGCCCTCGTCCATCAACATGAGCAGGGCAACCGTGGTCACCGTCTTGGTCATGGAATAGATGCGGAAGATGGAGTCCTCGCGCATGGGCGAGGTGCGGCCCAGGTCGCGGTAGCCGAAAGCCTGCGACTGGACGACTTCACCGTCTTTCCAGACCAGGCTGACCGCGCCCAGGTAACCCTGCGCGTCGGTCGCATGCTCGAGAAAGCCATCCAACCGCTGCAGACGTTCTGCCGGAAGCCGAGGAGAGTCGGCGCCCGCGCCTGCAGCGTTGGTTGGCGAAGGGGAAGCGGCCACGGCCACCGAAGCGACGCTGAGCACGATGCCGCACAACAGGGGGAGGAAGCGCGTCAGCACCTGCAGTACCGGCGCCTGGAAATCGGTTGTCGATGGCGGCCATCTGCGGTCGGGCAATGCAAGTTTGAACCCGACATGCAGGCAGACGTACGCCATCGACAACTCAGCAATCAAAACTTGATCTGGTGGGTGAACGAGATCATGCGGCCACGACCGGCCCAGTAGTTCTGAAAGCCTTCAAGCTGCGACCAGCTGAGGATGTACTGCTTGTCCGTCAGGTTCTCGATGCCCAGCGAGAACCGGCCGTACTTGTCGGACTGGTAGTTCACGCCCAGGTCGAACAGAGTGTAGCCGTACGTATTCTCGGCATATTCGAAGAAGCGGTTGTCCACTGCGCGCGTGTCGCTGCCGTAGAGGTGACGGTCGGCCAGCCGGGTCGCGCCCAGAGTGATATCGCCGCCGGTCATGAACTTCCAGGTCACCGACGCCGAAATCTTGTCCGGATTGATGTCCAGCACGCCCATCGGCTTGTTCAAGCCGCCGGCATCGTAAGCGCCGCCCGGATCGGCCGACCAGAAGGCGGTCTTGCCGCGGATGCGCGAGTACAGGGCATTGACCCTCCATTGGTCATTGAAGCGCCACTCGCCACTGACCTCGATACCCTTGATGCGCACCGGCGCGCGGGTGAGGATGAAATCGTTGTTGTTGGGATCGATGGCCAACGAGGTGCCGAACGGCGATTCGGAATCGTAGTGCGATGCGCCGAACGATCCTCGTTCGCCACGCCAGTTCACGCCGAACTCGGTGTTTTCCACCACGATCGCCTGCAGGTCGGCGATGCGATCGACGGACTGGCCGACTACCTGGATGTTGCGAAGCGGAATGCCGATGTTGGGCAAGCCGAAGCCTTCGCCATACGAACCGAACACCGACCAGCCGCCGCCGATGCGCCAGATGGCGCCGTAGTTGATCAGGTTCTCGACGTAGTTCACCCCACCGCCCTGCACGAACACCGCGTTGCGGTAGGCCGTGGTGGTGTAGCTGTCGACATGCAGTTCGCCGTCCTCGCGGCGGTACCCGCCGCTAAGCGTCACCGGGCCGATGTCGTAGGTCAGCTGCGCGTAGGGCGCCTTGCTGGTGTATTCCATCGGCGGAACCCACAGCCGGTTTGTCAAGGCCAGGCGTTGTTGCGCTTCGTCGTACACGTAGTCGAAGCCGGCGCGCAACTCCAGGCCATCCACGCCGAAAAGCTCGCCGCGGGTCCAGCCGACGCGCACGCCGTGCTTCTTGGAGTCGATTTCCGACTGATCGAAGATGCGCTCGCTATCGGGAATGGCCGGCGGTACTTTGACCAGCTGCTTGTCGTCCCCGTTTTCGGGCAGATAGCGCATCGCCTGGTCGGCGTAGTAGACGTCCGCGTACAGCGAGCCGCCGAAGAAGTCGCTATGCACGTACTTCAACGCGAACTGCTCGAAATCGTTGAACTCGGCCTTGGAGCCGAAAATCTGCCCGCGTTCGGAAGTGTTGGTGATCGGCTTCGGACAGGTGGCCGAGACGTAGCGGCAACCTTCAACCTGGATGTAGTTGCCGTGCCCCTCGATCTTGAAGTGGCTGTAGGTGCCCTGCAGGCGCTGTTCGCCATCCTCGCCGAAGTTGACGCCCGCCTTCAGGAATATGTTGTCGGCGGTGGAGTCGGACACCGAACCGCTGGTGTTCATGCCGATGCGACGACCGTTGCCGTCGTAGGAGATTCCGCGTTCGATCCGCGAAACGCCACCGAGGAAGTCGAAATTGTCGGCCTTGTAGGCGTGGTTGACGCCAAGCTTCCAGCCCGAACTGTCGTTGCCGAACTGGGTGGAGTAGCGCGAAGTGACCGTGGTTTCGTGGCCTTCCTTGCTGGGCTCCTGGGAAATGTAGTTGATGATGCCGCCGGCGGCGCCGATACCTTCGGAGGCCGACGGTCCGTTGATCACCTCGATCCGGCCGACCATGCCCATGTCGGTGAAGGTCGCATTGCGGCCGCCTTCACGCAACGGGGAGCCTTGCGGAATGCCGTCGAACAGACGCAATGCAATGCGTCCGCGCAGGGTCTCGCCGGTGTTGCTCATGGCCTGCGAGGATTCGGCGTAGCCCGGTACGGTTCGAGCGAGCACTGCGGTGGCGTCTTCGGTCACCAGCAGGGTGTGGGCGATTTCTTCCTTGGAAACCAGGGTGATCGCGCCCGGGATCTTGTCGATCGCCTTGGGAATGCGCGTTCCGGTGACGATCACGCTGTCCAGGTTCACCGCCTCGGCGCTGTCCTGTTTCTGCTCCGGTTCGGCGGCCGCGGCCGCCTGTTGCGCGTGGACGCTGGCGCTGACTGCCGCCGCCAGCAGGAAGATGCCGAATGTGGCCGGTACGTGCTTCATGGTGTCTGGTCTCTAGGTTTTTGTGCTTATCAAGAGACGCGTCGATTGCGCGGCTCCCCCGTTTGCGTATGCGCGTCGGCAGTTCGCTTCTACGCGATCTGCTTGCCAAGCATCCCCTCCAAGACGCTTACGTACAGCCCCGACAATGGAGGCGAGACTAGGCGCTGGCGCAAGGGAATAGAACCGGGGCGAACTATGTTCAGAGTCTAGTTTTTGTTGCTTACCGAATACGCGGTTGATGACGCGTTGCAGCATTAATTCATCGGCAATGGACAACCGGGACCGTCATCCCAGCTAAAGCTGGCATCCATTTTGACTTTGACGTTCGCGCACATGCCATCGAGGCACACAGAGCCAGATCAAAATGGATCCCAGCTTTCGCTGGGATGACGACCCGAAGGTTTCTGGCTACCGACGCGACATGACGCCCTGGGCTCAGCCGCCTACCGCCTTCATCGCCGCCCTGCTTTCTTCCAGGAACACCGTGACCAGGCGAATGCGGATGGTCGAGCGCGACCACACGATGCCGATCTGCCGCGGCACGCTCTCTTCCGGCAACGGCAGGCGCACCAGCTTCAAGCCTTCCGGCCAGGGCTTGGCCCAATCGGGCACCAACGACACGCCCAGACCGCGGTCCACCATCACCGCGATCGCGTTAAGCGCGTTCAGTTCGAAGCGCTCGTGCGGGGTGATGCCGACGCGTTGCAGGTATTCCTCGGCCTGGCGCCCGCCCCAGTGGTTGCGGTCGTAGCGGATCAGGGGTTGGGTGGCGAGCAGCTCGTGCGGGTCGCGACCGGCCATGCTCGCCGGCGCCAGCACCACCAGCGGTTCTTCGCGCAGCAGTTGCCAATTGCAGGTCTTGGGCAAGGTATAGGGCGCGTGCAGCACGATCGCCGCGTCCAGTTCGCCGCCTTCCACCGCACGGTAGAGATCGGCCGAATAGCCCGGCTTGATGAACACGTTGATCTCGGGGAACTTTTCCACCATCCGCGCCAGGATGTCCGGCAGCATGCCGGCCAGCGCAGTGGGACAGGCCCCCAAGCGCAGCTCGCCGGAGACCGCGTTGTCGTTGGCCAGGCTGCGCAGGTCGGCCACGTCGCGCAGCAGGTCGCGGCTGCGTTGCAGGATGCGCGAGCCTTCCTCGGTCACGCTGACCGTGCGCCCTACCCGTGCGATCAGCGGCGCGCCGATTTCGCGCTCGAGCGTGCGGATCTGCTGCGCTACCGCCGCCGGAGTGATGTTGAGCAGGCGCGCGGCCGCGGCCATCGAGCCGCGGTCGACCACTGCCACGAAGGTCTTCAGGAATTGGGTATCCACGTTTCGTCTCTGCAGCAGGCCAGAACCGGATTCCGTTCGTGGTGAGCCTGTCGAACCACGCCTTTGGCGTCATGCCGGGCGTTTACGATAACCCGTATTCTGCGCTATCGGCGTCTTCAACGTGTTCATTGAGTGACCTGATCCCCGCGAAGGCGGGGACCCATCGACTTTGCTTCTGCGCCAAGAGCGTGGTTCGACAGGCTCACCACGAACGGATGCTCGAAGAAGCTGCTCCAGTTTCTTCATCCAGGCGTACGCAGAACGCTACTGTCTGGCCACTTCCGGCTTGACGTAGTTGCTGTCCGATTTCACCCAGATGGTCAGCCCATCAAGATCGCGCGTGGGCGCCGGAAACAGCAGACTGGCCAGATAGCCGATCACGATGCACAGCATGATCGAGATGGCCAGGTAGAAGTACGGATGCACCAGATCCATCGACCAGGCCAGCAGGGTCAAGCCGATGCTGGAAGCCACGCCGATGGCCACGCCAGCCGAATTGGCCCGGCGCGTGAACATGCCCAGCGTATAGGCGCCGGCGAAACCGCCGCCCAGCAGGCCGGCCAGTTCTATCGACACATCGAACAGCGAGTGGATGTCGAAGCGCGACAGCAGCAGCGCCACGCCGATGCCCAGCAGGCCAGTGGCGACCGTTGCGATTTCAGCGAACAGCACGCTCTTCTTGGGCGTAGGATTTTTCGCAAGCTTCTCGTAGAAATCGACCGAGGCCAGCGTGGCCACGCTGTTCATGATGCTGGAAAGCGTGGCCATGGCCGCGGCGAAGATGCCGGCGATGATCAGCCCGGTCACGCCCATCGGCAGTTCGGCGGCGATGAACAACGGGAAAGTCGCATCGATCGGCAGCAGCGGGTTCATGCGCTCGGGATTGTTCTTGTAGTAGACGAACAATGCGGTGCCGATGGAATAGAAGATGAAGCCGCCGGGGATCATGATCAGGGCGAAGGCCCAGATCGAGCGCCCTGCCTCCTTGTCGGATTTGGTCGACAGCGTGCGCTGCATCAGCACCTGGTCCTTGGGGAAGGTCAGCACCACGTCGAACAGCACCAGGAAGATGAAGCCCCACACCGTGGCCTTGGTCAGGTCGAAGCTGAAATCCAGCAGTTTGGTCTTGTCCGCCGCTTGCGCAATGTCGTGGAATTCGCCGAAGCCGCCCTTCAAAGTCCAGATGATGAACAGGATGGCGAAGATCGCCCCGCCCATCTTCACGATCACCTGCACGAAGTCGGTCCAGATGACGGCTTTCATGCCGCCCATGGCCGTGTAGATGATGGTGAAACCGCCCATCATCAGGATGCTCCACTCCACCCGGATGCCGGTGATGGTGGCGATGGCCAGCGCAGGCAGGAACAGCACCACGCTCATGCGGCTGCCGATCTGCATGATGATGCACAGCGCGCTGGCCAGCATGCGGATGGTGGGGTGGAAGCGCGTTTCCAGGTACGAGAACACCGACATCAAGTTGAGCCGGCGCAGCAGCGGCACTATCCACACCGCCACGAACATCAGTCCCAGCACCGCGATCAGATTGTTGGTGAGGTACTGCCAGTTGGTTTCGAACGCCTTGGCCGGAATGGCGATGAAACTGATCGAGCTGGTATTGGCCGCGTAAAGGCTCACGCCCGCGGCCCAGAACGGGATGCTGCGGCCGCCGACGAAGAAGTCGGAGGTGGAGTTGCGCTTCTCGCGGATGTAGAAGTAGAAACCCATGCCCAGCATCGCCCCCAGATAGACCACGATCACTATCCAGTCCAACCAGCGTAAAAGGAGCTTGCCGGATTGGATCTGGGTGGATTCGAAAGCGATGCCCTTGCCATCGGCAGCCGGCCGCGCCCACAGCACGCCGTTGTCCAATGCCGCAGTCGCCACCACGCCTGCCGCACTGGAATCGGGCAGCGTCGCCCATGAGCCGGTGATGGTCTGGAAGGTTTTCATCTGCGGCGCGCCGGCGCCGTCGGCGACCAGAAAGATCACATGCGCCTGACCGATGGCGCGCGCCGAACCGGGAACGGTCTTGCCCGGGACCAATCCCTTGTCCTGCCAGCCGCCGTCGGCGGACCAGCGCAGGATGCGCTCGCCGCCGGCCGCGGGCACGGTGACGAATACCGCCGCGGTCTGCGCGACCAGCGAAGTCGGCAGCGCATTGCCGGGCCAGCCGGCGTTTTTTTTCCATTCCGGCTTCGCCGCGGCCGACACCAGCGACAGCAGCACTGCTTGTCCGCTCCCATCGATGCCGGCGACATACACGTTGTCGGCATTGGCCGTCGCTCGCGCGCCGTCGAGCGCCACGGGCAACGCCCGTAACGACGTGGCAGTCGGCTGGCCATCGACCAGGCCCAATCGTTCGACCGAAGCGACCACGTTGGACTGCGCAGGTCCGCGCAACAGGAAGGCGAGCTGGCCGTTGCCGACCACGCCCTTCAGTTCGCCAACCGCAGTCGCAGGCTGCCAATTGAGGGGCCTCCAGCCGGCACCGTTACTGTCCAGCATCCAGGCCTGGTCGGCGCCAATGGCCAGCGGTTTGCCGTCCACCGCCACCAGGCCCAGCAGAGGCCGGTCCGTCGCCAGCGTCGGCAGCGCCGTGGTCTTTACCTTGGACAGGCTTTCGGCGTGGCCCGGCAGCGACCACGCCGACGCCAGCAACAGCAGTACCGCCAGCACAGCGCGCATCGACAACGGGGAATGGCTCATCAGGGTGCGCTCGTACTGGCGTCGACCGAAGCCAGGATCGCTTCGGCCCGCTTGAGGAAAGGAAGATCGACCATGCGGCCATCGACGAGGAATGCGCCGCGCCCCGCCGCGCCGGCCTCGCGCGCGGCCGCGACGATGCGCCGCGCCGCCGCGATTTCTTCGGCATCGGGCTGAAACGCTTCGTTGGCCAGCGCGACCTGGCTGGGGTGGATACAGCTCTTGCCCACGTAGCCCAGGCGGCGGGCCATGGCGGCCTCGGCGCGGAAGCCGTCGGCGTCGGCGATGTCGGCGAAGGCCGCGTCCCAGGCGAACACGCCGGCTTCGGCCGCGGCCATGCGCATCGCGTAGAGCGCGGCGTGGACGTTGGCCGGATCGCGACGATCGATGCCGAACGGCTGGAACAGATCGGCCAGGCCCAACTGCAGTCCGGCCACGCGCGGATGGGCCGATGCGATATCGGCGGCCAGGCGCAGGCCGCGCGGGGTTTCGATATTGGCCAGCAGCCCGATCGGTTCGGCGAGGCCATTGGCCGCTTCCGCCTTCTCCAGCAGGGCGACCGCCGCCAGCGCTTGCTGTGCCGATTCGACCTTGGGAAGGTTGATCAGATCCACGCCCTTGCGTGCGACCGCGGCCAGATCGGCCGCCAGATGCGGACTGTCCAGTGCGTTGACCCGCACCACGATGATCTTGGTTGTTGCCCGCAGCGGGTCGGACTGCAGCAGCGCGGACACGAGTTCCCGGGCTTCGCCCTTGCGCGCTTCGGGTACCGAGTCCTCCAGGTCGAAGCTCAGCGCATCGGCATCGCCGGCCAGCGCCTTGGCGAACAACTCCGGACGCACCCCTGGGACGAACAGCTTGCTACGCATCGGCCATGCTCTTCATGGCGGGCAGTTTGCGGGAAACGGAAGCAAAGAAAAGTCTTTGGCGGTAGATTCAGAAGAAACATTTCATTGCTTGGCACGCGTCCTGCAGCTGAAGCCAACAAAAATCATGACGTCATCCCAGCGGTTTTTAACAGCCGAATGGCTGGTCAAGCTGGGATCCATTTTGACTTTGCTGTTCGTTGGTAAGGGTCGAGCCGCGTCGAACGGCAAGATCAAGATGGATCCCAGCTTTCGCTGGGATGACGATGGAGGGGGTCACCCTTCGTCGGCGCCGGAGCCACATGCGCTACCTCAACGCCGCACGTCGAAGCCGCCCTCCCCCAGCAACGCATCGATCTCTGCGACGCCGAAGAGATTGAAATCCCCCGGCAACGAATGCTTCAAGCACGCCGCGGCCAGGCCGAAATGCAGCCCCTGCGCGTCGTCCATGCCGGTGATCTCACCATGCAGCACGCCGGCTGCGAACGCATCGCCCGTGCCGATGCGGTCCACGATCGAGGCCAGCTCGTACACCGGGGTAACGTGGCTGCTGCCGTCGCGGCGGGCATCGATGGCCGACAGGGAATGGTGGTCGACGCTGTGCTGCACCCGGTGGGTGGCGGCCATGCGCTGCAGATTCGGGAATGCCGAAAACGCCGCGTGCGCACCGGCCAGGAAGCGCTCCTGCGAAGTTTCCTGGGTGAACGACTGACCCAGCACCACCTGGATATCGCGATGGCTGGCGAACAACAGATCGACCTCGGCCATGATCGAACGCAGGATGCTTGCGGCATCGCCCTGCCAGGCCTCCCACAGTTTGGGCCGGAAATTGCCGTCGAAGGAAACCTTGACCCCGGCCGCGCGCGCCGCCTGCAGCGCCTGCAGGGTGCGATCGGCCGCCAGTGGGCCGAGGGCCGGGCTGACGCCGGACACATGAAGCCAGTCGGCGCCCTGCAGCAGGTCCGGCCAGTCGTGCTCTCCGCCGCCGTGACGCGCGAAAGCCGAATCGGCCCGGTCGTAGAGCACCTCGCTGGGACGCTGGATGGCTCCCGGTGTCAGGAAGTACAGACCCATGCGTCCCGCGGCCTTGCGGATGGCCCGGGTGTCCACGCCGTGGCGGCGCAGTTCTCCGACGGCAGACTCGCCCAGGGCGTTGTCGGCCACCACGCCGACCATGCTCGCGCGATGGCCCAGCCGCGCCAGCGATACCGCGACGTTGGCCTCCGCCCCACCCGCATGTACTTCCAGGCAGGGCGATTGCAACAAAAGCTGCTTGCCCGGCGCACCCAGGCGCAACAGCAGTTCTCCGAAACAAACCACGTGTCCCCGCATGTAAACGCTCCCATGACCCGGTGATCCGCGTCCTGATTGGACGGCGGCAAAGTTTGTCCCGGGACACACCATAACCCCCGGAAACCAATAGTTGTTGTTGCACCGCACACTCTGTTACGGTTTTTTTGACCAGCGGTGTCATTTTACCTTCAGGCCGCTCGAAAAGGTGCCCGATTTAACCAGAACTACAGCCAGAAGCCGCCATAGAGCGATCATGTGCCCTTGAGGAGGGGAATCCATGCAAACTCGTAACAACCGCCGGAAGACACCGGTTACCGTACTCGCCCTGTCGATCGGGCTGGCGCTGCACTTGAATGCCGTTTCCGCATTCGCGCAGGAGGCCGCCCCGGCCCAGGCCACCAACGATAGCGAGTCGGTCGACACACTGGACACGATAGTGGTCACCGGCTACCGCGCCAGCCTGGAAAAGGCGCTGGACATCAAGCGCGCCGAAAAGGGCGTGGTGGACGCCATCGTCGCCGAGGATATCGGCAAGTTCCCGGACCTCAACCTGGCCGAGTCGCTGCAGCGCATTCCCGGGGTGGTGATCACCCGCGATGCCGGCGAAGGCCGCAATATTTCCGTGCGCGGCCTGGGTCCGCAGTTCACCCGCGTGCGCCTCAATGGCCTGGAAGCGCTGAGCACGGTCGGCAGCAGCGATGGACAAGGCGGCGCCAACCGCACCCGCGGCTTCGACTTCAACGTGTTCGCCTCGGACCTGTTCTCGCAGCTGATCGTGCGCAAGACCGCCTCGGCCGACGTGGACGAAGGTTCGCTGGGCGCCACTGTCGACCTGCGCACGGCGCGTCCTTTCGACTACGGCGGTTTCACCGCCGCGGGCAGCCTGCAGGGAAGCTTCAACGACGTGACCGATACCACCGACCCGCGGTTCGCAGGCCTCATCGCCAACAGCTGGGCCGACGGCAAGTTCGGCGCGTTGCTATCGGTGGCTTACTCCGAGCGGCAGACGCTGGACGAAGGCTCCGGTACCGTGCGCTGGTCTGGAGGCACCACCAATGGCGGCTTCAATCCGGCCTCGCCATTCCAGCCCGCGCGCGCCGCCGACGTGTTCGCCCCCCGCTTCCCCCGCTACACCCTGATGGAACACGACCAGAAGCGCCTTGGCGTGACCGCATCGCTGCAGTTCAAGCCCACCGACCGCACCCTGTTCACCGTGGATGCGCTGTATTCCAAGATCGATGCCGACCGCAACGAGAAATACATAGAGGCCAACGGCCTCAGCAAGACCGGCGCAGCGGGCAAGCCGCAGATCCTGGTGCGCGACGGCGTGATCGAGAACGGGGCGCTGGTCTACGGCCTGTTCGACAACGTGGACATCCGTTCCGAGCACCGCCACGACGAATGGAGCACGACCTTCAAGCAGTTCAGCCTGGACGGCGAGCACCGGTTCACCGACAACTTCCGCATCAGCGGCAAGCTGGGCACGTCTTCGTCGGACTTCTCCAATCCGGTCCAGGCCACGGTGATGATGGACAAGCTGGACGTGGACAACTACAGCTACGACTACCGCGGCAATCCCAACCAGCCGGTGTTCGACTACGGTATCGATCCGACCGATCCCAACGGCTGGACGCTGTCGACCATCCGCCTGCGCCAGAACTCCGTCACCAACGATTTCGATACCGGCCAGCTCGATTTCAAATGGACCGCCACGCCCTCGTTCACCGTCACCGGCGGCGTGCAGGGCAAGAACTACGAGTTCTCGTCCTCCGAGCGCAGGCGCGCGGCGACCGAGACGATCGTCCCCAGTTTCGGCGGAGGTACGGCTGCGGTGCCGGCCGATTACACCGAATTGGCCCACCTTACCGGCCTGACCGGAGCGCCCGGTACATGGCGAGTGCTGGACTTCGACGCCATCGCCGACCTCTTCGGCATCTTCAGCGACAGCGGGACCTTCGCGCTCAGCAACTACGCGCCCAGCGACGCGCGCATCGAGGAGAAGGACCGCAGCGCTTACCTGATGGGCGAATTCTCGACCGACATCGGCCCGGTGCCGTTCTCGGGCAACTTCGGCGTGCGTTATGTGCGCACCGAGCAGACCGCCAGCGCCATCGCCCAGGCCAGCGGCGTACCTACCGCCACCACGGTCAACCGCGAATACAGCGACACCCTGCCCTCGATCAATCTCGTGGCCGAGGTCGCGCCCGATTTCCTGATCCGCTTCGCTGCGGCCAAGGTCATGTCGCGACCACCGCTGGCCAGCCTGACGCCCGGCGTCACGGTCAGCGTCAGCGGCAGCGCGCGCACCGTCACCGGCGGCAATCCGTTCCTTGATCCGGTGCGGGCCAAGACCGCCGATCTGGGTTTCGAATGGTATTTCAACGAAGGTGCGATGCTGGGATTGGGCCTGTTCTACAAGGACATCGAGAGCTTCATCCAGAACACCCGCGAAACCCGCGTGTATGCCGACAGCGGTCTGCCCGCCAGCCTGCTTGACGGCACCACCGCCACGGTCGACGACGAGTTCGTGTTCACCGTTCCCATCAATACGCCCGGTGGCGACCTGACCGGCTTCGAGTTCAACTACACGCAGCCTTTCACTTTCCTGCCTGGTGCCTGGAGCAACTTCGGAACCCAGCTGAACTACACCTACGTCGATTCGCAGATCCAGTACTTGCTGGCCAACGGCAATGCCGCGCAGAAGACCGACCTGTTGGGTTTATCCAAGCATTCCTGGAACGCCACCCTGTTCTACGAAGGCAAGCGTTTCTCGGGCCGCGTGTCGGCGACCAACCGCGACGACTACCTGATCCAGGTGCCCGGCACCGAGGTCGGTTTCGACAGCGCGGCCAACGGCGTGCATGGACAGACCGGCACCACGATCATCGATGCTTCCATCCGCTGGAAGATCAACGACCGTTTCGAGCTCAGCCTTGAAGGCAACAACCTGACCAACGAGGCGCAGGAATCGTGGGTCTCCAATCCCAATGTGCAGCTGCCGCTGGAGTACAGCCAGACCGGCCGGCAGTTCTTGCTGGGATTGCGTTACAAGTTCTGACTGCAACGACGCATCGGGACTCCCTCTCCCGACGCGTCTTCCGCAGGAAGGCAAAGGCCCGGCACAAGCCGGGCCTTTTTTGCAGAGCGGGCATTGCCCGCCGCTCCGCGCACAAACAAGGCGGGCAATGCCCGCCCTACCTTGAACGCTGCTACATCGTTCCGCGCTGGATGAAGGGCGCGCGCTGATAGAGCTCGCGCTCGCCGCCGCGCGGATCGTTCTCTACTTGCGACGTCAGGTCGAACACCATCGTCTCGCGCTGGGCCAACGAGTAGGTCGGCCAATGCGGAATACCCGCATGAGCCGGTACGCCGCTACGCGCGAAAGCCAGCAACATGCCGCTCATCTGCTCGGCCATTCGCTGCGCCCCGGCGCCGCCGCCCGTTCGCGAACCCGGCTGGGCGATGTTGTCGAACACCAGCGGTATGTCCAGCGTGTGCATGGCGCCGAACTTGCCGCCTTCCAGCGGCGATCCCCAATCGAGCTGGTAGACCCAGGTCGGTGCGCGCTGCCGTGCGCGCGCCTCTGCTTCTTCGATCGCTCCGCGCCAGGAGCGGCCTGCTGTCGTGGCGGCGAAGAACACCTGCGTTGCGGTGTAGTCCGGATACAGGCGTCGATATTCGGCGATCACCGTCGCCGGCAGCAGGTCGGTGTACTGCTGGGCTTGCAGCTTCGCGGGCAAGGCTTCCCAGCTCAGGTCGAAATTGGCCGGGTCGTTGCCCAGGAACGCACGCGTCTCGTCACGCGTATTGCCGATGATCATCGGGATGGTGGCCGACTGCGACGGCGCATCGGGGTAGAACGGATGGCGGTGCAGGCTGCGATCGTCCAGCACCGGTCCGAAATACAGCGAGGTGTCTTCGACGCGCGAGGGGTCTTTCGTCCGTGCGGCCTTGAGAAGATCCTCCGCCGGCAGCGTGCGCATCAGCTGCAGCTTGTCCGGCGGCAACTGCAACGCGTCCAGCAGCAGGCGCGTGCGCTGGGTCGCCGCGCGCGGCCCGGCAGCGGTGACCTGCTGGCCGCTCATGGTCAGCGCGCGATGGAACAGGCCATCGGCTGCCGGCATGGCCATCAGCGTAGCGATCTTGGCGCCGCCGCCGGATTGGCCGAATACGGTGATGTTGCCTGCGTCGCCGCCGAATTCATGCGCGTGTTCGCGCACCCAATGCAGCGCCTGCACCAAGTCCAGCTGGCCAACGTTGCCCGACCACTGCAGGTCTTCGCCGCCCAGCTCGGCCAGATACAGATATCCGAAAACGTTGAGGCGATGATTGACCGTCACCACTACCACGTCGCCGCGCCGGCACAGGTTGACGCCGTCGTAGAGCGGGCTGCTGCCCGAACCATTGTTGTAGCCGCCGCCGTGGATGTAGAACAGGATCGGCCGCTTGCCTCCGTCGCGCAGGCCTGGCGTGAAGACATTGAGGAACAGGCAGTCCTCGCTACCCGGTCCGTCACTGCCCGACTGCGGTGCCGATGCGCCAGGGGCGAGCGCTTCGCGCACGCCGGTCCAGGGCTGCTCAGGCAGGGCGGGCATGAAGCGTCGCGCGGTCGTGTCGGCGCCATAGGGAACGCCCTTGAACACATGGATGCCGCGATCGTTGGCGCCGCGAATCCGCCCGCTGCGCGTGCTGGCCAGCGCAGCCCCGCTGCGCACGCGCGCAGCCAGCGGAAATGCGGCGGCCGCGCCAAGCCAGATCGACGCACCAAGCACGCACCGGCGGGAACTATCCTGCAGATCGGCCATCGCTCGCCTCAACGCAGCGGTTCGCCGCGCTGGTAAGGCTGGTGCGGTTCCATTGTCTCCAGGTCCCAGTCGGCAGCCACGAAGGGTCTGCGGGTTTCCGGATACCTGGGATAACCGCCCACCTGGTCCTGGCCGTCGATGATTTCGCCGCGGCCTTCGATCACGTCGGCGACGATGCGCCGGTCGATCAGGTCGCGGTCCCAGGGCCGGGCGCCGGCGGTTTCTATGACCGCGTCCTGTACTTTGGCGGAAGCCAGCAAGGTCACGCCGAAAGGCAATGCCGGCGGCGTCTTCAACTCGTTCACCTTGACCGGCGTGGTGGTGTAGCTGCCCAGTTTCTGGATGGTCTTGTTGCCGATGCGGTCTACCAGCAGGTTGTCCTCGGTGTACAGGTCCACGTCGCCGGAGCCGCCGATCATGAAGAACGCCAGCTCCTTGGTGCTGGGGCCGGCGCGCACCACGTTGCCGCGCAGGACCATTTCGCCCTTCTCGTAGTCGTGGCCGATCCACTCCTCGGCGATCAGGTTGTAGTGGGCCACGCGCACGCCCGGGTTATAGATGAGGTTGTTGATCACCTGGCCATGCACGCCGCCCTTGAACAGCGGATTGCGCTCGTAGTTGTGCGCGTACAGGTTGCCGACGATCAGGATGTCCTGCACGTGGTCGTGGATCAGCGAGCCCTTGGAGTGTTCGCCCTTGGCGTGGCTGGCGTGGGCCAGGCCTTCGGCGATCAGGTTGTTGCTGAAGGTGATCCGGCGCGAGGTGCCGTTGCGGAAGTCTTCGGTGGTCTTGCCGCCAGTGGCGAAGCGCGCGCCGGAGGCGGACAGGCCTTCGTCGGTGGCCCAGGTCAGCGAGCAGTGGTCGATGACGATATCGTGCCCGGCCACGGTGGAAATGGCGTCGAAGTCGAAGCCGCTGCGCTTGGGCTTGTCCGCATCGCCGGGACGCACGCGCAGGTGCCGCACGATCACGTTGCTGGCCGCAATGTCCAGGCCGCCGCGGATCAGGGTGATGCCAGGCGCGGGCGCAGTCTGGCCGGCGATGGTCAGGTCGGACTCGCTGATCCGCAGGGTCTTGGCGCCCAGGTCGATGACGCCGCCTACTTCGAACACGACGATGCGCGGGCCCTTGCGGTTCACCGCTTCGGCGAACGATCCGGGACCCTCGGCCGCGAGGGTAGTGACCTTCACGATCTGTCCCCCACGCCCGCCAGTGGCGTGGGCGGCCCAGCCCTGCGCGCCTGGAAACGCCAGAACCGCCTTTCCGGCAGGCGGTGCGGCGCCGGCCGCAGGGCAGGCGGCGAGGGCCAGCGCCAGCGACAACACCCGGCCTGCAGCCAGGCGCACACCATGCATGGACTTCATAAGTCTCCCTCCCAGGAGTATTCGCCAAGCCGCACCCATTGTCGGTTTGCGGCGCTGCGTATTGTAAATGACACCGGTTTACCATATACAAGCCATCGACCCCTGCTGTCCATCGGCAGTGCAGCAAACCGAACCCGGTAGAACCCTTAGGAGAGGCCGCTTGAGCAACGGCGAAAGCGTGGCGCAGACCCATTCCACAACCCCAGAGCTGGCCCGGATCGCCGATGCCTTCGTTTCGGCGCGACTGCAGGGGGCCTCGCTGGGCGATTTTCCCGGTCGTATTCCGGACGAACTGGTCACCGCCTACCAGGTGCAGGATCTGGCCATCGCGCGCTGGCCCGACCGCGTAGTGGGCTGGAAGGTGGGATTCATCGCCGCCGAGCGCCGCGACGGTTCCGGCGATGACCGCCTGCTGGGCCCGATCTTCGCCCGCGGTCTGCTGGATGCTTCCCTGGACGATCTCCAGTTCCCGATTTTTTCCGGTGGTTTCGGTGCGGTCGAAGCCGAATACGTTCTGCGGCTGCAGGCGGACGTGGCGCCCGACAAACTCGATTGGTCGGCAGACGATGTCTCCCGGGTGCCGGCCACGCTGCACATGGGCGTGGAAGTGGCCAGCAGTCCATTGGCCACCATCAATGTGCTGGGGCCGCGCGTGGTGGTTTCGGATTTCGGCAACAACAACGGGTTGATCCTGGGCGCAAGGATCCTCGATTGGCCTGGCATCGCAGACGAGAAACTGACTTGCCAGACTTATATCGACGATGTTCTGGTCGGCAGCGGCGGCGCCTCCAGCCTTCCGGGCGGGCTGCGTGCTGCCTTCGCCTTCGCCTTGTCGCGGTCGGCCCGGCGCGGCCGGCCATTGAAGGCGGGGGACCTGGTCGCCACCGGCAACGCGACCGGCATCCACGACATCGTCGCCGGGCAGACCGCACGAATCGACTTCGCAGGCTTCGGAGAGATCGCATGCCGCGCGCGCTGGGCAACGCCGACCGACGCCAAGGGAGCGGTGCGATGATGGATCGGCGCCGTTTTCTCGCCGCCGGCATCAGTGCCGGTCTCGCCGCGCTGGCCCCGAACGCCGGCGCACGCGGCGCCGCTGGCCGCGGCCTGCTGCGCGCTGCCGACGTGCACGTGGACGGCTACCCCACGGTCGAAGCCGTGCGCTGGATCGGGCGCTACCTGCGGGAACGCACCGATGGCCGCCTGGATACGCTCGTGTACCACTCCGGCCAATTGGGACGCGAAACCGTCACCGTGGACCTGGTGCGTTTCAACGCCCTGGCGCTGACCCGCGTGTACCTGGCGACGATGAACGATTCGGTGCCGGCCACGCGCATTCTGTCGTTGCCGTTCCTGATCGATTCCACTCCGCACCTGCGACGCACGCTGGACGGGGAGTTGGGCAAAGTGTTGCTTGCGCAGTTCGAACGCCGCGACCTGGTCGGGCTGGCGTTCTACGATTCGGGTTCGCGCAGCATCTACAACACCAAGCGCCCCATCCATACGCCAGAGGATCTGCGCGGATTGAAATTGCGCGTGCCGGTCTCCGAAATCTTCGTGCGTCTTATCCACGCGCTGGGCGCCAACGCCACGCCGCTGCCTTACGGAGAAGTGTTCTCGGCGTTGCAGACGCATCTGATCGACGGCGCCGAAAACAACATCAAGAGCTTCCACTCCAGCCGCCAGTTCGAAGCGGCGCATTACTGGTCCGAATCCAAGCACACCTTCACCCCCGACGTGCTGCTGATGTCGCGCACCGCTTACGAGCAATTGTCGCCCAAGGACCGGGACCTGATTCGGGAAGCGGCCGCGGCATCGGTACCGTATGCGCGCAGTCTGTGGGACGCGTCGGAAAACAAGGCGCGCGAGGCGATCATCGCCGGCGGGGTGAAGATAAACCCGGTGGACCGCGAATCGATGCGCAGGGCCACTTCCGCCATCAGCCGCGAGTACCTGCGCGACGCCGAGTTGAAACGTCTGTACGAATACATCCGCGCATCGGCTTGAGCCCAAGCGGCTCGCCATGCAACCAAAGCCGACATCGCCGGGAGAACCGATGAGCGACATCACCGCAACCACACCAAGCCGGATCGACCGCCTGGCCCGATTCACCAGCTGGATCGCCGGCATCGCCCTGGTCAGCATGGCCGCCGTGCAGGCCTGGCAGGTTTTCGCACGCTACGTGCTCAACGCCTCGCCCGACTGGACCGAACCGGTGGCCTTGCTGCTGCTCAACACCGCGATGATGTTCGGTGCGGCGGTAGGCGTGCGCGCCGAATCCCACTTTGGATTCTTCATCGCCCGCGACGCCGCTCCGCCACGCATCGGAAGAGCGATGCAGGCCTTCAGCCGGCTGGTCGTGGCCTGCGTGGGCGCGTTGTTGGCCTGGTGGGGCGCGGTGCTGGCCGCCGACAGTTGGGAGGTGCCGATGGCCGGCGCACGCATTCCCGAAGGCAGCTTCTACCTGCCCTTGTGCCTGGGCGGCGCGTTGATCGCGCTGTTCTCGCTGCACCACCTGTTCGCCGGCCAGTCCGTCGCAGAGAGGAGCGAATAATGGCGGTCACGATACTTTTCTGCGTTTTCCTGGGCCTGCTGATCATGGGTGTGCCGGTGGCGTTCTCGCTGTTCACCGCTTCGCTGGCCACGTTGGTTTACCTGGGACTGCCGGCAATAGTCGTAGCGCAACAGACCGCGACGGGCGCGGCGTCGGCGTCGTTGCTGGCGATCCCGCTTTTCATCTTCGCCGGCGAAATCATGCTGCGCGGCGGTATCTCCGAACGATTGATAGGACTGGCTTCGTCGCTGGTCGGCCATGTGCGCGGCGGACTGGGCCAGGTCAGCGTGTTGTCTTCGCTGTTCTTCGGCGGCGTGTCGGGCTCGGCCATCGCCGATGTGTCGGCGGTGGGAGGGGCGATGATCCCGCAGATGGTCAAGCGCGGCTTCGACCGCGACTTCGCCGTCAACGTGACCATGACCGCGGCGCTGGTCGCGCTACTGGTGCCGCCTTCGCACAATCTGATCCTGTATTCGGCTTCGGCCGGCGGCAGCATCTCCATCGCCGACCTGTTCGCGGCGGGCATCTTTCCCGCCCTGCTGATGACCTTGACCATCATGGGCACCACTTATGTGATCGCCAAGCGTCGTGGCTATGCGGTGGAACTGTTCCCGGGCTTGGGCGTGGTCCTGCGTCGTTTCGTCTCCGCCCTGCCCGGCTTGCTGCTGGTGGCGTTGATCTTCGTCGGCATCAAGGCCGGCATTTTCACCGCGGTGGAGAGTGCGGCGATCGCGGTGGTCTATGCGCTGTTCGTCACCGCAGTGATCTACCGCAACCTCACCTGGCAGGATTTCGTCGGCACCATGGCCCATGCCGCGCGCACCACCGGCATGATCCTGCTGGTGATCGCCTCGGCCGCGGCTTTCGGCTGGCTGCTGGCCTACCTGCAGGTGCCCACGGCGGCGGTGGAACTGCTGACCGGGCTGACTACCGACAAGAACCTGATGCTGCTGCTGATGATCCTGATCCTGCTGGTGTTGGGCACGTTCATGGATCTGGCGCCCATGATCATCATCTGCACGCCGATCTTCCTGCCGCTGGCCAAGGCCATCGGCATCGATCCGATCCACTTCGGCGTGATCCTGATCCTGAAGGGCGGCATCAGCCTCATCACTCCGCCGCTGGGCTCGGTGCTGTTCGTGGGCACGGCCATCGGCAAGATCAGTATCGGCGAGTGCCTGCGCACCATCTGGCCGTTCTGGCTGTCGGCCCTGGCGGTCCTGCTGGTGGTGGCCTTCGTTCCCGAACTGTCGCTATGGTTGCCCCGCCTGCTCAAGGCTTAGCCGGGCGGGCTAGAATCGAATCGCCACTCCCTGCAGATCCCCTGATGCCCGCACGCAAGACTCCCGAAAAACCCGCCCCGGCCGCCGTACCGGGCAAGGCGTCGACGATCAACGACATCGCGCGGCTGTCGGGGGTTTCGAAGAAGACCGTCTCGCGGATCATCAACAACTCGCCGCTGGTGCGCAAAGACACGCGCGAGAAAGTGGAAGCGCTGATGCGGCAGGTGGGCTATTCGCCCGACCCCATGGCCCGTGGACTGGCGTTCCGCAAGTCGTTCCTGATCGGCATGGTCTACGACAATCCGACCGCGCAGTACATCGTGAACCTGCAGTACGGCGCGCTGGATGCGATACGCGACTCCGGCTTCGAACTGGTGGTGCACCCTTGCGACAGCCGCAACCCCAACTACATCGACGGCGTCCGCCGCTTCGCGCAGCAGCAGAAACTGCACGGCGTCATGCTGGTGCCGCGCGTTTCCGAAGACCAGGCGCTTGCGGACATGTTGCTGGAGATCGGCTGCCGCTACGTGCGCATCGCGCCGGTGGCGATGGACGACATGTCGCGCATGGTGGTCACCCACGACCGCGACGGCGCGGCCGAAGCGGCCGAATACCTGCAGATGCTGGGTCACCGCGACATCGCCCTGATCACCGGCCCGACCAACTACCGTTCTTCGCTGGAGCGCACCGCGGGCTTCGTGGAAGCATTGGCTCGCTCGGGCGTGGAGTTGCCGAAATCGCGCATCGTCGAAGCCGGCTACACCTTCGAATCGGGCGTGGCCGTGGCCGAGAAGCTGCTCGCGGGCAAGCAACGGCCCACGGCGATCTTCACCGGCAACGACGAGATGGCCGCTGGCGTGTACAAGGTGGCGATGCGTTCGGGCATCAGCATTCCGCAACAGTTGTCGGTGGTGGGATTCGACGACAGCCCGCTGGCCTCGCGGCTATGGCCGTCGTTGACCAGCGTACGCCGCCCCACCCGCGACACCGGCCGGCTGGCCGCTTCCATGCTGGTGCAGCCCGACGCCTCGGCCACGATCTCCAGTGCCAGCGTGCGCCCGCACCTGGTGATCCGCGACTCGTGCCAGCCCCCGGAATAAGGAGTGGGCGGCAACCGCTGCGCCTTTTGACCGCCCGAAGGCATTGACTTCCCCCTTTGAAAAAGGGGGACAGAGGGGGATCTTCGTTGCGCGCTAACAGCAAAGACCCCGTAGCCCCATTTCCAATGGGGTAACTCAGAGGCCCCGCTCTGCCGCAGCGCGAAATGACACCGGTTACCAAACCCACTAGAATCCAGCCTTCCCTGCCGGCGCGCAGCCTTCTGCCGCCCTCCCGCCCGGAGTCGCTCATGTACTGCAAGACCTACCACGCCACCCACCCCGACATGATGGCTGGCGCCAGCAACGACCAGCTGCGCGACCGCTACCTCATCAGCGGCCTGTTCGTGGCTGATACCGTGCAGCTCAACTATTCGCACAACGAGCGCTTCGTCATCGGCGGCGCCGCGCCAGTCTCCAAAGCCGTCGACCTGCCGCGCCAGACCGAGCCGGCGTCGGCTGCCGGCAAGCCCTTTTTGGAGCGCCGCGAACTGGGCGTGATCAACGTCGGCGCCGGCACCGGCAAAGTCACCGTGGACGGAGAGGTGCATGTACTTGGACCCAAGGACGGCCTGTACGTTGCGATGGGCAGCGCCGACGTTTCCTTCGCCTCGGACGACGCCGCCAATCCCGCGCGATACTACCTCGTTTCCACACCCGCGCACGCGCGTTTCGAAACCAAGCCGCTGGCCATCGCCAATGCAGTCTCGCTGGAGCGCGGAGCGCTGGAAACCAGCAACGAACGCACCATCTACCAGTACATCGTGCCGGCCACCTGCCAGTCTTCACAGCTGTTGCTGGGCTTGACCGTGCTCAAGACCGGCAGCGTCTGGAACACCATGCCGCCGCACCTGCACGACCGTCGCAGCGAGGTCTATTTCTATTTCGACCTGGGCGACAACGACCGCATTTACCACTTCATGGGCGAACCCGACGCGCAACGCCACATCGTGGTGGCCGATGGCGAAGCGGTGGTGTCGCCGCCATGGTCTATCCATATGGGTTCGGGCACCAGCAACTACTGCTTCATCTGGGCCATGGGCGGCGAGAACCTGGACTACACCGACATGAACGTCCTCGACATCTGCCAACTGAAATAGATCGTCTCGCCGTTGTAGAGCCGAGCTTGCTCGGCCCAGGCTCTCCCGAACAAGACGCGAAGCAGCGGAGCAAGCTCCGCTCTACAAGAACGGAACCATCCACGCATCGAGGACCGCACATGGCAAGCAACGCATTCAGTCTCGAAGGAAAGGTCGCACTGGTCACCGGCGCCAATACGGGCCTGGGCCAGGGCATCGCGCTGGCACTTGCCGAGGCAGGCGCCGACATCGCCGGCGCCGGAATCGTGGCCGCTACCGAGACCGAGGAAAAAGTGAAGGCGCTGGGCCGCCGCTTCCTCAACATCCAGGCCAACCTCAGCAGTATCGAGCCCGTCGAGCGCATCGTCGCCGAAACGCTGGCGGGCCTGGGCGGCCTGCACATCCTGGTGAACAACGCCGGCCTGATCCGACGCGCCGATGCCGTGGAATTCAGCGAGAAGGACTGGGACGACGTGATGAACGTCAACATCAAATCCGCCTTCTTCATGTCGCAGGCCGCGGGCAAGCACTTCATCGCCCAGGGCCAGGGCAAGATCATCAACATCGCCTCCATGCTCTCGTTCCAGGGCGGCATCCGCGTGCCGTCGTATACGGCAAGCAAGTCGGGCATCGCCGGCATCACCCGCTTGCTGGCCAACGAGTGGGCCGCCAAAGGCATCAACATCAACGCGATCGCGCCGGGCTACATGGCCACCGACAACACCGCGCAACTGCGCGCCGATGCCGAGCGCAACAAGGCGATCCTGGACCGCATCCCGGCTAGCCGCTGGGGCGAGCCGGCCGACCTGGGCGGCACTGCGGTGTTCCTGGCTTCGCGCGCTTCGGATTACGTCAACGGCGCGGTGATTCCCGTCGACGGCGGCTGGCTGGCCCGCTGACAGGTAGGAGCGGCCTCCGGCCGCGAGCTCTTGCCCGGATGCACCGATAGCGAAAAAGCTCGCGGCCGGAGGCCGCTCCCACGCAGATCCATGCATTTCGAATCCTGGAGACCCCACATGACGAAATGGGTGCTGCTGCTGATGTTTCTGGCCACGGCGTTTTCCGCTTCTGCGACTTCGCCGGCCCGACGCGTCTTCATCGCCGGCGACTCCACCGCCAGCGAATACCGCCCGGAACGCGCACCGCGCACCGGTTGGGGACAGGTGCTGCAGACCTATCTGGACAAGACCTGGGAAGTGCGCAACCACGCGCAGAGCGGCCGCAGCGCGCGCAGCTTCATCGAGCAGGGGTGGCTGGAAGGAATCGCCAGGGAGTTGCGCAAGGATGATGTACTGCTGATCCAGTTCGGCCACAACGACGAAAAGATCGAGGATCCAGCGCGCTACAACGAACCTCTGCACGCCTACCCGCAATGGCTGATGCGTTACGTGACGCTGGCGCGCGAGCGCGGCGCCGTGCCTATCCTGATCACGCCGGTGGCGCGCCGCAAATTCGATCACGGCCAATTGCTGGACACGCATGGGCTCTATGCGCAGGCGGTGCGCGATCTGGCCCAGCGCGAGCGGATCGGCCTTATCGACCTGCATGCCGCCAGCATGGACTGGCTGCGCGCCTTGGGCGATGAACCGTCCAAAGCCTTCTACATGCATGTGCCGGAACAGGACCAGGCAGACGATACCCATTTCCAGCGTCGGGGCGCCTTCGCCATCGCCTGCCTGGTGGCGGGAGGCTGGGAGAAACTGGATGCGTCCTTGAAGGCGCACCTGGTGCGCGACACCGATTGCGGCGCGCGTCCAACTGCGCTTGCAGACCGGTCCTTGCAAGCGCATCCATCGCTGGTGGCGCAAGAGCGCGACATCGCGGTCGCCCAACCCGGGCCGCATGGCGGCGCGGGCGAAACCACCGCCTACCCGTTCTTCAAGGATGCGCCGGGCATGTCTTTCGAGTTCCGCAAGCGCGTCCTGCACCGCGGTGCCGGCATCGGCCTGCACCAGCACGATCACGACGAGATCTACTACGTGATCAGCGGAACCGGCATCTACACGCTGGACGGCAAGGAGTACGCCGTAGGCCCGGGCAACGCCATGCTGACCCGGCCAGGCAGCACCCACACGATCCGCCAGACGGGCGCCGAAGACTTGATGCTGTTGATCACCTATCGCAGGAAAGGCGCCCCGTAGCCCGAAGCGCCATTGGCTGCTACTTGGTCAATGGCCTCGCCCAACGCGCATAGGTCTGTTCCACGTCCTTGCGCAAACCGCGATAAGTCGAACTGCCCGGATCGACCTGCAAACGCCCCGCCACGCCAGCCCAACCTTCGGCATGGTCGCGCGACCATTCCCGCACCACCGCGCGGCAGGGCTGGGCGATGCGCTGGGCCAGCGCGCAGGCCATGAAGATGTCGCCAGGCGTCCACGATGGCTGCTGCTGCATGGCTTCCACGTAGTCGCGCGGCACCGAGTAATAACGCGACACCTCGTCGGCAAAACTGCGGGGATAGCGCGCCGCGTAGGCGTTCATGTCGGTCAGATGACGGTCCAACCAGGCGTCTCCGCTGCGCGGTTGATAGTCGATGGCTTGCTGCCCGGGTTGTTGCGGTTGTGCAGCGGCGGGAAGCGCCGGGCACACGGACAGCAGCAATAGAAAAGGGAAAACCCAAGCTCGTTTGGCGGTCGGAAACCGTTGCCGGAGGGTCAATCGCATCGCAACTAGACCTCGACCGATTCGATCTGCGTCTTGATCTTGACCACGCTGTCCAAAGCAACAGCAGTGCCCGACGGGAGGTTGTCGGTATCAACTTCCATTTTGTCTTTCTTATCGCTTTGAGGCCTGCATGGGTTGGAATCCATGCAGAAATCGATCGGCACCCGCACCTGCGATGCAAGCGCCTTGCCGAAGACGCGTTCGGGCGCGATTTTCCATTGCATGAGCGCATCGCGGCTGGCGTTTTCGAACGCCGTGCGGGCCTTGGCGGCCTGGCCGGCCCGCCTGCCGGTAGGACGATAGTCGGTCACGGTGGCATTGGTCACGTTGCCGGTTTCGTCCACATCGAGCAAAAGGGAGAGCGCGGCCGTGTTGCCCGTCCTGGCCTGCGCCGGTGGAAAGCGTGGGATGACCATCCTGTCGGCGATGGCTCCGGTGTAGGCGTCACGGATGGAAAGGGTCAGCGCGCCTTGGGCAGTCTGGCCGACGCCAACCAACAGGGTCAGACCCGTGCGGGTAGCCGCCGGCACTCCATCCACGGACCCGGGTTCGAACTCCCAGCGGCGGATCGCTGCTTCAAGACGGTCAGTGAGCGGTTTGGACTTGGGATCCATTTGCGGCCATTCCATGCCTGTCACCCTGCCCCGCGCATCCATGTCCACGTAGGCGCGCAGGAGGATTTCCTTGGGCGGCGTGCTTGCCGCCATCGCCAGGCAGGCAGCGGTCGACAGTACGGCCAGCACAATCGTGCGAGAGAACTTGTTCATTTCGACACTCCTGGCCCCTTAAACAGGCGGGCAAACTAAGAACTTCGATGGTTCCGCTACCGGCAGCGCGTTACGACGGCGGCCAATGATCGGTCATATTCCGATAGCGTCGATATCGCTCTTTATCTTCACCACGCTATCCAGCGCCACTGCGGTGCCCGAAGGCTGCGCAGGTTTGCCCTGGTCGCTACGCTCGCGGTCCCGGACTTTGCACCACTGGACATCCCAGCAGAACTGGAACGGGACCCTGACCCGCGAAGCGACGCCCTTGCCGGCGACGCGTTCGGGCAGGAATTCCCACTGCCGGGCGGCATCGAGCGCGACGGCCTCGAACTCCTCCCGTACGCGCTTGTTCTTCGTCGGCGAGTCGTAGGCCTCGGTTTCGGCCTTGACCACCTTTCCCGAAGCGTCAATGTCCATCACCAGCACCACTTCGGCCGACACGCCGCTCTTGCCTTTGGGAAAAGTCGGGGTGACCACCTTGGTGCTCTGCGAGCCCGTACTGGCATCGAGTACGGCCAGCGAAGGCACGCCCTGGCTGTCGCGCCGCTCGCCGACCCGCAGGAGCAACCCGGTTTGGGTGACGGCGGGCAGTCCATCGACCTTGCCGGGCTCGAATTCCCATCCCTGGACGACGCGGCCTATCCGGTCCAGCAGAGGCTTGGATTTTTCGTACGCCCGGGGCCATTCCAGCGCGACTAGCTTGCCGGCAGGGTCGATGGTGATCTGCGCCCGCAGATTGACCTCACCCATCTGGCCGGCGATCGCACCGATCGGCATTGCGAGCAGAAGGACTAACGCTATGTTCCTGTACCGGATCAGCATCGTGCAGCCCCCTGAGGTTTGATTGCAGGATACGCCAACCGCCGGCGGGGCGTCAGCTTCGCGCCAGATCCGCGATGCGCTCCATCGCCCCGTTGAGCTCCCGTGCCGACTCCACTTGCAGCATGCGCGGTTCGCCCTGGGCAACGGCGTGCTCTGCTTCGTGCGCCCAGGTGATGTGGTAAGGCATATGGATGCCCCAACCGCCAAGCGCCAGCACCGGCTCGATGTCCGAGCGCAGCGAGTTGCCGATCATGGCGAACTCGGCAGGCGTCACGTCCAGCTCGCGGAACACGCGGGCGTAGGTCTTGGCGTCTTTCTCGGACACCACTTCGATGCGGTGGAAGAGATCGGCCAGGCCCGACTCTTCGATCTTGGATTCCTGATGGAACAAGTCGCCCTTGGTGATCAGCACTATCTCATGCCGGGAGGCGATGGCTTCCACCGCTTCGCGGATGCCCTCGATCAGTTCGACCGGATGTTGCAGAGTGCTGCGGCCGATTTCGATCACGCGGTGGATGTCGCGCGCGCTGATGCGCTCGCCGGTCAGTTGCACTGCCGATTCGATCATCGACAGGGTCATGCCCTTTACGCCGTAGCCGAATATGCGCAGGTTGCGGCGTTCCACTTCCAGCAGGTGGTGCAGGCTGCGCGCGTCGGTAAGGTCGATGTACTGGCCTAGGATTTGCTCGAAGGCCGATTCGGCCGCGCGGTAGTAGTCCTCGCTTTTCCACAGCGTATCGTCGCCGTCGAATCCCACCCATCTTATCTGCGTCATCCTGCCCTCCAACGGCCGAGGCGAAGAATACCAGTGGTGGGGGAAGACGGGAGACGGGAGCGGGAGCCGCAAATTACAGGCCGGAGCGCATCGTGCCCACGCTCGCCCCAATCCCCAATCCCCAATCCCCAATCCCAAATCCCAAATCCCAAATCCCAAATCCCAAATCCCGAAACCCAAATCCCAAAACCCCAACGAGAAGGGGCGGCTCGCGCCGCCCCTCCCCGGTTCCGATGCGAAGGCATCGGTTCAAGCGATTACCGACGATTTACTTGTCGGCCTTCGGCTCGCCGTAGTTCTTGCTGACGAACGACTTGTACTCGTCCGGGGTCAGCTTGCCGTCGGTGTCGGCGTCGGCCTTGTCGAAGATCTGCGACAGGCCAGCGTTGGTGGACGCTTCCTGCTTGCTGATCGCGCCGTCCTTGTCGGCGTCAACGTCGTTCCAGCCCTGCTTGGCGCTGGAGGCGGCCCCCGTGGCCTGCTGGGCCGGCTGCGAGGCGGCGCCCTGCGCAGCGTCGGTCGGAGTTGCCGCTTCGGTCGGGGTCGGCTGTTCGGTCTGCGGGGCGGTTTCCTCCGTTTGCGACTGCGCGTAAGCCATCGGCATCGCCAGCGCGGCGGAAAGGGCGATCAGACCAAGCGTAGACTTGCGGTTGGTGTTCTTCATCGTCGTTACTCCGTAGGTATGGGTGCGTGATTCGTCGCACGACCCCAAGATGCACGGGCGCTGCTGAATCGAACGGACCGCGCGATCGACGGCACTACACGGTTTTAACCACAAGCCGCGCAGAACCGGTTACCCACTTGGTTAGCGAGTCGTGAGCGCAGAGTAAGGCCGTCGTTGCATTTGTGACGCGCGCGTGATTTCAAACGGACCTGTCGGTGTTTTCGCCCGGTTTCGAAACGCTTTTTTCACGAAATCCGCCACTGAATATTTGCCAACCGATGGCCACGCCTGCCAGCGCGCCGGCCGCTTCACAGACTACGCGCGCGCCCAAGGATTCGGCATCGTGGATTCCCTGCAGTGCCAGTCGCGCATACAAAGGCGATTCCAACTTCATGATGCCCAGATAGAAAAGGTTCCACGCATCGATGCCGCCCGCCACCACCGCTGCGGTCACGCAGGCCCAGCCGATCGCATGCCCCGCGCTTGCTCCCACCTTGCGCATCAGCCAGTTCCACAGGCCATAGCAGACAATTCCGACCAGCAAGGCGATCAGTCCGGCTTCCAACGCGCCCAGGAACCCCAAATGGAGCGGCAGATTCATTCCAGGCGGCCCGCGACGTTCGGCGCGACGATCGCCAGGGCAGCGTGCAGGGGCAATCCCCTCGAAAGGGAAGAGACTTTAACCCTGGGCCGCCTGGCATACCGGAGACCGGGATTCATCAAGCCAGCCTCACGCATCGTTTTCGGCACGCGCCACCAGCGTCACCCCTTCCTCTTCGTCGGTGCTCACCGATACATGGATGGGACGGCAGCAGACCTGGCAGTCCTCGATGTACTGCTGGTGTTCGACCGAATCGTCGACGAACAGGTCGATGGATTCTCCGCAGTAGGGGCACTGGATGGTTTCGAAAGGCACGACGGTCCCGCTGGGCTTGGCGTAGCACCCTTCTACCACTGCAATCCCACCCCGTCACGCATGGCTAACCCGCCAGGGTGGGTAATAGGTTCGGTCTTAACGAAGAGGCCGCACTCCATGCAAACACGTCACGTTTTCAGCGTCCCCGATCTTGCCACCGCCAAGGAAGCGATCCGCGTCGCCCGCCATGCCGGGCTCACTACCGATAATCTGTCGCTGATCGCGCGCTCGGATATAGAACTGGATTCCATCCAGGACCGGCACAAGGACGCCTCCACCGACTTCATGCCTGCCGCGCTGCGCGGCGCGGCGACCGGTGGCTCCGTCGGCCTGATCGCGGGTCTGGTGGGTGTTGCCTTCCCACCGTTGGGCGTAACCCTGGCCGGTGCGGCGCTGTTGACGGTAGGCGGCGCTGCGGTCGGTACCTGGGTATCGGCGTTGGTGGGATCGACGGTGGAGGATCCGGTGAGGCGCAAGTTCGAGCAGGAGATAAAGGAAGGCCGCATCCTGGTGGTGCTGGATGCGGAAGATCCGCAACTTCCCGCTGCCGAAGCGGCTTTGCTCGATATTGGCGCGATACGCCTGCCCTACGAGGGCACCACTGCTCTCACTTGAAGAGCGCGCTTGCGCGCACCGCTAGGGGCCCGCGGCCGGCCCAGGCGACAGTTCGCGCATCCGCAGCAACAGCCCGCTGGTGTAGACCAGCGAATAGGCGATCAGCGTCGCCGCAATGCCCAGCGTCAGCGGGCTTGCTTGTTGCGCGGCCTGGGCCGAACCGCCGGTCAATGCGCCCTGGCTCCAGCGCCATGCCAGGCGCCCCAGCAGCAGCAAGCTCAGGCCGCCGCCGATCCATGGGTTGGGCGTGTAGTAGCGCTTCCCATCGATCAGTTGCGCGTGTGTGTGCTTCAGGCCGAACATGCCCAACACAGCACCCAATACCGCGCCGATGGCGATGCCTGCGCCGGTATGCGGCAGGAAGACCGCCGCGCAGATCAGGCTGAGCGCCACCAGCGACACCAGCACCAGACGCGCGACGGTGCGCCTGGGCTGCCAGCTCTGGCGACCGAAGCTGCGCCGGATGCGGCGGTAATAAAGCCAGCCGATGCCGGCGGTGGCCAGATAGGGAGTAAGGGCGGGCAGGACGGCGGCAGGCATGGCTGGATCTCGCGTTGGCTCGATCCAGAGTATGCCCCTGGCCGCGGTAATCTAGGTGCCAGACGTCACTTGTTGCGCCCGGACGCCGTGCGCAAACACGCTCTTTACGGGCGCCATGCAATAACCGCTTGACCTTCCAGGAGAATCCGCATGCCCCGCAACCTGCTTACCGCCGCCTGCGCAACCGCGATGCTCGCGCTCTTTTCGACAAGCTGCGCTGCTCAGGAACAAGCGCCCCTGCCATTCGAATCCACTGCGATGGCCCAATTCAAAGAGCCTTGGGCGATGACCTTCCTGCCGGACGGGCGTTTGCTGGTCAGCGAGAAGAAGGGCGCGCTGAAACTGGTTGCACTGGGCGCCACGCCCGCCGAAAACAAGGTCGGCGATGTCAGCGGCGTGCCTGCCGTGGCCTATGGCGGCCAGGGCGGATTCGGCGACGTGGTGCCGCATCCGCAGTTCGCCAGCAACGGCTGGATATATCTCAGCTACGCCGAGGCCGGCGAAGGCGACTTGCGCGGTGGCGCCGTGGCGCGCGCCAAGTTGACGACGGACGAAAAGGGCGGCGGCGCGCTCTCAGATCTATCGGTGATCTGGCGCCAGGTGCCGAAGGTTTCCGGCAATGGCCACTACGGACATCGCATCGCCTTCGGGCCAGACGGCAAGTTGTGGATCAGTTCCAGCGAGCGGCAGAAGTTCACGCCTGCCCAGGACATGAAATCCAATCTGGGCAAGATCGTCCGGCTCAACGACGACGGCAGCGTGCCAGCCGATAACCCCTTCGCCAAACAGGGCGGCGTAGCGGCGCAGGTATGGTCGCTGGGGCATCGCAACGCGCTGGGCATCGCCTTCGATGCGCAGGGGCGTCTGTGGGAACAGGAAATGGGTCCGAAGGGCGGCGACGAATTGAACCTGATCGAACGCGGCAAGAATTATGGTTATCCCATCGTTTCCAACGGCGACCATTACGACGGCCGCGACATTCCCGACCATCCTACCCGCCCGGAATTCGAAGCGCCCAAGGTCAGCTGGAACCCGGTGATCTCACCTGCGGGGTTGTTGGTCTATTCCGGCAAGGCGTTCCCCGACTGGCAAGGCGACGCCTTCATCGGCGGGCTTTCCTCGAAGTCGCTGGTGCGCATCGAGTTCGACGGCACCCAGGCGCGCGAAGCGGCACGCTACGACATGGGCCAGCGCATCCGCGAAGTCGAACAAGGACCGGACGGCAACCTGTGGCTGCTGGAGGACGAGAAAGAAGGTTCGGGCGGCAGGCTGTTGAAGCTCAGCCCTGCTGGAAAGACGTAGAAGCGTCGTAGGCGCGCCTACGGAACCGAAGATTTTGCTTTCTGCTGCACCGCATCGGCCGGCTTCAACGGCGCCGTCCCCAGCGCCTGCCGGTAGCGCTGGTGCAGGGCCTGCACCTTTTCCACGTAGGCCTGGGTTTCGGCATACGGCGGCACGCCCTTGTAGCGCGTGACCGCGCCGATGCCGGCGTTGTAGGCGGCCGCCACCAGCGTCAGATCGTTCTTGTAGCGCTTGAGCAGGCCCTTCAGATGCTTGGCGCCCGCATTGATCGATTCGACCGAAGAGTACGGATCCACCACGCCATACTGTTTGGACACTTCCGGCATCAACTGCATCACCCCCTGCGCGCCCTTGGGCGACAGCGCATTGGCGTCGAAGCCGCTTTCGGCATGGGCGATGGAACGCAGCCAGGCGTCCTCCACGCCGGTGGCTTTCGCCGCAGCCTTGAACTGCTTGGCGTACATGTCCAGGCGCGGCTTGCCCACTTTGCCCAGGCCGGGATGCGCCGGCTCGCCGGGCGGCGTTTCCACGGTGAATTTCAGGTACACGGTGGAGCCCGGCAGCTTGCGCGTGCCGTAGACCATCTGCCCGTCCTGCTCGCGCTGGTACAAGGTGCCGCTGAACACGCCCATCGACCCCCAAAGGTTGGGAACCTTGGCCGCATCGTCTTCCACCTGCTTGGCTTCGCACTTGGAACCCGGCTCAGGCGCGGTGGATAAACTGACGGTGCCGTTGCGTACGCAGCGGTACACCGTGCGCGCTTCCACTGGCAGCGTGCATGCGGTCATCGACAGGAAAAGCACGGCGAAACGGCAGGCCAAGGACATGGCGCGGATTGTAGGCGCTTCAAGCGCGATCATGCCGTCCGATTTCCGGCCCGTCGCCCTGGTATTCACCTCGCGCCATGCCGATCGCTCCGTCGATTCACGGCGAGAGATCGGACGTCGACTGGATGGTCACCACCTTCACGTCGACATTCTTGCAGGCGCTGTCCTTGCAGATTCCATTGATCCAGACTTCGCCCCGGCCCAGCATCACACCCTTGTAGTTGGCGAATGCGTCGGCGTAGCGGGTACCGGTAATGGCCTTGGCGATGTCGGGAGTCATGAACTTGTCGTACTCCTTGACGAAGGCCGAGGGGTTCTTGAGCTGCGTCTTCTTGCCCGCGATTTCCACATCGATGGGGTAATGCACCAGCGCCGACGCGGCGGTGGCGTCCTTGGCGGCAACGGCCTTCTGGAAATCTTCCATCACTCTGCGGTAGGTGGCATGGTCGCCCAGCGCATCGTCGATGGCTTTGTCCATCTCGGCATCGCTATTGGCAGCGGCGGCGTTGGCGTCAGGAGCCGCAGGCATCGCTGCTTCCGGCGCCGGCGACGCTGTCGCGGGTGCCGGCTCAGCCACCGGGGCGGCCGGGGTGTCGGTCGCAGCCGCGACGGTGGCAGGAGCTTCCGAGGTGGTCGTGTCGGCCGGCTTGTTGCAAGCACTGAGCAGGAAGGTCGCCAATGCAGCGCAGGGAAGAAGTTTGTTCATTGAATACCTCGCTAGGGGAGTGCGGCGGCTGTGCTCGCATGGAGAGGACGGCAACGCATCGGCCGGCTCGTGCCCGGCGCGCGGATAGTAGCGCGGATGCGGTGGGGGCCGGGCCTGCGCAAGCGTCAGCCGCCCGATAACTGCACCGCACGAAGCAGGGGAAAGCAGGCAGAACGGCCGTGGCGCCAAGCCTGCTAAGCTGCTGACCGGGGAAAGCGATAAGGGGTGAAACATTCATGGGCGTCAAGCTCAAAGCCGGTTCCATGGAGTTGGAGGCAGCCTTCATAGAATGGTTGCGCGCGCAGGGGTACAACCCCGCCGAAGGCATCGATCCATTCTTCAGCGCATCGGAATTCGTCCGTTCGCAGATGCCGATGATCCACGAAAGCGAAAAAGAAGAACTGACCGAAGAAGCGCGCCGGCATCTGAAGCGACGCTGCACCGATCCCACCTTCGCCGGCCAGTTCCCAGTGGTCTATCACTGCCTGGACGAACAGGGCCAGGACGTCCGCTATACGGTCGGCCTGACCTTGTCGGACGAAGGCGCCGAATGGGTGGCCAAGCTATGGAGCGGCGCGGTGTATCTGGGTGAGATCCATGGCTCGGACGACGGGTCCCATGCCCACTATCTGGATTTGGCGCGCGCCAGCATCGAAGCGCAGATCAAGCGCACCAGCGCAACCAAGCGCCAAGAGGGCTGACCGGCTGGTAGAGGCTGCTACTTCGCAGTCAGCGCGCCGGTCATTTTCAGTAGGGCGATGAAGGCGTTCAAGCGCGTCTTCATGAAATCCTTCTTCAGCCGCGGCTCGTCGCCGAACTCCAGCGTCCTGGCCTGGCGCACGCCGTCCTGCGTCCACGCCGGCGCATGCGCCGCTTCGGGCCTGCCCGACCGCGCGAAAGCGAACCAGTAGTCGCCGACCTGGCGGGAGAACCGCAGGTCGGCCGCGGTGAAGGGATGGGTCAGGCAGGCGCAATCGGCACCGCTGCCGAACACGAACGGAATCTCGCCACCGTGCCCCACTCCCGCCGCCTTGCCCTGCAACCCGTCTTGCACATGGCTGAAGTAGTAGCGCCAGGTGGGCGTGGACTGCGAGTGCAAATAGGCGATGCGGCGCGCGAACGCGGTGAACACCAGGTCGCGCACCGCTTCGCGGCCGAGTTGCGCATCGTCGGTGACGCCGGGGTAGAACTTCTTCAGCAGGAATTTCGCTGCGCGCAGCTTCTCCACCACCTTGGCCGGATCCACGCCGAACGCCAACGCCACAGTGGCCTCGTCGCTGTTGTTGCCGATGATCAACGGCGCCCGCGCCTGCGCGCCGTCCTGGAAAACGTCCAGGATCGGCCGCGGCAGCGCGCGGTCGCCGACGATGAAACTAGGTGCGAGCGTAGGGCCTTTATCGCCCAGTTCGAAGAACCGCGCAGCCGGCACCGCGCGCAGTTGCGCCGCCGTGGCGTTTGCGCCCGCCAGACCCACCGCGGTCGCGACCTGCTCGCTGACTTCGCGCGCCTTCGTGCGGGTGTGGCTGGGAATGCCATAGGCGCTTTGTGCGATTCCTTTGTGGAACAGCCCTTGCGCCAATGGCGAGGCGTACAGCGCAAGCACGCTCTGCGCGCCTGCCGATTCGCCGAAGATCGTGACGTTGCCGGGGTCGCCGCCGAAAGCGGCGATGTTGTCGCGCACCCAGCGCAGCGCGGCGATCTGGTCCAGCAATCCGTAGTTGACCGGACTTGCCGCTTCGCTGCCGTCGATGGCCGGATGCGAGAAGAAGCCCAAAGCCCCCATGCGGTAGTTGAGGACCACTACCACCGCGCCGCGTTGCGCAAGCGCAGAACCGTCGTACAAGGCCACGTTGCCCGAACCATAGACCAAGGCGCCGCCGTGTATCCACACCATCACCGGCCGCTTGCCGGCGCCGCCCGCCGCCGGCGTCCATACATTGAGATAAAGGCAGTCTTCGCTCAGCGCGCCGTCGGTGCCACCGGCCGTCACCGGTATTCCGGGCTTCTGCACGCAGGAAGCCGCATAGGCGTGGGCCTTGCGCGTGCGGCTCCAAGGCGCAACCGGTTGCGGCTCGCGCCAGCGCAACGGCCCCACCGGCGGCGCGGCGAACGGCACGCCGCGGAAGACCTGTAGGCCTTTTTCCGTGCGGCCTTCGATCGGGCCGCTGCGGGTGGCGACCACGGGTGCGGAGGACGCGGGTTCCGCTGCCGCAGCCAGGTGGGCAGGGGTGACCGTGGTGGCGGCCAACAACAGCACTACGAGGGACAGCGCTTTCATGCGGCCGGCTCCAGCAGGGGTAAGCGACATCATGCCAGTTCGGCGCCGCCGGAGCGCCTTCGAACAGGGCTGCCTCGACAGCGGGGTCAGCGTGCCGGGATTAGACTGGGCGCGCGGCAATCGCCGCGATGCGAGCGGAGCAGGCAGCTGGAACGGATCCTCAATGTGGCCCTGGTCGGTTATGGCTTTGTCGGCAAGGTCTTCCATGCACCGTTGATTGCGAATACCCCCGGGTTGCGTTTGCACACGGTGGTGTCCAGCGATGCCGGCAAAGTACTGGCCGACTGGCCGGACGTGCGCGTGGTAGCCGGGGCCGACGCCGCGTTCGCCGATGCGGAGGTTGACCTGGCAGTGATCGCCACGCCCAACCAGACCCACGCGCCTTTGGCCAACGCGGCGCTGGCGCGTGGCAAGCACGTGGTGGTGGACAAGCCGTTCGCGCTTGATGTTGCCGAAGCGCATCAGGTCGTCGCCAATGCCGCCAGCGCGGGTCGCATCGTCAGCGTGTTCCAGAACCGACGTTGGGACGCGGACTTCCTGACCTTGCGCTCGCTGGTCGACAGCGGCGCGTTGGGCGAGGTCAGCGAACTGCATTCGCACTTCGACCGCTACCGCCCGGAAGTCGCCGACCGCTGGCGCGAACGCGACCAGCCCGGTTCCGGCCTCTGGTACGACCTGGGGCCGCATCTGCTGGATCAGGCGCTGCAGTTGTTCGGCATGCCGCTTGCGGTGTTCGCCGATATCGGCCGCCAGCGCGAGGCCGCGCAGGCCGACGATTACTTCCATGTGCTGTTGCGCTATCGGCAGCGGCGCGTGCTGTTGCACGCAGGGTCGCTGGTTCCGGCGAACGATCTGCGCTTCGCCGTGCACGGCACGCGCGGCAGCTATCTCAAGTACGGCATGGACGGACAGGAAGCCGCCTTGCGCAACGACGCCGTTCCAGGCGGCGCCGATTGGGGACAGGACCCGCGACCGGGGGAATTGCATCAGGTGGGCGCAGACGGCATGCGCATCAGCCCCGTGCCCGGCCTGGCCGGCGACTACCGCCGCTATTACCAGGCCATTTATGCGGCCATCGTCGAAGGCCAGCCGCCACCAGTGACCACCGACGAAGCGTTGCAGGTGATGGCGTTGTTGCAGTTGACGAAAGAAAGCGCAGACACCGGTCGCGAGCTTGCATGTATCCAGGTCTAGCGACACAGCCCGGGCGGCACCGGAACAACAAAACCTTGTCATGCCGAACGCAGTGAGGGATCTGCTACACCACAGCCAACCGGACAGCAAAAGACTCTGGTTGGTGCAGCTGACCCAGCCTAAAGCCTCTCGCAGAATCGTTACGACGACCTCCGAATACAGGCTGACCCGTTGCTGGAAACCATGAGTCCTGATCGCTCGTGGATTCTGCCCTCATGGGGCACTCATCCGCATAGTTCGATAGCTTCGTGTCGCTACAAACGTGCGCTGATTTACAGATCAAAACACCGCACGCATCTGTATTTCTCGTTCTACTTGCAAAGCATCATGAAGTTGCGTTCACTCTGGATGCGTAGTCGTCTTCAGTTTGCGTGGAATGTTTTTCCGGATCGCCGTTGCGCTTCAGATTGGTTACTGACGTAAGCAACTGTACTGTACGGTGCGCAGATCCCGGGAAGGCACGAATCCGCAATTGCAATCTTCAACCACCACGGGGGTTTTATGCGCAGATCGAACTTACGTCACGACGCCTTGGCAGCCGCACTGATGCTGGCGATCCTTGCGCCCTGCGCGCAAGCACAGCAGGAAGACCAGCCTGCAGCGGGCGAAGCCGATATGGAAGAAGCGAAGCCGGGCGACAAAGCGAAGACGCTGGATTCGGTCACCGTGCTCGGCTCGCGCATCAAGCGCGCCGAAGTGGAAGGCCCGGCGCCGGTCACCGTCATCACCGGCGAGCAGATGAAGAAGGAAGGTTTCGCCACCGTCTACGACGCGCTGCAGACGCTGACCGAAGCCATCGGCAATGTGCAGAACGACTACGACTGGGGACAGACCAGCGTCAACGCCTATCCCCTTAATTTGCGCAACCTGGGGCCCGGCCGCAGCCTGCTGCTGATCAATGGCCACCGCGTGGCCGACTATCCGATGCCCTACCAGGGCAAGAGCAACTTCGCCAACTACAACAACATCCCCAGCGGCATCGTCGAGCGCATCGAGATCCTTGCCGGCAGCGCGTCGGCGATCTACGGCTCCGACGCGATGGCCGGCGTGGTCAATGTGGTGCTGAAAAAGGACGTGGATGCCGAGACCCTGCGCCTGCGCTACGGCAAGGCCGAACGCGGCGGACGAAAGGATCTCGACCTGGTGTTTTCCGGCGGCATGTCCGGCGACAAGTGGAACCTGGTCTACAACCTGCAGCATTTCGACCGCGGCGTGCTGATGGCACGCGACCGCCCTTTCATGGACTCCGAAGAAGACAAGCCTTTTGCGGTTTGGGGTCCGGGAGAAAGGCATTTCAACCTGCCCATGCTGACGCCCTACCCCGGCCTGCGCCTGCGCAATCTCGATGCCAGCCCGTCGCAGTACATCACTCCGCCGGCGGGCGCATGCGATCAGTACGACGGCCTCTACTTCGATGCGCGGATCCTTTCCTACAACCGCAATACCAATACCGAGACCAATCGCGGCAGCTACTGCGCGCAGAACGTGTTCCAGAACTGGGCGTTGCGCACGGGCAGCGAGGACACTTCAGGCTATCTCTACGGCACCTGGAATTTCAGCGAGAACCTGCAGGCCTGGAGCACGCTGGGCGTGTGGAAAAGCACGGGCCAGTTCAACTCGTTCCTGGATGCTTTCGCCAGCCCCGTGTTCTGGGACCCGCGCGCCAACAACGGGGCCGGCGGCACCCGCGATTTCCTCAAGTTCCACTCGCCGCAGGAAATCGGCGCCAGCAACATCCTTACCGAGTCGGACGAACTGGCTGTGGATCTGAGCGCCGGTTTGCGTGGGACCATGGCCGAGGGACGATTCGACTGGGAAGCCATGCTGGGCCGAGCCGAGTACGAGGTGAAGGAAAGCTTCCCGGTCCTGGACCAGGGCGCCATGCGCGACTTCTACATGGGTCCGCAGCTGGGGACGACGGGCGGTGGACTTCCCATCTATACCCCCGACTACAACAAGCTGTGGAATCCGGTTTCGCGCAACGACATCGCCGCCTTCAGCGACCGCGGCCGCAAGAAGGCCGAGTCGTGGCTGACGCAGGGCAGTTTCGTGCTTTCCGGCAATCTGTTCGAAGGCTGGGCCGGACCGATCGGCTTCGCTGGCGTGGTGGAGGCGGCCAAGCAGGGCTACCGGCTGACGCCCGACCCCAAGATCCTCAATCAGGATGAGGATGGCTGGTACACCCCCTTCGGCAACATCGAACAAGGCGGCGGCGAGCGCAACCACTATGCAGTGGGCGTCGAATTCCGAGTGCCGTTGGCGGAGAAGCTCTTGTTGACCACTGCCGGCCGCTACGACAAGTACGACGCGGTGGCCGACGGCGCCGCCAGTACTTATCAGCTGGGCCTGGAATGGCGCCCGTTCTCCAACCTGCTGCTTCGCGGCAGCTACGGCACAAGTTTCCGCGCCCCGGACATGCATTTCGTCTATGCGGCGCCCAGCTCGGGCATGGCCGATTTCACCGACTACAACCACTGCTTCACCGCCGGTTGGCCCAATCGCGAATGCAGGCGCGAGGATTTCCTGGCCGACAACGTCACCGTGGCCAGGTCGGGAACGCCGGATCTCAAGTACGAAACCGGCAAGTCCTTCACTTACGGATTCGTCTGGGATGCCTTCACCGGGTTCTCGATCAGCGTGGACTACTGGCGGATCACTATCGACAACCTGATCGACGATATCGGCGCAGAACAATTGCTGCTGGACGACGCCTACTGCGTCAACAATGGCTGGACGCCGGATGGAACGGTGCGGCCGGTGGCACCCAGCCAGGCCTGGTGCGACGAAGTGCACGGACGCATCGTGCGCGACGCGGCCGGCGACATAGAGCGCATCAACACCAATCCCATCAACCGCGCCGACACACGGGTCAGCGGCGTGGATTTGAATGCGCGCTACCGGATCGACAACACGCGCATTGGCGATTTCGGCTTCGCCCTGAATTACACCAACATGCTGAAGTACGAATCGCGTGCGTTCCCCACCGACCGCTTGGAAGACTCGCGCAAGACCCAGAACCCGCGCACCAAGATCACCGCCAGCGTGAACTGGAGCCGCGGCGACTGGAACGCCACGCTGATGATGTACCAGAAGTCAGGCGGTCGTAACAATCGCTGGGGTGGCTGCCTGCCGTTCGACGACGGCTACGTGCCCAGCGCGGGAACCGGTTGCGAGGACGTCGATCCTGCCAGCCCCACCTTCGGACAATCCACCGACCAGGTCTTCCAGCGCCGGGCGCCGCGCCGCTACTTCAACGGCAGCGTGGGCTACAAGGTCAACGATGCGTTGAACCTCAATTTCTACGTCAGCAACCTGTTCGACAAGATCTACGGCGACCAGTGGTGCGGCGACTTCGCCTACTGCATCGACGACCCGGTGGGCCGTACGCTGGCGGCGGAAGTGGTTTACAAGTTCAATTGACCCGCGCCGCGAGTTGCGGGCCACGCAGCCCGCAACTCGCAGGTCTCGTAGGATGGGCTGAGCGCAGCGATACCCATCGTTGGCAGCCATCGACAGGTTTGCGTTCTGTGTTTTTCAAGGCAGCGTGCAAGAGACACTGCTTGCGTCCCGTGAGAGGCGATGGGTATCGCTGCGCTCAACCCATCCTACGATAGCCTGCAGTTCATCAGGCGCTGCCCAGATGTCGCACTTCTGCGATCCGGTCCACCCACAGGTAGTGCGATTGCCCGGGATGGTCCAGATCGTCCAGGCGCAGTACCGAGTTGGCGCCTTCGTTGCCTTGCGCGTCGCGGAAGGTCTGCACGGTGGGACGCGCGGTGACCGTGCCTTTGTGGCGCGTTCCATCGGTCATGGTGATTTCGACGATGGCTTCGTCGTCCAGCTCCGCGATACGGGCTTCGATGGCCGCGATCTCGGCCTGGTCCTGGTGCACGCGCTCGGCGATCTTGGTCATTGCGCTACCTCCGTTCGAGTCGAAGGCGGCAAGTTAAGTCCGAGCGCCGTAGCGGTCCGTGAAAGGGGCCAGCCCTAGCGCGCGCAGTCCGGGGCGACCGGCATCGCGTGGTGGTCCTGGCACACACGCACCTGCTGCGGCAGTCCGTGCTCGTCCCGCCTCTTGCCCGCTGCCAGGGTGAAGCTTCGGATGACGCGCGCACTGCAGCCGGCCAGCGGCGCATCGGGGGCGCATTGCTGAACGTACAGGACGTAGTTGCAGTTCCCCGTAACGCTGTCGCGGCATTCGAAGCGGCCTTCGCCCTTGGATATATAGACCCAGCTCGAGCTCTTGCCGCCCTCATCGTCCGAGGAAGTCGATTGAATGGTGGTGCCCGAGCCGCGGCAGCCACCGACTGTCAGCAACAGCGCGGTCAAAACGAAGGTGTTGCGCACAGTCCGGTTCATGCCGCTCACATGTTGCGGAACAAAGGCATGAAAGGCTGGCTGACGGTCAGCGTTTCCGGCCGCGACTTCAGCCGCACCGTGCCCTTGCCGGTGTCGTCGCGCGCGATCGAGGCGATGGCTTTCAGGTTGACGATGGTGGAGCGGTGTATCTGCTTGAAGATGGCCGGGTCCAGCACTTCCAGCAGTTCGCGGATGGGTTTGCGCAACAGCGATTCGCCTTCGGCGGTCATCACCACGGTGTATTTGTGGTCGGCCTGGAAGTAGGCCACATCGTCGACCATGATCAACCGCGTGTCCTTGCCCGCGCTGGCGGTGATCCAGACCAGAGGCTCGGCCGTCGCAGGCTGCAGGCGTGCGCCCAGTTGCGCGATCAGCGCGGCCAGCGCATCGGCATCCGGATTGCCCTGCGCGATGCGCGCCTGCAGGCGCTGCACGGTCGCGGCCAGGCGTTCGGGCGCTATGGGCTTGAGCAGGTAGTCGACAGCGCCTTTGTCGAAAGCATCGATGGCGTACTGGTCGTAGGCGGTGACGAACACCACCTGCGTGTTGGGACTCGCTTCGGAGGCGGCAGCCGCCACTTCCAGTCCGGTCAGGCCGGGCATGCGGATATCCAGGAACGCCACTTCGGGCTGGTGCTCGGCGATGGCTTCCAGCGCCGCGCCGCCGTCTTCGCATTCGGCCACGATCTGCAAACCCGGCCAGGCTTTGGAAAGCAGTTTCGACAATTCGTTCCGAAGCAGCTCTTCGTCTTCGGCGATCACGCACTTGAACATGTGGGCCTCCCTAAGCGCTTTCGCTGGGAATATTGATGGTCGCGGCCACGCCGCTGGGGAAGTTGGCGACGATGGAGAAGGTGGCGGCCCCGCCGTAAGCCAGGCGCAAACGCTCGCGCACGTTCTTCAAGCCGATGCCGGTGCCGCTGCTGCCGGCATTGAAGCCCTCGCCGTCGTCGGCCACGGTCACCGCCAGCATGCCGTCGATGGGACGGGCGATGATCCACACGGTGCCGCCGCCGGATTTCGGTTCCAGGCCGTGCTTGATCGCGTTTTCCACCAGTGTCTGCAGCATCATCGTGGGGAAGGGAATCGACTTGAGCGCTTCGGGCACCTCGATCTGCAGATTAAGACGGTTGCCCATGCGGATCTTGAGGATTTCCAGATAGGCGCGCGCGCGTTCCAATTCCTCGCCCAGCGTGGACAGCGAATCCTCGGTGCGGGGCAGCGAATGACGCAGATAGGTGATCAGGTTTCCCAGCATCTCGTCGGCGCGCGCCGGGTCGCTGCGGGTCAGGTATTGCGCGCTGGCCAGGGTGTTGTAGAGGAAGTGCGGTTCGACCTGCGCATGCAGCAGGCTCAGCTTGGCGACGGTGAGTTCCTTTTCGGTCACGGTTTGCTGCGCGGCGGCTTGCTCGTTGCGGCGGTGTTCGGCCACGCGGCGGGTGATGGCGCGGGTGATGGCCTCGGCGTTCTCGAGATTGGTGCCGTCGTCCACTTTGAACCAGTCGCTCCACGCGCCGCTTTCCGGTTCGCATACCAACGTTACGCTGCTGATGCCGTCGCCGGGCGTCACCGTCGCCAGGATCTGGTTGCGCTTGATGTGTATCCAGTACAGCGGATTGAAACGTCCCGGGCTCTTGTTGCTGTAGGGATTCAGGCGCGTGACTTTTGAACGCACTTGCAGGCTGTCGCGGGCGCTTTCGATTTCTTCCGAGCGCGGCAGTTCGCGCACGGTGGCATCGACCAGATCGAAAGCCTCGCCGGCTTCCAGCGGAATCTCTATCTGCCGGCGCTGCCGGTTGGCCAGGGTTCCCGGATCGATGTGGCCGGTGATCAGGCGGATGCGGCGGATGTGCGAGACCGCGCTGGCGATCACGAAGCCCAGCGTGACCAGGAACAACAGGAAGAACAGGCCCTCGGGCGCGTTGCCGTTGAACACGCCGTTCCAGACCATCAGCAATACGATGTAGGCGAAGGTCCAGGCCGCGGCGATACGGAAGATGAAGAAGAAGCTGGTTTTCACGGATAGGTCCCGGCGTTCTGGAGTGCGGTGGAGAGTAAGCCCCCGCCGTGCGCCTGTATTGTCCACTGCGACGAAACCCGGGATGGGCCGATGAAACCCGGCAACGGCGGCACTTCCGGCCTGCAGGCGGCAGCAAAACCGGCCGAAACCTGCCTATTTTCCGCGCCTAGCCCGCCTTGATCTTGTGCCCGCCGAACTCGTTGCGCATGGCCGCCAGCAGCTTGTCGGCGAAGGAGTCGCTGTCGCGCGAACGCAACCGTTCCAGCAACGACAGGGTGATGACCGGCGCCGAAACATTGAGGTCGATGGCCTCGGCCACGGTCCAGCGGCCTTCCCCGGAATCTTCGACGTAGGGCGCGATACCGGCCAGGTCGGGATTCTTGCCCAAGGCGTCGGAGGTCAGGTCCAGCAGCCACGAGCGCACCACGCTGCCTTCGCGCCAGATTTCGGCCACCTGGTGCAGGTCCAAGGCAAAATCGGCCTTGTGCTGCATGATCGCGAAGCCCTCGGCGTAGGCCTGCATCATTCCGTACTCGATGCCGTTGTGGACCATCTTGGTGAAATGTCCTGCGCCGCCCGGTCCCACCCTGCCCCAGCCGCGGTCCGGGGCCGGCGCCAGGCTCGCAAAAATAGGGCGCAGCCGCTCCACTGCCTCGACCGACCCGCCGATCATCAGGCTGTAGCCCTCGGCCAGGCCCCAGACACCGCCGCTGGTGCCGCAGTCGATGTAATGCAGGCCCTGCGCCTGCAGCAGTTCGCCGCGGCGCATGCTGTCCTTGTAGAAGGAATTGCCGCCATCCACCACCACATCGCCGGGGGAAAGCAGCGGCAGCAGTTGGGCCAGCGTGTCGTCGACGATCTTGCCCGCCGGCACCATCATCCACAGCACGCGCGGGGCGGGCAGCTGGGCTACCAGTTCGGCCAGGGAAGCGACCGGCGCGATGCCCTTGGCGGCCGCCGCAGCGCGCGCTTCGGCGCCCAGGTCGAAACCGAAGGCCGTATGCCCGCCCCGAACCAGCCTTTCGGCCATGTTGGCGCCCATGCGGCCAAGGCCGATCATTCCAATCTGCATACGCATTCCCTTCTTCCAAGGCGATGCGCATAGCTTCTCATGCCGCCCGGCGAAGGTCACCGGCGGGCCGAAAGCCCCATCAAACGATGCGTTGCCGCATTGCGCCGTGCGCGCCCCCCCTGGGCAGGTGGAATGGGCGCTGCGGTCAGTCGCGCAGCAAGGTCACCAGCGCGCCGGTTTCCAGAACCTGGAAAGTGTCGTTGTCGATACGCCGCAGCGGGCGTCCGTCTTCCAGCGCGTAGACGGGGCCGGCGTGGGCATGGTCCTTGTCATGGCTGGGCGCATGGCGGCTTACTTTCACACGTTGCAGGCTACCGGCTTGGTCCTGCGCGAAAAAATACTCGCTGTTCATGTTGCGCTCCCGTTTCATTGTGCCAAGAACGCCAACCTACGCGCGCAAGCCTCACCGTCGAGTGAAAAAATTACTCACCTGCTCGTAACGCAGCCGAACTCATCCGTGACGGACTCGCATCACGGTATCGCCTTGCCCCACCTCCACCAGCACGCCTGTCGAGTTTCCGGTCAGCTGGTAGCGGGCCTGGGCCAGCGTGCTGGCCGAAGCCACCGCATCTTCCAACTGCTCGAACCAGTCGCGGTTCCTGAGCTCATCGCGCACCTGCCAGCCGTTATAACTGGCGGTAATGGTGAATAGCACTCTCTGCATGTTTTTTCTCCCGCATCGAACGCGCAAACGCAGACCGTGGCGCCTGCGTGGCGCATGTTGGCGCGCGGTTGTTGCAGCGGCATGTCCACCCGTTCGTCGGCTGGCGGCGGAATTTGGCCGGTGCTTGTGCTATTCCCGTTTTCTAGTACAGGGGGGATCGTGAACATCACGATGCCACGCAAAATCCCCGAAGGGGGCGGAGGATGCGGGTGCGCATGTGAAGGAGATCGACCATGGGTCCGTTCCTCGACACGCACGCAGCGCCACAGCAGGTAGCCCTGAACATCGAAGTGGAGCTGGAGCATTGGCGGCGTTGCTACCGCAGGATGCCGTTCCACCGCCAGGGCTGCGCTTACGAGTCGTACATACCGGCCATCAAGTTCGCCTACGACTGCTACCTTTACCACCATCGCGACGAATTGAAGCTGCTGTTCCCTGCACTCAAGGAACGCTACCAGCGGCTGTTTCCCTCGCCGCAACGCACCGACTGGCGCACGGTGGAAAGAATCGTGAAGGTGGTTTGGCAACGCATCCAGTCCGGCGAATCCTGCAACGAGCCGCGCAAGCTGAAAGAGGCCTCGATACCCGCCGCTACACGCGCCATGCAGCCGCGCAAGGTCCGCGCAGCCGGCGGGCATGCGCATGTGCATGCCCAAGCCTAGGCGGGCAATGTTCGCCCGACTCCGTGCGCTGATTGGATTGGCGGAATCCTAGTATCGTGGCGGGAACGCGCACGGCGACAAGCCGCGCATTCCTGTCCCGGCCTGGAGAATCCAATGACTCTTTCCATGTATCGCCTGTCGGTCCCCGCATTCGTGCGCGGCTTCGGGGTGCTATCGGCTTATCTGGAGAAAGCCGACGCCTATGCGCAAGCCAATGGCCTTGAGCAGGAAATCCTGGTGCAGGCGCGACTGTCTCCGGACATGTTGCCGCTGGCCGGCCAGGTGCAGCGCGCCAGCGATACCTCCAAGAATGCAGTCGCCCGCCTGACCGGCGTGGCCGCACCCAGCTTCGCCGATACCGAAACCACCCTCGCCGAGCTACGGCAGCGCATCGACAATACGTTGCGATATTTCGCCGGCGTGTCGCCTGGGCAACTGGAAGGCAGCGAGTCGCGCGAAATCGCGCTTAACCTCGGCAAGCTGCAGGCCACCTTCAGCGGCGCCGACTACCTGCTCACCTTTGCGCTGCCCAACTTCTATTTCCACCTGGCCACGGCGCACGGCATCCTGCGCCACCAGGGCGTGCAGGTCGGCAAGCTGGATTATCTGGGGCCGTTCGGCTGATCGGAAGTCAGGGCTTGGCTGCTGCCGATCGCGACGACAATCGCCAGATCGTGTTTCCCACATCGTCGGCGATCAGCACCGCACCCGCGTTGTCCTGCGCCACGCCCACCGGGCGGCCTTGCGCTTGTCCCTGATCGTTGAGGAAGCCGTCCAGCACCGTTTCCATGGGACCTGACGGCATGCCCCCGTTGAAAGGCACGAACACCACTTTGTACCCGCTGAGCGGTTTGCGGTTCCACGAGCCGTGCAGGCCGATGAAGGCCCCGTTGCGGAAACGCGGCGGCAAGGCCTGGCCGGTGTAGAAAGCCAGCCCCAACGGCGCGACGTGGGAGCCCAGCGCGTAGTCCGGTGCGATGGCCTTGGCCACCAGCGCGGGATTCTGCGGCTTCACCCGCTTGTCCACATGCTGGCCGTAGTAGCTGTAAGGGAACCCGTAGAACGCGCCTTCGCGCACCGAGGTCAGATAGTCCGGCACCAGGTCGTTGCCCAGCTCGTCGCGCTCGTTCACCACCGTCCACAACTTGCCGTCTTCGGGCTGAAACGCGAGCGCAGTGGGATTGCGCAGCCCGCTGGCGAACACGCGGCGGGCGCCGCTGGCGATTTCGATTTCCAGGACGGCGGCGCGGTCGGTTTCCTTGTCGAGACCATTCTCACCGACGTTGCTGTTGGAACCCACGCCCACGTAGAGACGCTTGCCGTCGGTGCTGGCGGCCAGGCTCTTGGTCCAGTGATGGTTGAGGGTGCCGGCGGGCAGATCAGCGAGCTTCACCGGAGCGGCGGCAATGGAGGTCTGGCCTTCCCGATAAGGGAAAGCGAGCAACGCATCGGTATCGGCGACATACAGGGTCTGGCCGATGAGGGCGATGCCGAACGGAGAATTCAGCTTCTGCAGCAGCACGCTGCGCGTTTCGGCCACGCCATCGCCGTTGGCGTCGCGCAGCAAGGTGATGCGGTTGGGGCTGGCGACACCCGCGCCGGCCTTCTTCATCACCGACTTCATCACTGCGCCCTTGATGCCCTTGCCGTCGTCGGGCTTGGCGGGCGCATTGGTCTCGGCAACCAGCACATCGCCATTGGGCAACACGTACACCGTGCGTGGATGGTCCAGGCCGCTTGCGAAGGCGTTCACCTGGAAATCCGCCGCAGCCCGTGGCTTGGCCTGCGCCGGCCAACCGACGGCAGGAGCAATATCCACGGTCGGGATCAGCGTGGAGTGGGGCTCGGCCAGCACCGGAGCCGGGCCAGTATCCTGCGGCATCGGGGTTTCGGCGGACCCCTTGCTGCAGGCCGACAGCAGCAGCAACACGGGAAGGCAGGCATAACGCAGTCGGGTCATGTTTTCGGCATCACCTGGAGGGGTGACCGGAGTCTGCGATGGCAAAGGTCAATCCGGTGTGAGCGCGTTGGCGCGCGCCGGATTGGGGAAATCCCATGCCGTCGGTTTAGCATTGCCTGCCCTCGAATGGATTTTCCGATGTCTTCCTGGCAAACGCTGCTGCGCGATGTTCCCGATTTTCCCCGTCCCGGCATCCTGTTCAAGGACATCACGCCAGTGCTGGCCGATGCCGACGCCTTCGCCGCGGCGATCGAGGAAATGGCGGTGCCCTGGCGCGGAATCAGCCTGCATGCCGTGGTCGGCGTGGAATCACGCGGTTTCATTCTTGGCGCCGCTCTGGCACGCGAACTGGGCATCGGTTTCGTGCCGGTGCGCAAGCCCGGCAAGTTGCCGGCGCGCACGCTGTCGCTGGATTACGCATTGGAATACGGCAACGACCGCCTGCAGATCCACGCCGACGCATTGCCGCCCGGCGCGCGCGTGATCGTGGTCGACGATGTGCTGGCCACTGGCGGCACGTTGAAAGCGGCGCTGGCCTTGACCCGGCTGCAGGGCGCCGAAGTCGTCGGCGCGGCGGTGCTGCTGGAACTGGGCTTCCTGGGGGCGCGCGAACACTGGAGCGATCCGGCGCCGCTGCACGCGGTAGCGACGTACTAGGGGACCCTCCGACTAATCGAATGTCACTCTCATGTCATCCCGAGCGTAGCGAGGGATCTGCTTCTCCGTACAACAGCAGATCCCTCGCTACGCTCGGGATGACATGAGAGTGTTGTTGGCCTGTCCTCGTGTCGCTCAACTTCCGCCGAGATATTCCGCCTTGCCCAACGGCACGCCGGCGTGGCGCAGGATGGCATACGCGGTGGCGACGTGGAAATAGAGGTTGGGAGTGACGAAACTCAGCAGGTAGGTGCGGCCATCGAAGCTGAGCGGTTCCTTGTCGCGGCGCGGCACCGAAATCGGACGGGACTCGCTTCCTGCGAACTGCTCGGGCGTGAAAGTGCCCAGGTACTCGATAGCACGATCCAGGCGATCGTAAAGCTGGGCGAAGGTGGTTTCGTTGTCCTCGAAACGCAGCGCCTCCACCCCCGCCAGCCGCGCGGCGGCGTTCTTGGCACCGTCGGTGGCGATCTGCACCTGGCGCAGCAGCGGAAACATGTCCGGATACAAGCGCGTCTGCAGCAAAACGCCGGCGTCGTAGCCCTGCGCCTGCGCATGGGCCTCGCCCTTGACCAGCAATTGGCGCAGATTGCGCAGCGCGCGCTGACCGACCGGTACGGTGGCCTGGTACATGGAAAGGGTATCGCTCATGTTGCAGTCGCCTAAGGAGTGAGAGCGGCAAGTCTACGCAGCGCGGTGGCAGGGGATTAGCCCGCAATTGCGGGAGAGTGCATCCCGCCGCGAAGCCGCCTCGATTTCACGGAACCTTGCCGCCCTGTGCGCGTCCAATGCTCCATGCGCATCTTCCTGTCGGTGGTGTTGTCGCTGTCGCCGGCCCTGTGCCTGGCTGCCACGGAATCGCGCGTGCTGCAGGCGGGCGCTACGCGCCTGCGCGTGGACGTAGTCGATGTGGACGACCCCGCCCGCTTGCGGATGCTGCAGCGTTGGATAGAAGAAGTCGCCGAAGCCGCCACGACTCAATCGGGCCGTTTTCCGTTGCATCAGGCTTACGTGCGCATACAGCAGACCGACAGCAACGATCCCAGCCCGGTGCCCTGGGGACAGACGCGTCGTGGCGGCGAAGTGGGAGTGCTGCTGTATGTGCGGCGCGATGCCAGTTACGAACAACTGAGTGCGGACTGGACGGCTGTGCATGAGCTGTCGCATCTGTTCCACCCCTACCTGGGCGATAGCGGGCGCTGGCTGGCCGAAGGCCTAGCCAGCTACTACCAGAACGTGTCGCGTGCACGCGCCGGCATGCTGGATGAAGATGAGGCCTGGCGGCGCCTGGATGCGGGCTTCCGACGTGGCGAAGCTGCAAGCAGCAGTGTGCGGCTGGATGCGATGGGTCGCGGACGCGGCGGCACCATGCGCGTGTACTGGGCCGGCGCCGCGTACTGGCTGGAGGCCGATCTTGCCTTGCGCCGCGATTCAGGCACCACGCTCGACGCCCTTCTGGACCGGTACGCCCAGTGCTGTTTGCGTGGCGGCGATTCGGTGACGCCGCAGGATTTCGTCGCGGCGCTGGACGAGGTTGCGGCCAACGACACTTTCTCGGCGCTGTATCGCCGCTACGCGGCAATGCGTGCGTTTCCTTCCGTGGCCGATGCCTATGCGCAACTCGGCATCAGCAGGAAAGGCGATGGCCTGGTCTTTGCCGACAACGTGAAAACCAGAAGGCTGCGCGAGGCCATCATGGCGCCGCGCCGGCAGTCGTCGTCTATCCGGTGGGAAGCGCCTGCGTCATCACCCAGTCGTCCTTGACGTCGTCGCCCACCTTGAACAGGGAACTGCCAACGATCTGGAAACCGTGCTTTTGGTAGAAGCGGATCGCCTGCGCCGCTTCCTGCCAAACGTTGAGCCACACCGAGCGCGAACCGCGCAGGCTGGCCGCAGCCAGCATGTTGGCGACCAGTTGCGCAGCCAGCCCCCGGCCATGGAAAGCCGCGTCCAGATAGATGCGGCCCAGTTCCACCGTCGGCAGCAGGTCCACCACCGGCGGCGGCGCCGAACCCCAACGCAGCTGCGCGAAACCGGCCCATTGCCCGTCCTGCTCGACGATCAAGGTGAGCGTGTCCGGGTCGCGGATCTCGCTTTCCTGCCGCTCGGGCGTGTACACCTGGTCCAGGAAACGGTCCACGTTCTCCGGACTGCTGCAATGACCGTTGGCGGCCAGGAAAGTCCGGCGCATCAACGCCGACAGGGCGGCGGCATCGGCGGGGCGGGCTGGGCGGATTACGGCGTTTGTTTTCATCGGTTCTTGCATATCCGAAGCGTTGCCCTGAAGAAAACGCAAATTCGCCTCGCTCCAGGACATGCGCGGCTCAACTGCGACTTCAAAGCGGGAGCGTGGGAACGGTTACCTTGGGCAACAAACGCCGGGTGAAGTACTTGTCCTGGTAGTACTTGATCTTGTCGCATTTGACCGGGTACGGGATGCCTTCGTACAGGAGCACTTCCTTGTCGAAGCCCATCGCCTTGAGCTCCTGGGGCAGCATCAGCGCGCGCTTCTCTTCCGATTCGCTGAAGGACACGCTGCCCTGCGCGCCATGGGACTGCGAACGGTTGCGTTTGCGTACCGTGGTGTAGCCCAGCATGTCGGAATAGTCGTTGGCGTCCTGCTGTTCGCGCGGCGCATAGATGATCTGCAGCGCGTGGTTGGTGATGAGGGTGCGCGAGACGTCCTTGCCGTAGGTGGCGTCCAGCTGCGACATGCTCTGGATGATGGGCAGCAGTCGGAGGTTGTAGCCGGCCATGTAGGAAACCGCCGAGGAGATGATCTCCACCTTGCCGATGGCAGTGAACTCGTCCATCAACAACAGGCACTGGTGCTTGAGCGCCGGGTTGCTCTGCGGCAGTTCCTTGGTGTTGAGGTTGATGATCTGGTTGAAGAACAGATTCACGATGAGCCGGCTCTCGGCCAGCTTGTTGGGCTGGATGCCGATGTAGAGGGTCATCTTCTTCTTGCGCACGTCGGTGAGCAGGAAGTCGTTGGCGCTGGTGGCCGCGTCCAGCACCGGGTTGAGGAAGGCGTTGAGAGGTTCCTTGAAGGTGCCCAGGATGGAAGCGAAGGTTTCCTCTGCCTGCGATAGCAGATTGGCGAAGGCGGTCCTGGCGTGGCTGCTGAGGAACGGTTGTTTCGACAGGTTCTGCAAGTAGACCTTCAACTCGCTGCCGTCGCCGGAGGACAACCGGTAGATGCCGCCCAGGGTCGGGAACGACAGGAATTGCGGGGGATACCCCTGCTTGTGCTGTTCGTCGAAATTCTCGAACAGGTAAAGGGCGAAAGCAGTGAACGCATTGCGCGCCTGGCTGACCCAGAATTTCTGGTCGTCCGCGCCGTCGGGGTACAGCATCGCGGCGATGCTCTGCAGGTCGGAGATGCGGAACGACGGATCCTGCGACACGTAGCTGAGCGGATTCCAGCGATGCGTGCGGCGGTCTTCGGCGAAGGGATTGAACAGATAGATTTCCTGGCCCTGGCTGGCGCGCCAGCCGCTGGTCAGGTCGAAGTTCTCCTGCTTGATGTCCAGCACCACCATCGATTCCTGGTAGTCCAGCAGGTTGGGGATGACGATGCCCACGCCCTTGCCCGAACGCGTCGGCGCGGCCAGGATCACGAACTGCTGCCCGCCCAGGCGCACCAGCTTGCCGTTGAACTTGCCGACCACGATGCCGTTGTCGGATTGCTTGAACAGGCCGTGCTTGGCCAGGTCCGCAGCGCCGGCGAAGCGCGCATCGCCATGCATCGATCGCTTGGTCGGCCGCAGCATCAGGAACAACAACCCCAGCCACGCCAGCATGGGCAAACCGAAACCGAGACAGCCGGCCACTTTGATCCTGCCGGCGTAACGCTGCACCTGGGGCAGATCCAATGCCTTCCAGTATTCCAGGTAGGTGTCCCACTTCAACAGGTCCGTATCGAGCTTGAGCAGCAGCAATGCCAGATAGCCGGACAGATACGAACCGGCCAGCAACATGACCAGCAAGGCGACCGACGCGACGACGAGCTTTCTCTTTTCCATCCATTACTCCCTGTGGTGTTTCTTCTTCCGTGTGAGGCGGGTCGCGCTATCGCCGGCGCTTGACCGTTCTGCCCGCTGTTGTTGCCAGTGGCGCAGGATCGTTGGGCCGCTCGCATTCTTCTTCTATCGACCGGTCCGCCCAGAGACGCGCCTCTTCAAGGCTGAGTTCATGGCGCAATTTACCGCCCGATGGCGACAGCACGGCGTAACCGGTCACTTCCGCAGGATCGAATTGCGCTTCATCGGTGAGGGCGACGATCTGATAGCGTCCCCTGACGAGTATCGGATGGCTGTATTCCGTCATGGCCTGGCCTCCTGGCATCGGGCCCGATCATAGTACGTACTACTGGCCTAGTTGAAGACCTTGCGACACCAAGGCCCGCGTGCGATTACGCCGCCGATTGCAATGACGACTCGGTGACAGCGATGGCCTGCTCCAGCAACGTCCAGTCGGCGCCACTGCGATGCGCGCCTTCGCTCAGCACTTGACGGAAGCCGCGACCGCCGGGCTGTCCATGGAACAGGCCAAGCACATGGCGGGTGATGTGCTTCAAAGCCACACCCTGCTCGAGCTTGGCTTCGACGTAAGGCCTGAAAGCGCGCAGCAATTGTGAGCGCGACAACACTTCACTGCCGGCCAGAGTCGCATCCAGTCGATGCAGCAGATAGGGATCGTGATAGGCCGCGCGGCCCAGCATCACGCCGTCGGTCTGCTGCAGATGCGCCAGCGAATCTTCGATACTGGCGATGCCGCCATTGACCGCGATGATCAGGTGCGGGCGTTCGCGCTTGATCCGGTAAGCCCAGTCGTAACGCAGCGGCGGCACTTCCCGATTCTCTTTGGGCGAAAGCCCTTGCAGCCACGCATTGCGCGCATGTACGAAGAAAATCCTGCAGCCCGCGTTGGCCACGGTATCGATGAAGCCGGCGAAACGCTCGTAGTCGTTTTCCTCATCCACGCCCAGCCGGCACTTCACCGTCACTGGAATGTCCACGGCCGCGACCATCGCAGCGACGCAGTCGGCCACCAGCGCGGGCTCCTTCATCAGGCAGGCGCCGAAGCGGCCGGCCTGCACGCGGTCCGAAGGGCAGCCGACGTTGAGGTTGATTTCGTCGAATCCGAATTCCTGCCCTACCCGCGCCGCCCCCGCCAGCAAGGAGGGATCGCTGCCGCCCAATTGCAACGCAACCGGATTCTCGACCGGGTCGCGCGCAAGCAAGCGCGCGCGATCGCCCTGCAGCACCGCGTTGGCATGCACCATCTCGGTGTACAGACGCGCGCCCGGCGCCAACAGCCGGTGGAATACGCGGCAATGGCTGTCGGTCCAGTCCATCATCGGGGCGACGGACAGGCGCACAGATGCGGTATAGCGATCTATTTCGATATTTTTCAATGTGTTATGCACCGTCAGAGCTGGAGAATTCTCGGTCATTCGGGGGTCGTTTTCGGGTGTTTTTGCCACCTCGGTGTAACGCACAATGCAACAAATTCTTTCGTGTTGCACCGATCAATGGGCACGATCCTGAGTCGCCGCCGCAAGAACGGATCCATAGGCTACACCGCCGTCATCCGTATCAAGCGCGATGGAAAGCAGATCCATAGCGAGGCCGAAACCTTGGACCGCCGCCAGTTGGCCGTCGAGTGGATGCGCCGTCGCGAAGCCGAATTCGACCAGCAACGCGCCCGCGGTGAGCCGATCGGCCGCGCCCCGACACTCGACGAACTACTTGAGTGGTACAGCCAGGACATCAAGGAGCACACGCCATGGGGCCGGACCAAGGAAGCGGACCTGAAGCGCTTGCGCGGCTACGACCTGGCCAAGAAGATCGCCACACGGCTGACCATCGCCGACTACATCGCCCACGTCGAAGCCCGCCGGCGCGAAGGCGCCGGCGCTGCCACGGCAAACAACGACCTCATCTGGCTGCGCCAGGTCTTGCGCACGGCACGCGCATCGCTCGGCTTGCCACTGGACCTGCAGGCGCTCGACGACGCGGCGCACGAGGTACGCATGCGTCGCGTGATCGGTAAGCCCAAAGAACGCCAGAGACGAATCTCGGCCGACGAAGAGCGAAAGCTGCTGGAACACTTCACCCGTCGCGACGTTCGCGCCGAGATCCCAATGGCCGATATCGTCCGATTCGCCCTGCTCACTGCCCGCCGCCAGGAAGAGACCACCCGGCTCAAGTGGAGCGACCTGGACAAGGGGAAGGGCATCTCCTGGCTCGATGACGTCAAGCAACCACGCAAGAAGGTCGGCAACCGCCGCGCCTTCCGTATGCTGTCGACCGCCTGCGGAATCATCGATCGACAGCCACACCCGGAGAAGGAAGAACGGGTCTTCCCCTACAACCCCAAGTCGATCGGTGCCGCCTTCACCCGTGCCGTCCGCCTGCTTGGACTCAAGGACCTGCATTTTCACGATCTGCGCCACGAAGCGACCTCGCGGCTTTTCGAGCTCGGCTACGACATCCCGGAAGTCGCCCACTTCACGCTGCACGAATCCTGGACCACGCTGAAGCGCTATACCCATCTTCGCCCAGAGCAGGTGCCCGAAAAGCCTTCGCTCGTTCCTTCCACCTCCAAGGGAGTGCGCCATTGACTTATATACGCCAATGACGTATATTGCGCCATGATCTTCATCGAAACACCGCTTTTCACCAAACAAATCAAAGCGTTAGTCGACGACGACACGTACAGCCAGTTCCAGGAGGAGCTAGCTGAAAACCCAGAAGCCGGGGATGTGATCAAAGGGACCGGCGGGTTACGCAAGGTCAGGATGGCTTTGCCTGGCCGAGGCAAAAGCGGTGGGGCACGAGTCATTTACTACTACGTGCACAACGCAGCCCAAATTAGACTTTTATTGGCATACGAAAAGAACGAGCAAGACGACCTAACCGACGAGCAACGCAAAGCGCTCAAGAAGATTGTCGAGACGTGGAGATAACAATGGACAAGAACCTGTTTGATGAACTGATGCAGAGCGTGGGTCAGATGGACGACATCGTCCGCGGCGAGCGCCCCCCTTCTCGCGAATTCTACGTAGACGCTGCGCAGATCAAGAGTATCCGCAAGGCGACGGGGCTTTCTCAGGCCAAACTTGCCGCGGTGCTGGATGTGCAGATCACAACGATTCAGAACTGGGAACAGGGACGCCGAGAGCCTAGCGGGCCAGCAAAGGCCTTGCTCAAGGCGTTGAAGAATGACCCCGTTAACGTGTTGAAAGCCATTGCCTAAACACCACCATATCAACTGCTTAAGGAGTCGATCATGAGCAAAGGTCGAGATCGGACAATCTACCAACGTCCTGATGGAACCTGGGCCAACAAGCGTAATGATGCTAGCCGCGCTTCTTCCATACATGACACTCAACGCGACGCCGCTCGAGCCGGTTCAGAAATGCTGAAGAATCAAGGCGGCGGGGAGCTTTCCATCAAAGGAACTGACGGAAAGATCCGTAGCAAAGATACGATCCCACCTGGCCACGATCCTAATCCGCCGCGCGATAAGGAACATTAAGGGAACGGACGCGACCCTTCACGACATCTTACCAATGGCGGATAAAACTGACCTCGACAGATATTTCGGAGTCCATATCGAAAACGAAATGGACGAACTTCGTTTCGCATATCTTCTAAGCGCAGTCGGCCCGGGGAAGCTATGGAGAAGCGTCTGCAAATACAACGTCCGATACCCGGACTCAAAGCCATTTGTCTCGACACTACTTCAGTGGTACGGGATTCGGGTTCCCACTTCCGTCTATGCGCCAAAACCGCCGCCTTGCTATCACGTCTACCTGCTTGCCTGCTGCGACCTCTCTAGATTCAAGATCGGCATGTCAGGTCAATGGACGACACGAATACTCTCGTTCTCTGACCGATACGATCTAGCAGAATACGATGAGCGCTTGACCGTTGCAGTCCACTTTGCGGACGCGCCCCAGGCGCGCCGCGCAGAGAAGGTGGTTAAGACGGCTCTCGCAGAGTTCTCCGTCGACCCACCGGCGCACGTCGCCTTCTGTGCAGGAGGGCGCCACGAATGGCGATCATTCAATGCCTACCCCAGTGCAATCGAGATATTGGGATCGTTTGAATCCTCATCGCCACGCTTCTTCGAATCAATTAGCCCCCTCAATCCGGCACCAACAATCCAGTGATCCTCGAACGGATTGGGGGTGCACCGTGTGGCTGTAGCTGCAAAAAAGAGATCGACTACGAACTCGACACTCCTTTGCGCAAGCGATCAAACACGGTCTTGTCAGCGCGCCGATAGAATTCAGCCATCACGCGCTTACTTTCGATCTCCATCTCGTCGCATGTTTGAAGCCTGATCATCCCTTCCTCGACGAGATGCGAGCTCAGATAATCTCGTACCTCGCGGTAAACCCGCCGAATAATCTTTTGCTCATTGAGGTACTTTTCAAGACCTTCGATGATGCTAGGATCCGTGCCGCTGGAACGCGCAGCTTCGATGGCGGACCAATACTTCGACAAATCTGGCTTGAACCTGGATTCCTTGAAGAAATATTGTACACAGTCCTTCCTTACCTGATCCCGAAATTCATTCACGCGCCATTCGGCGGCCATAGTTCGTTGCTCATCGGCATCATGTTGCGCTTCGCGTTCGGCGATCAGAAGTTCGATCCCTCCTGCCAATAGCAAAAGCTCTGAGTTCCGCATTTTTTGAGCCACCTCTTTGGCAAGCACTAATGCGCCCAAGCCGAGGTAATGCTTCTGCCCCGCAATCTCTCCGAACACTTCGCCTGGGTCATCGAGAAGGCCCTGTTGCCAACGCAGCAAGATGTCACAGAGAACCATCGTGCAATCAGAACTTTCGTGGCTTTGGTGCTGATTCACAGCCCACCTCGTTAGCAGCGCTTTTTCTTGGCGATCTCGATCGTGGCGTGGATGCGCGCCATTGCTTCGTCGTGTGGCACGTCGGGACGCGGATCATCAATGGCGGCCTGCACCTCAGCGCGGAACCAGTGATCATGGCTAGCCGCTTGTTCTTCCGTCTCGAATCCGGAAATGATCGAATCAGGCTTGTCGTTCTCAGGCATCATTTCTGTCTCTCAACTGTGCCGGAAAACTCAATCCCTTCCAGCTGTATGCGAAACAAGATCGGCATTGGCTTCCCAAGCCTCTTCCTCGCTGAGCGCGGTCTCCTCGAAAGCAACTTCGCGCTCGGCGGTCCCTTGATCCAGCTCGACCACGACACCAGGCGTTTCGGCGTCGTTGATGCTTGACCAATGGATGGGATCAGGGTCGAACAGCAAGATCATCATCGAATTGCTCCAAGGTTGGATCACCATTATGCCTCCAGCCCCATTGCGCCACCGACTATCGCTCTGGGCCTGGACTTGCACGGACAGCCTGGTTCCGCTGCCCCTGCGGGCACCGCAATCTCTCGGCGAAGTACAAATGGGCTCGGGCCGGACTCAGTCCCGACGGTAAAGATCGACAAGATTCCGTCGCGCCATGTTTCGACTTCGTACTCATCTCCGAAGCAAAGCATCCCGTGTCGCCCCACTCCGTTGCGGCCATAGGCTTCGCGCGGCCGCGCCGATCCTCCAGGCGGAAATTCGACGTTCACGCCCTGGTGCCTTACACGGTCATAGCCGAGAGTCATCCATCGCCGCTTGAACTGGTCCGGCGTCATACCATGTCCGTTGTCTTCAACCGTGAGCGTCCCGGCAATCTCCGGTGGGAGTATCACCTTGAAACTTGACGCACCCGCATCCCAGGCATTTGCAACCAGCTCGGTCAACGCAACCTGAGGCACGTGAGCAACCTGCCCGAGCTCGCGAAGCAGGTAGTCTTCTTCGAACAATGATGTCTGCAGCACTTCCGGGGACCTGCTCATCGCCTCTCCTGCACTGCCATGTTCATGAAGGCGTTCTCACTGGCTGCGATCTTCAGCCACAAACAGCCGCTCCAGCGTAGCTGGAAGCAGCGCAGTGTTGGCCTCGCGTATCGCGGCGTGGCGGGACTTTAAGCCAACAACAACAGGTACTGAGGCAGCAAGCAGATCGAGCTGCCGGCGAGGGGGTAGCCAGAGCTGGTGGTTAAGCACTTGGTCTGGCTTAACACGTTGCCGACGATCGCCCAAACCCTTGCTGCCACGTGCTATCGACTCCCAGACACCAGGCGATCGGAAATAGGCGTGCAGGAACAAGGGAGAAGCATGTTCCGGCTTGATGTCGAACGTGGGGAACTCGTTGGAAACGAATACTCCGTCATGCTCTTTCTCCACGACGGAATACGCCCCCTCAAACGCAAACAGGCGGCTGTACACGAATTGCCCAGCGCGAACCCGATACAAGGTAGTGGCACTGGTCGTTAAGCCCTCGATTGGCGGCTTTGCGAACAATCCCCGCGCAAAGTTCAGCACCCCAACATTTGGATAACTCTGCTCCGGCTTTACAGATATCGGGTCAGTCGCCAGATAGATTACGTCGCCAAGACAGCCCTTGGTCCAGCCTTGTACAGCCCGCTCGGCATCTGACAGGTCAGCACGCGTGGCCAGCCCGATCAGCAGGCGATCGGCGTCGGCCTCAATGGCATCGAGATGGGCGGTCAGTTGCCGGGCCTTGTCGGCCAGGGTGTCGAGACGGGAGACAATGGCCCGCTGCTCGGGCAGCGGCGGCAGTGCGATACCTTTTCGAAGAAAGCGATCCTCCTTGAGCCGCACCCGATTCGTGGTGCCCTCACTGGAGGCTTTACACAGTTCGACGAATGACCGCGACTTTACCAAGATGCCGAGGAATTCCGGCAGGCATCGTTCGGGGTCGAGAATCGAGTATGACGGAAAGTCATTGCTCACAACGGCGCCATCAAGTTCGGGGGGGACAATGCCGAGAGCCCCGTTTCGGGCATCGATCTTCGAGAGGATCAACTGCCCTGCGCGTACATATCGACGAGGGGTAGTCACATCTGAGCCGCGAACTAGTCCGCGGCTAACAACACCCTTTCCCCAAAGGCGGATTGTGACCTCGTGATACTCAGCATTGGGTACGAGCGCAGCAGGCTCGTCTGATCGGCATAGCAACTCACCCAGCGGCACGCAGGGCCACTCGCTCATGCCTCCACCTCGCCCACCAGTGCCTCGATCTCGCCCAGCAGCTTCTGCACTTCGCCGTCGTGATCACGCATGCGCGCGACTAGTTCGGCCGGCGCCACATGCACCAGTCCATGCTTCGCATTCGGATTCTTCAGGTCGAGGTTGTAGCCATGCTTGGCAATCTCGGCGGCCTTGACCTTCCACGCCTGCGGCCCCTCCTTGCGCTTGTTCCACCACTTTCGGCATGCGTCGAACTCCTCGAACTGCATGGGCGCGGTCTTCGAGTATTTCTTGCGGCCTTCCGGCAGCGGAATCTCGTAGTACCAGATGTCCTTGGTCGGCCCGCCGCGCTCGAAGAAAAGCAGGTTGGCCGGGATGTCGGTATAGGGCGAGAACACACCCTGCGGCAGGCGAACGATGGTGTGGAGGTTGAACTCCTTGAGCAACTGCTCCTTGATCAGCGCGGCCACGCCGTCGCCGAACAGGGTTCCGTTGGGCACGACCGCCGCAGCGCGGCCGCTGCGTTCGGCGCGGCCGGCCTTGCGCAGGCGCCCATGAGCGGGAACGGGCGCATCCTTGTGGCGCAGCATGCGCATGATGTACTGCAGGAAGAGCAGCGCGGTTTCGCTGGTCTGCTTGTCGGGTGGAAAGTTGGCCTTGATTCCCGCTTCCTCCTCGCCGCCGAACGGCGGGTTGGTCAGGATTACGTCCACGCGCTGGTTATGGCCGATCTCGTTGAGCCGCTGCGCCAGAGTGTTGCCGTAGGCGATCTGCGGAGCCTCCAGCCCGTGCAGCAGCAGATTCATCTCCGCAAGCATGTAGGGCAGTGGCTTGGCTTCCTGCCCATACAGCGTGGCTTGGTGCAGCAGTTCGCGCTTCTTCGTATCGCCCTTGACCTGCTGATTCAGATGGTCGAAGGCCTCCACCAGGAAGCCGCCGGTACCGCATGCCGGGTCCAGCACGGTTTCGCCCAGCTGCGGACCGGTGACCTGCACCATGAAACGCACTACCGGACGTGGTGTGTAGAACTCGCCCGAGTCCCCGGCGGCGTCGCGCATCTCGCGCAGCATCGACTCGTACAGGTGCGAGAGGGTGTGAACCTCCTCGCTACTGTTGAAGTGGATCTGGTTGATCTTGTTGATCACATCACGCAGCAGGTAGCCGCTGACCATGCGGTTCTGCACGCCCCTGAACACATTGGAAATGACGCGGCGCTGCCCACCGTTGGTTTCGCGGTCGGCCAGGGAGCGCAGGTAGGCAAACAGACCCTGCCGGCGCTTGCCGTCCGGGCCGGGCGCCTTGTCCTGGTTGAGGAAGGCCAGTAGCTCGTCGCCATTGATGCCATCCGGCCGCGCTGCCCAATCGCGCCAACGGTAAGGCACCTCGATCAGCGGCTCGTAGGCCTCGCCATTCATGGCCGCCTCTTCTTCCCTGCGGATTTCGAGGTCGTCGAGGAACTTCAGGAACATCACCCACGTGAGCAGCGGCAGGCGATCGGCGTCGCCATTGAGGCCCTTGTCCTTGCGCAGGATCTGACGCACGGACTTGATGAGGGCGGAGAGTTGCTGGGCGGTGGTCTGGGCGGGTTTGGCTTTCTTGGTACGGGGCATTGCGTCTTCTGCTTACTGGTACAGCGTCGCCTGCAGTTGGGTGACGGCCTCGCGCAGGGCGGGCACGCCGCCAAAGTGGCGTTCTGCGATTTCGGAAGGGGTGCCGTAGCGGTCGAAGGGTTCCACCTTCAACAAGTCCGACAGGCGGTTGAACTGGATCACGCCGCGTTCAATGTAACGGTCGAGCAGCAGGCGAAGGATATCGTGGGCGGTCTCGCCGTACTTCGTGAACAAATCTTCGGCCTGCTTGCGGGCTTGCTCGGCACGCTGGCGACGAGTCCGCAGCGGGGCGTTCCACGCCAGATGACATAGCAGGTCGAAGGCGTCAGCGTCCTGGTAACCGGTGGAGGCGACCAGCTCGTCGAAGCTGATATGGCGCTCGGCGAGCTCGCGCAGCACCTCGATGCGGGTATCTGGACTGGCCCACTTCGACTGCAGGTCGTCCCGGTTTGGGAACAAAGAACGCACCGTGCGCGCTGAGTACTCGGTATAACGCACGACCTGGAGCTTCTTGCCGTCGGCGTCCAGGTCATAGACGAGATGACCGATGACCTCGACCTTGCCGCCGTCCACGTAGAACTTGCGCGGCTCATCGGATACTTCATTGATGATCTCGGCGGCTTCAGGATCATCCTCGGATTCGACGGGCGGATATTCCAGCGGCGGCTCCGCTTCAGCCACGTCGCTAGCCACAACCTCACCCTGGTCGTCGATGGTCACATGCTCGATGCGTGCAGGATCGCCGTCGAAGTCCGGATCCGCGAAGTGCTGGGTCGCGGTTCCGGTGAAGTCGATGATGTTGAAGAACTCCTTGCCGTAGTCCACGCGCAGGCGGGTGCCACGGCCGATGATCTGCTTGAACTCCGGCCGGGAGCCGACCACGCGAGCGAGGACGACGTTCTTGACCGTTTCGGCATCCACGCCCGTGGTCAGCAGCTGTGAGGTGGTCAGGATCGCCGGCGTGGGCTTATCGATATCCTGGAAGTTGGCCAAGTGGCTGAGCCCGATCGCGCCCTCATCGGCGGTTACGCGGCAGACGTAATCCGGGTATTCGCGCACGAGGTCGGCGTTGAGGTTCACCAGCGCCTGGCGCATCTCGGCCGCGTGCTCCTGATCGACACAGAAGACGATAGTCTTGGCGAAGCGGTCGGTGCCCCGCATGAAATCTGACAGGTGCTTGGCCATTGCCTGCGTGCGGGCACGCAGAGCCACCACGCGCTCGAAGTCCTTGGTCTGGTATTCCTCGTCCGGGATCTCTCGGCCGAAGCGGTCCAGTTCGTCCTTGCTGGGCCGCCAGCCGGCGGCATCGGCGGTGGTAATGACCCGATGCACCCGGTAGGGCGCGAGGAAGCCGTCCTCAATACCCTGGCGCAGACTGTAGGTGTAGACCGGGTTACCGAAATACTCGTAGCTGTCCCGCGACTCCTCACGCATCGGAGTCGCGGTCATGCCGAAATGCACCGCCGGCGAGAAGTAGTCCAGCACCTTGCGCCAGTTGCTGCTGTCGCGGGCGGAACCGCGGTGGCATTCGTCGATCACGATCAGGTCGAAGAAGCCCGGGGCGTACTGCCGGAACACGTCTTCGTTGGCCGTGGTGAGGGCCTGATAGATGCCGAAATACATGTCCCGCGCCTGGCTGGGATCTGCGCTGGTGATCTTGTGGCGGGCGTCGCCGAAATGGATGAAGTCCTTGTCCTTGGGATCATCGACAAGGATGTTGCGGTCGGCCAGGAACAGGATCTTCGGGCGACGGTACTCACCGACGCGGTTCCAGCGACTGTTCCAGAGCTTCCAACAAACCTGGAAAGCCACGCTGGTCTTGCCGGTGCCGGTGGCCAGGGTGACTAGCACCCGCTTCTGGCCGGACAGGACGGCCTCCATCACGCTGCGGATGGCCGCGTCCTGGTAGTAGCGAGGGATCTTGCCGGAGGTGAGGTTATAGGGCTCCAGCCACTTTTCCTGGGCAGGGGCCGGAAGACCATTCGCACCGTTCAGGCGCCTCCACAGCTCATCGGGCGTCGCGTAGCGGTCGACCTCGCGCTCGGTGCCGGTGGTGTAGTCGATCTCGATGATGCGGCGGCCATTGGTCGCGTAGGCGAAGCGCAGGCCCAGCATCTCGGCGTACTCGCGAGCCTGCTGGACGCCGTTCTCAGCTGGCAGGCCGGCTTCCTTGGCCTCAACGACGGCAATGGGGAAGTCGCGGCGGTAGTACAGCAGATAGTCCGCACGGCGCTGCTTGGCGCGACGGGCTTTACCACCTATCAGATGGATGCGGCCGGCGGTGATTTGGTGCTGCTCGCCGATGGCGTAGGGCGCCTGCCCCCACCCGGCCCGCTGCAGCGCTGGCGTCACAAACTCGCGGCAGGTGTCGGCTTCCGTCAGGAGCGGAGACGAGTCGTTCATGCTTGCCCGCCAGTCGGCTCAAAGCCTCTGCACCTTCCGGCTGTCTGGCGTATCCGGTACTCCCCAAGGCTGGCAGCGGTACTCGTCATGACGGTCTCCCCCCCTACAGGTCACTATACGGCGGCCGGGCTGCGCGGAGACAGAGGCAACACAACCTGCGTGCAACATGGTGGACGACGAATGCCATAACCACTCGCTAGTAAAAGGAATTCAGAAGCTGTCGGTCCAGTCCATCATCAGAGCGACGGACAGACGCAGGGAATCGGCGGCAGGCAAGGCGTAGGGCATGCGCCATTGTAAGGGTTGGACCAATCGGGCCGAGCCGGCGGCGCATTGACGAAGCCGTCACCCTTCCCTGCGGGCTCCGACCTGACGGTCGGGCGCAGGGAAAGGCAACTGCAATCGGAAAAATCTAGGGGAAAGTTAGGCGCAGGAGAATAGAGTGGCGCTAGCTGACCAGCACATCGCTCTTGGCATGCGCGAATACGACCTGGTTGCCGTCCTGGTCCTGCACGATGGCCACGTCGACCAGGTCAGAACGCGAAGTCTCGTCGATGCGGATGCCCCGGGACTCCAACCCGGCGATCTGGTGGTCCAGGTCTTCCACCATCAGCGTCACCGAAGACAGCCCGGCCCGATTACCGTCTTCGAATACCTGCACGCAACCTCCGTTGGGAAGCTGCCACTCGGCCACCTCATCCATCGGACGCGAGGCAGGGCCCAGGATCTGTTCGTACCAGTCCACGGCGACGTCGATGTCCTTGACCGCAATACCTGCCAATGCGTTGACGATGGACATGGCGTTCACCTTTCGCTGGGGATAGGCGACTGGATACAGAACCGCCGGTTACTGGGCGGTGAAACCGCAGGGGTCGCTGGCGCCGCGGTGCGGATCGCTTCAGCTTGCGGACATGAATGCGCGCTCAGGCGGCCAGCGACAGATCCGGCAATTCAACCTCTGTGCGCAGCCGCAGCCCGAACTGGCGGGCCAGGTTTTCCAGCAGCACCGGCTTCACCGAGTCCATGCCCGACGGTCCGCCCAAATCGGACAGGGTGGTTACTTCCAGGCCCTGGTAGCCGCAGGGATTGATGCGGTGGAACGGCTCCAGATCCATGCCGATGTTGAAGGCCAGGCCATGGAAGGTGCAGCCGCGGCGCACGCGGATGCCCAACGCGGCGACTTTGGCGCCGGCCACGTACACACCCGGCGCGCCATCCTTGCGTTCGGCGTGGATGTTCCATTCGGCGGCCGTGTCGATGATCGACTGCTCGATGCGATGCACGTATTCGCGCACACCCACCTTCATGCGTTTCAGGTCGAACAGCGGATAGGCCACGATCTGGCCGGGGCCGTGATAGGTCACCTGGCCGCCGCGGTCGACATGGATCACCGGAATGTCGCCGGCGGCGAGAACATGCTCGGGTTTTCCGGCCTGGCCCAGGGTGAACACGGGGTCGTGCTCGACCATCCAGATTTCGTCTTCGGTGCGCTCGTCGCGCGCATCGGTGAAGCGCTGCATGGCGCGCCACACCGGCTCGTACGTCTGCCGGCCCAGTTCGCGCACGCGGCCCGGCAGCACGGTCAGATCGTCCACTTCACTTCCGGATGCGCGCGCAGGGCGTGATGGGCGGCGTCGTACTGGGCGCGGTCGTCGGCGCGGAAGCCGATGCGCACAGAAACGTACTTGCCGCTGGAGGAATGCTTCCAGCTGATGCTTTCTTCCAGCACTTCGATGCCGGCGGCCACCAGCAGGCGCGGCAATTCGGTTTCCAGGCCGCTATCGGCCGAGCCCATGGCGCTGAGCTCGAAGGTGCCGGGGAACTGGAAGCCGTGGTCGGGATTGTCGGATTTGATTTCCATGCGGGGATTATTGGGCCGTTGGGGTCCAAACCCAAGCGGTATGGTCACCCAGCCAGACAGGGGCGCGCTGTCGTGGGAGCGGCGTCCCGCCGCGAGCTCTTTGCTGGGTTCTGCTGCAAAACTCACAGTTCCAAATCAGGAGCAAAAGCTCGCGGCGGGACGCCGCTCCCACCACGCCGCTCCCACGACGCCGCTCCCACGACCTGGCTCCCATTGAAACGAGAAGGGCCGCATTCGCATGCGGCCCTTCCGGTGAAGCGTGTCGCCAGCGGCGCTGGTCAGCGGGCCAGCTCGGTCATGGTGGAATTGACCCAGCCCTTGTTGCCCAGCTCGTCTTCCACTTCCCACATCACCCCGTCCTTGTTGCCGGTGGGGTACAGCATCATGCCGGGGTCCAGGGTGCGCACGGCCTTGCCGGTGCCCTTGGCGTTGGCCAGCAGGCGGGCCGACTTCGTCACGGTCAGGGCCTGGGTGGCGTTGGCCGCCGAGGCATTGCCGGGCAGGCCGCCCAACTGTCCGACGATGTCGGTGTAGGCCTGCAGGTAGGCCAGGGTGATGACCTGACCCAGCTCGGTGTTGGCGTAGCCGGACACGCCGGCTGCGCCGAAGCCGCTGCCGGAGAACAGGCCGCCGCTGGCGCCCCAGCCGATATCGGTCTTCTTGGCGTTGCCCTCGGCCATGGCCACCTGCTCGGAGGAACGCACATCGGTGACGGTGAGCACCACGTCGGCGGTCTTCTTCTTGAAGTTGAGGCCGCCAATGATCGCGCCGGCATTGCCGCCGACCAGACCGCCCAGCAGGCCGCCCAGGGCATTGCCGCCGGCGTCGTTGTTGTTGGCGATCAGGTCCGGCACCAGTACATAGTCGGCCGCCTTGATCTGGCCCTTGCCGATGTTGGAACGGCCGCGCAGTTCGCCGCTGGAAGCCAGCGCGCGTTCGCCCATGGCTGCGTCCAGGCCGGCGCCGCGATCGACCAGGGTGAAGCAGCGCGACTTGTTGACGAATACCTTGATCAACTTGGAAGGCGCCGGCAGCTGCTGGCCGGTCCACCAGTTGGTGGCGTCTTCGGGCTCGATCACCGAGATGGTGCCGAGCGGCTTGGCGCAGGTCGGAATCTGCGCGACCTGTTCCTTGCGTTGTTCCTGCGCGCTCTTGCGCTGTGCCGAAGCCGGCGCCGAGGCGAACGCCACGGCCAGACCCAACACGCCTGCGGCCAGAGCCGCGTGTTTCGAAACGTTGCTGATGCTCATCGAACTTTCCCTATGAAGAAAACATGCATGAATGCCGGCGGCATTCTCCTTTGCTGGCTCGCGCTCCGAAGACCGATCCCCCTGGATCCGTGTCGCCCCCGAAACCACGAGCCGGCATGATAATTCAATCGCTGCCGGCGCCCGCGGCAAATTGTGGAGTCCGCAGCGGATTCACAAGGAGAACGGACAAGGCGGCCGGCGACGGCCAACGCCCGCCACGAAAAAGCCGGCTTGCGCCGGCTTTCCGATGTTTATTGCGGACCGTGACTGGGGGGGATCACTCCGATTCCCACCACATCCAGAAGCTGTCCCACAGGCGGCGGAAGAAGCCGCCCTCTTCCACGTCATTGAGCGCTACCAGCGGGGCCTGGGCCACCAGCTTGCCGTCCAGGCTGACCTTCACCGTGCCGATGGCCTGGCCTTTCTTGATCGGCGCTTCCAAGACCTTGGGCACGTCCATGGTCGGCTTGAGGTCGGCGTAGCGGCCGCGCGGCACGCCCACCAGCAGCGGCGTGGCCACGCCCAGCTGCACTTCCTTGGTGGTGCCCTTCCAGACCTTCTGCTGCGCGACCTGCTTGCCGGCTTCGTACAGGCGATGGGTTTCGAAGAAGCGGAAGCCCCAGTTCAACAGCGCCATGCTGTCGTCAGCGCGCTGTTTCTCCGAAGTCGAGCCCATCACCACCGCGATCAGACGCTGGTCGCCGCGCTTGGCCGAACTCATCAGGCAATAGCCCGCGCCCGAATGGTGGCCAGTCTTGATGCCGTCCACCGCCGAGTCGCGCCACAACAGCAGGTTGCGGTTGGGCTGGGTGATGGTGCCTACGGTGAATTCCTTGATCTTGTTGAAGGCGTACGTATCCGGGTAGTCGCGGATCAACGCCTGGCCCAGCAATGCCAGGTCGTAAGCGGTGGAGTAATGCTCCGGCGCCGACAGGCCGTGCGCGTTGACGAAGTGCGAGCCCTTCATGCCGATCTTGGCGGCGTAGTTGTTCATCAGCGCGGCGAAGGCTTCTTCGCTGCCGGCGGCATGTTCGGCCAGTGCGATGGCGGCATCGTTGCCCGACTGCACGGCCATGCCTTTTTCCATGTCGATCAGTTTGGCGGTCTGGTTGACCGCGAAGCCGCTGTAGCTGCCGTCGGTGCCTGCACCGCCTTCGCGCCAGGCGCGTTCGCTGAGCATCACCTGGTCGTCGGGCTTTATCTTGCCGTTCTTCTGTTCGGCCGCCAGCGTGTAGGAGGTCATGACCTTGGTGATGCTGGCCGGCTCCACACGCTCGTTGTAGTTCTCGCCCGCCAGCACCTGGCCGGTGGTGTAGTCCATCAGCACCCAGGCCGAGCCCACGGGTTTGGGCGCGGGCGGAATGGCCACTGCAGCCGTTGCCGGCGCGGCGGACGCGGACGCGGGCGAGGGAGTGGCCGGCTGCGGCGCAGGGGTCTGGGCGAAGGCCAGTCCGACCGAAACGGTGGCCAGCGCGGCGATTGCGAAACGGAACTTCATTTGCTGCTAACTCCAGGCGGCCGGGGCCGGTTCGAAAGGGGAAAAAGCGAAAAAAAGAGGCGAATTGTAAGCGGCGCGCGCCGGCTTTACTCACGCACCAACTGCGGTTGGCCGAATCCCAGACCGGCGATGCGACCGGCCAGTTCCGTGGCCGAGCCCTCTGGGGCCTGCACCCGCAACCGCCACAAGGTGCGGCCATTGCTGGCCACGTCGCTGAGGCTGGCGCGGGCGATGCCGGCGGCGCTCAGCCGGGCCAGGGCGCGGTCGGCGTTTTCACGGCTGGCGAAGCTTGCCACTTGCAGCTGCACGTCGTTGCCGGGGGCCGGCGACGGGTCTGCAGGCTTGGCCGGAACCTGTGCAGCGGCGACCAGACGTGGCGCCGCTGCCGGCGCGCTGCCCGCGCTGTCGGCTTTCTGCATCGGGGCCGGCTTGCCGGTGGCCACCCGCACGCCGCGCGAACTCATCCAGGCATCGAAAGCTTCGGAGCTGGCTTTCTGCTGGGGTTCGGCGCTGACGTGGTAACGCCAGGGATCGCCAGGATCGGCGGCCATCGAAGACGGGGGCGGACTTGTCTGAGCCGCCGCCGCCGTGTCTTTGGGAAGCCGATCGACCAGCTGATCCATAGGCGTGGGCTTGCCGGTAGCGATGCGGGTCGGCACGCCGGTGGCGACCGTGGTTTTCACCGGTGCCGCCGCGACCAGGGTGCCACCGCCGTCGTCCTTGCCGGTCAGCGCGCGTACTTCCACCCGGCCGGTGCCGCGCTGGGTGATGCCCAGCTTCACCGCGGCGGCGTAGCTGAGATCGATGACGCGCCCTTCGTGGAAGGGACCGCGGTCGTTGACGCGCACCACCACCGACTTGCCGTTGTCCAGGTTGGTGACGCGGGCGAAGCTGGGCAGCGGCAAGGTCTTGTGCGCGGCGGTGAAGGCGTACATGTCGTACACCTCCTGGTTGGAAGTGCGGCGGCCGTGGAACTTGTTGCCGTAGTACGAGGCCGTGCCCTGCTCCACGTAACCGTCGACGCGCCGCATCACTTCGTACTTCTTGCCCAGCACGCTGTACGGCGAGCGATTGCCGATGGCCGAAGGCGGCTCGTTGGTGACCACCGGCTCGGCAATGCAATCGACGTCGGGAATGTAATCGGGCGTGGTATCGGGGATATGCGGCGCGTAAAGACCGCCGGCCTTGTAATCGCCACGTTTGCTCAGGTCTTCCTGCGCGGGCGAATATTTCTTGGTGCAACCGGGGGTCCCGGCCTGGCCCGGCGACTGCGCCGGCGACGCACGACGACCGGTCTCGGCCGATGGCGGCGGTGGGGACTTCTTCGGTGCGCTGCTGCAGGCAGCGAGCGTGAGCGCCAGCAACGGCAGCGCCAGCCACTTCATGCCGGCGGGATCTCTTTGCCGGCGATGGCCTGCGACAACTGGTACACGGCCATCGCGTACATCTTGGAATTGTTGTACCGGGTGATGGCGTAGTAATTCTGGAAGCCCAGCCAGTACTGCTTGCCGGTGCTGCCTTCCAGCGACACCAGGGTGGCGGTGGCATCGGGCGCCACCGGATCCAATGGGCGATAGCCGCGTTGCGCCAGTTGGGCCAGGGTGTAATCGGGCGTCCAGGTTTCCGGGTTGAATTCGGTGAAGCCCGGCTGCAATTCGGCGCGCGCCACGATGGCGCCATCGCGCACCCAACCGCCGCGTTCGCCGCCCTTCTTCAGGAAATAGTTGGCGATGGAGGAAAACACGTCGTCATAGCTGTTGAACAGGTCGCGGCGTCCGTCGCCGTTGCCGTCCACCGCGAATTCGCGATAGCTGGAAGGCATGAACTGGCCCAGGCCCATGGCGCCGGCGTAGCTGCCGGTGAGGTTGGCGATGTCCAGTTTCTCTTCGCGGCCCAGCGCGAACAGCTGCGCCAGTTCGTCGCGGAAGAATTGTTCGCGCTTGTATTCGTAGGCCGCGCGCTCGGGTTTGCCGCTGCGCGGATAGCGGAAGGCCAGCGTGTACAACGCATCTACCACCTTCGTCTTGCCGGTGAAGCCGCCGTAGCTGGTTTCCACGCCGATGATGGAGACGATGATCTCTGCCGGCACGCCGGTGCGCGCCTGCACGCGCTGCAGTTCCTCGCGGTGCGTGGCCATGAACGCGCGGCCGCCTTCGATGCGCGATTCGGTGATGAAATTAGGGCGGTATTCGGCCCAGGTCTTGGTGCGTTCGGCCGGGCGCGACATCAGCGCGACCACGCTGTCCAGGAACTGCGCACGCGAGAGCACCGCTTCGATGGTGGCCGGGGCAATGGAGTAACGCGCTGCGGTGTCGCGCACGAAGTTGGCGCGAGCCACTTCGAAAGGCACCGGCGCCAGATCGATCGGCGCACCGGGCGGCAGCGCTTCCACCGAAGCTTCCGCGGGGCCTTTGGCGGGTTTCGGCGTCGCCGGCTCGGTCGCGGTTTGCTGGGCCGGCGTCGGAGACTTCACTGGCGTCGCGCATGCGACCAGGCCAAGGGTGAACAGGCAGAACAGAGCGGTTCGGGTCATCGGCGCCGAGGGTAGCATGCGTGGTGGCGGGAATAGTGAATCGTCAATAGCGAGGGGCGAGGGGCGAGGGGCGAGGAACGAGTGGAGAGGAGTGAGGAGTGAGTGGAAGCAAAAGCGTCGGACGAGCTTCTGGCCTTCCTCACTCCTCACTCCTCACTCCTCACTCCTCACTCCTCACTCCTCACTCCTCACTCCTCACTCCTCACTCCTCACTCCTCACTCCTCACTCCTCACTCCTCTCCACTCGTTCCTCGTTCCTCTCCACTCGTTCCTCAATACCCATGCACCGGCCGATGCGCGCGCACCGACATCACCAGCCCCAAGCCCGCCAGCAACGACACCGCCGACGTGCCGCCGTAACTCAGCAAAGGCATCGGCACGCCCACCACCGGCAGCAGGCCGGAAATCATGCCGCCGTTCACGATCACATAGACGAAGAACGACAACCCGATGGTGCCGGCGACCAGCCGCGAATAGGTATCGCGCGCGTCGATGGCGATCCACAGACAGCGGCCGATCACGAACAGGTACAACGCCAGCACCAACGCCACGCCCAGCCAGCCGAACTCTTCCGACAGCACCGCGAAGATGAAGTCGGTGGTGTGCTCGGGCAGGAAGTTGAGATGAGACTGGGTGCCTTCGCCCCAGCCCTTGCCGGTCATGCCGCCGCCGCCGATGGCGATCTTGGACTGGATGATGTTCCATCCGGTGCCCAGCGGATCGTTCTCCGGATTGAGGAAAGTCAGGATGCGGTCCTTCTGGTAGGGACGCAGCAACCAGAACCACGCCACCGGCGCCGCGCCCGCCACGCCGCCCACCGCCACGCCCACCCACCACCACGGCAGGCCGGCCAGCAACAGCGCGAACACGCCGCTGGCCGCGACCAGCATGCCGGTGCCGAAATCCGGCTGCAGCAGGATCAATCCAGTGGGCACGCCGATCAGCACGCCCGCAATCAGCACCGTGCGGATGCGCGGCGGCAACGGTTCGCGATGCAGGTACCAGGCCATCATCATCGGCAGGCTGAGCTTCATCAGTTCCGAAGGCTGGAAGTAGAACAGCTTCAGGTCGATCCAGTGATTGCCGTGCTTGCCGCTGCCGATGAACAGCACCAGGATCAAGGGAAACAACGAGGCAAGAAACACACCCGGCGTCCACGCGCGCAAGCGCGAAGGCGTGACCCGAGACAAGCCCCACATGGCCGCCAGACCGACGGCGAAGCGCGCGCCCTGGGCCAACATCAAACGCATGCCCTGCGTGTCGCCGCCGGCGCTGTACAGCACCGCCAGACCAACGCCCATCAGCGCGCTCAGCGCCAGCAGCAGAGGCCAATCCAGGGTTCGCAGGAAGTAGCGAACCAAGTCCGCCAACCAGCGCAGGATTTCGCTCATGGCGAACGCTCCTGCGGCTTCGGCTTGAGCCCCTCTCCCACCGGCGCCCCGGAGGGGTGTGCAGGGCTGAGAGGGGTTGGGGTTAGGGTAGGATCTGCACGCGGACCAGCAGGTTGCACTGAACTTGCATTTTCGAGCGCGGACGAGGCCGGTTCACCGCCAGCGCCAGCATTCGCCTCACCCCTTACCCTCTCTCCAACCCCTCTCCCGCCGGGAGAGGGGCTCAAGGCTGCGGTCGCCGCTGTTTCTGGCGCCGAGTTTTCCGGCACGTCGGGCATCTTGCCCAACAGCCAGGCATCGAACACCTTGCGCGCGATGGGCGCAGCGGTGGAGGCGCCGTAGCCGCCGCCTTCCACCGCCACAGCCACGGCAATGCTCGGGTTCTCGGCCGGCGCATAGCCGATGTACAGCGCGCGGTGGCGCTTCCACAGCGGCAGCGATTTCGGATTGATCGCGACGGTGCTGCGGTTGACCACCTGCGCAGTACCGGTCTTGCCGGCCGAACGATAGGCCGAGCCACGGAACACGCTGGCCGCGGTGCCCATGGCGACGGTCATCTCCATGCCTTCCTGGACCACGCGCACATGGTCGGCGCGGTCGCTGATGCGGATCGGAGCCGGCTGCGGCAATGGCTGCCACGGGGTGTCGAAGCCTGCGCGTCGTTCGGCCGCAAGATGCGGGCGTCGCATCACGCCGCCGTCCGCGATCGCCGCGGTGCCGCGCGCCAGCTGCAGCAGAGTCGCTTTCCACAGGCCCTGGCCGATGGCCGAATTGACCAGATCGCCGGGATACCAGCGCTCCTTGGCGTATTGCAGCTTGCTTTGCGGCGAGGGCACGATGCCTTCGATCTCGCCCATCAGATCGATGCCGGTCTTCTGCCCGAAACCGTACTTGGCCATGTAGTCGTCGTAGCGCTGCACGCCCATGTCCAGGGCCAGCCGGTAGTAGTACGTGTTGACCGATTCGTAGATCGACTTGCGCGCGTCGGTCCAACCATGCCCGCCGCGATGCGAGTCGCCCCAGCCGCGCCCGGTCATGCCGGGCAGGCGGAACATGCCGGTGGAAAGGGTCTTGTCGTCGGGTTTGCGCAGGCCGCTGTCCATGCCGGCCAGCGCCGTCAACGGCTTGACGGTCGAACCGGGGGCAACGCCGCCCAGTACCAACCGGTTGAATTGCGGGCGCGAAGGATTGCTGTTGAGCGCGTTGAAATCGGCATGCGAAATACCGTTGACGAACAGGTTGGGGTCGTAGCTGGGAAGGCTGACCATGGCCAGCACTTCGCCGGTGCGCGGATCCATCGCCACCGCCGAACCTTCCAGATCGCCGAACGCGCGCACCATGGCCAGTTGCAGTTTGGCGTCCACGCTCAAGCGCAGATCGGAACCGGCCTGGGCCGGCACCCGTCCCACCGTGCGCAAGGCGCGGCCCTCGACGTTGGTTTCCACCTGTTCGTAGCCGATCTTGCCGCGCAGGGTTTCCTCGTAATAGCGCTCCAGGCCGGTCTTGCCGATATGGGTGAGCGCAGCGTTGCCTTCGCCCAGGGTTTCCAGGTCCTTGTCGTCGATTCGCGACACATACCCCACGATGTGCGCGAACAGATCGCCGTAGGGATAACGACGGGTCAGATAGGGCTCCAGCTCCACGCCGGGGAACCGCCACCGATCCACCGCGAAGCGCGCCATTTCCTCTTCGCTCACCCGCAGCTTCAGCGGGATCGCGCGGAATCCGCGGGTGGCCTTGCGCGTGGCTTCGAATCGTTCGATGTCTTCTGGCGTCAACGCGAAGATCTGGCCCAGGCCGGCGATCAGTTTTTTCGGATCGCCTGCTTTTTCCGGCATCACTTCCAGCCGGAACGCAGGCACGTTCTCCGCCAGCAACCGACCCTCACGGTCGAAAATGCTGCCGCGTCCGGGCACCACCGGCTTGGGCTTGATGCGGTTGGCTTCGGACAGCGTGGCGTATTCGGTGTGGTCCATCACCTGCAGCTTGAAGTACCAGCCTGCCAGTCCCAGCAACGCGACCGCCACCACCACGAAACCGAGCACCGCGCGGCGGCGGAACTGCTCGGCCTCGGCATGCGGGTTCTTCGAGGGTCGGCGGACGGGCCGCATCGTTACTGGCGCTTGCCCAGGCGCAGCGCATCGAGCATGACGAACAAGGGCGGCCACAGCAGCATGCCCAGCACCGGCGCCCACCAGTAGTTCCACGGCAGTGCCGGTTCGCCCAACGCCATATGCACGGCCGCGGTGACCACGCGGTCGTTGAGCAGCAGCACGCCGATGGCCAGCGCCTGCTGCGACATCGGGAAGAAGCGCAGGCGCGCACGGAAGCGTTGCAGGATGAAGGTCATGATCACCAAGCGCAGCGCCTGTTCGCCCAGCAGTCCGCCGAACATCAGGTCGGCGATCACGCCCACCGCAAACGCGAAACCCAGGCCGGCGCTGTCGGGCGCTTCGATGACCCAGTAAGCCACGACCAACGCGAGCCAGTAAGGCCGCAGCGGCTGCAGCACGTCCGGCAACGGCAGCAGGCCCAGCAGCAAGGCCAGGATGATGCTTACCGGCATGATCCAACCTCTGCGCGGACGGCTCACGGGCGCGGCTCCTGCGGGGTGGTGGGCGTTTGATTAGCGCCGGTTTTTGCGCGCGCTGCTTCAGGCGCTGCTTCGAGCCCCTCTCCCCCCGGGAGAGGGGTTGGGTTGAGGGTACGGTTTACCCGCGAACCAGCAGATTGCACTGCATTTGCCCTTTCGGGGGCGGGCGAGACCGGTTCAACGCCAGTGCCGGCATTAGTTTCAACCCGTACCCGCTCCGCAACCCCTCTCCCGGCGGGAGAGGGGCTCGACACTGTAGCTTCGCCTATTCCCGATTCCCTATTCCCCAACAACACCTTCGGCGCCGAACGCAGCAACAGAACGTCGCGGCCTCGATTGAGCTGCGCGGCAGGCCTCAACTCGCCGACCAGGAACGCGCGACTGTCGTCCGGACGCAAGGCGGTCACCGTTCCCACCGGAAAACCTGCGGGGAAACGCCCACCCAGACCCGAGCTGACGATCACATCGCCGACCTTCACATCGGTGTTGAGCGGCACGTCGGACAGTTCCAGATGATCGCCGCGGCCGTACACGATCAGGCGCACGCCATTGCGCGACACCACCACCGGCACCGCATGGTCGGGGTCGGTCAGCAGCAGCACGGTGGAATGGGAGGGCGTGGTTTCGATGATCTGTCCCATCAGCCCGCCCGCGTCGATCACCGCCTGGCCCACATGCACGCCGTCGCTGCGGCCGGCATCGAGCACCAGCCGCTGGCGGATCGGATCAAGGTCGATGTTGAGGATCGGCGCCAGCTGCACATCCAGGCCGCGGCTTTCGGCCGCGCCCAGCAGCGCACGCAGCTGCGCATTGTCGGCGGCGGCGGTCTGCAGCCGGGTCAGGCGCGCGTTGGCGATCAGCAGCTCGTTGCGCAGGTTGCGGTTTTCGGTGGTCAGGCGGGTACGGGTGCCGGCATCGTCCTGCACGCGCGTGCCCAGGCGTCCGGGCAGGCCTGCCAGCCACCACAACGGCTGGGTGGCGACATTGGCCTGGGCGCGGAACTGGGAAAGCCAGCCACCGCGATGATCGAAGATGATCAGGGCGATGGCCAACGCCAGATACCCCAACAGCCTGAGCGTGCTGGCGACTTCGCCTGGACGGGCAGTGACGGGAGGACCGGCGTAGGAGGGCACTGGGCGGCTGGGTCAGTTGGAGGTAGGAGCGCCCCATGGGCGCGAGCATTTCTCGGGAATCGTGTCGAACATCAAAAAGCTCGCGCCCATGGGGCGCTCCTACGAAGACGCTTATTCGGGTGCGAAGAACTCGTTGCCGTGCATGTCCACCAGCTCCAGCGCACGGCCGCCGCCGCGGGCCACGCAGGTCAGCGGATCGTCGGCCACCTGCACGTGCAGGCCGGTTTCCTCGGAAATCAGGCGATCCATGTCGCGCAGCAGCGCGCCGCCGCCGGTGAGCACGATGCCGCGCTCGGCCACGTCGGCGCAGAGCTCCGGCGGAGTCTGCTCCAGGGCCAGCTTGACTGCGCTGACGATGCCGGCCAGCGGCTCGTGCAGGGCTTCCAGCACCTCGTTGGAGCTGATCTTGATCATCTTCGGCACGCCTTCGGCCAGGTTGCGGCCGGAGATCTCCAGTTCCTGCACTTCCGGCTGCGGATAGGCGCAGCCGATCTGCAGCTTGATGCGCTCGGCGGTGGCCTCGCCGATCAGCATGCCGTGGTTGCGGCGCACGTAATTGGTGATGGCCTCGTCGAAGCGGTCGCCGCCGATGCGCACCGACTGCGAGTAGACGATGCCGTTCAGCGAGATGACGGCCACCTCGGTGGTGCCGCCGCCGATGTCGATGACCATCGAACCGCGCGCCTCGGTGACCGGCATGCCGGCGCCGATGGCCGCCGCCATGGGCTCTTCGATCAGGTAGACGTCGCGGGCGCCGGCTTCTTCGGCCGATTCCTTGATCGCGCGGCGCTCCACCTGGGTCGAGCCGGCCGGCACGCACACCAGCACGCGCGGGCTGGGGCGCAGGAAGCGCGACTTGTGCACCTTCTTGATGAAGTACTTCAGCATCGCCTCGGTATAGGTGAAGTCGGCGATGACGCCGTCCTTCATCGGGCGGATGGTGGTGATGTTGCCGGGGGTGCGGCCCAGCATCTGCTTGGCCTCGGCGCCCACCGCGGCCACCGTGCGGGTGCCGCCGAAAGCGCGGTCCTGGCGCACGGCGACCACCGAGGGTTCGTTGAGGACGATGCCTTGGCCGCGCACATAGATCAGGGTGTTGGCCGTGCCCAGGTCGATGGACAGGTCGTTGGAGAACATGCCGCGGAGTTTCTTGAAGAACATCGAGGAAAGAGTCCTGCTGTGCCGACGCGGCGCAAAGTCCGCGCGGTGGGGAATTCGGGGGTTCGCTAGACTAACAACCGACCCGGGGGGCGGCAAGGGAAAATCTGCGGAAAACCGTACTATTCCAGCGTTTCGCGACACCTGCCCCTATCGTTCATTCCGCCGCGCGACGGGTCTTGCTGGCCTGCGCATGCCCTAACCGTTAACCTTTGCGCCGCCGAGGTGTCCGCCTGGGCCGTAGTCCGGCCTGCCGGCCGCGACTTTCCTCACTGATAGAGACTGCCCGATGTCCGCACTGATCTGTGGTTCCCTTGCCTACGACACCATCATGGTGTTCCCGGACCAGTTCAAGAACCACATCCTTCCGGACAAGGTGCATATCCTCAACGTGTCCTTCCTGGTGCCGCGCATGCGACGCGAGTTCGGAGGCTGCGCCGGCAACATCGCCTACAACCTCAAGCTGCTGGGCGGCGAACCGGTGCCCATGGCCACCGTGGGCCAGGATTTCGGCCCCTATCGCGAATGGTTCGTCGAGCAGGGCATCGACATGAGCCAGGTCAAGGTGATCGACGAGCTGTTCACCCCCCAGGCCTTCATCACCACCGACCTGGACAACAACCAGATCACCGCCTTCCACCCCGGCGCGATGATGCGCAGCTACGAGAACCACGTGAAAGACGTGAAGGGCGTGACCTTCGGCATCGTCAGCCCCGACGGCCGCGAAGGCATGCTGCAGAACGCCACCGAATTCGCCGAAGCCGGTATCCCGTTCATCTTCGACCCGGGCCAGGCCATGCCTCTGTTCAACGGCGCCGAGCTGCGCCATTTCATCGAACAGGCCGACTACGTCACCGTCAACGACTATGAATCCAACCTGCTGCAGGAACGCACCGGCTGGAGCGAGAACGAGATCATGCAGCGGGTGAAGGCCTACATCACCACCCGCGGCCCGCACGGCTCGCTGATCCACACCCCGGAAAAGACCTTCGACATCCCGCCGGCGCACGAGCGCCGCGTCACCGATCCCACCGGTTGCGGCGACGCGTTCCGCGCCGGCCTGATCTTCGGCATTGAGAAGGGCTACGACTGGCTGACCATCGGCCGCATGGGCAACCTGATGGGCGCGCTGAAGGTGGAGCACCCCGGCACGCAGAACCAGCGCTTCGATTACGACGAATTCGCCGAGCAGTTCAAGCAGCAGTTCGGGTACTCGCTATAAAACTCGTGGGAGCGCCGTCCCGGCGCGAGCTCCTGGTTGCGGATCACGCCAAGAGCTCGCGCCGGGACGGCGCTCCCACTTACCAATGGGTTACATCACATGCGCCAGCCACAGCACTTCGGGCTGCGCCAGGCGCTCGAACTCGCTGTAGGGCATGCGCACCGCATCGGTGTGGGAACCGGCGTTGAAGGCGATATCGGCCTGGCCGGTGAGGCGCGAGTCGACGTAGACCGGCATGCCGTAGAGATTGCCGAACGGCGGCATGGCGCCGAGTTCGCAATCGGGGAACGAATCGCGGAACTCCGCTTCTTCCGCCAACTCGACCAGGCTGCCGGCCAGCGCGCGCGACAGGCGCAACAGATCCACGCGATAAGTCGCAGGCATGACCATCATCGCCAGCGCACCGTCCACCTTGAGCATCACGGTCTTGGCGAAGTGACGGCTGCCGATGTGCGTGGCGTGCGCGGTCTGGTCGGCGGTGATGGTGCGTTCGTGGATGAGCGTGGTGTAGTGGCCGTGGCGCTCGTCGAGAAAGTTGTGCAGTCGTGGGGAGAGCATGGTCGCCTCCGCGTGGCGCACGCCTGCCGTCCGATGCGGCGATGCGTCGCTGGGTTGCCGGGCGCGCGCTTCCAGCGTCGCGTCGCCTTGGCGGCGCGCTCGATACGTACGCGCTCGTCTCGGGGCCGAGCATACTCCCGATAGCCAGAGATGGCGTGATGATTCTGTCCGTTACTGCAATGAGCTTGATTGACAGCGAATAAGGAACGGGGCATGGAGCGCCCCCTATGGAAAAGGGGGCTACGGGGGATTTGCTCTTGATCTTCGCTAGGGCTAGGGCTAGGGCAAGATCAAGATCAGAGCAAAAGCAAATCCCCCTCAGTCCCCCTTTTTCAAAGGGGGAGGTCGCAGAGGCCCCTTGCTAAGAGTAGGCGATCAATTCCAACCCGGCATCTGCGCAGCGTCCAGACCCCCGGTCTCGAACGTCGCGGTGCGCGTGTCGCCGCCCTTGACCGGAAATTCGATCGAAAGGGTTTTCGTCTTGCCCGCCAACCGCCACAGACCCTTGAAGTCGGTGATGAACATGGCGATGGCTTCGTCGGTGTCGGGGCGCCAGGCGGCCATCGATTTCGCCGCCGCGCCGTCGGCGACCACTTTGACATTGCAGCCGCCTGGGCAACGGAAATCGCTGGCCTGCAGCACCAAGTAAGCGCTGCGCTTCCACTTGGGATGGTCGCGGAAGACCAACTGCACGGGCCTGGCGCCGCTGCCGTCGAGGTCCACCGGATCCTTGCTGTAGATCATCGCCGACTTCTGCGTGCCGCCGGGGGCGGCGACCTGCGCGTAGTTCCACAGCGCCGCGAGCCTGCGCTGTTCGCGCGCCGCTTCGCCCTTTGCTTTCACGTCTTCGTAGCCCGCTTTGATTTTCTCCGCGGCCTGACTCTCCGGATACTGCGACAGCAGCGCCGCGCCGTGCACGCGCGCCATGTCCCAGTTCTGGGCGGTGACGGCATTGTCGTATTCGCGCGCCAGTGCGGTGGCGGCTTCTTCCTGCGCGGCGGCCTGGGCCTGCGCAGCGGCGCGCCGTTCTGCCTCGCGGTCGCCGCATGCGGTCAGCGCCAGCGCGCAGCAGAACAGAAGGGCAGCGTGTTTGGGGGAAACGGTTTTCATCGGGAGTCTCTCTGGTTGATCAGCATTTCGACCGCTGCGGCGATCTCATCGGGTCTTTCCACTATCGACATATGCCCGCAACCGTCAAGCCACACCTTGGTGGCTTGTGGCATCTGCTCTGCGTAAAGGTCCATGGCGCTGGCGTCTATCACCGCATCCTGCCTGCACCACAACAGCAAGGCGGGTTGATGGATGCCTGCGGCGGCCTGACCGGGCAAGAAACGCTCGTCGCTGCGCCCTATCTTGTCCAGCACGCTTTGCTCGAACGGGGCCTGCTGTTTGCGCCATTCGATCACCGCGCGCGATGCCGGCCACGGGATCGAGGGCTTGGCGGCTTCGATATGGAACACCGTATCGAGATAGCGCTTGAGCGAAGCTTCGTCTTCCACACCGAACGGGTTCCTGCCCGCCAGCACCTCGGCACCGAATGCGTTGTCCTTGAAGCGCACCCCGGCGGCATCGAACAGACCCACGCGCGCCACGCTTTGCGGATGGTCGGCCGCAGTCAGGGCAACGATTCCGCCGCCCATCGAGTGGCCCAGCAACACGACCGGGCTGCCGTGGGGTTTGGCCACCTGATCGATGAAGGCCGCAACGCGTTCGCTCTGCGCCAGGAATCCGTAGTCCTGCCCCTTGATGCGTTCGCTGTCGCCCCAACCCGGCAGGTCGGGAATGACCAGCCGATAGCGGCCACGCAATCTTTCGGCCAGCGGGTACCAGTTCTCCTTGCTGCCGGTAAAACCGTGGATCATCACCACCGTTGGCGCGTCGGCTTTATCGGCTTCGCGTACCGCGTAGACCCAGCGATGCCCCGCCACGTGCGTCTGCCCCAGCGACAAGCCCGCCGCCCAGCGCTGCCGCGCGAATTCGGCATGCACCAATCCCAGCGGATCGCGCCACAGCCACACCAGCACCGCGCAAACGAAAACGGCCGCCAGCAAGGCGACCGTTTTCAACAGGCGACGACGCGAAGGCATCGCTTACTTGCCGGCTTCCGTCTTGGCCAGCAGCGCTTCGACCGAGCCGGTGGTGATCGGGTGGTAACCCGGCTTCGCCTTGGCGAACACCTGCTTGGCGAAGGCCAGGCCTTCCGGCGTCTTCACCAGTTCCTCGTAGATCGGCATGATCAACTTGCGGCGGCCCACGCGCTCCAGGAACGCACCGATCGCAGGCTGCGCTTCGGCATAGCCGCTACGCACCGCCAGCGGATACCAGCGCATTGCGATCTCGCCATTCTGGGTGCCGGTGAACTTGTAGGCCTCGTCCAGCTGCTTCAGCTGTTCGGCCCCCAGCTTCTCGCCCAGCCCGTCGATGAAGTGCACCCACTGCTGGGTAGTCCATTCCGAAGTGATCTGCGCGCTGGGCAGGGTCTTGCTGCCGAGCCAGGCGATGCGGGCGGTGTCGACGATGGCGAAGCCGCGCGACTGCGCCTTGGGCGCGAACGCAGGGATACCGGGCTCGTTGAGCCAGGTGTTGAGTTCGGCGTCGGTGACCGCGCTGGGATTCTTCGGCAGCAGGTTCTTGCGCAGGTAATCGACGAACTGGTCGCTGTTGACGCTCTGGAAGGCATGGTCGTCGAACCAGCCGCGCAGGAACGGATCGAACGTTTCGCGGCCGAAACGCTGTTCCAGGAACTGCAGGAACCAGGCGCCCTTGTCGTACGGCACGCCGGACAGCGCTTCATCCGGATCGCGGCCGGTCAGCGGCGCCAGTACCAACAGCTGGTCGCCCGGCGCCGTGTCCTTGATCTCGGCGGCCAGGTCGGCCTGGTCGATCTGGCGTTCCATCTCGGCCGCTTCCTGGCCGTATACCGCCTCGGTGATGCGCGACTGCACGTAGGTGGTGAAACCTTCGTTCAACCACATGTCCTTGGAGCTGGCGTTGGTGACCAGGTTGCCGGACCAGCTATGCGCCAGTTCGTGCGCGATCAGCGACACCAGCGACTTGTCGCCGACGATCACCGTAGGCGTGACGAAGGTCAGGCGCGGGTTCTCCATGCCGCCGAACGGGAACGACGGCGGCAGCACCAGCATGTCGTAGCGGCCCCAGCGATACGGGCCGTACAGCGCTTCGGTGGTGGCGATCATCTTCTCGGTGTCTTCGAATTCCTTGGCCGCCTTGTCCACCATGGTCGGCTCTGCCCACACGCCGCTGCGCGCCGAAATCGGCTTGAACACCAGGTCGCCCGCGGCGATGGCCAGCAGGTACGACGGAATCGGATTGGGCATCTTGAAGCTGTAGTCGCCATCGCGCGGCGCGGCCGGATCGTTGTCGGCGCTCATCAGCACCATTACGTCCGGACGGCTGGTGACGTGGGCGCTGTAGGTGAAGCGCACGCTGGGCGTGTCCTGCAGCGGTACCCAGCTGCGCGCGTGGATCGCCTGCGACTGGCTGAACATGAAGGGCAGCTTCTTGCCTTCGGTCATCGACGGCTCCAGCCATTGCAGGCCGGACGCTTCGGGCGAGGTCTGGTAGGCGATGCGCACCACCGGATTGCGCGCCGGGGTTTCGATAGTCAGCTTGCTGCCGAAGATCTTGTCGTTGGCAGCCAGCTCGTACTTCAGCGGCGCCCAGTTGCCCTTGCCGTCTTCGCCTTCGACCTTGGACAGGGTCAGCGCGCGGGTATCCAGCACCAGCTGGGTGGCGGCCTTGTCTTTCCAGTCCAGCTTGTAGGTGGCGGTGCCGGCAATGGTCTTGTTGTCGAAATCGATGGCCAGATCCAGCGCCAGGTCGGTGATGACGACCTTGCCGGGCTGGGCGTAGGAACTTTCGTCTTGGCTTCGGTCCACTTTGACCACCGCGGGCTTGGGTTTGGCGGGGATGGCTTCAGGGGCGGGGGCGGCTTCGCGGGAGCAGCCGGCCGCCAGCATCGCGGCGCAGGTGAGCAACAGGAACGTGGAGCGCATCGGCAAATCCAGGGTCAGGGGATTCCCCTAGTTTACCGTGGGAGCGACACAGGGGCTGCTGCCCCGTTGGCATTGCGGCGCGTGGGAGCGGCGTCCCGCCGCGAGCTCTTCGCCGTGACGCCTCGGAAAGGCGCAAGCGGGCATTCGTGCGGTCTGGATGCACAACGCTGAATTGGAAGGGCAAACGCAGGATCAAGAGCTCGCGGCGGGACGCCGCTCCCACCGCGCCAGCTTGATCAGACCTTATAGCCGGTATGCACGGCCACGATCCCGGCCGACAGGTTCTTGTAGCTGCAACGCTCGAAACCGGCCTCCTGCATCATCGCCTTCAGTTCGTCCTGCGGCGGATGCTTGCGGATGCTTTCGGCCAGGTACTGGTAACTGTCGGCGTCCTTGGCGAACAACTGGCCCAACCGGGGCAGGATCTTGAACGAGTGGAAGTCGTACACCGGCTTGAACCAGTCCACCGTCACTTCAGAGAATTCCAGCACCCGCGCCTGCCCGCCCACCTTGAGCACGCGGAACATCTCGCGCAGGCCGGCGTCCTTGTCGGTCACGTTGCGCAGGCCAAAGGCGATGGTGACCAGGTCGAAACTGTTGTCGGGGAATGGCAATGCTTCCGCATTGCATTGCACATAGTCCAGCCCGCCGACCAGGCCGCGATTGGTCATGCGGTCGCGGCCCACCGAGAGCATGCCGGCGTTGATGTCGCCGAGCACGATCTCGCCTTCCGGACCCACGCGATCCTTCAGCAACGCGGCGATGTCGCCGGTGCCTCCCGCCAGGTCCAGCACGCGGTCTCCACGCTTGACCTGCGCGGTGCCGACGAAATAGCGCTTCCACACCCGGTGCACGCCCAGGCTCATCAGGTCGTTCATCAGGTCGTAGTTGCCCGCGACCGAGGAGAACACCTCGCCGACCAGCTTCTGTTTGTCCTTGGCGGCAACGTCCTTGAAACCGAAATGGGTGGTGCCGGATTTGTAGGGGGATTCGCTCATGCGGCCATTATCGCATTGCCGGCGCGCAGGTCGCCGGCCTGCGGGTTACTTGATGCGTTCGCAACCGACCTTCGAGGCTTGTCCGCGGCCACTGGCGCAATCGCCGGTCTGAACGGGTTTGCGGCTCTGCGGGGTTGAAAGCAGCGTGGGCTGTGAAGCGCTGGCCGTGCCGCTGGCGGACCGCCGCACGGGCGCCGGACCGCCCATGAAGCGCGGCTGCGGCCCCACCGAGACCACGAAGCCGGTGGCGCTTTCCGATTCCACCGTCACCCAGATCGCGCTGTAGGGCGAGACCCAGGTCTCCCCCGCCTTGAACATCGATCCCTCGTTGTTGGCGACGTTCGCCGCTGGCACGGTGGCATCGACGCTGTAGGCCATGCCCCCGTTGACCACCCGATGGATGATGACCGCGTTGCCGGCCAGGTTGGCTTCGTAGGCGCCGCTGCGCTTGCGCGCCTCCAGCGTGTACAGCACGCCGGCTTCCTGCGGAACGGTAAACACCACCATCTGCGTGTTCAGCGAACCGGCCAGACTGGCCGCATCCAGGTTGACCGTCAGCCGTGGCCCGCCCGCAACCAAGGTCAGCTTGCGCGCGGCGTCCACCCAACCCAGGCGGTCGCGCTGATAGATGTTGATGTGCTTGGGCAGGCTGCCATAAGTGGCGTTGGACACGGCATTGCGCCAGCCATCGCTCATCACGTCCCAGGGATTGTCGTAAGGGTCGTCGTCGCCATCCGAGTTGTCCGAATGCGGCAAGCCGTAGCCGTGCCCCATTTCGTGCGCCAACGGTGCCAGGTTGTTGAAGGACCAGGGCGGATTCCAGGTATTGCGGATGCAGCGATTGGCCACGCCTTCCAGCGGGCCGCAGGCGCTGCCACCCCAGGCGAAACCATCCAGGTCACCGTTGAACATCATGTTGATGCCCTGCACGCCGGTGAAATTCACCGTGGGATCGGCCGCCGCGGCGCAATCCTCGAAGAGTTTGTCGAGGTTGGCCTTGCCGTCGCCTTCGCCGGTGATGTAGAAGGAACGCGGCTGCGGCAGGGTGAACCAGCCATAGGCGTCGCTGCCGGCCAGGCTTATCTTCCCGTACGAAACTTCAGGCCAGTAGTGGCCCAACTGGCCCGCCAGGGTGCCGTACTGGCCGCGGAAGAACTCCACGGTCTTCTGTTCGGTGGCGATGTCTGAAAACTTGCAGGCCACGGTGACCCAGCGGGTGGTGCCCGCCACTGCCTTGGCCGCCGGACCGGTTTTCAGCGGAACCGCAGGGTCGTAGCTCTGCCCCAGATTGTCGGCCGGCACGATCGCCTGGACTTTGCCGCGCAGGTCGGCGGCGAAATCGATCGCCACCCTTCGATTGGCCAACGCATACAGATCGCCGGCGGCGAATTTGGCCTGCGCCGGATCCAGCGCATGGCGCTCGCCCGCATCGGTCACCAGCGCGACGCGCAACTTGCTCGCCGGCTTGGCCCGGCCGGTATCGCCGCGCGGGTCGCCCCACTGCAACTGCAACTGTCCCTGCACGATCTGCGCCTGCGCCTGCAGCGCCAGCAACATCAACACCGTTGCAGCGGCGCACTTCGATCCGGCCCGCATTGCGCACGCTCGCCAAACTCCAAGTCTCATTGCCTTCGACCCCCTGATCCGGCGGAAGCGCACACCTGCCTCCGTCTCCTGCCTTGACTAGATAAAGGAGCTACGCCGCCACCGAAGTGATCCAGGCCCCATTTCCAGAACTCGCCAACCGCGTGGCACCATCCTACCGCGCCCTTCTCCTGGAACCGACATGCTTCAGCTTCCCGACTACCGCCTGTTGCTGGAAACCGCCGTCGCGCAAGCGCGCCAGGGCTTGGCCGAAGGCGGCATTCCCATCGGCGCGGCGCTTTACCACCAGGACGGCACCCTGCTGGGCTGCGGCCACAACCGGCGCATTCAGGAAGGCGACCCCTCGGTGCATGGCGAAACCGACGCCTTCCGCAAGGCCGGCCGCCAGCGCCGCTACCGCGACACCATCATGGTCACCACCCTGGCGCCCTGTTGGTACTGCAGCGGGCTGGTGCGGCAGTTCAACATCGGCACGGTGGTGGTGGGCGAATCGGTCAACTTCGGTGGCGGCATCGATTGGTTGCGCGAAAGCGGCGTCAAGGTGATCGATCTGCAAGACGAGGAATGCATCGCGATGCTGGGCGATTACATTGCGGCCAATCCGGAAGTCTGGAACGAGGATATCGGTGAGGAGTGAACCTGGGCCGCGAGTATGATTCCGTTCTCCAATCAAAGGGTCTTGCCATGTCAGAACATAAGACCGTCATCCAATGGAACCGCGACGGCAAGCCATTCACCTACGAAGGCTACAGCCGCGATCACCAATGGATCTTCGAGCGCGGGCAACGGCTCACCGGTTCGGCGGCACCGGCGTACCTGGGCAGCGCGCAGGGCGTGGATCCCGAAGAAGCTTTGGTTGTGGCGTTGTCGTCGTGCCACATGCTCACCCTGCTGGCGATTGCGGCCAAGAAGGGCTGGGTGATCGACAGCTATGCCGATGAAGCGGTGGGCACGTTGGGGAAGAACGCGGAAGGCAAGCCGGCCCTGACCCGCGTCACTTTGCGGCCGAAGATCGTTTTCGCCAAAGGCAGCCAGCCCGATGCCGAAGCACTGCAACGCCTGCACCATTCGGCGCACGAGCATTGCTTCATCGCCAACTCGGTAAAGACCGAGGTCGTCGTCGAACCGCTTTGACCTGCGTGGGTAGGAGCGCCCCATGGGCGCGAGCTGTTCAAACCGAGCGCGAGAGGCTCGCGCCCATGGGGCGCTCCTACGGACATGGTTAGAGGATATAGCGGCTCAGATCGGGGTCTTGCACCAGCTCGCCCAGATGCGCATCGACGTAGGCCTTGTCGATGACGACCTTCTGCCCGTCGCGGTCGGGAGCCTCGTAGCTCAACGTATCCAGCAACCGCTCCAGCACGGTGTGCAGGCGGCGTGCGCCGATATTTTCCTGGCGTTCGTTGACCTGCGCAGCGATCTCGGCCAGGCGATCGACGGCATCGGCGGTGAATTCCACGGTCACGCCCTCGGTCTTCAGCAGCGCTTCGTACTGGCGGGTCAATGCGGCCTTGGGCTCGGTGAGGATGCGAACGAAGTCCTGTTTCGACAGCGCCGACAGTTCCACGCGGATCGGGAAACGGCCCTGCAGTTCCGGAATCAGGTCGCTGGGCTTGGCCAGGTGGAACGCACCCGAAGCGATGAACAGGATGTGGTCGGTCTTCACCGTGCCGTACTTGGTGCTGACGTTGGAACCTTCCACCAGCGGCAGCAGGTCGCGTTGCACGCCTTCGCGGCTCACGTCGCCGCCGCTCATGTTGCCGCCGCGCTTGGCCACCTTGTCGATCTCGTCGATGAACACGATGCCGTTCTGTTCGCAGGCCTCGATGGCGGCGGTGCGGATATCGTCTTCGTTCACCAGTTTGGCTGCTTCCTCTTCCACCAGCTGCGGACGCGCGGCCTTGATGGTGAGCGTGCGTTTGTGCGATTTCGCATTGCCCATGCTGGAGAACATCTGACGCAGCTGCTGGCCCATCTCCTCCATGCCTGGCGGGGTCATGATGTCCATGCTGACGTTGGCCGAGAGTTCCAGTTCGATCTCGCGTTCGTCCAGTTCGCCGGCGCGCAGCATCTTTCGGAACTTGGTGCGGGTGTCGCCGTCCTGCGCGGAGGGCTCGTTGCGCGCGGCCTCGGCATCGAAACCGATGCCGGCGCTGCGCCGCGGCAACAAGGCGTCCAGGATGCGGTCTTCGGCGCGTTCCTCGGCCTGGGTGCGCACGCGCACCTTGGCCTGTTCGCGGTACATCTTCACCGCGGTATCGGCCAGGTCGCGTACGATCTGCTCCACATCCTTGCCCACGTAGCCCACTTCGGTGAAGCGCGTGGCTTCCACTTTCACGAACGGCGCGTTGGCCAACGTGGCCAGGCGGCGCGCGATCTCGGTCTTGCCCACGCCGGTCGGGCCGATCATCAGGATGTTCTTGGGCATCACTTCGTCGCGCAGGTCCTGCTGCAACTGCATGCGCCGCCAGCGGTTGCGCAGGGCGATGGCCACCGCGCGCTTGGCGCCGTGCTGGCCGACGATGTGGCGGTCGAGTTCCTGCACGATTTCGCGCGGGGTCATGGTGGAATTGTTTTCGGATTTCATCGAGTGCATACCGGAAGGTTGTGCCCGGTAGGAGCGCCCCATGGGCGCGAGCTCTTGCTGATGGAATCGGCAGAAGCTCGCGCCCATGGGGCGCTCCTACGGGAGAAGGTCAAAGTTCTTCGACGACGACGTTACGGTTGGTATAGATGCAGATGTCGCCTGCGATGTTGAGCGATTCGACAGCGATGGACTTCGCGTCCAGCTCGGTATGCGCCATCAGCGCACGCGCGGCCGACAGCGCGTAGGAGCCGCCGGAGCCGATGGCGATGATGCCGTCTTCCGGCTCGATCACATCGCCGGTGCCGCTGATGATCAGCGAGGTGTCCTTGTCGGCCACCGCCAGCAACGCCTCCAACTTGCCCAGCCGGCGTTCGGTGCGCCAGTCCTTGGCCAACTCCACCGCGGCGCGCTGCAGCTGGCCGTGTTTCTCGAGTTTGGCCTCGAACAATTCGAACAGGGTGAACGCGTCGGCCGCGGCGCCGGCGAATCCGGCCAGCACCTGTCCATCGCGGCCCAGCCTGCGCACTTTGCGGGCGTTGCCCTTCATCACCGTGTGGCCCAGCGTGACCTGGCCGTCGCCGGCCACGGCCACGCGGCCGTTGCGCCGCACCGACAGGATCGTGGTGGCGTGGAAAACATTGGGGTTCTGACTGGGGTCCATGCGGCCTCCGTGGGTTCAAGTAGGAGGTGGGGACGGCCGGGACGGGTTCAAGCATGACCTTCTACACACCGGACCATCTGAAGTCGCGTGGGAGCGGGGTGGGAGCGGCGTCCCGCCGCGAGCTTTTCCCTCGTAGAGCCGAGCTTGCTCGGCTGCCGCGTGTTTTTATAGTCCCGCGTGAAGAGCTCGCGGCGAGACGCCGCTCCCACGACGCCGCTCCCACGACGCTGCACCCGCGAACTGCTCGGCCGACTCAGGTTTTGCGTTTGGCACGCGGATGGGCGGCGTCGTAGACCTTGGCCAGGTGCTGGAAATCCAGATGCGTGTAGATCTGCGTGGTGGCGATGTCGGCGTGGCCCAGCAATTCCTGCACGCCGCGCAGGTCGCCGGAGGATTCCAGGATATGGCTGGCGAAACTGTGGCGCAGCATATGCGGGTGCACGTTCTTGAACAGGCCTTGCTTCTGCGCCAGCAGCTTCATGCGGATCTGCACGGCGCGTTGCGAAATGGTCGCGCCGTTGCGACCGGGAAACACGGGCGCATCGGCCGCCGGGCTTTGCTCCTCGCGCCAGGCGAGCAAGGCCTTGCGCGCATGCGAACCGACCGGCACCTTGCGCTCCTTGTTGCCCTTGCCGAGCACCGTGACGAATCCGCTGGCCAGATCCAGCCCGTTCCAGCGCAAAGCGCACAGCTCGCTCAGGCGCAGGCCGGAGGAATAGAACAGTTCCAGCAAAGCACGATCGCGGAATCCCAGCGGCACGTCGGTCGGCACTTCCACCAGTCGCGAAGCTTCGTCCGCGTCCAGCACCTGCGGCAACTTGCGCGGCGACTTCGGCGCGCGCAGCGCGGCGGCGGGACTGGCGGCGATGCGGCCGTGCTTGAGCAGCCAGTTGAAATAGCTTCGGCAAGCCGACAGGCGACGTTGCAGGCTCTTCGGAGACAGGCCGCGACGGTGTTCGGCGGCGACGAAAGCGCGCAGCTGTTCGGTATCGAGGTTCGATAGCGAGTCGACGTCCTGTGCCGTTGCCCACTCGACCAACGCGGTCAGATCGCGACGATAGGCGTCCAGCGTGTGCGCCGACATGCGGCGCTCGACTTGAAGGTGGGCGAGGAAGTCTTCGATCATGCGGGCAACCCGAGAACCGTCATTCCCGCGAAGGCGGAGGCGCTTTATAACGGCGCAAGCCGGTCAACCCAGTGATTTGGCTTCTTGCTTCCTCCAAGCTTGGCGCCACAAATTCAATGCCGAAAAGCAAAGTCGCTGGGTTCCCGCCTTCGCGGGAATGACGGGCAAAGGCAGGGCGGCCTTCCTCAGCCATCGAACCGCTTCATCGCCACCGCCAGCGCCTCGCCCATCATGCGCAGGAACAGCGTGCCCATACCCGGATAGAAGCGGTTGCCGTCGCGGCTGCCGACCGCCACCAGGCCCAGTCCGGGCAGCGGCAGCAGCGCGGAGGACTGCACTTCCTCGGCGCGCGCGCCATACAACAACGCGTTCTTTTCCGGCTGCAGACGGCCGCATAGCGGCTCGCCGTCCTTCAGGCAGTCGCGGAACGAATTGAGGTGCGTGCTGTTCTCGGCCACCACCTGCAGCCATTCGGCGTCGTCCAGCCCGGCTACCGGCGCGAACATTACGATGCGCACCAGATCGCCGTTGAAATCTTCGGCCAGCGAAGCGGCCATCGCCCGCAGCGTGTCCTGGGCGCTGTTCTGCTTCAACAGCGACAGCGTCAGCTGGTGCGTGCGCACGGCCAGGCGCTCGTTCTCCTGCGCGTTGGCGAACAGGTCGTTGAGCCGCTTGGACAATTCGCGGTTCTTGTCGCGCAACACTTCCAGCTGGTAGCTGGCGAGCGAGGCGGTGGGGCCTTCCTCGCGCGGCACCACCAGGGTCAGCGCCAGGTCGGGGAACTGCTTGAGGAAGGTCGGGTGCCGGCGCAGCCAGGCCGCGATCTCGTGGGCGCCCAGTTTTTCTTGTGTTTCGCTCATTGTTCCCATTCCCCTTCGAATACGAATGCCGCCGGCCCGGACATGATGACCTCGGCCGCGTCATCGGGCCAGTCGATATGCAGATCGCCGCCCGGCAGCGTGATGTCGACGCTGCGGTCGATGCGGCCGCGCCGCATCAGCACCGCAGCGGCCGCGCAGGCGCCGCTGCCGCAGGCCAGGGTCTCGCCCACGCCGCGCTCGTACACGCGCAGGCGCAGGCGGTCGCGCGCGACCACCTGGGCGAAACCGATGTTGGCCGATTGCGGAAACGCCGCGCTTTCCTGCAGCGCCGGCCCGGTCGCCAGCACGGGAGCAAGATCGACGTCGTCCACTTCGATCACCGCGTGCGGGTTTCCCATCGACACCGCGCCGAATTCGATCTCCTCGCCGTCGAGCCGCTGGCGATAGCGATCGGCCGCGGAGAATCCGGCCAGCGGGATCGATGCAGGTTCGAACTGCGGCACGCCCATGGCGATGGCGTAGCGGTCGTCTTCCAGGCGCTGCACGTCGTGCGTGGCCAGCGGGCTGTCCACCTGGAATCGCGAACCCTGGGCGGCGCCGTCGCGCACCAGCCAGGCGGCGACGCAACGCGCGCCGTTGCCGCATTGCTGCGAAGGCGAGCCGTCGGAATTCCAGATGCGGTAGGAAGCGACGGCGTCGCGGCTGCGCGGAGCCTCGATGGTCAGGATCTGGTCGCAACCCACGCCGAAGTGGCGGTCGGCCAGTTGCTCGGCCAGGGCCGCATCCGGCGGCGGCGTGCCGTCGCGCAGATCGAGGATGACGAAGTCGTTGCCGGCGCCATGCATCTTGGAGAACCGAAGCACCTTCAACACTCCAACACGAGTCTCAGCCATTCGGGGCCGGAGTGGTGGGCGTTTCCACCGCATCTTCGGCTTGCTCGTCGGCTTTTTGCTCGACCGGCGTGGCCGGCGCTTCGATCTGCGGCGTGTTGTCGGTGGGCTCGTCGGCGGGCGCATCGATCGGCGCGGCCTTTTCCGGCAGGATCAGCGGACCCTTGGCGCCGCAGGCTGCGAGGGTGAACAACAGGGAAGCGATGAGGGCGATGCGCAGGGAATTGTTCATGGCGCCGAGTATAGCCAGATGGGGGTGAATGGGGCTCGCGACAAACGCCTGCGTACGGCGGGCAATGCCCGTCCTACGTGGAATGTTGCTCGGTTCCGTTGCGGTAGACCCCAGGGGGAACGGGCCGACGCCAGGGGCTTCATGGCCGATCCTGCGGCTCCGGCCGCAACCACAGCCACACCGCTACCGCGGCCATGCAGGCGATCGGCAAGGCGGCCATCCACCAGCGGTGCGCGCCGGTGGAAAACATGATCGCCAGCAGCACCGCCGCGCAGGCCAGCATGGCCCAGGTCGCGGCCCATTTGGCCCGTCGCGAAACCGCGCCGCTGGCCTGCCAGTTGCCGATGGTGGGACCGAAGCGCGGGTGCTGCAGCAGATAGCGGTGCAAGCGATCGGAACCGCGCGAGGCGGCGTAGGCGGCGATCAGCACGAACACGGTAGTGGGCAGGCCCGGCACGAAAATACCGACGATACCCAGGCCCAGGCTGACGTAAGCCAGCAGCCACCACGCCCAGCGGAAGCGGGAGCCGCGCCGGGGTGGGGGCTCGCGCGATGAGGAAAGAGGAGGCAGTGAGTTCACGCCTCTGTTTTACCAGAGTCCAATGCGAAGGGTCTGCAACGACCGCAAGCGATGTGGGAGCGGCGTCCCGCCGCGAGCTCTTGCAGGAAAAGCTCGCGGCGGGACGCCGCTCCCACGACAGGCTCAGTTCGTAGCGGTTTGAGCCACACCCAGTTGGTCCAGCATGAACGCGTAGTACTCCGACACCTCGCGGTAGCGGCGGAAACGGCCGGACTTGCCGCCGTGGCCGGCTTCCATGTTGACGCGGAACAACAGCGGCAGGGTGCCGGTGTTGTCGTCGCGCAGCTTGGCCACGTACTTGGCTGGCTCCCAGTACTGCACCTGCGAATCCCACAGGCCCGTGCCCACGAAGATCGCCGGATACGCCTGCTTGCTGATGTTGTCGTAGGGCGAATAGGTGAGGATGTAGTCGTAGTACTGCTTTTTCTCCGGGTTGCCCCACTCGTCGTATTCGTTTGTGGTCAGCGGAATGGACGGGTCCAGCATGGTGGTGACTACGTCCACGAACGGCACCTGCGACACGATCACCCGGTACTTCTCCGGCGCCATGTTGGAGATGGCGCCCATCAGCAGGCCGCCGGCGCTGCCGCCCGAAGCAGCCACGCGGTCCTTCGACGCGTAGCCTTCCTTCACCAGGAAGTCGGTGACGTCGATGAAGTCGGTGAAGGTGTTCTTCTTGTGCAGCATCTTGCCGTCGTCGTACCACTTGCGGCCCAGCTCCTGGCCGCCGCGGATGTGGGCGATGGCGTAGACCATGCCGCGGTCGAGCAGGCTGACATTGGTGACGCTGAAGGTGGGATCGGTGGAATGGCCATAGCTGCCGTAGGCGTACTGCAGCAACGCCGCCTTGCCGTCCTTCTTGAAGCCTTTCTTGTAGACCACCGAAACCGGCACCTTGGTGCCGTCGCGCGCCGTGGCCCACAGGCGTTCGGTCTCGTACTTCGACGGGTCGTAACCCAGCACCGGTTGCTGCTTGAGCTGTCGGCGCTCGCCGGTGACGGTGTTGAGCTCGTACACGGTGGCCGGCTTGGTCATGGAGGTGTAGTCGTAGCGCAACCACGGGGTGTCGTGCTCGGAGTTGATCTCCAGGGCCATCGAATAGGCGGTCTCGTCGGCCTTGACGAACTCCTCGCTGCCATCGGCCTTGACCAGGCGGATGCGCTCCAGCGCCTCGGAACGTTCGGCGATGGCGGTGAAGCCGTCGAACAGCTCGAAGTTCTCGATGTACACGTCTTCGCGATGCGGAATCCATTCCTTCCATTGCGCGCGCGAAGTAGCGCCGTCGGGGGCGGTCATCAGCTTGAAGTTCTCGGCGCCGTCGGCGTTGGTGCGGATCACCCAACGGTCGCCGATATGGTCCAGGTTGTATTCGACGTCGTCCTCGCGCGGAGCGATCACCGTGAACACCGCCGGATCGCTGGCCGGCGCGCAACGCGCCTCGCCGGAAAGGCGGCTGCCGATGTCGATGCAGATGTACTTGTCGTCGCGGGTGCGCGAGATGCCCATGAAGAAGGTTTCGTCCTTTTCTTCATACACCAGCACGTCATCGCTCGCGGGCGTACCCAGCACGTGCTTCTTGATGCGGACCGTGCGCAGGGTTTCCGGGTCGTTTTCGGCGTAGAACAGGGTCTTGTTGTCGTCGGCCCAGACCAGCTCGGGCGAGACACCGGAAACGGTGTCGGCATAGGTTTCGCCGGTAGCCAGGTTGCGCACGTGCACCACGTACTGGCGACGGCCCACGGTATCGTCGGCCCAAGCCAGCAGCTGGTTGTCCTGGCTCACCGTCCACTCGCCGACATGGAAGAAATCGTGGCCGGCGGCCATCGCGTTGACGTCCAGCAGGATCTCCTCGGCGCCTTCCATGCTGCCTTTGCGGCGCGCGTGGATCGGATAGTCCTTGCCGGTTTCGAAACGCGTGTAGTACCAATAGCCGCGTTCGCGGTAAGGCACGCTGGCGTCGTCCTGCTTGATGCGCCCCACGATTTCGCCGTACAGCTTTTCCTGCAGCGGCTTGGTCGGCGCCAGCACCGCGTCGGCGTAGGCGTTCTCCGCATTCAGGTAGGCCAGCATCTCCGGATTCTTGCGCTCGTCGTCGCGCAGCCAGTAATAGTCGTCGTTGCGCACGGCGCCGAAGGGCGCTTTGACCTCATGCGGCTTCTTGGCGACATCCGGCGCGTTGGCGACCGGGGAAAGAGCGGAGCTAGGGAAAGTGGTCATCAGGAGGGTGGCCGCAAGCAGGAAATAGGTCGGTTTCATTACAAGTGGGTCCTTGGTGGGCACTGCGCAATGGTCGGGAACGATCTTAAACTTTCGACCGTTGTCCTGGGACAGCAGAACAGCTGGAGAAATGACGCGTGCTTTGGCTTTGGCTTTGCTTTCGGTTCTAGCCCCACCTCCCCCGTGAGGCGCGGCAAGCAGGACGGGTAAACCCCGCAGGGGCGGCGCACAAGGATGTGCGCCGTTTTTGGAGCAGCAGGATGCTGCTTCCAAAAATTCCCGGCCTGCTTGCGGACCCGGCAGCTTCATCGCCGGGCGCGACGTTAGGGCGGCTTTCTTTTGGTTACTTTTCTTTGCCGTTCAAAGAAAAGTGACTCGCGCGTAGCGCGAAACGCCTTGAGCTTTGATCGAATGAATTGCGCCAAGAGCGCCCTCATCCGCCTTCGGCACCTTCTCCCGCAAGCGGGAGAAGGGTTCTTTCTGACAGATTGAAGTTACTTGTTGAGTTGCTGCCACAGGAACGTATAAGCCAGCGCGCTCATATGCGCCGACTGCTTGTTGTTGGCCGCCCCGCCGTGGCCGCCTTCGATGTTCTCGTAGTAGCGCACGTCCTTACCGGCGTCGAGCATCTTGGCCATCATCTTGCGCGCATGGCCCGGATGCACGCGGTCGTCGCGCGTGGAGGTCATGAAGATCGTCGGCGGATACGTCTTGGCCGGGTCGAACAGATGGTACGGCGAGAACTTCTGGATGAATTCCCAGTCGGCGGTATCCGGATTGCCGTATTCGGCCATCCACGACGCGCCCGCCAACAAGTGGTTGTAGCGCTTCATGTCCAGCAGCGGCACCTGCACCACCACCGCGCCGAACAGTTCCGGATACTGCATCAGCATGTTGCCGGTGAGCAGGCCGCCATTGCTGCCGCCTTGGATGCCAAGATGCTTGGGCGAGGTGATCTTGCGGGCGATCATGTCCTGCGCAACCGCCGCGAAATCTTCATAGGCCTTGTGCCGGTTCTGTTTCAGCGCCGCCTGGTGCCAGCGCGGACCGTACTCGCCACCGCCGCGGATATTGGCCACCGCATACACGCCGCCCTTCTCCAGCCAGCCCATGCCCACGCCGCCGGAATAGCCGGGCGTCAGCGAAATCTCGAAACCGCCGTAGCCGTAGAGCAAGGTAGGCGCGCTGCCGTCGTACTTCAGGCCTTTGGGCCGCACCAGGAAGTAAGGCACCTTGGTGCCGTCCTTGGAAGTGGCGAAGTGCTGTTCCACCACGTCCTTCGATGCATCGAAGAAGGCGGGCATGGTCTTCAGCGCTTGCACCGACGAAGCAGGGCCGCCGGCTTCGGCCAGCATCAGCGTGGTCGGAGTCAGGTAATCGGTGACGGTCAGCCACACCGCGTCGCTGTCGTCGCTGTCCACCGCGCCGACGCCGATGGTGCCCAGCGCCGGAGCGCCGGCGAAATCGCTTTTCTTCCAGCCGCTGGCCGAAGGCGTGAGCACGATCAGCTTGTTCTTGACGTCGTCCAGCACGTTCAGCACCACGTGGTTCCTGGTCCATGTAGTGCCGGCCAGCGAAGTGGAATCGGTAGGCTCGAACAACACGTCGAACTTGCGCTTGCCAGCCATGAAGTCGTCGAACTTCGTCGCCAGCAGCGAGCCTGCCTTGTAGGTCTTGCCGTCGACCTCCCAGGGCTCGCGCAGTTCCACGGTCAACCATTCGCGGACCACGCCCTTGCCGGTGGAGTTGGGCACGTCGACCTTGGTCAACTTGCCGTCGCCGCCGCGCAGGTACAGCTCATCGTTGTAGAAGGCGATGGTGCGGCTGACGAAATCGCGTTCGAAGCCTGGCGTGCTGTCGTGATAGGCCGCGATGTACATGTCCTGGTTGGTGCCTTCATACACGACCGTAGCCGCGCTGAGCGGCGTGCCGCGCTTCCATTCCTTGACGATGCGCGGATAACCGGACGGGGTCATGCTGCCGGGGCCGAAATCGGTGTAGACGTAAACGGTATCGGCGTCTTTCCAGCCAAGACCGCCCTTGGCTTCGGGACGGAAGAAGCCGTCCTTGATCCATTGCTTGGTGGAGAGATCGAATTCGCGGGTGACGTCGGCGTCGGAGCCGCCGCGCGACAGCGCGATCAGGCAGCGTGCATAGTCGGGCTTGCGGCAGTCGGCGCCGTGCCAGACCCACTTCTTGTCGTCCTGCAGGCCCTCTGCCTTGTTCAGCGCGTCCAGGTCGATGACCGTTTCCCACTGCGGCTGCGGCTTGCGGTACTCCTCCAGCGTGGTCCGCCGCCAGAGGCCGCGCTCGTGGTTCTTGTCCTTCCAGAAGTTGTAGTAGTAGTCGCCGATCTTCTCCACGCCGGGAATCTTGGCGTCGGAGTCGAGCATGGTCAGGATCTTGCCTTCCAGCTGCTTGAACTCGGGGGTGGCGGCGATTTCGGCTTCGGCCTTGGCGTTCTGGGCCCTTACCCATTCCAGCGGTTTCTGCCCTTCCACATCCTCCAGCCAGGCGTATTTGTCATCGGTCACTGCGGCGGGCTCCTGGGCGGTGGCGCTGCCTGCGGCAGCGGCAAGGCCCGCGACGACGACGAGGGTCTGGCAGGCATGGGTGAGTTTGGGCATGGGTACTCCGGTTGCGCGGTCAATTCTCCACGCTAGCACAGCCCGTCAACCCGCCCCCCTGCCGAAGGTCAGGCCGCCCGCGACAGACGCTGCGCCACGGGGGCCGCGCGGCGGCGCGCCTGCGTGCCGGGGCGGCGGCGGCGAGGCGCGGCGGCGGCGGACGCGGCCTTGCCCAGAGGGAGACGGAAGCGATGCAGCGCCCACAGCGCCATGCCCGGCATGCCCACCAGCCACAGTGGCAGCCAGCCCAGCCATTCGCTGTGGCCGCGCGCCATGGGCAACAGGACTACCAGTGCCACGCCGCACGACAGCGCCAGTCGCAAGCTGCGATGGAGTTGCGGGTCGGGCCTTACCGCTACGTTCTGACGCGTTTCGAGCTTGGGCATGACGGTGGCTCCTTGGACTGGAAGGCCAGCGTGCCGTGGCACCATCTCAAGAGTTGCGACCCTCCCGTAGGTCGGGGCTACGCCCCCGACGCGCGTGCACCCCACGCGTTCGACATACCGCACGCGTCCGGGAGTCGGCCACGTAGGGCCGACCTACCTGTGGGTTACGCCTTCGACGAGCGCTCGTAATTGCTCAGCGCCAATTCCAGCAACGATTTGGCCTGTTCGCGCAGCACCGGCGGCTCGACGATTTCCGCATCGGCGCCGTAATGCAGGATGTCCATCAGCAGCTCGCGCGAGACGCTGTACGGGACCTTCAATTGGTAACGGCCGTCTGGCAGGAAACGCCCTTCCTGTTTCGAATGCCATTGCTCGTCGGCGACCCAACGGGCGGTCTTGGCGCTGAACAGGATGGTGGCCCAGCCCTTGGGTTCGCCGGAGAAGATGCCGTAGCTGGAAGCCAGGTGCTGGTTGAGTTCGCTGTCGGTCAGATCGCGCGCCGCTTCATCCAGCACCTTGGCGTTGCTGATGCGGTCCACCGCGAAACTGCGCAGCCCGGCGCGTTCGTGGTCCCAGGCGTCCAGGTACCAGTTGTCGCGGTAGTGGGTGATGCGCTGCGGAGACACGGTGCGCCGCGTCCGCTCGTCGGTGGAGCGCGCCCGGTATTCGAAATTCAGCTGTTTGCGCTCCAGCACCGCCGAGGCCACGCTGCGGAAACTGGCCTCGTCCAGGCGGCGGCCGCGGTGCGGGATCACCCGCACCCGTTCCACCGGCCAGTGATCGACGCCGGCATGGTCGGCCAGCAAACCTTCGATGCGTTTCTGCAGCGGCGCCAACGCGCCGGCCAGCACGCCGCCGCCGGTGCGCATCAGCAACTGCTGCGCGGCCAGCAGCGAATACAGTTCCTCGGAGCTCAACCACAGCCCCGGCAGTTCGAAACGTTCGCTTTCGCCGGACTGGTAGCGGAAGCCGGCTTCGCCATCGCCCTCGATCGGGGCCATCAAGGCGTCGCGCAGGTAGGCCAGGTCGCGGTAAGCGGTGGCGCGCGAGCAGCCCAGTTCCTCCTGCAGGCGCTTGACCGTGACCGGGTAGCGGGCCGCTTTCAGGATGCGGTGCAGGGCGGTGATGCGTTCGATCTTGTCCATGCGCCGATTATGGCCGAGCCGTGGCCGTTTTCGCGATGAAGATGCCGTTGAACCAAATACAGGGGACCGGCTGTTCGACAGCTTGGGCCCGTGCGGTGCCGGACACCGCTGCGCCCAGATTGTGCGCAGCGACCCCTCAACGCGCGGACCCAAGCTGTCGGCGTTTGCCGCTTTTGCGCTACCGGTTCCTAATGTGTCCTTCCGTCCAGGCCCTGGAGTTCCGCATGACCCTACGTCCGCTCGCGCTTGGCTGCCTGGTGGTGGCGATCGTCGCCTGCAAACCTTCCCCTCCTGCCGAACCATCGGCGGCGGCCGCCGCGCCGGCCAGCGCAGCGGCCGTGCCCGAGGCCACCGCCGCGCTCAACCCGTTGGCCAGCCCGGAGGACGAGGTGAAGGCATCGATGGACAAGTTCCTGAAAGCCAGGTCCTTCCATGCGGTGATGGTGATGGAAGGGGCCCGCGGGATGACCAACGAGATGGACTTCGTCGCTCCCGACCGCTATCGCATGAAGATGCCGGTTGGGACGCAGATCATCATCGGCGATAACATGTACATGCAGATCGAGGGCCGCTCGATGAAGGTGCCCCTGCCCAAGGGCCAGTTGAACCAGTGGCGCGATCCGCTGAAGATCGAAGAGAACAAGGCCGGACTCAGCGTCGAAGCATTGGGCGACGTCACCCTCGACGGCAAGGCGGCCAAAAAATACCTGGTCAGGCACACCCAGCCGGAGGCCAGCGAATTCACCTTCTGGATCGGCGCCGACGGCTTGCCCCTGCAGCTGCTGCACCAGGGCCAGGCGCAGGGCAAACCGTATTCGATGACCCTGCACTATTCGCGCTTCGATGACCCCACGATAACCATCGATCCGCCGCAATGATTTCCTAACTCCGGTTTAACCGGGGCAGGACGCTTTTCACTGCCAGACTCCGCGCGATCAAACGGAGTCGGTATGCGGTCGAAGGAACGGTGGGGAAGCGGCACCCAGGTGGCGGCATGGTTGGGCGTGCTGGTAGTGCATGCGGGATTCTTCTGGTTGCTGACTTACCAGGTTAGGCCGGCGACGCAGACCGGAAGCGCAGAGAGATTGCGCCTGGTATTCCTGCCTCGGTCGCGGCAGGCGGCGCCTGCGCCTTCGCACCCTGTCGTGCATCCCTCGCGACCGAACGCGCCGCTACGCCCTGCGATCCGGCCACGGCCCATCGATCTGGCCGCAGTTGTGGAGCCGCCTGTACCCGTGCCCGATACCCACACAGCTGAAACGACTCCGTCGACGGACTGGGTGGAACAGGCACGACGATCGGTGCAGGCCGGCGAACCGCTCTCCTTCGTTGCCGACCCGCTGCGCAGTCGCCATGCGCAACTGCCCGGCGGCGATGGCCGCGAAAGATTCCGGCTGCGGGAACCGCTGAGTCCGCAAAAGATCCTGCAAAAGATTGGAGGCATGGCTGGCGGCCCCGGCTACAGCCAGTCGCCTTGTCCGCGCATAGCTTCCAATCTTCCCGGCCTGCTGACCGGCACGTCCGAGCAGGAACGCCGGCGGTTGGAGGAAGAACTTCGTCGCAACCGCGAGTACTGCCGACCCTGAACGAAAACTGGCCGGCCTGCCATAAAACTGAGAGCGAACAAACACTTGCGCTTGAACCAGGGGCTTGGCGAGGTAACATGTAACCGTTTTCAGTTTTGTCTTCCCATCGCTCAACTCCCAGGCCCCCATGTCCCGTCATTCGCTGCTGTTCCCCTCCCTGCTCCTGGCCATCGTCGCGCCTGCGGCCTGGGCCAACGATCAAGCCTGCCCCTGCGACGGCGAAGACGGCAGCAAGACCGAAGTGGTTTCGCACTGGACCGGCGGCGGCGAACTGGGTTTCGCTTCGGCGCGCGGCAACAGCATCAACGAGAGCCTCAACGGCCGCCTCAACCTGCAGTACACCCAGGACGACTGGATCCACAGCATGGACCTGTTCGGCCTGCGCGCCCGCGCCGAGTACCGGGTGGAGGACGAAAACGGCGGCATCACGCGTCAAGCCAAGACCACGGCCAACCGCTACACGGTGGGCGTCAACAGCGCGCTGAAACTGGGCGAACATCGCCAGTTCACCACCGCCCTGCGCGCCGAGCAGGACGATTTCGCCACCTACGACCGCTTGCAGACCGCCAGCATCGGTTACGGCACGCGCATGATGGACGGCGAACGCACCAAGCTGGACGTGCAGGTGGGCCCGGGTTTCCGCCGCGCGCACAACGCCGAAGACAATGTTACCGAGACCGGCATGATCGGCCGCGGTTTCGTGGGCTTGAAGTTCGACCTGACCGACAACACCGAACTGTCCAACAACCTGCTGGTCGAGTCGGGCAGCCACAACACCTACGCGCAGAACGACCTTGGCGTTTCGGTGGCGATGAATTCCCACTTGGCGCTGAAGGCCGGGCTGCAGGCGCGACGCAACAGCGAGGTCGAAGCCAACAGCAAGAAGACCGACACGCTGACCACCATGAACGTGGTGTACCGCTTCAAATAATCGTCGCGTCACGCACCGCCAGCGGACGCCGCGAAGCGGTTACAGGAATTCGCCCGCGCCTTGCGCCAGCAACTCGCGGGCCACGGCCTGTCCCAACGCTTCGGGCGCATCGCTGGCCGCTTCGTCCTGCGCGCGCACCATGCGCCCGTCGCTGGCAGAACCGACCAGGCCGCTCAGTTGCAGGCGGTCGCCGCGCCATTGCGCATAGGCCGCTACCGGTACGTGGCAGCTTCCGTGCAGCGCCCGGTTCATCGCCCGCTCGGCTTCCACGCAGGTGCGGGTAGGCGCGTGGTCCAGCGCGGCGAAGAGTTGCTGCATCTGCGCATCGCCGGCGCGGCATTCGATTGCAATTGCGCCCTGCGCCGGCGCCGGCAGCCATTCCGGCGCGGCCAGGCGCACGCCGATGCGGTCGTGGAAACCCAGCCGCTGCAGACCCGCGCAGGCCAGCACGATGGCGTCGTAGTCGCCCGCATCCAGTTTGGCCAGGCGCGTGTTGACGTTGCCGCGCAGGTCCAGCAGTTGCAGGTCCGGACGGCGCGCGCGCAATTGCGCCTGCCGCCGCAGCGATGAGGTGCCTACCCGCGCGCCTTGCGGCAACGCATCGAGCGAAGCATGAAGATTGCTGATGAAGGCATCGGCCGGATCGGCGCGCTCCAGGATCGCCGACAGCGCGAACGGCGCGTCCAGTTCCATCGGCACGTCCTTGAGCGAATGCACCGCGCAATCGGCCTCGCCCCTCAGCATGGCCAGCTCGAGCTCCTTAAGGAACAGGCCCTTGCCGCCTATAGCGGCCAGCGAACGATCCAGCACGTCGTCGCCGCGGGTGCTCATCGGCACCAGACTCACTTCGAGACCGGGGTGCGCCGCGCGCAGCAGGGTGGCGACGTGTTCGGTCTGCCACAGGGCAAGCGGGCTTTTGCGGGTGGCGATGCGGATGTGCTTCATGCTGGCATTATGAAGCCGACACGGAGGGCTGGGTAGGCAACTCGAGGCACGGCTTCAATGTTCCGCGAAACAAACCCGAACGGGGTAACCAGACCCGTTCGTGGTGAGCCTGTCGAACCACGCTCTCGGAGCAGATCTTCCGGATCGCGACGGTTTCCACATCCTGCGAAAAGCGTGGTTCGACAGGCTCACCACGAACGGGAATCTATAGCCGCAGGCTTTCCAAAGAACCTCTAAACAACTCGAATGTCATCCCGAGCGTAGCGAGGGATCTGCTTTTCCCAGCTGGACAGCAGATCCCTCGCTACGCGCGGGATGACATGGGGTTGCTCGGGTCTTCTCTAAAGATTCTTGACCGTATCTCGCAGGCCGGCCACGCAGCGGCGGCTGACTTCCAGCGGCTCCTTGCCATGGCGCAGGACCGCCTGCACGCGGCCGTCGGCGATGCGCTTGAGTTCGGTGATCTCGTGCCGGGCCACCAGGCAGTTGCGATGGATGCGCACGAAGCGTCCGTTGAACTCGTCCTCCAGCGAACGCAGCGATTCCTCGATCAGGTCTTCGCCGCGCGCGTGGTGGACCACCACGTATTTCTCTTCGGCCTGCAGGTAGTGCACGTCCTCCACCGGAATCAGGCGCAGGCTGCCGCGCATGCGCGCGCACAGGTGCGTGCGCGGGATGCGGCCCGGTTGCGCCGGCGCCTGCGTTTCGCGGCCGGCAATGAAGGTGCGCGCGCGCTCCAGCGCCACGGTCAGACGCTCGGCGCGCACCGGCTTCATCAGGTAATCGATGGCCGCGGCATCGAAGGCCGACAGCGCGTGTTCGTCGTAAGCGGTGCAGAACACCACGGCCGGCCGCGGATCGAAGGCGGTAAGGTGGCGCGCGGCTTCCAATCCGTCGACCCCGGGCATGGCGATGTCCAGCAGTACCAGGTCGGGCCGGAATTCGGCGCAGGCCTGCAAGGCGCTAAGCCCGTTGTCGGCCTCGGCGACGATTTCCACGCCCGCATGCTCGGCCAGCAGCGCACGCAGGCGCTCGCGGGCCAGGGGTTCGTCGTCGGCGATCACCACCTTCACGGTGTCTGCTTCCTCGGTTCTGCGCAGATTGGTTCTGGAACAGATGCCGGCCCATGGTAGCGAGCGTTCCGGCCAGCGTCACCCTGCGACGCGGCGCACATTTAGGAGCCCGCGAACCGCTGCGCCATCCAGTCGCCCAAGGCGCGAATTTCCTCGGCGCAGACCTGGTGCGCCATCGGATAGCGATGCCATTCCACCGCGAAACCGAACGATTGCAGCAACTGCGCGCTGCGTTCGGCATACATCAGCGGAATCACCGGGTCGGCCGCGCCGTGGGCCATGAAGATCGGCTGGGTTGCGGCGCCCTCGCCCAAGGATTTCTCCGCGGCCTCGGCGCCGGGCAGGTAGGTCGACAGGGCGATCAATCCCCCCAGCGGAGTCTTGCGCCGTAGGCCCGCCGTCAGCGCGATGGCGCCGCCCTGGGAAAAGCCGGCCAGCAGGATCCGTTGCGGATCGATGCCGCGCGCGTGTTCGCGGTCGATCAAGGCGCCGGTCTGCAGCACGGACTGGTCGACGCCTTCGCTGTCGGCGCGGGTCGGGAAGTCCATGCCGACGATGTCGTACCACGCGCGCATGCGCACGCCGTTGTTGATGGTGACCGCGCGCACCGGCGCGTGCGGGAACACGAAGCGCAATGACGGCCAGTCCTTGCGCACCAGCTCCGGCACCAGCGGGACGAAATCGTGGCCGTCGGCGCCCAAGCCGTGCAGCCAGATCACCGACCATTGCGGCGACGGGCCGGTTTCCTGTTCTACGGTTTCAAGCAGATCGATGGCGTTGTCCATGGCCCATTGTGGACGACATTGCGAGCGGCCATCAAATCAGGGTGCGTTGCACCGCCTTGCGGCCGGAGCGCTTCCATCAGGCGCAAAGAAAAGACCCCGGCGTTGCCGGGGTCTGATGGAGCGGTATCGCGATGGAGCAACCGCCTCAGAACTTCTGCGAGAAGCGGATACCGAAGGTGCGCGGCTGGTTGGTGACGGTGTAGACCTGGCCGTTGGGATACCCGGGCACCACGCCCGAGGCGCCGCAGACAGTCTCGCCGCACTGGGTGAAGCGCGAGATCTCGGCGCGCTCGTCGGTGGCGTTGCTGAGGAACAGGTCCAGCGCCCAGCTGTCCTTGGCGATGCCTGCGGAGAGATCCAGCGTGGTGTAGGAAGGCAGGTCGCCCAGGATTTCGCGCTCGATCAGGCGCAGGTCGGAAGTGCGCTGGCCCACGTGCACCGCCGCGCCCTGCAGATACGCGTCGAAGCTGCCCAGGGTGAAGTGGTAGCGGGCGGTCAGGTTGCCCTTGAACTTCGGGGTGACCGGCAAGCGCGTGCCATCCGGCGCCTCGGGACCATCGGGGAACTCGATGCCTTCGATCTCGCTGCCGGCCGGACAATCGGTGATGATTTCGCCAGTAGAGGGCAGCACCGCACCGCAATAGTTGTCGGTGAGCTTGGCGTCGTAGAACGCAGCGCCGCCGGTCACGGTGAGGTTGTAGCTGGCAGCCCAGTTGAGCTCCAGTTCCAGGCCGTCGATCTGCGCCTGGTTGGCGTTCTTCACTTCGGTCAGGCCGTTGGCGCCCAGGATGCTGTACTGGAAATCCTTCCATTCCTGGCGGAATACCGCGCCGTTGAAGGTCACCCGGTTGTCCAGCCAGCTGGTCTTCCAACCGAACTCGTAGTTGGTCAGATAGTCGGAAACGTACGGCGGCAGGCTGCCGCGGCGGTTGTTGCCGCCGGGGCGGTAGCCTTCGGACCAGGTCGCATAGATCATCTTGCTGTCGTCGAACTGGTAGGTCAGGTTGAATTTGCCGATCGTGTCGTGTTCCTTGACCCCCTTGTCGATGTTGACGCAAGGCGAGTTCATGAACGGCGTGTCGGGATCGGCGCAGAAGGCATCGGTATCGTCTTCCGGATCGTCGTCTATGTAACTGGCGAACCCGTGGAAGCCTTTCAGCGTGTTGTCCACGCGGAACGAGCGGAAGCCGGCAGTAGCGGTCAACTTGTCGGTGATGTCGAAAGACAGTTCGCCGAACACGGCTTCGTCGTGGTCCTTGCGGATCTGCTTGGTCAGCCACAGCGTGCCAGGCCAGCCGGGCACCGAGCTGTCCACGGCAAGCCCGTCGATGCGGTAGTCCTGCTGGATGTCGTGTTCCTGGTCCTGCCAGAACAAGCCACCGACGAAGCGGAAGCGGCGGTCGCTGGGCGAAGTGATGCGCAGTTCGTGGCTGGTCTTCTCGTACCCGTCCTTGCCCTTGATGTACTGCGAAGGATTGATGAAGTTGCCGGCGTCGTCGACCCGGTTGTACGAACCCGATGGACTGAGCGTGTCGTACCAGAACGAGTAATCGCTGTAGTCCGAATCGACTTCGTCGTCGCGGTTGAGATGGGCGAAGGCGTAGGTGATGTCGAAGTTGCCGATCTTGCCCTCCACCGTCAGCGCGGCCTGCACCCACTTGTCTTCGGTGCGCTCGGGGTAGGCGTGCATGACGGCCAGGTCGCCCACGTTCTCGTCGAAGGCGAATATGCCGTTGCTGGTCGCCCTTTGGCCCATCACCGTCGGGCTGATCGACCAGTTGTCGTTGAGGTCGACTTTCAGCGCCAATCGCGCACCGGTGGTGTCGACGTCGTTGTAGTTGTCCTTGGCGCGGCCGGTGCAAACCAGCAGATCGGTGGAAGTGCAGTCGCGGTTGGAGACGACACCGCCCCAACTCGGGCCGATACCGGCGTCCGGATCCTCGACCCGCACAGGGAACTGGCGGTCGCCGGCGCGGTTGTCGATATAGCCGGCATCATGCTGGTTCCAGCCGACCAGGCGGATGGCCGCCTTCTCGTGCAGCGGGATGTTGACGAACCCTTCGGCCACATGGCCCGTTCCGCCATGGCTGACGCTGTTGGCTTCCAGGCTGTAGCCCGCCTCGAAGCCGCTGGGGTCCGGCTTGTTGGTGATGACGCGGATGGTGCCGGCCTGCGAACTGGCGCCGTACAGCGTGCCTTGCGGTCCGGACAGCACTTCGACCCGGGCGATATCGTAGATGTGCAGGTCCAGCGGACCCTGGATGGTGGTGACCGGCTGCTCGTCCAGGTACACGCCGACGCTGGGTAGCGAGGTCGAATGGTTGCCGTCGCCGCCGTTGGAGACGCCACGCATCGCGATCTGGGCGAAACCGGGACCGAAGGTCTGGTAGGAAACGCTGGGCAGGTATTTGACGTAGTCCTCGAAGTCGGCAACGTTCAGTTCTTCCAGCTTCTCGGTGCCCAGCACCTGGATGCTGATCGGCACCTTCTGCAGGTTCTCGGTGCGCTTCTGCGAGGTGACCGTGATGGTGTCCAGGGTGGCCGCTTCGCGCTCACCCGCCGGCGTCGGCGTGCTTTCCTGCGCGAAAGCGCCGGAACACACCGCCAGGTAGATCGCCGCGGTCAGCGGAAGTCTGGCGAAAGACGACGGATTGCGCCGCCCGCTTCGTTTGTTTTGGTATCTGCTCATCTGCGTCACTCTCTCCAGTGATGTGGTCGATGCGGGATTACTGCTTGTTCAACGGAAACTCCGGTACCGCCGGATAACTGTCCAGGACCGGACCCAGCGCCTGTTTCAGCGGTCCCAGCCAGGGTTCGTAATGCCGCCAATGGTCCACGCCTTCGCGGTAGATCGGCTGGCGCACCTGCTCGGAGCTGGCGGTGCGCACGGCGCGCTTGTTCTCGAAGAAGCGCAGGCAGCCTTCTTCGAACGGCAAGCCGCAGTATTCGAGCAGGCGGCGCACCTGGGTTTCGGTATCGTCGACCATGTCTTCGTAGAAGACCCGGTGTACGCGCCCGGGAAGCACGTCGTCGAAATGCGCCATCAGCTCCACATAGTCGCTGTAGTAGCGGCCGATCTCTTCCAGCCCGTAGGTGAAGCCCTGCCCACGCGCGAAATGCTGCTTGTAGCCCGAGAAGCAGCAGGCCAGCGGATGCCGGCGCGCATCGATGATCTTGGCGTTGGGCAGCATCAGCTGGATCAGGCCGACGTGCAGGAAGTTGTTCGGCATCTTGTCGATGAAGAACGGCGCGTCGGTCTTGCGCTGAATGCGCGTGTGTTGCAGGTAGCGCTCGCCCAATTCGCGCAATGCCTCGCAGTCCAGCGTTTCCAGCACCTCGTGGTAAGGCGTGGCGCTGCCCGCGCCGCGCAGGTCGCGGGTGATAGAAGCGATCTCGGGCAGTTCCATGGTGCCTTCGACCGCCGAATGGCTGGACAGGATCTGCTCGAGCAGGGTCGAACCGGCGCGCGGCAGGCCGACGATGAAGATCGGGTCGGCAGCGGGCGTGCCCGAGCCGCTGCGCTGTTCGAAGAACTCGCGGGTGTAGCCGCGCTTGATCCGCGCCACCCGCGCTGAGGTATCGGCGGCCTTGTAGGATTGGGTGGAGCGACGCAGGTCGTTGCCGCGCTGGTAGTGGGCGAAGGAAGTTTCGTACTGGCCTTCGTCTTCCAGCGCCTTGCCGATGGCGAATTCCAGATGCTGGCGGTGTTCCTGGGCCAGTTCGGGCAACACGAGTTGGGCGCGCATGGTCGCCAGATCTTCGGCCGAGAAGCGGAAGGTCTTCAGGTTGGCCAGGCTCCACCACACCTCGCCGAAGGCCGGCTCCAGTTGCAGGCTGTGCCGATAGGCTTCGATCGCGCGGTCCTGGTGGCCGGCGGTCTTGAGGGCATGGCCGTAACTCATCCAGATGCTCGCGTGCCTGGAATAGACCTTGAGGATGCGCTGGTACAGCGCCAGGGCGGGTTCGTAATCACCGATACGACATAACACCACGGCTTTGAGATTGAGATAGCCGGGATTGTCGGCTTCGTGCGCCAACAGTTTTTCGATCTGCTCCAGCGCCTGCGCCGGCTTGTTGGAACGGTGCAGCACCAGCGCGTAGTTCTGGCGCGCGGCGTGGAAACTGGGCGACAGTTCCAGGCAACGCGCGAGCAGGTTTTCGGCGTCCTCGTTGCGGCCCAGGCGCATGGCCAGTTCGGCCAGCATGCGGATGGCGGCCACGTCGGTGGGCGCGCGCCTGAGATGTTCGCGCAGCAGCGTTTCGGCCTGGGGAACGCGTTGTTCGTGCAGGGCCTGGGCGGCGGCCAGCAGTTGCGGATCGCGGGTGGAATAGCGCAGATGGTTGGCGTAGGCGATATCGGCGCCGTGGGCGTCGTCCATGGCCATCAGGTGATCGCCCAGCGCCAGCCAGGCTTGGGGAAGATCGGGCTTCAACTTCACCGCGCGGCGCAGGGCCGCCACCGCCTCGTCGCCCTGTCGGGCGCGACCGAGCGCGATGCCCAGTTCCAGCTGGGTCATGGCGGAACGGGGTTGCGTGGCCGCCAACGGCCGCAGGATCTGCAACGCGCCTTCGATGTCGCCGCGTGCGCGGTGCGAGGCGCCCAGCACCAGCAACGCCATCGGATGTTCGCCTACGGCCTTGATGATTTCGCTGGCCTGTTCGCCGGCCAGCGCCGGATCGGTGGCCAGCAGGCGCGAGGCATGCGCTAGCGCGGCTTCCAGCGTGGCCGTAGGCGCGGCGGCGTTCATTCAGCCCGGCCTTCCGAGGGCCACGCGCAAGGGGGGGCCGGCCTTGCGGCCACAAGCATGCTTACCCGCCCCGTTTCGCGCTTCATTGCAGTACCCCAACGGCCGCCCGTCCTGTCATAGCGCTTTCAGCAATCTATAGTTGAACTGCAGGGATTGGTAGTACGAATTCACCAGAATGCGTTCATCCTGTCCATGGGAGCGATCGTCCTCCACGTTGGCGGGAATGCCGTTGAATACGTAAACAGGCATGCCGGCAGCGCGCAGGAACACGCTGTCGGTGGCGCCGGCCGACATGTAGGGCGAAACCGGAATTTCACTCCACACCGCTTTCGCGGCTTCGCCGATGCGGGAGAACAGTTCGGCGTTCACCGGCGAGGGCGGGCTGGGCTGCGGCGGCGCGACACGGGCCAGCTCGATGGCCGGATCGGCGATGGCCTGTTCCAGCGCGCGGTCGACGCTGTCCATGTCTTCATCCGGAAGCACGCGGCAGTTCACCGTGGCCTGGGCCATCTGCGGCAGCGCGTTCTCGGCATGGCCGCCCTTGAGCAAAGTGGGCGTGCAGGTAGTGCGCAGTTGCGCATTGTTGTAGTTGGAAGTGGCCGCCAACCGGGCGAGCGCCGACTGGTCCTGCGGTTCGCGCGAAGCAGCCAGCATGTCGGCGGCGGTCTCGCCGGTGTACAGCTTCGCTAATCCTGCGTAATAACCCCGCGTGGCCGAATTGGTGCGCAGTGGGAACTGGTAGGCCGACAGGTTGCTCAGGCCCTTGGCCAGCCGGTAGATGGCGTTGTCCGGCGTGGGTTGCGAGCTGTGGCCGCCGGGATTGCGCGCGGTGAGGGTGTAGCTCAGGTACACCTTCTCGGCGGTTTCCACCGACAGCACCGCCGGCTTGCCGTTACGGATCTCGGGGCCTCCGCCGTCGACATTGATCGAATACTGGGCCTTGATCAGTTCCGGGCGGTGGGCCAGCAGCCATTGCACGCCGTTGTCGCCGCCGTCTTCCTCTCCCGCGGTGAGGCCCAGTACATAGTCGCCGCGCGGCACGAAGCCCTCCTGGCGCAGTCGCAACAGAGCGGCCACCAGTCCGGCCGCACCGCCCTTGATGTCCGAGGCGCCGCGGCCGTAGAAGTAGCCGCCCTCTTCGGTCAACTTGTAAGGATCGTAGTGCCAGTCCTCGCGCTTGGCTTCCACCACATCCAGATGCGCCAGCAGCAGGATCGGCTCGCGCTGGCCCTGTCCGCGCAGGCGCACCACCAGGTTGCGCTTCAAGGGATTGTCGCCCAGCACCTGCACATCGGCCGGATCGAAACCGGCGGCCAGGAAGCGCTTGGCCATCGCTTCGGCGGCGGCCGTGGTGCTGCCGTGGTCGGGCGTGGTGTCGGTATCGATCAGTTCGCGCAGCAGTTCCCGGCCCAAGGCCTGTTGCGCGGCCGGCGCCTGCTCGGCAGCGGTCGCGGCCCACGACAGCGACAGTATCGCCGTCAAGGCGGCTGAACCCGTTCTGCTGGAAAAACGATGCTTCATTCCTGTTCCCATGGCTGCTGTTTCAAGGAGCTTCCAACGCCAGCGCCAAGCCCTGGCCGACGCCGACGCACAGGCTGACCAGCGCGCGGCGTTGGCCGTGGCGGCGCAGCGCATAGGCCGCGGTCATGGCCAGGCGCGCGCCGCTGGCGCCCAGCGGATGGCCCAGGGCAATGGCGCCGCCGTTGCCGTTGACGTGCCCGGCAACGTCGGCCAATCCCAATGCGCGCGTGCAGGCCAACACCTGGGCGGCGAAGGCTTCGTTTATTTCGATACGGTCGAAGTCGGCTAGGCCCAGCCCGGTTCGCGCGAATAGTTTGTGGATGGCAGGTACCGGACCGATTCCCATGGTCCGCGGCGCGACGCCGGCCGAGGCCATGCCGACGATCCGGGCCAACGGCTGCAGACCGTGTTTGTCGACGGCGGCCTGCGATGCCAGCAGCACGGCGGCGGCGCCGTCGTTCAGACCGGAGGCATTGCCGGCGGTGATGCTGGTTTCCGGCCCGAGCAACGGCTTGAGTGCGGCAAGCGCCTCGGCAGTCGTGTCGGGGCGGGGCTGCTCGTCGGCTTGCAGGCCGATCGATTGCCTTCCCCGCGTGTGGCGAACGTCGGTGGTCTCTTCAGCGAACCATCCCTGCTGCTGCGCGTGCGACGCGCGCTGCTGGCTGCGCAAGGCATAGGCGTCCTGATCGCCGCGGGCGATGCCGTGTTCGCGCGCCAGGTTCTCGGCGGTCTGGGTCATCGAATCGACCCCGTACTGCTCTTGCATGCGCGGATTGACGAACCGCCAACCCAAGGTGGTGTCTGCCAATTGCTGGTCGCGCGCGTGCGCGCCCGCCGCCTTGGCCATGACGTAGGGCGCACGGGTCATGCTTTCCACCCCGCCTGCGAAGATCAGGTCCGCTTCGCCGCAGACGATGGCGCGCGCGCCCTGCCCGATGGCTTCCAGTCCCGAGGCGCACAGGCGGTTGACGGTCACGGCCGGAACGCTTTCGGGAAGCCCGGACAGCAAGGCGGCCATGCGCGCGACATTGCGGTTGTCTTCGCCGGCCTGGTTGGCGCAACCCAGGATCACTTCATCCAACGCCGCCCAATCGAGGGACGGGTGACGCGCTTGCAAGGCGATCAGCGGCAGGGCGGCCAGGTCGTCGCAGCGCACCCCGCCGAGTGCGCCGCCGTAACGCCCGAACGGCGTACGCGTCGCATCGACGAGGTAAGCACGGGTCACAGGCCCTGTCTCCTGTAAACATGCGGGTCCCAACCGCCCTGCCGGATCGCTTGCTCGATTTCGGGTTGCGCAGCGCGCAGTGCGGGCAGCATTTCCTTCAATGCCCGCGCCGTCGCCTTCTCGCTGTACTGCATGCTCACGTTGAGGCCGGCGACCACGCAGCCGTTGGCCGCGCGGATCGGCACGGCGATGGAGCACAGGCCAAGCTCCAGTTCCTGCGACACCAGCGCGTAGCCCTGCTTGTGCACCTGCTGCAACTCGGCCTTCAGCGCGCGCGCGTTGCGCAGCGTCTTCGGGGTGTATGGCTGGAATTTGTTGCCGTGCATCCAGCCGTCCAGTTCCGGCTCGGGCAGGTCGGCCAGCATCACCCGGCCCATCGAGGCAGCGAACGCCGGCAGCCGCGCGCCGACGCCCAGGGCGATGCTCATCACCCGCCGCACCGGCACGCGCAGCACATAGACGATGTCGTAACCGTCCAGCACCGCCAGCGAGCACGATTCGCCCACCTTCTGCGCCAGCTGCTCCATGGTCTGCTGCGCCAGTTCGTTGAGATCCAGCGAGGACAGATAGCTGTAGCCCAGCTCCAGCACCCGCGGGGTCAGGAAGAAGCTTCGCCCTCGCGCGCCTACGTAACCCAGGTGCTGCAAGGTCAGCAGGATGCGCCGCACCACCGCGCGCGACAGACCGGTGCTGACCGCGATCTCGGACAGGCTGGGGCTGGGCAGGTCGTGGCCGAACGCGCGCAACACCTGCAGGCTGCGCGCAAGCGATTGCACATAGTCCGGACTTTCTTCGAAGGGATTGGCTGCCATGCGCCGTCGACTGTGATTGACAGTCCGAGCGTAGAAGGTTTCCAATGGGTTCGCAATACGAATTAGTGTTCGATTACCGCACAAATCCGGGGACGGAATGTAGTGACCAGTGAGCGCGACAGCGTGCTGCACAGTTGGTGCGTGCAGTCGGAGTGGCGGGCGCCGACCATCGTCGGCGGGGCCGGCGCGCGTCTGTTCGACGACGCCGGGCGCCAGTACCTGGACATGAGCAGCCTGGCCGAATGCTGCAACCTGGGGCACCAGCATCGGCACGTGGTCGCCGCGATCCGCGCGCAGGCCGAGCGTCTGTGTTTCGTCACTTCGGCCTGGGGCGCGCAGCCGCGGGCAGAGTTGGCGGAAAGGCTGCTGGAAAAGTCGGGCTTCGACGGCGGGCGCGTGTTCTTCACCCTGGGCGGCGCCGACGCCAACGAGAACGCGGTCAAGTTCGCGCGCCAGGTACGCGGCCTGCCGCACGGCAAGGTGATCACCCGCGACCGTTCCTATCACGGCGCCAGCTACGCCGGCATGGCCTTGTCAGGCGATACGCGCACGCGGCCGCAGGTCGATCCTGCCGCCTTCGACGTACTGCACGTGCCGCCGCCGTACGCCTACCGCTGCCCGTTCGGCAGCGACAGTGAGCAGCAATGCGGCGAGCGCGCAGTCGCTGCGGTCGCCAGCGCCATCGATCAGAGCGGCGTCGAGCAAGTGGCCGCGGTGATGATGGAACCCAATGCAGGCACCAACGGGATCGTCGCGCCCGACAATTACTGGCCGCTGCTGCGGGAATTGACCCGCCAACGCGGCGTGCCGCTGATCGCCGACGAAGTGATGAGCGGTTTCGGCCGTTGCGGCGAATGGTTCGCCTGGCAGCGCTACGGCGACGAGGCCAAACCGGATCTCATGACCTTGGCCAAGGGTCTGACCGGCGCGCATCTGCCGCTGGGCGCGGTGCTGGTGTCGGCGCAACTGTCCGCGGTGCTGGAAAAGCAGATGCTCTACACCGGGCTGACCTATTGCGGCCACCCGTTGTCGTGCGCGGCGGGCGTTGCGGCGCTGCAAGCCTACGAGGACGAACGACTGATCGAACGTTCGCGAACGCTGGGCGCACAGATGCTTGCCTCGCTGCGGAACATGCAGTCGCGCCGCCCGGTCATCGGCGATGTGCGGGGCGGCCATGGTTTGTTCGCGGTGCTCGAGCTGGTCAGCGACCGCGCCAGCCGCACTCCGCTGGCGCCTTGGCCGCAGATGCCGCCGGCGTTGAAGGCCTTGCTGGCCGAAGCGATGGAGCACGGCGTTTCCTTCGCCGCGCGCGGCAATCTGATTCTGCTGGCGCCGCCGCTGGTGATCGAGGAACAGGAACTGCAGGACGCGCTGGCGTTGCTGGACCGGTTGCTCGGCACGCTACAAGCGCAGGGGGAGGCCGCATGAGCTACAAGCTGACCTACGCCACCATGTTCGACCCGCCGGCGGACCTGCATGCGCGTTTCGATGCGGCGCTTGCCGGCATTGAGGCGGGCCTGGGCGCGTCCCATGCCTTGTTTATCGACGGCAAGGAATGCCCGGGCGCCGATTCGGAACAACGCAGCAGCCCCATCGATCAGCGCCTGGAGCTGGGTCGGTTCGCCTTGGCCGGCGCCGCGCAAGCCGGCCAGGCGATGGAAGCGGCGCATGCCGCCTTCCCGGGTTGGCGCGCAACGGCCACCGCCGAGCGCGTGCGCCTGCTCAAACGCGTGGCCGCGCTGATCGAAGAGCGCGTCTATCCCATCGCAGCGGCGCTGACGCTTGAAGTCGGCAAGAACCGCATGGAAGCCTTGGGCGAAGTGCAGGAGACGGCGGATTTCTTCCGCCTCTACGCCGAGGATTTCGAACGCCAGCAAGGTTTCGACCATGCCTTGCCGGACGATCCGCTGCCCGATTTCCGTTCCCGCAACCGCAGCGTGATGCGGCCTTATGGCGCATGGGTAGTGATTGCGCCCTTCAACTTCCCCTTCGCATTGGCCGGCGGACCAGTCGCCGCGGCGCTGATCACCGGCAATACGGTGGTGTTCAAAAGCGCCAGCGACACGCCCTGGTCCGGCCGCCTGCTGGCCGACTGCCTGCGCGACGCCGGGCTTCCCGCGGGCGTGTTCAATTACCTCAACGGCAACGGCGGCGACGTCGGGCAGGCGCTGGTCGATCATCCGCGCACGGCCGGCGTCACTTTCACCGGTTCCTTCGACGCGGGCATGCGCATCTACCGGAGCATGGCCGGCGGCGCCTATCCGCGGCCGTGCCTGGCGGAGATGGGCGGCAAGAACGCCTGCGTGGTCACCGCCAACGCCGACCTGGAACGCGCGGCCACCGGCATCGTGCGTTCGGCATTCGGCATGGGCGGGCAGAAGTGTTCGGCGCTTTCGCGTTTGTACGTGGAGGAATCGGTTGCCGATGCGCTGATCGGGAAGTTGCAGGCGAAAATCAAAGCGCTTCGCGTCGGCGATCCGCGCCTGCAGGAGAACTGGCTGGGGCCGGTCACCACCGCCAATGCGGCAAGCAACTACGCACGCTATTCAAGCATGCTGGATCAGCACGGCGGCCGCGTGCTGAGCGGCGCGCAGCGGCTGGTCGACGGCGAGCTTGCGCACGGCTACTTCGTCGCGCCGACCCTGTCCGAAGCGCCGGCCGACCATCCGCTGTTCCGCGAAGAAATGTTCCTGCCCATCGTCATGCTGTGCCGCGTCTCCGGGCTTGAACAGGCGTTGCGACTGGCCAATGATTCGCCATTGGGCCTGACCGCAGGCTGCTACGGCAACGACGAAGACCTGGCTTATTTCTTCGAGAACATCGAAGCCGGCGTCACTTACGCCAACCGGCCGCAAGGCGCCACCACCGGCGCGTGGCCGGGCTACCAGCCGTTCGGCGGCTGGAAGGGTTCCGGTTCCACCGGCAAGGCCATCGCCTCGTTCTATTACCTGGCGCAGTATCTGCGCGAACAATCGCGCACGGTGGTGGAGTGAGCGCTCGTTTCCTAAGCCTGGCCGATGCGATCGCCGAACATGTGCACGACGGGGCGTGCGTGGCATTGGAAGGCTTCACCCATCTCATTCCTTTCGCGGCCGGCCACGAGATCATCCGCCAGCGCCGGCACGACCTGCATCTGGTGCGGATGACGCCCGATCTGATCTACGACCAGATGATCGGCATGGGTTGCGCGCGCAAGCTGACTTTTTCATGGGGGGGAAATCCCGGTGTTGGTTCGCTGCATCGCCTGCGCGATGCGGTGGAGCGGCGTTGGCCGGCGCCGCTGCAGCTGGACGAACACAACCACGCCGGCATGGCGGCCGCCTACTGCGCTGGCGCCGCGCGGCTGCCCTTCGGCGTGCTGCGCGGCTACCTTGATACCGATCTGCCAGCGCACAATCCCGCCATCCGCCAGGTGCAATGTCCCTACACCGGTGAAATGCTGGCGGCGGTGCCGGCGATCAATCCCGACGTCACCCTCCTGCACGCGCAAACCGCGGACCGGCAGGGCAACATCGCGCTGCACGGCATCGTGGGCGCAGCGCGCGAAGCGGCGCTGGCGGCCAAGTCGCTGGTGGTCACGGTGGAAGAAGTGGTGGAAAGCCTGGCGCCGGCCATGAACGCCGTGCTGCTTCCCCATTGGCTGGTAAGCGCGGTGGTGCACTGCCCCGGCGGCGCCTATCCCTCGTATGCGCAAGGACACTACGAACGCGACAACGCCTTCTACCAACAGTGGGACCCCATCGCGCGCGACCGCGAAAGCTTCCTGGTCTGGATGGACAAGCACGTGCTGCGCAGCGTGGACCATCGCGACTTCCTCGGCCGCCTGCTGGAAGACGCAGCGTGATCGCCTGCACGCGCGAAGAATGGATGACCATCGCGGCCTCGCGGCTGCTGTGGGACGGCTGCGTCTGCTTCGTCGGCATTGGTCTGCCCAGTGCGGCGTGCAACCTGGCCCGTCTCACCCACGCGCCCGAGATCGTGCTGGTGTACGAATCGGGGACCTTGGGCACTCGCCCCGACGTGCTGCCGCTTTCCATCGGCGATGGCGAACTGGCCCGCACGGCTACCTGCGTGATCTCGTTGCCGGAGATCTTCAGTTACTACCTGCAGGCCGGCCGGGTGGACGTGGGTTTCCTGGGCGCGGCGCAGATCGACCGCTACGGCAATCTAAACAGCACGGTGATCGGCAGCTACGACGCGCCGCATACGCGCCTGCCCGGCGCCGGCGGTGCGCCCGAAATCGCCACGCATGCGCGGCAGACCTTCGTGATGCTGAAGGCGACGCCGCGCAGCTTCGTGGCCGAACTGGATTTCCGCACCACGGCCGGTTACCTGGAAGGTTCGGGCGCGCGTGCGCGCAGCGCCGCTCCTGGCGGCGGGCCACGTTCGGTGATCACCGATTTCGGCTTGTTGAAACCGCATCCCGATACCCAGGAACTGCAACTGGCCGCCTTGTTTTCCGGCGTCAGCGTGGAAGAGGCGCGCGCCGCGGTCGGCTGGCCGCTGGCGCTGGCCGCGCACGTTGGCATCGTGGATCCGCCCGAGGCCAGGGAACTGGAAATCCTGCGCGCCCTGCATGCGCGCACCCGCCAGGCGCACGCGCAACCGGTCGCCATTCCCCTGTAACGCCGCCAAGCAAAACTCCCCCGAAAGGCCCGCAATGAGCATCCAGCACCTCAAGACCGAACTTCCCGGCCCCAAGGCCCGCGCCATGATCGCGCGCGACGCCGAAGTCATTTCGCCTTCCTATCCGCGCGACTATCCCTTCGTCATGGCCCACGGCCGCGGCACCGAGGTGTGGGACGTGGACGGCAATCGCTTCCTGGACTTCGCCGCCGGTATCGCCGTCTGCGCCACCGGCCATGCGCATCCGCAGGTGGTGGCGGCGGTGAAGGCGGCGGCGGACGACTTCCTGCACATCTCCAGCGACTACTGGCACGAGAACATGACCGCGCTCGGCGAGCGCCTGGCTGCGGTCGCGCCGATGTCAGAACCGGCGATGAGTTTCCTGTGCCAGTCCGGCACCGAAGCGGTGGAAGGCGCCTTGAAGCTGGCCCGCTATGTGACCAGGCGGCCGCGTTTCATCGGCTTCCTGGGGGGTTTCCATGGCCGCACGATGGGCTCGCTTTCCTTCACTTCCAGCAAATACACCCAGCAGTTGGGCTTCGCGCCGACCATGCCGGGCGTGACCCACGTGCCCTACCCCAACCCGTATCGCCCGCTGTTCGCCGGCGACGACCAGGGCAAGGCCGTGCTGGATTACATCCGCATGTTGTTCGAACGCAGCGTGCCGCCCAGCGAAGTGGCCGCGATGCTGGTGGAACCGCTGCAGGGCGAAGGCGGCTATCTGGTGCCGCCGCCGGGATTCCTGGCCGGCCTGCGCGCGCTGTGCGACGAGCACGGCATCCTGCTGATCTTCGATGAAGTGCAATCGGGCGTGGGCCGCACCGGCAGGATGTTCGCCTGCGAACACGCCGGTGTGGCGCCGGACATCATGACTTTGGCCAAGGGGCTGGGGTCGGGCCTGCCGATCGGCGCGGTGGTGGCGCGCAAATCGCTGATGTCGCAGTGGAGGCGCGGCGCGCACGGAAATACCTATGGCGGCAACCCGATTTCCTGCGCCGCAGCCGTGGCCACGCTGGACCTGGTCCGCGGCGGCTTGGTGGAAAACGCGGCCAAGGTGGGCGCGCATTTCATGCAGCGGCTGCAGGAACTCAAGCGCGACTATCCCTGCATCGGCGAGGTGCGCGGCCAAGGCTTGATGATCGGCATGGAACTGATCGAAAGCGATGCCGAACGCACTCCGGCGCGCAGCCTGTGCGACGACGTGGTCACCCGCGCCTTCCACAATGGCCTGCTGCTGCTTTCCTGCGGCGCCAGCACGGTGCGCTTCATGCCGCCGCTGACTACGACCGCCGCCGAAATCGATGAAGCGATGGAAATACTGCGCACCAGCCTGCATCAGGCCTTGCGCGGCGCTGCATGAAACCTGCGGCTTTGGCCTACCGCGCATCGCTGTGCCTGTTCGCGGCGCTGCTGCTGCCTGCACCGGCGCGCGCGGCGCGCGAGCCGGTGTTGAAACAGGTGGACCTGCCGCACAGCTACTACTGGCGCGAGCTCTATATTCCGCAACTGACCACCGGACCTTCTTCGGCCAGTTTCATGCCCGACGGCAAGTCCCTGGTCTACAGCATGGGCGGCTCGTTGTGGAAGCAGACCGCCGGCAGCGGCGAGGCGACCGAGCTGACTCATGCGCGGGGCGCCTACGACTATCAACCCGATGTCGCACGCGACGGCGGTAGCGCCGTGTTCGCGCGCTACGACGGCGCGGCCATCGAGTTGTGGCGGCTGGACCTGGCCAGCGGCCAGGAACAGCCGCTGACTTCTGGCGGCGCGGTCAATGTCGAGCCGCGGCTGTCGCCGGATGGGAAAAGGTTGGCCTGGGTGTCGACCCAGGGCAGCGGGCATTTCAATCTGTTCGTCGCCGAGGTCGAAGGCGGCCAGTTGCGCAACGCACGCCTGCTGCTCGGCGAACGGCGCAGCAAGATCGACCGGTATTACTACTCTGCCTTCGATCACGCCATCAATCCGTCCTGGTCGGCCGACGGCAACACCTTTTACTACGTAAGCAACGCGGAAGTGGCGTGGGGAACCGGTGATCTTTGGGCGGTGGACCTGACGCGCCCCTCCAAGCCTAGGAAGATACTCAGCGAAGAAACCAGTTGGAACGCGCGTCCCGAACTGGCTCCCGACGGCAAGCGCCTGCTCTACGGCAGCTATCGCGGCCGCCAGTGGCAACAACTGTGGCTGACCACGCCGGCCGGCGTGGCGCCGCTGCCGCTGACCTTCGGCGAATACGACCGGCGCAATGCGCGCTGGTCCCCCGACGGCAAGCGCATCGCCTTCATCGACAACCGCGACGGCAACACGGCGCTGCGGGTGATGGACACCGTCGGCGGCGCGACCACCACGGTCGTGCCTACCCAGCGCATTCGCAAGCTCCCCTATGGCCGGCTGTTGCTGCAGATCGTCGACGAGCATGGCAAACCGACCTCCGCGCGTGTCTCGGTGACCGGCAGCGATGCGCGCGCGCATGCGCCTGCCGAGGCGTGGATGCAGGCCGACGACGGCTTCGACCGCGCCTTGCAATCCAGCGAAACGTACTACTTCCATTGCGACTCGCCCTGCGCCGTCGAGCTACCGGCCGGGCAAGCCACGGTCGCAGTACAGCGGGGTTTCCAGTACTCGCCCTGGCGGCAACAGGTCGAAGTCGGCACCGGCGGCGATACCAATGTCACCGCCAGGCTGCAGGGCGCGCGCCTGCCCGCCGCGTTCGGCGACTGGGTCAGCGCCGACTTGCACGTACACATGAACTACGGCGGCCACTACCGCAACACGCCCGCCAACCTGGTGCGGCAGGCGCGCGCCGAAGACCTGGACGTGGTCTTCAACACCATCGTCAACAAGGAAGAGCGCATTCCCGACATCGGCTACTTCAGCACCGCGCCTGATCCGGCCAGCACCGCGCACACCACCTTGTTGCAGGCACAGGAATACCACACCAGCTTCTGGGGACATCTGGGCCTATTGCAGCTGGACGATCACTTCCTGACGCCGGATTTTTCGGCCTACCGCAACACCGCGCTCGATAGCGCCTATCCGCACAACGGCGTGATCGCCGACCTGGCGCATGCGCAGCACGGTCTGGTGGGCTACGTGCACCCCTTCGATACGTTTCCCGATCCGGAGAAGGATCCGGTGCTGAGCAACGCCCTGCCCGCCGACGCCATCAACGGCAAGATCGATTACCTGGAAGTGGTCGGCTTTTCGGACCACAAGGCCACGGCCGCGGTCTGGTATCGGCTGCTGAACCTGGGCGTGCGCCTGTCCGCCGGGGCTGGCACCGATGCCATGGCCAACTACGCGTCATTGCGTGGACCGGTGGGCATGAACCGCGTGTTCCTGGACACCGGCGGGCGTCGCGATAACCCATCGCTGGCCGCGGCGTTGAAGGGCGGCCACGGCTTCGTCAGCAATGCTCCACTGCTCGGTTTGCTGGTGGATGGAAAGAAACCTGGCATTCAGATCGAAGCCGGCCGCTCGCATACGTACCGCGTGGCCTTGCGCTCGCCCGTGGCCATCGACCACCTGGAACTGGTGAACAACGGCAAGGTGGTCAAGGCTTTCGGGCTCGGCGGCGATCGCCGCAGCCTCGATGCCGATGGCGAGGTGGACCTCGAAGACGGCTGGGTGTTGCTGCGCGCCTGGAACGACGGCGCCGACCCGCTGGTGTTGGATCTGTATCCGTACGCGACGACCAACCCGGTCTGGTTGGGCGATGCCAAAGCCGCCAGCGCGCCGCAGGACGCCGCCTACTTCGCGCGTTGGCTTGACCGCGTGATCGAAGCGGCCGCCGCCCGCAACGACTACAACGATGCTGGCGAGCGCAGCGCGACGCTCGACTACCTGCGACAGGCGCGCGAGCGTTACCGCACCATCGCCGTCAGCCGGGCGCCACAGGGGAACGCAGAATGAAAACCAACCTCTTGCTGTTGCTGGCGCTGTTCGCAGAAGGTGCGCAGGCACAGCCAAGCGACCGCTTCCTGCCCTCTGACCTTTCCCGCCTGGCCGATCTGAGCGAACCGGATCTCAGCGCCGATGGGAAATCCCTGCTCTACACCGTGACCACGGCGAACCTGCAGGAAGACATGGCGCAGTCGGATCTGTGGCGCGTCGATTTCGATGGCAGCCATCGCCAGCAGCTCACCGCCACGACCGACAGCAGCGAGTGGCGGCCGCAATGGTCGGGCGACGGCCGCAGGATCGCGTTCCTCTCCGACCGCAAGCAGGACAAGGCGAAGGCCGGCGGGGCGACCAAGGAAGACGACGACGAGAACACCCAGGTCTGGATGATGTCCGCGGACGGCTCCCAGCTGCGCCGGCTCACCCGCTTTGCCGATGGCGTGGAAGATTTCGTCTGGTCGCCCGATGGAAGCCGGTTGGCGGTGATCGCGATGGACCCGGAGTTTCCCGCCGGCACGCCGAAACCGAAGAATCCGCCGCCCATCGTCACCACGCGCTACCAGTTCAAGGAAGACGGCGCCGATTACCTCGGCGCACGGCGCAAGCACCTGTATCTGGTGGATATCGCCAGCGGCAAGGTCGAGCAATTGACCTGGGGCGCGCACGACGAACTGCTGCCCGCCTGGTCGCCCGACGGCAAGCTGATCGCCTATGTCAGCAAACGAGGCGCCGATCCGGACCGCCATCTCAACTTCGATCTCTATGCCATCGAACCCAAGGCAGGCGCACAGGAACGGCAGCTGACCACCTTCGCCGGCTCCGACCTGGATCCGTACTGGGAAACGCGCCCCGCGTGGAGCCCGGACAGCACCCGCATCGCCTATCTGCGCAGCGGCGAAGACAAGTGGATCTACTACGCTCCGTGGCAGCTGGCGGTGGTGGAGCTGGCGACGGGCAAGCAAACCATTCCCGCCGACATCGACCGTTGCTTCTACAAGCCGCGCTGGTCGGCCGACGGCAACAGCCTCTTCGCCTTGGTCGAACAGAGCCTGGTCACGCATGTAGCACGCATCGACCTGGCCGACGGCAAGGTAACCGATCTGACCCATGGCGATCGCTTCGACTACGACCTGGCCGTGTCGAACAATGATCGTATCGTGGTGCTGGGCGGGGATGATCATCAGCCCTACGAAGTCTCCGCGGTCGAGGCCAACGGGCTTCGCCCACTGGGCAAGCACAACGAGTGGCTGGCGCAGAAGCAATTGGCCAACGTCGAGAAGATCAGTTTCCGCAGCAAGGACGGCACCGCGCTGGAAGGCCTGCTGGTCAAACCGGTCGGCTATCGGCCCGGCAAGCGCTATCCCACGTTGCTACGCCTGCACGGCGGCCCTGTGTACCAGTACAGCCGTGAGTTCATGCCCGATTGGCAGGCATATGCAGCGCAGGGCTACGCCATCGTTGCGGTGAATCCGCGCGGCAGTTCCGGCCGCGGATTCGATTTCGCCAAGGCCATCTATGCCGACTGGGGCAACAAGGATGTAGAGGATGTGCTGGCGGGCGTGGACCATGCGGTGAAGAGCGGGATCGCCGATCCCGAACGCCTGGGCATCGGCGGCTGGAGTTACGGCTCCATCCTCACCAACGCGGTGATCGCGCGCGATACCCGCTTCAAGGCGGCGGTCAGCGGCGCTGGCGCTTCCAACATGTACGCCATGTTCGGACACGACCAGTACATACGCGAGTACGAGCTGGAACTGGGTACGCCCTGGCACGACCGCGCGCAGTACGACCGCGCCAGTTATCCGTTCCTGCATGCGGACCAGATCAAGACGCCTACCCTGTTCCAGTGCGCGGAGAAGGATTTCAACGTGCCCTGCCTGGGCGCCGAACAGATGTACCAGGCGCTGCGCTCGCTTGATGTGCCCACGCAGTTGGTGATCTACCCCGGCGAGAACCACGGGTTGACGGTGCCGAGTTATCTGCGGGATCGGTTGGAACGGAATCTGGCTTGGTACGAAAAGTACCTGAAGCCTTGAGCCGCAGGATGCCTCACCCCAACAACCCACCCGGCCCTTGTCGTCCCGAACGCAATGAGGGATCTGCTTGCGCGCGACCGATTCTCCGCGACCAGGGCAATAAGCGCTGGAGTGGGAGTAACGGCAAAAGCAGGAGCAGATCCCTCACTTCGTTCGGGATGACAATAGCGGTTGCTACTGGAAGATCATTTCCTCGGCGCGTATCTGCCGAACCGCTTCAACACCTTCACCAGCCCCGCATGCGAAATCGCCTTGGCGTAGTGCCCGTCGTTGCCCTGCATGTCGCGCGCGGCGACCATGGCGTTGACGATGGCTTCCTCGGTGGCCTGCACCGTGGCTTCGAACACACCATCCAGATGCTCCAGCCCGACGAAGCTGGCCTGCGAAACCGCTGCTTCCTTCATCGATGCCGCGTTGGCAGTGGAGAAGGCCAGGAAGATGTCGCCGGAGCCATTGCCGGCATAGCTGCCCATCCGCGCCAGGCCCATGCCGGCGCGCTTGGCGATGCGTTTCAACTGGTGCGGCAGCAACGGCGCGTCGGTGGCGACCACGATGATGATCGAGCCGGTCTCGCCCTGGGCGGGCGCCGCGGTGCTGTAGATGCGGTCGTTGCGCAGGTACTGCCCTACCGGAACGCCGGCGATCCGCAACGGGTCGCGCATGCCGTAATTGGCCTGCACCAGCACGCCCACGGTGTAGTTGCCGCCGGCATCGGCCTTGATCAAGCGCGAGGCGGTGCCGATGCCGCATTTGAACTCGTGGCAGATCATGCCGGTGCCGCCGCCGACATTGCCTTCGGCGACCGGGCCGCTGCTGGCGTTGGCCAAGGCCTGCGACACATGCTCCGGGCGCACGTGGAAGCCGTTGATGTCGTTGAGTTCGCCATCCCAGGTCTCGGCCACCACCGGCAGCGACCACCAGTAGCCGGAAGTATCGGCCACGCCCGATCGCACCCGCTCGGCGATCACCGCATCGCGCACCACGCCCACGCTGTGCGTGTTGGTCAGCATCACCGGGCCTTCCAGTTGCCCGGATTCGTCGATCCAGGCGGTGCCGGTCATCTCGCCGTTGCCGTTGAGCGCGAACCAGGCGCCGAACACCGGCGCGTCCAGCGTCTGTTTTCCGCGCGGCAGGATCGCGGTGACGCCGGTGCGCACCTTCTTGCCGCTGGCCAGGTCTTCGATCAGCGTGACTTGGCCAACAGTGACGCCCGCAACATCGGTGATCGCATTGAGCGCGCCGGTGGCGCCTTCGAAAGGGACGCCCAGATCGCGTGCGCGCGGTTCGGCTGCGGACGCCGACGCGAAGAACGCGCACAATGCCGTTGCGGTCAGGAGACGGATCATGGAATGCACCTGGAACGGGGCCGGACGGCATTGAAGCTTACAACCACAGGAGGATGCGATGCGGGCCATTGATACGGAAAAACGCTTGGAACTGGCCACCGCCCTGCCGGCGCGCTATTACTTCGGCGACGACATGCTGGCCATGGAACAGCGTTCGGTATTCGCACGCAGCTGGCAGATGGTGGCCCACCACAGCCAGCTGGCCGAACCCGGCGACCATGTGGTGGAAAAGATCGGCGAAGTGCCGGTGATCGTGATCCGTGGCCAGGACAACGTGCTGCGCGCCTTCCCCAACGTCTGCCGCCACCGCGCCGGTCCGCTGGCGTTGTGCAACGGCAAGGGCGCGCGCGCCCTGCACTGCAAGTACCACGGCTGGACCTACACCCTGGAAGGCCAGCTGCGCAGCGCGCCCGAAATGCAGGCCGCCGCGGATTTCAATGTGGCCGACATCCGCCTGCCGCCGCTGCGCGTGCACGAATGGCAGGGCCTGGTGTTCGTGGCGTTGAGCGATGACGTGCCCGCGTTCGAAGAAGTCTACGGCGGCATCGTCGAGCGCATCGCCCCTATCGACCTGTCGGCCATGCGTTATCTGCGCCGCGACTCCTACGACATCGATTGCAACTGGAAGGTCTATATCGACAACTTCCTGGAAGGCTACCACCTGCCGCACGTGCATCCGGGTTTGTCCAAGGTGCTGGACTACCGCGCCTACGACACCGAACTGTTCCCCTGGTATTCGCTGCAGTCATCGCCGCTGCGCGACGGCGGCGAGTTCTACGGCGAAGGCGAAGCGTTCTACTACCACGTCTATCCCAACGTGATGCTCAACATCATGCCGGGCCGGCTGCAGACCAACCGCATCCTGCCGCTGGGGCCGGGGCGCTGCCGGGTGGAGTTCGACTACTACTACGCGCAGGACGACAAGGCCATGTCGCGCATCGCCGCCGACCAGGCCTTCAGCGATGAAGTGCAGATCGAGGACGTCACAATCTGCGAAGCCGTGCAGAAAGGGTTGGCATCGGGCTTCTACGATGCCGGCCGGCTCTGCCCCAAACGCGAAAGCGGGGTCTGGCATTTCCAGAACCTGCTGCGCGCCGCCTATGCCCAAGACACCGGAGTTTCCGCATGACCGTCCGCGCCTGCCTGCTGTCTGCCGCACTCGTTTCGTTGGTATCGGCGTTTCCCGCGCAGGGCGGCGAACGCACGGTGGTGCGCGCCGGACATCTGCTGGATGTGGAAAGCGGCAAAGTCGGCGACGACCAGGCGGTCAGCATCGAAGACGGACGCATCGTCGCCATCGCGGCCTGGAGCGGTGCACCGGCTGGGGCGAAAGTGCTGGACTGGTCGGCTTACACGGTGGTGCCGGGACTGATGGACATGCACACCCACATCGCCGACGAGGGTCCTTACGCCGATCCGGCCACGCCGCTGAAAAGCAATCCCGGACGCGATGCGCTGATCGGCGCCAAGAATGCGCGCGACACGCTGCGCGCCGGCTTCACCACCGTGCGCGACGTGGGCGTCTACCGCGGCCTGGCCGATGTGGTGCTGCGCGATGCGATCAACGCGGGGCTGGTGCCGGGGCCGCGCATGTTCGTGGCCGGCGCCTACATCACCATCAGCGGCGGCGGCGGCGAGATCACCGGCCTGCCGGCAGGCACGGCGGTACCGCCCGAGTTCCGCCTGGGAGTTTCCAACAACGAGGCCGAGATCCGCCAGCACGTCGACTACCTGCTCGATCATGGCGCGGATTTCATCAAGCTCATCGCCACTGGCGCGGTGTTGGCCGCGGGCACCGAGCCAGGGCAGTCCGAGTACACCGAAGCGCAGATCCGCGCGGCGGTCGATGAAGCGGCCAAGCACGGCACCTTCGTCGCCGCGCACGCCCATGGCGCTGAAGGCATCAAGCGCGCGGTGCGCGCCGGTGTGCGTTCGATCGAACACGGTTCGCTGATGGACGACGAATCGATTGCGCTGATGAAGCAGTACGGCACCTGGCTGGATGCGGACATCTACAACGGCGACTACATCGATACCGTGGGCCGCGCCGACGGCTGGTCCGAAGAGATCCTGCGCAAGAACCTGGAAACCACCGAGGCCCAGCGCCAGGGCTTCCGCAAGGCGGTCAAAGCGGGGGTCAACATTTCATTCGGCACCGATTCTGGCGTATATCCGCACGGCGACAACGCGCGACAGTTCGCCTACATGGTCAAGTACGGCATGACCCCTTTGCAAGCGATCCAGTCGGCCACGATCAGTTCTGCGCGGTTGCTGGACAAGGAGAAGGACCTGGGTTCGATTGCGGTCGGCAAGTTCGCCGATATGGTCGCAGTGGAATGCGATCCGCTGAAGGACGTGGAGTGCCTGCGCAAGGTCAGGGGCGTAGTGAAGGCAGGTCAGCCGGTTTCACTTGACTGAAAGCAACCATCCAAATCCAAGCCAGCACCAGCCCACTCAGGATACATATGCACCACTTGGCCGCGCCCGAGTTGCACACCTCTCCCCTTGCGGGAGAGGTCGACGCGCACCGCGCGGCGGGAGAGGGCCTGCCGAAGCCAGTGAAGAGGAATACCTGCCGCGCAGCCGAAGATGCGCACTTCGTGTGGCCGCACTCGAAACTTCCGGCGCCGCCCTACGTCCGCAGCTCCGTCTTCCCCTCTTCCGGCGCTTCGCGCCACCTTCTCCCGCAAGGGGAGAAGGGATTCGTGAAATGACAATCCCTAGGAACTGCGAAGCGGTATGAACGAATCCAAGCAAATCGGCTTCTGGACCTGCACCGCGCTGGTGGTGGGCAACTGCATCGGCATGGGCATTTTCCTGCTGCCTGCGTCGCTTGCGCCCTACGGGTTCAACGCCACCATCGGCTGGGGCATCACCGTGGTCGGATGCATCGCCCTGGCCCGCGTGTTCGCGCGGCTGGCGCGCGAGCTCCCCAATGCCGACGGCCCTTACGGCTACGTGCGCAGCACCTTGGGCGAGCTGCCCGCCTATATCGCGTTGTGGTGCTACTGGGTATCGCTGTGGATCACCAATGCAGCATTGGCCACCGGCGTGGTGGCGTACATCACGGCAGTGTTCCCGCAACTGGACCAGCTGCAACCCTCGCTGTTCGCGCTGGGCCTGTTGTGGAGCTTCGTGATCATCAACCTGTGCGGCGTGCGCGCCGGCGGCGGCGTGCAGATCGTGACTACCGCCTTGAAGCTGCTGCCGATGCTGGCCATCGCGCTGCTTGCGGTGTGGATGCTGGCGAAGTCGCCGCAGGCGTTCGTCGCCCACGTGCCCAGCAAGCCCATCGGCCTGGGCGATGCGATGGCCGCTTCCACCATTGCCCTGTTCGCGATGCTGGGCATCGAATCGGCCACCGTGCCGGCCTCGCGTGTGCGCGATCCCGGCCGCACCATTCCGCGCGCCACCCTGGTCGGCACGTTGCTCACCGCCGCCATCTATCTGATCGTGTCCACCGTGCCCATGCTGTTGCTGCCCGAACAGGAACTGGCCAATGCGCCGGCACCGTTCGCCTTGCTGATGGACCGTTTCGTCGGCGAAGGCGTGGGACGGTGGCTGGCCTTGTTCGTGGTGGTCAGCGGATTGGGCGCCTTGAACGGCTGGACCCTGCTGGTGGGCGAACTGACCCGCACCATGGCCGACAACGGCGTGCTGCCCGCCTTCCTGTCGCGCAACAACCGGCGCGGCGCGCCGGCGTTCGCCCTGATCGTCACCGCGTTGCTGGCCAGCGGCATGATCCTGATGAACTACAGCAAATCGCTGGTCAACGGTTTCACCGTGCTCAGCCAGGTGGTCACCGCCGCCAACCTGCCCTTGTATCTGTGCTGCTCGATCGCGCTGGCGATCCTGTGGAAGCGCGGCAAGCGCCTGGACGACAAGGCCGTGCGCGGCTTGTTGACCGTGGGAATGCTGGGCGCCGGCTATTCGGTGTTCGCCTTCATCGGCATGGGGCATGAAGCTTTCATGATGGCGCTGGTGCTGGCCGCCTGCGGCTTGCCGCTCTACCTTTTCATGCGCGTGCTGCGCGCGCGACTCAACCGGTCCTGATCCATGCCCCGCGATCCACGCTACGACATCCTGTTCACGCCGATAAAGATCGGGCCGGTAACGGCCAAGAACCGCTTCTTCCAGGTGCCGCACTGCAACGGCATGGGCCACGCCATGCCCTTGGCGCATGCGGCCATGCGCGAAGTCAAAGCCGAAGGCGGTTGGGCAGTGATTTCGACGGAGGAATGCGAAATCCATCCCAGTAGCGACCTCACCCCTTACGTCGAGGCGCGGCTGTGGGACGATCGCGACATCCCCGCGCTGGCGCTGATGAGCGAGAAGGTGCATGCGCACGGGGCGCTGGCCGCGCTGGAGCTTTCGCACAACGGGCCGACGGCCTCCAATCTTTTCTCGCGCGAAGTGCTGATCGCGCCTTCGCATCAGCCTTCCAAGTACGGCTACCCGGCGCAGGCCCGCGCCATGGACCTGCACGACATTCGCGAATACCGGCGCTGGCACCGCGAAGCCGCAGTCCGCGGCAAGCGCGCGGGCATGGACATCATCTATGTCTACGCCGGGCACGATCTGTCCCTGGCCATGCACTTCCTGCAGCGCCGCCGCAACCAGCGCAGCGACGAGTACGGCGGTTCTCTGGAAAACCGCGTGCGCCTGCTGCGCGAAGTGCTGCAGGACACCAAGGACGCCGTGGGTGATACCTGCGCCGTCGCCATCCGCTTCGCCACCGAGGAACTGCTGGGGCCCGGCGGCGTGGAGTTGGACGAAGCGCGCGATATCGTCGGCATGCTGGCCGAGATTCCGGACCTGTGGGACGTCAACGTGGCGGCCTGGTACAACGACTCGCTTCCCTCCCGCTTCGCGGCTGAGGGCGCGCAAGAACCCTTCATCGATTTCGTGAAGAAGACCACGACCAAACCGGTGGTCGGCGTGGGCCGCTTCACCTCGCCCGACACCATGGTCTCCCAGCTCAAACGCGGCGTACTGGACATGATCGGCGCCGCGCGCCCCTCCATCGCCGATCCGTTCCTGCCGAAGAAGATCGAAGAAGGCCGCATAGAAGACATCCGCGAATGCATCGGCTGCAACATCTGCGTGTCGGGCGACATGACCATTTCGCCGATCCGCTGTACCCAGAACCCCACCATGGGCGAAGAGTGGCGCAAGGACTGGCATCCGGAAAACATCGCCACGCGCAAGTCCGAGGCGCGGGTGCTGGTGGTCGGCGCCGGCCCAGCGGGGCTTGAAGCTGCACGTGCGCTGGGCCAACGCGGCTATGAGGTGAACGTGGCCGAAGGCCGCAAGGAACTGGGCGGCCGCGTCACCCGCGAATCGCGCCTGCCGGGATTGTCGGAATGGGCGCGCGTGCGCGACTGGCGGGTGGGACAGATCGGCAAGATGGAGAACGTGAGCATCTACCAGGATTCGCAGTTGACCGCGCAGGACGTGCTCGATTTCGGCGCCGAGCATGTGGTGCTGGCCACCGGCTGCCACTGGCGCCGCGACGGCTTCGGGCGCAGCAACGGACTTGGCATCGTTGGCTTCGAAGGCAACGAGCGCATCTTCACTCCCGACGACCTGATGGACGGACGCATGCCGCAGGGACGCGTCGCGCTCTTCGACGACGATTATTTCTACCTGGCCAGCGTGTTGGCCGAAGCATTGCGCAAACGCGGCTGCGAAGTCGCCTATCTGACCGCCGACGACACCATCGCTTCATGGAGCGTGCATACGCTCGATTACCGGCATATCCAGGTCCGCATGGCCGAGCTTGAAGTCGAACAGGTGGTGTCGCACAACATCACCGGCTACCAAGGCACCACGTTGTCTTTGGAACACGTCTGGAGCGGAAAAGCGCGCACACTGGAATGCGATGCGGTGGTGGCGATCACCGCGCGGCTTCCCGACGATGCGCTGTACCAGTCGCTGCTGGCACGCCAAGCCGAATGGGCCGACGCCGGCATCCGCTCGGTGCGTTGCATCGGCGATGCGCACGCGCCGGGGCTCATCGCGCACGCGGTCTATGAAGGCCATCGCTACGCGCGCGAACTCGATGCCGAGCCCATGGGCGATGTGGCGTTCAAGCGTCATTTCCATGACGCGTGACACACCGCGCATGCGAATGTTTGCCGCCCTCCGTTCCTGACCTGTCAACCCGAAACCAGGTTCGCCTGTCGACGTGGCGCACTTCAATGTTGTGGAGATACGCGCGATTGCTCGCCGGAAGTCGCCGCATCGGCAAGCGAACCACAAGTGCGAAACTGGTCGCGGACGCGGTAGGAATCTGTTCCGCATTCCGGACGGATGCACTGGCGATCCATGCGGCAGGAAGCCCCATTCCAACGGCTCCACTACGTAAATAATTCACAGCGTGGCCGGGAGCCCTTCTGCAGGGACACGACAGGGATACTTACCTCGTAGGGCGAAGCAGGGGCTGAGCTCCGTTGACGAAGCGCACAACGACGATCACCCTGCTCTAGCCACCGTGAATTTCATGCCGGCCTACATTGATTTGCTATCTTGTTCCGGAAACGGGTGTGGCGGCAACTGACAGGAATAGCGCCGGCAGGGAGATCGAATGCAATCGGACGACCGCAGCAACTTGCTTCTTGCCTCGCTGGGCAGCGAAGGACCCGGCGGCGAATCTATCGCCCGCAATGTCGAGCGCATCCTCAATGCGGTGCGCACCCACCTGCAGATGGACGTGGCCTTCGTTTCCGAGTTCGGCCAGCGCGACCGCGTTTTCCGCTATGTCGTCGGCAAGGGCGAGCGGATCATGTTTCGTCCGGGCGACAGCATGCCGCTGGACGATGGCTATTGCCAGCGTGTGGTGCAGGGACGGATACCGCAACTTATCCCCGACACTTCCGCGGTGCCGTCGCTGGCTTCGATTCCCGATACGGCCGCTGTGCCTATCGGCTCGCACATCAGCGTTCCCATCACCCTGCGCGACGGGCGGACCTACGGCACGTTCTGCTGCTTCAGCTTCCGCCCCAACCTCACCCTGGATTCGCGCGACCTGCAGATGATGCGTGCCTTCGCCGATCTGCTGGCCTATCAGATCGACGGCGACCTGGCGGCGCTTAGCGAGCACAATGCCAAGGTGGAACGGGTGACAGCGGTGTTGGAAATGGGTCAGCCGACCATGGTCTACCAGCCCATCTGTCGACTGGACGATCCGCAGGTGGTGGGAGTCGAATGCCTGTCGCGATTCGATCTTGAACCCAAACGGCCACCCGACCAGTGGTTCGCCGAAGCGGCGGAAATAGGCTTGGGCATCCGTCTTGAACTGAATGCCATCCTGACCGCATTGTCAGAACTGCAGGACGTTGCAGGCGATTTCTACGTGTCCTTGAACGTTTCGCCGGCGACCATCATCAGCGGCGACATCCTGGGCTATCTGGACGGAATCGACTACCGCCGCATCGTATTGGAAGTCACCGAGCATTCGCTGGTGGAAGACTACGCGCTGCTGCAGGAATATCTGCTGCCGCTGCGCGCGCAAGGCATCCGCATCGCTGTCGACGATGCCGGCGCCGGTTACGCCAGCATGCGCCACGTGCTGGCGATCCAACCGGAAATAATAAAGCTGGACATGAGCCTGACCCGCGGCATCGATTCGGATTCGCCGCGCCGCGCGCTGGCTTCTGCGCTGATCCGCTTCGCCCACGATATCGGCAGCCTGGTGATCGCCGAGGGCGTGGAAACGCAAGCCGAGTCGCGCGCGCTGCGCGGGCTGGGGGTGGACGATGCGCAGGGCTATTTCCTTTCGCGACCGCTGCCGCTCGAAGCGCTCAAACAGCTGCTGGAAGAGGGCAAGCGTTGACGGAGGACTTGGAAAAGGCCCGAGTCGCGCGCGGCCTCCAGGCTAGTAGTAGCCGGCCAGGTTCAGGAACCAGCCGCGGTTGTCGTATTCCAGATCGGTCAGGTCGTCGCTGAACTCGGTGAAGTTGTAACCGACGCCGATTTTGAAGTTGTCGGTGATCTGACGGTCCGCACCCACCAGCCAGCCACGCTTGTCGCCACCGTCCTTGACTCCCAGCCAGCGGTATTCGGCCAGGCCTTCCCATTTGGCGATCAAGTGGTAACGCAACTGGATGGCGGCGAAGTTGACGTCGCTTTCCAGCCATGGGCCGCTACCGCGTCCGGTGCGGTAGTCACCGCGACGGGTGGCGGCTTTGGCGCCCAACTCCCAGCGGTCGTCCAACTGGGCGATCCCTTCGAAGGCCAGGATCTGCGAACGCTGGTCGTAGCGATTGCCGCCTTCCTGGCCCAGCGTGGCCACGTCATACAGATAGGTGTATTTGCCGAAGGCCGCCCAGCGCGTGTTGTCGTGCGGACGCCAGGCAAAGCCGACGTTGGCTTCGGCCAGTTTGGCGCCGGCCAGGGCGTTCAGATCGTCCTGGGTGTCGGCGTAATTGGCGCGTGCGGCAAGGCGCCAGTCTTCGTTGATCTTGAACAGCAGGCGGTTGGTGGTGACCCACTGTTCGCGCCGTTCGGCGCCGCTGTCCTTGCGGTATTCGAGTTTGCTGGACCATTGCGTACGCGGATCGGTACGTCCACCGCTGACGCTGTAGGCTCGCCGGTCGACCGGACCGCTGCTGGAATCGAGTTGTCCATCCATCAGGGTGAAGCCCAGGTTCCAACCCGGCGCCGGAGTGAAATCCAGGCCGAAGGTATGCGCCAGCCCAGCACTTCGACTGCGGCTGTCCTTCAGGTACTGGCTTTCGTTGTAGATGTTGACCTGGTTGCTCAGGCGCCAGCGCTGGCCGACGGTCCAACCGGATTGCAGCCCGCGGTCGAATAGCGGGTCGCGGGAGGTGGTGTCGGTGCTGTAGTTGTAAGCGCCGTACACGGTGTGGTCCGGATCGATGCGGTACTCGGCATCGACCTTGCCGCCATGGCCACGGCTTCCGCTGCTGACTTCGGCGCCGACGCTGGAACGGTCGCCGAACAGATAGCGCGCGCCTGCGGTGAGCAGATTGTTGCGGTCGTAGGCTCCGCTGTCGTCGTCGACGGTGTACTGGCCTACTCCATAAAGTTCGAGCCTGTCGGTGACGTTGTGCCGGTAGCTAAGCGCGGCCAGCAGCGCGTCGGTGTCGCTGTTGGCGCTGCGTTCCTGCACCTGCCGTAGTTCCATGCCCAGGCGGCCTTCGGCGCCCAGGCGCCAATCGGCGGTAAGCTGCGCCTGCTCCAGCGACACCGGCCCGCGTTCGGCGTAGGTGTAGCGGCCGAACAAGCTGAAGTCTTCGGTGAAGTAGCCCAGGAACTCGACGCCGTATTCCTCGACATCTGCGCCGCTGTCGAAGCGCGACACCGAGAAGCCCGCATCCACCCGTCGCCACCAGGCGCCCACGGTCCAATCCTGTCGCGTCCAGCCCAGCTCCTTCAGGTTGGCGCGCGCTTCCACCGCACGCGCATCTCCCGAACGCGCGCCCGACACCGGATTGCGCTGGATGAAACTCAAGCCACCGTTATCGGAATAGAACAACGGCGCCACCGTGGCCTCGCTGCGACTGGCTTCCAGCTTAAGGTAGGTGCCCCGGCCGGCCTGCAGGGTAAGGTCGGCGCCGCGCAGCGAGTAATCGTCGCCGCTGCGGTTCTCATCGACGTAGGTGGCGCCGACGGCGAGGTGCTCGCCGAACCAGTGCCGGCCGCGCAGGCCCAGGCTGATGTCGTCGGCGTCGAACCCCACCGGCACATACTCGTAGTCGGCCAGCAGAAGCTGGTCGTATCCGTCGAGCGGCGTATCGCGCGAAAGGGTGCGCACGTTGTCGCGGGTCAGTTGCGCCAGCGGTTTGGTCAGCAGCAGCCGTCCTTGCAGCTCGTCGATCTCGTAGTCCACGCCACGCTGCAGGGTCACGCGCGCCTCGGCCCGCCCGGTAGTGCGGTCGCGCACTTCCAACACCACCTGCTCCGAACCGCGCAACACGTCGGTATGGCGCAGATAGTAGAGGCTGCCACCGGTGCCCAGGAACTCGCTGTGGCCCAGCGCGGTCTGGGCCTCGGAACCGAATGCCTTAAGCAGCGTGCGCGGTTCGCCCAATGCAGTGGCCGCGCGCGAGCGCCAGTCCAGGGCGCCGCCGTACAGCGAGCGGTTGTACTGCCCGTACTCGGTGCCGGTGAAGCCGGTGGCGAAATTTCCCCACAACGCCTGGCTCTGGTCCCAGTCGACGCGGACGTACAGCTTTCCCTGCGTGTCCACATCGCGGTAGGTGGTTGAGTCGTCGCCGTACACGGGATAGTAGAGGTCGGGATCCAATCGCCGGAACACATCCTGCGGATCGGCGTCCAGGAAGCCGTCGAACAGATGCTCGATTTCGCGTTCGCGGGTGTCGGCATGCGCGGTGATGAGGTATTTGCCGCGTACCTTTCCCTTCAGATAGAACGCTAGACGTCCCTCGCTGAGGAAACCGTCGTCGTAACGTTCGTCGCCGGCCAAAGGTTCGATATTGCCGCTGACTTCGTTCTGCGACAGGGTCAGGTCGGCCAAGGCCACCAGATAGGTGTAGCGACCGGTAACTTCCAGTTCGAGCGTGCGCTCGACCACGGTGCCATCGACATCGGCGCTGACCCGGTAACGATGCGTGCCCACCGGCTCGATGAACTCGGCGGCGAATTTTCCTTGCTGATCCACCGGAAAGGCTTGGCCATTGATACTCAGCCGCGTGTTGGGCGCAATGCCGATGCCTTGCAACCTGATGCGCGAACCGTATAGACCAATGTTCTGAAGGCGCAACGCATTCTGCCCGTAAATGGCATTGCTGATCTGGCGTGACTGCGCAGCGTCCGCATCCAGCACCTGGCCCAGTTCGCGCTGCGCCTGGTCCTGCGCCGACAGCGCGCCGCGCGCGAAATCGGCGGGCGTGACCAGGCGAATGTTCTGCGGATGGGTTTCGTCGAACGAACCGTCCTTGCCGTAGGCGCGCGCGACATAGATCAGTTCGTCGTCGGCGCGCAGGTTGATCCCTGCGGGCAGCGCGCCGTCCCATTCGGCATCGCCCACGCCGGTTGCCGGAATAGGCACCGTGGCCAGCGGCGTCACCAGGTCGGTATCGCTACCGCGGTACACGAGCACTTCGATGCGCTCGATGAAAGCCGGGTAGTTGTTGTAGGCATGGAAACGCACCGGCCGCACTATCCGCGACTGGTCGAACTCGGCCATGGAGGCGCCCTGCACGTTCAACACCGGCACCGTCAGTGCCGGATCCTCGGTGGCCCATACCATGCCGCCCTGCGGCAACTCGATGCTGGTTTCCGCGGCGATCACCGCCCGCCCCTGGTCATGCACGCTGCTGGTACCGCGGCTGTCGTGCGCGGCCAGCACCTGCACGCGACGGTTGGCCTGCAGGTCGGTTTCGCCGGAGCCTGGGTGCACGGGCTGTGCTTCGCCATGGCTGTGCACGCGGAAGACCAGATCCTTGCCTTTGCTGCAAGCATCGGCCACGCAATCCACCGCGGGCGCTTCGGCAGCGTCTGCCAGAGGAACCCAACCCACGAGCAGCAGCGCGATCAGCAGTATCATGCCCTTTGCATCCATTTTCCTTTGCATGCTCATCTCCTAGCGCCTGCCGCTGTCGGTGGATGCGGCCGCGGCAACAGGCTCTACGCGCAATCGTTGCCGCACCTCGGGCGTTAGCTGGGCCGCGATGGCCTCGAACACGGCCTGTGCCCGACGCCGGCTCAAGGCCAGGTTGTAGTCGGCCTCGCCGCGGCTGTCGGCGTGGCCGGCGATCTCCAGAGTGCCTTCTCCTTTGCGATTGATATCGGCGGCGATCTGCTCCAGCAGCGCGCGGTATTGCGGACGGATGTCGGCGCGGTCGGTGTCGAACAGCAACGTACCCAGGACCAGGTGCGAATCCAGGCTGAGCAGCGCCTGGCTTGCATCGATCTCGGCGCGCACGTCGATCGAGGTACGCGCGACCACCGCGGGCTCCAGTGTCGCTGTCAACGCCGCGCGCAGCGCCTGTGCGCGGCGCAAGGCCAGCGCCTCCTGCTCGGCGTGGGCGGTGATGAACAATTTTCCGCCGCCGGCCGTGCGAATGGGTTGCAGCATCTGTTGCAGCAGGGGCGCGTACTGCGGATCGATCGAGGCGCTGCCGCGCTCGAACAGCACTTCGCCCAACTCCACCGTGGCCTTGGCGCTGCCCCCTCCGATCCGGCCTTGCGGTCGCCTGACCCCGAAATCGAAGCGCACCGGCAGGCCCGGAGTAAGCCTTCTGACCCGGGGGTTCTCGGTGGTGAAGGTGCTGCCCGGCGGCAGCGTTGCGGCATCCACTTTGAGGATGAAGTTGCGCCCGCGTGCGGAGACGCCGCCGCTGATGCCGACCAGATGGAAGCGGCCGAAGGCATCCGTCTCCATCACCAGGCCTTCGACCGATCCGATGCGCACCCCGGGCAGGCCCTTCTCGCCTGGCTCCTGCACGCCATTGCCATTGTCGTCGTCGAACACGGTGCCCAGCACCAGGCTGTCTTCCAACAGTGGATCGCCTTCAATCTCCACGTCGGCGGTGGCCAGGTTGCTGATGTCGGCGCCGCTGGCGTCCTGCATGACCGCACGGTTGGTGTGTACGCCGGGGCCCACGCCCGCGCCGATCCGCAGGTAGTAGACGATGGTCGCACGCTGACCTACCGCAACGTCCACCGCGTCGATCCGCATCGGGCTCATCGCGCCCAGCGTGCCCAGGTCGTCGCCGTCGTCGACGCGCCAGGAACCGGCGACCACAGTGAAGCCTGCCGGCGCGTTATCCAGGAGGGAGACGCCGACAGCATCGACTTGACCGATGTTTTCCGCGGTCACCGTGTATCGCACCAGGTCGCCAATGCGGGCCGAGCGCTGACCGGCCTGCTTGCTGAGCCGCAATTGCACGGGTGCGCCCAGCACCGTCACATTCACTACTGCCTGATCGCAGACCCGCGCGGGAGTGGATAGATCGCAGACGCTGTAGCCGAAGCTGTCGGCGCCCGCATAGCCCGGGTTGGCGGTATAGGTGCAGTTGCCCTGGGCGCAGACCACGTTGCCGTTGCCCGGCGCGTTGGTGACGGTCAACGAGCCGGGATCCAGCGGCGCGCCGCTGGCCGTGTCGTTGGCCAGCACGTTCACCACCGCAGGATCGGTCTGCGTGGTGCTTGCCTGGTCGTCGAAGGCCTGCACCTGGTTGGGCAGCACAGTGACCGATACCGTCGCCGTTGAGCAACTGGCGGGCGCGGAGTTCTCGCAAACGGTGTAGTCGAAGGCGTCGTTGCCGCTGAAGTTGGTATCTGGCAAGTAGTCGACCAAGCCATTGCTGTTGAGGGTTGCGCTTCCATGCGCAGGATCGGTCACGGCGGTGACCGTGACCTGGGAGGAATCGGCCGGACCATTGTTGTAGCGGTCATTGGCCAGGACGGCGATAGGCGCTGTGGTGTTCTGCGCGGTGCTGGCGCTGTCGTCCACCGCTTCCACCAACGTGGCCACGACGACGACCGTCGCGGTTGCGTTGTCGCAGCGCGTGGCCGCAGTGGCGTCGCAGATCCGGTAACCGGCGCTGTAGGTGCCAGGCGCGGTGCCAGGCGCAATATCCAGATTGCCATCGGCGTTTATGGTGATCGGCCCCAGGGTGACCGGCGCAAGACTGACGTTGGCGGGGGTGGCCGGTGCACCGCCCAGGGTGTCGTTTGCCAGCACGTTGATCACTGCCGCGGCGCCCTGCGCGCCACCTACCGGGCCGGCGTTGTCGTCGACGGCATCGATCAACGACGCCGATACGGTGACGGTGACGATCGCGCTGTCGCAGTTGGCAGGATTGAGCGCTTCGCAGATCTGGTAGCCGGCCGAGTAGCTTCCGGCCGGCGTGCTGGGCGCCACATCGACGCTGCCGTCGGCGTTGATCGTCAGCGGGCCGTTGTTCACCGGGGTCAGCACCACCTGTCCCGGTGCCACGGCCGCGCCGTTCAAGCTGTCGTTGGACAGCACGTTGGTCACTGCGATGGCGCCCGCGCCGCCGTCGACCGGTCCGGCGACATCGTCGAGCGCATCTATGGTCGCGCCATTGACGGTGACGTTGACGATGGCGCTGTCGCAGTTGACTGGGTTGAGGTTCTCGCAGATCTGGTAGCTGGCCGCATAGCTGCCAGATGGCGTGTTGGGCGCAACGTCGACGCTGCCGTCGGCATTGACGGTGATCGGCGCGGCATTGGCAGGGGTAAGGGTTACCTGCGCGGCGGTGACGGAAACGCCGTTGAGGGTGTCGTTGGCGAGCACATTGGTCACGTTGGCGCCGCCCGTGGTGCCGCTCACCGGGCCTGCGGTGTCGTTGACCGCGTCGATTGCGGCCGCGGCCACGTTGACGGTGACGTTGGCGCTGTCGCAGTTCCCCGGATTGAGGTTCTCGCAGATCTGGTAGCTGGCCGAATAGCTGCCGGCGGCGGTGTTGGCGGCCACATCCACCGTGCCATCGATATTTATCGTCAACGGTCCGCTGTTGGCTGGCGTCAGCGTGATCTGTGCCGGCACGACCGCCGCGCCATTGAGCAGGTCGTTGCCAAGCACGTTGACCACCGCGATCGCGCCAGTGCTGCCATCGACAGGCCCGGCGATATCGTCCAGTGCGTTGATGGTGGCGCTGCCGACGGTGACCGTCACCGTGGCCGGATCGCAGTTGGTCGGGTTGAGGTTTTCGCAGATCTGGTAGCCAGCGGTGTAGCTTGCTGCCGGCGTGGCGGGCGCGACATCCACGCTGCCGTCGGCATTGATGGTGATCGGTCCGCTGTTGGCCGGCGTAAGCGTGACCTGCGCGGGGACTACCGCCGCTCCGTTCAAGCTGTCGTTGCCGAGCACGTTGGTGACCGCGGTGGCGCCGGTGCCGCCGTCCACCGGACCTGCGGTATCGTCCGCCGCGACTATTGGCGCGGCGCTGACCACCACGCTCACCACCGCACTGTCGCAGTTGGCAGGGTTGAGGTTCTCGCAGATCTGGTAGCCGGCGGTGTAAGTGGCCGCCGGGGTATCGGCGGCTACATCGACGCTGCCGTCGGCGTTGACGGTGATCGGGCCGCTGTTGGCCGGCGTCAGCGTCACCTGCGCAGGCACCAGTGCGCTGCCGTCCAGAGTGTCGTTGCTGAGCACGTTGACCACGGCGGTGCCGCCGCTGGTGCCCGGCACCGGACCTGCCGCATCGTTCACCGCGTCGATGGCTGCAGCGGCGACGCTAACGCTCACCAGCGCCAGGTCGCAGTTGCCCGGACTGTTGCGCTCGCAGATCTGGTAAGTCAGCGAATAGGAACCGAGCGGCGTGCCGGGAGCGACGTCCACGCGGCCGTTGCTGGTGTTCAGCGTCACACCCGGGTGGGAGGCGGGTGTGGCGACGCTGAGCAGGACCTGGGCCACGCTCGGCGCGATCGAATTGAGGCTGTCGTTGAGCAGCACATTGGCCACCGCGGTACCGCCGCCGGCCCCGGTCACCGGCGTGGCGCTGGCGTCGTCGTCGTTGGCCAGGATGACCGCGGCGGCCACGCTGACGGTGACGATCGCGCTATCGCAGTTGCCGGGGTTGAGTTGCTCGCAGATCTGGTAGCCGGCGCTGTAACTTCCTGCTGGGGTACTGGGGGCGACATCGACGGTGCCGTCGGCATTGATGGTCAACGGGCCGTTGCTTCCCCCAATCAATGCGACCTGCGAAGGGACAACCGCAGCGCCATTCAACTGATCGTTGGCAAGGACGTTGATCACTGCGACCGCGCCGCTACCGCCTGTGCCGCCACTGACCGGGCCGGCGACATCGTCGACCGCGTCGATGCTGGCGGCGGCCACTACGACGTTGACCTGGGCGCCATCGCAGTTTCCAGGATTGAGGTTTTCGCAAAGTTGGTAGCTGGCGGTGTAGGTGCCCGCGGGCGTGCCCGGCGCCACGTCGACGGTACCGTCGGCGTTGATGGTCAGCGGACCGCTGTTGGTCGGCGTGAGCGTGACCTGCGCGGCGGTCACCGGAGCTCCGTTCAAAGTATCGTTGGCCAGCGTGTTGACGACCGCGGTGCCGCCGGTGATGCCGCTCACCGGGCCCGCGTTGTCGTCGGCGGCGGCGATGGGCGCAGGAACCACGCTGATGGTCACCAGCGCGCTGTCGCAGTTGGCGGGGTTGAGGTTCTCGCAGATCTGGTAGCTGGCGCTGTAGCTGCCGGCGGCGGTGTTGGGCGCGACATCGACGCTGCCGTCGGGGTTGATGGTCAGCGGACCGCTGTTGGCGGGAGTCAGCGCGACTTGCGCCGGTACTACAGCGACGCCATTGAGCAGGTCATTGCTTAGCACGTTGGCGACCGCAGTGGCGCCGATCGAACCGTTGACCGGGCCGGCGAGATCGTCGACGGCATTGATGGTGGCGGTGCCTACGGTCACCGTCACCGTGGCGCCATCGCAATTGGCCGGATTGAGGTTTTCGCACAGCACGTAGCTGGCGGTGTAATTGCCTGCAGGCGTGCCGGCGGCGACGTCGACAGTGCCGTCTGTGTTGATGGTCAACGGCCCGTTGTTGGTGGGGGTGAGGGTGACCTGGCCGGGCGCCACGGCCACGCCGTCCAACGTGTCGTTGTTCAGGACATTGGTCACCGCGATCGCGCCCGGACCTCCATCGACGGGACCGGCGCTGTCGTCTGCGGCATTGATCGAAGACGCCGCCACCGTCACGCTGACCGTGGCGCTGTCGCAATTGCCGGGATTGAGGTTCTCGCAGATCTGGTAGCCAGCGGTGTAGCTGCCGGCAGCAGTGTTGGCTGCGATATCGACGCTGCCGTCGGCGTTGATGGTGATCGGCCCGTTGTTGCCGGGCGTGAGCGTGACTTGCGCAGGCAGCACCGCCACCCCGTCGACGGTGTCGTTGCCCAGCACGTTGACCACCGCGGTGCCGCCAGCGCTTCCCGGTACCGTTCCGGCGTTGTCATCGACTGCATCGATGGTTGCGGCGACCACTGTCACCGTTACGCTTGCGCCATCGCAGTTGCCAGGATTGCTCTGTTCGCAGATCTGGTAGGCGGCGGTATAGGTGCCGGCCGGCGTGTTGGCGGCGATATCCACGCTGCCGTTGGGATTGATCGTCACCGGGCCGCTGTTGGCCGGAGTCAGCACGACTTGTGGGATCGTCGCTGGTGCGCCATCCACTGTGTCGTTGCCAAGCACGTTGAGGACGCCGACCGCGCCGGCAAGTCCGTTCACCGGGCCGGCGTTGTCGTCGTTGGCCGCAATCGCGCCGGCGGCGACGGCCACGGTGACCAGTGCGGTATCGCAGTTGGCCGGGTTGCTGCGTTCGCAGATGCGGTAAGTGAGCGTGTAGGTGCCGGCTGGCGTGGCGGGCGCAACGGTAACCGCTCCGCTGCCGGTATCGAGCGTTACGCGCGGATCGGCCGCTGGCGCGACCAGACTCAGATCCACCGTTGCAAGAGTCGTGGTTGCGCCGTTGAGCGTATCGTTGGCCAGCACGTCGGCGACCGCGGTTGCTCCCGCCGCACCAGGCACTGGCGTTGCGCTGGCATCGTCGTCGTTGGCTGCCAGCGGGTTGGCCAGCACGGTGATGGGCGGCGTGGTGCTGGTGTTGTCGGCGGGATTGGGATCGGTGACGCCCGGCGGCAACAAGACAGTGCCGGTGTTGGCGCCGATGGTGGCCGGAGTGGTGGCCGGCGCGGTGCCGACCAGGTCGATGACGATCACCCCACCCACGGCCAGCGTGACCGAGAGGTTCAGATTGCCAGCGCCCGAGGCCGCACTGCAGCTGGAACCGGCCGCGAGCGCGGCGCAGTTCCAAGTGACGGCACTCAGTTCTGCCGGAAGCGTATCGACGACCGTGGCTCCCGCCACCAGCGACGGACCCGAGTTGCTGACCCGGATCCGATAGGAAACTTGCGATCCTGCCAATGCAGGCGTGGCGCTGGTCACCGTTTTCAACACGCTCAGGTCGGCGCTCAGCGCGAGCGCGTTGTTGTCGGTAGCGCTGTTGTTGCCGGGCGCAGGATCGGCGGTGTCGCCCGGCAGCGTGACGGTGGCCGTGTTGGACAGGCTTCCAGGATAGGTCTGCGACTTCGCTGCGGGCAGCGTTATCGCCAAACACGTCAGCAGGAAGAATGTCGAAAGCGCGCGGGGAGAACCCAACGCCGGGCAAGGCGACCCAAACGCACCAGTTCGCATGCGTTGGCCTCTGCTTGCGTCGGCTGTTGCGTTTGCGGTGCGCGCCATGTGTTGCTCCCAGTCCATTGCCGCCAACCCTCGCCCGGGTCCGTTTCGAAACTGCAACTAGTACGCCGCGGGGTCGGCGCTGAAGACCACCGGCACGGTGATCGTGGCTTGTCCGCCAGCAGTCAAATCCACCGTGACGCTGATGCTCTGCTGCCCCGCGACTCCGCCGCTGGCCGCACTGCAGGTACCCGCGGTAGCGACACAGGTCCATGCCGACGCAAGGGTGGCGCCCGCAGGCAGGGTGTCGTTGATCGCCGCGCCGGCGACCGCATCGGGTCCAGCGTTGGCCACGGTGATCGTGTACACGCTGCTCGAGCCCGGCGTGTAGTTGGCGCTGCCGTCGGATTTACTGACCGAAACATCTGCCTGCCGCGTTCGATTGAGAATGCGGCAGGTGATGGTCACCGGCGCGGGGGTCGATGCGGGGGCGGTAAAGGTGAAGCTGCCGCCGGTACCGGTAGCGACCTGGTTTCCATCCTGATCGCTGCAGGTCCAGCTGCTGGCATAGCGAGACAACGTGGTTCCAGTGCCGGCAGCCTCAGCCAGCTGATAGGCGCTGCCTGGCACCGTTACTACCGGTGCAGTGGCGCCGCCGTTGCCGACATTGCTTACCGCCGCCACTACCGTGCCGCCCTGGCTTACGCTCAGATTGAACAGGCCCGGGTCCTCGACCGGTTGCAACACTTTGGTCAGGCTCAGCAATGCGGCGCACGAGCGGCTGACGCTTTCGACGGTGAACACGGCGTTGCCGATACGAATCCCAACCAGGGCCAGCAAGTTGTCGACCACGCCGCCCAGCAGCGCGTTGAAGACGGGTTGCAATACCGCGGTGGCGGTCGAGCCAAGCACCGTTTCCACGGTGTTGACCACAGTATTGAGGATGGGAACCAACGCGGCAGGAACAGGTATCGGGATCCCAAGCAAGGTGACCGTAGGAGTGGCGCTGGTCACTTCCAGGTCCAGTGTGTTCAACAGGCTGACGATCAGGCTGCCCGCGCTGACGGTGCCGCTGCTGGCCGTGCGTGTCTGAGGAAACGGGCCGCTTACGGTGAAGCCCTGCAGCGAAGGCGAACCCGTTGCCGCCGCACGCGCGGTAACGGTCAGGGGCACCCGCACCGCGACCACCCCGATGCCCAGCAGGCTTACGTTGAAGCGCAGGTCCAGATTGTTCAGGGTCACTGGCGTGACTACGGCCGAGGTCAACACGGTGCTGCGGTTGAAGAACACGCTGTCTGCCACGGTGCCGACATAGAGGTTCACCAAGCCCGGGCGCGCGTTGAAGCTGACGGTGCTGGCCAACGCGTCCACAGCCGTCACCGTCCCTTCGGCGCGGGCAATGTCGGCGTAAAGCTGAAGCTTGAGTACGTCGGCGGTCAGGGTGACGTTGGCCAGGCCCAGGCCCAGGCTGTTGATGGCATTGACTACCGCTTGCAGGTTCAACCCCTGCGCGACATCGACATTGATTTTTGCGCGAATGGCCGAGCTGTGGAACGACACGCCCTGGGGTCCGCATACATATACCGGCGGCTCCACCACCTGCAACCACAGCTGCAGATTGGCCAGCCCGGTCAAGCCCAACGCCGCGGTGTTCACCGTGATCGGCTGGGGCGTAGTGAGCACATTGCGGAAGTTGTACAGCTGCACCGCGCCAGTCACCAGGTCCAGGACGTCCAGCTCCACCAAGGCAAGCGACCCAGGCGGCAAGGTCACTTGCAGCATGTCCGCCAGGCGGATGACGCCACTCAATCCCGGCACGTTCAGCGGCAGCAAATTGAGCGCATTGGCCGCGGCCGTATTACCGTCTGCCTGCAGCACTTGCGCCATCGCCAGCTGCAGCTGGGCCAGCGTGATATTGGTGTTGAGCACTTGGCTGGTGTCGCTGATTCCGAGATTGGCGCCCAAGTGGGTGATCAGCGCATTGAGGTTGATATCCGATTGCGCCAATGCATTCCAGTCGAGCACGCTGGCGTTGACGGTAGTGCCGGGCAGCAGCGCGGTGAACAGCAGGTTCAATACCGGGCCTTGGGTGCTGTCGATCTGCGCAAGACGCGGACCCGCCGATACGCATACGCCTGCCGTACACCCCGCCTGCGCGCGTGCCGGCGAACTGGGCGCCAGCAGCAGCACCAGTGCCATCAACAGACCTGTCCATGCCATCCCCGCCGCTCGCGCTAAGCGGCGGCACTGCATCCCTGACGCCCGAACCATGTTGCCCCCTGATCTCGAAGTTCTTTTGCGAGTGAATTATTTACACTGCCGACCGACCTTCGCTTGCTGCTGAATTGTTATTACGCACGCGTCACGATACGGTCAACGTGTCATAACTGTGATTGTGGTTAGTGCGGCTTAGCACGTCCTCCGATTACCATCCTCAGCGGGGAATATCACTCAGCGTCAGCGATTGGCTACAACTTCGAGCAAGAGTTGTTTAGCAGTCAGAATCGCTGACAACATCACTTGGGGAAGCGAATGTTGTCGATGTCATGCCGTATCCGTCGCCTGCGGGCGAACGCGAAACTCTCGCAATCTGAACTTGCGAATTTGGTCGGCGTGAAAAGAAGCGCGGTGGCGCAGTGGGAAAGCGAGACCGGCACCCATCCCAGCGTGGAGCATCTGTCCAAGCTTGCGGTCGCCACTGGCGTCACCTTCGAATGGCTGGCCACCGGACGTGGTCCCGACACCAGCAATTCGATCGAAGCCGATTCCACCGCCCTGTCTTCCGATTTCGCCCAGGACCTGATCGAAAGCCGGGTGCTGGAATTGGTGCGGCGCCTGCCGGCGAAGAAGCAGCTGATTGCCTGCAAGCTGATCGAAGCGCTGATCGACACGTGATCGGTTCTTCACCGCCGATGCAGTAGCTTGAACCGCGCATCCACGATCGATCAGCGCCACACTTGCGTAACGCGGATAACAGAATTGCAGCGGCGATAGAAGCGATCCTGCTGGTCGCAGAAACGTTCGCCAGCGCGGTTCTGGTTCCGTCCAAAGCAAGGATTGCCCGCCTCCATGACAGGCGGCGGGCGGTCCGTTCCCTCCCCAATGCATGCTTTCTTCGCGCGTGCTGGCATGCATGCGACCGGCGCATCCTCTTCTGACGGCGCTGCCGATCGCGATCGGTCCGCTGCGTTCGGGTCGTTGTCCCATGCCTCGTACCCACAGCTGAGGCGGTCCGTACGTTCCTACCCGTGACTTGAAGCGAGGCAATCCCATGTCGCACGTCACCCAGATATTCTCCGACCGTATGGTCGAAGCCCGTCAACTGCGCGGAATGAGCCAGCGTCAACTAGGACTCGCTCTTGGCCTTGGCAAGGACACCGGCGGCGTGCGCATCAACCGCTACGAGCGCCAGGCCAGTACGCCCACGATCACCGTCGCCGCCTCCATCGCCGAAGCGCTGCACATTCCGGTGGCCTTCCTTTTCGCCGATACCACGGCTATGGCCAAATGCATACTCGATGAAGGTCTGCGTTCTGCAAGCGCAGAGTGACGACGGCCATCGGTTGCCCGCAGTCCACTCCCATGGGCCTCGATCGCGATAGCCACTACCTCAGACGTATGACTTCCAATCTGTCGCCGTTTGGGAGAGATTGATTGCCGACAATGCCAGGCCGACCACAACGGACGGGAGCATTCATACGCAGCGAGCATCGAAAAGGCTTATTGGCCCAAGCAACACCACAACCTTCATCCGAAGTTACTAAGGGGGTAACGGAAGAATGCCGGGAATGCATGAGCGCATCAGACGCGCACGCGCAAGCGTGAATTTTTCCCAAAGCCATCTGGCAGACCATATTGGCGTCAAGCGCAGCGCCGTGGCGCAGTGGGAACGAAAGGATGGGCCCAACCCGACCTTGGAACATATGTCCCGGCTTGCACTTGTGACGGGGGTCTGCCTGGAGTGGCTGGGAACCGGCCGCGGACCCGCAACAGCCGAAGCGGCGAACGCCGCTCCGGCCATGCTGGCGAGCGACTACGCCCAGGACGATCTGGAGGCCGAATGCCTGATGGCGTTCAGGCGCCTGCAGCTGGCGCAGCGTGCGCAGGTGGTGGCGATCATGCACGTATTGCTGAAGCGTGCTTAGCCTGCTCGCGGCCTGGGGCCGCGCAGCGTGTCCTGCATGTCAGTCTAGGTTGGCGGGGCGACGTCTTGCCACGTAGGAAGTCGCGCTGCGCGCTCGATGACGACCTGGAACTGCTGCGCGAGAACTTTGCGGACACGTGGCAGGTACTCGATGCCGCGGAGGTCATGGTGGCATTCGACGCGGAAGCCGAATTGATCCTGTTCCATGCGCTGGGCGAGGATCGTCAATACGTGCTGATGCGCCTCGAAGCTATATTGCGACAGGCTGGCGTTGACGCCGGCATCCCGGCCGGCTCGATACGGGTGCGCTACCGATAAGGTATGCGGCCGCTTTATCGGGGCGCCCGCTACCGGGATACACGCGGCGATGCGGAAACCGCCTTGCCGATCATTGCCCGGACACGAGGATCGGATAGGGATTGACCGCAGTCCCTTCCCACCAACGACGCTCCGGGCCCAGCAGGAAGATCGCGAAATGCAAGTGCGGCGCCTGGGGGCTGGCGTTGCCGGTGCTGCCCACGTAGCCGATCACCTGGCCGCGCTTCAACTGCTGCTTTTCTGCCAGTCCCACCTCGTAGCGTTGGAGATGCGCATAGTAGTAGGCGTATTTCCCGCTGGGCTCGAACTGGTAGATAGTCAGCCCGCCGCGCTGGCTGTCGAAGAGCTTTTCCACCTGTCCATCCGCCACCGCGAGGACCGGCGTGCCCGCCGCGGCCATGATGTCGATGGCGTCGTGCGAACGACCTTCGCTGCGGGCATCCGTGAATGTATCGGTGAGGTCCGCGGCGCGTTTTCCTTGCACCGGAATCAACAGTCCCGATCCGGCCGCCGGCGTGGTCGGGGACGCGCTGACGAGCGTTGCCGGGTGTCGTTGCGGCACGCTCGCAGCGACAGGCTGCTCCTCCACCTGCCCTGGAATTTCCGCCCTTGGCCTCGCCGATTCCGCAATGCCTGCTCGCGGCTCCTCCGCGGTGGGAGTGACGCGGACCAGGCGATAGGCCACCGCGCCCAGGATCAACGCAAGCAGCAGCACCAGCAGGTATTTCACCTGCCTTATTCCTGCATCACCACGACGGTTCCGGCGCCGACTGCCGCCGCCACCCGCGCTGCGTCCCAGTTGGTCATGCGCACGCAACCATGCGACTGGGTCTTTCCGACAGCGGCCGGCTCAGGCGTGCCGTGAAGGCCGTAGTGCGGTTTCGACAGGTCGATCCAGACAGTCCCCACCGGATTGTTCGGACCCGGGGCCAGCGTTGTCTTGGCATGGGAAGGATCGGCATCCCAGAACAACTCGGGGTTGTAGTGGAAGGCGGGGTTGGTCGCGATGGCGCCGGTCTTCCAGTCGCCGATCGGCAGCGGGTCGTGTTCGCTGCCCGACGACACCGGCACCTGGGCAACGATCCGCCCGCCGGCATCCATCAACGAAAGAGTGGACTCCGACTTGTCCACCACTACCTTGGCCGCCTTGGGTGCGGGCGGAACATCGGCGACGTTGGGCACCTGCAATAGCGTCCCTGCCTTGGCGAGATCGGCTCCCGGATTCAACTCGGCCAGCAGTTTCGGGCTAGCGTGGAATTTCTCTCCCAGCGCTTCGGCAACAGACTCGAAGCCCATGGCTTTGAGCTTGCCGCGCTCACCGATGTCTTTCGGAAGTTTGGCGTAGGGTCCGGATGCATCCGCGTCGGTGACCGTGTAGGAAGCCAGGACCGGAGGGGCGTCCGCATTCAATGCGGCCCAAGTGGCGGGGTCAAGCTTTCCGGTGACCTGCAGATTCTTTGCGCCCTGGTATCCACGCAGCGCCCTGGCCTGGTTCGAGCCCGCTTGCGCATCGATCTCGCCGGGCGAGAAGCCCGCGCGATCCAACAGCACCTGCGCCCGCAACAAACCGGCCGCGCCAGTGGTGGTCGCCGGCTGATTGGCCGCCTCTGCCAGCGTCGGTGATTGCGCCTTTGCCCACGGCATGCTGGTCAGTCCGGCGAGCAGCGCCAAGCCGATCCACGGGGAACAAGTACTTGTCATGCATTTCTCCTGGTTGCGGGAATCAGGGAACCTTTGATCGCGTTTGCGCGTTGTGAAGGCGCATGACGCGGGGTTGGCGTCATTGCGTGCGCCACGAGGCCCACGGCCCCAGGCACGCTTGCGGTGTCTCGCGATTCACGTTTCGCCGGACAGAATGGACTATGCGCCGGCTTTCATTCTCTCTGTGCGTTGCCATAATCGCCGCCGCCTCGGTTGCGCCGACAGGAAGCCTGCGCGCTGCCGAGCCCGTGCAGTCGGCGGCAGCGGCAAGCGAAGTGCGCGCCCTTTCGAAGCTGGCGCCCGATGCCGATCCGCAAGTGCTTGAGTTGGCCCTTGCCGCCATGCGTTGCGCGCAATCGCACCGCACCGGCAGTCGTGCCACCCGCCTGGCCGTGATCGACTACAGCCGCTCGTCTTTGCAGCGGCGCTTGTGGGTGTTCGACCTGAGTTCTCCCTCGTTGCTGCGCCACGAATGGGTCGCGCACGGCAAAGGCTCGGGCGAGGATCTGCCCACGCGCTTTTCCAACGACGAAGGCAGCCTTGCATCCAGCCTGGGCATGTTCCTGACCGGCGACACCTATATCGGAGAGAACGGATACTCCCTGCGAATGACCGGCCTGGAAGCCGGCTTCAACGATGCGGCGACATCCCGCGCGATCGTCGTGCATGGCGCCGACTACGTCGATCCGGAAGTCGGCAGACGCCAAGGACGCCTTGGCCGCAGCTGGGGATGCCCGGCGCTACGCACCGCCGTCGCCAGGGACGTGATCGACGAACTCAAACAGGGACAGTTCCTGTTCTCCTACTACCCGGACCAGGCCTGGCTGACACGCTCGGCGCTGCTCCACTGCGATGGAACGCGTGGTGCTTCACTGGATTGAGGCGATGCGCTCGGCAATGTTCGTTAAAGCATAAGTTGGCCGAGCTAGGAAAGCATAAATTGGACGGACCGTCTGACGCCAAGCGAGCTAGGAGCAACGGTTGGCTAGTAAGCTCCTTTGAGCTAGCTGGTCTGAAGCTTGTCTTCCCAATGAGGTTCCGCCTGAAATTTATCTAGCTCGCCGTTAGCTCGCGCCTCGTTACTCTAGCCCCAGCCTGGCAGGTCCGCTTCCGGCCAGAAGCGGACATACATTCTGCCCACTCGCGTGCGAAGAGCGGCTGCTCAGCTATCACGTCGGGTGGGCGTAGACTGGCCGGACTCATGGCTAAGCAGCCGATCCCAGCGCCAAGGCCGACCCTCCGACCACTCGCCAACCGGCATCCGTTTCTGCCCAGAATCGGCAATAACGAAAGTCACCCGAGAATGCGTTTCCGTCGAATGTTCCGGCAAGGTTGGCGGTCACCAGCGCCACTGCAGACCGGCCGTGCGTGACGATCTCGACAGATCGCCACTCAGCGCTCGTCAACTTCTGCCGCCCGGATCTATGAAGATCCAGATCATCTTTCTTGCGAAAGACGTCTCCGGATGGACCGACGAAGATCAGCGTGTCCGCGATCAATGAATCCTGCGCGACCACATCGCGTGTCAGCATCGCGACGCGCAAGGCTTCTTCAAGGTGTCCGACCGTCGACTCCATACCTACACCCTGACAGGTTGAGGCCTGCATCAAAGGCGAAAGCGGATACTATCCTCGACAACGCCTGGTGCTTCGGTGAAATCCCTTAAGAAGGCCGTGTGCATGCATTTGCTTGAGTTGTGCATGAGCGTTGGAGTCCGGCTGCGGAAGTTCTCAGCGACCCGGATGGGCGCAACCCGCTCTATTCCATTGGGGCGCGGCATCGGCTCGCCCTGGAGTCTCCGCCTAGCAGCGCCAGGCTCTACGATCCCGTGATCCATCCGGATCCAATGCCTTGCAAACGCGCTCGCCGAGGTCGACGGGACTAATGCGCTGCCGGCCAGTCGCAATATTTCAGTCATCGACGTCACCTTCGGTATTGATCAGCAACACGATGCTGTCCTGGCCGAGCCCGTATTCCTGACGCCGTTCCCGATCCGCAGATGCCAGCATGAAGCCCGCCAGGCCTGCAGCGCCGGAAGGCGTCGATGCCAGGCCTGCGTTGGTGAGCGAGGTGGCGGGGGCTGCTGCGAGGAGCGCTTCGTCGACCAGCAGGGATTGGGCGCCGTGCTCCAGCAGGACTGCCACGGCCGGCGCAGAGGCTAGGCCGCAGGACAACATTTCAGCCGTCGTGTCGAGCGTACCGGCAACGCGCACAGGCCGTCCCTGCTGCAGCGCTTGCGCCACGCACGCTGCATGACGTGGCTCGACGACGATGATCCGGACAGGCTCCCGCATGCCGGCGCGCAGCCCCGTGGCGATCGCCGCCGCCAGGCCACCCACGCCCGCCTGGACGAACGCATGGGTCGGACGGACCGCGCCGAGCGCGGCGAACTGCGCGGCGAGTTCAACCGTCATCCGCCCGTATCCCGCCATCACGTCGCTTACCACCGGATCGAGCGGATCCGGCGTCGTGTCGGGAATCAGCAGTCCATCCTCATGTCCTGCCGCCGCCTGTGCCGCGAGCACTGCGTCGTCGTACGTGCCCTCGACCAGGACGACGCGTCCACCGACGGCCCGTATCCGCCGGACACGGACCGGACTTGCGCACGTAGGCAGATAGACGGTGGCCGACACGCCCATGCGCTGCGCCGCGGCGGCCACGGCCAGCCCGTGATTGCCGTCGCTCGCACAGACAAGATGCGGCAACGGCAGGGGGGCGTCGTTCGAAGCCAGCCAGGTGTCCGCACGGCGCTTCATGGCCTGGAACGCTGCGACCATGCCGCCGAGCACCTTGAAGTTGCCCATTGGACGCTCGGCCTCGTTCTTGATGAAGACCCTGGCCACGCCGGTGGCCTTCGCGAGGTCGGGAATTTCCAGGAGCGACGTGGCCTGATAGCCGTCCCAGAGATCACCGGGATTCCAGTCGCGTTGCAGTGCGGAGAAAGATGTCGTGGTCATGCCGACAGTGTGTCGCTGTCCCGGGATCGATTCCGGGCGACTACGTGTCTTGCAACGCGGTTCCCCGGCGATCGCGTGCCGCTGGACGGCGAAATCCCGCGCAGAAGCACGTGCGTTACGATGCGCCCCGTCAGTCTTCCGGTTCCGCGGGAACCGGAATGGTCAGGCCACGCTTCACCAGACTCAGCGCGACATTGGTCGTGAAGCGCTTGACGTTGGCGTTCTCGCCGACCATGCGCGCCATCAGCGCGTCGTAGGTTTCCGTGTCGGGGGCGGTGATCACCAGGATGAAATCCGCCTCGCCCGTCACGTAGAACGCCTGCTGCACGTGCGCCTGTCCGGCCAGCCAGGTCCTGAACTGCGCCAGCAGTTCGGGGCGCTCGCGTTCCACCTGGACGGCGACGATGAACGACGTCGGTCGTCCCACCTGCCTGGGATCGACGATGGCGATGTCGCGGACGATCGCTCCTGATTCTCGCAATCGGCGTATGCGGCGCTGGACGGCCGACGCAGACAATGCTACCTGCTCGGCGATACGCTCGGCCGTCTGGGCCGCGTCCTCCTGAAGGAGGTTGAGAATCTGGCGATCGAAGCGGTCCAACGTCATCCTTCGATGATACGCCGCGCACTGCGACGAAAAAAAGCGCGGGATCGGCACGAATCGCCGCGTAACCGCGCAGGCCGGCACCTAGCATGCCCACCTCCGATCACGAGGTGATGATGGACTTCCCCACACTGCAGGACTTTGTCGAGAACGCGTGGTCCTCGCACGTCATGCCTGCCCTCATGTCGTACATGGCCATTCCCTGCGAATCGCCGGCGTTCGATCCGGCGTGGCAAGCGAACGGGTACATAGACCGGGCGGTCGACCTCTTGGTCGACTGGTCGCGCGATCAGTTGACTGCGATACCGGGCGCGACCGTCGAGGTCGTGCGGCTGGACGCGCGCACGCCGGTGATCTTCATCGACGTGCCCGGCGATGCGCGCGCCCCGGTGCTGGTCTACGGGCATCTGGACAAGCAGCCGCCAATGGAAGGCTGGACCCACGGACGTTCCGCGTGGATCCCCTCACTGGAAGGTGATCGCCTCTATGGACGAGGCGGTGCCGACGACGGCTATGCGCTCTTCAGCATCATTACCGCATTGCGTGCCTTGCATGCCCAGCGCATCGCGCTGCCGCGCTGTACGATCCTGATCGAAGCCTGCGAAGAGTCCGGCAGCGAGGATCTGCCCGCCTACATCGCGCACCTTGCCGAGCGTATCGGCACACCTGCGCTGGTCATAGCGCTCGATGCCGGTTGCGGCAACTACGACCAGCTCTGGCTCACGACCTCCCTCCGCGGACAGGTGGCCGGCACCTTGACGGTGCGCGTGCTGGACGAGGGCATCCACTCGGGCGACGGGTCCGGCGTCGTGCCATCGAGCTTTCGCGTGGCACGCCGATTGCTCTCCCGGCTGGAATGCGAGGACAGTGGCGAGGTGGTCGAAGCGTTCCATGCACCCATCCCCGCGCACAGCCGCCTGCAGGCCGACCGGGCCGCCCAGGCATTGGGGACCGGCTTCCACGAGCCGCTGCCGCTGGCGCTCGGCGTACGTCCGGTCTCGGAGGATGTCGCCGAGCTGATCCTCAATCGCGCCTGGCGGCCGCAACTGGCCGTCATCGGTCTCGATGGCCTGCCAGCGGTGGCGCACGCCGCCGCGGTCACCCAGCCGGCGACGTGCCTGAAGATCGGCCTGCGCCTGCCACCCAGCGTGGATCCGCTGGCCGCGAGCGAAACGCTCAAGGTGTTGCTCGAAACGGATCCCCCGTATGGCGCGCATGTGGTCTTCCAGACGCAGCTGCAATCGAAAGGCTGGTCGGCGCCGCCGTTGTCGCCGTGGTTGGAGCGCAGCGTGGAAGCCGCGTCGTTGGCAGCCTTCGGCGCACCGCCCGCATCGATAGGGGGCGGCGGCGGCATTCCGTTCCTGTCCATGCTCGGCGAGCGCTTTCCGCAGGCCCAGTTCGTCGTCACCGGCGTGCTGGGTCCCCAGTCCAATGCCCACGGACCGAATGAGTTCCTGCATGTCCCGACCGCGATCCGCGTCACCACCGCGATGGCCGTCCTGTTGCGCGACGTGCAACGGCATGCCACATCCTCCGTCGATACGATTCCCTACTGATCCGAGCCATCCTCCATGACGATGAAACTGCTCTACCAGACGCATTCGCCCTACGCCCGCAAGGCGCTCGTCTTCGCCCACGAAGCCGGCGTTGCGGCCGCCCTCGAGGTGGTGCATCAGGAAACCAGCCCAACGGTGAAGAACCCCGACGTGTTTGCACGCAACCCGCTGGGCAAGGTGCCGGTGCTGTTGCGCAGCGATGCCGATGCGATCTTCGACTCGGACGTGATCTGCGCCTACCTCGACACGCTGCATGCAGGACCGCGCCTCATCCCCCAGGAAGGCGAGGCACGCTGGCGTGCGCTCCGCCTGCAGGCCGCCGTCCAGGGGTTGTGTGACGCCGGCATTGCGCTGCGCTGGGAGACGGTGCGGCGTCCTGCCGAGGTGCGGTATGAGCCGCTGCGCGACGGCTACACGGAAAAGCTCCGGACCACCTACGACTGGCTCGAGCAGGAGATCGACTGGCATGAATCCGTCCATGTTGGCCATATCGCCGTGGCGACCGCCCTGAGCTGGATCACGTTCCGCGATCTGCCTGATTTCCGGGTCGGCCATCCACGGCTGGTCGACTGGTTCGACGCCTTCGAGATGCGTGAATCCATGCGGAATACGCTGCTTTCCGGCGACACTCATGACTGACCTCGCCACGCGTGCAGCCCGGGCGGCAGCTTGGCGTTGCGCTGAACAAGACCACCGGACGTCACATCTCCGAAGCACCTGAAAAGAGGCTCTGCGGTCGGACGCACAACGCTCGGCTGGCCCGCCGCAGATGCAACCTCACGCCATAGTTGCTCTGACGACCTCGTGCTTGCGCACTACATGTGCCGGCTTCGAACTGGTGATGAGGGCACGCTCATCATGTCGAGAAACCACCAGCGCGGCCTTGACATACTGCTTGCACCGATTCTCGAAACAGACTCTCTGCGCCATGTCGCACCGCGCTGGCTCCCATAGTGACTACGAGCGTCATACCACTCTCTGGATCAACCACACTATTCCTCCATGATGAAATCCCGCATTTCCGAGAAGTAGGTGGGCGGCTGTCGGGTATAAACGCGCTTGCCCTCGGCTGTGGTCTCGAACCTGTACAGGCCGTGGTCAGCGTCGGGATACACAATCACTTTGATGGGTCGGCCACCCTGCCTCAATGACTCCAAACGCCGTAGTGTTTCAGCAGGCGGCGCATCTCGATCCTCGCCACCCAACAACCAGAGCTGCGGCACCGCCAGATTCCTCAGCACAGGCATCGGGTCATAGCGCAAGGGGATGCCCTTCAGCAACCGCGGAGCCTGCTCGCGCAGGACTTCATCAGACGCAGACAGCATGAAGCCAGTGTAGTTCCCCCGTACCGACGAGAACCAAGGTTCATTGCGGTATGCGGTCTTGAGAGCATCAAACTCTTCGAATCCTTCGCGGAAGTCGCTCTCCACAATCCTGGCCGCAGCATCCGCGAGCTTGTTGGCCCCCTCCAAACCTCTTGTGCCAAATCCGGCACGCCTCAGGTCAAACTCAATTGCCTCCTGATCCTCCTCAATAGGGGACACCGCTAAGCCAAAGCTTACGATCACGAAATCCACGGGCTCAATGAGCGCGGCAAGTGGCGCAACCCATCCACCCTGACTGCCTGCCTGGTAGCCGACACGACTCACCCTTGCGCCAGCTAGCCGCCGCGCCTCTCGGACTGCGCTTACTGCATCAACGGCTAGCAGCAGATAGTCTTGCGTGTATGTGCCCGATGAGGCACCCGTGCCGCGCTTGTCGTAGGCGAATACGCCTATTCCCGCGCTGGCAAGCTGACGTTGAAGTGAGTAGTTCAACAACGCAGAGTCGTGTTCGGCTCCGTGTACAAGCACAACGATTGGCACGGAACCAGTACCTGGGGGGAGCGTCAGCCGGCCGGCAAGCTCAACGCCGTTACTCGTGAACACTGTGTTCAGTTCTCGCAGCGCCTCACGGCGGCCAGTCAGCCGATCAAACTGGATACCACCCTGTCCGCAGTCTGAAATGACGATGCGATGTCCATCCGCACGCCCTGTCCACCCGTACGTACTTGACCAATTTTCGTAGCCGATTGGCTTTAGCGCGCCAGTGCGTCCATCGATGAGTCGCCAGCGCAGTTCGCCCGGCTCGCCCAAGCCGATGTCGATTACAGAGCCGTCTGTCATGCGATAGCTACCGATCTGGCATGGCACCTCTGGTCGAGCGGACACATCGGATGCTGCATTCAAGTCGCTAACTGCAGGCAGCACAAACAGCGCAGCCACCAACAGACGACAAGCGTAAGGTCTCATTTCCGACTCTTATGTAAAGCAATACGTAAACGTTGACATATCATGCAAAGGCAGTCAAGCTACGGCCGACCATCGATGGCGATAGAGCAAAGGCCCTGTAATGAGTGATTTCATCGAGCAACAAGGCAAGGCCTTCCTGGCTCATCTCTTGCGTCGGTTATCGGACGAGCTCATTCAAGCGGCAAAGGAGTGGTATCCCAGCGTCGGCATCACCGCGCCTCCTCGCACTATTTCCACATTGTTGGCGCTGGAAGCAAATGGACCACTTGGTGTCACGCAGCTTGCCAGCGTGCTCAGGCAATCCCACTCGCTGGTTATTGTCTGGGTACGTGAGCTCTCGAACCTGTCGTTGGTGGATTCTTGGACAGATCCGACTGACGGTCGCCGGACTGTGGTTGCACTCACCGCGAAGGGCGACAAGGAAGTTGTGAACCTGGGCCGGGCGCTCGCCCTGATGCAGGAAGCTTCTCGCGAAATACTAAGCCCCAATGATGAAGCTCTTTGGCAGGGACTATGGCAGGTTGAGAAGTCGCTCCGCGAGAAGCCGTTCTTGAGCCGGCTACACGAGCTCAGTCAGAAAGAGAATGCATGAATCGCTCTACGATTCCCCGCGCTGCAGGCGTACCGCCCGGGACGCGACCAGAGATGAAAAACTGCGCTCGGAAAGTGATTTGTAATCCACACGTCTGCTGGGATGAAGTGCATGTACATACGAAACGCCAAGCTCTCGGAGATTGATGTTCTTGCACATATCTGGCTTCACGGATGGCGTGAGCGCATGCCGACATACTTCCTGAGCAGCTCGCTAGGCATCGCACGCTGGAGAGTTTTATGGAGCGCCTGGCGACATTGCACGCAAATATCCGGGTGGCCGAACGCGACGGAGAGCCTGCTGGATTCTGCATCACGAGGAATGATGAGGTCTACCAGCTCTACATCTCGCTGGCCGCAAGGGGGCAAGGGGTAGCAACCGCGCTACTGGTTGACGCCGAGGACACGATCGCCACGGGGGGATGGAGCGTTGCTTGGATTGCTTGCGCAGTAGGAAACTTGCGTGCCGCGCGCCTGTACCAGAGTAATGGCTGGGAAGAGGCAGGCATCATGAACAGTGAGTTGCCGACGCCAGACGGAATTTTCACGCTCGATGTGTGGCGATTCGAGAAACACCTCGGCAAGCTCGCTCGCCCCAGGGTCGGCGTCGGCCACGTTGTCATGGAAACCAATCGCATGGCCGAGTCATGCGCTTTCATGAAAATGATCGGCATGCGCGTGATTCATGAAGGCGCCGGGATCTCGGTCTACGAAATGCGGGGCGCCACTCACTTGATCTTGATGAAGGTGGACGAAGTGGCATGTACTTCCGCCAAATTTGACTTGATGGTGGATGATGTTTTCAAAACTCACGAACGATTCGTGGAACTTGGACTGGAGCCAACTCCGATCGAGGCCCGGCCGGAAATCAGCCATCACGTCTTCAAGGTGCGGGAGCCTTCCGGCCAACAGATCACCTTTTTCTCAAACCACGCATCAGGAAAGCCAGTGTAGCTGCGAGCGGTCGCCTACTTGTTTGAACCCCAGGAGGGCACAGGGCTCAAGCCCGGACCTGACGCATGGGGCGGCTTTCCGTTGGCCTGGCCGTCACGAGTCCCACTTGGCTGTCTGTGCCGTTCATTGCCAGGATCACGCAAAGGCGACACCTTGAACATTACCGTTTCCCATGCTGAAACAGATGATGAGATATCTGCCACTTTTCGCGTCATGCAGCAACTCAGGCCTGACTTGCAACAAGAGCGGTACCTATCAATCATCCGAGCATTGATGGCTTCCGATGGCGTCCGGATCCTTACCCTCTTGCATGACGGGGAAGTTCAAGCGGTCGCCTCCTACAGAATAATGAATATGCTCTACTGCGATGGCCTCGTCTATATCGACGACCTGGTAGTCGATGTGGATGCACGATCACAGGGCTACGGTGCGAAGCTGATCGACAAGCTCAAAGAGCTAGGAAGAATGCGGGGATGTCGGGAAGTCCAGCTGATTTCTCGCGTTACTAGAGAGCAGGCCCATCGATTCTACTTTCGGGAAGGCTTCGGAATCGAATGCTTCCACTTCCGATACAGGCTTTGATCGCACACATAATCCAGAGCAAGCAGGCGATCCTCCGGCAATCGCCAGATCCTCACCAGGTCGCCCCTAAGATCACGACCATGGCGTGCCCGATCCCAGTCGAGGCGGGACACGCTCATGACCAGTCCATGCGTCACGCACGCGACGATGCCAACAACCAAGAGGATAGCGAGATGCGAAAGCTGCACTTGCAGATGCAAGTTTCAATTGACGGCCATTCCTCAACGGGACCCAATGATGAGCAGAATTGGGTTACATGGGCGTGGGACGAGATCAAGCAGTATGTCTTGGATCTCGCCGCCTCAGCCGATACAGAAATACTCGGAAGGAAGCTAGCCGTAGACTACATTCCGTTCTGGCTTGGCGTCTTGGAGAGACCCGGCGACGCGATGTACGAGGCCGCAAAGATTAAGGCAAAGCAAAGGAAAGTCGTTTTTACTAGATCGCTGGAAGTGTCAGCTTGGGACAACGTTGACCTTGCGAAAGGATGCTTTACTGATGAAGTCAACTCGCTGAAGCGACAGGAAGGAAGAGATATCATCGTCTACGGTGGTAGCTCGTTTGTTGCATCCCTACTAAAGGAGAAACTGATTGACGAGCTGCATCTCTTCGTCAATCCCATTGCTCTCGGTCAGGGGGTGCCCGTGTTCCGCGAGCTCGAATCTTGGCAAAGGTTCCGCCTGAAGAAAGCAATTACCTACGATTGTGGCATCGTGCTATTAAACTACGAAGTGAAGTGACGAGGCTTGAGGCTCATTAGAGTAATCGAACATCGCGAACTCACGTGATTGCTGCTTGGAGGTGGTGCTTGTACATCCGTCCACGTCCTACACGAAGCCTAGGTTACTTATTTGCTGAAGTTAGCAAGCACGACGCACTAGTTCTCAAGTGCGTGATACCATGGATCGCTGAATTACGGGTGGTTCGTGATTAATCTGAGTAGTCTCGCTTAGGGAATCCCCTCGTATCGAAATCCGCCGAAGGCTGGGCTGAAAGGCTGAGCACTTAGGTTCGATGCCAACTTGGCAAGCCTTTCACAGCACGGATGTCGAAGCTCGATGAGATGCCCGGCTCACGCCATTATCTAGGCTCGTAGGGCCGGGCCGCGGGTGTACTGGGAGGGAGATGTCCGCTTTGGGTCGGAAGCGGACGTTAGCAGTGGATGCGGTGCCGCTTGCAACGACCGCTATCGGCCAGAAGCGGACATCCTTCAACGGGGCAACTCGACGAGACCTCTTGCCGTCAGGCTCAGCCGTCGGGTGGGTCTGATGGACTCCACGAAGTCCGTGTCATGACTTACGAGTACCATTGCGCCCTCGTAGTTCTGAAGCAGTTGTTCAAGTTGCAGAACAGCTTCCAGGTCGAGGTTGTTAGTGGGCTCGTCCAGCAGCAGGAGCTGTGGAGCCTCATCTGCGTGCAGAACGCAGGCAAGGGTTGCGCGCAAACGCTCTCCACCGGACAGCGCGGCAACCGGCAGTTTCATTCGATCGCCACGAAATGCTAGCCTTGCCAGTAAGTCGGCGCGTTCCTGCGGTGAAAGGCGGACTGCCTTGTCCTCAAAATTATCGGCTAGCGACTTCGCAGGCGCCAACTGATCCAGGCGCTGACTGAGATAGGCTGCACGTGTGGCGCCGATGCGAAGTTCACCACCCGAAGGATTCATCTCGCTGGCCAAGATTCGCAGGAGCGTGGTTTTCCCCACGCCGTTGTCCCCCACTAGTGCTATGCGCTCTGGCCCACGGATCGTCAGTGTGATGCCGCGAGCACCCCAAAGGGGTCCGAGAGCTTGCACTTTCTCCACGGTCAATACGTGTTGCGTGGCACCTACACGAGTGGCAGGCAGCGAAAAGCGGGGCACGGCAGATGAGGCGGCGTCCTGCTCGGCTCTCTGCAGCGCGTTTCGCATCTTGTCAACGCGTTCGAAATGCACACCTGCAGCTCTACCGGCGGATACTTCGGCTCGACCTGCCAGTGTTCCTGCGACGATCCTGGGCAGTCCTGCATCGGGGGCTTTGCGCGCGGCATTGGAGGCACGCCGATCCGCACGCTCGCGAGCCTGATGCATCTCGTGCTTTTCTCGCCGTAGTTCCTTGCGTAGGTGCTGGACCTGCTGTTCGGCGGCGGACTGCTCGCGCTCGGCGACAGACCGGTAGGTGCTGTAGCCGCCTCCGACCATGCGAAGGCGCGCGGGTTGCAGCTCAGCGATTTCCTGCATGTCCTCCAGCAAGCCTCGATCATGGCTTGCCACCAGGAGGCATCCACGGAACGACTCCAAGACGGCACGCAGCCTTTGGCGTGCTCTCCGGTCCAGGTGATTGGTGGGTTCATCCAGAAGCAGGACATCGGGCGTCCACAATAACTGGGCCGCCAGCGCCAATGCCATCGTCTCGCCGCCGCTGAAAGTGGAGATCTCCCGCTGCAGGGAAACGTCATGCAGGTCGAAGGCCGCAAGCGGCGAGGCGATGCGCTCGCGCAGGTCCCAGTGGCCGTCGGCGCGCTCCAACTGCGCAGTATCGGCTGTGCCTGCAAGCACGGCATCCACGGCGCTCAGCGTATCGGTGACACCCAGCAACTCAGCCACAGTTGCGTAGGCTGCGCCGTTCCAACGTTGTCGGAGATAGCCCGTTCGACCGGCGATGTCGATTGTGCCGGCCTGCATGGCGAGCTCGCCTGCCAACAGGCGCAGCAACGTCGTCTTACCCGCCCCATTGGGCGCGACAAGACCTATCCGCGATGGACCGAGGACGAATGACAAATCTGCAAAGACGGACGTGCCGTCAGGCCAAGAAAACGAGAGGTGGGAAGCGCGGATGCGGGCGCCGGACATGGGTTCCTCCTTTAGTCGCCTGACACGAGGCGATCACAGCTGAAGCTCCCCACAATGCGGGGTGCTTATGCGTCTCAGGGGAACGGGGCTATCACACGTCCAGCAGGCTCCAAGTTCACTTCGGTAGCGGGCATTGTGTCAGCGGGAGACGCCGTGGGGCTGAACGGTTGACGAAGGCGGGGAGCGCAACTCGATCGTCGCCTGGAGGCCGCCACCATCCCGATTCGAAAGTCTTAGTTCGCCTCCGAGTGCTTGGCTGAGTTGCTGCGCGATGGCCAACCCAAGGCCTGTGCCACCCGTGCCGCGACACCTTGATGGTTCGAGCCGCTGAAAGGGCTTCACTACATTCTCCAACTGCTCCGGCGGAATTCCGGGTCCACGATCAAGCACATCGATATGGATCCGTCCCGGCTCGTCCATGCGCAGTCTGGTCTCGACATCGCCGGCGTAGTTGAGCGCGTTGTCGATCAGGTTCTGCAGGATCCGACGCAGTACTTGGGGATGCGTGTCATGAGACGCAGAGCCATCGGTTGAGAGCACCACCGCGCGCCCGGCGTCCTGATAGTCAGCCACGACACTTTCCAGAAATGCAGCCATATCCAGTCGAACTGCCGGGCCCAACGTGACTGACGCGCTGCGGGCGTAGCTCAGACCTTCGCGCACTAACAGGCTGAGTTGGTCGATATCGCTCAGCATCTTCTCTTGTTCGGCGGTGGCGTCCAGTGCCTCTGCCCGCAGCCTCAGGCGGGTGATGGGTGTCTGCAGATCATGCGAAATGGCGGCAAGTATCTGGGTCCGCTCGGCTACATGAGTCGCGACGCGTGTCTGGAGTAGATTGAGTGCGCTCGCTGCCTGAGCGACCTCCCACGGTCCATCTTGGGGCAATGGCGCACCGTTGCCGGAGGGGTCCATGTGCTCGGCCGCCTTCGCGAGCTGAGCCAGAGGGCGCGTAGCCAGTCGAACGGCAACGCCCACACAGATCAACAGCAGCGCACCCTGCGCGACCAGTACCCATGGCAACCAGCGTGCCAAGGGCATCAGTGAGGGCGTCACCTCGATGGTCAGAAGCTGGCCGTCGTGGAGCGTCAGCTCTACCTCGTAGCGTTCCGGCTCGGTGGACACGGCTCGTGGCCGTAGCGCGTACTCATGCCCGAGCGCGTCATCGATCAATCCTGTCACTTGGCGTGAGCGTGACGTGGACAACGGCGTACCGGCCTGCGCTGGCCGCAGGAGATAGCGATACGTCCGGCGCTCAAGGCGGGGAATCCACTCGCTCCGTTGATCCGCCTGCAGGTTCTCCAATAGCGCGACGCTGACAGGAATGTCCTCATAGAGGTTCCTGAGCATCATCGAACGAGTGGCATCCGCCCGTTCCTCGAACAGCAGCGCGAAGGACAGTGCGTGCGCGAGCAGCAAGCCCGCTCCTAAGATCAATAGCAGGCGCGCCCTAAGCGTTCTGGGCAGCCATCGGGTGAAGGCACGGCGCTGCAGGTTCACGGCTCTTCGCCTTCCAGAACGACGGTCTGGCTGAACACGTAGCCCTCGCTTCGAACGGTCTTGATGTACGTCTGCTCACGCGCACCGTCGCCGAGTCGCTGTCGAAGCCTGCTGACAAGAAGATCGATCGAGCGATCGAAAACTTCCGCATCGCGTCCCTGCGTCAGGTTAAGCAGCTGATCGCGGCTCAGGACGCGTTGCGGATGGTCGATGAATACCCGCAGCAGGCGGAACTCGGCTCCACTCAAAGGGTACGCCGTCCCGGCCTTGTCCATCAGATGGCGGGCGGTGGTGTCCAGGCGCCAGTCCCCGAACCCGATCCACCGGCTTGCCTCGGAGACCTGCAGGTTCGGAGGAAGCATGCGCGCACGACGTATCACGGCGTTGATGCGTGCCAGCAGCTCCCGCGATGAAAAGGGCTTGCTGACGTAGTCGTCAGCGCCCATCTCCAATCCAATGATCCGGTCGGTCTCGTCATCGCGGGCGGTGAGCAGGACCACTGGTACCGCGCGGTGCTTGCCTGCACGGAGATTCCTGCAGAGGGACAGGCCGTCTTCACCGGGCATCATCACATCGAGCACGACCAGATCCACGTCGCTGGTATCCAGGACGCCACGCATCTCGCGTCCGTCGGCCGCCAAGCTGACGCGCAGACCATTCCGCTTCAGGTAGTCGCCCACCATCTGACGAATGTCTCGGTCATCGTCGACGACGAGGATGTGATCGGTGTGGGACGACATGTGTCGGAGCTCCGGAAGTGCGGCCACGCTTGGCCATGGATCTGTCGCAGAGGATGGTAGCGCTAGTGGACCACGTGCCAAACGGGCGGATGTCGCTTGTTTGTATCAGAACGTATCCACGGGCCGGTTTCGGGAAAAGGGCGACAAATCTCCCTGCATCCAGACACGCCCCGGATACCGGGCGGGCGCGGAATGTGTCCATCGCCGCGGGGCCCCCGGCGGCCACACCCGAAGGAAACGACCATGAACACCTCTGAATCCCCATCCCCCAAGGCTGCCCTGGTTTTCGGCGGTTCCCGTGGCATAGGTGCGGCCATTGCACGCCGCCTGGCTCGTGAGGGTTACGCCGTTGCCCTGAGCTACGCATCGCGCGCCGACAAGGCCGCCGAAGTGGTCGCCGCCATCCAGGCGGATGGCGGCCAAGCCATTGCCCTGCAAGCCGACGCAGCTGATCAGCATGCCATCACGACAGCTGTCGCCGACGCCACCGCCAGACTGGGCATTCTGCACGTCGCCGTCGTCAATGCCGGCGTCTACCAAGGCGGTCCTTTGGAGCAGTTTCCGGTCGACACGCTTGATCTGATGCTGTCGGTCAACGTTCGCGGTGTCTTCCTGGCGATCCAGGCCGCAGCCGCCAAGATGGCCGAGGGTGGCCGAATCATCACGATCGGCAGCAACACCGCCCAGCGTAGTGGATCGGTCGGTGGCAGCGTCTACGTCATGACAAAGGCCGCCGTCGCCGCGCTGGTGCGTGAACTGGCGCTGGATCTGGCGCCGCGCAAGATCACGATCAACAACATCCAGCCGGGCCCGATCGAGACCGACATCACCGCCGGCTTCCTCGACCACCTCGCTGAGCGCAGCCCGTTGCAGCGCGTGGGACGCCCGGAAGAGGTCGCGTCGCTGGCGGCCTATCTGGTCAGTGCCGAGGCGAGCTACATGACAGGCGCCAGCCTGACGATGGATGGCGGCTACTCCATCTGAATGGACCGCGGCGCGTACACGCGCGCCGTGCCTCCCGATCCATCACTTCATCCACCCTGCTGGAGGATCCACCATGTTCGCGATCTCTGCCTCGAACCCCCGCCGCCCGCGCACCCTGTCATGGCTGGCGGGCACCTTCCTGATGTTCAGCGGAACCGCATTCGCGCAGTCTGCGACGGAGTTAGTATCTCCAACGCTGCCCCCCGAGCTGGTAGCCGACAAGCATGTCGACGCAGGAGACCTGCGTATCGGATACGCCGACGTCGGCCCTGCCAAGGGTGAAGTCATCATTCTGCTGCATGGCTGGCCGTACGACATCAACAGCTACGCGCAAGTCGCTCCGCAGTTGGCCGCTCGCGGATATCGCGTAATCGTTCCGCATCTGCGGGGCTATGGCACCACCACGTTCCTCTCCGCGGACACGCCACGGAATGGGCAACCGGCAGCGCTCGCGTCGGATGTCATCGCATTGATGGACGCCCTCAAGATCCGTCGCGCTACGCTGGCCGGCTACGACTGGGGTGCGCGCTCGGCAGACATCGTGGCGGCCGTATGGCCCGAACGGGTCAAGGCACTGGTGTCGGTCAGTGGCTACCTGATCGGCAGCCAAGAGGCCAGCCGCAAGCCTCTCCCGCCGTCGAGCGAGCTGCAGTGGTGGTACCAGTTCTACTTCGCTACCGATCGCGGCCAAGCGGGGTACACGCAGTACACCCACGACTTCGCGAAGAAGATCTGGGAACTGGCATCTCCGCAGTGGAAGTTCGATGACGCCACGTTCCATCGCAGCGCCGCCGCATTGGACAACCCGGACCATGTGGCCATCGTCATCCACAACTATCGCTGGCGGCTGAGCCTGGCTGAAGGCGAGCGGAAGTACGACGCGCTGGAACAGCGCTTGGCACAGGCGCCGGTCATCAAGGTGCCGACCATCACCATCGAAGGTGATGCCAATGGCGCCCCGCATCAGAAACCTGAGGTGTCCGCGACCAAGTTCGTCGGCAAGTACGAACATCGCACCTTCACCGGCGGCATCGGCCACAACCCCCCACAGGAGTCGCCCACCGAATTCGTCCAGGCGGTTGTCGACGCTACTCGCCTTTAAGCCATAGGAGGAGACGCCATGAAAACTGCCTTCAGATTCCTACTGGCTTCGCTGGCTGTCGGTATGGCCCTGGGCTTGGTGAGTGCAGTACAGGCGTACGACAGCTCACGCCCTGCCGCGTCGATCTATGGCGTGCAGCTTCCCGAGGGCTATCGCGACTGGCCCTTCATCGCACCGGCTCAGGAGGCCGCGCCGCTGGACGAGTTGCGCGTCGTGGTCGGGAATCCCAAAGCGATGCGCGCGTATCGCGAGAACCAGCGCCCGTTTCCCGACGGAACAGTGCTGGTGAAGTTGGCCTGGAAGCATGAGCAGTCGCCCGACTTCGCCCCCGCATCCATTCCCGGTGCCGCCACCACGGTGCAGGTGATGGTCAAGGACTCGCGCAAGTACGCCGGTACCGGTGGGTGGGGATACGGACGCTTCATCGATGGGAAGCCCGTGGATGAGGCCCAACACAAGACCTGCCATGCATGCCACGCAGCCCGCGTGAAAGACCGCGACTACGTCTTTACGCAGTACGCCCGCTAGCTGTTTCGCTTTTCAACTTCCTCTCACTGGAGATATCCCATGAACGCAATCGATACCGTGCTGTACACCGGCAAGACTCATACCGTCGGCGGACGTGAAGGCCACACCCGAAGCGACGATGGTCAGCTCGACGTTGATCTCTCGCCGCCCGGTAGCGGTCGTCCCGGCACCAACCCGGAACAGTTGTTTGCGGCAGGCTGGTCCGCCTGCTTCGAAGGCGCGATGGGCATCGCGGCCCGCAAGCTTCGCGTTGCCTTGCCGGCTGAAACCGCCATTGATGCGGAAGTCGACCTCGGGAAGGTGGGAGAGGAGTATCAGCTCCGGGCTCGCCTGGCTATCTCATTGCCCGGAATGTTGCCGGAACAGGCTCAGGCCATCGTCGACGAAGCGCATCGCACCTGCCCGTACTCCAAGCTCTCGCGCGGCAATATCGACGTGCAGATTCGCTTGGTCTGATGTAACGGCGTGTGTCCTAAGGCATTCAAAGGCGATCCGGATACAAATGTCCGGGTCGCCGGACATAAGGCGCTTACACAGCCGCGATGCAATAGACACCTCCACCGCGCCGAGGGTCCTCCCATGATCGAATATGCACTGGCTGCCCTTGCGGGCATGGCCACCATCCTCTCTCCCTGCATCCTGCCCATCCTTCCCATCGTCCTGGCGACAGGCACCGGAAAGGATCGCGGAACGCCCTTATGGATCATTGCCGGCTTCGTCGGCAGCTTTGCTGCCAGCGGCATCCTCTTGGGCATTCTGGCGGCGTCTTCTGGAGAGCTTCAAGCCAGTATTCGCACGAGCTCGATCGTGGTGCTGATGCTGGCAGGTCTGGCTTGCTTCTGGCCAGCCCCCTTTGAGCAGTCAGTGGCATGGGTGCAATCGAAATGGCATCAGGTGAGGCCAGCCGGCCCTGGCTTGCTCCTGGCCGGCGGAAGGTCTGGCGCCTTGCTTGTTGGCGCCTCGCTTGGACTGGCGTGGACCCCATGTGCCGGCCCCGTACTGGCTTCCGTACTCGCTCTGGCAGCGAGCTCGCAGTCACCCGCGAAAGCCAGCGGGATGCTTGGACTCTATGCGGTCGGCGCCGGTATTCCGATGTTGCTGATTGCCTACGGCGGGCGCTGGATCAACTCACGCCTTTCGTTCTTTCAGAAGCATGCCGATCTGCTGAGGAAAGTCTTTGGCCTGATCGCCATAGGCGTCGCCATTCTTCAGCTGCTTCAGTACGACGTATTCGTGTCCGCTTGGGCCACCCAGTGGCTTCCTCCCCTCTCCCAAGGACTCTGACCTCATGAAAAAGCTCTCTTCTCTTGCGATCATGCTGGCCGCATGCGTGTTCGCCGCCGCGTGTTCCCCTAACGTCCAGGCGGACCCTGTTCAGCCCACACAGACCAGACCTGCACCGATGGCGCCTGAGTTCAAGGGCATCGACAGCTGGATCAATTCCTCGCCCCAGAATCTTCAGGACCTTCGTGGAAAGGTCGTCCTGGTCGAGTTCTGGACCTACTCGTGCATCAACTGCGTTCGCGTAATGCCTCACGTCAAGCAGTGGCACGCTAAGTACAAGGACGAGGGGCTCGTCGTCATCGGCGTGCACACTCCCGAGTACGGGTATGAGAAGAAGCTGAGCAACGTCCGCGCGGCAGTGCAGCGCTTTGGGATCACATACCCCGTCGCTCAAGACAATGGCTACGAGACATGGAATGCCTACGGAAATCGCTATTGGCCTGCCATATACCTGATCGACCAACAGGGGCGAATCGCGTACCAGCACTTTGGTGAAGGGCAGTATCAAGAGACCGAAGCCAAGATCCGTGCCCTGCTAAGCATGGATCAGAAGGCTGAGTAGTGCAGCTACGGGCCACGTAGGACTGAGTTGCCCGTTGCCTAGTCTTACGAGTCCGCTCGTCCAGACCCGCATGTCCGCTTTGGGTCGCAAGCCGACTCCTCCCCCGATGGATACACCTCACCAGACCTAACGGGATGTTCGGCAACAGATAGCAGCAGAAGCTAGCGCAGAGCTGGCAGCGCTACCGTACGGTCTCCGAGGATGACACAAGACTGCAGGTCGAGCGCGGCCAGTTGGGTGCGCAGGCCCAATCTTGGCGGCGGACCTCTTGGAGCCAGAAGGGCTTGCTAAGGTGGACTGCTACCTGTCCAGGAAGGACATGGCCGAGGCCAGGCGGTTCTACCGCCTGACACCGCACTAGGGGCGTTGCTGCGGCGTTATTGGGTAGGGGCGGCCGTGTGCCGCCCCCCCTTTCCGTCCAAGGGCTTGGGCGGCTGGGCCATCTGACAGGTGATCGGGTGCTGAGCCCTTGCGAGCCGGCGCGGGCATCCCCAGGTGGTCTGAAAACTCATGGGTATCATCGGATGTCGCCGCCACGCCTTTTCATCTCCTACAGCTGGTCTTCTCAGGATCATGAGCTCTGGGTAGTGGATCTAGCCACAAAGCTCACTGAGTCTGGGATCGATGTCATCTTGGACAAGTGGGAGCTCAAAGAAGGGCACGACTCAATTGCTTTCATGGAGCAGATGGTCACCGACAAGACCATCGGTAAGGTCGCCATGATTTCTTATCAGAAGTACGCCGAGAAAGCGGACGGCCGCGCAAGGGGCGTTGGCACAGAGACCCAGATAGTTTCTCGCGAAGTCTACGAGAAGCAAGACCAGAACAAGTTCGTGGCAGTTCTTCCAACCAGGGCCCCAAGACTTTCTTGGAAGACCGTTGGGAACGAGGCCTTCACCATCTAAACGAATGGCACTTCCACCCGGGTGGCACAGCCACTCCAAGCAACTCCGATATTCGTGCGATGAACTCAATATCGCGAGACGGAGCGTACCAATGTCCCGCACCGATCCTGGTTATCGTCGGGAGCGCCGGGTCCGCCTGGTCAATCTCGGCGACGCCATTTAGCGAAGGGCGAGCCATAGAGCTCCCAGCCCGCCGGTAACACTCTGCCAGCGACGTCCCCCGCTCTTCGCAAGCTTATCGAGGGGAAGCAGGTGTTGGCCGGGATATGGCCTAGATATGCCTCAATCAAAATTATAAGTTGGCCAGAACGGTCAGCTTATGCCTTCGCGAACAGGCAAGTCCCTTGAGAGCGGGAATGGTGGGCCCACCAGGACTCGAACCTGGAACCAAAGGATTATGAGTCCTCTGCTCTAACCATTGAGCTATGGGCCCGTAAGGGTTTGCGGGGATGCCGCGAACTCGCGTGTGCAACTTGCGCGGAATTCTCCCCCTGCCAGCCGCCGCTGCAAAACGTCCATGGCGTCCTGCATCGAGGTAACGTGAGTATATCTTTCCGCCATAGGCTGTGTCTTCCAGTCGCCGATGGCGTGGCTGGCGGACACGTCCAGACCTGGGTGAGCGGCGTGAATGGCTGCGGTGTGACGCAATATCCGGCTGCGCGGGACAAGTCATCTTTCCGGTCAAGTCCTTTGGCGCGGAAGAATGGGGACAGCAGTCGGCTGCTTGCGTCGCCTCACTGTGTTGCAGATGCAGGATTACCGAACGCTCTCGGCTCACTGCGGCAGGACTGGCTTCCTCGGATATGCGAATCGAGACGTATGCAGGCCAGTCATCGGTACAGCCACCTCGTTCGAAGGCAGCCACTTGATGCGGTCGACGGCGATCCGCCTTCATGTGGACGCACCGTCGACCATGGCTCGCACTTCCAATAACTTTATGGATTTGCAACAGATTGTGCGCGCAGCTTCGATAGCGCATTCATTCCTTTAAATAATCAGGTAAACCGGCTTCATCGTCTTTTCTGCTTTCGATCTGAAATTTGCGACGCTGTGTCCAGGCATCTCGAACCAACCGATAGTCGTCGACGGCTTCATCCTTCAAGGAGTCGAATGCCATCAAGCCCGCGCGCCTGTCGATTAGGCTGATGGCCTTCAAACCGAGGCGTATCCTGTCGGCTTCCACATAAGACACAGGCTGCAATGGCGAGTCCCCTGCGATGCCAAGCGCGTCGCGCACCGTGCTGGGACCGAGGAAAGGCAGTTCGAAATAGCGAGAGCGCCGCCAGCCCCAACTGGCCAGTGTCTGTCCGAAGTCTTCCTCGCGTTCCGGAAGCTTCATGCGGCTTGCCACGTCGAAGACTCCTGCCATACCGATTGTGCTGTTCACCAAAAATCTTCCAAGAGCTTGCGCTGAATGCTTTAGGTTGCCTTGCAGCATCGCATTTACCGCTGTTGCTGGCTGGCCCAGATTCCTGAAAAGGTTGCTCACTCCAGAGCGCACGGTTGCCGGCACGGTCTTTGCGTAGGCCCGGGCCACAGGCCGCGCCACTGACCGATCGGCCGCGTTATTGAACCGATGCATTCTGCGGTTATACCGCTCCCACGGATCGTAGGTTCCGAGCTCTCTGGCCGGCGCCTCGAGCCTCTCTGCGTTCCTACCCCCCGCCGATTGCAACGCGTTGGCCGCTGCCCTTGCTTCATCGTGCTCCACAGCGACCCGGCCAGGAGCCGTTGGCAGCAAGGCGTCTGCGACCGGCTCGGCTGCGAGCGCAGGGTCTGGGCCGATCACCGGCACTGGAGTGCCGGCTTCGGCAAGCGCCGGCTGAGACTGCCTTTCGCTAACCGTCGAGCAACCCACCAAGTTCGCCACCAACCCCCAGCTCAGCAACACCTTCCACGCCACACGCGTCATGACGCTAGTCCGATCAGGCCCGACCAAGCAGAGCGCGTGGCCAGGACCAGGGAAATCAACACGAACAGCACCGACACACTGCGCAACCATTTGGCGGGAGAACTGCGTTTTCTGCTTGCCAACGAGGGAGGCAAGTCGGGCAGGTTCTGCAATACGAGCAGATGACGGCTCTTGCGCAACTCGTGCGCCTTCTGAGTGTTATAGGTATGCATCAGGGGTCTCGAAGCGAAGGGGACGCTTTTCTACTGCTCATCTCCCTAGCCTTGAAACTCACCAGGCAAGGGGCGTTCCAGTTCATCAAACAGACGGGACATCGCGCACCGGCTCCCAGCCCTCGCCGGTGCGCGATATCGCATCGACAGGACGATGGCCGCTCTTAAGTCGGAACCAACCATCCGCACACGTGAAGACTGCATACGAGCGTACCCACAGGCCAGGGTGAAGCATTCGAATGCACACGCGCATCGGAGCCTCAGAGGATTCGGGTGAACTAATCCGCGCAGAATCCGCGGGGCTGCATCCAGCGACCCCGTGAGGGAGCACGTCAGGGAGAATCTAGAAACCGCGTGAGAAACCGACGAAGACAAAGAAGGCTCCGTCCGTGTCCTTCTCGATCAACGGACTATCGCTGATCTCGTCGGGGAGGAAGTTGTAGTCAGCAAAACCGATTAACGACCACTTCTCGCCAACCGGACGAAAGTAGGACACGCCAACACTGGGAATGACGACCGAGCCGGGCTTGTAGTTCACCACGCCCCGCGCCACCTCTTTATCAAGCGTGCCGTAGTAGTAGTTGGCCATATCCTTCGACAACCACTTTACGCCCACGTTCGGGCTCAGCTCTCCTTTGCCGACTTCGAACTCATAGCTGTATTGCAAAGAAATTTCTTGTCCACTACTGGTATTGGTGGCATCGGCCAGGATCTCCGTCTCCAATTCGCCGAAGCCTCCCTTCCATTTGGCGCTCAGGCCTAGATCCAGGCCGCCATCACGATCTTCAAGCAGTCGGTAGTCGATCCCGTTCGCCGCGAGCTCAGTCCTTCCCAGATCAGCTACCTCGAAGCCATCGAACTTGTACTTTGCGATTGCCGCCAGTTCGAAAGCGTCGTTGTCGATGAACCGCCAGCCAGCCGTTAGTCCCCTTACGTAGAACTTCTCGCCCTCGAATCCCACGAACGGGATCGGCTGCACATCCGCCCCCTCACCGGCGTACCCGCTATCCTCGACGATCGCCCCGATACCCACACTCCACCGCGGGGGCCCTTGGTGGTCGCCGTCTTCTTCCGGGAAGGCCTGCTCCGGATCGGCAGGCTGGGCCAAAGTGGCCAGCGGCAAGGTGGACAGCAATACAGACAGCAGAAGTTTCTTCATCGGACACCTGGCCTCTTCAATGATGGGATTTGTCCTTTGCAAGCGCTCCGCGTGCTTGTGCGGCTCGCTGCAACCAACCCCAGCAGAATGACCAGGCGATGTCGTCCAAATGTCGCGGGAACGGCCAATCGTGCTGAACGACGGCTGTCTATCCCTAAAAACGGATCGCGCCTTCCTTTACATCCAGAACTGCGCGCGTGCCGCCGTGGGCGGCCTGCTCGATAGTGAGTTTCCAGTTGAACCGGTCGCAGATTCTTCCTATTAGAAATAGCCCCAGACCTTGCCCACGAATGGGCACCGACTGGCGCAGGCTATCGCGGTATCTACGCGCCGCCTCAACGGGGTTGAACCCACTTCCCGAGTCGGTGACCGAGATTACGAAGCCTTCAAGGGACAGTTCCACCTCTCCGTCCTCCGTGTTCTCCACTGCATTGCGGATCAGATTGCTCACCGCAATGCGAACCATCGCCTCGGGAGCTGAAATGAACGCCGACTCGATCGCGCCAGCCCGCAGCCTTGCCGGCTTATCGCCCAGTAGGTGCTCGTGATCGGCCAATACCCTGGGCAACAGATCATGCAGGGCAGTAATCTCTTGCGTCCCCGTTTGGCTTGAAGGCTCACGGGCGAGATAAAGCAGGGCTACCATCGTTTCCGACAGGTCTTCCACCGCATGCTCGATCCGCGCCACCACCGGCAGCGAAGCGGCGTGCAACGAAAGCTGTTTGAGCACGTCTACCGCCCCTGCGATCACGGCAATTGGCGTCCGGAATTCATGGCTGGCTTGATCGAGCAAACTGCGTTCGCGTTCGATGAACTGCTCTACGCGCTCCAGGTGCGCATTGCTCGCCTGGGCGATGACCTGAATCTCCTGCCTTTGGTAGGTCGTGGGAAGACGACCGCCTGGGACTCCAGGGACAATCGCCTGCATGCGCTGGGCCAGGTCTCTTACAGGCCGGACAAGATTCAGATGCAGCCAGAAAATGATCCCGCCGATGAACAACACCAGAAAGGCGGCCCACGCTACCGTAGCCCAAGCATCCTGGTTCTGCTGATCCTCAAGCTGGGCTATATCAATGACCGTGATAAGCCTGCCAGGAGGAAGATCTACAATCAGCGCGTGGAAGCTGGACTGATCGTCGAACGATTCGTCTTCAGTGAACGTGTCGAGGCCGGGAGAGAAAGAGCCTGCTTCGGTGGAATACAGGCCTGGCGGATGGTCAGCCAGGAAACTCGGCGCCCGTGAGGCGGCAGGTGATTGGTCGACGTACCATGATCGAACGATTCCGGAGTGGGGAAGCGCATCACCCGGATGCTCCCGCAACTGCTTGGCGTGTTCAGCCGATGTTTCCCTTAGAAGGTTTATCCAGAATTTATGCTCAATCAAAGATTGGCTATTGAAATTCTGGATGGTCAGAGCCGCCATCATTGCCAGCCCGAAGAAGATCAAAGCCGCGCTGATCCACCAGTGAACGCTGCGTGGCGTGCTGATAAGCGCTGTGAGCCTACTCATCTTCGCAGATCCTATAGCCGGCACCCGAAACGGTATGCAGAAGCGGTTTGTCCGTCGCCGTATCTATTTCGCGGCGCAGCACGTAGATATGCGAGCGCAATAGATCGCTGTCGGGAACGATCTCGCCCCACCCGGCACGCTCCAGGCGCGCCCTGTTGACTACATTCGGACTTTCCCGCATCAAGAGCTCCAAGAGGCGGCGACCGATCCGGGAGGTCGCCACGTTCCTTTCACCTCGACGCACTTGCAGTTTGCGCATGTCGAACTGCAGATCCCCCACGACAAGTACGTCATCCGGTGCCGCCGCCTGCCTCATCCGAGCCACCACGGAGCGCAACCGAATCTCGATCTCCGGTAGCGCGACCGGTTTGACGAGATAGTCGTCCAGGCCTGATTCGAAACCGTCGATCTTGTCCGCCAGATGATCACGGGCCGTCAGCATGATGATGGGCACCTTCTTCTTCGCCTCTCTCCTGATACGACGAAGCACGGTCAAGCCGTCGAGCCTGGGCAGGTTCCAGTCCAGCAGGATCACGTCATAGTCTTTCGAAGACGCCAAGTGCAACCCGGATAGGCCGTCGGGCGCCGCGTCGAGCATATGCCCGCAAGCGGCCAGGTAGTCATACACGTTCGCGGCCAACTGAGCGTTGTCTTCGATGATCAATATGGACAGCGGTTCTTTGTTTGTTCTTCTTTCATTCGTCATATTCTTGATTCTCGATAACGCCAACCCAGCCAAGCGGTCCGTCGCGAGCTCGCCACGACGGAGACCGCCATGAATATAGCCTCAGCAGCCCGCGCACGGCAGTATCGACCCGCAGGCAGCCATGTACGCTGCTGTAGCGCCACCCTGCTCCGCCCTGTCCAACGAGTCGCTTCAACGGAAGCATCGTGCTCGTCCAGGGGATGACGAAAAGACGCATGGCCGGTCAAGAGTCTCCTTCGCAAAGGGGCACCGAGGGTCGTCGAGAAGCTCATGCCAGGCGCCCTCCGGTTTCAGCCACCGACTCGCCCCTGGAGATGCCCAAACGGGCCCTCATTGCCCAGACCGCATCGTCGATGTAGCTGTATGCCACTGGTATCACCAGCAGACAGAGCGCGGTCGAGGTGATCAAGCCCCCGATCACGCCGATGGCCATGGGCGCGCGAAAGCTGGCATCGGATCCCAAGCCCAATGCGATCGGCAACATTCCCGCGCCCATAGCGATGGTCGTCATGACGATTGGCCGGGCGCGCTTGCGGCAAGCATCGATGATTCCGGGCAACCGTTCCATGCCATGATCCCGCCGCGCAATGACGATGTAGTCCACGAGCAAGATGGCGTTCTTGGTGGTGATGCCCATCAACATGATCAACCCGATCATCGAGGGCATCGACAGCGATGAACCCGTTATTTTCAAGGCGAGGAAGGCACCGGGCACCGATAGCATCAGAGCCACCATGACAGTAAGGGGTTGGGCGAAGTCCTTCAGCAGCAGCACCAGCACCATGTACACGCACAACACGCCAGCCAGCATGGCGATACCAAATCCGACAGCCAACTCATCCATTTCCTCCGCATCGCCGGTGGCGGTAATCTTCACCCCGTTGGGTAGGTTCTTGAGGCTCTGCAGTTGACTCGCCGCTTCCTCCACGTCGCCCAACGCCAATCCGTTGAGCTCAGCAGTGAGGTTGATGTTGCGCGCCCGGTTGTAGCGAGTCAGTTCCGATGGGCCGCTCATGATCTGCAGGTCTGCCACGCTTTCCAATGGCACCGCTCCACGCACTCCGGGCACGGGCAGTCGGCGCAAGGTTTCAAGGTTGTCGCGTCCACTGTTTGCCAGCCTCACTACTATCGGAACTTGGCGCTCGCTAAGGTTGAGCTTGGACAACGCTTGGCTGTAATCGCCAGAGGTAGCAACGCGAAGGGTTTCGGCAATGGCCGCGGAGGTCACGCCCAGATCCGCGGCACGCGCAAAATCGGGGCGGACTATCAACTCCGTTCTTACCAGGCTTGCTGAGGAAGTAACCGCGCCGATCCCTGGGATCGTCCTGAGCTCCCGCTCGACCAGCGCTGCTTGCTGGACGAGAAGCTCGCCATCCTCCGAGGACAAGGCGAGCGAATAGCCCTCGCCCATACCCCCCATGCCAACGCTCACTAGCGCTCCAGGCACGACAGACAAGGCATCGCGGAGCTGACTCTCGATACCCTGGCGGTCTAGCCCCCCACGTTCGCTGCGGGGAACGAGGTTCATCGTCAACACGGCCGTCCCGATGCCTCCACTCGATCCTGCGGACTCTTCGTCATCTTCTGGTCCCGCCGCGCTCGAGCCGCCGCCAATGGCGGTGTAGACCGATAGCACGTGCGGGTTCTCGGCTACAACGCCGCGCGCGACCTCGGCCAAGGCGCGCGTTTGGCCGATGGTGCTGCCCGGCGGCAGCGACAAGGTCGCCTGCGTCTGATCGCCGTCGTCGGCAGGTATGAACTCTTCCGGCAGGGTCGAAGCAATGGCAATGCCGCCCAGGATCAGCAGGGCAGCCGCCGCTGCCGTCGCGCCGCGGTGATTCAAGCACCACCGCACAGAACCAATGTAGCTTTCGAGCCACCGAGGCGGCGGGGGTCTTCTTTCAGGCGCCTTCAGCATGTAGGCGGCCATCGTAGGGGTGAGCATTCGCGCGACCACCAAAGAGAAGAACACCGCAACGGCCGCAGTCCAGCCAAACTGGACAAAGTACTTGCCCACTATCCCGCCCATCAAGGAGGTTGGCAGAAACACTGCGATCAGTGTGAAAGTGGTGGCGATCACCGCCAGCCCGATTTCGTCGGCAGCGTCGATCGATGCCTGCATGGGCGATTTACCCATCAGCAAGTGCCGTTCTACGTTCTCAATCTCCACGATCGCATCGTCCACCAGCACACCAATGACCAAAGACAGGGACAGAAGCGAGACCGTGTTTAGCGTGAATCCCATCAGGTACATTGCGGCAAACGCAGGGATCGCCGAAAGCGGCAGCGCCACCGCCGCGATAAGAGTGGCCCGCCAGTCGCGCAAGAAGAAGAACACGACGATGACAGCGAGCACTGCGCCTTCCAGCAACAGCGTCATCGATCCGTGGTAATTGTCCACAATGGGATCGACCGAGTTTACCGCTTCGACGAATACGATCTCCGGATGCGCGGCTTTCAGCTCTTCCACCGCCGCTTGCGCTGCCTCGGCCACTTCGATCTCCCCTGCCCCCTTGGCCCGCATGACTTCGAAGCCCACCGATGGCTTGCCATTGAACAGCGCCATTGATCTAGGCTCGGCGACGGTATCCGACACCGTGGCCATCTGATCCAAGCGCAGCCGCCGCCCATCGCTCAGCGAAATGTCCAAGCCCGAGATTTCCTGCGCCGTGGCCAGCGTGGCTATCGTACGCACCGACTGCTCGCCTCCACCGACTTCTACCCGCCCACCGGAGGCCTCTTGCTGCAGCTCGGCGAGCTGCCGAGAGACATCTGCGGCGCTCGCGTTCAGGGCGAGCAGCTGGTCTGGCTCCAAGGAGACGCGCACTTCCCGATCAACACCGCCCACGCGCGACACCGCACCGATGCCGCTTATGGCCAGCAGACGCTTACGTACTTCATTGTCAATGAACCAAGATAATGCTTCGGCGTCCAGACGCGCGGATGTGAGCGTGTAGGTAATGACAGGCGATCCAGCCAATGTGTTCCTGGTGATCACCGGATCCCGGAGATCCGCAGGCAACTCCGAACGGGTGCTCGCCACTGCGTCTCGCACGTCGTCCATCGCTTCTTGCACTGGCTTGTCGAGCAGGAACTCGGCCGTGATCGCGACCGTGCCATCGGTCAGGGTACTGCTGATGTGTCGAATTCCTGGAATGGTGGCGACCGCGTCTTCGATCTTGCGCGCTACATCGCTCTCCAACTGAGGCGGCGAGGCCCCCGGCAGTTCGGCCGTAACAGTGATGATCGGAAAGTCGATATCCGGGAAGTTCTGTACCTTCATCGCCACGAAGCCGCCGATCCCGGCGACGGTCAACAGGACGAAGAGCAGGGTGACGGCGACGGGGTTCTGGATCGACCAGGTGGATACGTTGAGGTTCATGGGATGCCGGCCGGCTGCCTCGAAGCATGCGCGGACGCCGGCACCACTTTTACCGTGTCTCCTTCACTGAGGAAGCTCAACCCTGAGGCGACAATGGGTTCGGAAATTGCCAGCCCCTCGGTGATTTCCACCCGGTCTCCCACCCGCCGGCCGACTGAGACCTTGGTCATCAGGACCTTCGACAGGCGATCCAGGCGAGCGACAAAGCTATATCCGTCGCGTAGCAGCACGGCTTGCTGGGGCACCGTCAATGCCTGCCCTCGTCCCACCTCGATAAATCCCCGAGCGAACGCGCCGGCTCGGACGGAGCTATCTGCTGGTATATCCACATATACCAGCCCGTTGTGGGTCTGGGGGTCTATGGAAGGCGCCACCATTCTCAGGCGACCGTGAATGGGCGCCTGACCCTGGACACTGATCTGGGCAAGTTGTCCGGGCTCAAGCAAGGCCATGTCCGCCATCGCCACGGTGCCCCGCCATTCCAGGCGGCCATCCTTGATCAGTCGAAACAGCTCCTGCCCGCCGGGCATTACTGCGCCCACGGTGGCCGTGCGCGCGGTGATGGTTCCATCGCTAGGCGCCAACACGCGGGTCTGCGCAAGGCGGAGGCGATTGCGCTGCTTGACCGCTTTGGCCGCCTCCAGCCTTGCCAAGGCGGTCCGAGCCGCCACCACATACTGATTGACCTGTTGGGCGGACATGGCGCCCGAGGCGTCCAGGCTCTTTGCGCGCTCAGCGTTGGCTTGGGCTTCGGAGAGTTGCGCCTCGGCCTGCGCTACAGCAGCCTGCGCCTCGGCGAGTTCGGCCGCCACCATTTCCGGCTTGAAGATTGCGAGTATTTGCCCGCGGCGAACCCGATCGCCCACATTGACCTTGACTTCAACAAGCTGCAGACCTTCCGCCTCGGTGCCTACGCTCGCTTCCTGCCAAGGGACGATGCTTCCGCTTGCCGCAACGCGCTGGGGCAGCACGGAGAGTTGCGCTCGCGTCATGGCAACCGTCAGCACGGGCGTTGCTGCGACCGTCGTGGGGACGACGTCGCTTCTGAGCCGGAAATACACCGCAATCAGCACTCCAACCACAATGATCGCCGCTACGACCAGCGGGGTCCTGCTTTTCTTTCTTTCCACCAAGAGTCCTTATCAGGGGCATCGCGCACGACGTCCGACTGCAGCCAATTCGGGTCCTCGCCGATGATTGGCCTTCGATGTCGTGGAAATGTCGCGCCGCCGTGATCCCGCAGGCCAGGCCGCAACGACCAGAACGCTGGCGTTCGGCCGAATGCATGCGCAGCAAGCGCAGCCCGGGCGGCTTGGATGGAGCGGATCCCTATAACGATCTGATAACCAGGAACCGACCAAATCACGACATCGAGTCCCTAGCTTGCGCGGCATGCCTCGATCGTGCCGAACCATGCGCCCCTCAGCGACCACCCCCAAAGCAGCCACTGGCGATGCCTCGGCTTTCGACGCTGCTCGCAACTTCGAGGCCAGGCCAGCCAATTTCCTTCTTCATGCGGCGCGAAGGTCCTATCTTTCCATACTGGCCATAGAACGACCTGTGGTGAGCAGCGAGCTCATGATACTCATGAGCAGCGTTGTCTTTTCTGTCCTCTTCAACAACGCATTCTGGTCAAACGCCGTGCCGAGCCCATGGATGCAATGGAAGCTCGCTGTATCGCTGCTTCTGATCCTGACGGCGCTGCACTGCTTCCTGCTTGGGCTTCTCCTGAATCGTTGGATCGCAAAACCAGTACTGACCGTCTTGCTCGTCACCACTGCACTGGCTGCTCATTTCATGAGCGCCTATGGGATTTACCTGGACGCAGACATGCTGCGCAACGTTCTGAACACCGACGCCAGGGAATCGGATGAGCTTATGACGATAAGCCTACTGGTTCCCGTAACTCTGGCGCTGTTACCGGTAGCGTTGCTTTGGTGGACGAAGATCAAGAGGCGAAGCGTTGCTCGAGCGGGCTTTGTGCGTTTGGCCTTCCTGGCAACGTCTATGGTGGCGATGCTCGCTGGTGTGCTTTTCGCTTCACGAGACTTGAGTTCCTTGCTGCGTAACCATCGCGAGATCCGCTACCTCGTTGCTCCCGCCAACTACCTGGTTGCGCTTTCCAAAGTGCTGCTGACCGCCCCACCCGGAAAAAAGGCGCCACTCCTGCCGATAGGCGAGGATGTGGTGCGAAAGCCGACGGCAAAGGCACGGAAGCCGAGATTGCTCGTGCTGGTCGTAGGTGAGACGGTTCGCGCGCAGAACTGGGGCCTCAGCGGCTATGCCAGGCAGACGACACCTAGATTGGCCAGGATTCCTGGCGTTGTTAACTTTGGCGATGTCGTCGCATGCGGCAGCAGCACCGAAGTTTCGCTTCCTTGCATGTTCTCTCCATATGGACGGACGAACTACGATCAAAAGAAGATCCGCAGCCACCAATCGTTGCTCCACGTGCTCAACCGCGGGGGAGTGCGGCCGCTATGGATCGACAACCAGTCGGGTTGCAAAAGAGTGTGCGCCGATCTTCCGTATCTGTATGTCGGCGATGCGCAAGACCCCGAGCTATGCAACGGCACTCGCTGCCTCGATGAAGTTCTAGTCAGGGCATTGGCGTCCAACCTCGCCCCGACCAAAGACGATCGACTGGTCGTATTGCATCAACTGGGAAACCACGGTCCCAGCTACTTCGAAAGGTATCCTGACCGCTTCAGGAATTTCATGCCTCCGTGCGAGGATCCCGATCTAGGCAAGTGCACTGTCAGCAGTATCGTCAACGCTTACGACAATGCAGTGCTCTACACAGACCATTTTCTGGCCGAAACAATCTCTCTGCTCGAGGGGCAAACCCACTACGACGCGGCGATGATCTATGTTTCCGACCACGGCGAATCCCTGGGAGAGAACGGATTGTTCCTGCATGGCATTCCCTATGCCATAGCCCCGGACGAACAACTGAAAGTGCCAATGGTCGCTTGGCTATCGCCTGCATTCCTGCGAAATGCGGGCATCGAAGGGGACTGCCTGCAACAGGCTGCCAAACGGCATGCAAGCCACGACAACCTGTTCAGTTCCATCCTGGGCCTTTTCGACATGCGGACCGCGCTCTATTCCCCGCATTTGGACGTCTTTGGATCCTGTCGAACTGGGGAGTAGGCAGGACATGTCAAAGCGTTCAATAGCGGTGCCGCCAGCGTTATCCGAAGAATCGAAGCGGCCAGATACACGTTCCTCCGTCGTACGATTGTTGTCGACGAGCTCCGGCGTTTCCGTGCTTAGCTGGGCAGCCGCCTTCGCCGCTGCCGACCCGGGCGGATCGAGCCACGCTCCGTTCATCGCGATGGCTCTGCTTACCGGAGCCTTGGGGTGCTCGTGCCTGATGCTCCTGATCTTCAGAGCGGTCATGGTTTGGCTGATGACATCCATAAGAGATATTCGTGGGACGCACATCCAATAGTGCATGTCGCGCTGCTCTGCCCCTCGTTCTAAGGGGCTAGCGGAGATTCCGGTGGAAGCAAGAAATGCCTAGCCGCCTCGGAAGTCCCCTGGAATCGAGCCATGGGCACGTGGGGCGCTGCTACTGCAACTGGCGGTCCTGCGGCTACGCATGTTGCCGGGGCCGGCCGCATTCGGCAGTCCGGCCCGTTGCTCTGTCGCTATGGTGCGGACGGCTCTGCCGGTTGCGACCGCAGTTGCGATGCGCGTTTCAGAATCGCAGGCGGTTCGCTCTCTTCCGGAATGCTCAGCAGCTTGTGCCTGCGCAGCCATTGCCCGGGCGCGCGTGCGGAGGTCAGCGCGACCAGGGGTATGGCCAGCACCAGGCCCAGGATCACCGGCGCCATCCAGGCGGCCAGCGAGGGCGAGGCGAACAAGGCCAGGGCGCCGATCAGCAAGCCGAAGAGGCTCAGGCCGCCGTAGCTTTTGACCAGCGCGGAAAAAGGCAGGCTGCCATCGTCGCGCCGCTGCGATTCCCAGCCCGAATCCTTGCCTGCCAGTACTTCCGCTACGCCGCGCGATTGCACGTACATGACGATGGGCGCCATCAACGCCGCAAGTACGCTTTCGATCAGCATGCTCAGGAACGCGCGCAGCGCGCCGCCGCAGCCGCGGCGTTCCACCGGATTGAACAGCATGGCCAGATAGCCAAGGATCTTGGGCGCGAACAGTGCGGCCATGCTGGCGGCGAACAGCCACAGGATGCGCTCGGGATCGAGCGACCGCCAATACGCCGCAGGCGACAAAGCTCGCACGCCAGCATCCGAAAGCAGGCTGCCCTGCCCGAACGGGATCGCGATGCCGACCAGCATCAGCATCGCCCACATCGGCGCGGTGAAGTAATGGCCGATGCCGATCATGAAATGCCAGCGACTGACCCAATGCAGGCCGCGCGCGCGCAGCACCGCGGCGTGCTGCAGGTTGCCCTGGCACCAGCGGCGGTCGCGCACCAGCAGATCGGTCAACGAAGGCGGACCTTCCTCGTAGCTGCCGTGCAACGCCGGGACCATGTGCAGCGCCCAACCGCCGCGACGGATCAATGCAGCTTCCACGAAGTCGTGGCTTAGCACGTGGCCGCCGAAGGGTTTCTTGCCGGGCAGTTCCGGCAAGCCCGCCTGTTCTGCGAAAGCACGGGTGCGGATGATGGCGTTGTGGCCCCAATAGTTGCTCTCGGCGCCATGCCACCACGCCACGCCATGGGCGATGATCGGCCCGTACACGCGGCCGGAGAACTGCTGCATGCGCGCGAACAGGCTGGTGCCGTTGACGATGGCCGGCAACGACTGGATCAGGCCCACGTCGTCGTGCGCGTCGATGGCCGCGGCCAACCTGACGATGGTATCGCCGGTCATCAGGCTGTCGGCATCCAGGATCAGCATGTACGGATAGGCGCCACCGAATCGGCGCAACCATTCGGCGATGTTGCCGGCCTTGCGTTCGGTGTTGTCGGTGCGCCGCCGGTAGTAGAGATTGGTCGGCGTATCCAGGCGCGCAAGCAGCGCGTGGTATTCCGCGACTTCCGCTTCGGCCGTGGCCGCGCGGGTAGTGTCGCTGAGGATGAAGAAGTCGAATCGGTCCACCTGCCCGGTATCGCGCAGCGATTCGTAGATGGACTGCAAACCCGCCATCAGCCGGTGCGGGTCCTCGTTGTAGGCCGGCATCAGCAAAGCGGTACGCGCCGAAGCCGGCAGTACCGGCAAGGGCGCGGCGGGATCTATTCCCAGCGACTTGCCGCCCTTGCGCGATAGCACCAGCACGAACCCGGCCAGCGCGCCGAGGAACGATTGCGCGATCCAGGCGAACAGCGCGGCGAACAGCAGCAGCAGCACGCCTTCCAACACACTCAAACCTTCCACCCGCAACACGCGCCACATCTGGTACGTCGCCAGCAAGGTGAGCCCCGCCGTGCCGCCCAGCATGTAGGCGCGCCGCCAGAATGCGCCGGGTGGCGCACTGGGCAACGGGCGCGGATCGAGACTTCCGCTACGCAAAGACTGCACCGGCATGTCCAGCGGTGCGGGCGACGGCAACGATTCCACGGACATTGGAAGCGTCTGCTTCTGCATTTGCGTTACGCCGTCCAACGGTAGAGCCAGGTTTCGGATACGGGCCGGGTGCCTTGCAGCAGCCGCGCATGCAGTTCGGCCGCCGGTGCGCCCGCCGGATCCAGTTCGAACCCGATCCGCCACCCGCCCGTGGCCGGCACCGGATGGGCGACCGCGTTTAGCACTTTGCCGCCGTTGGACCAGACATCGGGCTTGAGCTCGTCCGCATTCTTTCCGGCCAACGCATCGCCTTTGAAATCGATGATCACCAAGCGCCGGCCCTGCTGCGCGGCCGCGCCGATCATGGTCTTGGCGACGATGGCCAGCTCGGGCTTCCATTGATGATCGCCGCACCAGTGCAGGCGATAGTCGAAGCGGTGCTCGCGACCGGCAACCAAAGGCGCGGCCGGGCGCCAGAAGGCGACGATGTTGTCGTGGTATTCGTCGCCGGTGGGAATCTCCACCAGGTGCACCGCGCCCTTGCCCCAGTCGCCAACCGGTTCCACCCACGCGCTCGGCCGTTTTTCGTAGTGCGCTTCGCTGTCGGCGAACGCGGCGAAATCGCGCTGGCGTTGCATCAGGCCGAAGCCGCGCGGCGTGGTGTCCTGGAAGCCGCTGTCCTGCACGGTGGCCGGATTGTGCAGCGGCCGCCAGATCTGTTCACCGGCGCCGGTCAACAAGGCCAGGCCTTCGGAGTCGTGCACTGCCGGCCGGTAGTCGTCCACGCCCACGCGGTCGCTGGCGCCGAATTCGTACATGCTGGTCAACGCCGCGATGCCGGCATAGGCAAGGTCCACGCGCGGATAGAACCGTGCCTGCACGTCGAACACGGTTTCATCGCCGGGCGTGATGGCGAAACGGAAGGCGCCGGCCACGCTGGGGCTGTCCATCAACGCATGCACGACGATGGAAGTGGCGCCGGGCGCCGGAGTTTCCAGCCAGAACGCGCGGAACACCGGAAACTCCTCGCCAACCGGCTGCACTGTGTTCAAGGCCAGGCCGCGCGCGGACAAACCATAGGCCTGGCCTTTGGCCAACGCGCGGAAATAACTGGCGCCCAGGAATGCTGCGATCTCGTCGAAGTAATCGGGACGATTGATCGTTCCGTGCAGACGCATTCCCGCGAACCCCAGGTCTGCGCCCGCGCGTCCGCGCACCGCAGAGGCGCGGAAGGTGAAAAGGTCGGGCGAGTAATCCACTTGCCTGGCGCGTCCGGCGGCGACGGTGAAGACCTGCACCCGATCCTTGAACAGGAAACCGCGATGGAAGAACTGCGCCTGGAAGGGCAGACCCTGCTTGCGCCACAACGCGTGGTCGGGGTTGAAACGGATGTCGCGGTACTCGTCGTAGCCCATGTCCTGCAGCCACTTGGGCAGATCGGCAGGCGGCGTGCGGTAGGGCTGGGTGGCGAGGCGGCGCGCCATGGCCGGCACGGTCTGCGCGTCGAAGGCAGCGCCGCTGTCGGCAGCCATTGCGCTGGCCGACGCCAGCAGGCCGCTTCCGGCAAGGGTAGCCAGGGGCAGGGACAGCCCGCCCAGGATCAATTCTCTTCTGCGCACCGCGGCACCTCGTCCAGGCCCCGGGGGAAGGGCGGCCGTATTGTAGGCAAAGGCACGTTAGCGCCAAGACAATCCGGTGCGGCGAGAGCGCCTGGGGTCGCGCCATGCAAAGAAGCCCCGCGTGAGCGGGGCTTCCGGTATTGCATTGCCGCCGAGCCTGCGCTTACTCGATATCGAGGAAGCTGCGCAGCTGTTCCGAACGGCTGGGATGACGCAGCTTGCGCAAAGCCTTGGCCTCTATCTGGCGGATGCGCTCGCGGGTGACATCGAACTGCTTGCCGACTTCCTCGAGGGTGTGGTCGGTATTCATGTCGATGCCGAAGCGCATGCGCAGCACCTTGGCTTCCCGCGGGGTGAGGCCGGCGAGGACGTCGCGGACCGTTTCCGACAGGTTGATGTTGACCGTGTTCTCGATCGGGGACTCCACGTTGGTGTCCTCGATGAAGTCGCCCAGGTGCGAATCCTCGTCGTCGCCGATCGGGGTTTCCATGGAGATCGGCTCTTTGGCGATCTTCATCACCTTGCGGATCTTGTCCTCGGGCATGTCCATTTCCTTGGCCAGCTCTTCCGGCGTGGCCTCGCGGCCGTATTGCTGGAGCATCTGGCGGGAAATGCGGTTCAACTTGTTGATCGTCTCGATCATGTGCACCGGGATGCGGATGGTGCGTGCCTGGTCGGCGATCGAACGGGTGATGGCCTGGCGGATCCACCAGGTGGCGTAGGTGGAGAACTTGTAGCCGCGGCGGTATTCGAACTTGTCCACGGCCTTCATCAGGCCGATGTTGCCTTCCTGGATCAGGTCCAAGAACTGCAGGCCGCGATTGGTGTACTTCTTGGCGATGGAGATGACCAGGCGCAGGTTGGCCTCGACCATTTCCTTCTTGGCCTTGCGCGCCTTGGCTTCGCCATAGGCCATCGCGCGGCTGATTTCCTTGATGTCGACCAGGCTCAGGTGCATCGCGTGTTCGATGGCGATGGTGGCTTCCTGCTCGGCGATGATCTGCTCGCGCACGTCGCGCAACGCCGACGACCACTTCTGCTTGCGCTTGAGCACTTCATCGACCCAGCCCAGGTTGGTCTGATTGCCTTCCCAGGCGCGGATGAAATCCTTGCGCGGCATCTTGGCCGAATTGGTCGACAGGTGCAGCACGCGGCGCTCGTGGTCCTTGATCTGCTGCACCACTTCGCGCAGCTTGCGAACCAGGGTGTCGGTCAGCGCCAGCGGCAGCTTCAGGGTGACGAAGACTTCGGCCATGTCGGCGCGCAGCTTGACCGCGGCCTTGTTGTCGGCGCCGCTCTTGGCGTAGGACTTCTTGAACTTGGCGTAGAGGTCGGCCAGCGCCTGCATGCGGCGCGCGACTTCTTCCGGGTCCGGACCGGTCGGCCCGGCTTCTTCGGCCTCTTCTTCGACGGCGGGCTCTTCCTCGTCGTCCTCGGTTTCGGCGTCGTCGGCCACGACGACCACGGGCTCGGGCACTTCCTCGATCAGATCGTTGAAGCCGACCACGATCTCGGCCAGGCGCTTCTTGCCGGCCTTGTGGGTTTCGTAGTCTTCCAGCAGCAGCTCGACCGACCACGGGAAGCTGCCCAGCGAGGCTTGCACCTGGCCCAGGCCTTCTTCGATGCGCTTGGCGATGGCGATCTCGCCCTCGCGGGTCAGCAGCTCCACCGTGCCCATCTCGCGCATGTACATGCGCACGGGGTCGGTGGTGCGGCCGCCTTCGGTATCCAGGGTCAGCGCCGCGGCGGCTTCTTCTGCCGCGGTGTCGTCGACTTCACGGTTGCCCGTGCTGTTGCCGGCGAGCAACAGGGTTTCGGCATCGGGTGCGATTTCGTGCACCTCGATACCCATGCCGTTGATCATGCCGATGATGTCTTCGATCTGCTCGGCATCGACGATGTCGTCGGGCAAGTGGTCGTTGACTTCGGCAAAGGTCAGGTAGCCCTGTTCCAGGCCCTTGCTGATCAGCAGCTTGATATCGGATTGTTGGGCAGGACGTTCGTTGGCCATCAGTGCTTGCGCCACCGGCAATAGGAGAATGGGGAACCCAGCATTATACCGCGCCGCCGGGGCTTTGACCTTACCTGGGTGATGAACGCGCTGGGGCACGGCCACCGGCCCGAGGCGATCCGGGCGCCCGGTCTCAGGGCCGCAGCAGGAAGGTCACGGGCCCGTCGTTGGTCAGGCTGACAACCATATGGGCACCGAAACGCCCGATTTCCACCCCTGGGGGATGTTTTTGACGGCAGATCTCGACCAGACGGTTGAATCCGCGTTCAGCCTCCTCCGGCGGGGCGGCGGTAGTGAAGCTGGCACGCATCCCCGAGCGGGTATCGGCGGCCAGGGTGAACTGGCTGACCAGCAGGAGGCCACCCCCCGTATCGGCCAGGGACCGGTTCATCTTCCCCTGATCATCGGAGAAGACCCGGTAGCCCAGCAGGCGTTCGGCCATGCGGGCGAACTGGGCCTCGGTGTCGCCGGGCTCGACGGCGACCAGGGCCAGCAGTCCGGGGCCGATTGCCCCAACGGTCTGGCCTTCGACGGTGACGCTGGCCTGGGTGACGCGCTGGATCAGGGAGAGCATGCGGGAGGGGAATCTGGGAGTTGCGAGCAAGCCTAACCTGTTCTCGCTAGGAGGCTTCCAGTTCGCAGTATCGTCATCCCAGCGAAAGCTGGGATCCCTCTTGATCTTCGCGTGGACTGACCAAGCACAGGCAAAGTCAAAATGGATCCCAGCTTCCACTGGGATGACGACGTTCGAAATTCATAGGGTCCTTGGCGCAACCGAACGAACGATAGACTTGCCCCATGAATCCCCAATTCCTGTCCGGCCTGCTCTACCGCACCACTGCCCTGATCACTCGCCTGCCCTGGCCCTGGCTGCGCAATCTGGCCGACCTGCTGGCCTGGATCTGGCGCCGGCTGGATGCGCGCGAAAGCGGGGTCGCCCGCCGCAACCTGCAGCTGGCCTACCCCGAGCTGCTGCCCTCCCAGCGCGAGGAACTGCACCGACGCATCCTGCGTACGACCGCGCGCCAGGCCTTCGAAACCCTGCGCTTCTGGACCAGGCCGCCGTCCGAAAACCTGGCGCGTCTGCGCGAGCGCCACGGAGAACCCTTGTACGACGCCGCACTGGCCTCGGGTAAAGGACTCATCGTGGTGGCGCCGCATTTCGGCAACTGGGAACTGTTGAACCAGTGGCTGTCCTCGCGCGGCCCCATCGCCATCGTCTACAACCCGCCGGACTCCAAGGTGGGCGACGCCTTCCTGCTGCGCGTGCGTGGCGCCGACAACATCCGCCAGGTCCGTGCCGAAGGGCCGGCGGTGCGGCAGTTGTGGAAAACGCTGAAGGACGGAGGCGCGGTCGGCATCCTGCCCGACCAGCAGCCGAAGATGGGCGACGGCGAGTTCGCGCCGTTCTTCGGCGTGCAGGCGCTGACCATGACCCTGGTTTCCCGGCTGGCCGAACGCACCGGCGCCACGGTGCTGTTCGCCTGGTGCGAGCGCACCAGCGCCGATCTGGAATTCGCCCTGCATGTGGAGCCGGCGCCGGCCGGTATTGCCGATCACGATCCGGTGCTGGCAGCCGCCGCGCTCAACGCCATGATCGAGCGCATCGCCCGCCGCGATCCGGCCCAGTACCAATGGACCTACAAGCGCTATGGCGCCAGGCCGGCTGACAGCGGCGAACTCAATCCCTACAAGGTGCCACCGGACCAGCCCTGGATAGGACAGTAACCGCCAGCGCTTGCCACCGACGGCTTGGCGCGCTCCCCGTGTAGGCGCAAAGGCTATACGCTTGGCCTGGGGCGGCCGTGCAGGATTGCGGCGAGTTGGCGCACACGCGGATAAAGGGGAAAGAGAAATGCGCAAGGTGGTTCTGTTGCTCGCGCTGTTGGCGCCATTGCCGCCAATGGCGCGTGCCGACGATGCAGGCAGCGAGATGAATGCGGTCAGCAATGCGTGGGACGCCTATGCGTTGGCCAGCAGCGAACGCAAGCCCGCGACAAGCACGATGGTGTCCAGAGCAAGCTTGGCCCACTACGCCTTTCTGCGCGACGCGGCCCTCTACGCATCGACCGAGCAAATCAGGCGCTTGCCGATTGCGGACCGGACCGTGGTCTATGCCTTCAGGGCCACGCAAGACCCGCAGCAGCTGTCGAAGCTGGATGGAGCGGCAGTGGCGCAACTGTGCACTACCGAAGACTGGTGCGGCGTCGCCAAACCCGACGAAGGCCAGTCGCTGCCGGAGATGTCGCATGTCACCCTGATCGACGGCGACCGGGCGATTGGCGAGTACGGCCCACCGACCGGCACGCAATTCATGTTCGGTCCCGAGTTCGTGCGCGAAGACGGCCGTTGGAAGGTGATGCCGGAGTCTTTGATCGCCGACGAATCCCAGCACATCCAGCAGCAGCTCAAGCAAAGCGGCCTGACCGAAAACCAGATGATCGAAGGGATCCTTTCGGGTTTTCTGGGCGAGGAAAGGCCCATGCCTGCGCTGCTCACCCTGGAACGCCCGATGATCGACGACGCCGAGGCGCGCAACCGGCTCAACGAATCCTGGCCGCGCTATTTCGATACCTACAAGACGCGCGTGCGCGCGCTGGGGCTCAAATCGGAACAGGGCGATTCGTTTGCGCAGATGGCGCTTGGGACGCTGCTGGTGTCAGGAGTGCTGCCACAGGTTGCCCCGAAAGACGAGCCGCGCGGCTGGGCTTTGCTGGAGCAGTCCAGCGAAGGCGGCAACAGCGACGCGGCCTGGTTGACGTTCAAGCACCTGATGGAAGACAAGAAGCAGTATTCCGACGCGCATTTCCGGCGCGCACTGCCGCATCTGCAGCGCGCAGCCAATGCCGCCAATCCCGGGGCCATGATGGCGATGGGCGGGTTCTACATGGAAGGCGTTGGTGGCCTTGCCCGCGATTGCAGGCAAGCGGCCCAGTGGCAGGCTCGCGGAGAAGAGGCTGGCGTCGAGCACGCGCGCAACGAACGCGTCTGGACGCTGGCCACCTGCCCCATCGCCGCACAGCGCGACCCAGCCAAGGCGCTGCAACTTGCCGCCCATATGATTTCCCAGAAAGACACGTTGACCGCAGCCGGTCTTGATACCGTGGCGGCGGCCTACGCGGCCAATGGAAAATTCCCCGATGCGGTCGCCTTCCAACAGATGGCGTTGGACAAGCTGGATTCCGGCGACCCTGAGATCAAAGGCGAGAAAGTCGTTGCCGCCACGCGAAAGCGTATGCAAGCCAGATTGCGCGGTTATCAGAGGGGAGAGGACTACGTGATCGACTACAGCACCCTGCAAGAAATCGCGGCAGGCCGATACTGATGGACAACAACAACCAGACGCCCGTGACCGCTCCCGACATCCTTTCCGACTGGCAGCATCTGCCTGCACGCGGCGCCAAGCTGGCCGCTATTGGCGGTGCGATCGGCTTGGCCATTCCTTTGGCCATCGCCTTCGGTTTACTGTCGCAGCTCTCCGAAATAGGCAACCCCTTGCTGCTGGCGCCAGCAGGCGCATTGGCGGGGGCGGCGTTCGGCGCCTGGCTGGGCATCAAGCGCCACCGGCGCACGCTGTGGAAACTGGACGAGCAAGGCTTCGCGCTACAGCGCGGGCGCTGGTGGCAGACCGAGAGCCGCGTGCCGATCTCGCGGGTTCAGCACCTGGACCTCAAGCGCGGTCCGCTGGAACGCGCCTTCCGACTGGCCACGCTGGTGATCCATACCGCTGGCACCAGGATGGCGGCGGTCACGGTCTCCGGTCTGGATGGAGAGGACGCCGAACGCTTGCGCGACCGCCTGGCGCGCCAGCTCGATCACGACGACGACGCGCTGTGATGCAGATCGGAGCCGCAGGCCAGGACAAGCCCGAACGCAGGCTGCACCCGTGGTCATGGCTGTTCGTGCTGGTGCAACAGCTCAAGCAGTTCATCGTGCCGCTGGTTGCCTTGCTGGTGTTCGGCGGCAGCGGCGGCCCCGGCGGTTTCTGGGCCGGCATCGGCCCGCTGATCGCCGTGGGCGTGCTGGTGGTGATCTCGGTTCTGCAGTATTTCACTTACCGCTACCGCATCGGCCGCGATGGACTGAGCATCCGCGAAGGATGGCTGCATCGCAGCCTGCGCGAAATTCCGTATTCGCGCATCCACAACGTGGTGCTGCACCAGACGGTGCTGCATCGCCTGTTTGGCGTTGCCGAAGTCAGGCTGGAATCGGCCGGCGGACAGAAGCCCGAGGCGCAGATGCGCGTGCTGCGGCTGGACCAGGCGCTGGCGCTGGAAAACCTGATCAAGCATCGCGGCCAGGCGCAGGACAGCGATGCGCCGGCGCTGCAGGCCGACAGCCTGCTGACCTTGTCCACTGCCGAAGTGGTTCGCCTGGGACTGGTCTCCAACCGCGGCATGATCGTGATGGCTGCTGCGTTCGGCGCGTCCTGGCAGGTGTTTCCCGATCGCCTGGTGGCCGATTATTTCGAAAGTTTCGCGCGGCAGGTGTTCGGTTATGCCAGTCATCTGCACTACGGCTGGGCGGCTACGGCTGCGGCGGTGATCGTATTGCTGTTGCTGGCGTCGGTGTTGTTGCGCCTGCTCTCGGTATTGCTGGCGCTGCTGCAGTACCACGGCTTCCGCCTCAGCGAAGACCAGCGCCGGCTGACGGTCGAACGCGGCCTGTTGTCCAAGCTGCGCACCAGCGTGGCGCGCCGGCGCATCCAGGCCTGGACTTTGCAGGAAGGTTTCCTGCACCGGCTGTTGAAGCGCCGCAGTCTGCGCATCGACACCGCGGTGGCCGAACAACAAGGCAAGAGCGACCAGCGCGCCCTCAAGGAACTGGCGCCAATCGCTACGCCCGACGCCTGCGATGCGCTGATCCAGCACTTGCTGCCGCAGGCGCATTGGCCGCGCGCCGAATGGACCACGTTACCGCAGAGCGTCTGGTGGCGCCTGTTCCTGCCCAGCCTGTCCTTCATTGCCCTGTTGGCGGCCGTGCTGGTTCCTCTGCTGGAAACCGCCTGGGGTCTGCTGCCGCTGTTATGGCTGCCATGGAGTGCGTACGCGGCGATCCAACAGGCCCGGCGCTCGGGCTATGCGGTGGACGAGCAACTGGTCGCCGTGCGTGGCGGTTGGTGGGACCGTTACTGGCGCTTCGCCGAAATCGACAAGCTGCAGGCGCTGCGCCTGGTGCGCTCGCCCATGGACAGGCGCCTGGGCACGGCCAGCCTGTGGATGGACACCGCTGGCGCCAGCGGTCTGGCGGCGCCGTTGCGCATCCGATTCATGCCCGAAGCCGACGCACAGGCGCTTTATTCGCGCCTGTCGCAGGCTTTGGCCCGCCGTAGAATGCGGTGGTAGGCCGTGCGATGCGCGCGCGGCTCGACGATTCCCACCACTCCTGCGGATCCGATGATTCCCACTTCCGATTGCATCGCTGACGGCTGTCGCAAACAGGCCTGCGTACGGGGCTGCCGCCGATGACCGCCCGCCCCCTGATCGTGCGCACCGGTGCCTTCGGCGACATCGTCGTGCTTACCACCCTGATCCATCTGCTCAGCGCGCGCTACGGTTCGCAGGTGGATGTGATCGGCGCCGATGCGTGGACCGAAGCGCTGTTGGCCGACGATCCTGCGGTGGCCGAAGTGCATCTGCTCACCAGCCGCAACACGCCGTATGCATTGAACCCGAGCCAATGGCGCGTCGCGCGTTGGCTGAAGCGGCGCGGCCCCGGGCCGGTCTACATGTGCGACAACCATCCGCGTCTGCTCGCGCTGTTGCGTCGTGGCGGGGTCCGCGAAGAGGACATGGTGCGGCGGCCGATCGAGGATGAAGCGCCGGGCGCGCCGATCCGCCTGTGGCCCGACCGTTGGCTGGACATGGGCATGCGCGATCCGGCCAACGCATTCGCTACCCATCAGGTCGATGCGCAAGCTTTCCGGTTGCCCTCGCTGGCCCTGGCCGAAAACACGCGCGAGCAATATCGGCAGTGGAAACGCACCAAAGGACTGAGCGACCCGCTGATCCTGCTGCAGCCCGGCAACAAACGCACGCACAAACGCGGCACCGTGGCCACGCGACAGCATCCGAAGTTCTGGCCACCCGAATCCTGGGCGGCGCTGGCCAGCGCGATCTGGCAGGACCTGCCTGGCGCGCAAGTGCTGCTCTGCGGGTCGCCGCAGGAACATTCGGTGCTGGAAGAAATCCGCGCAGCGGCCGGCAACGATCCGCGCCTGCACAACCTGGCCAACGAACTGCCTATTCCGCGCCTGCTGGCGTTGATTGAAGATGCGCACAGCATGGTGTCCGTGGACACCGGACCGGCTCACGCCGCAGCGGCGCTCGGCTGCCCGTTGGTGGTGATGTTCGGCAATGCCTCGCCGCTCAAATGGCGACCGTTGGGCCCGAACAAAGTGCTGGTGCTGCGCGGCGATCGCGGCGACGAAAGCGAAGTGCGCGATCTTTCGGCGGAGCAGGTGATTGCGGCCTGGCGTTGCGCCGTTGAGTCAGGGCCGCAGTAGCGCCGGTACGTTCGCAACCGATCAGCGCGCGGGACCCCAATAGCCCAGACGCTGCCTGATCTGCAGGTTGCGCAAGCGCGCTCCCAGCGGCTTGGAGCGCAGCGTTCCCATTTCGCCGTCGATGAAATCTTCCGTGGCCGCGATTACCCGCTCCGAAGAACGGCCGTCGCGGTAGGGATGGATGGCGTCGGCGTAGCGCAGGATTTCCGCACGCAGCTCGGCGGTGGGCGACAGCGCGCGCTCCAGCATCTGCGGCAGCAAGGCGCTGTCGGAGAAGTCGATCATGTGCGGTTTCGGCGCGCGGTTGCGGAAAGTGACCACCGGCTTGTGCTGGACCACGAACTCCGAGACGATCGAGGAGGTATCGGAAAGCAGCACGTCGGCGCTGCGTTGCGCCGCCATCAGCTGCTCCGGTTCCACGAAAGCCGCATTGGGCCCGGCCAGCGAGCGGTAGCGGTCGAACCATTCCGGCGCGCATTTGGGATGCAGGGTCAGCAGCCAGTAACGGTCGCCGCGCGCGACCTCGGCGGCGATAGCCTCGAACAACAGCGGCGCCGCGCTCAGGCGTTCGGTGAAAGTGGAGCCGAACAGGAGGATGCGGCGGCCGTTGGCCGGCTGCCGCAACGCATCGTCTTCATGGGCGCCGTGGCGGAACAGCGGATCCAGCTTGGGCCAGCCGGTTTCGGCCACCGCGAAATGCCGTTCGCGTTCGGCGATGGCGCGGAACGGCGCGGTGGTGGCCGGGCCCTGCGTGCAATACAGATCGAACATGCCCCGGACCCTGAAATGCCCCCTTGTGTCCTCGCGCTTTTCCACATTGAAGCCATGGAATACCTGCACCTTGGCGCCGGAAACGAAGGTCGGCACCCAGTTGGCCGCGCTGAACACCGCGCGCGGCCGCAACGCAAGCGCCTCGCGCAGGCCTACCGCCTTTACCGGCGAATCCCACTGCCCGCCCGCCGCCGCGCCTTCCAGCCAGGCCGACACCGATTGTCCGGACTCATGCAATGCGCGCGCCAAAGGTTGCAGAATAGGCAGTGCATACCGTTCGGTAGCGAACAACAGGTACTCGGCCATCGATACGTCTCCCACCACCGCACACGGCGAGCGGCCGCGGCTTTCGGCTTGCATTATCACGTTCAACGAGGCCGACCGCATCGCCGATTGCCTGGCCTCGGTTGCGTTCTGCGACGAAGTGGTCGTGATCGACTCCGGTTCCACCGATGGCACCGCCGCGATGGCCGAACTGCGCGGCGCCAAAGTGCTGGTGCGGCCCTTCGATGGATACCGCAGCCAGAAGGCCTTTGCCGCAGCCCAAGCCAGCAACGACTGGATCCTCACCCTGGATGCGGACGAGCGCATCGACGACCGCTTGCGCGCATCCATACAGGCTGCGCAGCACGGCGGCTTCGCCGGTGCGGCCGGTTACCGGTTCGCCAGGCTGTCCTGGTATTTCGGCAAGTTCCTGCGCCATGGCAACGCCTATCCCGACCGCGGCCTGCGCTTGTTCGACCGCCGTCGCGGCGGCTGGCGCGGCGATCGCGAGATCCATGAAGCGGCCAGCGTGGACGGCCCTGTCCTGCCGCTGGAAGGCGATGTCGTGCATTACCCCTACCGCTCGCTCGAACAGCAGCTGGCCAAGACCCAAACCTATGCGCGGATGATGGCCGAGCACGAGCATGCGCGGGGCAAGCGCGCTTCGTTGCTCAAACTGGTGTTGTCGCCCGCCTGGCGGTTCTGGCGGGGCTACGTCTTCCGCCGCGGCTTTCTGGATGGCTGGCAGGGGCTGGTATACGCGTACGTGCGCGCCAACTACGTCCGGCAGAAATCGATCATGCTGCTGATGTTGCAACACGGGCAGCCGGTGGCTGGCAAGAAGCGCGAGTAGCCGTTCAGGCGCTTGCCGTGTCCAGTCCAGCAGTAGGGTTCTCGCGCAGGGCCAAACCAAGCAACAGTCCCACCAGTACCGCGTAAAGCGTCGTGGTCAAGGCGTGCGCGAACATGGACTGGGTGATTCCTGAAAGCGCGTAGACCACGACCAGCATCAGGCCGGCCCAGGCGGAACCCTTGGGTACGGCCAGGCGATTGACGACGATGATCCTGAGGAAACGGCTCGCCGGAAGCAGATAAAGCGCGACGATCAGCAGAAGTCCGGGAACGCCCAAAGTGGCCGACCATTGGGCCAGGTCGTTATGGGCGTGGCGAAGCGTGCATACGGTCAGTTCCTGCGTGCGGCAAACCGGCATCTGGTCCACCAGAGTGCCGAACCGGTCTATTCCCACGCCTGTCCAGGGATGATCCAGGAACGCGCGCCAGGCCAGCGACAGGAATTCCAAGCGTGCGCCCAGCGCCGAATCCACATGGCCCGCGGAGTATTTCTGCCAATCAGCCTGGATGTTCTCCAGTCGCATATGCGCCGTCAGCCACGGCACCGCGCACATCAACGCCAGCAGCAACAGCAATGCGCCCAGGGAAACGCCGATGCGAAACCGCGAACGGCGACCGCCGCTTCCGACCGCGGCGACCAGCACCAGCAAGCCCAGGCCAGGCAAAACACCGCGGCTGCCCGACAACACGATGGCGACGGTTCCCAGCACCAGCATCATGGCCAACAACGGCAGCGTCCAGGGTCGCTCTTCCTTCGGGCGGCAATAGACCACCAGCACCAGCAAGGCCAGCACGGCATTGGCGAATACGATGGGGTTCCCGCCACCTCCGGCGCGCTCGATTCCGGAGACCATTTCCGCTATCGCGATGGCGCAGGCCAGAGTGACTCCGGCCATCGCACCCATCCACAGCCACAGGCGCGAAGGAGCCAGCGCGAACGCCAGCAATCCGCACCAGGGAATCAACACGAATCTGGCGCAGTTGTCGATGGTCCGCCATCCCTGCCCGGAGAATTGCATGGACAGGATCGTCCATCCGAGCACCAGGACCGCCAGCAATGCCAGCGGACCGACCTCACGCCAGGTCTTCTTCCACGCGCCGGCAAGAAGATCGGGCACCAGCAACGTGACCACTGCCAACAACACTCCGAAGGGTGCGAAACCCTTGGGCAGGAAGATCAAGGCGGTAGCGCAAACCAGGGACAGGGCAGCGGCACCGGCGGCGAAACGCTGTCGCTCCAGATAATGTTGCCGGTAGAGCCCTTTTCCCGAAACCGCCATTTCTCGCTCGATCCAGCACTGAAGTCAGTGCGTTGGATGGTAGCGGGCGAAACGTAAAGCCTTGAGTAATTCCGTCTCACAATTGCGAAACGGAATACTTAACGACGCTTTCAGCAGCAGCGCTATTTCACCCGGCTTTCACTATCGGCTGGCCGGGATCGTGCTTGCGCAACAGCGCGTAGAAGAATCCGTCCATTCCTTGCTCGCCCGGCAATCGCTGTCTGCCGTGGCCCGCTTCATGGCCGTAGCGCGCATCCAATGTCTGCGGTCGTGCGTCAGCGGTACGCGCCATGAAACGCGAAATCTGCAGCTCGTTCTCGTCCTTCAGGATCGAACAGGTCGCATACAACAGCACCCCTCCCGGCTTGACCGTCTTCCATAGCCCTTCCAGCAGTCGCGCTTGCAAGGCCACCAGTGAAGACAAGTCCTCGGGGCGGCGATGCAGCAGCACATCCGGCTGGCGCCGCACGATGCCGGTCGCCGAACACGGCGCGTCCAGCAACACGGCGTCGAACGCTTCGCCGTCCCACCAGGCTTGCGTATCGCCTGCGTCGGCCACGCGCGTGTCGGCCTGCGCGCCGATACGCGCCAGCGTTTCCCGCACCCGGTTCAAACGGCGTTGGTCGACATCCAGCGCCAGCAGCCGCAGCGAAGGATCGCGCTCCAGCAAATGGGCCGCCTTGCCGCCAGGCGCTGCGCACGCGTCCAGCACCCGCGCGCCTGCAACCAGCGGCAACGCATCGGCTACCTGCTGGGCGGAGCCATCCTGCACCGAAGCATCGCCCTGGGTGAAACCCGGCAGCGCCGACACCGCGACCGGCACATCGATGCGCAGCGCATCGGCCAGAGCCGGATCGACTTCCGCAGCGATGCCCGCTTCCCGCAGCCGCGCAGCATATTCATCGCGCGTGCCTTTGCTTCGGTTGACCCGCAGCCACAGCGGCGCGGCATGCGCGCTGGCTTCGAAAATCGCGGTCGCCTGGTCGCCCCATTCCAGGTTGATCTTCTTGCGCAGCCACGCCGGCCAGGCCGCGGCCGGATCCGAATCGGGAAACCCTTCGCGTTGCGCGCGCCGCAGCAGCGCGTTGATCATGCCGGCCTGGTGCGGCCGGCCGAGCACGCGGGCCGCTTCCACAGTTGCCGACAGCGCCGCGTGCGCCGGCAGGCCCATCGCATCGATCTGCGCGAAGCCCACCAGCAGCAGCGAGCGCAAGTCGCCGTCTTTTTCTCCCAATGGCTTCTGCAACCAGAGTTGCAAGGCCGCCTCGTAGCGCGCGCGCTGGCGCAGTGCGGAGAAACAGATTGCTTCCAGCAAGGCGCGGTCGCGCGGATCGGGCAGCTGCGCCAGCGCCGCGACCAGCTCGCCCTTGAGGGAACGGCCGCGGTGGATCACCGCGTCCAGCACCTTGGCGGCCAACACGCGCGTGGCGACGCCGGGCGCGGCGCCTGCGGACGAGCCGCCAGGGGAAGAGGCGTTCAAGGCGCGGCCAGATCGCGACGCGCGTTCAGATAATCGGCGGCGGTGATCGCCTTGCCGCCTTCGCGCTGGATCACGCGCAGACGAAGCGCGCCTTCTCCGCAAGCGATGTCCAGACCCTGCTTGCCCGCGGCAAGCAGCGTGCCCGGCGCGAACTTGTGGGGTAGATCCAGAGCCACTGCGCCATGGATGCGCAGACGCTCGCCCGCCACCAGCGCCTCGGCCACCGGCCAGGGCTCGAAGGCGCGCACCTTGCGCGCCAGGACCGCGGCGGATTGGTTCCAGTCCAGACGCGCCTCGTGCTTGTCCAGCTTGTGCGCGTAGGTCACGCCCTGCTCGGGCTGGACCCAGGGCACCGGCAGCACGTCGGCGCGCCGCAAGGCCAGCCCGTCGGCCAGCACGCCGGCGCCCATTTCGGCGAGGCGGTCATGCAACTGTCCGCCGGTTTCCTCCGGTCCGATGGAAGTGATCTGGGCCAGCAGCACCGGGCCGGTGTCCAGACCGGCTTCCATCTGCATCAGGCAGACGCCGGTTTCGGCGTCGCCCGCCTCGATGGCCCGTTGGATGGGCGCGGCGCCGCGCCAGCGCGGCAACAACGAGGCATGCACGTTCCAGCAACCGAAGCGTGGAATCTCCAGCACCGCGCGCGGCAGGATCAGGCCATAGGCCACCACCACCAGCAAGTCGGGCTCCATCGCGCGCAAGGCTTCCTGGGATTCCTTGCGCTTGAGCGTTTCCGGCTGCAGCACGGGGATCCCGCGCTGGATCGCTTCCAGCTTGACCGGGGAAGGCGTCAGCCCGCGACCGCGCCCGGCAGGCCGGTCGGGCTGCGTGTAGGCCGCAATCACCTCGCCCTGCGCATGCGCGGCACGGAGGCTGGGGACGGCAAAAGCCGGCGTGCCGGCAAAAACGATTCTCATGTTTGGGGGGAATGGAGAATGGGGAATAGGGAATGGTAACGGCGAAGCGGCAGCGAACCGCCTTTACCATTCCCTATTCCCCCAATTCCCATTCCCGACAGATCAAGCCGCGTCGCCCGCCAGCTTGCGCTGCTTGGCCAGCTTCTTGCGCACCATCTCGCGCTTGAGCGGCGACAGATAGTCGACGAACAGCTTCCCGTCCAGGTGGTCCATCTCGTGCTGGATGCACACCGCCAGCAACCCGTCGACCTGCAACTGCTGCGGCTGGCCGTCGCGGTTCAGGAAGCGCACGTCGATGGAGTCGGCGCGGGTCACGTCGGCGAAGATGCCCGGCACCGACAAACAGCCTTCCTGGTAGACCTGCTCGCCGGTCTTGGCGAGGATTTCCGGGTTGATGAACACCTGCGGGCCGCTCTTGTCCTCGCTGATGTCGATGACCATGAAGCGCTTGTGCACATCGACCTGGCTGGCGGCAAGGCCGATGCCCGGGGCTTCGTACATGGTCTCGAACATGTCGTCGAGCAGGCGCTGGAACGCCGGATCGGCGATCTGCGTGGAATCCACCGGCACAGCCTTGGTGCGCAGGCGGGGATCGGGGAATTCGAGGATGGGGAGCAGTGACATGGCGGTTCTGTAATGGGGATGCCGTCGGAATTCGGCAAGGCCTCACGGATTCTAACTCGCGGGCTTGCTTAGTGGCCCGGTTTCTGGACTATAGTGCGGACAACCTGTGGGGAATCAGGTGGGGATCATCATGTTCAGAAAATTTCGTACGGTTCTTGCCGCCGCCGCGTTCGTCGTGGCCACCTATGCCGCTGCCGCCGAAATGTCCGGCGCCCATCCCGACACCTATGTGGTGAAGCGGGGCGACACGCTCTGGGACATCTCCGCCAAATTCCTGAAGAAGCCCTGGCTGTGGCCGGAGATCTGGCAGGCCAACCCGCAGATCAAGAATCCGCATCTCATCTACCCCGGCGACGTGATCAGCCTGGCCTACCTGGACCGCGTGGCCCTGCAGCCGGGCCCGCGCCAGGAAGCGCCGATCGGGGCGATCCCGTTGTCCGACATCGAGCCCTTCCTTAAGAACCTGCGCGTGACCGACAGCTTCGAGCAGCTGCCGCGCGTAGTGGGCCTGGAAGAGGACCGCTTGCGCAGCTCCGGTGGCCAGCTGGTTTACAGCGTGGGCCTGGAAGGGGCCCAGGTGGGCCAGCGTTTCGCGGTCGTGCGGCCGACCTTGCGCTACACCCACACGCGTTTCGTTTCCAACGGCCGCTACGCGACCTACCAGGAAGACCTGGATTTCCGCGGCAAGCGCCTGGGTTCGCAGACCATCGACTGGAACCGCAACTGGAACAGCGCCGCGCTGGACACCGGGCCGCAGCTGGAACTATTGGGCTATGAACTGGCCCAGGTGAGCGTCGGCACCCTGACCCGTGGCCTGGTGCCCGGCTCGGACGTCAGCACGCTGGCGCTGGAAGGCAACGGCCATGAAGTACGCGTTGGCGATCGCCTCATTCCGGTCGAAGCACAGCCTTACGACCTGCAGTTCTTCCCGCACGTGCCGAAGGTGCCGCAACCCGAAGGCAAACTGCAGATCGCGGCGGTGGCCGATGCGTTGAGCTACGGCGGTCCGCGCGATGTGGTGGCTATTTCCGGCGGCAGCCGCGAGGGAATCGACAACGGCACCGTGTTCTCCATCTGGCGCCAGGGCAGCCATGTCATCGACCGCCTGCACGATCCCGAAGACTCGCGCACGACCGAGACCCGCCCCAATACGCGTACCCAGGCGGGCAGCAGCGACCACGTGCTGCCCGACGAGTACGCCGGCCATGTGATGGTGTTCCGCACCTTCGAAAAGGTCAGCTACGGCCTGGTCATGGAAGGCACCAAGCCGGCGCGCGTGGGCTACGCGCTCAAGCATCCGGACGCGACCTACTGAACGCCGGTTAGGAAACTTCCTATGCAACAACGCGACGGCGCCTGAAGGCGCCGTCGTCGTTTCCGGCCTAGCCTCGGGGGATGCATCAAGAAGACGAATTTGCCCTGCTGAAACTGATCCTTGCCGGCGGCTCCGTCGCGCCCCGTCGCGGGCTGCTGGATGCGCATGGCGGTCCCGCACGCAGTCTGGCCGCAGGCGCATCGGCCTGGAGAGCGGCGGGCCTGGGTGAATCGCAGATACAACGCATCCGCCAACCAGACGACGAAGCATTGCAACGCGCGTGCCGATGGCTGGAACACACCCGCCACCATCTGCTGGGCTGGCACGATCCCGACTACCCGCCGCTGTTGCGCAGGATCAGCAGTCCGCCGCTGGCGTTGTTCGTCGATGGCGACCCTTCCCTGCTCTGGCATGCCGGGGTGGCCATCGTAGGCAGTCGCTCGCCCACGGCAGGCGGGCGCGACAATGCGTATTCCTTCGCCAAGGCTTTCGCCGCCTCCGGCACCGCAGTGATCAGCGGAATGGCCGCGGGAATCGATGCGGCCGGCCATGAAGCGGCGCTGGCGACGCCACAGGGGATCACCGTCGCGGTGATGGGCACCGGCCCCGACCTGGCCTATCCGCCCCATCATGCCGGCCTGCGCGAGCGCATCGCCGCGCAGGGAGCCGTGGTCAGCGAACACCCACCCGGCACGGCGGCCAAACCCGCGCACTTCCCCAGCCGCAATCGCATCCTGGCCGGCCTGGCCCTGGGCACATTGGTGGTGGAGGCCACCGAACGATCCGGCGCCCTGATCACCGCACGCCAGGCCGGCGACAACGGGCGCGAAGTGTTCGCCGTGCCCGGTTCGATCCACAACCCGCTGGCGCGCGGCTGCCACCGGCTGATCCGGGACGGGGCGGGTCTGGTGGAGAACGCCCAGGAGGTGCTCGACGCGCTGGTACCGATGGCCAGCGAACTGGCCGATTTCCTGCGCGGACGGCTTGCAGGCAGCCTGGCCCGCCCCCATATCGGTGCCGACAGCGCCCTTGCGCCGCTCAATCCCGACTACCAGCCCTTGTGGCTGGCGCTGGGCCACGACCCAACCAGTATGGATTTGCTGGTCGAGCGGACCGGATTGACGGCCGCCGAACTGTCCTCCATGCTGCTGGTCATGGAACTGGATGGACGGGTGGCGGTCGAACACGGGCGCTACTCACGCAAGACCTAGTTTCTTTCCTCCACAGCGTCAGGGACGCAGGCCGAGGGGCAATGAAAGAGAGCATCCTGGATGTACTGCTTTACCTGTTCGAACACTACTTCACCGAAGACGCGGACCCCGTCCGCGATCGCGACTCGCTCCAGAACGGCCTGATCCAGGCCGGTTTCAGCCCAGCCGAGATCAGCAAGGCGTTCGACTGGCTCGACGCCCTGGCCGAGCAGCGCCCGGCCGCCAGCGAACCCCGCATCGGCGGCCCCACCCGCGTCTACCACGGGCCAGAGCTGGAAAAGCTGGACGTCGAATGCCGTGGCTTCCTGCTGTTCCTGGAACAGCATGGCGTCTTGGACGCCGACCAGCGCGAGCTGGTGCTGGACCGTGCCATGGCCTTGGACCAGGACGAGCTGGACCTGGACGACCTGAAATGGGTGGTGCTGATGGTGCTCTTCAACCAGCCCGGTTCCGAAGCCGCGTATGCGTGGATGGAAACCCAGATGTTCGACGACGAACCTGAACCGGTACACTAGAAAACAGTGACCCTCGCCACAACGGCGAGGGGCGAAACTTGCAGGGATCGCAATGAGCGACTGGTACTACTCCACCGGCGCCGACCAGCGCCAGGGGCCGCTGAACAGCAACGACCTGATCGCGCAATTCCGCCAGGGCCGGATCGGCCTGGATACGCTGGTCTGGCGCGATGGTCAGGCGCAATGGCAACCGCTGGGCGATTTCGCCACCGAACTGGGCCTTACCGGCGGCGCCATGCCACCCCCACTACCGCCACGCGCGGTGCCCATACCGCAAGCGCTTTCGGCCCCGCCCAAATCCGGCATGTCGGGCTGCATGATCGCGCTCATCGTTGGCGGCGCGCTCGCCCTTCCGATGATCGCAATCCTGGCAGCGATCGCGCTGCCTGCCTACAACGACTACACCTTGCGGGCCCAGGTGGCTTCTGCCTTGCCTGTCGCAGAGCCTGCAAAGGCCGCCCTGGCGGCGCACCTGTCGCGCGAGCAGTCCTGTCCGAACAACGAAGAAGCAGGCTTCGGCTCGCCTGCCAGCTATGCCAGCGGCACGGTTGCCTCGATCTCGTTCGGCCAGTTCGAAAGCGACTTGTGCGGCATGGAGTTGATCCTGGCCGTGCCGGGCAAAGCCGCGCTGGACGGCAAGGCCGTGTGGTTGGAATACGACCCGTCCGATTCTTCCTGGCAGTGCAGCTCGGAGATCGACGACAAGTTCCTGCCGGCCAACTGCCGCGGATGAGCCCGACGATTCTTTCGCGCCGATCAGCGCCGATGGTGAGGGGCAAGTAAGACGTCGAGGTTCGAGCAACGCGCCGCGCTGTACGCGTCGCATGGGGTGTTTTTTATTTCCGGTCTGGGGAGACCACATGTCCATCTGGTATTACACGGATGCCGAGCGGCAGCAGCAGGGACCGCTGTCCACCGATGAGCTCAAGCAATACTTCCACCGCGAAATCGTCACCCCCGACACCCTGGTCTGGCGCGACGGGATGCTGCACTGGCGCGCATTGAGCGAGTTGGCAGAGCAGTTGAATCTGCTGCCTGCCGGCGCGATCCACGCCGAACCGCAGCCACCGGCCAAAGCAGGGCCGCCGGCACTGGCGCCGTTGCCTTCGCCTCTGGTGGTGGAACCAGTGTCCGCAGCGGAGATCGCTCCGGCTCCCACCAGCGGCCGCGCGGTGTTCAACCTGGGCAGCGAGCCTGCCGAATTGCCGCCGCAAGTGCTGGCCGAGGTCCACCAGCGTGCCGTGCAGGCCCTCGACAATCTGGATTCAGGCAACCCCTACCGTCCTTCCCAGGCCGCACTGCGCAGCCGCACCCCGGCCGCGCGCCAGCAGGACGTCGTCTACGCCGGTTTCTGGAAACGCGCGGCGGCGGCCATCGTCGATAGCGTCATCGTCGGCTTGCTTGCCGGTCTTGGCGGCGAAGCGCTGGGCACGATCCTGGGCGACTTGGCGGGCGGCGGCAAGACCGCGATCGCGCTGACCGTTACCCTGCTGAGCCTGCTGCTGCAGACGCTCTACTACGCCTTCTTCCACGCCTCCTTCAATGCGGCCACGCCGGGCAAGATGCTGATCGGCATCAAGGTGGTGCGTAGCGACGGCCAGAACATAAGCTTTCTACGCGCGGTAGCACGTTACTTCGCCACCATCCCCAGCGCGCTGATTCTGTGCATCGGCTATCTGATGGCCGCTTTCACCGCTCGCAAGCAGGCGCTGCACGATATGATCTGCGATACGGTGGTGGTGGATAAGTGGGCTTTCACCAGCAAGCCGGAAATGCAGCGGCACGAACTGGGAACCGCCACGGTCGTGGTGCTGGGGATGTATTTCGGACTGATACTGCTGGCGGTGATTCTGGTTGCAGTGCTGGGCGCGAGCATTCGATAGCGCGTCGACAAGGATCTACAAGGAAAACCCATGGAAAACTGGTTCTACGCCGATGCCGAACGCCAACGCCAAGGCCCGCTCAGCGCGCAGGAGCTGGCGCAGCGGTTCCATCAGGGCAAGTTGCGCCTGGATACGCTGGTCTGGCGCGACGGCCTGGCCGAATGGCAGCCGCTGCGGGATTTCAGCGACGAACTGGCCCTGCACCAGGCGCCGGCAGAAACCTTCTTTACTCCGGTCGAACCCGTGGCTGCGGCCGTACCCGCAAGCCAGACCGGCCCCGTATTCGCCGAACCGGCCGGCACCGCCGGCGTCGGTTCGCCGTACGCCCCGCCCAGCGCCGCGCTGACTTCCGACGAAGCCTTCCATGCGGGCGGCGAAGTGGTCTACGCAGGTTTCTGGAAGCGCGTGGCGGCCTACATGATCGACGCCATGGTAGTGGGCGTGGCCACCCAGATCGTGCAACTGGTGGTGATGGGCGTGTTCTTCGGCCTCAACGCCTCCAGCATGAGCAATCCGGAAACCATGTTCGCCAGCAGCGCCGGCATCCTCTTTGTGGTGGGGGTCTACCTGGTGCCCCTGGCCATGAACGCCGCCTACTACGCTGCTTTCCACGCCTCTTCCAAGCAGGCCACCTTGGGCAAGATGGCGGTGGGCATCAAAGTGGTGCGCACCGACGGCACCCGCATCAGCCTGGCGCGCGGCGTGGGCCGCTTCTTCGCCACCATCCTGAGCAGCCTGACCCTGGGCGTCGGCTTCCTGATGGCGGCTTTCACTGGCCGCAAGCAGGCCCTGCACGACATGGTTTGCGACACCCTGGTGGTGGACAAGTGGGCCTATACCGCCCATCCGGAATGGCAGAAACGTGAACTGGGCACGGTAACCGTGGTGATCCTGGCCGTTTTCGGCGTACTTATCCTGCTTTTCGGGGTAATCATGGCCATCGCCATCTT